>JAABUT010000064.1_pt1 | contig 195529 bp, 163 predicted proteins | sample 5559281 | NCBI WGS metagenome assembly JAABUT01 (sample SAMN10711880, study PRJNA513359) | rock metagenome | isolation source: Antarctica rocks | place: Antarctica: Victoria Land, Ricker Hills nord | collected 2016-01-04
ATTCAGATCACAAGATTGTGATAGAAATCAATGCTTCAAACTATGTGTTCAAAGATATTCTTTCTCAGTATAATGAGAATGAAGTTCTTCATTCAGTCGCTTACTTTTTCAAGAAGCATAACTCAGTTGAGTGTAACTACGAGATCTACAATAAAGAACTCATGATCATTGTTCATGCATTTGAAGAATGATGCTCAGAGCTCGAAGATTCTATCTGTTCTGTCAAGATGATCACAGATTACAAAAATCTTAAGTATTTCATGTCAATTAAGCAGTTGAATCATCATTAAGCTCATTGAAGTGAGTTTCTATTTAAATTCAATTATTGCATCACATATTACTTTGACAAGATCGACGATAAATTGAATGCTTTGACACGTCATTCAGAAGATTTTTCTAAAAAGAGAAATACATTCAATTCTTGACATCAATATCAACATTAAACAATTCTGAAAATTCATGTTTTAGATTTCAAGATTGTTGAGAATCTCATCTTTGATGCTCTTGACATTAAAGTCATGATGCTTCAGTCATAAATCATCATCTTAAATTCAGTTCAGTTACATCTGTGTCATGATTCTAGTTTTGTCAGACTCAGTCTTCTAGTCTTGTCAGATTTATTCTCGCTTCGTCATCTTGACTAGTCTCTATTGAGTCTAGCGTCGACTGAGAAACACACATATGTAGTCAGCTTCTTTTCTGTAGCTATCTTTCTTTCTTAGCATTTATCTTCTAGTTAAATGACATTCATATTGACTCGCTCTATGCTGATCTTTAACATTAGATAAATGCTCATCATCTACTACTCTGCTATCAATGAATAGATGATATGAAACAATCTATTCAGTAAGAAAAATTTGCAAGAAATTCTTCAAATTTGCATCATCATTTTAGATTGCAAGAGATTCTTCGATTCTACACTCATTTTCACCAGTCTATTTGCAAGAAATTCTTTGAATAAAGCATTCAATTATTACCTGAAATTCACAAGAAATTCTTTGAATTTTCACTCATCAAAAAACATCAATTCAAAACATCAATTCTTCATTTATTCTTATTTCAACAACTTCTATCTTCTCTCATCATGACACGCAACGTCAAGTCAGTTGAGTCTCGAACAAATTGTCTGCTCAGAAGCACTGTTAATAGAAGAGTTTCACTTCTACTCATCGATGCTTCAGTCGAAGCTGAGAAAGCTGTCATTGCATGAAACATAAACATCAAAGAACAACTGTTTCATTGAGTCAGCAATCAACTCAACAAAGTTATTAATATGCTGAACGAGCTTCGAAGTCAGCGCGACTTGACTTTACAACTCAATGAACACTGACTTCTTGTACAAGAAGATCACAAAAAGAGAGCGAAACAACTAGAAGTCGCTTTTGATAAGAACAATGAACTAGAGAAAAAGATTCATCAGCTACAAGGCGAGCGATTGAACTTCAGAGCGAAACAACGTCAAGCTGATCGATCTATGTCTCGTCAAGAGACTCAGTCAGTCGAGCATCGAGTCAATCAGAAAGAGATTTCATCAATCTCTGAAGTCGATCAACGTCTTCGAAGCTCACGAGAGTCATTCACTCTATTCAATAACGAAAATGATCATCACAAGTTCATCAAGCTTTCGAATTCACTCATTTTCATCGAAACAGATGACTCTATCTGAAAGACATGAAACATCAAAATAGCTAACAAGCTCGATGTCAACGCGAATCATTACTCTACTGAAAAGATTTGTATTGTCTATGTGATTTTCAAACTAGAAGACGATGCTGATCAGCAAATTTATGCAAAGCATCATGTTGATGCTTTCTCATTCTATCAATCACTATCAGAGCTACTGAAACATCTGAAAGAAATTTACGAAAATCAGAATCTGATTTGAAAGTGTCATTGCAAATACGTTGCTCTGAAGCAGCTCAACAAGCTCTTCAGCTTCTTCTATTCAGAATTCACTAGAATATTCAGCTTTCTGAACTACGATGATATCACTCTGATGAACGACATTCAGAATAAAATCAATAATCGTCTTCAGAACGCGTTGTCAGTTTGTCTCATAAAGTTTAGCTCGCTTGATAAGCTCAAGATCTTTCTTCAAGATGTAAATAACAAACAACGAGTCAATTATCAGCTACGTGACGAGCAATGAACAGTCAAATCGATAGCAGCTTCGAAAAAACGTTTTGTTTCTTCGTCAACATCAGCATCAGTCTCAACTACTAGCTATGTTCAACTTGCTACTTTTTTCACTCTCGAACCTGAATGATCAAGAATGTTAATCATCTGCTTCAACTGCAAAGTATCAAATCATCTTTCAAAGAACTATTCTCAGCTGAAGACTAGTACTTTGACATCTCATGCATTCATTTCTCGTCTCAATGAGATCATCATGTCAAAAGAAGAGAAGAAATTATTTACAGAGAAATCGAAGAATGAGACAAAAAACTAGTGACTTTCATCAAAGACGTGATGAAAGATGTGTTAATTTCTTCAACAACAAGCAGTTCAAATGATCTCTTTGCTTCAAAATCTTTGACTACTGAATGTGTACTATCTAGCAATGAAATTAGTTACTCATTAAAGTCATTGATTGACATTGAAGCAGCTGACTATTCGTTCATTGATGAATTAATCGCGCAGAATGTTTATGATCATTTGCAAATTGAATCTTTATCTTTAATCAAGCTCAAATCAATAAGGAAATTCGATGATCATTATGCAAAAAAGCTCATTACTCATGCGATTTATTCGAATCTAACTGTTCAAGATCATATGAAACGTTTCATCTCTATGCTAATCACTCGATTAGATCAACATCAGATGATTCTCGAAAAAACATGAATGAACAAGATCGAGATTACTATTGATATGAAAGATGATCATCTTCAATTTTCTAGTTTCGAAGCTCATATCAAAGCTTCTATCAAAGCTCATTCGACTGTTCTTTCGAGCAAGAAAATCGCGATAGAACAGAAAAGTTCAATCTCTACTCAAATACTAAAGAGATCTATTTCTTCTGTTATCACTCGACTCAGCAAGAAGTCATCTTCATTCAATAGAATCGTGAAATCATCTAGTTCAGTCAACTTCGCTTCGCCTTTTGATTTAATGAACATAGCAATGATAGAGACTGCAGCATATAGATCACTAGTCAAACGATTGAATGTGACTACTTTCGCGATCATCATCACGAAAATCGATCGACTTCTAAAAACAGCTAGAAATAAACTCGAAGATGTAAATCTACAAGAGCTTTCACATGAAGAGATCTTGAAAGAAGTCAAAGCTAAGCTTTCTTTGAAATATCATGACTATCTAGACATGTTTGATCGAGCGATGACTGATCAACTATCTTCTCATCATCTCTATGATCATAAAATTGAGTTGATCGACAAGAAAACATCTTCTCGAAGTCGTCTTTATCATATGTCTGATTACAAGCTTCAAAAGATGAAGAATTATCTGATCAAACATCTGAATAAGAGCTTTATATCTTCTAGCTCGATCTCATACACTTCGCTCATACTATTCATCGAAAAGAAAGACAATAGTCTGCGTTTCTGCGTCGATTATAGAAAGCTCAATGCTTTGATCAAACGAGATCGCTATCTTCTACTCTTAATAGACGAAACTCTCGCTCGTATTCAAGATAGCAAGTATCTGACTTGATTGAATATAATAGTCATCTTTAACAAACTACGCATGCATTCGAAAAGCAAAGATTTGACTATCTTTATTATCTCTTTTGATTTCTACAAATATCACGTGATGTTTTTTGAATTAATCAACGGCTCGACTTTCTATCAACACTATATGAACGACGTGCTATTTAACTATCTTCATCAGTTTTGTCAGATCTATCTAGATGACATTATCATCTACAGCAAAACACTGAAGAAACATAAGAAATACGTACGACTAGTTCTATATAGACTACGAGAGATCGATCTTCAGATGAATATAAACAAATGCAAGTTTCATGTTCAGAAGATCTTCTTTCTGAGACTATTGCTATTCATTGAAGAACTAAAGATGAACTTCAGAAAAGTATAAGCAGTAGTCGAATGATTTACTTCTACAAACCTCACTCAGATGCAGTTCTTCGTTGACTTCTGCAATTTCTATCAACGTTTTATAAAGAACTTTTCAAAGATTGTTCATTCTCTGATTCAGCTAACTCAAAAAGAGATGATATTTGAATGAAATCAAGCTTGTCAAACGATCTTTGATCATATGAAGAAATGAATGACTGAAGTCTCTATTCTTCGTCATTTTGATCAGAATAAAGAGACTATTCTTGAAACAGACTCATTCGACTACGTCAATGATGACATACTTTCTCAGTATGACGACGAAGAAACATTGCATTCAATGATCTACTACAGCAAGAATCTGAGTCTCGCTGAGTGCAATTACGAGATCTATAACAAGAAACTACTAGCAATCATTTGTGTCTTTGAGCATTGACGATCTGAGCTGAAATTGACTGAGCTACTCATCAAGATGTTCATCGATCATCAAGTTCTGACGTCATTAATGAAGAATAAAGAGCTGAGTAGACATCAGATGCGCTGAGTTCAAAAGCTCGTCGATTTCAACTTCAAAATCATGTATCGCTCAGACAAATAAAACATCAAAGTCGATGCATTGACTCGTCGAGTCGATTCAGTTTCTAGAAGTCTCGAGAATGAATGATGTTGCTATCAGCGAACTACAATTCTCACGTCGAATCGAATGAAAATCGCTGATCTAGAAGAGAAAGAGAATGATGAATCAATTTATTGATTGATTCTAGAAGTTAACAAAATCAACGAGAATTATATTCTACTTCGTGAAGTTGTATTAAAAGATGAAGCTCAATACGAAGATACTAAATTAAGAGATTGTCGAGTTCAGAATGAAATACTATATCGAAGTGATCTTCTATGAGTTTTCTTCGATGAGCATCTTCAAATGAAGTTAATTCGAGAAGTTCACGATCAATCTTCTATTGATCATCTCGAAATTCTCAGAACGATGAAGATCATAAGAAGATACTACTATTGATCTTCAATGCGAAAGACAATAGATTGATATATTTGAAACTGCTACATTTGTCAGCGATCAAAGACTTCTCAAAATAAATTCAATGAACTACTACATTCTCTACTCATATTCAAACAGTGATGAAAGAACATAGTCATGAATTTCATCATCGACTTATCTCTTTTGAAAGGCAAAAACATCATACTAACAGTGATATGTAGACTGACAAAGAAACGACATTATATCTCTTGTTCTACTGATGATGAAGAAATCACAGCAGAAAAAACAGCTGAGCTAATGCTTCAGTGAATATATCGAATACATGATTTACTCGATTTCATTGTTTCGAATCAAAGCTCTCAATTTACCTTCATTCTATGAAAGTTTCTTTGCAAAAGACTGAGCATTGATCTTCGATTATTCACTGTCTATCATTCTCAAATCGATGATCAAAGTGAACGAGTCAATCAGAACGTCGAAAGATATCTTCGATTCTTTTGTTCATACATGCAGAATGACTGAGCTAAGCTACTACTCATGATCGAGTTCGTCAACAATAATGCTCTGTTCTCAGTCATCTTCTTGATCTCTTTCTTTCTAAACAAAGACTTTCATTCTCGTATGAGCTTTGAACTCGATGTCAGCGACTATGAAAGTTCTCGTGAACGCTTGCAGACGACTAAAGCTGAGAATATATCTGAACATATGAACAAAACACTGAAGTTTGCTCGCAAGTCGCTAGTCAAAACACAGAAACAAATGATGAAACAAGTCAATAAGCATAGAAAAGAAGTTAATTATGAGATCAAATCAAAGATGTTTCTGAATGAAAGAAACATCATTACAGCGAGATCTTTCAAGAAGCTAGATGACAAAATGCTCGATTCTTTCATCAATCTAGATCTCATCAACTCTTCATATAAACTGAAATTATCAGAGTCTATGCATATTCATGATGTATTTCATTCTGATCTGCTTCGCTCTGTCGTCGATGACTTCTTGCCTGGTCAAAAGAATGAACTCTCAGATTCAATAGTGATAAACGACGAAGACGAATGAAAAATCGACGATATATTGAATTTTCGTCGATATCGAAGACGACTTCAGTATAGAGTCAAATGAAATGACTATGACAATGATTTCAATTGATACAACGCTGATGACGACGAATTTATGAACGCTCAGAAGATAGTTGATGATTTTCATATTCAATATTCGAACAAATCGCGCTAGAAGCGCTTTCGACTATTCAGTCAATCAGAATTTAATGAGTCTGAGTCTGTGAAATCATGATTGAGCAATCAATCGAATCAAGCATGAAATACATTCATGTGAACATGAATCGTCGAAGAAAGAGAGTAATGTCATGATTCTAGCCTTGTCAGACTCAATCTTCTAGTCTTGTCAGATCTATTCTCGCTTCATCATCTTGACTAGTCTCTATTGAGTCTAGCGTCGACTGAGAAACACACATATGTAGTCAGCTTCTTTTCTGTAACTATCTTTCTTTCTTAGCATTTATCTTCTAGTTAAATGACACTCATATTGACTCGCTCTATGCTGATCTCTAACAATCTGTTTTCAATCTTTTTAATCTCTTCGCTAACTTTAACTTTCATGAATCTAGAAGTTGAAGAATTCAACATTGAAGATGTTGAATCTCAGCTAAATCAAGACATCTTGAATCTTAACAAAGATTCTGCTGATACTTTTACTCAGACACTGTGAGAACAAGTTGAAGTCAATGACACATTTGCAACTCAGATAATCGATGTGCTTTGCAGTGAAGCACATCATCATAACAAGATTTCTCTAGTTGAGTGTGAAAAACACGAGAATCATCTGTACTTTCAAGAGAGAAGATATGTATTCAACTTCAATAAACTACGTCTTTGTATTATTCAGCTCACTCATGACAATGTTGTTGATGATCATTTAGAAAGAATCAAGAGCTATGAACTGATCAGTTAAATTTATTGATAACTCAACATATATAAGTATGTTCAGCGCTTTGTACGAAACTGTCACGTGTGCACATGTTTCAAGCTCTCTAAACAATGAACTCAAGAATGATTGTGTTCTCTTTCAGTTTTTGAACGTTGTTGATGTGATATCTTCATGAATTACATAAATTCTTTATCGCTCAGTATCTTCATGAGTATCACATATAGATATGTTCTAATCTTTGTTGATCATCTTATCAAAATGAGACATTTAATTCTCATCACTTCTATGAAAATTGAAGAAGTTATCAACTGCTTCTATGTTCATGTTTGAAAACATCATGATTTATTCGAGTTCTTCATGTCTGATTGAGACACATAATTCATCTTCGATGTCTGAAAGCATATGTGTAAAATGCTGAAGATAAACGTTAAGTTATCAATGATATATCACTTTGAAATCAATGATCAAATCGAAAGAATCAATGCTGTCATGAAGCATTATCTTCGAGTCTTCGTCAACTACATGCAGAATGACTGAGCTAAGTGACTTTCTGAAGTCGAATTTGTCATCAATAATACATCATTATCAATCACTTTAGCATCATTCTTCTTGATCAATTCGAGTCAGAACTCACATCTAGACTTCAAGCTTTCTGAATCTTTGTTCAAGAATTTTATGTTTCAAGCTTGAAACAAGTTAATCAATGTCAAAGAATTCATCAAGAAGATGAAGAAATTAATTAAGCATTTACGTGATGAGATGCTTATAGCTCAGATTATTTATGAATTTCATGTCAATCTCTCTTGTCGTTCTTGTTTTAAATACTTCGTCGAAGATGAAGTTTGACTGAATGCTTGCAATCTCAGCATTGCTCATTTCACTGTTAAGTTAAATGATTATAATGTTAACTTCTTCAAGATCAAGCATGTCTTCAAGAACAATTCTTTAGTCATCAAGTTAAATCTTTCAATATTCATGAAAATTCACTCAGTCTTTCATGTCACTCTTCTGAGTCATATCATGAATGATTTTCTTTCGAATCAACATCAGAAATCTCAAGAACTCATTATTGTCAAGAATGATGAAAGATTCTGATATGTAAACAGCATACTAAACTTCAAGCATGATAGATACTATAATTCATCTCTGCTCAAGTATTACATTGATTAAGAAGATAACTTTTCTACTTGAAAGTCTTTCAATCTTCTGAATAATTGTGAGCAAGCACTCAATAAATATCATCTCGTCAATTCTGTTATTGAAGAATCACATGTACTGTCATGTGTGATGTCTCAATATCAATGTCATGAACTTTAAGTTCAATCTTCATCATTTCAATTCAGCTCAGTTCTGACTCAGATCTTGTCTAAATTTAACTTGAACATTTTGTTTAAATTTAATTCAAATGTGACTCAGATGTATTTTAGTTTCACTCGTGCATCATCACATTAAAATGCATCTCATCTCATCTTGTTCAAATTTAATTCAGATGTGATTCAAATTTATTTCAGTCTCATCTGTGCACTATCACATTAAACTACATTTCATCTTTCTGTTGAGATCATGCCTAGATTATTCAATCAAAGAGACTCAAGATTGATATGTATGTATTGCTCTTTAAAGATAGCTATAACAAGACATTAAGAATACAGAAGAGAAAGAGTGCAAGCTCTTTTATAAATAATGACTTGAGACTGCGCTAGATTTGATACAGATGTGATGTAATATGTTGAATATGTTTGTTTAAAAGAATGATGAAAGAGATGAATGAAGAAAGTGCTGAACAACGAGAAGAAGTGCTGAGAATGACTCAAAGAAGTGCGCTAGATTCAAACTAGGCATAGCATCATGACTTGCTTTAATCAAATTGATTAGAGTTAGATCTGAACTCTGATTGATTCAGACATGTTCATAACACTTTCTCTTGTTCAGATCTGATTCAGATCTTGTTTAAATTTGATTCAGATGTGATTCAGATGTATTTTCATCTCATCAATGCTTCATCACTATAAAATGCATCTTGCTGTATCTTGTTTCATCATCATTTTCGATTTTTTCTCGTCTTGTCTCGTCTTTGTCTTGTCTCGTCTACGTCTTGTCTCATTTAGTTTCAATTCTCATTTCATCTTGTTCTTTTCATCATCTTGTAGAAACTCAGTCTTTGAGAGAGAAGTTACTGTCATGATGTCAGATCATCATTTCAGCTCAAAGCATAGAATATGTCATCAATTTGATCTAGTATCATCGATATTTTAGAAAGTCTTGATTCATTAAACTAAGTCATTAATTTAGTCATCGTCATCTTAATCTAGTCACATTAAAATCTGTTTCATGTCTTTGCAATCTTAAGTCATAAAACTGCTGCTCAGTTCTGACATTACTTAATTCATGTATATAGAAGTTAAGTTTTCATTCTGTTCTTTCATTTCTTGTCTTTTATCTTGTACATTATCTGATGTATTGTTCTGTATCTAGTTCAAGTAATATAATAATCAATTCTTTATATTAATAGAATTTCTAGTTCAGTCTAGTTTCTGACAGTATAATTTTCAGTAACTTTAAGATGTGAAAATTTAATGATTAATTGATGCTTTTTAAAGCATTCAAAAGCAATTCAACGCTCATTTCTGTCAGCTTTGCTCTCTCTTCATCTGATTTAAGCACTTCTCTGTCTTACTTAAACTTTTTTCATGTCAAGATTACATCTGATCTTGAGTTTGATTTTATCAATTTTGTCTCTTCATCACTTTACTTAAACTCTTTTTCTTCTCAACTTCATGCAAGTCTCTCTTCATTCTTTGTTGCATCTGATTCTGAGTTTGTGATCAAGAAGATGATGATTGCATCTTGTGATCTTTCTTTTGATTCTGCTCAGAATCAGATGTTTCTTGAATTTGAAGAGTATATTGAGAAGAAGTTGCATTCTTTTGTTCTTGATATTAAGATAAACAAAAATGACATTAGTGAAATGAAAAAGAATGTCAAAGATGCAACTATTAATTGCAGAAAGATATGAGAGCAAATGATGACACAAAAGATTTAAATCAATGATCTGCTGTGTCAAATTGCAAGACAGAACAAGATCATTAAAAATTTGTAAAAACAGATTGAAAAATATAATAATCTTCGATTTGCTTTGATTGTTTAAACTCAGAGTGCTCTGACTCTTCTTGCAATGCATTGAAAAGATCAGAATGTCTTTGTTGCAATTAAAACATGCTCTTCTATGATATCATCTTTATTCTTGTTGTTACGATTCTAGCTACGCATCTATGTTGATAGCTATGTTGATGACTATGTTGATGACTATGTTGATGACTATGTTTCTGACTATCGTTGATCGCTCATCACTAGACTATCAAGTTGTTTCGAAGTCAACTTTATTCAGAGTTAGCTTATGTTCTTCTGAGTCATATAGATAGTCGATTCTTCTCTTCTAGATACTTTTCTTCCTTAGCATTTATATACTCGTTACATTACACTCATATGACTCGCTCTATGCTGATTTCTAACATTATATAAATGCTTCTTCATTACAGACGAAGTGAAATAATCTGCATCGACTTGCTCTGCTCAATTCACATGACTATTGACTTTGATCTAGTTGACTCGCGATCATGCAGACATTCACTCTTCTTTCTCGTGAGCTGACTCAGCAAGAATAAACAAAAGATTCGAACTTGTGCGCTGATCAGCGAGTATAAACAAATGATTGAAATCATTCAACTAGGTCAAAGATCAGCGAATTAATCGTTCATTCAGATTCGCAAGAGATTCTTCGAATTTGTTAAACAATCAAACGAGATCAGTCTATGACTGCGTGAAGTCTCTATCTCAAAGAACAATCAAAAAGATCAGTCTAGAACTGCGTGAAGTCTTTATCTTGATGAGCAAATCTTTCAGTGAGTCTGCTTTAATGACATCATCAAAGCGATGATCTACTCATCTTCATCGCTCTATCTATCAGTGAATTGATTCGTCAACTCAATCATGTGCAAATAGTGAGTCTGCTACAATGACATCTTTTGTCAATGCGATGATTCATCTACTTACATTGCTCTATCTATCAGTGAATTGATCTGTCGACTCATTCGCGTGCAACTAGTGAGTCTGCTACAATGACATTCTCAATGCGATGATCTACTCGCTCTCATCGCTCTACTCATCAGTGAATCTGATCAAACGTTCATGTGCAACTAGTGAGTCTGCTACAATGACGAGTTCAAAGTCGATCTCTTCAATGAGCAAGTCGACTAGTGAGTCTGCTTCAATGACACGATCATCTTCAATAACAAGCAAATTCATGAGCTTGTTTCTATATTGAAATCTCAACAGTGAGTCTGCTACAATGATGAACAATGATTGATCTCTTGATTGAGTCAATCAACAAACGAAACAAGTTCTACTATGTAGTAAATCTGAATCAGCAGTGAGTCTGCTTCAATAACATGATCACAATCGATCTCTTCAATGAGCTAGTCGATTTTCTTTTAGTGAGTCTGCTTCAATGACATCAGTCAATAGTCAATCTCTTCGCTGAGCAAGTCAATTTCTCTCTACATAGCTAGTCTGCTACAATAGACATTTCGATTCTACACAAGACTAAGAAAATACATTCATGCAAACATGAATCATTGAAGAAAGAAAGTACTGTTATGATTCTAGCTACGCATCTATGTTGATAACTATGTTGATGACTATGTTGATGACTATGTTTCTGACTATTGTCGATCGCTCGTCATTAGATTATCGAGTTGTTTCGAAGTCAACTCTATTCAAAGTTAGCTTATGTTCTTCTGAGTTATATAGATAGTCGATTTTTTTCTTCTAGATACTTTTCTTTCTTAGCATTTATATACTTGTTACATTACACTCATATGACTCGCTCTATGCTGATCTCTAACACTTGTTTTCTTCATTCTTTCATATTTCTTTGCTTTCGCTCTTATCTGATTCAATTTTGTCAATGACTTCTTCTTTCTCTTCATCTTTGACATTGATCATGCAGTTTATCATTGAAAAGATGAAGAATGCAATGAGCTTTGATATGAGCTTCTTATCTCATTCATTCTGTCAATACAATAGCTTGTGTATATTTTGTGCTATTTGACTAATAGTTGCAAGAGTTTACTTTCATCAACTTTTGAATTTTCAAGAAAGTGAAAGCTGAATGATATATATATCATATGAAACTCATGAGTTATTCATGTATCAATTTCTGCGTCTGTTAACGACTTTTTTAGACTGTTGAGTCGAGTATTGATGAGAATGATTGAGCAAGAAAATCTTGTTTTTCTTTTCTTTTTTTCTTTTTAATAATAGCTAAATAGCTATCAATCTTTTTACTTCGTTTTATGCATATTTGTGATCTTTCATGATGACGTTAATGATTTACTTTCAAGCTTGATGAAATGTCTGCAATGAAAGAATCTTAATAAAGTCTTGCAGTTGTCAAGATAATCTGATGATTTTCAGATATTTTCTGAAGCTTTAAAGTTCTTTCAGCTAAGCAGATATTGCAATTGATCATTCTGTATGCAACTATTCAGTATGTTGTTAATCTTTCAACTATCATGTATCTTTTTCTCTAGCTCAAGATTCTTCATCAATGATTCATTCAACTTTCTCTCTCTTAAGCAGAATGATTTCAGCAGACTGACATTGAATATTGAATGTATACACGTCTTTGAAGACAGTTTCAGATGATAGACTTATCTGCTCAGTCACTTCAGAATTCTGTACAATTTGTATCTTTTAACTTCAAGTTTCTTGAAAGACTTCTTGATTCAAATGTTCTTGACATTCAATCATATCAACTGATTGATGAAATACATTTTAGCAAAGTGTCTTTTGTCATGCTGAGTTGCATAGTTAACGTTTGCTTCTGCAAGTCTGTAACAAAGATTCTTATGCAATCTTTTCATTCTTGTTGTGTAATTCATGATTGACTCTGATTTCTTTAAATGATTCTTGATGCTGAACTTCATTCTTGAATGTTTTTCTGTAATTGCAAAGAATGATGTTATTGAAGTTGCAATGTAAACGCTGTTATTGTAGAAGAATTCAATCATGATAAGAAGATAAACTCAATTATTTTGAACATCATTGCAGTACGCTTGAAGATAAGTCTTGAGAGTTTGATTTTGTTTCTTGATTTGATCATCAATGCAAGAATGAAACACAATGCTAAGTTTTCACTTGATCAGAAGATGATAGCACAGTGATGTTCAAAAATATGATGTAAATACGAAATCTCTGTCAAAGACTATATCATCAAAAGCTTTGTGATATCAAACTACTTTGTCAAGAAAGAGATTGATCAGATTGAAAACAATCATTATCTTTTGAGTAGAAATGTAGTGCATCATCTTGAAAAAACGATCACCTGCAATCATAATGCTGTCATAGAAAATGTTTGAGACACTTGTGCTGTCAGAAAGATCGATGATAAAGTTCATGATAATGCTTTCTCATACTTTTTGAGAAATGAGCAGACTATTCAAAAGTTCTCAAATTCTGTGACATAGTATCTTATGTTGCTGACATGATTTACAGATTCTGCAATATTTCTTAATGTTCTTATTTGCAAATGATCAGTTGAAGATTTATTGAACAAGCTTTAAACATCATTGAAAGTTGAGATGTTCTGCAAGAAAGCTGTCATGATGTCATTTTATAATCTTTGCTCTAAATTCATTTTATGCAGAAACATAAATAAATTCTTGAAATATCATGATGTCATCTGTGATTTTCTTTGATCAGTTGATCATGAAGATGCTGAAGTTAATCTCAGTATCATGCATGTTTAAGTTTTTCTTTTTCATTAATTCTTGTACTGTGATGATGAAATGATTTATTTTCTGCTGTTTGCAAATCAGTTGAGTCAGACTCTCAAAAGAGTAGCTTGCAAAGTCAACAAAGCTTGAAATCAGAACATTGTTTCATATTGATGAATTGAAACATTTATGAATTTTTGTTGAGAAGTGCAATGACAGACTTGTGTTAGAGATCAGCATAAAGTGAGTCAATATGAGTGTCATTTAACTAGAAGATAAATGCTAAGAAAGAAAGATAGCTACAGAAAAGAAGTTAACTACATATATGTGTTTTTCAGTTGACGCTAGACTCAATAGAAACTAGTCAAGATGATGAAGTGAGAATAAATCTGACAAGACTAGAAGACTGAGTCTGAAAAGACTAGAATCATGACATTATTCTCTTTCTTCAACAATTCATGTTCGCATGAATGTATTTTCTGCTCGACTCGATTGATTGCTCAATCATGATTTCACAGACTCAGATCTGTTAAATCGTGATTGATTGAATTGTTGATTAGTGCAATTTGTTCGAGTATTGAATATGAAAATCATCAATGATCTTCTGAGCATTCATAAATTCGTCGTCATCAGCGTTGTATCAATTGAGATCATTGTCATAGTTATTTCATTTGACTCTATACTGAAGTCATCTTTAATATTGACAAGAATTCAATATATCATCGATTTTTCACTCATCTTCATCATTTATCACTATTGAATCTGAGAGTTCATTCTTTTGATCAGGCAAGAAATCATCAACGACAGAGCAAAGCAAATCAGAATGAAATACATCATGAACATGCATAGACTCTGATAATTTCAGTTTATATGAAGAGTCGATGAAATCTAGATTGATGAAAGAATCGAGCATTTTGTCATTTAGCTTCTTGAAAGATCTTGCTATAATGATGTTTCTTTCATTCAGAAACATCTTTGATTCGATCTCATAATTAACTTCTTTTCTATGCTTATTGACTTGTTTCATCATTTGTTTCTGTGTTTTGACTAGCGACTTGCGAGCAAACTTCAATGTTTTGTTCATATGTTCAGATATATTCTCAACTTTAGTCATCTGCAAGCATTCATGAGAACTTTCATATTCAATGACATTGAGTTCAAAGCTCATATGAGAATGAAAGTCTTTGTTTAGAAAGAAAGAAATCGAGAAGATGACTGAGAATAAAGCATTATTATCAACGAACTCAATCATGAGTAGTAGCTTAGCTCAGTCATTCTGCATGTATAAACAGAAGAATCAAAAATATCTTTCAACATTCTGATTGACTTGTTTACTTTGATCGTTGATCTGAAAGTGATAGACTGTGAAGAGTTGAAGATTAATGTTTAGTCTTTTGCAAAGCGACTTTCATAGAATGAAGATAAATTGAAAGTCTCGATTCGAAACAATGAAATTGAGTAAATCATGTATTCAATATATTTACTGAAGCATTAGCTCAGCTGTTTTTTCTGCTGTGATTTCTTCATCATTAGTAGAACAAGAAATATAGTGTTGTTTCTTTGTTAATCTACATATCACTGTTAGTATGATGTTTTTGTCTTTCGAAAAAGATAAGTCAATAATGAAGTTCATGACTATGTTCTTTCATTGCTGTTTGAGTATGAGTAGAGAATGTAGTAGTTCATTGAATTTATCTTGAAAAGTCTTTGATCGCTGACAAATGTAGCAGTTTCAAATATATTGACTTATTGTCTTTTGCATTGAAGATCAATAGTAGTATCTTCTTATGATCTTCATCATTCTGAGAATTTCGAAATGATCAATAGAAGATTGATCGTGAACTTTTTGAATTAGCTTCATTTGAAGATGCTCATTGAAGAAAACTCATAGAAGATCATTTTGATATAGTATTTCATTCTGAACTCAACAATCTCTTAATTTAGTATCTTCATATTGAGCTTCATCTTTTAATATGACTTCATGAAGTAGCGTACAATTTTCATCAATCTCAAGAATCTCAAGAATCTGTTTATAGATTGATTTCTTGATGTTCTTCTCTAGATCAGCAATTTTCATTCAATTTAAAGTCAGAATAGTGATTCATTGATAATGAATGTACTCATCTTCTGAACTTCTAGAAACTGAATCGACTCAACGAGTCAATGTATCAACTTTGATGTTTTATTTATCTGAGCAATATATGATTTTGAAGTTGAAGTTAACAAGCTTTTATACTCAACGCATTTAACGTTTACTTAGCTCTTTATCTTTCATTAATGACGTTAAAGCTTGATGATCAATGAACATCTTGATGAATAGCTCAGTCAATTTCAGCTCAGATTGTCAATGCTTAAAGACACAAATGATTGCTAGTAGTTTCTTGTCATAGATCTCGTAATTGCACTCAGCGAGACTCAGATTTTTGCTGTAGTAGATCATTGAGTGCAATGTTTCTTCGTCATCATACTGAGAAAGTATGTCATCATTGACGTAGTCGAATGAGTCTGTTTCAAGAATAGTCTCTCTATTCTGATCAAAATGACGAAGAATAGAGACTTCAGTCATTCATTTCTTCATATAATCAAAGATCGTTTGACAAGCTTGATCTCATTCAAATATCATCTCTTTTTGAATTAGTTGAATCAGAAGATGAACAATCTTCGAAAAGTTCTTTATAAAACGTCGATAGAAATTGCAGAAGTCAACGAAGAACTGCATCTGAGTGAGATTTGTAGAAGTAGATCATTCAACTACTGCTTGTACTTTTCTGAGATTCATCTTTAGTTCTTTGATGAATAGCAATAGTTTCAGAAAGAAGATCTTCTGAACATGAAACTTGCATTTGTTTATATTCATCTGAAGATCGATCTCTCGTAGTCTATGTAGAACTAGTCGTACGTATTTCTTATGTTTCTTCAGTGTTTTGCTGTAAATGATAATGTCATCTAGATAGATCTGACAAAACTGATGAAGATAGTCAAATAGCACGTCGTTCATATAGTGTTGATAGAAAGTCGAGTCGTTGATTAATTTGAAAGACATCACGTGATATTTGTAGAAATCAAAAGAGGTAATAAAGATAGTCAAATCTTTGCTTCTTGAATGCATGCATAGTTTGTTGAAGACGACTATTATATTCAATTGAGTCAGATACTTGCTATCTTGAATACAAGCGAGAGTTTCGTCTATTAAGAGTATAAGATAGCAATCTCGTTTGATCAAAGCATTGAGCTTTCTATAATTGACGCAGAAACGCAGACTATCATCTTTCTTTTTGACGAATAGTATGAACGAAGCGTATGAGATCAAGCTGAAAGATATAAAGCTCTTATTTAAATGATTAATCAGATAATTCTTCATCTTTTGAAGCTTATAGTCAGACATATGATAGAGACGACTTCGAGAAGATGTTTTCTCGTCTGTCAACTCGATTTTGTGATCATAGAGACGATGAGAAGATAGTTGATCAGTCATAGCTCGATCAAACACGTCTAGATAGTCATGATATTTTGAAGAAAGCTTAGCTTTGACTTCTTTCAAGATCTTTTTGTATGAAAGCTCTTGTAGATCTACATTTTCAAGTTTATTTCTAGCTGTTTTTAGAAGTCGATCAATTTTCGTGATGATGATCGCAAAAGTAGTCACATTCGATCGTTTGACTAGTGATTTATATGCTGCAGTCTCTATCATTGCTATGTTCATTGAATCAAAAGACGAAGCGAAGTTGACTGAATTAAATGATTTCATGATTTTATTGAATGAAGATGACTTTTCGCTGAGTCGAGTGATAACAGAAGAGATAGATCTCTTTAGTATTTGAGTAGAAGTTAAACTCTTCTGTTTTATCGCGATTTTCTTGATGATAGAAAGAAAAATTGAGCTAGCATTGATATGAGTCTTTGAATCAGAAAATTGAAGACGATCGTTTCTCATATCAATCGTTATCTCGATCTTCTTCATTCATGTTTTTTCAAGAATCATCTGATGCTGATTCAATTGAGTAATCAGCATAAAGATGAAACGTTTCATATGATCTTGAACAGTCAGATTCAAATAAATTGTATGAGTAATGAGCTTTTTTGCATAATGATCATCGAATTTTCTTATTGACTTGAGCTTGATTAAAGATAACGATTCAATTTGCAAATGATCACAAACATTCTGCGCGATTAATTTATCAATGAACGAATAGTCAGCTGCTTCAGTGTCAATCAATGACTTTAATGAGTAACTAATTTCATTGCTAGATAATACACATTCAGTAGTCAAAGATTTCAAGACAAAGAGATCATTTGAGCTGCTCGTTGTTGAAGAAATTAACACATCTTTCATCGCGTCTTTGATGAAAGTCACTAGTTTTTTGTCTCATTCTTCGATTTCTCTGTAAATAATTTCTTCTCTTCTTTCGACATGATGATCTCATTAAGGCAAGAGATGAATGCATGAGATGTCAAAGTACTAATTTTCAGCTGAGAGCAGTTCTTTGAAAGATGACTCGATACTTTGCAGTTGAAGCAGATGATTGACATTCTTGATTGTTCAGATTCAAGAGTGAAAAAAGTAGCGAATTGAACATAGCTAGTAGTCGAGACTGAAGCTGATGTTGACGAAGAAACAAAATGTTTTTTCGAAGCTGCTATCAATTTGACTGTTCATTGCTCGTCACGTAGCTGATAATTGACTCATTGTTTGTTATTCACATCTTGAAGAAAGATCTTGAGCTTATCAAGTGAGCTAAACTCTATGAGGCAAACTGACAACGCGTTCTGAAGACGATTATTAATTTTATTCTGAATGTCGTTCATCAGAGTGATATCATCATAGTTCAGAAAGCTGAATATTCTAGTGAATTCTGAATAGAAAGAGCTGAAAGACTTGTTGAGCTGCTTCAAAGCAATGTACTTGCAGTGACACTTTCAAATCAGATTCTGATCTTTGTAAATTTCTTTCAGATGTTTCAGTAGCTTTGATAGTGACTGATAGAATGAGAAAGCATCAACATGATGCTTTGCATAGATTTGCTGATCAGCATCGTCTTCTAGTCTGAAAATCACATAGACAATACGAATCTTTTCAGTAGAGTAATGATTCGCGTTGACATTAAGCTTGTCAGCTATTTTGATGACTTCGTTGAGTTGATTGCTGACTCAATGAAACAGTTGTTCTTCGATGTTTATGTTTCATGCGATGACAGCTTTCTCAGCTTCGACTGAAGCATCAATGAGTAGAAGTGAAACTCTTCTATTGACAGTGCTTCTAAGCAGACGAGTTGTTCAAGACTCAACTGATTCAACGTCGTATGTCATGATGAGAGAAGATAGAAGTTGTTGAGATAAAAGTAGATGAGAGATTAATGTTTTAATAAGTGAAAATTCAAAGAATCTCTTGTGAATTTCAGGTAATAACTGAGTGCCTTATTCGAAGAATTTCTTGCGAATAGAATGATGAAAATAAGTGTAGAATCGAAGAATTTCTTGCAATCTAAAATGATGATGCAAATTTGAAGAATTTCTTGCAAATTTTTCTTACTGAATAGATTGTTTTGTATCATTTATTCATCGATAGCAGAGTAGTAGATGATGAGCATTTATCTAATGTTAGAAGTTAGCATAGAGCAAGTCAATATGAGTGTCATTTAACTAGAAGATAAATGCTAAGAAAGAAAGATAGCTACAGAAAAGAAGCTGATTACATATATGTATTTCTCAGTCGACGCTAGACTCAATAGAAACTAGTCAAGATGACGAAGCGAGAATAAATCTGACAAGGCTAGAAGACTGAGTCTGACAAGACTAGAATCATGACAACTTGTTTCTAGCAACTCTCTCTAGATTAACGTCAGAGATAAAGTCGTGCGTTGCAACTTTGTCATGCGTGACAGTATATAAATAGAGCAGTCTGTGACTTCTCTCTACAATCTAGAGAGATTTCATCATATGTGATACTCTTCGCTCTACTCTTCAAAGAGATTATGAGACTCAATTAGCAAGAAGCTTTCAACATAATTAGATTGAAACACTCTAAGCATTTGATGCTCAACAACTCGATACGAAATCTATTCAAATAAGCAATCAGCAATCACTTATTACACGTCTCACAAGAAGACAAATAAGTACACTGACTTAGAGAAGTTCAGTGAAATTTGACAGCTTACTACGCATCTCACAAGAAGATAAATAAGCACTCACATCAAGTCAACAGTTTACTACAAGTTCTCAAGAAAGCGAATAAATAAACACACTTGATAGCATTGAAGAATGCATAAACTTTCATTATCACTGACGAGATTAAATTCTTTTCACTTCACTCATCAATCTATTTAATATCTTTATTTTTTTTCTTTGATTCTAACAATAAGCTGAGTCTACATTGCACGTCATGAACTTCAATGACTTTTTCGTCAAACAACGATCTGTCTTCATTCTCACTTGCAAGAACTGCGATCAATGATTTTCTCTCATGAAGAGATGACTCATTGAGAAAGACTTGTGATTCATTATTAAAGACAAGTCTGACTTGAACACATTCAACAACGTCATCAGCATCATCAGTGAAATTCAATCTTTCAACTTTGAAAGTCAAAAGATCGACGTGAAAGCTCATTACTGACTGATTATCTGCATCATCATTGACAATCAAGAACACACTGCAGATAAGACATCAGCAAAAAAGATTTGAAATGCTCTGAGCTATAAATACAAAGAGAAGCTACAAATCATTGAAAGACAATATCTGATGAACTTCATTGACTACAGAATGTTGATGAATATTTTCATTAAAAAGACATGAACACATCTCGTCAAGTTAACTTGAAAGATCGTTGCAACACAGAAAGACATGAGCAATTTATTTAAGTCAGAACGTTGTTTTCAAGCCTTACTTCAATCATTGTCAGATGAATACATGATCATTCAAGATAACTGTTAGAAATCAGCATAAAGCGAGTCATATGAATGTCATTTAACTAATAGATAAATGCTAAGAAAGAAAAGTATCTACAGAAAAGAACTCGATTCTTATATATGTTTTTCTCAGCTCTGTGCTAGACTCGATTGAGTTGATGTCTTACACATATGATGCAGAGACTCAATGACATCATCTCTAGATCAGATTCTCGCTAGACTCAATTAGAATGAAATCAGATGAAGACTAGTTGAAGAATAGATGAAGACTAGAATCGTAACATTACTTCTTTTTCTTGACTATTCATATTTGCATGAATGTTGTTTCTTAGTGCGCTTTTCTTGAATATTTGATATGAAAGTCATCAATCATCTCTTGAGTGTTCATAAATTTGTCATCGTCAGCGTTATATCAGTTGAGATCATTATCATAGCTCTTTCATTTGACTTGATATTGAAGTCGTCTTTTATAGCATTGAAAGTTCAGTATATCATCGATTTTTCATTCATCTTCATCATTTATCACTATTGATTTCAAAGATTCATTCTTTTGATCAGACAAAGAGTCATCAACGACAGAACGAAGAAGCTCTGAATGAAATACATCATGTATATGCATAGTCTCTGATAGTCTCAACTTATAAAATGAGTCAACAGACTCAGTGATCTGAAATGAGTCAAGCATCTTGTTATTCAATTTTTTGAAAGATCTTGCTGTAACGATGTTTTGTTCGTTCAGAAACATCTTTGATTCAATCTCATAATTGATTTTCTTTCTATGCTTATTAGCTTGATTCATCATTTGTTTTCATGTTTTGATTAGAGCTTCACAAGCGAAGATCAATGTATTATTTATGTGATTGAATATATCTTCAACTTGAGCAATCTGCAGACGTTCGCGAATGCTTTCATACTCGATGATGTCAGAATCGAAGCTTATACAAGAATGAAAGTTCTTGTTCATGAAGAAGAAGATCAAGAAGATGACTGAGAACAAGACGTTATTGTTGACAAACTTGATCATGAATAGTCACTTAGATCAGTCGTTCTGCATATACGAACAGAAAGAACAAAGATATTGCTCAACATTCTGATTGACTCGTTCGCTTTGATCGTTGATCTGAGAGTGATAAACGATGAACAATTGAAGAGAAATGCTCAGTCATTTGCAAAGAAACTTTCAGAGAATGAAGATGAACTGAGAATCTCAATCAAATACAATGAAGTTTGATAGATTGTAAATTCAATATACTCATTGAAGTAACATTTCAGCTGTCTTTTCAACTGTAGTATCTTCATCATCAGTAATGCAAGAGATATAATGTCTTTCTTTCAATAATCTGCAGATGACAGTCAGAATAACGTTGTAATCATACAAATCAAATAAATCAATAATGAAGTTCATGATTATATTCTGTCATTGCTGTTCAGATATTGATAAAGATTGAAGCAAGTCATTTGATTTATTTCTAGATGTCTTTGATCATTGACAAACATAGCAGTTTTGAATATATCAATCTACTGTCTTTTGCATGAATGATCAATATTAGTTTCGTTTGATGATCTTCATCGTTCTAAGAATATCGAGATGATCTATTGAGAATTGATCATGCATCTCACGAATCAGATTCATTTGCAAAAGTTCATTGAACGAGACTCATAACTGATTGTCTTTGTATAAGATTTCATTCTGAACTTAACAATTCTTCAGCTTGATGTCTTTGCATTGTGCTTCGTCTCTGATCTTTGCTTCACGAAGTAGAGTACAATTCTCGTCGATTTCATTCATGTCAAGAACTTGTTTATAGATTGACTCGCTGACGTTCTTCTTTAAATCAGCAATCTTTATTCAATTCAACGTCAGAATAATGATTTATTGATAGCGAACGCGTTCATCATCAAAATCTCTGAGCACGAAGTCAGCTCAACAAGTTAATGCATTGATCTTAATGTTCTATTTGTCAGATTGATACATTATCTTGAAGTTGAAGTCAGCTAACTTCTGAACTCAGCGCATCTGATGTCTGCTCAACTCTTTGTCTTTCATCAATGAGATGAGTGCTTGATGATCAATGAACATCTTGATAGAAATGTTGATCAGCTTCAGTTCAAGTCATCAATGTTCAAAAACTTGAATTATGATCAGCAGTTTCTTATCATATATCTCGTAGTTGCACTTAGCAGAAAACATGCTCTTGCTATAGAAAGCAATTGAATGTAGTACTTCTTCATCATCATATTGAGACAGAATTTCATCGTTGACGTAGTCAAATGAGTCAATTTCAAGAATGAAATTGCAAGTCTGATCAAAGTGACGAAGTATAAAAGTCTCAGTCATACATCTCTTCATGTGATCAAATGCAGTTTGACAGACTTTGTTTCATTCAAATATGATTTTCTTTTGAGTGAGTTAAATTATTGAATGAACAATCTTCGAAAAGTTCTTGATGAAGTGTCGATAGAAATTGCAGAAGTCAATGAAGAACTGCATCTGAGTGAGATTATTGAGTGTAGATCAATCAATAACTGCTTGCATCTTTCGTGAATTCATCTTAAGTTTCTTGATTGACATCAAAAGTTTTAAAAAGATGGTTTTCTGAACATGAAACTTGCATTTATCAATGTTTATCTGTAAATTAGCTTCTCGTAGTTTATTCAAGATCAATCGTACATGTCGCTTGTGTTTCTTCAAGATCTTGCTCTAGATGATAATGTCATTTAGATAGATCTGACTAAACTGATGTAGATATTTGAACAACACGTCGTTCATATAATGTTGATAGAACGTTGATTCATTGATTAATTCAAAGAGCATTACATGATATTTGTATGAGTCGAAGAAGATAATAAAGATAGTCAAATCTTTGCTATCTAAGTGCATGCGTAGTTTATTGAATGCAATAATGATGTTCAATCAAGTCAAATATTTGCTTTCTTATATACAAGCGAGAGTCTCGTCTATCAATGACAAAGAATAGCGATTTCGTTTAATCAAAGCATTGAGCTTTCTGTAATTAACGCAGAAACGCAGACTATCATCTTTCTTTTCAATGAACAAGATGAGCGAGACGTATGATGCGAAGCTGAAGAAAATGAACTCTTTGTTCAGATGTTTAATCAGATACTTCTTTATCTTCTGAAGCTTGTGATTGAACATCTGATATAGTCTGCTTCTAGAAGATGTTTCTTTATCGATCAACTCAATTTTGTGATCGTAGAAACGATGCAATGATAGCTGATCAATCATTGCTCGATCGAAGATATCTAGATAGTCATAATATTCAGAGAGAAGCTTGACTTTGACTTGCTTGAGAGCTTCAGCGTGAAAAAGCTCATGCAGATTCACTTCTTCAGACTTGTTTTCAGCTGTAGTTACGAGTCAATCGATTTTCAAGACAATAACAGCAAAGATCTTAACATCTGCTTGTTTGACTAACATTCTATATGTCGCTGTCTTTATCATTGCTATGTTCATTGAATTGAAAGAGAATGAATTCAGACTGAACGTTAATTTAGAATTTTTGACGTTAGTTAAAGTTGCGTCACACGATTTTAACTGTTCAATTAGTTTAACTGACTTCTCATTGAACTGACTGAAAGAGAGTGATTTCAGACTGAATTGAGAAATAGTGAAAGATCTCTTCAATATATGAGTAGAAGTCAAACTCTTTTGCTTTGTGATTATCTTGTTGCTTGTGAATAGAACAATTGATTTTGAATTGAGAGTGAAATTCGAAAATCGAAGAAAATCGATTTGCATATCAATTACTAGATTAATTTTGTTCATTCATGTTTTTTCAAGAATCATTTGATGTTGATTTAATTGAGTGATCAACATAAAAGCTGTGTCAATCGTATAATCTTGAACAGTCAGATTTGAATAAATGACATGAGTAATAAGTTTTTTAGCATAATGATTGTCAAATTCTTGAATTGACTTCGCTTTGATCAAAGTCAGAGACTCAATTTGCAACTGATCACAAACAATCTGCACGATCACTTAATCAATGAATGAATAGTCAGCAGCTTCGATGTCAATCAATGACTTCAATGAGTAACTAATTTCATTGCTAGAAAGTACACATTCAGTAGTCAAAGATTCAGAAGCAAAAGAATCATCTGACATGCTCATCATTGAAGAAATTAACATCTCTTTCATCGCGTCTTTAATGAAAGTCACTAGTTTTTTGCCTCGCTATCTTTGAAAGAAGACATTTTCTCATTCTTCTTGTTCTTTGAAATGATGATCTCATGTAGACAAAAGATGAATGCACAAGATGCAAAAGTATTAATCTTGTTCTGAGAGCAATTCTTGAACAAATGACTCGAGATTTTGCAAGTATAGCAGATGATAAATGATCTTGCTGACTCAGAAGTAGAAGAGAGAATAGACTTAACATAATCAATTATCGAAGTTGTCATTGACAATGAAGTAGCAATGCATTTATCAGATATGACAGTGACTTTGATGATGACAGTGCGAAGCTGACTGCGTAGCTGATAGTTGACTCACTGTTTATTATTCACATCTTGAAGAAAGATTCTTAAGCGAGTGAGCGAAGTAAAATTCTCTGAACAGACTGATAGAGTGTTCTGCAAGCGATTATTGATTTTATTCTGAAGATCGTTCATCAGAATGCAATCATCGTATTCGAGATAGTTGAATAACTTCATAAAGTTGAAGTAGAAGACATTGAAAGACTTTTCTGCTTGTCTCAGAGTGTTGTACTTGCAACGACACTTTCAATTTCTATTCAGTTCATCGTATATTTCTTTCAGATGCTCAAATAGCTCGTTGATCAAGATGTATGAATGCAAAGCATCATGTCGATGTCAAGCGAATATGTGCTCAGCAGCATCATCTTCTAGTCTAGATATCACATAAACAATACAGATATTCTCATTATCAAAGTGATCAACATTTGTCTGAAGCTTGTCATCTATCTTGATTCTTCAGCTGTTTCATGTTGATTCATCTTCATCAGTGAATATAAATGAGTTTGAAAACTTGAAGAACTTGTGATAATCATTGTTGAATAAAGTAGATGATTCTCGTCGAGTATAGTTTTCAATAGAAGCTCAAGATTTCGTAGACTGTCAAGATCAAGACTGATTTGCTGAACGTTGTTTCTTTTTTAGACTCAAGACTTTCTCTTATAGTTTGACAATAGTCTCTTCTTGAGTGTCTATTGTCATTTGATTAATCTCTAGCTCATCAAGTCTCTTGATGTGATCGACTTGAACATTGATTCATTGCTTGTTGAGTTTCAAAGTCATGTTTCGTTGATCTCTTAGCTCAATCAGCATCTTGATGATCTCGTCTGACTGATTAATAGCTCATTGACGAAGTTGTTGACTCATGTTGATGTCTCATGAGATAGCGACATTCTGAGATCTCGCTGAAGCATCGACAGAAATAAGAGAAACTCGTCTACTAGCAATGCTTCTAAGCAGATGAGCTGTTCATAACTCGACTGATTCAGAGTCGTGTGTCATTGTGAAAGATTGAAGATAAATAAATTGTGATAAGATTGAGTGATTGATTTGATAATTTTGAGTAAATTTGAAGATGTGTTTTGATGAAAGTAATTTGAAGAATTTCTTGCGAATTTTCTGAATGAACGAAGTAGATTATTTTGTATCATCTACATGTTGATAGCAGAGTAGTTGATTAGCATTTATCTACTGTTAGAGATCAGCATAAAACGAGTCATATGAGTGTCATTTAACTAATAGATAAATGCTAAGAAAGAAAAGTATCTACAGAAAAGAACTCAATTCTTATATGTGTGTTTCTCAGCTTTGTGCTAGACTCGATTGAGTTGATGTCTTACACATATGATGCAAAGACTCAATGACATCATCTCTAGATCAGATTCTCGCTAGACTCGATTAGAATGAAATCAGATGAAGACTAGTTGAAGAATAGATGAAGACTAGAATTGTAACAATATCATTGATGTGCAAAATAAGTCAGACGTCAAGAAGAGACTTCAAAAGCTACAAGAGAAGAAAGCACAATTGAAAACAACAGAGACTGCGCTATAAGTCAAGTGAGAGAATGAACGCGAGCGCACTGATCATGAGCAGAACAAACGCAAAATCAGTCATCGTCACAAAAGTCTTTCAGACTTCGACAGTGATCAATTGCATCATCGTCAGTTGCAAAGATTTTTAAAATGTTTTCTCTGTGAAGATGAACATCATTTAGTCGATTGCTCTCATCTGTCTGCAGCTCAAAAGCTTGTGAAGAAATGCAAAGACAAAGACAAAACAAAGCACAAGAACATTGATGATCTTCAAATTCTCACTGAGCTTCTGAAGAGCAAGCACAAGAAACACAAAGTTTACAATATGAAAAGCGACAACTTTGAAATCTCTGATGACAATGAGAAAGATGAGAATGAAAAGAGCGAGACTATTGCAGCTCTGTCAAAGAACATTGTAAGTAAAATTTCTGAATTCAACTGAGTTGCAGATTCTGATGTCTTCTCACACATGACTGATCAACTTTGACTTTTTAGTGATTCTTTAGTTTGCACTAAAAAAATGCATCATCAAAGTTGAAGAAAGAAAATTGTATGTCAATCACTGTCACACAGCAGTCATGCAAGATCATCATGAAAACTCAGTCAAGCTGTTTTCTGTTCTTCATGTTTCTAAGCTTAAGATGAATCTTCTTTCTGAAAGAAGAATGTGTAAGAAAGATCTGCAAGAGAGTTTTGATGATAAAGATCTGTACATGCATGACAAGCGAGAAAAGCAAATGATTGAAACTCTAGAATGCAAAGACGTTTACATAGTAAAGAGAATTGCAAACAATCTTGATGAATTTGCATTACTATCAGCTATGCAGCGTGACGTCTCATCAGCATTTTCAGCGATGCACAGTTCAATGAATCTCGATGATTCAATGAATCTAGATCACTTCGCGTCTTACACTAACGAGATTCATCATGAGAACGAGATTGAAGTTGATCACGATCAACTTAGTTTTGCAAATGACAAAAGCTTCAAGTTGTACAAGCTGTGACATTGTTGTTTCACTCATCTCGAATCAGCAAAGCTTTGTCAATTTCATAAGATCATCACTTTGAAAAAATTTATTCTTATCAACAACAGTCATAAGAATGTGTGTGAGATATGTGCGCTCATCAAGTTCATCAACAAACGAGAACACAATGTCAACAATTGAAAAACAAGTATCTTGACTTTATTTTTCATAAACATCTGTGAATCACTATCATCATTTCTTGATAGCGAGTCGTACTTTCTAGAGATAGTTGACAATCACTTCAGAAAGACTTGATGCATTTCTTTGAAGCAACGATTTGATGCATCAGAAGCTCTGCGAAAATGAAAACTCAGCATAAAGCTTCACAGCAATGTCAAACTTCTCTCAGTACACAGTGACAACATCATGAAACTTAAAGTCATCTTGAATGACTGATGCTCATCAGTTGACATTGCTTCTTAATACACTGTTTCACACATGTTGATTCAAAATAAAGTAATCAAAAGAGTCATACACATCACAGAAAACTTGATGCAAGTCATGATCAAGAATGCTGAACTTTTCATTGAGTTCTGAGCAGAAGCTGCGAAGACAGATGTTTATTTGCAAAATTAAATCATCATGAAACTCTTGATCAACGAAGTTCTCATGATTTCAAAGAAGACATTCATCGAAATCAAGCTCTCAATTGATCATGTACGAGTATGAAAATGCAAATGTTACTCATACGTTGATCTTAAGTCATTGTCAATCGAAGACAGATGAGACAAATTCATGAACAGAGACAGACTTAATGTCTTCATGAGATATGTGAAAAATATTAATAAGCAATATCGTTTCTGAGTTTCAGATCTCGATCAAGTCATCAAGAATCACGTTGTCAAGTTCACTGAAGATGAAAAGAATGAAAATATGAACTTGCAACTTCGCAAGCAAACATTCAACGTTTTTTCAGAGCGAAAATCTGTGAAAAGATCATCAAAGAATAACGTTTCAACTAATGTTTCAAAATTTAACACTTTCATGATTGACATTTCATCTGAATCAACTGATGCATTGAAGACTATCATGATCAACTTGAATGCACTCAATTCTAAAATCACGTCACATACATCAAATGAGCGTGAAGTTCACGCAAATGTTCAAATCACTCAAAAAGTCTTTGCATCAAGCATGTTTAAGTCAGCAGCTTAAACATTTCTGCATGTAGTCATCTCAAAGAGAAAAAGAGACAGCGAAGATCAACAACTGAAAGAACGCGCATTCAAGATCTTGCAAGCTATGATGATCTGATTCATCACAAAGAAAGTTAATGATGATGAGAGCAATTTTGACACAAGCATGTCATAAGCATTATTCAACATCAATGAATCTGACTCTTTCAAAGCAATAAGAATTCTTACATTGAACATTTACAAAGACGCAGTGCAGAACTCAGTTTGAGAAAAACTTTAAAAAGAAGCGATCAACACAGAACTTGTGACGCTAGTCGTTAATGAAATCTGACAAGAAGAAGTGTCGCTCAAAAAGATCAACATCGTGACAAGCAAATGAATTTTCAAGTCAAAGATGCATATTGATGATTCTCTTGACAAACTGAAGACAAGACTGATAGTCAGAGATTTCTTTTAAATTCATGAAGTTGACTATGAAAATACTTTCACGTCAATCATTAAGTTTGACACTCTGCAAGTCTTTTTAATCATTGCAACAATGAAGAATCTTGAACTTCATCAAGTCAATGTAAACAATGCATTTACTGAATCATTTCTCAAAGAAATTATTTACATGTTCTTTTCATCAAAAGTGAAAGTCGAATTCAACTATGCTCTGAAAGTTCTTCAAAGTCTTTATGATCTCAAGCAAGCTGCACAAGACTGACATGATCATTGTGTAACAGCATTGTTTGAACTCAACTTCACTCAATGCGCTGCAGACTCATGTCTTTTGATTCATGAATCAAAAGAAATCATGTTGCTACTATACATTAACAACATAATCATCATCTTCAAATCATTAAGCAACGTTAAATGATTTAAGCATGAGTTTCAATGTGTTTTCAAAGTCAAGAATTTGAGAGAAATGAAGAAGATTCTTGATATTCAAATCACTTGCAACAGAAAGACATAAATCTTATGAATAAATCAAACTCACTATCTTCATGATGTTCTTAACAGACTCAACATGAGACAAGACAAGCACAAGACAATAAATCTTTCAATGAATGAATATGATGCTCTTCGTTCAGCTGAATTCGAAGACGTGAGAATCAATCAGCATGAGTATCAACAAGTCATTGAAAGTTTCATGTATGCTGCAATTTATACTCATCTCAACATCACTTTTGCTTTCAATTGACTGAGTCAATATCTCAGTGATTTTGCAAAACATCATGAATACGCTTTGAAGAAGTTGATGCAATACGTTCATTTCATCATTGATTTAAACATCATGTACAAAGTCAGTGAAAGCATGAAGTTAGTAGAATACTCTGACTCAGACTACGTCTCAGACAGACTAGATTGCAAGTCAATTCTCATTTACATCTACATGCTTGATGAAGAATCAGTCTTCTGAATGAGTTGAAAGCAAAAGTTCATTGTCACATCAATCATTAAGACAGAGTACATGACTTTATCAATTTGCGTCAAGAAAAATCTATGAATCAATCAAGTGCTCAAGAACATGAATCTGACAAAGTATCTGAGCATCAGTCACAGTTGCGTTGATATTCTTGAGAAGATTACTCATCAATCTGTTTCACTCACACAGTTCAAGAAAGATAATTAAGCATCTCTTATGCTGATTAAGAATGCTCATATTTACGAAAGATCAAAGCACATTGACATCACTTATCATCACATTTGAAATTTGCACAAGAAGAATCAGATTTCAGTGAACTTCATTTCTAGTCAAGATATGATAGCAGATGAATTGATCAAGTCACTATCTTGACAGAACTTCAAGAGATTTATTAAATAACTGAAACTGAAAAGCAGTGAGAGCTGAGAGACTTGCAAGCATCAAGTGAAAGTGTTGAAAAGTGTGATGACAGACTTGTTTCTAGCAGCTTTCTCTAGACTAGCGTCAGAGATAAAGTTGCACGTCACGACTTTGTCATGCATGACAGTATATAGATAGAGCAGTCTGTGACTTCTCTTTACAATCTAGAGAGATTTCATCATATGTGATACTGTTTGCTTTACTCTTCAAAGAATTTTCATAGATTTCAAGACTGCATCATCTGTCTCATCTGAATCATTCTGAATTGCAACAAAATGACTTTCTGATGCATTCACTTTCTCTCTTGTGAATAAAGCTTTCTTCATTTCTTCAGCAGAACAATGCATAGTTGAATTTCTATTCTGATTCATGATCAAACATTTGCTTTTCTCAGCAGAACAATGCATGATTGAAACTCTGTTTTAATTCATGATTAAACATTCATTCTTCTTGACAGAATGATACATAGTTGAATCTCTGTTCTGATTCATGATCAAACATTCGCTCTTTTTGACAGAATGATGTATAGTTGAACTTCTGCTCTGATTCATGATTAAACATTCGTTCTTCTCAATAGAATGATGCATAGTTGAAACTTTGTTTTGACTCATGATTAAACATTTGCTCTTCTTAACAGAATGATGCATAGTCAAAATTCTGCTTTGATTCATGATCAAACATTTGCTTTTCTTGACAAAATGATGCATAGTCAAAACTTTGCTCTGACTCATGATTAAACATTCGCTTTCGTCAGCAAAACAACACATAGTTGAACTTCTGTTCTGATTCATGATCAAACATTCACTTTCTTTAGCAAAAGAATTTGCTTTTCTGCGTTTTCATCTCATCTGAATGACATTTCTCTCAGTTTCAGTAACAGTGATAAATGTTGACTTAATGTTCTTATGAAAACAAATGTCTTTTCTAGTTTCAACAACAGTAGTAAATGTTAACTTAATGTTTTTGCAAAAGTTGACATCTTCTCAAGTTTCAGCAACAGTAGTAGATCTTGACTTAATGTTTTTGCAGAAACAAATGTTCTTCTGACGAGAAATAATGATGTTTTGAAATTATCATTAAGACTTCTCATCAATAGTTAAGAATTTCTTCAAAGTCTGAGAAACTTTTTTAATTCTTCTTATGAATGCTGATAAGTTAATGATCTTTTTGAATGATCTGATGATTATTCTTTCATGATTCTTGATGCTCAGAGTCTTGAACTGTCAAGTGAAAATGATGAGCATTGATGCTGACTGACTTGAGAAATTCTTCAAGAGTTTTCTCATGTATGTTAAATCACAAGTGAACTCTCTCTCATCTGCATCAATATCTTTCTCATAGTTGAGTTTTCTTGATGAATCATCAACAAAATTGCTCACTTCTTTTTGATAGAAGATCTTGAAGTTGTATGCAGTAAATTTGTTGACTCACTTCATCTGTCTGTGTATCAAAACTCAGATCTATGAAAGTCAGAGTTCTTCAAAGAATAAAGAACAAATACAAGAATTATTCTTCAATGTTATCATTGAGTTCTCAAATGAGAATCTGAGTCTATGAAAGATTCTACTGTTGATTCTCAGAAACATTATGTTACGATTCTAGCTACGCATCTATGTTGATAGCTATGTTGATGACTATGTTGATGACTATCATCAATCGCTCGTCGCTAGACTATAAAGTTGTTTCAAGATCAACTCTATTCAGAGTTAGCTTATGTTCTTCTGAGTCATATAGATAGTCAACTCTTTTCTTCTAGATACTTTTCTTTCTTAGCATTTATATACTCGTTACATTACACTCATATGACTCGCTTTATGCTGATCTCTAACATTATATAAATGCTTCTTCATTACAGGCGAAGTGAAATAATCTGCATTGATTCTCGAGTGCTTCTGTCGATTCTTCAACTCACTATTGACATTTTATCTAGTCGACTTGCAATCGTCAGCAGCACTCATCTCTCTTCTCTCGTGAGCTGATTCAGCGAGAATAAACAAAAGATTTGAACTCGTGCGCTGATCAGCGAGTATAAACAAACGATTGAAATCATTCAACTAGATCAAAAATCAGCGAATTAATCATTCATTCAGATTCGCAAGAGATTCTTCGAATTTGTTGAATAATCAAACGAGATCAGTCTATGACTGCGTGAAGTCTCTATCTCAAAGAGCAATCAAAGAGATCAGTCTAGAACTGCGTGAAGTCTCTATCTCGATGAGCAAATCTCAACAGTGAGTCTGCTTCAATGACACTCATCATCAATGCAATGATTCATCTACTCTCATCGTTCTACTCATCAGTGAATCAATTCGTTTACTCGTTCATGTGCAACTAGTGAGTCTGCTACAATGACACAATAATGTCTTCAACAACAAGCAAATCTTTGAGCTTGTTTTTATATCAAAATCTCAGTGAGTCTGCTTCAACGACATTCTCAATGCAATGATCTATTCATTCTCATCATTCTATCTATCAGTGAATCTGACTCGTCATAGAGTTCATGTGCAACTAGTGAGTCTGCTTCAATGACACGATCAATGCGATGATCTACTCACTTTCATCGCTCTATTCATCAGTGAATCTGATCATACATTCATATGCAACTAGTGAGTCTGCTACAATGACATCATTTTACCTTGCATAGTGAGTCTGCTACAATAGACATTTCGATTCTACACAAGACTAAGAAAATACATTCATGTGAACATGAATCATTGAAGAGAAAAAGTAATGTTACGATTCTAGCTACGCATCTATGTTGATAGCTATGTTGATGACTATGTTAATGACTATCGTCGATCGCTCGTCGCTAGACTATAGAGTTGTTTCAAGATCAACTCTATTCAGAGTTAGCTTATGTTCTTCTGAGTTATATAGATAGTCAACTCTTCTCTTCTAGATACTTTTCTTTCTTAGCATTTATATACTCGTTACATTACACTCATATGACTCGCTCTATGCTGATCTCTAACACATTGAGTCTATGAGAATCTCTATTATTGATTCTCAGAGACTCTGAGTCTACAAGAATTCAAGTCACATACAAACTTCAACGTTTCATTGATGATAAGAATTCAAGTCACATATGATCTTCAAAAGATTTCGCAGAGATTGCATGTAATCTTGCTGATCTCATTAATGATGCTTGAGCTTAGTCTTCTGCATATATAGAGAAGAGTTCACTTCTGTATTTCATAATCTAGTGTTAACTTTTTATATGAATAGATATTACTAAACTACTATCAAATTTGATTATATTATCTACGCGCATATTCTCTAGTGTGACTGCATGTTTCTCGAACTACTCACAATTTTAACACTCTACTTTATTGCAGAGATGATAATTCATATGATCAAAAAAAATAAAAAAATCGTTGACTTGAACAGCAATTCTTCGAATATGACACTCAATCTTCGTAATAAATCTCAATTTCTTCTCATTCTTGAGACTTCTGCGTCTCTGACTCAAACGATCATCATCATTGACGTTGTAAACGTACTCTTCAAGCATTATGATCAAGATATGATTCTTCTTGATGTCGTGATTTCACTTCTTAAAAGCAATATTCGCATGTCTTTTGAGAGCATTATCTCGTCTACTTTCGTTATCTTTACAGAGTTTGCAATCACTTTGCTTGATCAAACTCATTGCAATAATAGAGAAAAGTCTTAATTGAACTCAATGAAGAGTCTTACGTCGCGTCAAGCAATCATCATCAACATCATGATCTCATCAATTTAATCATCTTCTGATTTTGCAAGCGTTAGTTTGAAGAATCTATTAAAGACTCGTCATCATGCAGCGTTGAATGAAGACATCAGAAGTGCTTGCGTCGATGTAGAAAGAAAAGAGAGACAGCGCATGCTGCTTCAGACAAGAATGAAAGTTGTTGAGCATGAATTTTCATTCATTACTTTTAATGAAATTCAGAGCATTATCGATGATGTGAAGATCTTGCAGAGACAACAGAATTATTTGAAGATGTGTGCTTAACGCAAGACGTTGTTCATTGAAAACATCACTTTGCTAAAAGATCTGAATCAAGCATTTTGCACATTGAACTCTGATTACTTTTTAACACGACGAAGTCGTGCATCTGATCATTTCAAATTGAAGTTTTGCAAAAGAATTATCACTAAAATTATAGAAAATTCTTTCATCGATGATGATTTCTCTAAGAAGAAAGTAATCATCTTTAAGATCATTCTCTTGAATAAGTTCTTAAAAGAGAAGAAGTTTGAATTCATCATCAATGAGAATCTGAAGTTGTTTCTCAGAAAACTAAAGTTGAACTTCATCAAGATGAACTACATCAAAGACGATGACAAGCTTGATTACATCATGAAATATGTAAAGATCACAGCGATGCACTATCTTCAACAGATTGAGAAGACTGTCAAGAAGAGAGATCATAGAATCACATGAGCGAAGTTTCTTAAGACTCTTCAGCAATGCTTGCTTAATATGAAGTCACTTCAGAATTGAATGAACAATCTATGAAATGTCATTATAAAAAGAAGCAATCAAACATGCATGTTGTTCTTTCTGAAACTCAACAAGACACATTTTTAAAATTGTGTCAAAATCATGAAGTCTGAGAAAGTGCTATTGTTCAAATTTTTAAGTGAGCTACTTCTTTCAAACAAGATCAAGCTAATTGTACTAACTTTCGCTGAACGAAGCAAAATGTTCTGTTGAGAACTGATGAAGTACATCAACATACAATACACTTTGAACTATGCTCAGCAGAGTTGACAGTTAAAAACAAACTCACTTCTTGAAAATTGATCATACAAGAAGAGTTTACAGAGTTTCTTGCAGAGAATCAATGATCGAGAAAAAGAAGAATACTTTGATGATGAACAAGAGCAACGAGAATCAAAACTGAGAAAAACAGTCTTTTGAAAGAAAAAATATTGCAGAGTCAGCAAGAGAGCGTGCGTCAGATGTGAATCTAAAGATCACGCAGAGTTAAATTGTTTAAACTCATGATTCGTCTTTTCAGAAACTTTCTTCTCAGAAGCTTCTTCTGCTTCTAACAACATTTTCATTGTCAACATCTTGAAAAAAAACTTAGCTCGATAAAGTTCTTTCATTTATCAATCACTCAGAAGAAGAAAGCAACTGAAGAGTATGAAATTCAATGAGTCAACTCAATCAGTCAACTGTCTGTTGATCTGAACGCGTTGACAATGTTAAAGAACTTGAACTTCGTCACAACATCATTCATTCTCATAGTCAAGATCAAGTCAGAATGTCTCGATCTTCTTGAAACTTAAGTCATGATGAACATTGAGTATATGTTAAACGTGATTCATCACAGTCTCGTGAAACGTTTAGATAAGATCGAGAATATTCACTCTTGAAAGTTCATAAGAATTTTCTTCAACAATAAATTAATGCAACTACATGAAATAATACTGCTTGATTTAAACATTCAAAACTTCAATGAAAGCAATCTATGCAGCTTGAAGATTTTTATCGTTGTCAAATATGCTTCAGAAGATCTCATGTTAAATCTTTCATTCTTTAAGAAGCACAATTTCATTCACGAGTTTGCTCATCAACACTTACGCTGAAGAATCTTGTGTGCTCAAAATGAAAGAAAGAGACTATATCATTGAAAAACAGTTTCAGAATCATCTTACATGATGTTTGATGAAGCAAGACTTGCATCAAGTCTTTTTGCATGCAATATTCATCAATTTAGTTTTGCAAGAAAAGTCACTTTCAAGTTTTTTCATCAATGTAATCAGCAGAAGAAACAAGAAGTCTCAAGCACTTGATTGACTCAGAATCTTGAACAACAGAGCATCATAATACACATTTGATTGCTTCTAGATGCTCTGTACAACTCTTTGAATTTCTCAGTGACAGAAGAAAACTCTCAACTCACACAGATCGAAAATACAATAGTCGATCAATTCTTAAATGTTTCAAAAGAATTTGCAAACTTCGTGAATCTTTCACTCAAAAAGTCAAAGTTCTTTCGATTCACAAGTTTCATGATCACTCTATTTGCATCAAGAAGAATCATATCGCTCTTTAAAATTCTTTGTACAATTTTTTTGCAGTTGAACTCATCACGCAAAAGACGTATATTGAGAAACAGCTTCAAGCAAACATGATATGATACTTCATCTCTTCAGCTAAAGTGCTCATGCTCTTTACATCTAAAAAAGATGAAACGCTGCAATCATGTATTGATTATTGAGAGTTTAATGCAATCATTCTCAAGAATAAATGTTTTCTTTCGCTGATTAATGAAGCTCTCAATCATCTTGCAGATGTCAAGTAATTTATTAAGCTTGACATCAAGAACGCGTTCAACAAACTTTGCATACAAAAAAAATGAATGAAAGATGACATTTCATACAAGATTTGACTTATATGAGTATCTTGTAATGCTCTTTGATCTCATCAATGCATTGACTTTCTTTCAGATCTATATGAATCAGACTCTGTTTGAATTTCTCAACATCATCTGTTTCATCTATCTGAATGACATTCTGATATTCAGTGAAATTCACAAGAAACATGTTCATCATGTATGATAAATTCTTGACAAACTGCAGATTCTAAAGCTCTACATCAAGCTTTCAAAATGCAAATTCTTCAAGAAAGAACTATTCTTTCTAGAATATAAAGTAAAGAAAAAAGAAATTTCAATGAAGAAGAATTGAATGCAAATTGTTCAAGATTGATCATAATTGAGAATGATGAAAGAAATTCAAATGTTTCTTGACTTTGTCAACTTCTATCATTAATTCATAAAGAACTATTCAAGAATAGCATCATTCTTGATCAATCATCTCAAAATGAGTCTCTTTTCTAATGTAAAAAAGAGATGAATTCTCAAAGAATAAATGAAGTGAATTGAACTCATCAACAATGCTCAAAACACTTTTCAGAAACTGAAAGCTGTCTTTGCTCAAAATGTTATTCTTCAGCATTTCAATTCTGCAAAAGTCATAAGATTGAAGATGAACATCTTTGAATTTGCAGAGAAAGCGATGATGTCTCAATAAATAAATATCATACTTGAGAATCTACATTGACATTCAGTAGTCATCTGATTAAGAAAGTGACAATCGATTGAATGAAACTATGATGCACATGATCAGAAAATGCTGATGATCATTGAAAGCATGAATTATTCAAGATATTATTTAAAAGAAACTTGACATGAAATAAAGATAATCAGCAATCATGCAAATCTTCAACACTTTATGACAATAATCAAGTTCTTTTGCAGATAAATAAAGTGAATCAACAAACTTACTGCATACAACTTCAAGATCTTTTATCAAAAGAAAGTGAGCAATTCTGTTGATGACTTGTTAAGAAAACTTGACTATGAGAAAGATATCAATGCAGATGAGAGAGAGTTCACTTGTGATTTAGCATACATGAGAGAACTCTTGAAGAATTTCTCAAGTCAATCAGCATCAACACTCATTATCTTCACTTAACAGTTCAAGACTTTGAGCATCAAGAATCATGAAAGAATAGTCATTAAATCATTTGAAAAGATCATTAACTTATCAGCATTTGCAAGAAGAATCAGAAAAGTTTCTTAAACTTTGAAGAAATTCTCAACTGTTGATGAAAAGTCTTAATAATGATTTCAAAATATCATTATTTCTCGTCAGAAGAATATTGATCTTCGCAAAAACATTAAGTCAAGATCTACTACTGTTGTTGAAATTAAAGAAAACATTTGTTCTTGCAAAAATATTGAGTCAACGTCTACTACTGTTGCTGAAACTAGAAAAAATGTTTGCTTTTGCAAGAACATCAAGTCAATGTTTATCATTGTTGCTGAGATTGAGAAAAATGTCGTTCAGATGAAATGAAAATGCAGAAGAGCAAATTCTTCTGCTGAAGAAAGTGAATGTTTAATCATGAGTCAGAGCAGAGATTCAACTATGTATTATTTTGCTGATGAAAGCGAATGTTTGATCATGAGTCAAAGCAGAGTTTCAACTATGCGTTGTTCTGTCAAGAAGAATGAATGTTTGATTATGAATTAAAGCAGAATTTCAACTATGCATCATTCTGTTAAGAAGAGCGAATGTTTGATCATGAATCAAAGCAGAGTTTCGACTATGCATCATTCTGTCAAGAAGAACGAATATTTGATCATAAGTCAGAGCAGAGATTCAACTATGCATTGTTCTGTCGAGAAGAATGAATGTTTGATCATGAATCAGAGCAGAGTTTCGATCATGCGTTGTTTTGCTGAGAAAAGCGAATGTTTGATCATGAGTCAGAACAGATATTTGACTATGCATCATTCTGCTGAAGAAATGAAGAAAGCTTTATTCACAAGAGAGAAAGTGAATACATCAGAAAGTCATTTTGTTGCAATTCAGAATGATTCAGATGAGACAGATGATACAGTCTTAAAGTCTATGAAAATTCATAAATGCTTTAATTCATCGATATGAAATGATGTTCTGATCTCAAGCTTTGTCGACTTTGCAAGTTACTCTTTCAAGAGTCTGACTCAACTGATCTGCAAACAGCAGAAAATGAATCATCTCGTCATCACAGTATGAGAATTAATGAAAAAGAGAAACTCAAGCATGTGTGATACTGAGATTGACTTCAGCATCTTCATGATCAACTGATCGAAGAAAATCACAGATGACATCATGATATTTCAAGAATTTATTTATGTCTCTGCATAAAACGAATTTAGAGCAAAGATTATGAAACGACATCATGACAGCTTTCTTGCAAAACATTTCAATTCTCAACGATGTTTAAAGCTTGTTCAATGAATCTTTAACTGATCGTTCGCAAATAAGAACATTAAGAAATATTGCAGAATCTGTAAATCATGTCAGCAACACAAGACACTATGTTACAGAATTTGAGAACTTCTGAATAGTTTGTTCATTTCTTGAAGAATATGAAAAAGCATTATCATGAACTTCATCATCAATCTTTCTGACAGCACAAGCGTCTCAGACATCTTTTATGACAGCATTATGATTGTAGTTGATCATTTTTTCAAGATGATGCACTACATTTCTACTTGAAAAACAATGACTGCTTTCAATCTGATTAATCTCTTTCTTGACAAAGTAGTTTGATATCACGAAACTTTTGATGATATAATTTCTGACAGAGATTTTGTATTTACATCACACTTTTGAACGTCGCTGTGCTATCATCTTCTGATCAAGTGAAAACTTAGCACTGCGTTTCATTCTTGCATCAATGATCAAATCAAAAAACAGAATCAAATTCTTGAGACTTATCTTCAAGCGTACTGCAACGATGTTCAAAATGATTGAGTTCATCTTCTTGTCATGATTGAGTTCTTCTACAATAACAGTGTTCACGTTGCAACATTGATAACATCATTCTTTGCAATTACAGAAAGACACTTGAGAATGAAGTTCAGCGTCAAGAATCATTCAAAGAAATCAGAGTCAGTTACAAACTACACAATGAAAATAAAAGAACTGCACAAGAATCTTCGTTACAGACTTGCAGAAGCAAACGTCGACTACGCGACTCAGCATGATAAAAGACACTCTGCTAAAATGTATCTTGTCAATCAATTGATGTGATTGAACGTCAAGAACATTTGAATCAAGAAGTCTTTCAAGAAACTTAAAGCTAGAAAATATGAATTGTACAAAATTCTGAAGCGACTGAGCAGACAAGTCTATCGTCTGAAACTGTCTTTAAAGACGCGTATACATTCAGTATTCAATGTCAATCTGCTGAAATCATTCTGCTCAAGAAAGAAAGAGTTAAATGAGTCGTTGATGAAGAATCTTGAGCTAAAGAAAGAAGTACATGATAGCTGAAAGATTGATGACATACTGAATAGTTACATACAGAATGATCAGTTGCAATATCTGCTTAGCTGAAAGAACTTTGAAGCTTCAGAAAATATCTGAGAATCATCAGACTGTCTTGACAACTGCAAGACTTTATTGAGATTCTTTCATTGCAGACACTTCATCAAGCTCAAAAGTAAGTTCTTAACATCATCACAAAAGATCATAAATATGCATAAAACGAAGTAAAAAGATTGATAGCTATCTACTTATCACTAGAAAGAAAAAAAGAAAAGAAAAACAAAACTTTCTTGCTCAATCATTCTTGTCAGTACTCGACTCAACAGTCTAAAAAAGTCGTTAGCAGATGCAGAAATCAATACATAAATAATTCACGAGTTTCATACAATATGTATATCATTCAGCTTTTACTTTCTCGAAAATTCAAAGATTGATGAAAGTAAATTCTTGCAACTATTAATCAGATAGCACAAAACATACACAAGCTATTGTATTGACAGAATGAATGAAATAAGAAGTTCATATCAAAGCTCACTGCATTCTTCATCTCTTCAATGATAGATTGCATGATCAACGTTGAAGATGAAGAGAGAGAAGAAGTCATCAACAAAATCAAATCAGACGAGAGTGAAAGCAGAGAGATATGAGAGAACGAAGAAGATAAGAATGAAGACAACATCACAGAAGAGCACATTTTGATTGCAACAAAGACATTCTGATCTTTCGAATGCATTGCAAGAAGAGTCAAAGCACTCTGAGTCTGAGCAATCAGAACAGATCAAAGATTGTCATACTTTTCAATCTGCTTTCACAGATCTTCAATGATCTTGTTCTGTCTTGTAATTCAACACAGCAGATCATTGATTTAAGTCTCTTGTGTTGTAATTTGCTTTCACATCTCTCTGCAATTAATAGTCACGTCTTCAACATTCTTCTTCATTTCATTGATGTCATCTTTGTTTATCTTGATATCAAGAACAAGAAGATGCAGCTTTTTCTCAATATACTCTTCAAACTCAAGAAACATCTGACTCTGAGTTGAGTTGAGAAAGAGATTGCAAGAGATAATCATTATCTTTTTGATCACAGACTCAGAATCAGATGCAATAAAGAACAAAGAGAAACTTGCGTGAGATCGGGAAGAAAGAAGACTTGAGCGAAGTGATGAAGAGACAGAACTGACGAGATTGAACTCAAAATCAGATGTAATCTTGACATGAAAAGAGTTTGAATGAGACAAAAAAGTGCTTGAATCAAGCGAAGAGAAGACAGAGCTGACAGAAATGAGTGTTGAATTGCTTTCAAGTGCTTTAAAAAGTATCAATTAATCATTGAATTTTTGCATCTTGAAGTTACTGAAAATTATACTTACAACTCATATTGACAATTTGTTTTGAATACTGCGCATAAAGCGCATTTCTTTGAGTTCTTTTCAATAAAAAATTTAATTTTAACACATTCAACATTTCTTTCAATGCATTTCTTGCATCTCTTTACTAAAACATTCTTGCAATATACATTAATAGCAATCTTATGATGCTGAACTGAAGAAGATAGATTCTTCATGTAGACGAGCATAATAAAGATGACAGAAGATGCGTGAGAATAATTATCAGCAATAGACAAAGCAATCAAATCAGAGACAGCAGAATCAACAGCAGATGAAGTGTGCAAATGAAAGACAAGTACATTTCTGAATTGAAGAGACAAGAATGATGAGACACTTCAATGATCTTCTTTCTTTCTTATCTTCAGACGCGAAATGATCAACTCATTGCACATCAAATCAAGAATTTGACTTATACTCACTATGATCATGATACTCGAAGAAATCGTACAGAACTACTTTATAGAATGAATAAAAGATTGAGTAAAATAATGAAATGAAGATTGAATGCAAGAACGAAAGTTGAAGAAGAAAGAAAGCTGAAGATCACGCAAAAGATAAAAGAGATGAATCAACAAAAATTCACTACTTCATAATAAATAAACATAAACATCGATGATCATCATTCTCGCGCTAGTCACAACAAACAACAGAAGCATTACTCTTCTGTTCATTGTTTACTTCTACTATCTGATACTATCTTCTGCTCATTGTCTGCTTCTACTATTGAGTATCATCTATAGAAGAAAACTTCAAATTGAGCAAATCTCAATTCTTGCTACAATTGTCATCATGAAAATTCAAGTCTAGTCGATGTGCATGTGCTAATGAAAGAAAGTGTCGAGATCATGATCACATCATGCATGAAGCGACAGTCAAAATATAATGAGACAATAAAATAATTGTCAGAATTCAGATTTATGAGATTCAAAGAATAGACACGAACAATACTGCTGATCATCTAGAAATTCTACGTGAGTTGCAGAGAATGCTCAGTCTACATTTATGAGAATCAAAGAATGAAGAAAATGCTATCATCAGTATCTAGATTTATGAGAATCAGAGAATAAACATAAATGCTACTGTTGACTTTTTAGAAACTCAATGCTTATGTTATTGAAAGAAAATCTCAAGAACACAATGATGCACAGCGAATCTGATGTCATGCATTGCATGAAGAAATGAAGCAATTCAACAACGAGAATGTTGTTATTAAGAGAGAAAATAGTTGTCAGAACTCAGATTTATGAGAGTCAGAGTTCTTCAGAAAATAGAGAACAGACACGAGAACTATTCTTCAACGCTATCATCAAGTTCTCAAATGAGAATCTGAGTCTACGAGAAATTCTACTGTCGATTCTCAGAAGCATCAAGTCTACAAGAATCTTTATCATCAATTTTCAGAGACTCTGAATCTACAAGAATTCAAGTCACATACAAACTTCAATGTTTCATTGATGATAAGAGTTCAAGTCACATACAATCTTCAAGAAATCTTGCAGAAGTCACATGTAATTTCGCTGATCTCATCAATCATGCTTGAACTTAGTCTTCTGCATATATAAAGAAGAGTTCACTTCTGTATTTTGTAGTCTAGTGTTAACTTTTTATATGAATAAATATTACTAAGTTACTATCAAATTTGATTGTATTATCTACGCGCATATTCTTTAGTATGACTGCGCGTTTCTTGAGTTACTCACACTGTGAAAGAGCTTGATTATTATCATGAAGTGTCAAAGATTTGCATGATCATTGATTATCTTTATTTCATGTCAAGTCTCTTCTAAATAATGTCTTTAATGATTCATGCTTTTGATGATCATCAGCATTTTCTGATCATGTGCATCATAGTTTCATTCAATCAATTGTCACTTTCTCGATCAGATGATTACTGAGTGTCAATGTAAATTCTTGAGTGTGATATTTATTTATTGAAACATCATCGTTCTTTTTGCAAATTCAAAGACGTTCGTCTTCAATTTTATGACTTTTACAGAATTGAAGTGTTGAAGAACAACATTTTGAGCAAAGATGATTTTCAGCTTCTGAAAAATGTTTTGAACATTATTGATGAGTTCAATTCACTTTGTCTGTTCTTTAAAAATTCTTTTCTTCTTTGCATTAAAAAAGAAGCTTGTTTTAAGATGATTAATTAAGAACGATGTTATTCTTGAATAATTCTTTATGAATTAATGATAAAAGTTGACAAAGTTGAGAAACATTTGAATCTTTTTCATTATTCTCAATTATGATCAATCTTGAATGATTTGCACTCAATTCTTCTTCATTGAAATTTCTCTTTTTTCTACTTTATATTCTAGAAAGAATAGCTTTTTCTTGAAGAATTTGCATTTTGAGAGCTTGATGTAAAGCTTTAAAATCTGCAGTTTGTCAAGAATTTATTGTACATGATGAACATGTTTCTTGCGAATTTCATTGAATATCAGAATGTCATTCAAATAGATGAGACAAATGATGTTGAGAAATTCAAACAGAGTCTGATTCATATAAATTTGAAAGAAAGTCGATGCATTGATAAAATCAAAAAGCATTACAAGATACTTGTATAAGTTAAATCTCGTATGAAATGTCATCTTTCATTCATCTTCTTTCTGTATGCAAAGTTTGTTGAACGCATTCTTGATGTCAAGCTTGATAAATCACTTGACATCTGTAAGATGATTGAGAGCTTCATTGATCAGCGAAAGAAAACATTTATTTTTAAGAATGATTGCATTGAACTCTTGATAATCAATGCATGATTGTAGCATTTCATCTTTTTTAAATGTAAAGAGCATGAATGCTTTAGTTAAAGAGATGAAGTATTGTATCATGTTTGTTCAAAACTGTTTCTCAATATACATCTTTTGTGTAATGAGTTCAACTGCAAAAAAATGTTACGAGCGTATCAAAATTGATAAGACTGAAGCTCTAATCAATTCGCAATGCATGCTAGCGAGTACTCTGTGTAATGATTAAAACTAGTCAATGATTTAGTCGAGATCTGATCTAGATCTGACTCAACACTTTTTTTCTTTCTCAACACTCTTTTCTTTTATCAACATCTTGTTCATTTACATCATCTTCTTTTCATGTCACAAACACATTTCTTTCAAGTCTAGCACAGTCTCTGAACATTACATAAATAGAAGCTTTTGTATTAATCTTTTTCTGTATTCTTAATATTCAGTTATAGCTATTTCTAAAGATCAAGCACTATCAATTCTGATCTTCATTGATTGTATCATCTAGACATGATTCTGACATTATATTAAGAATTCATTAATCACACGATACTGATTTCATTACTCATTCAATCAACTCGTACAGATGAATCAAGTCTAAAGAAATTTGTTTATCTGATGATTTGATCTTGAAAGACAAGAACAACATCAGAAAATTCATAAAATCAATGAGAACATATGATTGTTGAATTGCTAGAAGATCTATCGCTCATTCAGTACACATTCATTCAAAATCAATTAATAGAATCTATGATAAAGAATCTTCGTGAATTGCTAGAGAATTAAATCGATCAAGAGAATTATGATAAAGAATCTTCGTGAATTGCTTCAAAATCAATCATTCTCAGAAATATCTTTTTTGTTGAACAAACATACATCTTTCTTTTTTAATCATCAAGCATCGTCATTCATTCAACTCTCTTTCAAACAACTCTCATCTTCTTCACTATGACATTTAAGAACATTTCTGATAAAGATAAAGCTCTCGTTGATCTCTTGCAACAAACATGTTCACAAGCTTTCTCTTTTATCGTCGACTCACAACACACTTCTTCATTCATCGCTTTCAACTAATCAAACGCTGAAATCATCATACACGATGATATGAAAGTATGAAAGAAACGTATTTATGCTCTTAATAGAGAAACAGATCGTCTTGTCAAGATGAAACAACGAGACAAGAGCGAAATTCAACAGTTGAAAGCACAACTACAAGCTTTCACTGTTATCACAATCAATGTAATCATCACTGCTTTCTCGATTGTCATTTACTTTGAATGATCTAAATATCACAAAATACTTGATTCTTTGATGTTCAATGATGAAAAGAACTCTACTTGAAAGAATTGATCTCTTGATATACAAAAGAAGCTAGCGATTAATGTTGACATCTTCTCAAATAAACTCTACAAGCTGAGCTACATAAACTCTTGACTAGCAGATGATGTTGTTGAAATCACTCAAGTCAAACACAATCTCAACTGTGACAATCTTTATCTGACTATCAATGAACTTCTAGAGAAACTAGCTCAATCATTTCATGACTCTGATAAGAAAGACAACTATCGTAGAAAATATATTAATCTGATTCAAGAATCAAAGAAATTTAACGATTTCTTTAATCAGTTTCAATGACTATACATCTATCTGAAGTATCAGAAGAACGTACTAGTCGTCAATCTAAAGAATAAAATAAACTCTCGTCTTTGAATCTTTTGAACAGCTCAGATGAAGTCGCTCATCAAGCTATCAAATATTCGAAACTATCTGATTCGCTTGAACAATGAACATAGAGCAGTTCGAGAGATCAAGAACAAACTACTCAAACATGATGATTCAAAGATCATCATTTCTAGAGCAACTATTGCTGTTCAGTCTTCGACTTTGAAGTCTGACTGATCAAAGTCGCGCAGCGCAGTTTTGACTAACGTCAAGAATGCAGACGTTCTAGTCGAAATCTGCTTTGTATGTCACAAATCAGATCATAGTTTCAGAGAATGCTTGAATCGATCTATCAAAGTCAATGCAGTTGATGAGAACTACGATCATTTCGAACTTGATACTGAATCAGAGTTCGAGTCAAAAAACTAGTCATCTCTTCAACAATCACTGAAGTGAAGATTATATCTTTGTGCAATCTAGACGAAATTCTATCGAAAGAGAATTACTTTGATAAGTTGTTTCTAGTTGATGCTTTTCTCATCTCGCAGAACGAATCATTCAGCCTTCGCTCTTTGATAGACAGTGATTCAGCCGTTTATATGATCATACATATCAATCTAGTTGACAAAGTATGTAAAGAGCTGAGAATTCAATCTATATCACTGGCAAAAGAGAAGTTAATAAAAGAATATGATGAAAAGATATTTAAGAAGACTATCACTCATAAAATTCTATCGAATGTCATCATTGAAAGTCATAAGAAATTGACTGTTTCTATGTTGATAGCTGACATCGATCATCACGAAGTCATATTAGAAAAACCTTGAATGAACAAAAATGAAATATTACTGAATATGCAAATTCACGTCATCGTTTTTTCGAATCAATTAAATACTCTCATTTCGATTTTTTTGATCTCTTTCAATTCAAAGCATTCAAGTTGATCGCGATCAACTTCGTTTACTTCTATCTCTCAGTCAAAGATTTCTAGAATGCTCAAACGATCTGTTTCAACTACGATTCAGAAAGAGTCATTCACAATTCGAAGCATAGACGTCGCTTCATTCAAAACACTGTTGAATCGCTCAAAGAAGAATCAGACTGAAGTATTCGCTCTATTTATGAAGAATATCGATAGAAAAATCGCGTACAACACTCAGTGCAATTTGAACGCTCTGAACGTTTCTTTCGTCGAGAAAACTACTCAGAATTTGAAAGCTATCAAAGTCAAGCTGTCTTCAGAATATCATGATTTTCTAGATGTTTTTGATCGAGCTCAATCGAATAAACTACTCTCTCATCGCTTCTACGATCATAAAATTGAGCTCATCAGTGATTCAACGCTCTCTCGCTGCCGAGCATATCAAATGTTCTCTGTCAAACTTCTGAAAGTAAAGAAGTATCTGAACGAGAATCTGTCAAAGAGATTCATCACTTTCAGTCAGACTTTCTATTTCTCTTCAATTCTATTCGCTTTCAAAGCAAATGAAGATCTTCGATTCTGCGTAAACTATCGAAAGTTAAATGTCATTTTCAAAAGAAATAGATATTCTCTATCGCTGATAGACAAGATCATTGATAAAATAGTGAGTTGCAAGCATCTGACTAGATTGAACATCATATCAGCGTTCAACAAACTTCAAATGCATCTCGATAGCGAGAATTACATCACTTTTATCACTGCTTTAGAAGCATATAAATATAAGATGCTATCATTCAAACTGACTAATGAATCAATCTTCTTTCAGCAATATATAAATGACATTCTATGAGACTTTCTGAACGACTTTTGTCAAGTCTATCTAGATGATATTCTCATCTATAGCAAAACGAGAAAGAAACATAGAGATCACGTTAAACTAGTATTGAGACGACTACGCGAAGCTGAACTGCAGATGAATATTCGAAAGTACGAATTCAATGTAGAAGAGACTGTCTTTCTAGAAGTCATCGTATCTGAACTAGATTTTCGTATGAATCTCAGCAAGATGACAGTCATAGTCAGCTGAATCACTTCGACCAATCTAAAAGAAATTCAGAGCTTCGTGAGATTTGTTAACTTCTATCGTCGTTTCATTAAGAACTTCTCGAAGCTAGTCAAATTATTCACTCAGCTGACTAGAAAGAACACGTCTTTTGTTTGAAACAAGATCTGTGTTCAAGCTTTTGACAATCTAAAGAAACAAGTCAGCTCAGTCTCAATACTTCGTCACTTTGATCTCAAACGACAAGCTATTCTGAAGATCGATGCTTTGAACTATGTAAAAGGTGAAATACTATCTCAGTACGATGACGAGAAAGTTCTTCATTCGATGACTTTCTACAGCAAAAGCATGATTCTCGCTGAAATCAATTATCACATCTATGATAAGAAACTGCTAGTCATTATTCGATGCTTCGAACACTGACGATTCAAGCTGAAATGCACTGAACTACTCATTCAGATGTTCATCAATCATCAGACTTTGAAGATCTTCATGAAAAACAAACAGTTGAGTCAATGACAAGTCAACTATCTGAACATTCTATTGAAGTTCAACTTTCAGATCATCTTTAGATCAGGCAAAACAAACACTAAAGTCGATGCTTTAATCAGAATGTTTCTAGCAAACGTCTCTGAAGCAGCTCAGCGTATTGAAGATCGTTTTCAGACTATTCTGATCTTTGATAGAGTCGATGTTCTATCTGTTGAATCGAAAGCAAATCTCTATCAACGAGTATGTATGATCAATCAAACAGATGAGCTCTGCAGTAAATATAGACAAGCTATGAACGAGAACAAACTCAAATTTCATATCACTAAACTGAAGAACTGCGAAATCATTGATGACGCTCTATTTAGAAAAGATCTACTGTGAGTTTCTGAGAACATGCACACGAAATTACTACAAGAAGTGCATGATCAATCTTCAATCTCTCATCTCGACAATAAATGAATCATCAATCTAGTTCAGCGTTTCTACTATTGATCAGATCATCGAGCTACTATTCAACGATACATTCAAAACTATCATGCTTGTCAGCGAAGCAAAGTCTCTAGAAATAGCATCAATGAACTTTATCATTCTCTTTCGATTTCACAGAAACGCTGAAAAGATATAGCTATGAACTTCATCACTGAACTATCTCTGTCAGAAGATTATAACGTCATTTGCACAATCATATGTTGTCTCATCAAAGAACGTCACTATGTTTTCTGTCATTGAGAAGACGATGACATCTCAGTCGAAGAAACGGTTTGAATCATGCTATGAAACGTCTATTGACTGCATGATCTATTCAGTTCTATTATTTCGAACAGAGACTCTCAATTCATATTGACTATGTGAAAAAGTCTTTGCAAGCAACTGAGAATCACAGCTAGTTTATTTACAGTCTATCATTCTGAGATCAATGATCAATCGAAACGAGTCAATCAGAACGTCAAACGCGAACTTAGAATCTACTGCAATTACATGCAGAACGACTGAGTCAAATGAATATCTATGATGAAATTTAGCGACAATTTCAATATCTTCTTGATCACTTCAATGATCTTCTTCTACTTCAATAAAGAATTTCACTCTCGAATGAGTTTCAATTCAGATACGACTGACTATGAAACAACTCGTGAACGACTTGAAGCTAGAAAAGCAGACAATATTGTCATTCAAATGAAAGAGCTACTGAGCTTTGATCATCAACAATTGAAAAAGACAAAGCTGATCATCGAAGTTCAGATCAATAAACATAAACGAGACGTCACATATGAAGTAGATAACTGAGTTTGACTATCTTTCAGAAACATCAAGACAACGAGACTCTGCAAAGATTTGAAAGACAAACAGCTAGATCTTTATCAAATCACTGCTAAAATAGATATCTTCTATCATCTTCGTCTATCAATCAGCATGAAGCATCTGCATTCGATATTCAGTTCGAAGCTACTACGATTGTATTCAGAAAACTTTTTATCAGAACAACATTCAGAATCACTCAGATCAATCACTATCAAAGACGATGAACATTGAGAGATAGATGATATATTGAACTTCAGATGCTATCGAGGTCGAATACAGTACAAAGTCAAATGAAAAGATCTAGATAGAAACGACGAATGATACTATGTCGATAAAGAAAAATTCAATGACTCAGAGAAAGTTTTGAACGAATTTCATAAGCTATATTCAAGCAAATCGCGCTAAATATCGAAATAACTATCAACAAAAGTGAGCAAAGAAACTACATTCATGCAAACATGAATTTTCGAAGAAGAGAGTAATGTTACGAGCGTATCAAGACTGATTAGAGCTAGTCAATGATCTAGTCGAGATCTGATCTAGATCTGACTCAGATTTGACTCAGATATGATTCAACATTCTTTTTCTTTCTCAACATTCTTTTCTTTCATCAACATCTTGTTCATCTACATCATCTTCTTTTCATGTTACAAACACATTTCTTTTGAGTCTAGCGCAGTCTCTGAACATTACATAAATAGAAGCTTTTGTATCAATCTTCTTCTGTATTTTTAATATTCAGTTATAGCTATCTGTTACGATTCTAGTCTTCGTCTATTCTTCGTCTAGTCTTCGCCTGATTTCATTCTAATTGAGTCTAGCGAAAATCTGATCTATAGATGATGTCATGAGAACTCTGCATCATATGTGTAAGACGTCAACTCAATCGAATCTAGCACAGAGCTGAGAAACACACATATAAGTTGAGTTCTTTTCTGTAGATACTTTTCTTTCTTAGCATTTATCTATTAGTTAAATAACATTTCTATGACTCGCTCTAGATCAATCTCTAACAGTAAATAAATGCTAATCAACTACTCTGCTATTGACGTGTAGACGATACGAAATAATCTACTTCGTTTATTCAGAAAATTCGCAAGAGATTCTTTGAATTACTTTCATCAAAATACATCTGCAAATTTACTTAAATTTATCAAATCAATCACTCAATCTTACTACAATCAAATCTACTCTTATCTTTCTCACAAAGACACGCGACTCTGAATCAGTTGAGTCATGAACAGCTCGTCTGCTTAGAAGCACTGTTAGTAGACGAGTTTTTCTTATTTCTTTCGATGCTTCAGCGAAATCTCAGAATGTCGCTATCTCATGAAACATTAACATGAGTCAACAACTTCGTCAATGAGCTATTGATCAGTCAGATGAGATCATCAAGATGCTGATCTAGCTAAGAGATCAACAAGACATGACTTTGAAACTCAACGAGCAATGAATCGATATTCAAGTCGATCACATCAAGAGACTTGATGAGCTAAAGAACAATCAAATAACAATAGACACTCAAGAAGAAACTATCATCAATCTACAAGAGAAAGTCTTGAGTCTAAAAAAGAAACAACGTTCAGCGAATCAGTCTCGATCTCGTCAGTCTACGAAATCTTTACCTCATCAATCTATCGAGAATCATACTCGACGTGAGTCGTTCACTCTATTTGATAATGATCATCACAAGTTCTTCAAGTTTTCGAACTCATTTATATTCACTGATGAAGATGAATCGACATGAGACAGCTGAAGAATCAAGATAGATGACAAGCTTCAGACTAATGTTGATCACTTTGATAATGAGAATATCTGTATTGTTTATGTGATATCTAGACTAGAAGATGATGCTGCTGAGCACATCTTCGCTTGACGTCAACATGATGCTTCGCATTCATACATCTCGATCGACGAGCTATTTAAGCATCTGAAAGAGATATACGATGAACTGAATAGAAATCGAAAGTGTCGTCGTAAGTACAACGCTCTGAAACAAACAGACAAGTCTTTCAATGTCTTCTACTTCAACTTTATGAAGCTATTCAGCTATTTAGGCTACGACGATTGCATTCTGATGAACGATCTTCAGAATAAAATCAATAATCGCTTGCAGAACGCTTTATCAGTCTGTTCAGAGAATTTTACTTTGCTCACTCGCTTAAAAATCTTTCTTCAAGATGTGAATAATAAACAGCGAGTCAACTATCAGCTACGCAGTCAGCTTCGCACTGTCATCGTCAAAGTCACTGTCGTATCTGAAAAATGCGCTGCTACTTCATTGTCAGCAATGATGACTTCGATAATCAAATATGTCAAGTCGACTATCTTTTCTACCTCTGAGTCAGTCAGATTGTCTATCGTCTGCTATATCTGCAAGATCTCAGATCACTTATTCAAGAACTGCTCTCAGAACAAGATCAACATCTCAACATCTTGTGCATTCACTTCTCGTCTACATGAAATCGTCATTTCGAAAAATAAAGAGAATGAGAAAATGTCTTCTTTTTCGAAGAATAACGAGACAAAAAACTAGAGACTTTCATCAAAGACACAATGAAAGATGTGTTAATTTCTTCAACAACAAGCATGTCAGATGATTCTTTTGCTTCTGAATCTTTGACTATCGAATGTGTACTTTCTAGCAATGAAATTAGTTACTCATTGAAGTCATTGATTGACATTGAAGCTGCTGACTATTCGTTCATTGATGAAGTGATCGCGCAGATTGTTTGTGATCAGTTGCAAATCGAGTCTTTGACTTTGATCAAAGCGAAGTCAATTCGAGAATTTGACGATCATTATGCTAAGAAACTCGTTACTCATGTCATCTATTTGAATCTGACTGTTCAAGATCATACAATTGACACGACTTCTATGTTGATCACTCGATTAGATCAACATCAAATGATTCTTGAAAAAACATGAATGAACAAAATCAACCTAGTAATAGATATGCAAATCGATTCTCTTCGATTTTCGAATTTCATTCCTAGTCAGAAACTGATTGTTCTACTCTTAAGTCATAGAACAATCACGAAACAGAAGAGCTTGACTTCTACTCATATACTGAGAAGATCATTCACTTTCGCTATCTCTCAACTCAGTCAGAAATCACTCTCTTTCGATCAGTCAAAAGAGAAGATCATTAAATTGATCAAACAGTCAAAATCGCTTAAAGCAGTTTCGTCTAGCGTCAATTCTAAATCGACGTTCAGTCTGAAACTAGCTTTCAGTTCAATCAACATATTCATGATAGAGACAGTCGTCTATAGAATGTTAGTCAAACGATCAGATGTCAAGATCTTTGCTGTTATCATCTTGAAAATCGATCGACTCATAACTACAGTTGAAAACAAGTCTGAAGAAGTGAATCTGCATGAGCTTTTTCACGCTGAAGTTCTCAAGCAAGTCAAGATCAAGCTCTTCTCTGAATATCATAACTATCTAAACGTCTTCGATCGAGCAATGATCAATCAACTATCATTGCATCGTTTCTATGATCACAAAATTGAGTTAATCAATGAAGAAATGCTCTCATGAAGCAAACTATATCAGATGTTCAATCACAAGCTTCAGAAGATAAAGAAGTATCTGATTGAACATTCAAACAAAGAATTCATTTTCTTCAGCTTTGCATCATACGTCTCGTTCATCTTGTTCGCTGAAAAGAAAGACGAAAGTCTGCGTTTCTGCGTCAATTACAGAAAGCTTAATGCTTTGATCAAACGAGATCGCTATTTTTGTCATTGATAGACGAGACTTTTGCTTGTATACAAGAAAGCAAGTATCTGATTCGATTGAACATCATTGTCATGTTCAACAAGCTACGCATGCACTCAGATAGCGAAGATTTGACTATCTTCATTACCTTCTTCAACTCATACAAATATCATGTAATGCTCTTTGAATTAATCAACAAATCGACGTTCTATCAACACTATATGAACGATGTGTTGTTTGAATATCTACATCAGTTTTGTCAGATTTATCTAGATGACATTATCATCTACAGCAAGATCTTGAAGAAACACAAGCGACATGTACGATTGATTCTGAATAGACTACGAGAAGCTGATCTACAGATAGACATCGATAAATGCAAGTTTCATATTCAGAAAATCATCTTTTTAGAACTTTTGATGTCAATCAAGAGACTTAAGATGAATTCACGAAAGATGCAAGCAGTTGTTGATTGATCTACATTCAATAATCTCACTCAGATGCAGTTCTTCATTGACTTTTGCAACTTCTATTGATGCTTCATCAAGAACTTTTTGAAGATTGTTCGTTCAATGATTCAACTCACTCAAAAGAAAATCATATTTGAATGAAATGAAGTCTGTCAGATCATCTTCGATTATATGAAAAGACGTATGATTAAGACTTCTATACTACGTCACTTTGATCAAACTTATGAGACTATTCTTGAAATCAACTCATTCAACTACGTCAATGATGAAGTTCTGTTTCAATATGATGATGAAGATGTTCTACATTCAATTGTCTTCTATAGCAAGAACATGTCTTCTGCTGAATGCAACTACGAGATATATGATAAAGAACTTCTGATCATCATTTGAGCATTTGAACATTGATGACTCGAACTGAAGCTAACTGACATTTCTATCAAGATGTTCATCAATCATCAAGCGCTCATCTCATTGATGAAAGATAAAGAGCTGAGCAGACGTCAAATGCGCTGAGTTCAGAAGCTAGCTGACTTCAACTTCAAGATAATGTATTGATCTGACAAACAGAACATTAAGATTGATGCATTAACTCGTCGAGCTGACTTCATGTCTAGAGATCTCAACGATGAACGTGTTTAATATCAAAGAACTACTATTCTGACATCAAATTGAATGAAGATTGCTGATCTAAAGAAGAATAATGATCAATCAATTTATAAACAGATTCTTGAGATTAATGAGATCGATGAGAATTGTACGCTACTTCGCGAAGCAATAGCAAGAGACGAGACACAATATGAAGATATCAAATTGAAGAATTGTTGAACTCAGAATAAAATCTTGTATCATGATAGTCAGTGTTAGAGATCAGCATAGAGTGAGTCAATATGAGTGTCATTTAACTAGAAGATAAATGCTAAGAAAGAAAGATAGCTACAGAAAAGAAGCTGACTACATATGTGTGTTTCTCAGTCGACGCTAGACTCAATAGAAGCTAGTCAAGATGACGAAGCGAGAATAGATCTGACAAGACTAGAAGACTGAGTTTGACAAGACTAAAATCATGACATTATCTTCTCTCTTCGATGATTCATGTTTGCATGAATGTATTTTCTGCTCGATTCAATTAATTGCTCAATCATGATTTTACAGACTCAGACTTATTAAATTCTGATTAACTGAATAGTTGAAAGCGCTTCTAGCGCGATTTGTTCGAATATTGAATATGAAAATCGACAACTATCTTCTGAGCGTTCATAAATTTGTCATCATCAGCGTTGTATCAATTGAGATCATTGTCATAGTCATTTCATTTGACTCTATACTGAAGTCGTCTTCAATATCGACGAAAATTTAATATATTGTCGATTTTTCATTTGTCTTCGTCGTTTATCACTATTGAACCTGAGAGTTTGTTCTTTTGATCAGACAAGAAATCGTCGACGACAGAGAGAAGTAAATCAGAATGAAATACATCATGAACATGCATAGACTCTGATAATTTCAGTTTATATGAAGAGTTGACAAGATCTAGATTGATGAAAGAATCGAGCATTTTGTCATCTAGCTTCTTGAAAGATCTCGCTGTAATGATGTTTCTTTCATTCAGAAACATCTTTGATTCAATCTTGTAATCAACTTCTTTTCTATGTTTATTGACTTGTTTCATCATTTGTTCTCATGTTTTGACTAGCGACTCGCGAGCAAACTTCAGTGTTTTGTTTATATGTTCAGATATATTCTCAACTTTAGTTGTCTGCAAGCGTTCACAAGAACTTTCATATTCGCTGACATTGAGTTCAAAGCTCATATGAGAATGAAAGTCTTTGTTTAGAAAGAAAGAGATCGAGAAGATGATCGAGAACAGAGCATTATTGTCAACAAACTCAATCATGAATAGTAGCTTAGCTCAGTCATTCTGCATGTATGAACAGAAGAATCGAAGATATCTTTCAACGTTCTGATTGATTCATTCACTTTGATCGTTGATTTGAGAGTGATAGACAGTGAATAATCAAAGATTAATGCTCAGTCTTTTGCAAAGAGACTTTCATAGAATGAAGATAAATTGAGAGTCTCGATTTGAAACAATGAAATCAAGTAAATCAAGTATTCAATATATTTACTGAAGCATTAGCTCAGCTGTTTTTTCTGCTGTGATTTCTTCGTCATCAGTAGAACAAGAAATATAGTGTCGTTTCTTTGTCAGTCTACATATCACTGTTAGTATGATGTTTTTGCCTTTCGAAAGAGATAAGTTGATGATGAAATTCATGACTATGTTCTTTTATTGCTGTTTGAGTATGAGTAGAGAATGTAATAGTTCATTGAATTTATTTCAAGAAGTCTTTGATCGCTGACAAATGTAGCAGTTTTAAATATATCGATTTATTGTCTTTCACATTGAAGATCAATAGTAGTATCTTCTTATGATCTTCATCGTTCTGAGAATTTCGAAATGATCAATAAAAGATTGATTATGAACTTCTCGAATTAACTTCATTTGAAGATGCTCATCGAAGAAAACTCATAGAAGATCACTTTGATATAGTATTTCGTTCTGAACTCGACAATTTCTTAATTTAATATCTTTGTATTGAGCTTCATCTTTTAATACGACTTCACGAAGTAGAATACAATTCTCATTGATTCTGTTAGTTTCTAGAATCAATCAATAAATTGATTCATCATTCTCTTTCTCTTCTAGATCAGCGATTTTTATTCGATTCAACGTGAGAATTGTAGTTCGCTGATAGCGACATCATTCATTCTTGAGACTTCTAGAAACTGAATCGACTCAACGAGTCAATGCATCGACATTGATGTTTTATTTGTCTGAGCGATACATGATTTTGAAGTTGAAGTCAACGAGCTTTTGTACTCAGCGCATTTGACATCTACTTAGCTCTTTATCTTTCATTAATGACGTTAAAGCTTGATGATCAATGAACATCTTGATGAATAGCTCAGTCAATTTCAGCTCAGATCATCAATGCTTGAAGACACGAATGATTGCTAGTAGTTTCTTGTCATAAATCTCGTAATTGCACTCAGCGAGACTCAGATTCTTGCTGTAGTAGATCATCGAGTGAAATGTTTCTTCGTCATCATACTGAGAAAGTATGTTATCATTGACGTAGTTGAATGAGTCTGTTTCAAGAATAGTCTCTTTATTCTGATCAAAATGACGAAAAATAGAGACTTCAGTCATTTGTTTCTTCATATAATCAAAGATCGTTTGACAAGCTTGATCTCATTTAAATATCATCTCTTTTTGAATTAGTTGAATCAGAAGATGAACAATCTTCGAAAAGTTCTTTATAAAACGTCGATAGAAATTGCAGAAGTCAATGAAGAACTGCATTTGAGTGAGGTTTGTAGAAGTAGATCATTCGACTACTGCTTGTACTTTTCTGAGATTCATCTTTAGTTCTTTGATAAATAGCAATAGTTTCAAAAAGAAGATCTTCTGAACATGAAACTTGCATTTGTTTATATTCATCTGAAGATCGATCTCTCGTAGTCTATGTAGAACTAGTCGTACGTGTTTCTTATGTTTCTTCAGTGTTTTGCTGTAAATGATAATGTCATCTAGATAAATCTGGCAAAACTGATGAAGATAGTCAAATAGCACGTCGTTTATATAGTGTTGATAGAAAGTCGAGTCGTTGATTAATTTGAAAGACATCACGTGATATTTGTAGAAATCAAAAGAGGTAATAAAGATAGTCAAATCGTCGCTTCTTGAATGCATGCATAGTTTGTTGAAGATGACTATTATATTCAATCAAGTCAGATACTTGCTATCTTGAATACAAGCGAGAGTTTCGTCTATTAAGAGTAGAAGATAGCGATCTCGTTTAATCAAAGCATTGAGCTTTCTATAATTGACGCAGAAACGCAGACTATCGTCTTTCTTTTCGATGAATAGTATGAACGAAGCGTATGAGATCGAGCTAGAAGTTATAAAGTTCTTATTCAGATGTTCAATCAGATAATTCTTCATCTTTTGAAGCTTGTAATCAGACATATGATAGAGACGACTTCGAGAAGATGTTTTCTCGTCAATCAACTCAATTTTATGATCGTAGAGACGATGAGAGAATAGTTGATCAGTCATCGCTCGATCAAACACGTCTAAATAGTCATAATATCTTGAAGAAAGCTTAGCTTTGACTTCTTTCAAAATCTCTTCATGTGAAAGCTCTTGTAGATTTACATCTTCGAGTTTATTTCTAGCTGTTTTTAGAAGTCGATCGATTTTCGTGATGATGATCACGAAAGTAGTCACATTCAATCGTTTGACTAGTGATTTATATGCTGCAGCCTCTATCATTGCTATGTTCATTGAATCAAAAGACGAAGCGAAGTTGATTAAACTAGATGATTTCACGATTCTACTGAATGAAGATAACTTCTCGCTGAGTTGAGTGACAACAGAAGAGATAGATTTCTTTAGTATTTGAGTAGAGATTGAACTCTTCTGTTCTATCGCGATTTTCTTGCTTGAAAGAACAGTCAAATGAGCTTTGATAGAAGCTTTGATATAAGCTTCGAAACTATAAAATTGAAGATGATTGTTTCTCATATCAATAGTCATCTCGATCTTGTTCATTCATGTTTTTTCAAGAATCATCTGATGTTGATTTAATCAAGTGATTAGCATAAAGTCGAAACGTTTCATATGATCTTGAACAGTTAGATTCGAATAAATTGCATGAATAATGAGCTTTTTTGCATAATGATCATTGAATTCTCTTATTGATTTGAACTTGATTAAAGATAAAGATTCAATTTGCAAATGATCACAAACATTCTGCGCGATTAATTCATCAATGAACGAATAGTCAGCTGCTTCAATGTCAATCAATGACTTTAATGAGTAATTAATTTCATTGCTAAATAATACACATTTAGTAGTCAAAGATTTTGAAGCAAAGAGATCATTTGAGCTGCTCATTGTTGAAGAAATTAACACATCTTTCATCGCGTCTTTGATGAAAGTCACTAGTTTTTTGTCTCATTCTTCGATTTCTTTGTAAATAATTTCTTCTCTTCTTTTGACATGATGATCTCATTGAGATGAGAGATGAATGCACGAGATGTTGAAGTACTAGTCTTCAGCTGAGAGCAGTTCTTTGAAAGATGACTTGATACTTTGCAGTTAAAGCAGATGATTGACATTCTTAATCATTCAGATTCGAGAATGAAAAAAGTAGCAAGTCGAACATAGCTAGTAGTCAAGATTGATGCTGATATCAACGAAGAAACGAAACGTTTTTTCGAAGCTGCTATCGATTTGACTGTTCATTGCTCGTTATGTAGCTGATAATTGACTTGTTGTTTGTTATTCACATCTTGAAGAAAGATCTTGAGCTTATCAAGTGAGCTAAACTTTATGAGGCAAACTGACAACGCGTTCTGAAGACGATTATTAATTTTATTCTGAATGTTGTTCATCAGAATGATATCATCGTAGTTCAGAAAGCTGAATATTCTAGTGAATTTTGAATAGAAGAAGCTGAAGAACTTGTTGAGCTGCTTCAAAATGATGTATTCACAATGACACTTTTGAATCAGATTCTGATCTTTGTAAATTTCTTTCAGATGTTTCAGTAGCTCTGATAGTGATTGATAGAGTGAGAAAGCATCAACATGATGCTTTGCATAGATTTGCTGATCAGCATTGTCTTCTAGTCTGAAAATCACATAGACAATATGAATCTTTTCAGTAGAATAATGATTTGCGTTGACATCGAGCTTGTCAGCTATTTTGATGTTTCATGTCTCTCAGATAGAATCATCTGTTTCGATGAAAATGAGTGAATTCAACAGCTTGACGAACTTGTGATGATCATTCTCGTTATCGAATAGAGTGAATGACTCTCATGAGCTTCGAAGACGTTGATCGACTTCAGAAGTCAATGAAGTCTCTTTCTGATTGACTCAATGCTCGACTGACTGAGTCTCTTGATGAGACATAAATTGATCAGCTTGACGTTGTTTCGCTCTGAAGTTCAATCGCTCGCCTTGTAGCTGATGAATCTTTTTCTCTAGCTCATTGTTCTTATCAAAAGCGACATCTAGTTGTTTCGCTCTTTTTTTGTGATCTTCTTGTAAGAGAAGTCAGTGTTCATTGAGTTGTAAAGTCAAGTTACGCTGACTTCAAAGCTCATTCAGCATTATGACTTCGTTGAGTTGATTGCTGACTCAATAAAACAGTTGTTCTTTGATGTTTATGTTTCATGCGATGACAGCTTTCTCAGCTTCGACTGAAGCATCAATGAGTAGAAGTGAAACTCTTCTATTGACAGTGCTTCTGAGCAGATGATTTGTTCAAAGCTCAACTGACTTGACGTTGCATGTCATGATGAGAGAAGATAGAAGTTGTTGAGGTAAAAGTAGATGAGAGATTGATGTTTTAATGAGTGAAAATTCAAAGAATCTCTTGTGAATTTCAAATAATAACTGAGTGCTTTATTTGAAGAATTTCTTGCAAATAGAATAATGAAAATGAGTGTAGAATTGAAGAATTTCTTGCAATCTAAAATGATGATGCAAATTTGAAGAATTTCTTGCAAATTTTCCTTACTGAATAGATTGTTTTGTATCATTTATTCGTCGATAGCAGAGTAGTAGATGATAAGCATTTATTTAATGTTAGAGATCAGCATAGAGCGAGTCAATATGAGTGTCATTTAACTAGAAGATAAATGCTAAGAAAGAAAGATAGCTACAGAAAAGAAGCTGACTACATATGTGTGTTTCTCAGTCGACGCTAGACTCAATAGAAACTAGTCAAGATGACAAAGCGAGAATAGATTTGACAAGACTAGAAGACTGAGTCTGACAAGACTAGAATCATGACAGTCAGCTATGAGTTTCATTCAACGAGCTTCTACAAATGAATCTGATTCATGAGATACATGATCAATCGTTGATTGATCATTCTGAAATTCTTAAAACAGTGAAGATCATAAAGCGAAATTACTATTGATCTTCTATGCGAAAAACGATAGATCGATATATTCAAAACTGCTACGTATGTCAACATTCAAAGACATCAAAAGATAAATCAAATGACTTGCTTCAATCTCTATCTATATTTGAACAGCGATGACAAGACATAGCAATGAACTTCATTATTGATCTATCTGATTCGTACGATTACAATGCTATTCTGACTGTCATCTGCAGATTGTTAAAAGAAAGACATTATATCTCTTGCATCACTGATGATGAAGATATCACAGCTGAAAAGACAGCTGAAATGCTGATTCAATGAGTATATCAAACTCATGATCTATCAAGCTTCATAGTATTTGATCGAGGTTTGCAATTCATCTCTATACTATGAAAGTTTCTTTGCAAATGACTGAGCATTTTTCTTCAATTGTTCATCGTCTATCATCTTCAGATCAACGATCAAAGCGAACGAGTCAATCAGAACGTCAAGCGATATCTTTGATTCTTCTGTTCATATATGCAGAACGACTGATTTAAGTGACTACTCATGATCGAGTTTGTCAACAATAACGTCTTGTCATCAATCATTTTCTTGATTCTCTTCTTCATGAACAAGAACTTTCATTCTCGTATGAGCTTCGACTCTGACATCATTGAGTATGAAAGCATTCGCGAACGCTTGCAGATTGATTGAGTCAAGAATATATCTGAACAAATGAACAAGACTTTGATCTTCGCTCGTGAAGCTCTGATCAAAACACGAAAACAAATGATGAATCAAGCTAATAAGCATAGAAAGAAGATCAATTACAAGATTGAATCAAAGATGTTTCTGAATGAACAAAACATCGTTACAGCGAGATCTTTCAAAAAATTGAATGATAAGATGCTCGATTCATTTCAGATCACTGAGTCTGTTGACTCATTTTATAAGTTGAAACTATCAGAGACTATGCATATACACGACGTATTTCATTCAGAGCTTCTTTGTTCTATCGTTGATAATTTTCTGTCTGATCAAAAGAATGAATCTTCGAAATCAATAGTGATAAACGATGAAGACGAATGAAAAATCGATGATATACTGAACTTTCGACACTATAGAAGACAACTTCAATATCAAGTCAAATGAAAGAGCTATGACAATGATCTCAACTAATATAACGCTGACGATGACGAATTTATAAACGCTCAAGAGATGATTGACGACTTTCATATCAAATATTCAAGAAAAGCGCACTAAGAAGCAACATTCATGCAAACATGAATAGTCAAGAAAGAGAAGTAATGTTACGATTCTAGTCTTCGTCTATTCTTCATTTATTCTTCGTCTATTCTTCGTCTAGTCTTCGCCTGATTTCATTCTAATTGAGTCTAGCGAGAATCTGATCTAAAGATGATATCATTGAGACTCTGCATCATATGTGTAAGATGTCAACTCAATCGAGTCTAGCACAGAGCTGAGAAATACACATATAAGAATCGAGTTCTTTTCTGTAGATACTTTTCTTTCTTAGCATTTATCTATTAGTTAAATGACACTTCTATGACTCACTCTAGATCGATCTCTAACATATTCTGTGTAATGATTAGAGCTAGTCAATGATTTAGTCGAGATCTGATCTAGATCTGACTCAGATTTGACTCAAATATGACTCAACACTCTTTTTCTTTCTCAACACTCTTTTCTTTCATCAACATCTTGTTCATTTACATCATCTTCTTTTCATGTCACAAATACATCTCTTTCAAGTCTAGCGCAGTCTTTGAACATTACATAAATAGAAGCTCTTGTATCAATCTTCTTCTGTATTCTTAATATTCAGTTATAGCTATTTCTAAAGATCAAGCACTATCAACTCTGATCTTCATTGATTGTATCATCTAAACATGATTCTGACAAAAGATTGTACAAAGAATCTCAGAGAATGATACAACTTTTCTCGATGCAAATAACGTAATTATGAAGCTCATGAGTCGAAAGAACTTTGACTTTTTGAGTGAAGAAATTCGCGAAGTTTACAAATTCTTTTGAAACATTTAAGAATTAATCAATTATTGTATTCTCAATCTGTGTGAGTCGAGAGTTTCTTCTGTCATTGAGAAACTCAAAGAGTCATACAGAGCATTTAAAAGTGATTGAATGTGTATTATAATGCTTTGTTGCTTGAGATTCTGAGTTGATTGAGTGCTTGAAACTTCTCATTTCTTCTGCTGATTATGTTGATAAGAAAATTTAAAAGTGACTTTTCTTGCAAAATTAAATTGATGAATATTGCATGCAAAAAGACTTGACGCAAGTCTTGCTTCATTGAACATCATGTAAAATGATTCTGAAACTGTTCTTCAATGAAATAATTTCTTTCTTTCATTCTGAGCATACAAGATTCTTCAACATAAGCATTAATGAGCAAACTTGTGAATGAAATTATGCTTCTCAAAGAATGAAAGATTTAACATGAGATTCTCTGAGATATATTCAACAATGATAAAGATTTTCAAGATGCATAAATTGCTTTCATTAAAGTTCTGAATGTTCAGATCAAGCAGTATTGTTTCATGTAATTGCATTGATTTATCGTTGAAGAAAATTTTCATGAACTTTCAAGAATGAATATTCTTGATTTTATGTAAACGTTTCATGAGATTGTGATGAATCACGTTTAGCATACACTCAATGTTCATTATGATTCAAGTTTCAAAAAGATTGAAACATTCTGACTTGATTTTGATCATGAGAATGAATGATGTTGTAACAAAGTTCAAGTTCTTCAACATTGTCAACACATTCAGTTCAACAAACAGTTGATTGATTGAATTAATTTATTAAGTTTCATACTTTTTAGTTGCTTTCTTCTTTTGAGCAATCAATAAATGAGAGAAATTTATTAAGTTAAGTCTTTTTTTGAAACGTTGATAATGAAAATGTTGTTAGAAGCAAAAGAAGCTTCTGAGAAGAAAGTTTTTGAAAAGACGAATCATGAGTTTAAACAATTCAACTTTGCGTGATCTTTAGATTTGCATCTGACACATGCTTTCTTGCTGATTCTATGATATTTTTTCTTTCAAAAAACTGTTTTTTTCAATTCTGATTCTTGCTGTTCTTATTGATCATCAAAGTATTCTTCTTTTTCTCAATCATTAATTTTCTGCAAAGAACTTTGTGAACTGTCAGAAACTAGACTGAACTAGAGATTCTATCAATATAAAAAATTGATTATTATATTACTTGAACTAGATACAGAACAATACATCAGATAATGTACAAGATGAAAGATAAGAAATGAAAGAACAAAATGAGAACTCAACTTTTATATACATGAATTAAGTAATGTCAGAACTGAGTAGCAGTTTTATGACTTAAAATTGCAAAGACATAAAACAGATTTTGATGTGACTAAACTAAGATGATGATGACTAGATTAATGACTTAGTTCAATGAATCAAGACTTTCTAAAATATCAATGATATTAAATTGAATTAACAACATATTTTATGCTCTGAGCTGAAATGATGATTTGACATCATGACAGTAACTTCTTTCTTAAAGACTTAGCTTCTGCAAGATGATGAAAAGAACAAGATGAAATGAAAATTGAAACTAAACAAGATAAGATGTAAATGAGACAAGATGAAGATGAGATGAGACGAGAAAGAATTGAAAACAATGACAAGATGAGATACAGTGAGATGCATTTTATAGTGATGAAGCATTAATGAAATAAAAATACATCTGAATCACATTTGAATCAGATTTAAACAAGATGTTTGAGTCAAATCTAGACAAGATCTGAGTCAGATCTGAGTAAAAGAAAGACAAAATGCAGTTTAATATGATAATGCACAGATGAAATTGAAATAAATCTGAGTCAGATTTGAGTCAGATTTGAACAAGATGAAATGAGATGCATTTTAACATGATAATGCATGAGTGAAACTAGAATACATTTGAGTCACATCTGAATCAGATTTAAACAAGATGTTCAAGTCAGATTTAAACAAGATCTGAGTCAGATTTAAGTTAAATCAAAATGATGAAGATTGAATTTAAAGTTCTTGACATTGACATTAAAACATTACACATGACAATACATATGATTCTTTGATGACAGAATTAACAAGATGATATTCATTAAGCACTTACTTACAATTATTCAGAAGATTGAAAGACTTTCAAGTAGAAAAGTGATCTTTTCAATCAATGTAATACTTGAGCAGAGATGAATTATAGCATCTATCATGCTTGAAGTTTAATATGCTGTTTACATATCAGAATCTTTTGTCATTCTTGACAACAACAAGTTTTTGAAGTTTCTGATATTGATTTGAAAGAAAATCATTTGTGATATGATTCAGAAGAATGACATGAAAGACTAAGTAAATCTTCATGAATATTGAAAGATTTAACTCAATGATTAGAAAATTGTTCTTGAAAACATGCTTAATCTTGAAGAAGTCAACATTATGATCATTTAACTTAATAATAAAATAAATGATGCTGAGATTGCAAGCATTCAGTCAAACTTCATCTTCAACAAAGTATCTAGAACAAGAATGATGAGAGAGATTGACATGAGATTTGTAAATGATCTGAGCTATAAGCATCTCATTATGTAAATGCTTGATTAGTTTCTTCATCTTCTTAATGAACTTTTTAACATTGATTAACTTGTCTTGAGCTTGAAACATAAGATTCTCAAACAGAGACTCAAAGAGCTTGAAGTTTAAACATGAGTTCTGACTTAAATTGATTAAGAAGAATGATGCTAAAGTGATTAATGATGATGCATTATTGATGATGAATTCAACTTTAAAAAGTCACTTAGCTCAGTCATTTTGCATGTAGTTGATGAAGACTCGAAGATAATGCTTCATGATAGCATTGACTTTCTCAATTTGATCATTGATTTCAGAGTGATACGTTGTTAATAACTTAACATCTATCTTCAGCATTTTACATATATGCTTTCAGACATTGAAGATGAATTATGTGTCTCAATCAGACATGAAGAACTCAAGTAAATCATGATGTTTTCAAACATGAGCATAGAAGCAGTTGATAACTTCTTCAACTTTCATAAAAGTGATGAAAACTAAATGTCTCATTTTAATAAAATAATTGATGAAGATTAGAACATATTTATATGTGATATTCATGAAGATATTGAGCGATAAAGAATTTATGTAATTCATGAAAACATCACATCAACAACGTTCAAAAACTGAAAGAAAACACAATCATTCTTGAGTTTATTGTTTAAAGAGCTTAAAATGTGTGCACATGTAACAGTTTCATACGAAGCACTGAACATACTTATATATGTTGAGTTATCAATAAACTCAACTGATCAGTTCATAATTCTTGATTCTTTCTGAATGATTATCAATGACATTGTCATGAATGAGCTGAATAATATGAAAACGTAGTTTATCAAAGTTGAGTACATATCTTCTCTTTTGAAAGTACAGATGATTCTCATGTTCTTTACACTCAACTAGAGAAATCTTGTTATGATGATGTGTTTCATTGCAAAATGCTTCAATTATTTGAGCTGCAAATGTGTTATTGACTTTAATTTATTCTCACAGTGTTTGAGTGAAAGTATCAGCAAAATCTTCATTAAGATTTGAGATGTCTTGATCTAGCTGAAGTTCAACATTTTCAACATTGAATTCTTTGACTTCTAGATTCATGAAAGCTAAAGTCAGCAAAAGAACTGAAAAAACTGAGAACAGATGTAATTAAACTGAATTTAAGATGATGATTTGTGACTGAAGCATCATGACTTTAATGTCAAAAGCATCAAAAACAAGATTCTTAACAATTTTAAGATTTAAAACATGAGTTTTTAGAATTGTCTGATGTTGATATTGATGTCAAGAGTTGAATATATTCTTTTTCTTAGAAAGATCTTCTGAATGACGTGTTAAAGCATTCAATTTATCATTGATCTTGTTGAAGCAATATGTGATGCAATAGTTGAATTTAAACAGAAATTCACTTCAACGAGCTTAATGATGACTTAACTGTTTAATTAACATGAAATACTCAAGATTTTTATGATCTATGATCATCTCAACAGAACAAATAAAGTCTTTAAGCTCTGAGCATTATTCTTTGAATATGCAAACAATGATCATAAGTTCTTTATCATAGATCTTGTAATTACACTTGATTGAATTATGCTTCTTGAAAAAGTAAGTGATTGAATGAAGAACTTCGTTCTCATTGTATTGAAAGAGAATGTCTTCAAACACATAGTTCAAAGCATTAATTTCTATCACAATTTTATGATCTGAATTATAGTGACTGTCAGAGACTAAACTGAACTAAAGATTCTATCAATATAAAGAATTGATTATTATATTACTTGAACTAGATACAGAACAATACATCAGATAATGTATAAAACGAAAAACAAGAAATGAAAAAACAGAATGAGAACTCAACTTTTATATACATGAATCGAGTAATGTCAGAACTGAGCAGCAGTTCTATGATTTAAGATTACAAAGACATGAAACAGATTTTGATGTGACTAGACTAAGATGATGATGATTAAATTAATGACTTAGTTTGATGAATCAAAACTTTCTAAGATATTGATGATATTAAATTGAGTTGATGACATATTTTATGCTCTGAGCTGAAATGATGATCTGACATCATGATAGTAGCTTCTCTCTCAAAGATTGAGCTTCTGCAAAATGATGAAGAGAACAAGATAAGATAAGAATTGAAACTAGATGAAATGAGATGTAAATAAGACAAGATGAAAGCAAAATGAGACAAGAAAGAATTGAAGATAACAACAAGATAAAATACAGCAAGATGCATTTTATAATGATGAAGCATTAACGAAGCAAGAATACATCTGAATCACATTTGAATCAGATTTAAACAAGATTTGAGTCAGATCTGAGCATGAAAGAGATGAAATGCAGTTTAATATAATGATGCACAGATAAGATTAAAATAAATCTGAGTCACATCTGAGTCAGATTTGAATGAGATGAGACGAGATGCATTTTAACATGATGATGCACAAGTGAAACTAAAATACATCTGAGTCACATTTGAATCAGATTTAAACAAGATGTTCAAGTCAGATCTAGACAAGATCTGAGTCAGATTTGAGTTGAGTTGAAACAATGAAGATTAAACTTAAAGTTCTTGACATTAACATTGAAACATCACACATGACAGTACATGTAATTCTTCAACGATAGAGTTGACGAGATGATATTTATTGAGTGTTTGCTCACAATTATTCAGAAGATTGAAAGATTTTCAAGTAAAGAAGTGATTTTCTCAATCAACGTAATACTTGAGCAGAGATGAATGATAGCATTTATCATGCTTGAAGTTTAGTATGCTGTTTACATATCAGAATCTTTCATCATTTTCAATGATAACAAATTCTTGAAATTTCTGACGTTGACTTGAAAGAAGATCATTTGCAATATGACTCAGAAGAATGACATGAAAGACTGAGTGAATCTTCATAAATATTAAAAGATTTAACTCAATGATTAAAGAATTATTCTTGAAGACATGCTTGATCTTGAAGAGATCAACGTTATGATTGTTTAACTTGACAGTGAAGTGAGCAATGCTGAGATTGCAAGCATTCAGTCAGACTTCATCTTCAACAAAGTATTTAGAACAAGAACGATGAAAGAGATTAAGATGAGATTCATAAATGATCTGAGCTATAAGCATCTCATCATGTAGATGCTTGATTAATTTCTTCATTTTCTTGATGAACTCTTCAACATTGATTAACTTATTTTAAGCTTAAGATGTAAAATTCTTGAACAGAGATTCAGAAAGCTTGAAGTCTAGATGTGAGTTCTGACTTGAATTGATCAAGAAGAATGATGCTAAAGTGATTGATAATGATGTATTATTGATGACAAATTCGACTTCAGAAAGTCACTTAGCTCAGTCATTCTGCATGTAGTTGACGAAGACTCGAAGATAATGCTTCATGACAGCATTGATTCTTTCGATTTGATCATTGATTTCAAAGTGATATATCATTGATAACTTAACGTTTATCTTCAGCATTTTACACATATGCTTTCAGACATCGAAGATGAATTATGTGTCTCAATCAGACATGAAGAACTCGAATAAATCATGATGTTTTCAAACATGAACATAGAAGCAGTTGATAACTTCTTCAATTTTCATAGAAGTGATGAGAATTAAATGTCTCATTTTGATAAGATGATCAACAAAGATTAGAACATATCTATATGTGATACTCATGAAGATACTGAGCGATAAAGAATTTATGTAATTCATGAAGATATCACATCAACAACGTTCAAAAACTGAAAGAGAACACAATCATTCTTGAGTTCATTGTTTAGAGAGTTTGAAACATGTGCACACGTGACAGTTTCGTACAAAGCGCTGAACATACTTATATATGTTGAGTTATCAATAAACTTAACTGATCAGTTCATAGCTCTTGACTCTTTCTGAATGATCATCAACGACATTGTCATGAGCGAGCTGAATAATACAAAGACGTAGTTTATTGAAGTTGAATATATATTTTCTCTCTTGAAAGTACAGATGATTCTCATGTTCTTCATACTTGACTAGAAAAATCTTGTTATGATGATGTGCTTCACTGCAAAGCACTTCAATTATCTGAGTTGCAAACATGTCATTAACTTCAACTTGTTTTCACAGTGTCTGAATGAAAGTATCAGCAGAATCTTCATTAAGATTCAAGATGTCTTGATTTAGCTGAGATTCAACATCTTTAACATCAGATTCTTCAACTTCAAGATTCATGAAAGCTAAAGTCAGCAAGAAGACTGAAAAGACTGAGAACAAATGTAACTGAACTGAATTTAAGATGATGATTTGTGACTGAAGCATCATGACTTTAATGTCAAGAATGTTGAAGATGAGATTCTTAACAATCTTGAAATTTAAAACATAAGTTTTCAGAATTGTCTGATGTTGATATTGATGTCAAGAATTGAATGTATTCTTCTTCTTAAAAAGATTTTCTGAGTGATGTATCAAAGCATTCAATTTATCATTGATCTTGTTAAAGCAATATGTGATGCAATAGTTGAATCTAAATAGAAACTCACTTCAACGAGCTTGATGATGACTCAACTGTTTAATTAACATGAAATACTTAAGATTTTTGTGATTTGTGATCATCTTGATAGAACAGATAAAATCTTCGAGCTCTGAGCATCATTCTTCAAATGTGCAAACAATGATCATGAATTCTTTATCGTAGATCTCGTAGTTACACTCGACTGAGTTATGCTTCTTGAAAAAGTAAGCGACTGAATGAAGAACTTCATTCTCATTATACTGAGAAAGAATATCTTTGAACACATAGTTTGAAGCATTGATTTCTATCACAATCTTGTGATCTGAATTATAATGACAAAGAATAATCTTGAAAGTGAAAACTTTCTTAAGAGTGTTGAATGCAATCTGACATTTCTGAATTCAGACAAAGAATACATCTTTTCTGATGAAATGAGTGAGCGAAGTAGCTATTCTACTATAATCATAGATGAATCTTTTATAGAAGTTTGCGAAATTTAAAAAACTTTAAACGTTCTTAACGTTGATCAAGATGAGTCAGTTGACAATGATGTTTATCTTAGAAGAATTCATCTTGATCTCTTCAATGATGATTATCAATTTTAAATACAAGACTTGAGTGATGTAAAACTTGCACTTGATTATATTCATCTGAAGATCTGCTTCTTGCAGCTTTTGCAGAATGAGCTTGACATGAATCTTGTGCTCAAGTTCATTGTTGAAATAAATCAAGATGTCATTCAAATAAGCTGTATAGAACTTATTTAAATGTTTGCAAAGAATATTATTGATATACTTCTGAAACAAGACAGACTCATTACATAAATTGAAAAACATGACTAGATACTTGAATAATTCAAATTGAGTGCAAAAAACAATGAGAGCTTCATCTTCTTCTTTGATTCAAAGTCAATTGAACGCAGAAATAATATTCAGCTTAATAAAGATTTTAGCTCAACTTAGATGATTCAGCGTTTCTGAGATTAAAGACAGAGAATATCAATTCTTGATTGTGATAGTGTTCAGATCTCAATAATTCATGCAGAAGCAAAGTTCTTCTTTGAATTTCTTGATGAAGAGAACAGAGATAATCATCTGAAAGTGACTGACTTGAATGAAATCTTTGCTCAAATTCTCATTCAAATAACGATGAAGTTCTAGAATTTTATCACGACTCATGTTGTACAAAGCAAAGACTGAAGATTGAGCATCTTCTTTAAGATGTATGACATGATCATGAGCTTGATGCAAAGATAAGATATCAACATTCTTTTTAAAGAAGACATTTAAAAACTTGAAATATCTGAATGATAAAATTGTGATTGAATCGACATTTTTACTTTGTCGATAGACTTCAAGATTTTCTTGTGTCGTGAATACAGTTAAATGAAATTTCTTTTTCATTTGATGAAGATTCAGATGATAATTCTTATCATACATACTGTCTTGAGAGCGAGATGAAAACTGAGCAAGAGTTGAACTGTTCTTTAAATGAACAGTCAAAGTCATGTGACGTGATTTTGACTCATCAGAATCTAGATTAAAAGATGAGATTGATTTAAGATTCAAGAAGACATCGATTTTCTTTAAAATGATGCTAAACACTTCAATGTCTTTGACATGAGCAGCATAATCAAAGCTTTTAGCTTTCAACTTGACTATGTCAAGTTGTATAAAAGATCGATTGAATTGATCTGCTTGAAAGATAACAAAAGTTCTAAAGAAGAAAGAATTTTGACACTTGATTCTTAATGAGTATTCTTTTTGAATGACTTGAAGAATACAACTAAAAGCTTCTTGTTTCAGATGAGAAACAAGACTGAGCGAGATTTGTTTCTTGTGAATGAACTGAATATTAGTTGACTTCTCATGAGCAAACAAGAAATTATATTACTTCTTGTAAGCAAATGAGAAACTGAGTTGCTTCTTGCAAGTGAATTGAGAACTGAATTGCTTCTTGCAAGCGAACTGAAAACTGAATTGCTTCTTTCGAGCAAATGAAGAACTAGATTGCTTCTTGCAAGCAAACTGAAAACTGAATTGCTTCTTTCAAATGAATGAGAAACTAGATTGCTTTTTGCAAGCAAACTGAAAACTGAGTTGCTTCTTTCAAGTGAATGAGAAACTAGATTGAGAGAAAGCTACTTTGTTAACTTTGAACGAGAAATTTTCTTCTTGTTGATTAAAATCATAGATCTTGACGAGAAATGAACAATAATGATTAAGACAAAAGAAGAAAGACAAGATGAGAATATTGTGTTCAAAATTGACATCAATGACGTGATGATGAAGTCATGACAGATTCATGATGATGAGATATTGACTTAATTCAATGACATACAAGAATAGTTTTTCAATGTGTTCATCAAGAATCATTGTGATTTCGACGACATGAGTAATGTCATTGATTAAAGCGACTTGATCATCAAATTCTTGAAGTCTGTGAGAGTGAGTTTATTAATGTAAGAAAAGATGATGTTGTTGCATAAAGAATTTATTCATAAAGACATAAGCAAAGACTTCATTATTAATCAGAGCGAGAGTAAGAACTCTAGATTAAGCTTGACGTAGAATACAAAATACTATCATGTGACTATCTTTAAATGTCAAATTGAATTCAAAGAGTTTCAAGATAAATTTAGCAGAAAACTTTCTATAGAATTAAAGTGAGAGTGAAAAGATTTAGACTAGTAGACAAGATGATATGTATACAAATCTCTGAGCGCAACTTAGCTCAAAGACTAAACTTTTCTTGTGAACAGCGAAACTTCTTCATCTATATTGACGATATCACTGTCGTAGATGTTTATGATATGCAGAGTGAAGAACTTCTTATTTGAGCATTTTTTAGTGATTTTGCTTGAATGTTGCAACTTGCAATAGTAGCACAGCTTTCACTTGTTGCAAATTTTCTTGATTTCAGAAATGATCAGAATCTTATCTTGAATGATGATAATGACGAAGCTTAAATTCATTGACTCATCAAGAAACAAGAGAGAAAGAAACGAAAATACTGTTAAAACAACAGTCACAAAAGTAATGATCTTTGAACTCAAAGAGTTATTAATTGATGCAGAGATGTTCTTGACTTTGACGAATGAAATGATGATGAAGATGAAACGAGATTGATGATGTTTAAGCTGCTGAAACTCTTCATCAATGTCAGAGAATGCTTGAATTCATTGATGAAAGATGAATGATTGAGTTTCATTGAAATTTCGTCAGAAGAAAGCAATAACTTGAGTGAAATAATTAACATTGCGCTTCAGATAGTTAATCAATGAAAAATCTTTCATCAAAAAACATTCTTTCTTTTGATAGAAGAGATTGTAATAGTCAGCAAAGCTATTCATGTCTTGCTTCAGAATTTCGCGAAAATATAAATGAGCATCTTTCATCTTGAAAGAATTATCACAGCAATGATGCAACTTATGTTGTTAATCTGCAAAGATGAAAATGATACAAAGATCATTAATTTAATATTGACTCATTAGATTGTGAATCTTCTTATCTATGATGAATCATGACTCGACATAAATGATCTTGACATGATGAAAGAAATAATGATCATCGTTCATGTTCATGCGCTGTATCAGACTCTGCTCTCATGCATTCAATCAATCTTTGTTCTTCTCATACTCAGATATGTCAAAAAGCTTCTCAAATCTAGAAGTAATGATGACAGCGACAGAATTTGCAAAGAGATGAATGATGAAAGAAGATTAATTGTTCAAGATTTGTGCAATGATCTGAGCTATCATTGCAAGAAACTGAGAATTCAACTTTATATAAATTGAAGAACTGAGAATGATGAACAAGAATGAAGTGATGACATCATGTTGTTGAACTTGATTTTGAAGCTCTTGCATTGCGCGAAAAGTCTTGACTGAATTTTCAATCACACTTTGAGTAAACTGTTCAACAGCACACTCATTGTTGATCAAGAAATTATAAGATGACTTTATTTAAGTGAAAGAATAATTAAACAAGATTTCAATGTATGAAAATGTTGCAGAAAGTGTAAATCTTTCATAATGTCAAAGACTAGACTGAATTAAAGATTCTATCAATATAGAGAATTGATTATTATATTACTTGAACTAGATACAGAACAATACATCAGATAATGTACAAGATGAAAGACAAAAAATGAAAGAACAGAATGAAAATTCAACTTTTATATACATAAATTGAGTAATGTCAAAACTGAGCAGCAGTTTTATGACTTAAGATTGCAAAGACACAAAACAGATTTTGATATGATTAAATTAAGATGATGATGATTAAATTAATGATTTAATTCAATAAATCAAGACTTTCTAAAATATTGATGATATTAAATTGAGTTGACAACATATTTTATGCTTTGAGCTGAAATGATGATCTGACATCATGACATGAACTCTTCTTGTATAATTAATTTTCAAGAAACAAATTTATTTTCAACTGTTGATTCTGCTGAGCATAGTTTAAAGCATGTTGCATGTCAATGTATTTCATCAATTCTCAACAGAACATCTTGCTTCATTAAGTGAAAGTTAATATGATTAGCTTGATCTTGTTTAAAGAGAGTAACTCACTCAGAAATCTGAACAATAGCACTTTCTTAAACTTCATGATCTTAACACAATTTTGAAAATGTGTCTTGTTGAGTTTCAGAAAGAACAACATGCATGTTTGATCGCTTCTTTTTATAATGATATTTCATAGATTATTCATTCAATTTTGAAGTGACTTCACATCAAGCAAGCATTGCTGAAGAGTTTCAAGAAACTTCGCTCATATGATTCTACAATTTTTCATCTCGACAGTTTTCTTAATCTGTTGAAGATAATACATTGCTGTGATCTTTACATATTTTGTGATGTAATCAAGCTTATCATCGTCTTTGATGTAATTCATCTTGATGAAGTTCAACTTTAGTTTTCTGAGAAACAATTTCAGATTTTCGTCAATAATGAATTTAAACTTCTTCTCTTTTGAGAACTTATTTGAAAAAATGATCTTAAAGATGATTGCTTTCTTTTTAAAGAAATCATCATTGATGAAAGAATTTTTTATAATTGTAGTGATGATTCTTTTGCAAAACTTTGATTCAAAATGATCAGATGCACAACTTCGTCATGTTAAAAAGTAATCAAAGTTCAATGTGCAAGACACTCAATTCAGATTTTCTAGCAGAATGATGTTTTCAACAAACAACGTCTTGCATTAAGCATACATCTTCAAATAATTCTGTTGTCTTTGCAAAATCTTCACGTTGTTGATAATGCTTTAAATTTCATCAAGAATGATAAACAAGAATTCATGCTCAACAACTTTCATTCTTGTTTAAAGCAGCATGCATTGTTTCTCTTTTCTTTCTACATCGACGTGAGTGCTTCTGATGTTTTCATTCAACGCTGCATAATGATGAATCTCTAATAGATTCTTCAAACTAACGCTTGCAAAATCAGAAAATGATTAAATCAATGAAATGATGATGTTGATGATGATTGCTTGATGCTGTGCAAGACTTTTCATCAAGTTCAATTGAAACTTTTCTTTATTGTTGCAAAAGATCTGATCAAGCAGAGCGAATGCAAACTCTGTAAAGATGATGAAAGTAAACGAAGTAATGCTTTTGAAAGACATGCAGATATTGCTTTCAAGAAATGAGATTACAACATCAAGAAAAATTGTATCTTGATCATGATGCTTGAAGAATATATTTATGATGTTAGTGATGATAATCATTTGAATCAAAGATGTAGAAGTCTTGAGAATGAGAAGAAATTAAAATTTATTATGAAGATTGAATGTCATATTCGAAGAATTGCTGTTCAAGTCAACGATTTTTTTTGTTTAATTATATGAACTATTGTTTCTGCAATAAAGTAAAGTGTTAAAATTGTGAGTAGCTCAAGAAACGTGCAGTCACACTAGAGAATATGCGCATAAATAATATGATCAAATTTGATAGTAGCTTAGTAATATTTATTTGTATAGAAAGTTAACACTAAACTATGAAATACAGAAGTGAATCTTTCTTTATATATTCAAAAGACTAAGCTCAAGCATCGTTAATGAAATCAGCAAAATTACATGCAATCTCTGCAAGATTTCTTGAAGATCATATGTGACTTGAATTCTTATCATCGATGAAATGTCAAGATTTGTATGTGACTTGAATTCTTGTAGATTCAGAGTCTTTGAGAATCAGCGATAGAAATTCTCATAGATTCAATGCTTCTGAGAATCGACAGTAAAATTTCTTGTAGACTCAGATTCTCATTTGAGAGTTCAATGATAACGTTGAAGAATAATTCTCATATCTGTTCTCTATTCTTTGAAGAACTTTGACTTTCATAAATCTGAGTTTTGACATAATCTTAGATTAATCTGAATTATTATTATTATGTTTTCAATAAATTTTTAAAAGAAAAGTTGATTTAATAATCATTTATTAATAACTTATTGATTAATAATTAATTTAAATCTATCGTTTATTGCAACAATACATGCTTCAGAAAAAAATCGATCATTAGTCAATCTATACATTCATTAAATCTCTTAACTAGAGACAGAGCACATCATTGACATGATGCTTGCGCTTCATTCTGATTGTCAAGAACAGATAAGAAGCGTCGTCAATGCAATGTCGATGAATGAACAAGAAATGATTATCATTATCTTGCAGAAGAATTCAGTCAAGGCGAAAGATATACAGAAGAAATTACACAAACTGTGAGTATTCTATGAGTTCAATGAACGTAGAAACAACGAACTGATGCTCTGAAGAGAGATGAAAAGTTTGACAGAGATGATAGAAAAGCTGACGTGTCAACGCGTCGTTGCGTCAACTGTCAATCAGCATATGAAGAATCAGCTGAAGAGACTGAAAAAGATAACGAGCAGAGTCAAAAAAGAGTTCATGAAGAAGAGAAAACATGTCGACAGTTGAGCGAAGAGAGTGAGTGTGAAGTCAATGACATTATTTGAGAATCATTTTGTGTTCAACGTCAACATATCATCGTCAGTGCAAAATCATTGTGAGAAATTTGAAGTAAAAATCTTCATCAAAGAAAAAGAAGAAGTAAAGAGAATCATGATGATAACAACGAAGAACATAGTGAGATGAGCAAGAGAGATTGACGTCGACGAGACATTGTTGACACGCAAAAACATAGAAACGATGAAGAGATGATTGAGACTGCTGATATTTTGAATCAAGATGAAGAGCAGCAACAAAACACTAAAGAAAAATGATTTTTGAATCAAAGAGATATCATTGAATGCATGTCTGCACAAGATCAGTTTTGAAGTAGTGATACATGAAATTAGAGTCGAAGAAATGTCTAAGAACATAGAGAAGAAAGAAGCGAGAACGCTCATCAAGATCAACAAAGACATACATTCAAAGATGATGATCGAGAAGATTGAGTGACTCACAAAAAAGAGTGAGCAGAAGAGATATGTTTCGCTGATGATACACGTAGTCAGCGCTGAAATGATGAACAAGCTGATTGATGAGAAAGTATGTCATGAGATCAACATAAAGATCACACGCACAGATGATTCAGAAAGTTATACACATTCATGAAGCATACAATTCATCATTCAGAGATCATAAGATCATTCATGAAAAAGAAAATCTTTCAGAAATCAAAAAGATGCTGCACATGTCAAAAGAAAGCATTTTTGTAGAAGACTTCAATCTACATCACTTCACATGAAAAGAATCATTCTACTCAAGACAACATTTACTGTTGAATGAGTTAATTAAAATAATCACAAACATTGATGCATCGCTAGCATTATTTCAAAACACAATTACGAGAAATTATCAAGAATCTCAAATGACAATAAATTTGATCTTCACAACAGATGACATTATGAATCAATTAATACGATGTGAAATCAACAAAGAAATGAAAAACTTCTCAGATCATCTGTCAATACAGACAATTATAAATCTCAAAGTTTGCGAAAAGTCAGCGCGAAAATCGCGTCGTAACTGAAAGACAATGAATGAAGAGAAGTTCATTAATATTCTGAAAAAACAAATGTCAAAATCACTGTTGAATCATGAGATGAAACGTTGATGCATAGATGAGTACATCAAGCAACTGCTAAATGCACTGAAGAAGATCATTGAGATTTTCACTTTCTGAGCGAGATTGCATGAAATGATCAAAGCAAAATGAATGAAGAAGTGTATGAAGATTGTCAAGAGCATGCAATGAATGAGAAGAAGTTTTTGAATCATCAACGATTGAACAAAGTACATTCAAGCATGTGATAAGAAGAGCAAGATCATCAGAAAACAAAAACGCAGTGAGTATTGAAAGATTATGCAGAACGTTGAACAATTCTTGAGAGAACTGTTCAAAACTGCAAAATGAGCAAGAAATGTAGTTGCAGACACATTGACTCAAGCGACAATTTCTTCTCTGATCAAGTCAGAGTGCTTTGACATCATCACAACAGCGCAAAATAAAGCGAAGATGATGTTTCAGACTCACTTTTCATCATCTTCAGAGATTCTCATGTTGAACACAATAGACTTCAAGTACTCACTCTTGATTGAAGATGATGCTTCACTGATACATCGTAAGATTAAAAGAGTCATCTAAAAAGCGATATCTGACAAGACATCAAGACACACAAGATATACAAATAAAATAATGTGCAGACTCATTGACAACACGTCAGAATAAATACGCTTTCTCTTTGAAAGATGTTTACAGAAGAAAATACAATCAACTCAGTTCAAGAGCGCAGTCACAATAGTGATGTAAAAGTCAGACAAGAAAGATTACTTCAATGCAAAGATATATAAATTAATTGTGCTACTCAACATACTGAGCAAAATACTGAAGTTCATCATATTCAAACGTTTGTGAAATGTCGTAGAAGCTTGCAACTCAATATTGAACATTCAGATGAGAGTTTGCAAGCACAGATCAACAGATATGACTCTGCAACTAATTACGAAAAAAATACATACTGTGTAAAGTGACATGAGAAGAACAGTAGTCTCACTGCTGAGTCTGAATAAGAAGAATGCATTTAACAATGTGATGCACAGCAAACTTTTACATGACATAAAGAAAAGAAAAGTTTCTAGACTGCTTCTTGAATTTGTGAAGAACTTTCTGAGAGATTGACGCATCATGATCACAATTAATGACTACACGACGATGAAACGCAGCGTGAACATTGATATATCACAAGACTCTTCACTATCATCGATATTATATCTGTTTTACAATGCAAACTTGTTAGAAGCATGTGATGATATCAAGCTGAAAACTAACTTCACAGACTTCGTGAATGATGTCAATATCTTGATATACAAAGAGTTTATAAAACGCAACTGCAGAGTTCTTAGCGAGATCTATAAGAGATGCAAACAGTGATCAAAAACACATGACATCAAATTCTCAATGACAAAGCATGAGTTAATTCACTTTATGAAAACTTCTAAATGATTCAATATGAAAGTTGATGTAGAGCTGATGAAACATCAGATTGACTCAAAATCAGATATCAGAGTCTTGAAAGTTTAACTGAACTTCAAGCTGAAATGAGCGACTCACATGCATCATATCAAAGCAAAACTAGTGATTAAACAAAAAATCATGCAGACAATCATTGAATCTACTTGAGACTCATCAATGACAACAAGTAAGCAAATATACTTCGCAATGACACGCTCTCTGCTTAGTCACGAAGTTGTCATATGATATACATCACAGAAGATGAAAGATCATCGAAAGAATCTGAATGTCAAACTAAGATTAATGCAAGAAAGAGCATTGTGACAGATCATTGATGTTTATCATGTGATATCAACAGAGACTTTACAGATGAAAATAAACACGACATTGATAAATATTCACTTATGAAAGCTGATACAAAGATCAATAACAAACATGAACTCTTGAAAATCAGATGAAGTTATTGAGATGACAATGCATTGAATTTGCAACAACTTGACATTCAAAAGAGATTGAAAATCAAAGCTGTGCAAGACATCTCTACAGTTGAAGCAAAAGTGAATGAAAGAAATATTCAAGCAGACGAAGATGAATCGAAGTCATCTTTACACAGCGATTCTCTGATCAGAATCATTGAAGATAGTTATAGTTGCAAACAAGAAAATGTCAGTAAAACAACATAATCTAAACATGTTCACATTGAATCAAAGAGTTTACTCAAATAATAGTGACAACAGAGACGATGTTACAGCGATCGCGATGAAAATAAATTGAGAGTTAGACAAAAGACTGAAAAGATCAACTTTAATCATCACTCATCATGATGAGTTAAAAGAATTAGTTGCAAGAATGAAACATCTTGCAGATGTAGTGACAGCGAATCAAGAGTGTCATGAAAAGATATACAAAGTATACAGTGATAGTCAGACTTCTCTGAAAACAGTGAAAGCTATGATATCAACAAAAGATCAGACACGTCTGCAACGAGTTCAGACTGCACATGAGAGCATTCAATCTTAAGAGATCACGCTGAAGCTACATTGAGTGACGAGATATGCAGAAGTACTTGAAAATGAAGTGATGAACAAGATAATTGACGATGCACATGATTTGTCTCTATTGCTGACTGAGAATCAGCGCATTGAAGTGATGATGAGACTGACGCTCATACAGAAATAGATCAGACAAACATGAAGAATAGTCTGAAAAGAGAGATTCAACGCAGCTCATTTTCAATATCTGACATCAGAGATGATACATCAACATCTGCAACTGCACAAGAATCATGCAAAGTCTCACAGCGCATTATTGACGCAGCTACGCACAAGAAAAATTGATTTCAATCAATTTCTACATGAGAGACGAGTACTTGATGTTGCTACAACGACGTGCAAGTGTGACAGAGATTGAATGTTGATTAAGCACATTCTATTAACATGTTCTAAATGAAAGATAGAATGAAAGATGATGCAATGCAAAGAGAACATCACGAACTTGAGAAAGCTTCTAGAAATCATGAGCGCGATGACAGCAATCATTCAAATAATACTTTCAACAAGCATACTAAATCAATTTCAGACTGTGACGTCATTAAAGAGTTAGATGAAAAAGAGAGAAAGTAAAAAAGAAACAAGTTCATAAAATTCTTGCATTGAGAACAGTTACAGTATAGAATGCAGAGAAAAGCGATAGTAAATACGAAAAGAGCGCTACGCTAGCACAACGCTCGCTACAATATATAGAATCTTGCATAGACTTATAATGAGTGTTGAATCGAGTAAAAATCAAAAAAAAATATAATTAATTTAATCATTGAGATAAAAGTTAATCAAATGACAAATGTAGTAGAAAAAATTAATTAATGATTAAATGATTAATAATGTATTATTTATTGATTAATATTAAATTAATAGAATAAAAAGATCATAATAATGTTAAGAAGAGAAAACAATCACAACGCACGCAAAGCAAATTTTTGAGAAGAGCAATACAATCAAGACAGAATAAATCTAGAAGATGAATAAATAATGATGAATTGCATGAACTGTAGCAATGCTGATTCAGAGACGATTGCAAGCAACGTTGACTTGTCACGAAGAAACAGCAACACAAGATTGAAAAGTTTACACAACAACAAGAAGTATGTTGCTAATATTATTGATCTTCTAATACAGACATCAACGTTAAAGAAAGAGAAAAGCAAAGATCATTCATGAAAAGAGATAGCAGTGAAGCTGATGCATCATCTTCAACTTGAATCAGAAGAAAAACATCATGCAACTCAGAATGCATTCATCGCGAAGAATGTATAGAAACTGAAGACATCAGTTCAACTACTAAGTAAGCAGTTACAAATGCAGAGAAATACGCGTTCTTCATTGAAAATCATGTCATAAGCAAACATGACAAGAGAAGAATTATCAACGAAGAAGCAACGTCTCAGAGAGAAATCATCGTCGCTTCGCAAAAAATGCGAAGTCATGATAAAGATAGCAGACTGTCATGATTCTAGCCTTGTCAGACTCAGTCTTCTAGTCTTGTCAGATCTATTCTCGCTTCATCATCTTGATTAGTTTCTATTGAGTCTAGCGTCGACTGAGAAACACACATATGTAGTCAGCTTCTTTTCTGTAGCTATCTTTCTTTCTTAGCATTTATCTTCTAGTTAAATGACACTCATATTGACTCGCTCTATGCTGATCTCTAACATTAGATAAATGCTCATCAACTACTCTGCTATCAATGAATAAATGATACGAAACAATCTATTCAGTAAGAAAAATTTGCAAGAGATTCTTCAAATTTGCATCATCATCATTTTAGATCGCAAGAAATTCTTCGATTCTACACTCATTTTCATCATTCTATTCGCAAGAAATTCTTCAAATAAAGCACTCAATTATTATCTGAAATTCACAAAAGATTCTTTGAATTTTCACTCATCAAAAAACATCTACTTTTACCTCAACAACTTCTATCTTTTCTCATCATGACACACGACGTCAAGTCAGTTGTGTCTCAAACAACTCATCTGCTTAGAAGCACTGTCAATAGAAGAGTTTCACTTCTACTCATCAATGCTTCAGTTGAAGCTGAGAAAGCTGTCATCGCATGAAACATAAACATCAAAGAACAACTGTTTCATTGAGTCAGCAATCAACTCAACGAAGTCATCAATATGCTGAACGAGCTTCAAAGTCAGCGAGACTTGACTTTACAACTCAATGAATACTGACTTCTTGTACAAGAAGATCACAAAAAGAGAGCGAAACAACTAGAAGTTGCTTTTGATAAGAACGATGAGCTAGAGAAAAAGATCAATCAGCTACAAGACGAGCGATTGAACTTCAGAGCAAAATCACGTCAAGTTGATTGATCTATGTCTCATCAAAATACTCAGTCAGCTGAGCAACGAGTCAATCAGAAAGTTGAACGAAGCTCGACTTTCAAAGCTCACTTTCAACGAGAGTTTTCTACTCTATCTGAAAACGAAAATGATCATCACAAGTTCATCAAGCTTTCGAATTCACTCATCTTCATCGAAACAGATGATTTTATCTGAAAGACATGAAACATCAAAATAGCTGACAAGCTCGATGTTAACGCGAATCATTATTCTACTGAAAAGATTCGTATTGTCTATGTGATTTTCAGACTAGAAGACGATGCTGATCAGCAAATCTATGCAAAGCATCGTGTTGATGCTTTCTCATTCTATCAATCACTATCAGAGCTACTGAAACATCTAAAAGAAATTTACGAAGATCAGAATCTGATTCGAAAGTGTCGTTGCAAATACGTCACTCTGAAGCAGCTCAACAAGCTCTTCAGCTTCTTCTATTCAGAATTCACTAAAATATTCAGCTTTCTGAACTACGATGATATCATTCTGATAAACGACATTCAGAATAAAATCAACAATCGTCTTCAGAACGTGTTGTCAGTTTGCCTCATAGAGTTTAGCTTGCTTGACAAGCTCAAGATCTTTCTTCAAAATGTGAATAACAAACAACGAGTCAATTATCAGCTACGTGACGAGCAATGAACAGTCAAATCGATAGCAGCTTCGAAAAAACGTTTTGTTTCTTCGTCAACATCAGCTTCAGTCTTGACTGCTAGCTATGTTCAACTCGCTATTTTTTCCATTCTTGAATCTGAACGATCAAGAATATCAATCATCTGCTTCAACTGCAAAGTATCGAATCATCTTTCAAAGAACTGCTCTCAGCTGAAGACTAGTACTTCGACATCTCATGCATTCATCTCTCGTCTCAATGAGATCATCATGTCAAAAGAAGAGAAGAAATTATTTACAGAGAAATCGAAGAATGAGACAAAAAACTAGTGACTTTCATCAAAGACGTGATGAAAGATGTGTTAATTTCTTCAACAACGAGCAGCTCAAATGATCTCTTTGCTTCGAAATCTTTGACTACTGAATGTGTACTATCTAGCAATGAAATTAGTTACTCATTAAAGTCATTGATTGACACTGAAGCAGCTGACTATTCGTTCATTGATGAATTAATCGCGCAGAATGTTTGTGATCATTTGCAAATTGAATCGTTATCTTTAATCAAGCTCAAGTCAATAAGAAAATTCGATGATCATTATGCAAAAAAGCTCATTACTCATGCAATTTATTCGAATCTGACTGTTCAAGATCATATGAAACGTTTCATCTCTATGCTGATTACTCGATTGAGTCAGCATCAGATGATTCTTGAAAAAACATGAATGAATAAGATTGAGATAACGATTGATATGAGAAATGATCATCTTCAATTTTCTAGTTTCGAAGCTCATATCAAAGCTTCTATCAAAGCTCATTCAATTGTTCTTTCGAACAAGAAAATCGCGATAGAACAGAAGAGTTCAATCTCTACTCAAATACTAAAGAGATCTACTTCTTCTGTCATTACTCGACTCAGCGAGAAGTCATCTTCATTCAGTAAAATCGTGAAATCATTTAATTCAGTTAACTTCGCTTCGCTTTTCAATTTAATGAACATAGCAATAATAGAGACTGCAGCATATAGATCACTAGTCAAATGATCGAATGTGACTACTTTCGCGATCATCATCACGAAAATCGATCGACTTCTAAAAACAGCTAGAAATAAATCAGAAGACGTAAATCTACAAGAGCTTTCACATGAAGAGATCTTGAAAGAAGTCAAAGCTAAGCTTTCTTCAAGATATTATGACTATTTAGACGTGTTTGATCGAGCGATGACTGATCAACTATTCTCTCATCGTCTCTACGATCATAAAATTGAGTTGATTGACGAGAAAACATCTTCTCGAAGTCGTCTCTATCATATGTCTGATTACAAGCTTCAAAAGATGAAGAATTATCTGATTGAACATCTGAATAAGAACTTTATAACTTCTAGCTCGATCTCATACGCTTCGTTCATACTATTCATCGAAAAGAAAGACGATAGTCTGCGTTTCTGCGTCGATTATAGAAAGCTCAATGCTTTGATCAAACGAGATTGCTATCTTCTACTTTTAATAGACGAAACTCTCGCTCGTATTCAAGATAGCAAGTATCTGACTCGATTGAACATCATTGTCGTCTTCAACAAACTGCGTATGCATTCGAGCAGCGAAGATTTGACTATCTTTATCACCTCTTTTGATTTCTACAAATATCACGTGATATCTTTTGAATTAATCAACGATTTGACTTTCTATCAACACTATATGAACGACGTGCTATTTGACTATCTTCATCAGTTTTGTCAGATTTATCTAGATGACATTATCATCTACAGCAAAACACTGAAGAAACATAAGCGACACGTACGATTGATTCTACATAGACTACAAGAGACTGATCTTCAGATGAATATAAACAAGTGCAAGTTTCATGTTCAGAAGATCTTCTTTCTGAGACTATTGCTATTCATCGAAGAACTAAAGATGAACTTCAGAAAAGTACAAGCAGTAGTTGAATGATTTACTTTTACAAATCTCACTCAGATGCAGTTCTTCGTCAATTTCTGCAACTTCTATCGACGTTTTATAAAGAACTTTTCGAAGATTGTTCATTCTCTGATTCAACTAACTCAAAAAGAGATGATATTTGAATGAAATCAAGCTTGTCAAATGATCTTTGATCATATGAAGAAACGAATGACTGAATTCTCTATTCTTCGTCATTTTGATCAGAATAGAAAGGCTATTCTTGAAACAGACTCATTCGACTACGTCAACGATGATATACTTTCTCAGTATGACGATGAAGAAACATTGCATTCGATGATCTACTACAGCAAGAATCTGAGTCTCGCTGAGTGCAATTACGAGATCTATGACAAGAAATTACTAGCAATCATTCGAATCTTCAAGCATTGATGATCTGAGCTGAAATTGACTGAGCTACTCATCAAGATGTTCACTGATCATCAAGCTTTAACGTCATTAATGAAAGATAAAGAGCTAAGTAGACGTCAAATGCGCTGAGTACAAAAGCTCGTTGACTTCAACTTCAAAATCATGTATCGCTCAGACAAACAAAACATCAAAGTCGATGCATTGACTCGTTGAGTTGATTCAGTTTCTAGAAGTCTCAAGAATGAATGATGTTGCTATCAGCGAACTACAATTCTCACTTCGAATCGAATGAAAATCGCTGATCTAGAGAAGAACATTGATGAATCAATCTATAAACAGATTCTTGAGACTAATGAGATTGACGAGAATTGTACACTACTTCGCGAAGCAATAGCAAGAGACAAGACACAATATGAAGATATCAAATTGAAGAATTGTCAAACTCAGAATGAAATCTTGTATCATGATAGTCAGCTATGAGTCTCGTTCAACGAGCTTCTACAAATGAATCTGATTCGTGAGATACATGATCAGTCATCAGTTGATCATTCTGATATTCTTAGAACTGTGAAGATCATAAAGCGAAACTACTATTGATCATTCATGCGAAAAACGATAGATCGATATATTTGAAACTGCTATATCTGTCAACGCTCAAAGACATCTAGAAATAAATCAAACGACTTGCTTCAACCTCTATCGATATCTGAACAGCGATGACAAGACATAGCAATGAACTTCATTATCGATCTATCTGATTCAAGCGAGTACAACGCTATACTGACGATCATCTGCAGATTATCAAAAGAAAGACATTATATTTCTTGCATCATTGATGATGAAGATATCACTGTCAAAAAGACAGCTGAAATGCTGATTCAATGAGTATATTGAACTCATGAACTATCAAGCTTCATAGTATCTGATCGAGATTCACAATTCATCTCTATACTATGAAAGTTTCTTTGCAAACGACTGAACATTTTTCTTTGATTGTTCATCGTTTATCATTCTCAGACTGATGATCAAAGCGAACGAGTCAATCAGAATGTCGAGCGATATCTTCGATTCTTCTGTTCGTATATACAGAACGACTGATCTAAGTGACTATTCATGATCGAGTTTGTCGACAATAACGTCTTGTTCTCAGTCATCTTCTTGATTCTCTTCTTCATGAACAAGAACTTTCATTCTCGTATGAGCTTCGACCCTGACATCATTGAATATGAAAGCACTCGCGAACGCTTGCAGATCGATCGAGTCAAGAATATATCTGAGCAAAGAAACAAGACATTGATCTTCGCTCGTGAAGCTCTGATCAAAACACGAAAACAAATGATGAATCAAGCTAACAAGCATAGAAAGAAGATCAATTACAAGATTGAATCAAAGATGTTTCTGAATGAAAGAAACATCGTTACAGCGAGATCTTTCAAGAAGCTAAATGATAAAATGCTCGATTCTTTCACCAATCTAAATCTTGTCGACTCTTCATATAAACTGAAATTATCAGAGTCTATGCATGTTCATGATGTATTTCATTCTGATCTGCTTCGCTCTGCCGTCGACGATCTCTTGCCTGATCAAAAGAATGAATCTTCAGATTCAATAGTGATAAACGACGAAGACGAATAAAAAATCAACGATATATTGAATTCTCGTCAATATCGAAGACGACTTCAGTATAGAATCAAATGAAATGACTATGACAATGATCTCAATTAATACAACGCTGATGACGACGAATTTATGAACGCTCAGAAGATAGTTGATGATTTTCATATTCAATATTCGAACAAATCGCGCTAGAAGTGCTTTCGACTATTCAGTCAATCAGAATTTAATGAGTCTGAGTCTGTGAAATCATGATTGAGCAATCAATCGAATCAAGCAGAAAATACATTCATGCGAACATGAATCGTCGAAGAAAGAAAGTAATGTCACGATTCTAGCCTTGTCAGACTCAGTCTTCTAGTCTTGTCAGATTCATTCTCACTTCATCATCTTGACTTGTCTCTATTGAGTCTGACGTCGACTGAGAAACACATATATGTAGTCAGCTTCTTTTCTGTAGCTATCTTTCTTTCTTAGCATTTATCTTCTAGTTAAATGACACTCATATTAACTCGCTCTATGCTGATTTCTAACAGACATAAACAATCAGAAGAAAGTCATCAGAAAGCTGATAAAGAATAACGCAAGACTTCATGAGAATCTGAAGATTTTAAGAATAGTCTGATTCAAGAAAGTAGTAAAGAGCGAAAAGACTCATTCATCGCTCATTGTGAAGATAGCAATTGAAGCGATGATGAATCAACTGATGAACATGAGTATGCTAAATGCATATCATGAAGGCACATGTGAGCTGTTTGAGAAAAACTGTCACATCACACAGTGCTTCAGATGTCAAGAATTTGATCACATGATCAGATTCTGCAGAAAGAATCAACGCTGCGTCAAGTGCGCAAACAAACATCACATCAAGAAATGCATGACATCTTCAAATAAAAGATGTTGCGCTAACTGCAACGAAAATCACAAACTCTGAAGATGCATCTGTTTTAAATAATGACAGCAGATGAAACAAGTGTTCGAAATCTACAGAAACAGATCATTCAGATACTTGAAAGCATTTAAATACAATTGCACATTCTTGCAATTCTTGAGCTCTTTGCTGTCTTCAAGCTCTGCAGATTCAATGAACTCTTTGAATTCAATGAATTCTTTGAGTTCAAAGAACTCTTCAAAGTTTACGAACTCTTTCAGTTCAGCAAACTCATCAAGCTCAACAACAGTTGTGCTGAAAACACGCAGTCTAGTCACTCATGAATCAACATGACAGATGATAGAAGTCAAGAAGAGACGCGTCAATCGTTTCTCTTACGTGAATAGCGACTCAGATGAGACGTCGCTTAAGCAGAGTCAGAAACGACAAATCAGAAGATGAGATAAATTTTTGATAATTAAGAGTATTCAAAGAGTCTTCTCTTTGCAGAGTCAACAACAGTTACAAATAACTTTATGATAAAACAATTTTTTCTATGAATATTGCAGTACAACATCAGAAAATCATTGAAAATTCAGAAATTATTTCTAATCAACAGAGAAGTTTGCAACTTCAACATCGTAGTTATACAGAAGCAGAGTTGCAACATTAATGATACTTAATCATTTAACTCAGCTCACAACTTCTTTTACCTAGTGAAAAACATGTCATCACAGTCAAGAACATGCATATATGTGAACAAACATTTAAGACTCAATCAATGAATGATAGAAACAGCTGAATCAGACATCTGCTTGATCAGAATATTAACTTACAACACAGATGATGAAACGCAAATGTTACAACTTATAAACATTTACAATTTGTGTTCATTGTTCTCTACATTTACAAAAAGATCTTTAATCATTTCTTGCTTGAGTGAGCTACTCAAAGACAACTGCAAACAACTGATCGTGAAAGATTTCAATCTACATCATTCTCATTGAGAGAAATGAAGATGTTTCACTCAACATGCAGCAATCAACAGTTTACTTGACATCATTACTAACATTAAGCTGAAATTATTGCTGAAATCAAACATTATTACTCGTAAGACTCACAATCAGTCTACAACTATTAATCTAGTCTTTAGCAGCAAGAAAATACAGTTCATGATATGCAAGTGCAAAGTACACATTGATTTACATCAAGAATTGAATCATTTTTTGATTGTCACAGAACTGTGTTTATAAACAACTTTAATACAGTCTTCAACTTAATGATTATGAAAGAAAATGAATACAGAAGCATTGAGCGCGTATCTGCACATGCATCTTTCATCGAATCGTTCTTTGAACAGCAAGACGTTGATGAACGAAAGAGTGTGCAAAGTTATCAAGATGCTACAGAAAATTATTGAGAAATTTACTCTCTTGACAAAATCATCAAGTCAAGCAAAGAACTTCTAAAATTCAAACTGCTCAGAGATAGTAATGAAATCAAGATGATTATGAATTGTATGAAAAACACAGAGCACACTAGATGCATGAAATGAATATCTGAAACACAATGATCATAAAAACAAGATCATTTAACAAGCGAAGCGCGCACATTTCAGATCACAAATGCATGAGCTGAGCAACGCACTCAAGTCGATATGATGCTTTGCAAAATGAGTCAGAATCGAAAGTCAGCTATCTCAAAAACTTTCTCAGTTTTCATCATTGAAGCAAAGTGACACTGATCAAATGACAACGACGTTCAAGAAAAAAATTGAGATATTGCAAGAAAAATTCTTTCTCTCATCTTCTCAGATAAACATCAATGACATTGCAAACTCATTTATACTCTTGACAGTATCATTTGACTTATGCATTTCAGAAGATGAAGTGAGACAAACAATCAAAAAAGTAAAAGCAGACAAAGCATCAGACATTTCAGACATTTTGAACAGAGCGCTGCAGACAGATCTTGCAGAACTGACTTTGATACTGATGAGTTTATTCAATGCATGTGTAACATATGAATATCATTCGAAGCAGTTCAAAAAAGCTCAAATGATAGTACTATGCAAATCAAAGAAGAGCAATTATATTGATTCAAAAACATATTAATTCATTGCTTTGCTTGATATCATGAGCAAAGCTCTGAAGTCAATCATGACTAAAAGACTGAGCAATATAACTGAGACTCATCACATGCTATCTGATGCTCAAATAAAAGCAAGATGCAAGTGATTCATGATCTTGACATTAAATCTACTAGTAGATCAGATTCACACAGTATGAGACTGCAAAATCAAATACGTAGCGTTCATGCTAAGTCTAGATATCATCAAAACATTCAATTAAGTCTTGCATGTCAGACTTCTGCATACTCTGAAAATGAAAAAAACTTCAGACTACATAGTTGAATGAGCATGCAGCTTTCTTGAGAATTGAGAAACATCACTGAGATTCAACGAGTAAACGAGTGACATGCGCAAGATAAATGCAAACATATTGCAGAGATTTCTCATTTCATCGATTCTCTTTCTATTCTTCAACGCAAGTCTGATTGAAAAGTATGAAGTATTGAGAATTAAAATTAAAGTGCTCAACTTTGTAAATGACATTAATATTCTAACATATGATAGATTCATTGAAGAAATCTGCAGAACATTGAGCAGAGCATACAACGTCTGCATGAAATGAGTTCACACTCATGATGCAACATTTGCATCAGAAAAGTATGAATTTACACACTTCATCAGAAAATCAAAGAGATTTAACATGATGACTAGCATACAAATAGAAAGCTCAGTTATCAAGTTGAAATCAAATGTGCAAGTTCTAGAAGTACAATTGAACACGAAATTGCAATGAAATGTGCATCTTCGTTAAATTGAAGCAAATCACGTCACACAAATGCTAGCATTTAGTCAACTTGAAGTCTTCATATGAAGAGCAATCTTCATAAAAGCAAGACAGATATACTCAGCAGTAGTAAAATCAGAAATTGCATTCAAAGCATCAGTTTGACATCAGCAAGAAAAAGAGAGAAAGCTGTTAGACAAAGAATGCAGACTCAAAACACTACAGAATCAGACTTTACATCACGTCATAAAAATGTTCAAAAGAGTAAGCATCAAGACTCTGAAAGCAGAAATGTACACAAGCTCACTGCATGTTTATTTGAACATGCTGCAAGACAAAGTCATGTTACGCAGTTGAATCAACAATTGTACACAGAAAATCAGATAAGCATGCAAACTGATACACGCTCATCTGATGAGAATTAATCACATCATTTCTTTCTTTTTCATCATCAAGAAAGTGATGCTTCTGAACAATTTAATTCAAGAAGACGCGAAAATACAGTCAAGATGCAAGTGATTAGCTCTCGCTGCAACGATTTTAACTAGTGACAGCATTGCAATAGTGCAATATCACAGAAGTCAGTGAAAGCAACGATGAAAAAAATATAGAAAATGCATTGCAGATGTTCACATCATTTCAACACACAGATTGCATTTGTTCAACAAGATGATAAAAATGTGAAATAATCTTCAGAAGATTGAAAGCACTCTTGTCATTCACATCAAAATCAAACGCATAGATTTGAATGCTTATCTGCACTTCAGAAACATTTCAGATGCAGATAGCATGCAATGCAATTGCAACTGAAATCATCAAATGATGAAACATGTACTCATGCATTGCTTGAACTGATCACATCTGCGATCAAGAATGCTACAAGACATTGACTTCTTGAACTATTGAATAATTGTTGCTATCATGAAGAGTCTCAGAATAGCTGCAAGAATAATGATGAAAACGAAGTTTTTGAAGCAATTTAAAGTGACTAAGTCACTCATTCTTTAACATGCAATCAACGCGAACTAATTTGATACAAAGTCTCATAATGATAGTTTCAACTGCGCGAAGCAGTCATATAAACAGCGAGTGATTTTCTATCTCAGAGAGTTTTGTTCACTTGATATAAATAGCATAGAGTTTTTCATGAATTGACTTAATTGATGTCACAAGAGTGTATGAATTTATTATTATTAATGTTAAGAAGAAAAAAATGATGAGATTTTTAAATTGTTAATTTTCAGATTATTTGCTGATTAATAAATGATTAATAAAATATTACTAATTATAAATTAATCATTGATAATTACATTTTCATATTTCAATCACTTAGTGAATTTTTATTCATGTATAATTACAACAAGTCAGATTACTATTTAATTATTCAAATATTAATAAATGATTAATCAAGATTAAATTGAATTTAAGAATTTTCTGTTTATCAATGCTGTTATTTACAATTTTAGATTATCAATATCTTAGCTCAGAAAAGCGAAATTATGCGCAGAATTGCATCAGCTCGCGCAACTCATGCTTGAATAATCGAAGAGATTGCATGATCTTCGAGATGAGTCGCGCAATCTACATTCTCATGATGACATGCTATGCATATGATGTGCACTCGTCGATTTCATCGAAGCTTGTCGTCATCATGCAGCATATTCATCAGACTTTAAGCGTTTTCTGAAACAAATGCAAACACATGCAAGATTACATTGAGACATCTTCAAAAATATTGCTTTCTATTCGTTCAAGACTATACTCGATTTCTAGATTGAATTTTGAGAAATACATATTACTTCTGCAAAGTGTTATGAGTCTGCATAAAGCAAATTATATGAGTGTATTCTAACTAGAAGTTCAAAGCTGAAGAAGAAAGAAGATGCAACACGTCATGAGTTTTACTCACGAAGGCACGCTAGATCGCTAGCGTGTCAACATCAACTTTATACTAGTTTATGATAGTCTGACATAATCTATGTTAGACTAACTTGAAGTGCACGATTGCAACATTACTTTCTCTCTTCATCTAGCAATGTTCTCATTGCTGCAGTTTGATTGATCTTTCTTAAGTTGATTTCTATCTTGACTTGTTCAAATATTGTTCATGAAAGTCATTTATGATCTTCTGACATTCTTCAAATTCACTTTCATTGACGTTGTATCAATGTAGATTGACGTTGTATTCTTTTCAATTGACACGATATTGTAGTCATTTATCTCGTTCGTAGTGTCTGAAGTTCAGTATGTTCTTCATCTTTCATTCATCTTCGTCGTCGATCACTATAGAGTCAGACGATTCATTTCATTGTTCATTCAGAGAGTTCTTTGAATCTAGTTGCAGCAGATTTGATGCAAACTTCGAATGTATCTTCATAGTCAATGATAGTTTCAGTCGATAAGCATGTTCAATCTCGATCAGAATCTTGAAGAATTCTAGCATTTTATCGTCTAGCTTTTTTGATGATCATGAGATCATTATGTTTCTAGAATTCAGAAACATCATGTCATTTATCTGATAAATTATTTTCTTTCAATGCTTGTTAATCTGTTTCTTCATTGTGATTCTGACTTTTGTCAAGACTTGCTTGATCAATGCTAGTGATCATTTTATGTGTTCGAATATATTCTCAACTTTGTCTGCTTCAATTCTAGCTCGAGTGATCTCATATTCGATTGAGTTTAAATCGAAGCTTATATTGTTAGAAATCGATCTAGAGCGAGTCATAGAAGTGTCATTTAACTAATAGATAAATGCTAAGAAAGAAAAGTATCTACAGAAAAGAACTCAATTCTTATATGTGTGTTTCTCAGCTCTGTGCTAGGCTCGATTAGAATGAAACCAGGCGAAGACTAGTTGAAGAATAGGCGAAGACTAGAATCATGACATTACTCTCTTTTCTTGACTATTCATGTTTGCATGAATGTTGTTTCTTAGTGCGCTTTTCTTGAATATTTGATATGAAAGTTGTCAATCATCTCTTGAGCGTTCATAAATTCGTCGTCGTCAGCATTATATCAGTTGAGATCGTTGTCATAGCTCTTTCATTTGACTCGATATTGAAGTCGTCTTCTATAGCGTCAAGAGTTCAGTATATCATTGATTTTTCATTCGTCTTCATCGTTTATCACTATTGATCTCGAAGATTCATTCTTTTGATCAGACAGAGAATCATCAACGACAGAACGAAGAAGCTCTGAATGAAATACGTCATGTATATGCATAGTCTCTGATAGTTTCAACTTATAGAATGAGTCAACAGACTCAGTGATCTGAAATGAGTCGAGCATCTTGTCATTCAATTTTTTGAAAGATCTCGCTGTAACGATGTTTCGTTCGTTCAGAAACATCTTTGATTCGATCTTGTAATTGATCTTCTTTCTATGCTTATTAGCTTGATTCATCATTTGTTTTCGTGTTTTGATCAGAGCTTCACGAGCGAAGATCAAAGTCTTGTTCATTTGTTCAGATATATTCTTGACTCGATCGATCTGCAAGCGTTCGCGAGTACTTTCATACTCGATGATGTCAGAGTCGAAGCTCATACGAGAATGAAAGCTCTTGTTCATGAAGAAGAGAGTCAAGAAGATGACTGATGACAAGACGTCATTGTCAACAAACTCGATCATGAGTAGTCACTTAGATCAGTCGTTCTGCATATATGAACAGAAGAATCGAAGATAACGCTTGACGTTCTGATTGACTCGTTCGCTTTGATCGTCGATCTGAGAATGATAGACAATGAACAATTGAAGAGAAATGTTCAATCGTTTGCAAAGAAACTTTCATAGTATAGAGGTAAATTGCAAACCTCAATCAGATACTATGAAGCTTGATAGATCATGAGTTCAATATACTCATTGAATCAGCATTTCAGCTGTCTTTTCAGCTGTGATATCTTCATCATCAGTGATGCAAGAGATATAATGTCTTTCTTTTGACAATCTGCAGATGACAGTCAGAATAGCGTTGTAATCGTACGAATCAGATAGATTGATAATGAAGTTCATTGCTGTGTCTTGTCATCGCTGTTCAGATATAGGTAGAAGTTGAAGCAAGTCGTTTGATTTATCTCTTGATATCTTTGAACGTTGACATACATAGCAGTTTCAAATATATCGATCTATCGTTTTTCGCATAGAAGATCAATAGTAATTTCGCTTTATGATCTTCACTGTTCTAAGAATTTCAGAATGATCGATCGACGACTGATCATGTATCTCACGAATCAGATTCATTTGCAGAAGTTCATTGAACGAAACTCATAGCTGACTGTCTTTGTATAAGATTTTATTCTAAATTCAACAATTCTTCAGCTTGATGTCTTTGCATTGTGCTTCGTCTCTTGCTATTGCTTCGCGAAGTAGCGTACAATTCTCGTCGATCTTATTAGTCTCAAGAATCTGTTTATAGATTGATTGATCATTATTCTTCTCTAGATCAGCGATCTTCATTCGATTCAATGTCAGAATAGTAGTTCTTTGATATTGAATGCGTTCATCGTCAAGATCTCTAGACACGAAGTCAGCTTGACGAGTTAATGCATCAATCTTAATGTTCTGTTTGTCAGATCGATACATTATCTTGAAGTTGAAGTCAGCTAGCTTCTGAATTCAACGCATCTGTCGTCAACTCAGCTTCTTATCTTTCATCAATGAGATGAGTGCTTGATGATCGATGAATATCTTGATAGAAATGTCAGTCAACTTCAGTTCGAGTCATCAATGCTCAAATGCTCGAATGATGATCAGCAGTTTCTTATCGTATATTTTGTAGTTGCACTCAGCAGAAGACATGTTCTTGCTATAGAAAGCAATCAAATGTAGTACTTCTTCGTCATCACATTGAGAGAGAACTTCGTCGTTTACGTAGTTGAATGAGTCAGTTTTCAGAATAGTCTCACGAGTCTGATCAAAGTGACGAAGTATAGAAGTCTCAGTCATACGTCTCTTCATGTGGTCGAATGCAGTCTGACAAGTCTCATTTCATTCAAATATGATCTTCTTTTGAATGAGTCAAATCATTGAACGAACAATTTTCGAAAAGTTCTTGATGAAGCGTCGATAGAAATTGCAGAAGTCAATGAAGAACTGCATCTGAGTGAGGTTATTGAGTGTAGATCAATCAACTACTGCTTGTATCTTTCGTGAATTCATCTTAAGTTTCTCGATTGACATCAAAAGTCTCAAAAAGATGATTTTCTGAACATGAAACTTGCATTTATCGATGTCTATCTGTAGATCAGCTTCTCGTAGTCTATTCAAGATCAATCGTACATGTTGCTTGTGTTTCTTCAAGATCTTGCTGTAGATGATAATGTCATCTAGATAGATCTGACAAAACTGATGAAGATATTTGAACAGCACGTCGTTCATATAGTGTTGATAGAACGTCGATTCGTTGATTAATTCAAAGAGCATTACATGATATTTGTATGAGTCGAAGAAGATGATAAAGATAGTCAGATCTTCGCTATCTGAGTGCATTCGCAGTTTATTGAACGTGACAATGATGTTCAATTGAATCAGATATTTGCTTTCTTGTATACAAGCGAGAGTCTCGTCTATCAAGGACAAAGAATAGCGATCTCGTTTGATCAAAGCATTGAGCTTTCTGTAATCGACGCAGAAACGTAGACTTTCGTCTTTCTTTTCAGCGAACAAGATGAGCGAAACGTATGATGCGAAGCTGAAGAAAATGAATTCTTTGTTCAGATGTTCAATCAGATACTTCTTTATCTTCTGAAGCTTGTGATCGAACATCTGATATAGTCTGCTTCGCGAGAGTGTTTCTTCATCGATCAACTCAATTTTGTGATCGTAGAAACGATGCAATGATAGCTGATCGACTATTGCTCGATCGAAGATGTCTAGATAGTCGTGATATTCAGAGAAAAGCTTGATCTTGACTTGCTCGAGAGCTTCAGCGTGAGAAAGCTCATGCAGATTCACTTCTTTAGACTTGTTTTCAGCTGTAGTTATGAGTCGATCGATTTTCAAGACAATAACAGCAAAGATCTTGACGTCTGAACGTTTGACTAACATTCTATATGTCGCTGCTTCTATCATTGCTATGTTTGTTGAATCTGACGTCGATTTAAAGATTTTGACGTTAGTTAAAGTCGCGTCGCGCGATTTTAACTGTTCAATCGAGCTCTTCTTTTGACTGAAAGAGAGTGATTTCTGACTGAATTGAGATGTAACGAAAGTGAAAGATCTCTTTAGTATATGAGTAGAAGTCAAGCTCTTCTGTTTCGTGATTGTTCTATGACTTGAGAGTAGAACAATCGATTTCTGACTAGAAGTGAAATTTGAAAATCAAAGAGAATTGATTTGCATATCTATTACTAGATCGATTTTGTTCATTCATGTTTTTTCAAGAATCATTTGATGTTGATTTAATCGAGTGATCAACATAGAAGCTGTGTCAATCGTATGATCTTGAACAGTCAGATTCAAATAGATGACATGAGTAATGAGTTTCTTAGCATAATAATCGTCAAATTCTCGAATTGACTTCGCTTTGATCAAAGTCAGAGACTCGATTTGCAACTGATCACAAACAATCTGCGCAATCACTTCATCAATGAACGAATAGTCAGCAGCTTCGATGTCTATCAATGACTTCAATGAGTAACTAATTTCATTGCTAGAAAGTATACATTCAGTAATCAAAGATTCAGAAGCAAAAGAATCATCTGACATGCTTGTCGTTAAAGAAATTAACACATCTTTTATCGCGTCTTTGATGAAAGTTTCTAGTTTTTTGCCTCGTTATCTTCAAAAGAAGACATTTTCTCATTCTCTTTATTCTTCGAAATGACGATTTCATGTAAACGAGAAGTGAATGCACAAGATGTTGAGATATTGATCTTGTTCTGAGAACAGTTCTTGAATAAGTGATCTGAGATCTTGCAAATATAGCAGACGATAGACGATCTGACTGACTCAGAGGTAGAAAAGATAGTCGACTTGACATATTCAATTATCAAAGTCGTCACTGCTGACAATGAAGTAGCAGCGCGTTTATCAGATACGACAGTGACTTTGATGATGACAGTGCGAAGCTGACTGCGTAGCTGATAATTGACTCGCTGTTTATTATTCACATCTTGAAGAAAGATTCTTAAGCGAGTGAGCGAAGTAAAGTTCTTTGAACAAACTGATAGAGCATTCTGCAAGCGATTGTTGATCTTATTCTGAAGATTGTTCATCAGAATGCAATCGTCGTAGTCTAGATAGCTGAATAGCTTCATAAAGTTGAAGTAGAAGACATTGAAAGACTTGTCTGTTTGTCTAAGAGCGTTGTACTTACGACGACACTTTCGATTTCTATTCAGTTCATCGTATATTTCTTTCAGATGCTTAAATAGCTCGTCGATCGAGATGTATGAATGCGAAGCGTCATGTCGACATCGAGCGAAGATGTGCTCAGCAGCATCATCTTCTAGTCTAGATATCACATAGACAATACAGATATTTTCATTATCGAAGTGATTGACATTTGTCTGAAGCTTGTCGTTCATCTTGATTCTTCAGCTGTCTCATATCAATTCATCTTCATCAGTGAATATAGATGAGTTCAAAAACTTGAAGAACTTGTGATGATCGTTATTGAATAAAGTGAACGACTCACGTCGAGTATGATTCTCGATAGATTGACGAGGTAGAGATTTCGTAGAAGCTCGAGATTCAGTAGATTGACGAGATCGAGACTGATTCGCTGAACGCTGTTTCTTTTTTAGACTCAAGACTTTCTCTCGTAGTTTGACGATAGTCTCTTCTTGAGTGTCTATTGTCATTTGATTGATTTCTAGCTCATCAAGTCTCTTGATGTGATTGACTTGAACATTGATTCATTGCTCGTTGAGTTTCAAAGTCATGTCTCGTTGATCTCTTAGCTCGATCAGCATCTTGATGATCTCGTCTGACTGATCAATAGCTCATTGACGAAGTTATTGACTTGTGTTGATGTTTCATGAGATAGCAACATTCTGAGATTCAGCTGAAGCATCGAAAGAAATAATAAAAACGCGTCTGCTAGCAATGCTTCTAAGCAGACGAGCTGTTCGTGACTCGACTGATTCAAAGTCGCGTGTCATTGTGAGAAAGATAGATAGATAAATTTGATTGTGATAAAGTTGAGTGATTGATTTGATAAATTTGAGTAAATTTGAAGATGTGTTTTGATGAAAGTAATTCAAAGAATTTCTTGCAAATTTTCTGAATAGAAGTAGATTATTTCGTATCATCTACACGTCGATAGCAGAGTAGTTGATTAGCATTTATCTACTGTTAGAGATCGATCTAGAGCGAGTCATAGAGATGTTATTTAACTAATAGATAAATGCTAAGAAAGAAAAGTATCTACAGAAAAGAACTCGATTCTTATATGTGTGTTTCTCAGCTCTGTGCTAGACTCGATTAGAATAAAATCAGACGAAGACTAGTTGAAGAATAGACGAAGGCTTGAATCGTGACACATATGAGAATGAAAGCTCTTATTCAGAAAGAACATTGACTGTTCAATTAATGATGAAATAACATTGTTATCAACGAATTCGATCATGAATAATCAGGCGAATCAATCATCTTGTATATATGAGCAGTAGCTTTGTAGATATTATTCTACATTCTGATTCACTCTTTCTGTCTGATCATTGATCTGAGAATGATAATCGATGAATAGTTTCATCTTGATGTTTAGTCTCAGACATAGAGACTTTCAGACAATCGATATGAATTGCAAATCACGATTGAACACTATTGATCTTGATAGTTCATGAATTCTGAAGATTCATATCAACAGTAGCTTGACTGTTTATTCTACGAAGATTTCTTTATCATCTGATCAACATGATATATAGTGTCACTTCTTAGACAATCGATCTATGACTGTCAGAATCGCGTTGCTTTCATCACTTTCTGATAAATCGATAATGAAGTCTAATGATATGTTTTGCCATCGCTGCTCAAGTATGAGCAATGACTTTAGCAGTTCATTGATTCGATCTCTCAATGCTTTTGATTTACAATAAACGTAACAGTTTCAAATGTAGTGCTTGATCATCGTTCTCATCTTCAATCAGCAATATGATCATCTCAGCAAGTTCAACGTTTGATTCATGTCATGATGATCACTGATCGAAAGATCATGTGCTTTTCTTATTAATAGAATGATCATTAACTGAGAAACTCATAGTCTATCATCTTTTCAGAGTACTTCATCAAGTATCTTGCAATTGTCTAGATTAATATCTTGACAAGTCTTTCTGTTCTGTTTCATGATTATTTGAATATTGAAGCACAGTTGATTCATTTGATTTTCAACTATAATCTGATTCTGAATAGAAATCATCTCTTTGATCGAATTTTGATTAGCTTTTGATTCAAGTTTCGAATCTGAGTCAGATTCTGAGTCAGATTCTGAGTTAAATCTGAGCAAGATCTGAGTCAGATCTTGATCAGCTTTCTGATCATCTTCTATTGATTGAAGTTCAAATCTGTCTTCTGACAGTAGCATCTGATGCTGATATAGCTTACAATCATCGTTTGCTTCAACTGACTTGACGTCTGACATTCTGATCAGCGCGTCAACTTTCAGATTCTGTTTTCTCAACTGATATATGATCTTGAAGTTATATTCAGATAACTTCTCAGCTCATTTAGCTTGTCATCTGATCAGTTCTTTGATGATCATGAAGTACTTCAAATTCAGATGATTGATGAAGATCTTGATCAAAATATTCGTACATTTCAATTTAAAGCATCAATGCTTCAAGCAGCGAATGATGATCAGCAGTTTCTTGTCATAGATCTTGTAGTTACATTCTGCAAGAATCATGTTCTTGCTATAGAAGATCATTGAATGTAGAATGTCTTCATCATCATACTGAGACAATACTTCGTCGTTGACATAGTTCAAGAAATCAGTTTTCAGAATAGCTTCTCTGATCAAGTTGAAATGCTTCAGAATGAGAACTGTCATCACTTGTTGCTTCAGTTCTTCAAAGATCATCTGACAGATTTTTGTTTATTCAAAGAAATGATCTTTTCAAGTCAGTTTTATCATGAATTGAGTGATCTTTGAAAAGTTCTTTATGAATCATCGATAGAAATTGCAGAAATCAATGAAGATCTGCACATGAGTCAACGATCGAGACACTTTTCAGTCTCGAATCACATCTACTTTTCAAGAATTTATTCGCAGATCATTGATGAATATCAGTAGTTCAAGAAATGAGATTTTCTGAATCTTGAATTTGCACTTGTTAATGTCTATCTGTAGATTGACTTCATGAAGCTTTTCTAGCACTTCTTTCACATGAGTTCTATGTTTTTTCAATGTCTTACTGTAGATGAGAATATCATTCAAGTATGTCTGACAGAATTTATGCAGACAGTCGAACAATACATCGTTGATATAGTGCTGAAAGAAAGCAGATTCATTGATCAATTTGAAGAGCATTACTCTATACTTGTAGATGTCGAAGAAAGTAACAAAAGTAGTTAAATCTTCGCTTTCTGAACTCATGTGCAGTTTATTGAACGTGATGATAATGTTGAGTTGAGTCAGATACTTACTGTCTTGAATTCGAGCTAGTACTTCGTCTATCAAGAGTATTGAATAACGATCTCTTTTGATCAGAGCATTCAATTTTCAATAGTTCATGCAAAAGCAAAGACTGTCATCTTTCTTTTCGACAAACAGTATTGACGAAGCAAAAGAAGCTTTGCTGAGTATGATAAACTTCTTCTTCAAATTCTCTTCTAGATACTCTTTGATCTTCTGCAACTTGTAGCTCGATATGAAGTACAATCAACTTCTAGAAAATTGACTCTCTTCTTCTAATTCAATCTTATGATCGTAAAATTGATGCAAGAGCAACTGCGTTGTCTTTTCTTTATCAAAAACATTCAGAAAGTTATGATAAACTATCAAAAGCTTCTTCTTCGATTCATTTAATGACATGACAGAGATCATTTCATTCAGTTTCATGAAATCTTCAACTGAGTTAAGTGCTTTGTTGATTTCACTAATGATCAAGAAGAAGATCTTGATCTTCTTATTCTTGACTAGAGTTTGATACACAACGACTTTGATTCTGACAATATTGATGAGTCTCTTTGTCTCAGTTGACTGAAATAAGCAAAGTTGATTGAGATCAACTTGAATGCTTTGCTTTGCTATGAGAGCAGATTCAATGAATCGAGCAGATTCAATGAATCGAGCAGATTCAATGAATCGAGCAGATTCAATGAATCTATTCACTGATTTCTGATTCATGAGTCTCTTCAAGATGATCATTGATGTAACAATCAAGTTCAAGTTCTTTCATTTCATTTTGCAGATCTTGTTTGATTCAGATTTGTGAAATGCTAATTGACTGCTTGCTTTTGAAACAACAGATTTCGATGTTTGAATCTTCAACAATGATATTAATTGATCATTTGCAGAATCTATCAACATTTGATTTCTTTTCAATCAAAGATTTTCAATGATTATCTTGTGTTGATCTAGACAAGTTATCAATAAAGACATCATTTCATTCTTGTGTTCTTGTATCATAATTGATGTATACAAAGCATATGTAATCGACTTTCAATCAGAAGTTTCATCATACAATCAAATCAACTTTGATTTTGACAGCAATATTGACTGAATATCAAAGCATTCACATAGCTTTGATATCAAAGATTCATCAATGAAAGTCATGTCAGTGACTTCAGTATTTATCAAAGCAAGAAATCTGAATATCTTTTCTAGATTACTCAAGATGACATCAACAATGAACGACTTGAAATCAAATGAATCATCAGACATGCTGATGAAGCAGAATATGAGTATATCGCTTTCAGTCACTACTTTGACGAGAACAAGTCGTTTTTCAAATTTGCTGCAATTTCATGCATTTGAGCTGACTTGAGACAGTCATGTGCTTTATGTTCTGACTTTTTGCATTTGAAGCAGAGTTTTTTTTTAAACAACTTCTCTCTAGCAGAATCAACGTTCGATATTCTGAGTTTCTTTCATGCAGAGTTTGAAGCTGAGATCACAATAATGATCATCATCAAGATGCTAGCGATAGAACAAGCGACTTGAGTCGTTAATATCTTGAGAGCTGATTGAGCATTCAATTTCGTCAATCGAATGTTGACTTGCATGCAGATGTCGACGAATTCGTTCAAATTCATAGTTCGTTCATTGATCGTGACTTGCTAAAGATCTGAGCTAATCTTATGCTGAAGATCATCTAGTAGAGTTTTGTTATTATACTCTAGTTTTGCACTAAGTCTCTGAAATTTCATTCAAAATTCATGAAAGAAGATCTTGTTTTGATACAGCTTCAAGAACTGTTGTTGAGTCATGTGATGTTGATTGAAATCATCATACATCTTATTTATGATCGACAGTATTTCTTCTGCTTCAAGAAATGAGTTCATGATCATGTTTCTCATTCTGAATGCTATGTGTTTGATCATCATTTCACTGACTCGACTTTTCACATATGCAATCTTCATTTCTTTGATAGAAAAATGATTCTTGTTCATCTTCAGCTTGTTTCACATTCAAGACAATCAATTATTCACATTCTGCTTCGAATTTTCAAACAGAGACAAGTCAGATAGCTTGATCAACTTCAAGAATCAATCTTTTGAAATCAAAGTACTTAGTCGACTTGATGTTGCTTCTAGATGATGTATAATCATGTTCTTTTTCTTTATCTCTTTCTGTAAATGCATTCAAACAGCGTTTAATATTGTTTGTGTAGCTTTCAACTTGATGTTGATAGCTTTCAATTCAATATTGATCTTGTTGATGTCATTCAATATCTGAATCATGTCATTGTAAATCTTGATTTCGATGTCATGCTGTTGACATATGTACTTGATAAACGCAACGAGATCATCTGCTTCATGAGCATTTATTCAAGCATTCAGTTCAGTGCTGATGCTGATCTTGATCATTTCATGATCAAAGAACAACGCGTTTGTGTTCTCTTCTTCGATATTCAATGATGCATTCGTGTCTTTTTCTTCTGATGCTGTTCAATTCTGTGATAAAAGTGATTCTCTTTCAGCATCTTGAGTTTCATAGTGAGTCGTGCTCATTGATTCTGATTCTAATTCTGTGCTTCTAGTCATTGTGTGAGTAGAAAATTGCTGATCGAAATTCAACTGAAATTTCTGATTTCAGTTCTAGAACAATGCATTCATGTTCTTCTGTTCTTCTGTTCTGACAACAAGCTCAGTAAAGAGTTAATCTAGAACAACACGTTCATGTTCTTCTGTTCTGTTCTAGAAATTTCTTGATTTCTAACAAGTTTTTTGAACTCAATTTTCTGATTTCAATTTTGATTTAAGTTTGAATGATGTAACTTGTTTTTATATCGTCTACACGTCGATAGCAAGATTAATGAGCTTTGAACTAATGTTATGAGTCTGCATAGAGCGAATCATATGAGTGTATTCTAACTAGAAGTTCAAAGCTGAAGAAGAAAGAAGATGCAACACGTCGTGAGTTTTACTCACGAAGGCACGCTAGATCGCTAGCGTGTTAACATCAGCTCTATACTAGTCTATGATAGTCTGACACGATCTATGTTAGGCTAATTTGAAGTGCACGATCGCAACACAAAGTGACTTCATTCAATGTTTGTGAATGAAAGAATCAAAGTCTGAGAGTGTTGAAATCATGTCTAGAATCTAATCACACTGCAGCGAGATAGTGCGTAGCTGAATAGAATGTTTGATCAATAGAGATAGCTATAACTAGGAAACTAAGAATACAGAAGAAAGAAGACAGTTCCGAGCTGTATCTATAGTAGAGCGAACAAAGGAGCGAAGTAGCCGATTTGCTAGAGCTCGAATAGATGAAATGTTTCAGCATATTTCGATTCGAAACATCGTTGTTTCTTGTTCACATATCGAAATCTCTAGGGCCTATTGGCTAGGTTCTATTCAATGTCGACACGCTTCGTAACATTATTCTCTTCTCTTTAAAAGTCATGTTCCTATGACTTGTAGTGTAGCTCATAGCGACAGCGACTAGAAAGCTCTGATGCTCGCCTTTCTACCAACCTTCCTATTGATCTTTCAAACCAACCCGCCAAATGTCTATTGTAGCAGGCTCACTATGTGGAATAGGGTGACCATTGAAGCAGGCTCACTACTTGCACGTGAACGCGAGGTAGATCGATCCACTGGTAGGTCGGGCGATGAGGGTAGGTAGGTCATCGCATTGACGAAGGATGTCATTGAAGCAGGCTCACTAGTCGACTTGCTCATCGAAGAGATCAACTTTCGGCTTGCCATTGTAGCAGGCTCACTATTTGCACGTGGACGTAGAACCAGGTTCACTGGTAGGTAAGGCGATGAGAGTAGGTAGGTCATCGCATTGACAGCGCCTTTGTAGCAGGCTCACTAAATTGACCTGAATCCGGATCGAGCCGAACCGAATTTGATGACACAGATTATTTTGACTCGACTGATCCACGAGCTTTTTGGGGGCGGGAAGGGAGGTTTGTGATCCTCTAGCAATCAACGACCATATGTTCCCGTTGATTCTATTGATCGGGTGAATCGATGCTACTGAATGAGCGGTAGGTCCTCTAGCAATTCAACGGCCATATGTTCCCGTTGATCCTATTGACCCCCTGGTGTTGTTCTGTCTTTCGGTGTCGTCGACCACCAGGTAAACAAATTTCTTTATACTCGTTCCGTTGTCCGCCGAGTGTCTTGAATGGATATTGGTACTCGTATCGTAGGGTTAACGGATTCTTAGTTTAATGTTGGGACCGTGCCTAGAATCTAACCACACTGCAGCGAGGTAGTGCGTAGCTGGATAGAATGTTTGATCAATAGAGGTAGCTATAACTAGGAAACTAAGAATACAGAAGGAAGAAGACAGTTCCGAGCTGTATCTATAGTAGAGCGAACAAAGGGGCGAAGTAGCCGGTTTGCTAGGGCTCGAATAGATGAAATGTTCCAGCATATTCCGATCCGGAACATCGTTGTTCCTTGTTCACATACCGAAATCCCTAGGGCCTATTGGCTAGGCCCTATTCAATGTCGACACGCTTCGTAACACTGAGTCTCTTTGAGTTAGCTGTCTTGCTTACCTACCTTATCGACTCATGCAGAATTTCGATTGAGTTACGGTAAAGATTTTGTAACGATGTTATTCAACCCTCTCGCCTTTAGGCGAAGGAAATTTGAAACACGTAGTAAGCGTCATACGATTAATTATCATAGTATGTCATATAGTTCAAATCGTTTAGACCTTTTTATACATCAACTTGGTTTAACGTTGTGATAGTTAACACGAATGTAAATTTATGACGTTACAGCAATGTTAAACATTCTGCTATCGCAAAGCAGTCGAAAATCTGTAAATAACCTGTAATCTATCAAAGACTATCATAAATCATATTGCTTCATCATTCATCATCGATGTTTTCAACTCTCATTATATTATGCATCGCTTCGATCAATAGTAACGCTGTCGCACGTTGTCGTGTTGCTTCTACGAAGCTTTCTATATCGCATCTGTACCCTATCTCATTAGCAAAAAGCCTCTTAACAAGAATTGTATGAGAGCATAAGTCAGCTATATCTGAACAAGCTCGGCAACGCTTAAGCAATGTTCAGCTCGCTGCAGAAAGAACCTGTAGATCTAGAAGATAAGCTAGATACAGATAGATAGATAGATAGATCAATAGATGTAAGATCGATGTCTGACTGCGTGTGTCATGTCTAAATGTCTGTGTAGAAAGAAGATAAAAGATAAAGAAGAAAACTCTGCTTCGAAAATCTCTGTAAGTAGCTCGCTAAGGCTAAGATTCAGCCTTATGCTAGTCTATGAAGATTGTGATACTGTTCATCTTCTGTTTCATGTCTGTAACCGTAAATTTACGGTTTCAATTATCTTCTACCGTAATATGACTGTTTGCATATCAGTCTCCTTCTACCTTAGACTCGAAGACGTAGATGTGACAAAATCGAATTATAACCGTAGAATATTATAAATCAGTCTAATGTAGAAAGGTGACTAAAGAATTGCGGTAACTGAGTTTATCTATCGTAAGCTCTACGAAACTGCCTACTGACAGTCCTCTACAGTACCCCGCACTAAGTCTTCGCGTGCGCTCCTCAACCAAATCACCACCCCACCTGCATCAATCATTGAACCATCAAATTCAGCTGGGGAACTTCAATATTTGAGCTAGTTATTTAGTAGTATATGATCTATGATTCCCCAATCAATATTTAGTATGCCAGCCCTCCGCTATAATTACAGCTTCACATCTGCGTGGCATACTGGAAATTAGCCCCTCTATTACCTTCTCCCGTATGTTTCCCCAGGCCTTCTGTAAAATCTGGAACAGTTGGGTTTCAGCTTCGTCGCCTTTACCCTTCAGCGAATCCAAATTCGGATAGACTTTATAGGCTTCCTTCTTCAGTAGAGCCCAGAGATTTTCGGTTGGGTTCAAATCGGGGCTGTACGGAGGTCACTCCATGACTTCTATACCATTTTCCTGAAACCAAAGCTTCGATTTTCTGGCTCTATGTATCGGAGCGTTATCCTGCATGAACACTAGTTCTGGTTCCCATATGCCAGTCAAATTGTATTCCAAAATCTGAATGTAGAAGGCGGCTGAATAGCCGTGTTTTTTGGATTCGAAGTCCCGATCGAGCAGGTATAAATCCGATCTTTCAGAACCCCAAAAAGCTCCCCAAACCATAATGGAAAAGGCCTTTCCATTGGGAAGTTCCATCACTTTATTCCTATCCCATTTCTGTTTGCGAGTTCCAAACACCCATTCTGGTGTTTTACCTGATCTCCGAGCCACGGATGCCTCGTCCGACCAAATGACTTTCCTCCATTGATCCACGGTCCAATCTTTATGATTTTTAGCCCATTTTAACCGAAGCAGAGCAGCTTCAGGTGTTAATTTCGGTCGCTTAAGAGCTAGCCAGTGAGAAATTTCGTGAGCTCGTAGTGTTGCGTTGAGAGTTCTCGCGTCCAAATCGATCCCGATGTTCGTTTTCAGCTGTCTCCAGGTGATTTTAGGCTCCGATCGTAACTGACGTAACAGTACCCTAGCTGCTCGAGGGGTAATTGATAAGGGCCTTCCTGATCTGGATTTATTAACTCCGGAGGGTGTTGTTTGAAGCCTTCCCAAAACGCTCCGAACGGTGCTTGGGGGAACATCCAAACTTCGTGCTATTTGGGTGGGTGTAAGGCCTAATTTAGCTTGTCCTGATATTTCACCTTTGGCGAGCAAAGAAAGCTCCTTTCTAGGAGTCTTGTTACCAGAAATTGAAGTTAACGGAGCCCTTCTGAGCATTGTGGATGCAGTTGAAGAAGATGAGTTGTTTTGAAGGTACGCGATTTAACATGTTTTCGCGATTTACGCGAAGACTTAGTGCGGGGTACTGTAAACTAATACGGTTCTAGTACGGTTAAAGAGAATCATAGAACTCCGCTAAGGTACGTAAGTTGCATTTAGTTGGCCAGGGCCAAGTTGGTGTGACAAAGTGAGGCTTTAGAGGGATAGCACACCAACGAGAGCATTTTGGGAACTTCTCGATCGCGAAACAGAAACAACTGTGTGTAAAATTTGCTGAATCACTGTGTACGGGAAGGACATAGTTATATGAAAAAACAATCATTGCTTTAGATTCGTGGATTCAAAATAATGCTTCGTCAGAGATTCCGAAGACATCTATATCTTGGTATAGTGTTCCCACCCGGTTTTAGGAGAGTGGAACACAGCTTGCTATTAACCTCAAGCCTCAAGGCACAACCTCATGCGTCTCATGCGTCTGCGCGCCTTCGACCTCACCAAGCCACTTGACTTTATTCCTGCAGAAGAATTCCACATTCGGACTTAAATCAGGCGCATCGTCTAGAGTTCCACTCATCACAACGGTCACGTCCCGGATATTTGTACTCGTGATGAAAAGAGGTGAGCCGCATTTACCACAAAAGGACCGGGTCGTCTCCGCATTGTCTTTGTAGGCGCGCAATGTACCGGAGTCTTGGACGATGGTGAAACTCTACAGGTAGTTTCAGTGATTTATTGTAAGCGCAATCTCATGCTCTTCAGTGCTGGCAAAGGACACACAGCTTACGTCTTTGCCAAACCACCAATTCGCCATGAAAGATGACCCGGATGCTTTGGAACAATTTTCGCAGTGGCAGAGTGCACGTCTGGTCGGATCGCCGGTAACTTCATATTGGATTGCTCGACAAAGACAAGACCCTTTGAGAGGGCTTTTCGCTGCAACTGTAGTGTCTTGAGAGGCCATTGTACCCACTCGAGAAACACAAACGTGAGATGTTTGGAGATGATTGTTGTCTGAGTCATACCTAGAGCGGATAAGAAATAGAAAGTACCTTATCGCGCCGGCTACCATCGGCTAAGACTATCCAAAGGCACAACACCATCCACCATCTGATGTCGCTGACCGTGTTGTTGATTCATCCGATCTAGTTGATGAACCGCTGGTGCTCAATCTGTTCGTCAGGAGGAACGCCTCGATGGAAGCGCCGGTTACATCGTCAACTAAATTACTGTTCATTGGATCGTTCAGAGATTCCACTTACCTCTTACTCCCATAATGTACCACTGTAGCCTGACCGAGAGTCTACAAGCAAGTGGCTTTGGTGAAACAGATAGTCTTCAACTGCTCCATGAAGAGGCTCCAGAGATACTTTGAATGTTCAAGACCACGACGTAGACAGCTTGAAATTGTTTCCTCCGTATTTTGGAGGCACTCGAGCTATCACCTTCCCAGCCCAACTTCGACTTCAACATTTACGTCACCATAATATCTCAAAAACCTACCCCATACCGAAGTACAATCTTTTTCCCCAACAGCAACCGGCGATAGCACTCTCCCAATACCATCCACAAATCCAATCAGACAATCACCTCGGTCCCTCATCTCAGGAGCGGCGCTCATGTACCCAGGATCGATTCTATCTTTACCAGCAGTCCTATGGGGCTGACCGGTTGAATGGTGCGACCGGTTGGTAGGTGAACTCTTCTAATTGAAAACGCAAATTATGGCTTATGGGATCGGATGATTGACATCCGCTGACGGTACGCTCTCCCCGACATAGCTACTGTCAATACCAAGTCTCTGGAGCCAAAACGCCAACACCGGTCGGAAAAGCTGCGCAGGATGTGAAACCTCGACGTTACACGATCAAGGAAGTAGGTAATTATCAGCCTGGAGGAAATCAGCGTGTCAACGCTGGCGTGAACAGTCGGATAAATCTGCTAAGCTTGGAGGGGACTTGGCTATGTGCTTTCCGCACAAGCTTTTGATTACGTCCCGGTCATGTTTGCCTATATCAGTGTAACATTCAAAGATACTGTTGCCACGACGACGTGAAAAAGTCTTTGCTAGAGAAGGTTTGCAAAGGCTGCTGCTCACACTTACGACACATCAAAATTTTTAGATAGAAAGGCTACACGCTATCAAATACGCTGAATTTCGTAATGACCATCACATATAAAAATGATCCGACGCCTATCGCTTGATAGAACTCTGAATAGACCTCCTTACACCCTCTCTTCTCTACAAGTCCCGTCCTTTCATCGCCGAGACCCACCCACTCCCTCCAATCTCTTCCCTAATACCTGCCCCACCCAGCCTTTCACATTATACCTCGAACCCAATCTCCTAAATCTCATTCCCTCATAGACCCTTACCAAAGCCCCGTTCGCCACGTCGCCATCAAAACAATCTACTCTCAATAGCCCAACACCACTCTCCCTCGCTTCTTGCTCACACTTTTCCACCAATGTCTTCCCAACGCCTTTAGCCCTGGGATCGCTCCGGGATGCTATGAGAAACCAAAGATATAGCTCTGGCTCCTCAGCCGCCGGAATGACCTCCGGATGCGATCGCTCCGAAGAGTAAGCCACGAGGCCTAAGATCTTGTTGTCTGAATGGCTGGTGGCGACGAAGAATTCACATTGCTGTATGGTTCAATATACAAAATTCTCAGCTGAACGAACCAAGCATATGATCGAAACCTGCCCTTTGAGAACCGAGACTAAGCCCGCAATTCGCTGGGAAAGTATAATCGAATTACACCAACCTCAATAATCCTCTTCATTTTCGCGATAGTTTTCTCATCATCTTGCAGAGGCTCGGAGCCCCACTGAGCGGAAAGCCCCTTTGAAGTCAGCCAGGCAATAGACTCGTCGAAAAGGGAGAGGCAGGTTGGGAGGAGGGTTGGGGATGTGGAAGGGAGAGCGGAGATGGTGTAGGGTGGCGTGGATGCCGAGATGGGATTCATCACGTATCTCGGCTTTGGGCTGAGGTCGGAATGGGGTAGGTGATAAGGTAGTAACAGAGGTAGGTAGTGTTGGTATATGAGGGTCAGAGCGAATATGTGCATATATTGACTATCTAGTAGGTGAACTACGGAGGAAGGAAGAAGTGGGAGGAAGGATAAATACCCCTAGCGCCAAGCCGGCTTCGGCCGGAGCGGAAATAACTAACCTAAGGTTGGAGGGAGTGGCCTTTGTAGATGACAAAAAGATAATACCTTGGAGCAGGTACAGGGTTGAACCCTTATCTGACGTATTGGGACTAGCTCAAGGGGCTGTTTAGAAACAACCTAAACTCGCGGAAATTTAACGTCTTCCATCACACTGTTGCACAAGCACCAACAGTCTCGACGATGCGGCTGAGTATCAGAGCGCCTCTGAATATCAGATTCAAACTTCTCTGCTGTCGAGACTTTGCGCGTTGATTGCTGCTCAAACACAAATAAGAAGCTTCGAGAATGCATTTCTACTCGTTCTAGTCATATATGCCATGTTCTGGAACGCTCGATCTCTCTTGCTGAATTGTTACATCCTGAAAGGGATCTGCAGACTTCAATACATACCGCGCAGTTGCTTCACGTGTACAGGCACATTCAGGTTCAGTGTCCGGCTGTTGCACAGCCGTCGAGCGCGGAAGTGGCAGCAGTCATATGTCGCTATCAATGATGCCGTCGGAGATAGCGACAAACATTTTTTGCCAGCTCCCATGCTTTGCTGATGTATTTGCCCTCTCCACGGTATGCCATCGACTCAGGCGTCTTTGGTTGAAGAACGTGACTCCCATCTACAACGAGATGGCGCCGAGAAACATCCCCTGCGAAGGTGCGGCGCGTCGCTTCCTTGTCGATCAAGACGGACCGGACTTGGAGTCTCCCATGTCTGCCAAAGATGTCGTCCGTATGCTTCGGAATGCGGACGTGGTCGAGAACGCCATTCTTCAATTCGAACGAGAAATCGTGAGTCGGGTGAGAAGTAAGTGGAGATTGCTTCACATTTGGTCCGTTTAACGGGCAGAGTTGACATTCAAATGCAATAGTGATGGGCTGGACAGCCAGAGAATATTATGGTATGCCCAACCGTCCTCCGACGTTGACTCGCACCGAGCGCCCACGCTTCACCCGTACCTACTACTCAATCTGGGGTCTGATGAGACTTGATGCTTCGGAATGGGAGTCCAGACTCCAAGCAATGACATCTCAAGAGCTGTACTATTTGTGGGAGATGTCAAGATTAACGCAAAGCATTGGAAGGGAAGAAGATGTTCCTCTGCGGAAGGATCCAGACGCGCCTCCTGACTCCTTTCAAGCCATCAATTTCGGCGTGTCTGATAAGCGTGATGCTCTTCAGTACAAAATACGGGACCAGATCTATTGCATCTCGCAGCACTTCTACCAACAAGACGCTTACGATCCCTTGAGTTGTGCGAAGGATGAAGGTTTTTACTGGTGGGTCGTCATGTGGGATCACTGGCAGCTATCTCTCAAGGATATAGTATGCCATGAATCTAGAAGCTTGATTCGATTGAGTCCAGCAGTCATAAAGCAACATCTATGGAATGATGACCTGTTTGAATGAGTATCACGCCGCGAGATTCGGTCGGAAGTCCCACTGGAGATTGGATCGTAAGAATTCGTGATTGGTTTCGTTTAAGAATGTAGGGAATGATGACATTAATGAATGAGTATGATACCACGAGGTGTGATGATACTATTGCGCTGAAGTTGGGATGGCAAAGGATCGTGATTGGCTCCGGATGGGAAAATAGGGGAAGCATAGATTGCGAAAAGCCATTAAGCTTGGACGACGCTGATGCAGTCGAAGAGCTCTCGGACAAGCGGAACACGGTGGACCTCTCTTCCTACTGGTCACCAAGTCTTCAATCTAGCTTATGCAGTTCTATGTTACATTAGCAACGTGGCCTAGTAATAGCTTCCTATGCGTACCTTTGACTTTCTGAGATGACGCTAAGCCTCCAGTACCGCTATAATTCTCAGAGACGTCCACGATAACGCTACCGAACTCTGAATTCAGGATTGTGTAGTTCTGTCCATGTTGGTAGACGCCGTCGCCGTTCGATGGTGCCCATGAAACAACATCAGAACATGTGTTGTTCTTGACAGACCACGATAGGTAAATATGGTTACTGCTTGTGCTTTTGCAACGGGTTTCTTTTGGTATAAGGATTTTCCTCCCTGGATCAGTAACAGTAGGTGTAAATGCGAGATTATACGCTGAGCTCTCCGAGGATTGCCCGTCACGGCCGTGCGGGGACTTTCACTTGATTAGTGTACGGCCATGAGACAACTCAAACTATCGGTTCTTACGTTCACATTCTGTACCGAAGTGAATTTCGAATTGCCGGAAGAGAAGCCTGAATCGGAAAATTGAGAATTGAATACTTTAGAGCCAGAGGGGTTCGGGTTTTGAATTTTCGCGTTCGCTGCAGCTCGTGTTTTCGGCCTGTAAGGGGTAGAAGATGGTTCGAACGTTGTTTTAATTGTCTGTAAAGTCTTGTTTTCGCCACCTGGCAAGAATATACCTTGCCGGACCAGTCTTTCAAACGAAGAATATGTTAAAGGACTCTACATGCAATGAAAGAATGGCTTCTTACTTATTGACAGTTTGCCGTATTTTCCCTCTACTGTCAGGACGTATTTCAATCAATTTCGTCTTAAATAATTTCTTCCTAATAAACTGGTCATCACGGCTGAGGCCGATTTGGTGGTAATTTTCTATAACCCAAGCTTCTATCTCTCAGGTAGATGCCATGTTCTGTTTAATTGTCGTTCAGATAACAGAGCCTTGATTGTTGTGACCATATGTCGATAATTAGAAATCGAGGTAATAAGTTGACGTTTAGTTTGAACGTGTGAAAATGTTGCTACGTCTATGCGGTTTTATGAAACGATACGAAGAGTTGGCGAGGGGTTTGTTCTCTTAGAAACTGCATAAGTTATTTTTTGGTAAGAGTAACAAATCATTTGAAGCTGAAGAGTCACTATCTTAGTCTCTTAGAGAGATTCGATGTTGACAAAAACTTTATGTTGAGCGCTCGTGTATTCTAGCTTTTGTGTTGCGAATCACCTGATATCTATGATATCATATTCAAGAAAATATACCAAGATACGCTTGAAAGCCTTCCAGATGGAAAAAGGATATCTGCATAATATAGGTTCGCTGCTTCAAGACGGTTTAGGAACTCGATAGGGTTCGGCCAGTCCCGCTCCGGATCCGATTTTCTGCCGGGTCTAATTGAAAGCTAAAGTGAACGGCCTAAAACCACCTGCTCCTGCTTCATTTGTTCGTCTTAATTCTGTCAGACGAATGGGTCTTAGACAATTGACATTACTGTTTTCGTCATCTATCCTTCTGCTTATTCCCATCTGTGATAACACTGTACACACAGCTATGCTTGAAGTCGGTTAATTGCACCTTACAATGCAAACGCTAGCATTCCAACAGCAACTGCCAAGATACTCATGGCGCCCATGATCCAATAGCCACCCTTGATTATCTGGCCTCCTCCCGTAAATCTAGCCGTACTATTACTGCCCGCACTTTCCAGTCCGGTACTCGTAGTACTTTCCGGCGCGCCACCAAGAGCCGACATTATGAGACTTCCGAGGGCAGTCTCCAATGCGGCAGGTGTTAATGGCATTATTGTTGATCCAATCTCTAAGCCAGACGGGCCTAGAGAGATTACCGTCCCTGAGATAGTGATTGCTGAGCCACCGGGGTGCAGCGTAGTGGAGCCAACAACGGCTTCCGTAGGGTTTGCTGTGATTGTTTCGCCTACAACTGTGAATAACGATGACGAAAGTGCTGTAATACCTATTTGGAAGGTTGAAGACCCAATCTGAAGTCCAGATGGACCCATAGACACGACCGTTCCAGATATCGTTAACGGCGGATCTCCTGGGTGAAGGGTAGTGCCAGATCCAACGATAACCTCGCCAGGATATGCCGTTATGACTTGACCGGCCACAGTCCAAAGCGACTGAGGCACTTTTTCAAATAGTGGATAAGTTGTTGAGCCGACACGAAGACCTGAGGGGCCGTACGACATTACGGCACCAGAGATCGTAACCGCTGCTCCTCCAACCGGTAGAGTAACTAAACCAAGGACAGCTTTGGAGGGATCTATGGTCAATACTTGACCACCTATGGTAAAGACAGATGGACGCGCTGTAATTTTAGGCATTGCAGCAACATTTCCATCAATCATCACACCGCCGCCGCCTGAAAGCACAGAAAACGTACTTCCAGCAAAGGTTACGGCTGGGCCGCCTGCGCTGAGTGTGGTCGAGCCGAGTTTGACGGCTCTATTATTACCCGGTACTGCTTCGAGTGGTGGAGCAGTAGCCTCTGAATATGGTACAATGGCATGATCCAAAAACGCGTACGTGCTACTGCCGATGACAAATTGACTGGATCCAACTGACAAAGGAGTGCCAGATACAACATTCCTGTAGCCCGCGCTGAGAACGATGCCGCCGACCTCTAAACCACCTCTCGGAGCTGCTTGAAGAGACTGGCCGGCATACATTGGAAGTGCCGTGGCTGCCATCAAAGGAGGAAAATCGAAAGTACTGGTGCCAATGACGGCCTGGTTTGATCCAACGGATATCCCTTGCCCTGAAATTACCGTTTGGGACCCCGGGGCTATGGTTATGCCATCTACTGCGATGCCGCCATTGTTTGGTAGGATAGACATCCGCAGGCCCGCGACTGTAGCGAGCTTGGAGACGTCATTTGAAGTTGCTACGACATTGCCTGGATTTTCAGGGCCTTGGCTTGGAGCATGTGCTGGATCGGGGGCAACGATTGTAGACTCTGGGTGGCCGGGAACTAGTGCTGGGGCTGGTACAGGAACAGCTGGCTGACCGCCATCAGTTTGAGACTCAGCACTTGTGATCTGCGGATCTGCTGGGACAGGAGCTATGCTTTTTGCCCCACCTAAATTGTTCGAACTGCTTGGTTCGTCGTTCGGATTACCCTGGCTGTTCCATACAGCGTTCTTACCCGACGTTGTAGAAGACCGAGGGGTTTGAGGCCCTGAACTTGCAGTACTTTGCCCGATTGCTGGTGGATCCTGGTTCTGTCCTATACTCTCGAGTGTAGTGGTTTTACCCGAACTCGAAACGGGAGTGGGACTCACAAACGGAAAGGTGGCCACGGTTCCTGGCTCGGCCGAAACCATACTGCTTGGAAGTGATATGGTGGTTGTTGGGTCAAGCGCTGCCACCGGACTGAGTGCTCGGGGCGGGTCGAAAGCACCATAAACATCGTTCCCCCTACATCCGGACCACTGAGGATCCACAGAGGAAAAATCGCCCGGAACGACCAGCGAAGGGTTACCATGTAAATCGGTCCCGTTTGGACCTCCTATGGCGAGAGAGGCCCCATTAACGCAGTCAGCGCGAGTCTCATATACCCAATTCTGTATAGTAGTTGCAAAGTCCTGGGGATTAAGTATGCCTCTCGCACCAACTCCGTGGTAACAATGTCCTGCGAGTTTGTAAGCCTACCCAGTGTCTACGATTGCCAAGAAAGAAGCAGGGTTACCTGTTGTTAGGTAGCCTGGGGGATAGGCCTGGGTGAGAGTGGCGTACGATGCCAATTCCGGCCTACCTCCGTCGCCGACGTTCCCTATACAAGACCTCGAACCGCCTCCTGCAAAAATGGAATGATAGATCACATAGATAGACGGCGATGTACTTTCAAAAACGTTGGTAAGTGTCGAAGGAGCCTACGGAAAACCGAACTCACAAGATGTAGCTATCAGAGCTAAGAGTCGAGGGTGCGAGGACGGTAAGATTAGCTGGTTGAGATTCCCAATAGAGTATCTGACAGCTATCGGCGAATATATAACAGGGTTCTAAAGTCTCACAGCACTCGTTCGGAGCAACGTAAGTAGAATTTGCAACATTGGTCCGATTGAAGGCGGTTGCATGGCTAAGGCAGGATGAGGTAATGTTGTTATTACTGATATGCATTGAAGTAGCATTGCTATATTGTGCTATCCAGAAAGCGTATCAGCGATCCCGTCATTAATCGGAGAAAGGCTCTCTATATGCGTAAGGGCAATGTTCATGGCCCCAAGTTTATGTATTTAAATCAATTGCTTTCCCTCAAATGTATAAATGAGGACGGACTTGACAATACATACCAACAGCAACATTGAGGTACAATAGGATTGTGAAGCGCAGGACTGAATATCGGAGGATGCGATGAGTACTCATGGTAACTCTTCGCCTCCTACACCTTAGCGCAGAACTACCGAACCTTTGTTGAATGTTAATGTCGAAAGGTCAGGGAGTTCTAGGACCTTTATCATTCGACCATGCTATTCACTGCCACCTCTAGCATGTCTTCAAATTTGATTGCTTCGCTTGTACAACCCGAGCTGCAAGGACTTGCGGCTGAAGAAGATCTTCCACTTAACCTTCCCTATTCGGAGAGAGCCCCGTTGAGCACTGTTATTCACTGAGGTCTTGGTATACGAGGACACGAGGGTAGAAAGGCATATAGATATATTTGACTGAACTATCTAGTAGGTAGAGCATACGGATTAAGGATGAAGGAAAGAAGTGGGCGAAGGGTAAATACCCATCCACTAGCGCCGGATTAATGCGGAGATTGCTCCGTCGGATCAATGCGAAGATTCCTAACTCAAGAGTTTCTTGATGACACTAAGCCCTATCGAGCCACTGCTAACCTCCTCTGGCTAGCCTACACGGACTTTCCGGCGATACGAGAAGTACTTCCTGCCTATGAGCTACCTTACCTTACCTTAAGAGACAGTGATGATTTTGCTCTTGCTTTTCCAGTTGCAGAAGGAAGCGAGGGAACGTTCTCTGTTTCCGAGAGGTAGCAATAAGGTTCTCCAATTCGTTGTTGACTGGAGACATTTAAATACAACGTGACTAGATTCCTTAGAGTACGGAATACCGTACTTTGATAACAGGAAACACGCGGCCCCGAAACCGTGCCGCTGCTAGCTTATCACTCAGCCTTCGCCCCACATCTGGAGTGCTTTAGGCACCAACATCGCAGCTTCCTCGCATCATGTGAGAACGGTGTATAGATTGACTGAAGCAGGTTTCCTCCTGGAGGACTCGCGGGCATGCGCGGCTTCACGAAGGCGGCAGTATCGCTGTCGTCCATATTGGCTCCGGTGTCAGCATTTGTCATCCCAGAATCCGCGCCGCTGAGCGTTGGCGGCTCGAAACCCAGCGTCGAGTATCGTGAGTTGCTACCTGATTGCCACGATTGCTCAAGTACGCTAACGAAGGTAGGCCCCGCAGAAGCTCTAGTAAAGTTCAAGACAGAACAGACTCAAGCAAGTAATGATGAACAACCGGTAGGATTAAATGCTGATAACCCTACTTGTTTCACCTGCTCAGACCTACTATAGATACTCTACTTCCAAGTCGACGCCACTGACAAGCCCTGCGGCGAAAGCAACGTACGCTTGAACGGCCAGCAACTTATTTCGAACTGGGATGGCACCGACGCCGCGGGCAGCGGGTACTTGAATGGCATCTTCTCCCTTGGAACCCGTGCTTCTTGGAACATCACCTGTCTTTTCGACACCATACCAGCCGATGGAGCCAATTCTCAAGGCAAGGATGTGGCACAGGTCCTTGCATTCCTCGCCCACAGCACATCCGGAGATGTACCGTGGGGGTTCACGGTGTCCTACAAACAGCTCGACGGCCCAGAAATTATTCGCTTGAGCCCGAAGGTCCTTGATCTGGCGCTTGTCAAAGCTGTTCCTGAAGAATGGCGAGCCAGATCTCGGGATATAGATCAGACGAGTACGACCCCAGAAACAAAGGGAGTCGATGATGAGCTTCCGGACTTCACTCTCCACGGGCGGAAAGGCCTACAGGCACATCTACAAGCAGTCGGTCATTTTATGGAAGAGAAGGTGAATGCCGTCAAGTCCAGTGTGAAGGAGATGGTCAGATCATGTCGCGAACACCTTAAAGCAGTTTGTCCCAACAAGGCCAACAGTAAAGATAGATTGAGCAACTTCTTATCAGGAAGTCATGCCATGGAAAACCGTCCAAACACTGTGGCGGCTGACCATCTTCTGGAAGCACCACGCCAGAACGAAACAAGGTCAACTACGACCCTCGAATCCCCCGAGACCACTTTCAGTGGTTTGCCATCTCCATCTTCACCACCATCACCTTCTCCTTCATTCCCAACCATATCCTACAACGACCGGGTGCATAGTCTGAAGATCCTCGGTCTGGTTCTCGTTCTTGGCTCTTTTTTCGCGTGGGTTATTTTACGCCTCCGGGATCCTCGCGTTCGAGCTGATCGTGCGGCTCGTCGAGAAGAACGTCATAACAAATTGTTATACCGGCGTGCGGCGTGGAGCCAAAAGTGGAAGCGGTGGTTTTGCAGCGTCAGGCATCATCATGGCCAAGCGATTGGACCGATTGGCAGCTGGGACGAAAAACGGACACGAGTCATACAGCAGGAAGAGATCCTCGAAGCTGTGATGAAAGAGGACATCCGTGCCCTCCGAAACTCTCGTCGCGTTTTCAATAACATCACCGCCGCGGAAGAGGGGAGAGTCCACTTCATATATGATTCAGATAGTTCTGAGGCAAGGAGAAGTAGAGATACTTTACCTGGATATGAGAGTGATGTGACCCAACCACCAGGCTATGAGACTAACGGAGTCAATTGCGGAAGCCCGACCGCTTCTGGTAGGTTTCGATATAATATGGCTGAAAGCGAGGATACTCCAGACAGCAGCGTCGTATCGACCAGTCCGCGAATTAGCCGTGATGGAAGAGATAGCGATTATGAGAAAGACTTTGAGCCGCTAGCTTTGGATGCAAGGCCGATAGTCTTTAATGGCCTTGTAAAGTGAGGTGGAATTCCTGCAAGGTGTGTGGTATAGGAAGGTTAGACGGATTTGGGTTTTAGGAGGTTTTTGTGTCGCACTGGAGGATTTCGTCAAACATCTCTCCTTTCAAGTCCCTTGATTCTGTTTTTAGAATCTAGTACTCTGCTTTCCTAGCTCGAGTGTAGGATTAATACATACGTGGAATAGGCTCAAAGCCTCGACGAGTAGACCTCACCTTAACTACAACGCAGAGGCCTGATCTCCAGAAGAATTGCGAGCATAGCCATACTCTGCGCCCTTGGTCATTCTACTGTGCTTAGTTCATTGAAAGAGCCTTGATGAAGCATCAAACCTGCTCACAGTCATTCCTTCGTTCTACCATAGTGCCAAGTGCTACGCGACCACCCCTGCTGGTCTTGGCAGGCCTGACTAGGTAAGTATCCTCTTCCCCAACGACATCCCATCCCCAGAACACCCCAATCCCTTACAAACCCTCCTAATAACCCATCTCTTCCCTTGATTCTTGTAGCACATGATAGCATGCATAATGAAGTATCAGCCCATGTATATTCTTCATCAATGAGCCTGCTGTCCTTGGTGCTAATGCCGAGTATGAGGGAAATCGCCCGATGGAGACGGCGAGGACTTCGTCACTCGTCAAGACAGTACAGTACGGAGCCGAGCGAATTCAGAACTGGGAGTGGGGAATTGTGTACTCTGTCGTTTAGGGCGAGGCGTAAGCATTGGTCTCTGTCCCACACTCGAAGGTCCGCTCATAGGTGGCATTCGCTCCCCTTGCTCTTCCGTTGTCGACTGTTCTCCCATGGGATTTCTTGTAATGACCATGTTTTTGCTCTGAAGATGTTTCTTGCTTGCTTCCTTTTTAAGGGAAACCCTATTGTTCGTTTGTTGTTGGTGAGAATGTGTGGCGATGAACATAGAATTGGAGAAGGTTGAGCAAGCCCCAGCCTTGTACACCGACTTTGGTTGGTGACTCCACCGATGATCGGTGATGAAAGGCATGGACGAAGCTGAAAGAATCAAAAAGCCCAAAAATATGGCTGCAGAAGGGCTTGAACCGTAGAGCTTCAACAACAGTAAGACCCTGTTTCAGATTTTGTGAATCATTTAGTCATTTAAATGTTATAATAAGGCCTTTTTTTCTCATACAGAGTCTTAACTTGGGGCAAACTCTAGCTTGTTTAGGGTCTCCGGGGGTCCCTCTGTCCAAAGAGTAAAATCACGCCCATTGAGTTGGTCGGGTTCCCTTCAAGCCTAGTGGAAAATACACCTTTCGGTGGCTGCAGACACTGACTGGCGGTAACACCGCTTGTTTCTTTTTTGTTCTCACAGGTTCGACCCCTGGTGAGAGCTGAAAGATGCCACGCATTTGAGTTGCAGCTTTCACTACATAATCTACTGTACATCACATACCCCTTCTCCCATCATTGAAATAAGCAAAGTTTTAATTTTTGCGATCTAAATTGCTTAACGAACCATCGCGGTCACAATTGTAACTGGTGGTACTTGTAGCTGAAAAGTTGATGTTGGGCAATAACGTCGTCTTCCTAGTGTTAGTCGTTGATTGACGACCGCACATCAGTTACTGGCTACATTAATGGTCAATGATAAAGCCAATGTTGGGAAACAATGGTCATCTTTTTAGTGTTGGTCATACATTTCGATGAAAGCATCGAAGGAGCTGAAATTCAAAAGGTAAAAAAAGGAGGTTGTAGCAGGGTTTGAACTGGGAAGCAAAAGATACGTATGCTATGGAGGAATAATCCAACCGTACCACCGATATTCTTTAGGGCTGTTTCCTGAGTTTTACCCAGCCCGAGAGACGACGTCCCACTATGGACAATCATGGAGATCACTCCACCACTAGACCACCTAGGCATGTTCTCCTAACAACAATGTAAGCAATTCAATATTTATACCCCAATAATTTTCAGAAGTACTGATTATAGCAACAGTTTATTCGTGCATATACAGGAAATATCACCACAACATAGGATTGATGTTTACTATTTCTTCCAGTCTTCCACAACACCTCCAACGCCACACGCATATTGACACTCCATACTGTGGTGTGCCATCGGCTGATCGCGATTGTTTATACTCTTTAACTAGTTTCTTACGTATCTCGCCTCCTACTATCAACATGGCTAAAGTCCCTACATCCTGTGGTCTCAAGTCCTTGCTAAAGCAGAGCAAATGCAACCGCAATCGAAAGGAGAAGAAGTACACCGAGCTCTCCGAAGCAGGTACGATACTTTCTTTTATATTGAAACACAAATAGACAGACTAACTCCGCTCACACACACAGGCTTAGTCATGACCCAGCAAGCGTTCATTAACAAAGAGCACTCCATCGCCAAAACTCGCCGCCGCTGGCTCCACGCTCGATGGGAAGCAAAGAAAACAAGCAATGGGGCGCGACTTGAGCTTGTGCGCGTTATCGACTGTAAATTTGTGCCGGTGAAGCCGGCCATCGATGGGCTGCACAATGAGGCGAAAGCGATGCTGGCCGAATTGGAGGCCAAAGAAGGTTTCTCTTTGGAAGTCAGCCAGAGAGCTCGGCAGGGAACCTTCACTATGGCTGGATATGAGCTGGAGGCGAGTGGTATATGGAGTAAGGCGTCGAACAAACTGGAGGCGACTGAGGGAGAGGGGAAGGTGGAGGTCGAGGACGAGGACGAGGAAGAGGAAGAGCGTGTGGACAGGAAGAACATGGTGGAGCGAGAGGAATTGGAGGAAGATGCAGAAGGGCCGGTACCGATAACACCACGTCAGGAAATCGAAGAGCTTGACAATATCGAATAGGAGCTGGCGCATGCTATCGTAAGGAACGAACCAACTACGAAGCCGCTAATTTGATCCATCCAGACAATCCTTTCATCATTGAAGAATATTAATTAGCTGCACGAGCATGTTGTCAAATGGATATTGTGTACATCATTTCTCTCAAGATTTAGGCTCTGGTTCCCATTCCGATAGTGCCACAAGAGATGCGATGCAGCCAGCTGGACGTCAAGGCTCTACCTGTAAGGATATCAAGACCCGACACCAACGAAAATGACGAACAGTGTCCATCGCCCATCAGAAATATCCCCATCGCGAACAATAGTGTGGCAACTTCTGCATCATCACGAGAAACTCTGAGAGCGATATGTCAAGGAGAGTCTGTAGCGGTCATAGCTCATAGCCGGTTTTTGCGAGAAGGACGGCATAAGCGCCCACAGCTTTTTGGACTGCCCGAGTATCCGGGGGCATTACCGATATCATAAGTTCATCAGAGCGCTTGAATCTGTAAACCTACTGATAACATGGCTATCCATCTCATGCCGAGCATCATTGCCAACTGCATGAAAAAGCGACTTGGGCGCACGACAAAGAGAAAGGTCTAAATTCTTGTCTTGACTCAACAACATCCTTTGTTAAGAATACCTTTTGTTCATTTTCTTTATCTCAGCACAATCCAATTCTTTCTTCCATCTTTAAATGACCTCGTCCCCTTTTTTACCCCCTCCCCTACCCCAAACCAGCTCTGACACAGTACCTCAACAACTCATTCCTAATCCCCTAATATCGAAACAAAATAAAAGCCCTCAACTCAACCCACACCATCATGTGCCAATTCACCGACACACACTACTCCTGCGGCTGCCTCGAAAGCCGCACCCGGACCTACTGCACCGGCCAAACCTGCTCCCCGGAAGAAGAAGACCAGTGCTGGACACTGTCTGAGAACTGCGCCGAGTGTCAGGCTGCCATTGATGATGCTGATGCTGATGCGGAAGCGTTGGATTGGATTGAGGTGGTCGGGGGTGGTGACGCCTGAGGGGAGAAGAGATTTCAGTAGCGGTGCGGCGAAGACGGGGGGGTTCTTATGGAAATAAATTGATCATGGCTAGTTTGACTGTGTGATGATGTGGTTTTTCTGATGCGGGAGAGGGAATAGTTTGGAGGTTTGAAGGTTTGATTGGTTTATACGTCACGATCTAGCTGTATAGTAGCTAATAAGAGCGTTCCATGATCTACATTTCGATAAGGAAACCAAGAGGCAAAAACCTCCTCTCTTTGCATTCTTCTAGCCTTTGCTTGCTTCGCTCTGCCGACATCACGTTCCGTGTCTGCGTTTAAAATCTTCTTCACAGATCTTGTTCTAGACATGCGTTCCTGTCTCTGTAAGAAATCCTCCTAGAGCGATGAATGTTTGATTGTTCGAATTTTGACTTCGTTTATTTTGCCGTTTGCTTGACGTCGACGTATCGCTGTCCTCTGTTTCGTTCGTTCGAATCGAATGTCATATCATCGTGTAGAAAAGGCGAAGTCCCTGCTTCCGCCGATGTCACACGCTGAGCTTGGAATATCACAGCGCTGTCGAGTCGATGGGCGAGATCGCGGACTGTGGTTCTTTCATTGTACAATGACTCTTGATATGAAAACTCTGCTTTATTCAATTTTCTCGGAACGTCGAAACAGTCGAATTACTTTTGCATCAGATGAACAAGGCCTGCTGCTTTCGTATTTCACTCAGTAGATCTCGTCTCTGTGATGTATATTCGTGTCGTCGTGCGCGTTCGTCGCGGTATTGATTCCAGATGATCATTCTGACACGTGTGTAGATCTCACTCTTGCTTGATCTTTGAAATAGATAGAATGCTCGCTCTGTTTCGTCTATTTTTTCTGTCGTGTCGAAGTGCTTGCGAATCGTAGACGGTGATCGTTCGCATCGCGTCGATGTGCCGTTGACTCGAGACTGTTTCGTGGAGCGATCTCACCATCTCACGCGTTGTCACGCAGTCAACTGATCCTCATCGCTTCGAAGGGGTGAAATCGTTCAGCTCTCCTGTAACTAGACAGAAGGTTCGTAGCCAGCACTGCGTACAGGAGATTCCATTGCTGGTCAGTTTGGAGGTTATGTATTGCTTAAGGAGTCGATAATAGGGGGAGGTTATTGTCATCAATCTTCTTCGAAGTAGCCTCGACATCTCGATGATGAACAGTGGAATGTATGTATAACTCTTTCATCCATTTCTGTCATTATCTCGTCGTAACGTTAAAACATTCGTTGGAACTTATGTCTAAAGTCATCGTTATTAAAAGATATAAATCTCCCCCGGATCGGACCGTATGCTGCATTATGCCACCCTCTGAGCATGAGCTTGAGCTGAAGTGGGGGCAAGGTGCGTAATTTTCTTAGCCATTGGGGGTATCACGATGTTCTGCTCGCTTTTCGAGAATCTTTGCGCTATAGGCTATTTACTTTGTTCAGCGTTCGTAATGCAGATGCTCGAAAGCGTTTGTGCTTTTGGTGTGCTGTGATACCTGAGGCTGGTGAGGTATTGGGAGGCGATACGGTTTGGCAATATACGTCGTAGATACCTCTTTCGATTGCGTAGGATACTCAGATCGGACTCGCCTCCTCCTCCGAGATACGCTAAGAATTGATCATTCATTGGGTCTGTAGCGTGCTTTTGTATAAGTTCTTCGAGTCTATTATTTATTTGCTGTATGCTGTTTAAGGGCTGCTACTCCATGTAGCTCTTCCGGTCGTGATCTTCTACAGCTGGTATGGGTATGGAGGTAAGCCTAGTTGGACTAGAACCCATCAACACGAACAAAAGGCCACTGCAATTCCATCCCATGTCAATCCATTCATTTCAACCAGTTAAACCCCCATAACGTATGCGTGGTTGTTGAATTGAATGACTTGGCATTAAAGCTGGGGAAGGGAGGTGGGTATGTGAACGAGGGGGTGGTAGCAGTGGCGAGCGGTGGTTGTTGAGAGGCGTGGATTTGACCCTGTAGAGGTATTTCTCGTCTAGATTCTGGATCTATGGTGTACTAATAATTCAAGCGAAACAAATCAAGGCAAAAACACGCAAGTAATATTACTTTATCTAGTGTATTCTCATCTATCCAACCTTACCCCTGGGTATCTCACAAACCACAACCCCCTCCCCCACCCCATTGCCAATACCAAAACCTTCACAAGAAATGATTCGCCCCCTCTTTAACCCTCCTTCTCCACATTCTCTCCCTCTCCCTCCCCTCCCCCTCCAGCCTCCTCGCTTTCTTCCGCTCATACACTGCCCTCACCGTCCTCTTCGTCTGCTCCTTGCCCTCCTCGAAATTCGCTCTAGCCAGCGCAACCACCTTATCTATTTCCTCGGGCGTGTAGACGAAATTCCACGTCGACATAAAGGGCGTGGTGTTGGGATCTACGCCTTGCACTTTGGCGTTGGGAAGGAAGGGAAAATAGATGAGTGCGATGCCAGCGTCGGGGGAGAGGAGGGCCCAGTCGGTGGAGGGGGAGAGGGGTTTGCTTGGGGTGGGTTCGGAGGAGGGTTTGCGCTCAAGGGTTGTGCCGACCCAGACGTTGCAGTAGCCTAGCTCTGCGTTGTTTTCGTCACGGTGCTTGCCCTTGTTCGCAAATTCCTGCGTGCTATTGCCTACCTTTCTCTGCGTCTCCCTCGCTTCGGCAATCTTTACCGCTGCTTCCTGCGCTGTGACTTCTTGAGATGCGTCCAGCTCTTTCCGCGTTTCCTCTTTCGTTGTGTCTTCCTTTGGCCAGCCGGCACCAACGGGCCAGCCTTTGATGCCACGTTGGCGTGTATACCCCTCGGCGACAGAGAGCCAGTTCTCGGTTTTGATATCCGCTGAGGCGTCAAAGACGACAATGAGATCGATGTCGCGGCCAGCGCGAAGGAGGGGATAGATTGGGAGATTGTTTGACATGCCGCTATCCATCAATGCTAGGTGGTCGACGGAAAACACACTTTTAGGACAGGTGGGAGGAAGCTGGTTTTCGAGGCCGAGAACGAAGTTCGGGACGGCGGCGGGGTCGATCGGGTGGACTTTGATAAGGTCCTCATTCTTATCTTCAATGAGACCGTCAATGCCGCCAAAGCCTGCAAGGGACCTCATGAGGGGACGGATCTCTTTGTAGTAGTGTGATAAAGTGGCGCAGAAGGCGGACCCCCAGATGCCCATTAGAAATGGTATGCGCAACTCAGGGAGGCCGACACCGTTTTCTTCAGATACGCTGACGCCCTTTTGGAAATGGCGCCCAATGCTCCAGCTTGGAATCCCAGCGTCAAACTCCTCGCACCAAAGCTCATAGGGGGTGAATTCAAACCATTGGAACCAAGCTTCTTGCTTCGCTTTCTCTTTTGTGGCGGAAGAAGCAGCGACGCCTGAGGATTTCTCGTGTTCGGATTCAACTTCTTCAAGGGGAATTTCGTGGCGGACGGCGGTGTAGATGGGGAGGGGTTGCGCGCCTTTGGAGAGGTAGGAGCGTTGATTCGAGAGTTTTAGGTCGTGGGTGTTGACGCCAAGTTCGCCACGGGGGACCAGTAGTCGTGCTGCAAGGAGTATGCCGTATAGATCGACAAGACCATAATCAGCGTTGGGGTCGCCTTTCAGCTTCTCGATGATACCGGAGAGGAGAAATTTATTGGTGGGCGCAGTAGTGAGCAATCTTAACGCTTCAGGTGGGAATGCTATGTGAACGCCGATGCGACTTTTGAGATGTTCCATTAACTTGTCGTGTCTCTGCCCGCCCAATGTCGAGTAGTACAGAGTCTGTAACCAGCAGCTCCCACTCACCCCAGCAGTATAGGTTACGCAATCAAAGAGGCCTGCCTCTTGCGCGCAGAGATACGAAGATGCGCCAGCAACCAAAGCGCGAAGACCACCGCCCGACCCGCACATTGCTATGGTGGGTACATCTCTTGAGTCAATATCATTTTCCGGAATGTCAAGGTATTTCGCAAGCGCTTCAGTAGTATACCTCTTTCTTCGCTTGACGAATTCCTTTTCATCGGCGCATAATCCTTTCCCTATTCGAACCCTGGCAAGAGACGTAATCTCTGGGTTGATGTCTGGGTCCTGGGCTTCTTGCCATATCTCGTCACCCAGCGAGCCTGGAACCATTTCCATTTCGCGTTGTAATTTGGCAACATATCCTGGGAGGACTTGAAACCACTCTGGGACGATAAAGTCCGTAATGCTGTCACCTATAGAGGACCATTTGATAGAGGATATCGAGGAGAAGGCCGAATCGCATTTCGACGAGAAAGATGCCCATGCCGTGACATCTTCGTCTTCAATGGGCGGTAGGCCCTCCTTGGCACCAGCTCTTGGAGGTTGACGTTTTGACGTTTCTGGGGTCTGGGATCCAGTCTCCTGGGAAGTGGCATTTTGCTTGGCAACTACTCCATATCTTTCTCCGATGACTACACTCTGACCGCGAGATAACTGCGTTCCACTGTTGCTGTCGCTGCGCTGCTTATTTTGTTTACTGTGGAGGCTGTATAGAATCGGGGAGCTTAGAAGTAGAAAAACAGTTCTTTTGCGCGACGCTAGGGCGAACGCAATGCCCGCCCTCATGACACTTATCCGAACTCTCACTTGTCGTGGACACAAGAACACCTCCCACCGTAACCATCGATCACAACGATTAATAACGACATGGATCCAAACGCGATTCAGGAATTTCGTGAGCGATTACGTCAGTTATTAACGGATGTCCCTGGCTACCTTCGTGACAGGGATGCGCCTACAGCGGAAGCGGGAGCGGAAGTGGGAGCGGGACGGGCACTAACGGCTTTGAGACAAGCCCGTAATTTCTGCCCCACCTATCGATATTGACCTTTACTCCACTGATAACACCTTGGTGAAAACAGGCCGTCAGAAGATCGCAGACGTAGAGGCATGGCTGCATGCGCAATATCTCTTGTCGCCATGTCTCTTTTTATCTGAAGAACGAGGAGACTTTAACTTCTCGTATTATCCAAAGGCCAGTGCGAAAGAAGGGGAGACAGAAGATAGCAGTGAAGCGAAGTCGACTTACAGCGCCCTGGACCAATCGGAAGATGTAGAGCTATCCTGTCACTCCTCCTCTGCCAACCACATATACCCAGCACCACAAGACTATTTAGGTATCTGGGACCCCGAAGGTGACTTGTATCCCCACTCTTCCGCTTACTCTTCATCTTCCTCGTCATCATCCTCCTCCTCATTTACCGAGGCAAACGAAACAGAAACTGTAAGGGTACATCCTGCCTTGGCGAAGTATCTATACCAATCAGCACAAGATTGTCACGGATTCATTGATCCCGAGGATTTGAGGAACTCTTCCTCTTCCTCATCTACAGGGGCAAAGGACATAGGTACTCCGAAGCCACGAGAGCCCATCTCTGACAAAACAATGTCCAGGGGACGGGATACACAGTTTGCGGAAGAGAGGGCAGAGGTAGAAGTGCTTTTGGCAGAGGCCGCCAAGTCCGAGAACTTGTCCAAGAGGATCAAAGCATCCATGGCAAGACTGGAAAGCGGCGCACATGTTGTAAAGGACGCTATCGGACCAGTTTTCACGAACACTCAGGAATTACAGACTGTGAATCGCAACGTGGACAGCCTCCTGGATGTAGTTGACAAGATACTAGCCTCAAGTGAGGACAAAGGGCGTGAAGAACGGATTATTCAAGGTGGACCAGGTGCTGTCGGCCTCACTGAGTATCTGGCATCTCTCAGGCGTATTGATCGCACTCTATCTCAAATGTCAACTTCAAACCTTCGTGTCAACCAACAAGCCATTGGCGATTTTAACGAGCTCCTGAGCCAAGGAAACAACATGCTGCAAAGCCTCTTCCGCTCCCTGCTCACCGAAAACATTCAACCTGTTGAGCCTTTGCATTACATCACGAAGCAACTCCCTTTTCCCACAATACCACCAGAAACAGTATCAAAGCTCAAGTCCATTGAAGCCTTCATCTCTTCACCTCCTGCACGTGATGCCTCTTACAATCAACGCGAGTCACCTTCGATTCGTCTATATTGCGAGAACCGTGGCCCTTATCTATCCAGCAGCCTTCAAAATTTGTCCACTGCATCTATCAATACTTCAAAGAAGAAGATTGCCGATGAGATCTATCGTCATGGCACAAGCGGAATTGGTACCTATGCAAGCGGTATCGAGGGCATATTTCTTGCGGAATTCCACAATATCTCCGCTATATTTCCTAATGGGGACTGGGGTATTGCATTCGAAGCAACATGCCGCAAGGCGTTGGCTGAATTTGCGAAGACTTTACGAGAGCTTAACATGCATATCAAAGCAAACCTAACAACAGATTGCTTCCTCGCATATGAGATTGTCGAGGCTGTTACCAACCTGTCTTTTCGACTAGATTCTAAAACAGGCGAGCTGAAGCTCCCCTTTGCAGAGGCTCTAAAGCCTGTTCGCGAAACGGCCAAGTCGTCCCTCTCTGAACTCCTTGATGGCATTCGTCGCCGTATCTCATCAATGGTCGCTCTCCCCCTAGATGGTGCCGCCATTCCCTTTACTACCGAAATTATGACGCGCCTGCAATTCATGACACTTTACCCCCAAGCCCTCAGCTCCATCATGGCCTCCCTCGGCGACGGCAACTGGACCTCACCCGCTTCCGCAGCAAACAGCTCCTCCACATCCCTCCCCTCTGTAAAGTCTTTCGACGTCGGCCCAGACGGCAACCAGCTCCTTGCCCACTACATCCTCGACAACCTAGAAGCCCTCGTGACGAGCCTTGAAACCAAAGCACGCCTAGTCCTAAAATCCAAGGCCGTCCTCGGCGTCTTCCTCGCCAACAACGTCGCCGTTATCGACCGTATGATCCGCTCCTCCGACCTCGCCCCCGTCCTCAAATCCTCCCCCACCCATTCCTCGAAAATCGACTCCTGGCGCAAAAAGGGCAACCAAGCTTACCTCGACTCCTGGCGCGAACCCTGCTCCGCCCTCATGGACGTCCAGTACACCAACCGCGGCGCGCGTCCCCCCTCTGGCAGCAACGGCATCATCGACTCCGCGGCCGTCGTCAAAGCCCTCGGCAGCAAAGACAAAGACGCCATCAAGGAGAAATTCAAGACCTTCAACACGAGTTTCGACGAGCTGAGCGCGAAGCATCGGCAGCTGAATATGGAGAGGGAAGTCCGGAGCCAGTTGGGTCGGGAGGTGCAGGCGATGATTGAACCGTTGTATGCGCGCTTTTGGGATCGGTATCATGAGATTGACAAGGGGAAGGGGAAGTATGTGAAATACGACAAGGGCAGTTTGGCGGCGCAGTTGGCGAGTTTGGGGTGAATGGGGGGGGGTGGCTTCTTGTCCATTTTCCATTCTTCGGGGGAGGGCAGTTCTGTTTCCTTATTACGGCTCGAAAGCGAAGATACCACCCACGCATTTCATTCGTGTAATTAGGGAGTGTGGATTGCCACGAAAGAGACACTCCTATGCAGATGACCGCAGTGGGTGAACGTGGCATCCTGAGCTCCTAAATTACGGCTAAAGCATTTCGTATATTCTGCAAGCAAAAGGATTGTTGTCACAACTGACTGATCACGACGAGCCAACGTCTCTGTCCCTTGCACTTACTTCTTCATGGGGAGTTAGACACCCCCCCCCCCCCCACGTTTTTCACTATCCCAAAAGTGCAGCTTACCCACTCCCACATTTCGAAATCCCCAATATCCCCAATGGCTAGCCACCTCAAAAACAGAAACCCCCCATACCGAATTCCACCTCCCACGTCCCTATCCCCCCTTCCTCAAAAAAAAAACCTACTCACCCCAAGCTATGTAACCCTTCCCACCCCCTTCATCAGCAGGGGTGCAGAAGCGGTTATGGGAATGACAATCAGACATCATGGAGAATTGCCAAGGGATATAGAGCGGGCACTTGTTTCCTTTGGGGTGGTCTAAATCAGTGGCGCGAGTTTGGTGGTAGAAGGGTAGGGTAGGGTAGGTTTTGTTGGGGACGGCAGGGTGAGGGGGTCGTAAGCATGGACTCTACCACCACTGCAGCATCTTTCTCATGGCCCGGTCAGGTTACACCTTTTGCACATATGACCACATCTCCACCCGAGGTTTTGCGGGTTGGAAGAGACAAGAGTCGCCACTGGGGGAACCTCGATGCTGGAAAGGGTAGATGTGTGGGAAGGGGCGGTAGGTGTGCTATGCGAGATAGCTTGAATGCTTGAATGGTATGCGGGCATTGGGATAGAGCTTGGAGCAAAAGGATTGAAAGCTGTGGATAGGATATTTCGTAGTGGGGTTGTAATGGTGGTGCTGGGCTGGTTGAGCTTTTGGTATCGGATAGCGACGATATTAGGTGATAGTGTTTGGGTTTGAAGAGAATTTTCCCTACTCTGGGTAAATGCTTCGCGAGTCAATCTGTCCTACAGTAGACTGGTGCCCAGCACGGTTAATGTATACTTCTCCTAATCTGCCCCTAGGGCTCTGTAACACCTCCCGTGTGTATCCTGGAGGCGGCCCGAAACTCTTCGGTCCTCTTCCCACTGTGTGGTAAATGCAAGTATAATGGAGGAAGTCTTGATAAGTAGTGTTTTAGAAAATTTTCGTCTTTGAAAAGTCGATGGAGAAGAATAAACCTCCTCCAGTCCGAGGTTCTTACCCTGACGCACTCTATTTCTCATCCCCGACTCGCTGTCTCTCTCCTAAACATTCATAGCCTAATTTATCTAAAGCGGCTTCGCCTGTTCTCTTTCTTCTTGTCGAGTACCATCCAACCTTCTTCTACTTATAGCCAGGTTTCTTCACATCGCAGTTCTTTGCGTCGTGCTCGTATCCCTTTTCATCGGTCCACCTTCCATCTCAGTCCGGCGCGATATTGTATTTCCATGGGTCTGGACATGCGTGATTCACTGCGTCGAGGAACTTTTCCTGGCTTTCAGAATTCTCGCTACATCGTTCGAGCACCGGTCAACCCCTGAGGGTTGACTAAGAAGGATTCCTCGGTCTTTACATCTTCCTTGGTGCTCCTATAGGACTTCTACCAAATATTGATCCTCTTGACTTGCATGATATCTGCGGGGTCGTTTGATTTCTGCGCACTTTGATTCAGGCGAAAGGACTTACAGTCTTTCTAATAAAAGGTCGCTTATGACCAAACTGTGGTTAGAGAAGCCTTCCAAGCGACCTCTCTTCGAAGGGTATATAATTCATTCTGCAGGTCTCTTTACACACCTCATGCACGCATATCTCTCACGCTGTTCTTTCAAAGTTCAGATTTACACATCGAAAAATGTTCAAATCAATCCTCCTCCTTCTCAGCCTCTACTTGCGCACAATCTCCACTCTCACCGTTAATACTACCTCTTCCATCCAGCTGCCCGAAACCATCTGCTTGCCTCGTGGACCCGGACTCGTTCCCTTAAGATACGTTCAGTGCGTGGCCGCGCTGGGTCTGATCCTTCACGAGGCTCGGTATCAACCTGACGAACCTCAAACCTGGTCGCACTCCGCATCCGATCCCTGGGTCTTACCGAGATGGGCGTCAAGGACTTGTATGATCATATTGATGGCAGAGGCGGAGAATCTTCCGGCCGAAGACGAGTTCTCACTACGTTCCATCGCTGTATCGGCCGCACTTATTTCCGAGAGATGTGTGCTTTCGGCAGATCATGCTGGGGGCATAATGTCAATCGGACCGAGAAAGGTTTTTGAAGTTGCGGTTGTGCAGAATAATTTTGTTACGATGGACCGGGGGGTTTAGTCCGCGAAGAGCGTAGGCCAATGCTATTAGGATCGATCTTCTGTCTTCGGCAACCTTTCGCTAGAAAACTAAACGCATGCTCCGCAATCTAATGCTCCGTCGCTTGTCTGCGAAGTGTTAGGTATGTAAAAGAACCAATCGTGAATGATAAGAGTTTATTTGTTCTCAGCATTAGATCGAAGAGGAATGAACACCGAAGAGATCTTCGTCATAGAGGATCGTGTGACAGGCGAACCGCACGCTCAAAATGGAAAGAAACAAGGAGATGTGCTGGCATGCAGCAAACCATACCTTCACTGATTTCTAACCCAAACAAGCGCTGTCCGATGTTCTATTCGTCCATCACTATGTTGGCGTATTTTTCCATTTAGAATTTTCAGATTTGGCTCTTCAGCTCAATCTTGATGGACTTTGGATTCTCATCGATTTCGCACGTCTCTAGTTTCACCTTTTTAATCTAACAAATTCTGCTAGCCTATCTTAGCACTTTTCCTAAGGTATCCACTCTACATATTCCCAACTATCCTCGTCAGGTGACTCCTCTCTTGCATGGTCGTAGTCAGATTCCTCTTCAGAGGACAACTCATTGCTCTCCTCATTATCAGAAGAACCATCTCGTGTATGGGAGAGAACATCTTCCTCTTTTGATGAAGAAGCAAACATCTCGAGATGACGATTGAGTTCTTTAAGTAACCCGTCATGGTTAGGGAGCGGCGGATCTGGCTTGTTCGGGCGTTGCTCGCCCGCTCTAAGCGTTTGCGCAGCGACTTCAGCTTTCTGATCATACTTCTCTTCATCCAGCGCCTTGGCTGCATTAGTAGCACGTTTTGTCTTCTTAGCGACCGTCGCTTTATCCTTTCCTTGGACAGAGCTTGCAGAGGTTTCCTGGTCATAATCAGTAATCATAGCTCGCACTTGGCTTCGCGGAACTTGCGTTAAAGAGTGTCGTATCTTCTGTTCCAGCCTTTGGTTCGTTCTCTAACCTGGCGTCTATGTATGCTCGCGTTCGCTCAAGGCTTTGCCTCGCCTTCTTTGCCTCTCTCTTCCTTGCTTTGTCCTGCCTCTCTTTTTCATGTTGCTGTGCTGATTTCGCGTACTTATGCGGCATTTTTTGGTTTTCGGAGGTTGAAAGCGAAAGGTACGATCAGGAACGAGAGAGAAAAGGAGTCGGGAATTGTGAAAGTATCTACAGAAGATGAGCAGGAATGCTTAGGCGCGCAAGGAAAGTATGCTATCATCCTCGGGGCACTACTGGTTTTAAGTCGAAGCATAGGTAGGGAGAAGAACAGCGAGGTCTATTTGTGGCATCCACAGGATGAGCGTTGTTTTGTAACAACACCTCATGCTGCTGTTGTCAAAGGCAAATAAGCGGTGTTGGTCGCAGATGTAGCCTGTCAACGTTTGGCAGTGCTTGTATACATGAAGGTCCATAGGCCATTACAATCCTTGACTCTCAAGCTCTTAGCGGTCGCTGTGTCTCTCTCCTATCTGTCTTGGCGCGAAATCTCTTCACTCCGGTGCTATCACTCCAAACTGGAAGAGATTTTAGCGTTGTTATCCTCCATCTCAGTAGCACGATCCCATTCGACCACAACTGAAGAAGATGGTCAACTTTAAGCGGCCTCTAAAGAACAACAACCAAGGTATGAACGACGCAGAGAGTATTGGAGAGTATTTGGAATGACGAGACTGTTTTCGCCTAGTCCTAGCAAAGAGGCACTTATCGACGTCGAATACCGGTGTTACCAGAAAGTCCAAAGATAATAAACATCTCGATGGGTTCCACAAATCTATACTGGGAATGAAGGGATGGGATCGGTCGATGTTAAGGGATCGGAACAGCAGGATGAAAGAGGAAAGGCTGATGACGAGGTAGAAGAAAGAAGCCGAAGAAGCCATCGATAAGGACGAAGAAGATAGAGCCAAAGACTCCGAAAGAGGAAGGGAAAGAAATATAGAAGTGGACAATAAGACAGGAACCAAGCAAGACGAGAATGCAAACGTAGGGAAAAATAGCTTGGAAAGATTACGTCGGTACGTGGACTGAGTTATTCGGAAAATCTAGATTAACAGTCGCAGTATATGGAAGGAGGTAGCAGGGACGGGGTGATGGATAATGTACCTTGGGTGGGAGGAAGTCGTTGATGGCAGGCACCGTAGTCGATCATACGGATCTTTCTCAAAGATTCGAAGCATTGTACTAATCTAGATAAGCACTGCGATATGTGATGTTCCAGCTCGGCAATGTCGGTTGGCAATCGTTAGATCGTCATACCTTTACTGTATGTGTTTGAGGGATGGTTCGCCCTGGTTGGGAAGCTCAATCCAACCCATCAGACCATGAAGTGATCAATTCACCATATGGTGGAAATCTTCGGAGAGGCTGTACGATGGCTTCAACGAGTGGTGGTTTCTTGGGGTGCTCTGAACATGAGCGGGAGTCGTACATATATGTGCAGGATCGATCGAATGGAGGTAGATCATTGATGCAGTAATGCAGTGATGCAGTGATGCACGATTACACAATGCAGACGGAAGGAGGTTGTCCTAGATCCGACGTGCATTCATCGTCACATACTGTATGGTTGGTTGTCTTGGAAGTTTGGTACCTGGAAGTGATGGTGTTCCTCGTCGCGACCGTGGCACTATTAGCGTGTGCAGAAAGGTTTAGAATCCTTGGCATTCATTTTTGCGCTGCCCCACGGTGATCCGTTTGTATGAGGAATTCGAAAATCAATCCCACCGCCCCCCCAATTGCCCAAAATTGCTCAAAATTGAAGCTATTCAGACCTCTTTGTTTGTTGACGTTCCTGACGTTCTTTCAGCTATGCCGGGACCACTTCCTGCAAGCCTTCGCTCCAGAATACTACGTCTTCTGCTACTTCATTGGGCTCCTTGGGCAATCGCTGAAGAGGTTCATTGTTGCCCTGCCACTGTATACAATATTCAAGAGAACCTCTTTATGTATAACTCACCTTTCAGACCTCAGTTTCGGCCCAAAGGGGCCCCCCGCAAGGTGTTTAAGGCAGCTGAAAATGGCCTAATAGCCTACCTCGAAGAGCAGCCATGGGCCATGCAGAAAGAGATGGTCTGGTACATATGGGAGGAGTGGGGCATTAACGTGCATCGATCCACGATATCAAGAATTCTGAAGAGAAGACGCTGGAGTAATAAAAAGGGACAGCGTGTAGGAGTCAGACAAAACGATGAGCTTCGTTTGAATTGGGTAGCAGACATGCTTCGTTTGACGGCCGAACAGCTCGTGTTCGTGGATGAGTCCTTATTCAATGAGACCACGGGCTGGCGTCATCAGGCCTATGCTCCCGTTGGCCAACCAGCTCGCTATCAAGCCTCTAGAACGAGACGGCATTGCTGGAGTGTTCTTCCGGCCTATACGAAAGACGGATATCTATCCTGTACCGGCATTCGTGAAGGCTGGTTCAACGGCGAGGCTTTCTTTCGATGGCTAGCAGATGAGCTGCTACCTCTATGCAGTCCCTTTCCGGCCCCGAAGAGTGTGATCATCATGGATAACGCGAGTGTTCATTGCAATAGTCGAATAGAAGAACTCATCACCTCACACGGATGTCAGGTAAGCTATTTGCCTCGTTGAATTGACGATCTACCACTGATATGAATGTCAGGTGCGATATTTGCCTCCCTACTCGCCGGATTACAACCCCATAGAACTCACCTTCAGTGTATTAAAGGCCTGGGTTCGTAGGCATTTTGACGATACATGGCCCCATTTTGAAGGCACCTTTGGTGACTTTCTTCATTACGCTGTTGAACGAAGCGGATGTGATAGATATCCGAGGCAGCACTTCAAGCATTCAGGCTACATCTTTGAGGCAGATATCAGAGCTTTGGAACGAGAGTTGGAGGTAGGAAATCAGGAATTTGATTCTATTTAACGACTCAGTTCTAATAGAGTCTTTCGGATGCTCTAGAGGGGGTGGGAGGGTCATCTAGAGGGGGTGGGGTGAGGGGGTCACCTAGAAGGGGTGAGGGGGTCATCTAGAGGTAGATTTTGACTTCGGCGTTGAGGCATTTCGAATAAAACGGTGCCAAGAACGTCAGGAACGTCAACAAATAAAGAGGTCTGAATAGCTTCAATTTTGGGCAATTGGGGGGGCGGTGGGGTTGAATTTTCGAATTCCTCATATAAACGGATCACCGTGGGGCAGCGCAAAAATGAATGCCAAGGATTCTAAACCTTTCTGCACATGCTAATACTACGTAGGTAGTCCTTCGTTTATAAAAGCTTTTTCTCCACTGTTCCACCGTTCCATCGTATGATTCGTGTCTCAGGCCACACGTTCCAAATAAGTGAGACCTTTCAGCGAGATTCCTCAATATATTCTGACACGACTCGCAAAGCTGCAAGTTGTGCAATTACGCAGTATTTTGGTATCGGGAACTAGGTTCAGCACTCTTTACGGAGACAGTTTGCATCGTTTTCAGACGTTAGGGGGCCCCGCGTCGCATACACACGCTTACATCCGAGCATGCACCACTTAGAATCAATGTACGGAGTATTGGCGCATACCTATCACGGAACGTTGAACGTTCAACTGTAAATCCAGCGGCCCCTGAGAGAGAGGGGACATGCAGCCACCAACCGCCAGGGAGCACTCTTGCTCCAGTGGCACTCCTTCGGTTCTCGAACGACCACAGCACACCAAGTCACACAAGTGACGGCTATTTCTCCACTCTGAAATCATGTTTGTCCCCGAATGAAGGCCGCTGTGCCATCTTGTCGAACTATCTCCGTACACTATCACCATACGAAGTACAGTATCGCTGTCATCGTTTCACCAAAATGGGTTCCTGCATCCTGTCAGGATTGAATGCATACTGTACATGATACATCCCCTTGTGCTTCTCCAACCTGACCGGCATGACCCGGGGCTAGACCTGTCAGTTTCCAATATTCAGTCGTCAATACATGCTTTAGTCGTGTAATCCTCCCTGTGATATGGTACTCGTACATGCATCTCAGATCCCGTTCCGTCGTTTCGGTGATCCTCCATGATCAACCCAACCTTATTTCTTCATGGAAATGGTTAAAACTGCTGTGGTTTCCGCCGCAGCAGGCACAGTCATTTATCTATCTCATTCTCCCTTGTCCACGTCCAATTCTCCTTCCGCTCTTCAACATCCTCAGTCATGGTTCTTTACGTCGCCAGCTATGGCGATGGCGGATACAAAACTGCCGTTGTCGCCATTGTCCTGATTGTCATGCAGATCCTCATGGTGTCGGCGCGGCTCCTCTCCCGAAGACTTCAAAATGTTACGCTGGGATCTGACGATTGTGTACTCATCTTGGCAATGGCGAGTAATTCCAATCAATCAGGAGAGCTATATCTAATATCACCTAGGTCTTCACCTGTGGACTTTGCGTGATGGGCACTGTGTGTATGTACTACCCTCATATACTTGCCGCCAATCCTCGAATCCTTAAGGGCGAAGGCTAATCTTCCTTCTCTAGTGCCAAGAATTGCCGGCGTCGGGCAGCAAATGGAGGCAAAGATGATGCACAATCCATCTGCTGCGAAACAGGTTGGCCGAGTATGTCTCACGTCTCCCACGCGGCAAATCCTTTGTGTAAAATCGACTGCTAACCTATCTCACAGAGCTCAATTGCTTGGATGGTCGTCTATGGCTCCGCAGTAGCCCTAAGCAAATGCGCCATCCTACTTCTCTACACCCGCGTCTTCACTACGCGTAAACGGGGCTTCACCGTTGCCGTCTACATAGTCGGAGCCGTAGTCGTCGCAACTGGTCTGGTCAACACCTTCACAGCCATCTTTCAATGTGTACCTATTGCCTACAAATGGAACAAATCGCTCAGTGGAGGGAAGTGTATTGACGAAGTGGCCTTTGAGCGCTACATGTCGATTCCAAACGTGGTCACTGGCGCTGTGATGCTCGTGATGCCGCTGCCGCTTGTGTGGGAGTTGAATGTTACGCTTCGGCAGAAGATTGCGCTTACCCTTACCTTTTTGCATGGTATCATGTAAGGTCTCATCATTGGCCGAATGCGGAAGGACCCAGCTAATACAATACAGCGGCTTCATCGCAAGCTGTGTCCGACTAAGCATCCTCTTCCAGACCAACGCAATGACCGACACCGGAGTCACCGCCATAGCCTGGACCATCTGGACCCTCACCGAACCCGCCAACTACGTAATCGCCGCCTGCCTCCCCACTCTCCGCCCCGTCCTCACCCGCATCCTCCCCGAGAAAATGTTCATTCTCAGCAAAAGCCGAGACACCTCCAACAAGCCGTACTCGTCAAGAAGGCTCAAGATTAGCTGGCCAAAAGGTCATTCGGCGCCAAAGTTGACTCTGTTGTCTCGAGATCCGATGAGCCATATGACGGGGCCTTGGGATCCGAAGTTGAATACTTATGATTCGCGGTCACATACCGATATGGATACTAATTCAATGCGATCGGTGGGGTGGGGAAAAGGAGAACGGGGGCCGTGTAATGACGGAGGAGGTTTAAATATTGCGTGATAATGCTCCTGTAACGATACTAATGCTCTCTCTTTGTGATCTATATAGCTCTATACCTTAGCCTTGGCATACGCCGGTAAATATACATATATCCATCTACGAGTACGTTTTCGAGGAACGACACCCTCACGTGACACCCCAACCCCCAAGGCAACTTTACGCGCTTCGTCACATCCTCCATCCGAGTAACGCCGCACCCGTACTTTCTAATCCCCACCCCATCCCACCCCATTCCCGTCCCCATAGCGCTATCATCCCCATCATCTCGCAAATGTGATTGTGATTGTGATTTGTGATTGTGGGGCGGAGCACTGGCTACTTACCATCATCACATTTCTAACTTGAGAAACCCCCATATGTACAGTACATCCGCCTCCGGAATACCCGCTATGCGCACCCATAGTATCTTCGCCCGAGGCCAGCGTTCCATAAGGTACCTTGGATTTGCTAAATGCACCTCAAGCTACCTTATGCTGGGCCTCCTTTGGGATTGCGAGCCCGACGCAGCGCGGGCATAAGTCCTTAGGTAGGTAGGTAAGGTAAGGTAGGCAAGGCAGTAGTGTCCACGTGATTGGATGTGTGTGGTGTTTTGTTTGGGGGGATGGAGCGTTTGGTGATGCAATTGCTTTGAGAGGCTGAGGAGTAGATGTGATTCTCCATCCCGATTTTGAAATCTTTGAATAAGTTCTCACATACAATTCTCGCATACATTTCATCAAAAGACATGCTACGTTCCAAGATCATCTACAACTCTGTCGACCCTCCATACCTAAGCCAGCACCCAGCACCCAGCACTCACATCTACACCCCCTACCCTCCTTCTCATCCGTACACAAATCGCCCCCCATTACCAAACCCCGCTCTTGATTACCATCCAGGCTAGAAATACACTCCGCGAGGCTCACGAAGGCGTCCTCTCGTGTCGGAAGACATGGAGTAGAAAAGAGGGAAACGGTGGGGGAGAATAGTGTCGTGGTCTGTTCAGCTGGGAAGAGAGAGGCGGGACAGGACGCTGGTACTCCATTGTTAATGCTGTTGGGAATGGAAGGTCTACAGCACGTCACAGCTGTGCGATTCATAAGATACAGTACCCCCCGTCCAGCGTACCACCTCCAACCCCCAACCTGCTTTCTTTTTTCCTACTCTCATATCCGTACCGCCCGCTCCATGCATCGACCATCGCATTCGTCACTTTGCACTCCATACCCGCGGGCTTACCACCCCATTTCCTTCTCTTTTTCCTCATACCTCTCCCTCCAAAAATCCAAAATCTCAATACGAGTGTCCTCCTCTGTCCTCTGGACCAGTCCTGCAGTATCTACACCAAATATCGTTCCCCCGTCTCCCCTCTCTCTCTCTTACCAAAAAACCAGCATTCCGCATCTCTCCAAGAATCAACCTCGCTCGATGTCAAGACACGGGTGCCACAAGTATCAGCCCGAACCCCCCAATTTGTGCAGTATTCTAGCGAAAAAAGAAACGAAAAAAAAAAACCAATCTCCAAAACAACCTCATACCAGCCCAATATGCCTACTGCTTCAGACCCCCCCCCCGTAAAAACCAGAACCGAAAGACGTGCGCATGCCGTTCCCAACCCTTTGTTACGAAGGAAACACAAGACAACCCAGGACCCAGTGATGGAAAACCCTTTCTATTCCAACCACATCCACAATCCCATTCCTGCAAATCCAAACCCCTCCCCCCCCATCCTCTTTGAAAATTCCCAAAGGGGCTACCGCAGCTACCCCCCACCCCTGGACTCCACGCGCATAAACCCCGGCGGGGAAAGAAACATTTGCTGGAGCGTAGGGGGACTGGGATTGGGCCAATCGGGGAGCCCAAAGATGGGGAGATACGGTAGGCGGGAATGGGATTGATGGGGGATTGATGGGAGCGGAGACGGCTGAGGAGGTGGGTGGGACGAGGGATGCTTATGGTGCTGGTGCTGGTGCTGGTGGTGCTGGTGGTGCTGGTGGAGGCAGAGGATGGCGATGCTAAAGGGGAATATGGTGGAAGAAGGGATGGGGGGTGGTGAGGTGGTAGGGGATTGGGGAATGGAGGTTCGTATGTTTCAGCGGATCTGTAGCGATAGCAGCGAAAGAGGCAGGCAAACACTACTTCCCCCCCTTGTGTGCTTGGAAAGGCCGGTTTGTAAGACAAGGAAACGCTGGGTTTTCCACCTGGCAACGTCGATTGGAGGGATGTGGTGGCAGGGTGCAGAGCGAGATGGAGAATGATTGCGCCTCCTTCTCGACCGAATGGATAGTAGGAATTGCTAGTAATGGATGATATCTAAGGTGGTGTTGATGCAAGTCTTCCCTGCGGAAAAATATATGGTTTTTGTTGAGAAACGGGGAAGAGATACTCATGTCGATATTAGAGGGGGGTAGAAGAGACCTCTTACTACCATGCCTTCCCTTCTCCGCCCCCTATCCCTCCTCACTTTCTAGTCACACCTCCTACCTCCTTGCACTACTAAACGCCTCCAACAAACTCTCCCCCTCCTCGGGCGTAATTAAATTCTCCAGCATCTCCGTTGCGCACTCCACCACATCATCCTCGATCCCCTGCTCATGATAGCCCTCACTAAACGCCAGCCTCGCCAGGATAATCAAATACTTGTGTTGCCCGCCCGAGATCTCCCGCAGCTTGTCCTGTATATTGATTAGCGATGGGTAAGCAGTCACGAGGTAGTACAAGAGGCGCAGGGCGGTATTGACGAGGTTCGATCGGTGCTCGTGACCGTACTGGAAGTCGTAGAGCGAATTGAGTTCCTCGTTGATGAGGAGGACTAAGCGGCCAATGACAACCGGGTCTTTAGCTAGGGCTTCACCGCCATGGTTAGTGTCGCACATAGCTTCCATCAAGCTCAGGACTTGCTGGCGGATCTCGCAAATTTCCATCACATCGTAGGGCTGCTCGCCCTCTGGCGACCGCCGGACGTCGATGAGCCATCGCGATAGGAGGTAGAGGATCCAGGTCTCAGATTTCCCTTGATCGCCATCACCAGGCGGCACCCTCATCGCAAAGCTCGCCTCTAAAATACTTGTCCTTAGCAGGCTTACAGTAATGTGCATTTCCTCAACAGGCTGCAAAATATTCAGTAGCATTCCCGTAAAATCGAAGCGCATGCGGCGCCAGAAGCGGGTGATGTCGTCTGTGCGGTAGAGGTTGTAAGCCATGAGATGGAGGATTTCAAGACATTCTTTCGGGTTGATGTTGTCAGCTTGAATCGATAGGGCGGTTTGTTTAATGCGGGGGATGATGATGATATCGGTAGTATTTTGGACGAGGAGGACAAGGTCGTTTGTTAGGCCTTGGGATGTGTCAGGAGGGCTGATTAGCAGGATAAATTTGACAAGATCGAGAAGGAGGTGGACAGGCGGGTAAAAGGTCTCATGAATGCATTGCTGCCACAATGATATGATGATTAGGGAGAGAGCTGCGGGGAAGTTCTCAATGTCTGTCTTCATGCTGAGTACGAATAACTTATCCAGCAGGAGGGATGACAAGGCTTTCTCTGGATCTGATGGGAACGCGTAGCCTGCCAAAGCCTCAAACGACCGCGGTTCGTCATGTTTAATCCGATGGTTCGAAACCTTTTGGGTGAATTGGAACCTTTGATCTCGGAGTTGAGGAGCCAGGGGGGCATCCGGTTCTACGACGGTTATACTTATCTGGCCTTGACCTAGATCATCAGATGAGCTGTCTTTTCTTGGCTGACTGAGCTGAAGTGGCTTGGAAGGACTGCCTTCTGTAGGTCTCTTCCTTTTAGAACCGGCTCTAGGAGTAGCGGATTTTGATCTTAGAGCTAGCTTTGGAGGTGAAGCTACCTGGATTTCATCGTCATCAAACCCGTCGCCATAGGGTGCTTTACTCTTCTTAGGTGTCAAGGGTTTTGCTGACACCTCTAGAACCGCAACTTTGCTACCGCCAGCTTTGACGGCCCTTTGAAGGTTCTTCATTTGCTCGGTTTCCCGGGCCAATTCATTCTCAAGAAATCTCTTCTGAGTTTCGATCTGCTGGCGCTCCGCCCGGGCTTTGTCAACCTCAATCTTCTGCCGTGCTGCCTCTTCCATGTGCGTTTTCTGCAGCGCGGCCAATCTCCCCTCGGACTCTTTTTCCAATTTAGCTTGATTTGCGCGAACGATTGCAATTTCGCCTACTTTGGACGTAGCATTGGCTTTGGCAGATTCAGCAACATGGTGAAGTACTTGGCGTTCGCGAAGTAGCTTTTAAGTGTGTCAGTATATCCATACACTGAATATCCGGACAGAGACGCACATCCTGAACTTGAGCCTGTAGGCTTTCCACATCCTCTCCACCCTGAGACAATAGCATCTCACCAGGCTGATGACCTCTGTAGCCACCGTGTTTTACACCTACGCGGTCTTGCATGACAATGTCTCCTTGGGGGTTATGAAGGATATTTTGCTCTTTATATTCTCGTGAGTGTGGTGGGCCACCAAAACGTTGTTGCCGCCATTCTTCCCTCTGAGTGCTGTCACCAGCTACCCTCCCAGGGACAGTATTGCTGCGTGAAACAGGAATAGTAGGTTGTTCTGCGGCATCGTATATTTCACCGTCAAGCATCTCATCATCAAAGTCTCCATAGTCGGAAGAAGGTGGTTCAGGGTTTGCCGGAGCATGGCCCTGTTGAGATTTAAGTCCTCCCCAAGATAAACCTCCAACCCCACTGGTAAGATCCGTCGAAGATTTTGTGAATAGGCGATGATTAGGCTGGATAGAATCATGGTTAAGCGGTTGCTGCGTAGATCTAATCGCGTTTTCTTGGAGCTCGTGGAAGGCCGCAGCCGGTAAAGCATCCAGATCATCATCTGAGTAGCCGTCGTCTCCTTGGACTTCGTCCATGGTGTTCAATGTACGCCTTCATAGGCGCAACTGCATTGAGCCCTTTACATAGCGGGAAATATCGCATGAACAACACCATGAGTACCGTGTAGTCCACAGACACAACAGACTAATGTAATTGGACCTTCGGGGTTTAAATCAACCGAGACCGCGTGCGCCTGAGTGACCAAGTTGAGCTCCCAGGTCAAACAATTTTTAATGCAACTTAACCCTCGTCCTGAGCTTGGATCTACATAACATCTACATAACGGCACCGGAAAGGGATCATATAGTCATACCATAGATCGGACTCGTTGAAATTTCCGCCTATACGCAGCAAGCCAAGGCTACCGCTTTCTGACGCCTATCTTGTTTGCTGATCCGGCCAGCCCCACCGCGCATTGCAGGAACGGGGAAGGTGCACTCAGACTCTTATTGGAATTGGGTGACTAGAGCTGGGAAGGAAGGGCTCTTGCCAGTTGAAAATAAGATAGACCCTTGCGTTGGGACAAGGTTATGGCTCCATCACGGCGCAACGTACAGTTTCAGCACCGGGGAAGCAATCCGACAAGTCCACGGAGACCAAGCATGTCAGAGATAAGTGAAGAGACATCGGAGCATGACAGTCCTACGAGAAATAGAATGAATGGGAATGGGAAGGCTGAAGTAAGCAACGCGGAGGTATACCTCTCTTAAAGTCCACCACCGTCTTGAAGAAGGCTTCCTCGCGTTGCCGGTATCAACTTCTTAAGAGCGTTAGAGCTAATTTTTGTGTGTTCGATTGGTACAGAGTGAATCACCTCCTATGTCCGAATACGAGAAAAAGAAGCAGACATTCATAACCCGTACGATATGGACTTTCGTGATGATCTTCGTATTCTTTATTGCCATGTTCTCCGGCCACATCTACATCATAGGCATCGTCACTGCCATTCAGATTGTATCCTTCAAAGAAGTTATTGCGATTGCAAATGTGCCGAGCAAAGCCAAGAATCTTCGATTCACGAGATCTTTAAACTGGTACTTCTTGGGAACAACTATGTACTTCCTCTACGGAGAGAGCGTTATATATTACTTCAAGCACATTGTGCTAGTGGACAAGGTTTTGCTTCCATTCGCAGTGCATCACCGCTTCATTAGCTTCATGCTCTATGTTATCGGTCAGTATCATTGAATATTGAAACTGGAATATGTAATTGACTGTCCCAGGTTTCGTCTTTTTCGTCGCATCTCTCGAAAAAGGGCACTACCGCTTTCAATTCACCCAATTTGCTTGGACCCACATGGCGCTCTACCTAATCGTTGTCCAAGCACATTTCATCATGAACAATATTTTTGAAGGCATGATCTGGTTCTTCCTCCCAGCCTCCCTCGTCATTACCAACGATATCTTCGCCTACATCTGCGGCATTACATTTGGCCGAACTCAACTCATCAAGATATCGCCCAAGAAGACCGTCGAGGGCTTTGTGGGCGCCTGGATTCTGACAATCTTTTTCGGCTTCGCCATGACTAATATTCTTATGCGCTACAAATACTTCATCTGTCCAGTCAATGTAAGAAGATTCTTTGTCCTTTGATTTCCCCCTTTAATTGCTTCAAACTCCTATTCTCTCAAATTCCCCCCTAAACATTCCATATCCACCTAAAAGTTTCTGACTTTCCTCTAGGACCTGGGCGCCAACATTTTCACCGGCCTCTCCTGCACTCCCAACCCTGTATTCATCCCGCACCCTTACACCCTCCCCTCCTCTCTCTCATCCATGCTCCCCGCCTCTATTCCACAAACCTTCCACATCGCCCCCATGCAGTTCCACATCCTTGTCTTCGCCACCTTCGCGTCTCTGATTGCGCCTTTCGGCGGCTTCTTCGCCTCTGGTCTCAAACGCACCTTCAAAGTCAAAGACTTTGGCGAAAGCATTCCTGGTCACGGCGGCATCACAGATCGCATGGATTGCCAATTCATTATGGGCTTTTTCGCCTTTATGTATTATCAGAGTTTTATTGCCGTGTACAAGGCTAGTGTGGGCGGGGTCATGGAGAGTGCGATTCAGGGGCTGAGCGTGGAGGAGATGGGGGAAGTGGTGAAGGGTTTGACGAAGCATTTAGTCAATCAGGGCGTTGTGAGAGAGAAGGTCTTGGAGTGCTTAGTTGGAGAGATGGGGAGGAGGTGAGGAAGTCGTATGTGGTGGGAACAAGTGGTTTCGATAGTTGATGGTTTTGAATTACGTCTAAGCGATCATTCTTAGGATGGGAACGGGTTTGGGTGCTTAGGAGCGCGTTCTTTGCTTCGTTAGTGTAAATACCCCTTTCTTGTTTCCGGATCTGTATCACGGAATGTGGATCGTCCATATATCGATCATTTCTGAGCATCGCTCTTTAAACTATCGGAGCTACAACTTACAGGCATGGTTTCGAACATCGACCTAATCCTCACCTTGTATAGACGAGGTTCCTACGTTAATGCACACCCCACAGTTGTGCTTCGTCGCCCCTTTTTTAGCGTGTCTCCATAGCAATTGTTGCTACTGTGGTCGGGGAGCATGAGGACATGCCTTGTTTAAAGAAGGGGGCACGGGGGTAAGTAATGTTACGAGTGTGTCAAGGCTAGTCCTATTGAGGCTTAGCGGCTTGGCACTCCAGTTTTCAGGTCTTGGGGGCCTGGCGCATGGAAAGAGAAAAGATAACCACAACACCATTGTACCAGCGCTGTTAGGAATCGAACCTAATATAAACTAAATCACTCAACGACTCGACCGCAACCAACAAGCGTCCGCCCCCGGACGAGGAACATTTCGCTTCGCGTCCACAGTGGAGGGTCAGCACGGGATTCGAACCAACGCACGTCTCGGGGTAACAACGGAACTTTTCAATACCTGCGGCTAACAGCGCTGCCAAAGAGAAAAGATAACCACAACACCATTGTACCAGCGCTGTTAGGAATCGACTAAATCACTCAACGACTCATGGGACTTGGGACTTGGGAGTCATTGGATATTCGTTTCCAAATCGAGTTTAAAAACTCGATTAAAGATTTTAGAGCGGTTAATCTTAGCTAGTCCCACGTAACAGAATGTCGTTACCACCGGATCCACGAGTGGGAGCCACATCCCAATATGATCGAGAGGAAGTTATCGCTGTCGTGACCGAATTCTATCAATTTCTGGCAAAGCTTCCTTATATTGAACCCGCCAATGTCCTATTTCCTCCTGTGAGCGGCTGGTCGAATATCAATCACCAAAATTTTGCGGGTCTGGGTAAGAGCGAGGAAGTCATCGAGCTACTCAAACATTTACCGTACATCGACATGTCAGGTCATGAGTACTTGATTGCACCCAATACTTATCCGTGTGACTATCGAGGAGAGCCCTTTCAGTCACCAGTGACCACGAAATCCACGGGCTGGTATGTCCCGATTGGATCCGAGTTTCCGCCTTGGGTCGTTCCCTTGACCTACGGTAAGAGAGATGGAACCTACTTAATGTTGGATACTACGGACGGTAAGTTCAGGACGCTGTCATTGGGGACAATGATCAATCAATGCTTAATTCGTGCGTGTTCATAGGCACAGCGACAGATTACAGAATCGTCAGTAGCTCTTATCCGCCAGACTATGAACCCCTCGATCCGCGAAGCTGGCGCGATTCTTGCAATGACCGCACTTGCCGGCTAGCAGACTTCTTAAGCGAATGGACAAAGAATTACCAGAATTTGGAATGGATTGCATTTACAATGAATGGTTGGCCGCATATGATCTTCGATCCCTTTACTCCTGAAGAAATTCAGGAACTTAAGGTACGTTCGTTGCTTTGCTGGTCTAAGGGAAAATTTCTGCGCCCGAGAGCTCCCACTGTAAGGACACCGAAATTTCTGCCTTTGGACGGGCCAGGAAAGTGATTATCCAGCTTTATCACACGTTTCTGCGCACATTTTGTTGTATTTCCTAGACATTTAACGTACTTCAAACATTTCTGTGCAGCACGTCGAGGTCGTTCTCACATCGAGCATTTCTGAGTCTAAGAAGCTGATACCTTTGATTGAAATAGGAGTTACGAGAGATACACTACGCACACGGCTGGCCAGATTCCTTGAGACGGGATGAATGTAAGCAGGCAGTTGTGAAGTGGGAAGAATCCCGCCAACAAGGATTTCTCCAGGCTCAGGAGCACGGCATGGATATTGGGAATATCTAGCTAATTCATCAATTGTTGCTACGTGGAAACCATCATGAGAGTCCAGGAAGAAGTGTTCAAAAGCAATGCATTCACAAGAGGGGCATTGGAAAAATTGAGATAAGAAGGCTATTGTCGCTAGAAATGCCCAGAAACCTGTCTTTTCCCGACTCGAACATTCCACAGTTAAAAAGCTCAAAGCACATTCGCCGTACGATCATATCCTATAATGTCTTCGGACCTAGGACTACGATTGAGTAGCTTGTCATTCTGTTAACAGGAATGCAACATCGGCAGGCAAGACTAACATGTGTTCAAAACTAACACAACTGACGCCGAGATATTTGAGACGCTTGAGTTATTCCTAGATAAGGCATTTTTCCATCCGAGTACAACCGAAAGTTGAACAAAGTCTATCTTGTCGCACATAAATTCTTGATAAGTGATTCTCAGTTCGAACACGTCAATCTCAATGCTCATGGAACCCACGTCCGCCGAGGGAACTCAGCAGAAGAAACCTCATGCCCAGGTAGACTAGGAGCGTTCTGCGCGATAAGACCTGCAGCAGTCGCCGTGGCGGCCATGACATCAGAGGGTGTCGTTGCCGTCGCAGTTGCCGGCACATCTATTGGCGTGGATTGTGGAGACGCGAACCTCAACGCTGACTTGATGTTCAAGTCCGCCAATTCTTGCGAGCACTCCTTATCGGTGCATCTGATCAGACCAAAGTCGTGCCTCAACTCCTTGTCGGTGGCCTTGCGAGTGGAGTTGGCGTCGACGACAGAGATCTGATCCGGGTCGAGCCAGTCTAGATCTCGCCTTTTAAAATTCGGTGCTTGCCCATATGCTGCTGTGTATTGCTTGGCATTCGGGTTACGATCGAACCAGCTGTCTTCATTCAGAAGCGCAAAGCCTCGATGGTCGAAGCGGTTGCCGTTGGCGTTAAGTTGCTCTGGCTGGCACTGGTTAAGTTGGAGACCATCGTCACCATCAGGGTTGACCAGGTTCCTGAAACGCATAGAGAACGCTTTCCGCGTATAGACGGCCTTCACTTTTGTCCACACCGTATCAATTCTGCCCGCGCCATGTTCCGTGCTGGTCTCCGCATCAATATCATTCCGCTGTGCCACCTTGGGGCAGTTTTTCCATAACTGTCCTGCGTTACCATTTTCGTCACCGTTGATTAGACGAACATATTGCTGTCGAGGATTACTCGGCCGACCGCCACTGCCTTCCAACTTCAAGTAGCCATTGTTGGCTTCGTGCAGGTGAGCGGGTGGCCACTCATCTCGCTCACAGCCCTTTCCTCCATTGAAGGCAGGGATTTTTGCGATCCATCCCTCCTTGCGTTCTTGGTTGTACACAGCCACGATTGGTCTTCTATCTGCACCCTGAGAACTATAAGGGCAGGTGATGATGCGGTAACCTGCGTTATGGTGTATGACGGAATTATAGTGTAAGCATGCCTGTCCATAAAGAGCATAGTCGCAGAAAATGTCTGTTGGGGGATCTGCATGATCCTCGATGGAAGTTGTCGCCCTCATGGGTTTCTTGCGCCGTCTATCATTACAGTCGCCATCGCCAGCCCGTTTCGCCTTCTTCGGTATTTCGCAGCTATTTTGGCTTGTCTTCGCGGGCGTATGAGATGATTTTGGGGGGCGTGTCGCGGAGGGCTTTTCTGTCGGTTTGTTGAAGTTGAGTGAGTGTTTTTTGCCGAAGACTTTGAATTCGGCCTTGCCTTCCTTTTCGACCCCTTTGACGCAGACGTCAATCAGGGCTGGTGTAGCTGCGATTTCTGCAAGGTCAAGAATTTCTCCTACAAGCTAAATTAGCTTACAGCTCGGTGATGCGTTCGAGGTGCGAGACTTGCCAACAATAGGGATCAGATCTTCAAGTAATTCAAGGGGAGCCAGCAAAGCGGGCACGGCCACTCTGCAAAAAGCTTTTGCAGCAACATCCAGCACGGCGTTTTCTGCCGCGGCTTCTGCAGCCGCCTTGGCCGCATCTTCGGCCTTGCTTTTGAGCCCTCCTTTGGAAGGAATTGGCTTGAAGCCCTTGCAGCAGTAGCTTTGAAGGCCACCGGTACAGCTTTGATCGCCGTTTTTATCGTGGTGGTTCGTATCCGTCACAACCTCGGTCTCACCGTCGGCGCATCCGCTGATGCATGACAGCCCAACGCCCCGATAGCCCCGCCATCGGCAAGTGCCCATGAAAGTGCCATCGTCGCAACATAGGGTATGGTATTTATTATTCGCACAACGAGAGTTAGTAGACAATTGGCCTGGCTGACCGTTCATCTGAGCCACTGGATTGGTGCCCTTTTTGCATGTGCTGCCGCAGTCAGTTGTGTAGCATGTAACTCCAGCCTGTAAGTTTGCACTCATTTGCTGCGCATCTTGTTGTTGACTCGTAGTTACTCCTGGCGCCCGTGCGAGACTATTACCAGCTTTCTGGTCGACCTGATCCATTGCCCAGACCTTCCTTGGGTGTCAGTCATACGTTCTTAATTCGAGCATAGGAGGAAGGCCCTCACCATAAGACCACCAAGGCAGCGAAAATTGGCAAAATCACGTTTCTGGTGAAAGGTATCGTCATCATCATAAGAAACCCATTGGTTACTGTCCCAAGTGATCCACTTCACAGCTGCTTTTTTGTCCCACTGTGGTGATAGGCTGTTTTTGGCAATGACATCCTGGATCTCCTGATTGTCGAGGATCCCGGATGCGCCAGAACAAGGTCCAGCATTGGCACCACCGTTGAATTGGCAGACACCGTTGGGACTGTTGCACGAAGGGTCCTTCAATGTGAAGCTGCGGCCATACTGTCGCGGCAAAATTAGCTTACGATGCCATCTAGAAGTGGTTCATGACTTGCCCAGCCCTGACCCATGACCACTTTGTCAGGGGTCACACCAGCACGCCAAAGAAGATCAAGCCCAACATCTATTTCAGTGATGTTAGAGTGAGGCGCAACATAAGGGCCTACAAACTTGGAATCGGCATCCCAAATTCCATGCACTGAGCGCTGATATCAGCATGTGCAAAATAAGTGTAGGGCACAAGCCTGGACCCACAATCATAGGCCATGAGATTAAACCAGTCAACAGAGGCTTGGATGCCAGGGAGGTCAAAATGCTGTAGGTACCAATACGACGTCGGCAGCGTCATGGAAATACCATACTTTGACCCAAACGCAGCCCTCAATTCCTTGGCGAGAGCGACATAGTTTTCTCGGTCTCCCGAAGCTCCTCCACGGTCATCCGCCTGAGGATACTCCCAGTCAAGATCCACACCGTCGAAGGCATATGTATCCATGAATTTCATGAGCTCATTGATGAACTTCTGCCGATTTCCTGCACTGCCAGACATATCGCTGAAGGCTGTCCTCGTTGGGCCGGGATCAGTGAACGACCAGCCACCGACAGAGATCCAGGTCTGCAGACCGCGATTGACGTTCTTCAGCGCCGTGAATCTATTGTAAAGGGATGCGCTTTTTCCATCCATGGGAGCAATCTCGAAGCTGGAAGGATCGAAAAACGCAAAGGCAAAGTTAATGTGTGTGAAGCCATTGAGATTCAAATCTTCCGGCGCCACGTTCTGGCATTTGCGAGTGTTAGACCAGGACTCGTAATAACCGATTGTACGCTTTGATACGCTGCCGCCACCGCCGCATGAAGGACGATTGGGGGGCCCGCAGCCTCCGAAGCCTTGCTGACAGCCTTTTTTGCAGAAGTCGTCTGTCGAGCCACAGAAGCTGGTGAAAACACATGCTGTGTCAGTGAATGGGGACCGTTTGATATTGCCATTTGAGGACCCTGGGGCAAAAACGAACCCGAATTCAGAGCAGCACACATTCAACGGACACTTTTGATTTCCACCTGCCGCATACTGCCCACACTCGGCCTTGGCATCACAGTTGGATGTGCAATTACCTTTACCACATTCGCTTGGGGAGTAGCCGCATAAGCCATTCGTACCGCAACAGGCTGCGTTTTCGCAGGGCGTCTGTGAGTTGCAGGTGCCTGTGGGTAGACCTCGAGGAAGAAGAGAGAATGAATTTAGATTCGGGTTGAGCGGCCAAACGTTGTGTTGCTCTGGTAATGAGGCTTTTACAGCAATAACGCTATAGGCTACGCCAAGGACGATAAATATTGATGTCTGGAATCGCATGATGTTTGCACGTTCTACCTTGGCGAGGCTTGTTGTGATTATATTCTAGGATGGGGCAGGGCATCTCACGCTCAATTTTATGGCTACGTCCGACCGCTGCGCAGAAATATAGGCCCATCTTAGGGAAGATATGCTGATGGTCACACAGCAAATCCTTTCGGAGATTTGAGCCTATGGTGTAGACCTGCAAGCGGCACAAAATTGTAATTTTAGAACAGGGTTTCTACGTGTGACCGCAAAGTCATCGGAGGATGCTATAGGATCTCAGTATGGCTGGAGAAACAAGGTTCGGAATAGATATACGGAATATGTACAGTACCATAGGGGCGAGTGCGGGGTTCGAAAAAAGGTGTGCACACAGTGCAGTATACACCGCCTAACAGTTACTGTATTGAACCGTTATCACAATTTGCGCTTTGTGAGTGGTCACCACCCATAATCTTGACCAATTTACGCTTTGGAGACAGTGTCACAAGACTACTGATATAAGCTATAGATATCACTCTCCAGGGAGTGACGAGAGTGAATAATCAGTAGCCCATCACGCATGTTCGCCTATACAACATCTAGTTATTCGGGTGCAGTCATACCCCTTCTGCTACTTGGATTCTTCCACTTGGAAATTTAACGAACTCGATAAATCAACATAATCTGATGTTATTGAAAAAGATTCAAATTCAAATGATTGTGTATTTCGCGTAGATTCAGTTCTAATAGTAATTTGGGATAAATGTTCGTGGATTTGTACCATTTTGCTTTTTGATCCTGTGGTCACCGTCTTTTGTATTACATTTCTTGCGGGGCATTCTTTCACACCCCTGCATATTCCTCCCTTGTACGTTGGGGTTCTCTGCCTACTTGTGGATTCAGCTTGGAAACGCAGATTCACCTCACATATCAGTCTGCTCAGCTCGTGATCGTGCAGGGAGCTGCTGGCTTTGCAGTTTTAAGGCTAGCCAATCGGACAGGATCGATGTCAAGTAAGTAGTTCTTTGCCCCAAAGGATTCTGCCTCATTAATGTGGTGAGACATGTTGCTCGGCGGTAAACAAATATGGCGATGACCTGCTTTCGAAGGAATAATCTATTTTAGGGCGACGTCCGGCTTGTAGGCTGGCAGTTGGATCGATGACATTAAAGCCACTTACGCCGCCCAGAGCTACCTACCTGATCTGCGAAGCCCATACACTGTGTTTTGCGACTCTCTATGTTTGGATTTGCAGGACATGGCACAAAGCTTGCTCACCTTCTCAATATGTCTGGTCTTGCTGCATAATGTGACAGCATTCAATTTGTACCCTCCAGTTGATCCAGACAAGCTTGCGAAGGCTTACAATCTCACCACCGACTGTCTTCAGACGCTGTAAGTGGCATTGATAACATTCCTGGTGGAAAGAGCCGTGGCGGGCTTTCCTGTACCGCGTATGAGTTAAGGCACTGATGATGAGAACTTATAATAGCAATCAGTCCCTACCGGACTGCGACCAAACACTCTTCCAAATGGTTGGCACCGTCGATAATTACTACTGGGAGGATGACAATTTGACTACCCTTTGCAGCGGCAATTGCTCTTATGCCACAACAATGTGGGATCTTGACGTGACCAACGCCTGCGACGGCCAATACATGTCCGCGTACGGTAAACTCATACCCGCTGATTCTATTTCCGGCAGATTTGTAGATGGCATGAACATTGCATGCTTACCGTCTACGTATGTTTAAAATTCTCTCGTCTCTTCCCCGTGATCTCGTCTTGGGCTGACTTCGCATTTTCGTTGCAGAACCAATGATACATGGTGCCTGATTGAGTCCCAAGATTGGATCGGCTCAGATATAATCCGTCCTGACTGTAGTGTCAATTCCTCGGACCCAGCTTGTTCAGTCAATGCAACGGACATCGACTCTGCTGAACAGAGAATGGCAAACCTGTATAGCGACAATACTGTAAGTGGTGACTATTACAGACGATCTTCGGATTAACTAGGTGACTGACTGGGTTTCTTGATCAGCTGTGCGACGACTGTTTTATTCAGATGCTCTACCTACGACTAACATCCTCATACCTCCCGGACACTGACTATTCAGATTACCTGGTCGATCAATTACAAGATATCTCAGACGTCTGCTTGACAGTTATACCTGATATCACAGTGCGTGCATTACCGACCTACCCAAGCGGACCACGAGCAAGCTCAATTAACTTTGGTACTGCAACCACGACCACGACAGCGACTTCAATCACATCACCGATTTGTACCGGACAGATAATAGGCGTATCTCAAAATCGAGCTCCACAAGTGCATGGAAGATCAGTCGAAGTCCGTCAAGATTCTTCAACCTGTGACACGCTCTCAAGCAAGTACGGCGTGACAACGGGTGATCTGCAGGCAATCATACAGAGTAATGTATGTGCAATTTCTAGCTCCATCTGCCTCCCAGCTGCCTGCAGCTTGCAGCAAGTTCCCACCGGAGCCACCTGGTAAGCTATCAAATCCATCCTAAACCGACGATTTTGGACCGTTTTGTATACTGAAATACGGCTTAGCGACTCCCTCGCAAGCAGCATCTTGCATAATGTCACGACTATTCAATTCCTTAACTGGAACCCCAACCTCATGGGCCTCTGCGACAGTCCTACTTCAGGCCAGTATATCTGCGTGGGGTGAGACTAACACCATCCCAGATTAAAAACCCATTGCTGATGTATCGAATTCTAGCGCTCCCGGCGGCACATACGCCCTAGCGTCACCGCCTCTGGGAACCAATGCTGACGCCGGCAACCAGCAACGTGGCGGCCCAGGTGGTGTCGCCACACCCACCACAACTGTTACGTCTGTTGGTAACTCAGCGTCTGACGGTCCCGGCCCTACAGCAACGCAATCTGGGATCGCAGCGAAGTGCAACAACTATGCGGAAGCCAAGAGTGGAGACAACTGCTACAACTTTGCCCAAGCCCACGGTATCACGCCGGATCAGCTATACGGGTGGAACAGCATCCTTGGGGCGAACGGCGTAAATTGCAACACCCAATTCTGGGCCAAAGAGTACTACTGCATTGGCGTCTCCGCAGATGGCGCTGGCAGTAGTACCAGGGCTAGTTCAGTGACCGCCCCAGGTCCCACTCAGTCCGGCATCGCAAGTAATTGCAACCGATTCTTGCAGGCGCGGAGCGGAGATAGGTGCTCTACATTTGCGCAGAATAGTGGTATCACAACTACACAGTTGTACGCTTGGAATCCAGTCCTAAAAAATGATGGTAGTGATTGTAGTACTCAGTTTTGGGCTGGAGAGTGGTATTGTGTTGGCGCAAGTACCTAACTAGTTCTATCTAGATAGATATCGTGGCGGCCGAAACTTTGTTTCCTTTCCGAAATATAAAAGCTTATATTATACTACACAGTATTATTAGTAATATATTAATACTATTAATTAGTATATATATATAAGGTTGCACGTAATAACGTGAATAGTAAGCAGCGTGGAAGTAGGAAGCGCGGTGGTAGAGCTGGGTTCTAGTACTATTCTACAGCCTGAGGTGACAGAAACTAATCGCTGCCTCCTGAATATGGGGCCGCCTCTCTACTATATACAATTCCCGTCATCGGGCCTGCTTTCCATATGTTGGAATACGAGGTCATATGGGGCATATTGGTATTTTGGTTGTTGCTGTTAGGAGGCTATCTAGGAGGTGGAAGGTGAAAACTCTACTGGCGGGCCCCAGCCCTACCAGCCCTATGAAGGCGGAGATTACCATCTCCCCTATTTCCAACACCATAAACTCAAGGAACGGAGGGAAAAGATCAACTGATAATACCATAACTCGACATGTAGAAATCAAGCTGGAGGATGACGGGGAATGAGAGGTGTAAATATTCACCATCTAGACAACGGTGACGGTCGCAGTCTCAAAGGGTCAGCCTTATCCCATAGACTCTCCCTCCGCCACACAAGGCCAAGATGTCTGTACGCATCCTCTTTGTCGCCTGTTGGCTTTATTACAAAATACCAAATGAATTCCGTAGCTCGAGTCATCATTATGTACAGTAGACATTTCCGCAAACTGCGGCTCTTTCTCGTCGCGGATATAGTAGCCAACCCTTCCAAGCTCTCTGGTATATCTGAACACTCTTGAAATATACACCAGCACAGCTCTTGTGAGTTGTAATTCAAGATCCGTGCCAGAAAGACACGCTCTTGAATTTATCGGTTACTAGAGTCTTGAGGGCCACGCTCATCTGCCTTTTCAGCAAACAATGCACTGTCCCCTGTGCCCTGCTTGAGACGCACATATACGCCCCCTGATCTCCAGCCAAAGACATCCTCAGGTACCTATAAATTATAAGGTCAACTGCAGAAGCCTTTTCTTTCAGCAAAGCATCTAATTATGCTATCCGTGACACCCAATGCTGCGATTCTTAACGGAGAATTTCGGTAAACGTCGCGCATTTTGGCAGCTTCAGCCTCCCACAGCTGCGGAATCCTGGAGTACCTATAAACCAGGAGTCAATCCAAGCATAACCAAAACCGAGTTTCCACGCGATAATTATTGCATTACAAAATATTTTTGACACATCCGCAAGTGGAATGCCTGCTTACCTGGATGCTATTTGTCTCTTATCGTAGTGAGCATCTTTGAACTACCCCAGCGGTGGCTTTAGGTCAAAAAGGCATTTTTTTGGCCATCACGCTCTGGGTCATACATCTGAAGGTATGAGTCAATGTGATCCCTCCTCTCCACCAACAGCAAGCACCCGAGTCGGAAGAGAATTTGGTAATCTATTAGATCGCGTGCACTTTTGATGATTTGAGAGACAGTTTTCCACAGCCATCGATAGGCCCGCTGAAAGGCAGCTACAGATCCCGTATCTAAATGGTCTAGCTTGACACATTCGTCCAGATCGGAGGTAATATCGTCTACCCGAATCGGCATGATACGACATGAGGGCTACTCAGAGACCAGGCATTGCGGTGAATAGTAGAGATCATTAATAACATGATATTCTCATCGATGTTGATATCCATCCAGGTCTGATCATCAATTTCGAGTAAGTAGTCATGAAGTATCCATATCTGACCTTCTGGCAGAGGGTAGTGATATTCTTCAAACCAAGCCCAGCCGTTGCTCTCCCATTTCCAGCGCTCGCAATCTCAGAACGCAGAGGCCACCCGTTAGCCGCTGATGCTTTCAAGGATGTGACACTTGGCTGCTGAGCAAACCTCCCTTGCTTTTCAAAGTGTTTGACCAGTTCATTATCCTCTAGGAGGCGGTTCAACATCATTGAGAAAACTATGTAGAGGTGACACAGGTCACTAAGTTGAAGGAAATTGGATTTCGCCTCCACTAGGTCTATAGTACCGTATGCGCCCGGTGAACACGGCCGGGGAAGTGCGACGTTGATAACGGTGAAAGGGATATCTCTTCCATCACCTATATTGATCGTGATGTCTTCGGTTGAGTATACTGGGCTTCACCCATCGTTGAGAGTTCTCTGTGGGTCCCCCAATGGAAGTATGAGTTGAAAATTAAGAAAGGCAATAGCGGTCAACTCAGCCTCACGCAAGCAGCTTCAATCTTGGGTAATAGATGGTTGGGCGGGAAGTGTTCGAATCATGACTAAGAATACGCACTACAACGCAGAGCAAACGAAGGAAGATGCGCTGCATCAATATAGTTGACTTAAGAACCTTATAGAAGCAGAGACCAGCACAGATCGCATGTAGACAAAAGAGATGAGAGCAGCATGAGGAGCAAGAACCTAATGCAGGAACCTCGTAGCTAGGTTTCATCCAAGCTTGCCCTGGCCGTCAGACAATCTTCGAGAGAGCGTTACAGTAGGACCATTGGAATTGAAGGGCTTAACAAGATTAGTGAAACCTTGATGACGCTCTCTGCAATATTCATCAGTTCCAAACGCCGGTGAAGATGAGAACAAGGTGATTAGAGTAATGAGGTTGCTCATGTATCTATTTGTAGTGCTTAAACGCGCGTCTAATTAATTATATCAAACCAAGTCCAATATTCAATCCAGCTCAATCTCCCCACTCTATCCACTTCTGCCCCCGTCTTTCACCAGTCGCTATCATGGTAAGCCCTCATCCTTCCCACAAGCTTCGTTCCCAGCTGAAGAATAAATCCTAGCTCCCCCTCGGCCTCCTAACCGCCGCGCAAGGCCACCCCATGCTCGTGGAGCTCAAAAACGGCGAAACTCTGAATGGCCATCTAATAAGCTGCGACACCTGGATGAACCTAACTCTCAAAGAGGTCGTTCAGACATCTCCCGATGGCGACAAATTTTTCCGACTTCCTGAGGTTTATGTACGGGGAAATAACGTATGTCTCTAACCCCCCGCCAAACATCTTCTAGCAGCAGGGGAATACTCATCGGCGCACGCCGCTGATATTCGATGGGCAACAGATTAAATACCTGAGAGTACCGGATGAGATCATTGATCTGGTAAAGGACCAGCAGAGTCAGCCAAGTGGTAGTGGGAGGGGGAGGGGAGGAGCACCGAGAGGGGAGCATGGTGGTAGGGGCAGGGTTGAGAGAGGCAGGGGCGGTGGAGGGAGAGCAAGAGGGAGAGGGAGGGGATAAGAAGGAGAAGTGATAAGTAAGGCTTGGATATGATACCACGGAACGAACCAAGAAGTGTGAGCTTTGATACCCCGTGGAAAGAGGCATTTGGGAGGGTTATTTGCAAGAGAGGGCTGCGCTACACTGCGTCGGCTGAGATTCAGGTCACAACTGCAGATAGCCGACCGCAAGATGGATCCAAGCGTCATGCGACTGTTAGAGATCTCAAGGCATCCATGTATTGCATGAAGCACATGGGACCGATATCTTGGGTTTTAGAGTCTTCGGACGGGCCTCCGCTTGCTTTGAGACGTGTCGTATCGAGAGCGAGACTGATACTCATCTTAGACTTGACAAGCACAAAATGCGGTACTACTTGGGAGCCAAACGTTCTTCTCCTTCGTGCATACTGATGTTCCTTTTCGAAAGGTGTCGCGGTCCATCCTGATTCTATGGAAATGACAACAACTGCAATGCTGGAAGTCTACAAGAGACCTACGGAAGAGAAAACTGAAGTGGATGAAGGAGGCCGCCACAACTACCTTCCCATTCCCGGAATGACACAATCATGAATATCTTACGTCCAGTGGGTGAAGCGTCTAAGTACCTATTATGTCCATGAGCACGGACAACATTATCAGGAATCCCCTATTCATAATGCTAAGGAGTATCTGAGGGATAAGAGCGCCTTCGGCGCAACCTTACGCAAGATCCCATGTATCACAAAGCAGCATTTCACAATCCGAAACGTTAACGTTGATTTTGTGAGATCTTTGCTGCTATTTGTCACTGACATAGATCCCTCTATACGTCTAGGAGGCAAGAACCTATGTAGAATTCGGTCCACACATCTGGGAGTGTAACGAGTGCAGGTATTATCAACGCCCTCAGATGCGACACCAGATTAGGCAGTATTGTTAGCATGGGTCAGTGTCTCCCATCCTACAAAGAGAATGTCCGTTCCTGCAGGCTGCTGTTGGAGGGTCAGTTTTTCGGTGTTCGGCATACTGTATCCAAACCTTGTGTGCATCGCGTTGAAACCGACTTCGGTGACTATTGCATGGCATCAGATATTTACAGGTCAGGGAGGAGGGAGAGCCAATAACATGTACTCACTGGGACCAAGGCCCTTTTTGATCACACCATTGCATAGCCAGGATGGTACTGCAGCCCCGAGCGCATAGAGGGAATGAAACCCAAGCGCATACCGCAGTCGAGTTCCAGTATCTCCGGTGTAGAGATCAGTGCCCTGGATGCGAGCCGTTTCGGCTACATGGGAGATGGAGGAAATGCCATAGCCTGTATGGGTGAAGTCTCGGCAGGTCTCTTGAGATAGACCATCTACGAAGGTGCTTTGGCCTTGCCAGTATTTGATGATCTGAGCTTCCGTTGTAAGTCCGCTTCCAGGGGCGGCTTTTGGATACGACCCGTCCTGCGTAAGATACACATATGCAGGAACACGACCCAGGTACTTTGCCATGGCATTATCGTAGCTGTCGCCGTCGTTGAGAAACACCGCTATACCAATTGCAGCTTCCATCATGACTTCCCTAGAGAATCAGAAGAACGAATGAGGGACTCAGAATGCATGCCACTAACCGAGCTCCCAATTGCCGTTACTGTTAGACCCAACTATAACTTCGGGAAGATATACATTGCGAAGCATGTTCTCGAAAGTGGCAATATCGCTCGCAGCCCAGCCGGCATTGCTGTAGCGAATGATCTCAGCAGCTCGAGCCCATGACGCTCCGGACCAGCCAGTCTGCAACGGCGCATTGCTATTGTTATGACCCTGGATGGTCTGAGCCCAGGCGTTCATATAGGAGATGGGCTTTTGCGCATATTTCGTACTGTCAGAAATGTACCAGGCTAGAGACATGGCGTAAGCAGCAAGAGCATCCTGTCTCTCCGACGTACAACCGATGTTTGGCGTGCTCGTCGGCCCACACTGAACTATGGTAGTAGGACTGGGCGTACGGCTAAGAGATGCCAGGGGATCTGCAAGCATAGCATTGTAGGCATTGCTCCATGGTTGTGCGCCTTGAGCCACCTTGTACTTGATCAAGTTGAGTTGAGCTGTATCAAGAAGAACACCAGGGTGTGCAAAGTGTTCTGGAGCTCGGGGCTGATGAGTCTTAGAGTTTTCGACTGGGGATGAGGAGACTAGTTGCAGCGCTGCGAGAATGAGGATAGTGGGTTGGAAAATCATGTCAAAGCACCCGGTCCGTACACAGAGTCTCGGTAAGGGCCTTTGCAGGTCCTTTATATGCGGACTTTAACACCCATAAAGATAAGAGACAGAAACGGATGAAATTCAGGAACCAATCCCATTGCTGAGTACAGTAAGCTGACTGCATTTGAAGAGACATTAGTTGCCTGCTTTATAAATAGGTAAAGCCACGCCGATCATTTCGAGAGATATTCGATGAAATCCACTTCTAATTGGGGGCGGATGAGGGGACACGGCAAATCGATATCTTAAGAGCCGATGCATAACCGCGATAAGAGCGCTTCTTAGGCGAGATTTACGAGGGAGCGAAAGTCGAGGTTAATGTCCTCCGCAATCAATGCCACGTGTGCTAACGACAATTGACGCATTATGGCATTGTCTATGCCCGTCGTTCAGTCCAGTGTGGCTTACAAGACCCTATCTCTGTTCGAAACCGGTGAAGCAGGCTTTTCGACGATGTTTAAAAGCTTCGCAACAGCGGAATTACGCTCTGGCATGTATACCAAAAGGAGGGCGCCCTCAAATGCCACCGCGGGCATACGTGCATCGTACATCAAAGAAGCAATCCTTTGTCAGCGCTTCAGGCGATCCACATGAGCTATCAGGTAGAGGCCAGCTTCAGGATCTTCCAACCGAAGCTGCTTATGAGGAGCTACGGCGCGCAGGTAACACGGGGAACTATTTACGGGTGCAGGCACTTGCGAAGATACTTGTCAGAGACCGGGGCGAGAAGCCGAATCCTAGGTTGTACTTGGCATTACTCCTTGCGAACACAAACCCGCAGCATGGCTCTCCGGCCGAGGTTAAGGGACTACTGCAGGAGATGAGAGACGAGGGCTTCACACCAGACTCGTCTGCCTATCATGCTGCGCTGAAGGTGGGTTAATTTGGAAAGAAAGGTGACTTGTCAGCTTATGGTCTTTTTTTAGGTTCTTGCTATCCATCCTGATTACCTACTGCGGAAAGACATCCTCGATGAGCTACGCCAAAGATGGTTTTCAATATCGAATGAAGGCTGGCACAATGTCATAGTGGGAATGCTTAGAGATCGTCAAGTGGAGCTAGCTTTGGAGGCCCTCGAACAACTGCAATTGGATGGCGCAAAAATAAATCCCTGGCTGTATGACATGGTTACATACATTATGTGTGATGCAGAAGAATTTGACGAAGTCCTCCGACTAATCAAGTATCGCATCCACAACGGCGAGCTTCAAATCTCCCCAACCCTTTGGTTCTACTTGCTTGACACCGCCAGCCGCACCCTCCACTACCCTGCCACCCTCTACACCTGGCGTAAACGCGTCGAAACCGGCTACCTCAATCCGCCGTCCGGCATTTGCCTCAACATCTTGAACACCGCCTCTCGTCACGGTGACTTTCACTTAGGAACCGATGTCTTCCGAGTCCTTGGCAACCGTACCCATACTCCCGCACTTCATCACTACGAAGCCCTCCTCGAATCATACCTTTCGGCCGGCGACCTCAGAACGGCTCTCACACTCCTTACCCTTATGACCGCCGCCAGTGTTCCCCCCACCGAAGCCTCCACCCGCCCTATCTACACCCACCTAAAGGAGTCCTCTTCTCTCCCCGCAACCGCCCTCTCGATCCTCCACGACCTGCGTTACGCAGACCGCGAAATCCCCACTGTAGCCGTGAACGTCGTCATGGAAGCCTCGATCTACCACCAAGACCTCGAATCCGCCATCGAAACCTACAAAACCCTGCACACGCTCTGTCCCAGCGGTCCCGACACCACCACCTTCAACGTCCTCTTCCGCGGCTGCAAATACTATCACCGCAAAGACCTAGCCATGTTCCTCGCCTCTGAAATGGTCGCCCTAAAGGTCCCACCCAACGCCCTTACATACGATCGCCTTATCCTCGTCTGCCTCGACACTGCCGAGGAACAGGAAGAAGGCTTTGAGGATGCGTGGAGGTATTTCCGAGAGATGAAGGGGATGGGATGGTGGCCGAGGCATGGGACTGTGGTTGCGTTGGCGAGGAAGAGTAGTGAAAGGGAGGATGAGAGGGTTTGGGAGTTGGTGGGGGAGGGGGGAGAGGAGGGCATGGAGAGGGTGAGGATGGAGGGGTTGGTAAGGGAGTGGTGGGGTGGGAGGGGGATGGATGGGAAAGGGGAGGAGGAGATTAGTAGGGAGAGAAGGAGAAGGGGGGGGAAGTTGAGTAGTGGGGGTGTGGTTTGATGTCTGGTAGAATGATATGGATGTAACCTGCTGAGATGGAAGGTACATGAGGATGTATAATTGAGCTGATGTACGCTGTAATATGCTACAATCTATATGAATGCCTATATACTACATTCCAGACCCTCATACCGCCAATGTCCCATCTCCATGCGTAAGACTCAAGCCTATGACCATCGTACATTTCGTCCTTTCCATCGCAAAGATAGGGTAGCCATCTGCATGCCAGTCTCCCACACTCCATGTTGTATCTACTCTCCACCTTGCCACAAAAGTCGCCCCTACCTCCTCCTCAAATACCAATTAAAAGCCAACGCATTAATCTCAGTATTATACGGCGTCGGCACCTCCCCCAACCCAGGCCTCGCAACCGGATGCCGTATATACACCGCGCTGCACACCCGATGATGCACCTCCAAATACCGTGGCACAAACACAAACGCCGACATCCACTCTCTCGGTCTCCAGGGCGTTGCGTACGGCTTTGATGCATCGATAGGGTTATCCCTTGCGGCCTCGATGGCTTTTTTGAGGGTGGCCTCGTCCGCGGGAGCTAGGGAGGGTCTCGAGGGCGCGGGGGAGTCGGCAGAGTTTGGGGTGGCGCTGGAAGCCGGGGCGATGTTGAGGTTTGCGGTCATTTCTAAGAGCTGGGCTTCGATGCTATCGGTTAGGGAATTGGGGCGGGAGAGAGTGCGTTTTAGGGTTCGTTGAAAGGCGCGTAGATCTTGTTTGCGTTTTGCGGAGAGGGAGGACGCGGATGGGGCGGTCAGAATGGAGCGAGCATTGCTGAGGAGGGTTGTTAGGGTTTGTTTTGGGGAGGATGCGGCGGGTGAATCAGCGGAGGTGGAGTCAGGTGTGGTTGGGAGGGTTTCTGAGGAGGGAGATTCCTCCGACAAGGAACCTTTCTGGCGGAGTTTGCGCGTTGCGCGACGCTCTTTAGCATCTTTAGAGGCGCCGGTGGCGAAAAGGACGCGCTCGGGGTCGACTTGGAACATGTCGCCGGGGTTGAGTTGGTACCCTGGATAGATCATCTAGAGTATCCTCAGTCATCAATTACATTCCTTTATAAGGTGGCTGATATGAACCTTCTTGCCATTGACCCTCACATATCCATGAACCACGAATTGTCTGGCTTGTCGTGTGCTGCTGGCGAACAATGCTCGGAATACTGCGGTGTCAAGTCTCCTCTCAACTGGCGCATACACCATATTCATGTATGGAGTTTTGGGGAACGGCTTCGGCTTCATATCAGGTGCAGGCTCAAGGCCCGCGCCCCTCCCCAGAGCTTGTTCTGATCCGTCCGAACGAGCGAGATATCTGTGATCCATAGGTACCACGGAGCGTAGCGATGGCCGAAACAGCATCTGCCATTTCTTCTCCCGTATTGTTTCCCCATGATAAGCACGTGTAAGAGCTTTGGAAGTCCATTTCTGTTGGAAGTAGGTTCTATCTGCGTACTTGGGCAGTTCGGCACGAGAAAGATTGTAGAGATTGTATTTATTCCAGGATTGTCGGATTTTCTGAACGGGAAATTAGAAACACTATTGATGGAGGAGCTGTGCTATCTTTACTTACCAGTCGTTTAAGACCGTGAAATCGCTTTCGCATTGTGAAACCTCCTATTACTTGGTACTGGTAGCTAGATATTCTTTGACTTGGTACGAGTATCAGATCAGAGGTCCTCGGTCAAAGAATTTAGGTCGGGAAAACTTGCCCCTCGCTTGAGAAGCTCGAATTGCGGGCACGGAAATGAAGCTCCCACTTTCATCCTATTCACCATTCATCCAACTGGATACCGAACGTGCTGCGCTCTTCAAGGCACTTACTGTCAATTCACTCTGCTTCACTTTCCACGCTCTGACCCTAGAGCGCAGGTCAGGATCCTGCAAACACCAACACCTCTAATTCGGACTTCTCCAACCGAGTCACCATTACAATTCATTTTCTGTCTTGGGGAAGCTGGAGAGCTGCTCATATTAATCTCTTGCATACAGTTTCGAACCTTCTATTTCTAATCGCTGGCCGCTGCTACCTTGAAAGGGGCCAAGATGGTCGATATTGCAGTTGAGACGATTGAGCCGGACCCTTCTGCAACATCTATTGAAAATAATCAGACTGTTAACACCTCGGAGAATGAGGCATTGCCAGAAGCTCCTAAGGAAACACTTGGTATATATCTGGTTCTCCCAGCCTACCGTTATTACAAAAGACCGCACTCCACTACAGATTATCCAAACGGTTGAGACCATGCTAACTCTCGTTGAAGTAGACAATGATGCCTTGATAGAGGACAAGAGCACAAAAACTGAAAACACAGTTGCTGTTGAGACGGAAGGTCACGAAGCTCCAGCCGAAAAGGGGACGAACAGCGAATCGAAAAAAGACGGTGTGACATCAGATAAAGTCAGAGAAGGTCAAAAATGGAACAACCGCAACCGCTCCCCCAAGAATTTCAAACAAAACGTCAAATCCGACCTCACGTCTCAGCCAGTAAGCAGTGATCCAGTGGAAATCCGTAAGCAGGTTGAATTCTACTTTTCAGACTCCAACCTTATGTCCGACAATTTCCTCTATTCCAAAGTCGAAGGCCACCGGAATCTTCCTGTCCCAATCAGCATCATACATTCTTTCAAACGCATGCGCCATTTTCAACCCTATTCTGCCGTCATTGATGCTCTTAAAGAGAGTGAAATCCTTGTTGTTACCGACGATGATAGCTGTGTCCAGAGAAAAGCCCCAATTCCTGAACATCTCAAGGATAAACCCATGGTCGAAATTCAGAAAGTCTACGAGGACGCAGCCATGGCCAGAAGCGTCTATGTCAAGGGCTTTGGCGAGGAAATGCCGAGCACCCAATTCGATATCGAAGCTTTCTTCGCAGAACACGGCTCTACAAATTCCGTTCGTTTACGTCGTCAAAACAACAAGATCTTCAAAGGCAGCGTTTTCGTTGAGTTCGACTCGGAAGCGACTCAGAAGGCCTTCCTCGCTCTGGAACCTAAACCGAAATGGAAAGGCAATGACCTCGCGATCAAGAGCAAGAAGCAGTACTGTGATGAAAAAGTCGATGATATTAGAGCAGGCAAGGTTCGGCCGCATTCAGGTGACCAACCATCGAGCCACCGTGACAAGCGCGGTGATAACGATAACCGCGACTGGAGGATCCGGCGAGACGAAGATAGCAAGTCCGGCTTCAAAGATAGAAATGGTGGGCGACACAAGGGCTTCGGGAGCGCTGGCCGTGGCCGAGGCGGTGGGAGGGGCAGAGGCCGTGATAGGGATGGGAGAGACCGTAATGGAAGGGATAGGAACGATGCAAAGAAAGAAGACGGAGATGAAAAGTAGGTCCTGCGCATCTCATATATGACACTTGTCTACTGGGCCTCGACCTAACCAATCAAAGCAGCACCCCAGCTCAACCCGAGTCTCCAGCCGCTGAACGCATCACCAAGGAGAATGGAACAGCAATGACAGCTGAAAAGCCCCATGACACTGTTATGCCAGATACTGCTCCCGTAACCTTCACAGAACCAGCCTCCAAGAAGCGTACGCGCGAGGATAATGACGATGGCGCTGGAGAGCAAGGTAGCGCCAAGAAGGTGGATATCAAAGATGGCGACTCCTGAGATGGGGTGACTGAGTCACCTAACGATGCACGAATGGGCAACAGAATGCTCCTCGGAATCCAAAAGTGGACTAGCACTCAAAGGCATCATCTTTCCACTAGCGATTTCGTACAAACGAGTCCCAAGAAGCATGGGCAACAACGATTTCGAGACTCCAATTACTCGCACGTGCTAACACTAGGCTTGCAAGCCCCGAAGATACCTGTGCACATATGGCTTTCTAGCTCTTCTTCCTGTTTGGAAGATGATAAAAGCGCTGATCGACGACATAGATGTCAATGATTTGATGCAGATACAATATTATTACAGAACGCTAGTTCCCTCCATTGTAGCCAAATCACCCGCTCCTAATATGGAAGCACCTCCTAGATGCCCACCTGAAAAGCAAACCCCCAATCGACCCGATAGCGGGCATGTTTCTCCAACCCCCAAAATATCCTACAAACACTTATAGCTCCTCACCGCTATCCAGCATGTTCCACAATCTCACTAACAACCGTTCCCCCTCTGACCACACTCTTCATCTGCTCCGGCACCGGCCTCTCCACATAATCATCATCTTCCCCCTTGCCGGGTAGGTTGATATTCACCCCTGCACACTTACTAGTAAATACCTCCGTGTCCAGACTCTCTTTCCCGAGATAAACCGCCGCCCCATCCACCTGATCCAACATGACAGTCGGCAACGTGCCAAGCACTTGCATCTCGAACTTCGGGGATTTGATTACGTCTACGGACGACACCAAGCTGTCAATGACGAGAGAGAGGCGGGTGCAGTTGTCGATGCTAATGGCATTTGCTTTGCCAATTACGCGGATGGCGGTTTTGGTGCATCGGGAGATGAGAATGGAGTGCGTGATGGAGGCTTCGATTTCCAGCATGCCGTCATGGGAATCGTAGTGTTCAATGATCCACTTGTTGCCGTCGAGTTCTCTTCTTGGGGGTTTCTTCGTGCGCATGCTCTCTGGTTTAGGCTTTTTACCCGGCAAGGGGGACTTGCCGCGGGAGGAAGCGCTATTTTGAGATGCGGTGCGAGTGGGAGCAGAAGGAACGGCCGCGCCGGCGCGGAGAGTCGGGTTCTTATGGGTTTGAGAGGATGGTTCGACTTTGCGGAGATGGGACGTAACCGCTTCACCTTTTGAGAGCTGGTCGAAGACGGCGCCCATGTCGGCGGTGCCGCCATTCGTGGATGTGATGGAGGCGCCGTTCGTTAGGGGGTTGTCAAACGTCGGGAGAGGTGGTGGGGGTGGTGGAGGTGGAGTCGCTGAGTTCAAAGGTGTGGTAGCGGGCTTAGATGATGATTGACCTGACTGGACCTCGTGGAGAGCTTCCAGCGGGTCTATCCCATCTCTATTATTCCATGTGACGCCCGACGGGTAATGGTGTTTGACGTAGCTAGTAAGCGAAGTGAAGATACGGTAGAAAGCCTGTGCCCATTCAACATGGATACGGTCTCTGCAACGAGGTTAAACTTATGTGGAGTAGGCATAGTCAGTGAAACTTACTTTTCTTTATACTCTTTGATCACACGATTGCCGTAGAATTGAGCACTACCCAGCATATCGCCGATAAAAGCTGCCGGTTTCGGGTCAATTGTAATCCAGCCAAGTACAGCGATTCCTTCCGAAACAGTGGTAAGATGGTTGAAAAGAGGCGAAGGTCGGTTGGCTTCCCGTATATCGCTCACGGCACCCATCATTGATTGCAACTCCTTCAATATCTCCATGTATACCGGCGACTGGATATCTGGTTTCTTCGCCTTTGTGGTAACGATGAGAAATTTACGTTGAGCTGCAAAAGAGCGTAAAACAGCGGCGGACTTCTTCGTCAGCATATCTGTGCTCGTCAATGTCGAAGTTCTCCTGGTGGTGTACCTGTTCCGCTACCAGGCCTCCAATCTCTTCACTCATGTTCACATACGTCTTGACGTCCCCGTTGATCAAGCCATCAAAGTCATCGATGGCTGGTGGTAGAGGTTCAAATACAGGCTGTGGAGAGGCAATAGTTCCCACTGGTTGATCAATTCCACGGCCGGTGGCGAGACCTGCTTCCGGCAATGCTGGAACTCCGTTCGTTGACGCAGATGCGTCGCTCATTGTCGGAACTAAGTCCTCCAAACGTGAAGTTGCAGCTTCGAGCCTGCGGATAATTGTTAGCGAGGCCAGAGGCATTTTTACTGAAGAAAAGGTGTGGTTGGTGTCTATTGTTGGCAAGGGGGCTGTTTATGGATGATGCAGAGAAGAAAAGGCGGTCTCGATAGAGCATGAGAGACAAGTTCATGCAACGTACCGCTTGATGAGCGTCGTTAGGTTATTCATACTGTTGGCCATTCTGTAAGAGCAATGCTGTAGCTGTCGAAGGAGTGAACAGAACGCAACCTGCTGCTTTGGAAGCTGCAGAGTCAAACAAGCCTCCTGACCGCGTCAATAATTCACAAGTATCACAGTCACGACGGTATATATGTAGCTTCAGTGTCTTATGCTCAAAGTATTTCATTTCTGGGATAGACCGGGATTTAGCTACGCTTACATAATCGATATTGGCTAAAGAGTTCCCTACCTACCTACTACCTAGACCCGACCTATGTAAAGTGAAGAAACTCTCTCTGATCGAGTTTGGTTTCTCGGAAGATTGCTGCCCAGCAAAGGGTCAGACCTTTTTAGAGGTGCTGGGGGAATTCCATGATGAGCAGTCCTGGGATGTCAGGCAAAGGTGCGTTGTAGAGTTACATAAGCCTGGTGAAGGACTTCTCAGAATGGATTTCTGTACGCTTGGCATGTTCATCATTGGTGGGTCAGCTTGGAGAGAGAGCTTGGTCGCACAACTCAGCAATTACAGATGAGATATGGTATCCTCCGCCTAGACCACCAGTACTTGGAATCATGGGAGGAGCAGGCTCTTGGGCAGCACTCGGAGCAAGACTCTTCCGGAAACCGCCATCTTCTGTACTCGTCGGATGGGTAGTGCACAGAGGTTCCGACTTTCCACGAGAGCTAGAGCAAGAAATTTGCTCATGGCAAACGCGGTGTAACTTTATAAGGACTCCCGAACGCCTGACGACACGAGGTCTCAATCATTATACAAATGAAGAGCATCGAGGTAGACATCTTCAATTAATCGAAGGACCAAACATGGGCTGATAGTGCATGATCCAAAGAATTCATGTATCTGACCCCTAAGATCCGAGTCGATCAAAACGTCCTCCCTTCTGAACACCTCAACTCGAAGACCTACCACTTAATCTGCTCCCCAAGACGTTGCATCGAGCTTGTTCAAGGCATCCTTGAGAAACGCAAAGCGCTTGAGCTCGATGGCAAGTTCCTACCGGGGACGATGGAACGGCCTATATTCGTCTGGGAGCCCGTGCCCGATTTGTGTGTACCAAGCGAACTCCTTAATTGCATGGAGGCGCTGAAGTTTGTCAATGTCATTAGTCCAAACCTCGATGAATTTGCCGCTCTTTGCGGTGTCGAGATCGATCTGGATCAAGACTCGGGCCACCAAATCTTGAGAAGCAAATGCGAAGAATTGTTGACCTTAGGCTTTGGCTGCAAACCTGGCGCCGTTGTGGTTCGGCTTGGTGAGCGTGGTTGCTACTGCGCCCAGTCCGCCCGTCACACTTCCTTCCCGGCTTTTTATGGCTTTTCAAGCAAGTCCGATAACACCCAAATCGAAGAAGTCCAACACGAGTCGGAGAAGCGCAAATTCGAGAGTGGGAAGGTTGTGGACCCAACCGGAGGTGGTAACGCGTTTCTTGGTGGCTTCTGTATTGGGCTGATGACTGAACCTCATGCTGGACGCCTGACCGACTTCGAGGTTGCATGCATGTACGGTTCTGTTGCCGCTAGCTTTGCAATCGAGCAGGTAGGAATGCCGAAGCTAAGCTATAGCGAGCGCGATGGGAGAGAGCTGTGGAACGGCGAAAGCGTCTATGATCGGACGAGCCAATTCGAGATAAGACTCAATGTACCGCCACTCACGGATGAACAGCAGCGGAACGCTTCACTGTATGAACCTGCTGGAGACGGCATGAATGATGGAAAGATGATACGGGAAGGTAGCCCTGCTGCTTGATCCTGACATGATTTGTTAACTCGATCTTGATGGCCCGCACTTACCACTATTTAACTAATGGTATTGGTAAGACGCAGGCATTCCTCCTCTAGAGCCTTGATTGATACACTACTTTATATGGTAGTTCCTGTTGTGGCCGTCCTCAGAACTACTAATCATCAGCATTGGGAGTTGGGTCTCTGTAAAGAAATCTACGTCCATGGCTTGCATAATGATATATGTGCCTTAAGTGTCTAATGATTGTGAATGCTTCCCTATATGGGGGATATAAAGCCCCTTCCTTTCACCAAAACGCCAGCAATGATGTCTGAGGACAGGAGGCTATTACTGCCCTTTCGCGGCTCGCTCGTGCTCTATGATCTGCTTGCTCCACCTACACCATAGTACTGTCAGATCTGATAATGTGGCTGTATCTCAACTGAGGATCTGCCCACCATCGACTTGGAAAGAATCTGTCTTTCTCAGGAAACCTGGTCCGCACCTCTCGATCTGCACTAACGCTCCATACCATTGCCACAATGCCAACGATGACGGCTCCCATTACTGCCGTATTTGCCTTCCAATTCGCCGGTTGCGCGTACCATCCTCCAGAGGGTGACCATACATGCTTAGGATAGCTGTGTCAGGGTCAGCCATGGGTATAGAGCCCCCGAGTTGAGAAGAGTAGGCGGAATGGCATATAGCGCTTACGGTATTTTCCCTCCACTGCTGTGAGAGACAGCAGCACCTTTCGATTGGACTGTCTTGATTGAGTGATCTCCCTCCATGATGATTTTCCAATCTGGTATACAGAGCTTGCTGCAGATGTTCTGAGAAGCAGTCGAGGTAAAGGTATTTAGCTTAGCGTCCGCCGTCCGCTGTACAACCCCTGCACTTTCACGACACGACTTTTAGCCCAGGAAATTTCCTAGGTCAGCACACGATATTGATATTCACCACAGTTCCAATCGTCCGAGTTTGAAGTCGCAAGGGACAGCAAGGTCATTACCAGTGGAGGTTTACACATGCAAAGGTTCCGCGTCCTACGATGGAGCGGCTGCCTGCTCACTCCTCGAACAAGGCCATGCTGCCTCCACAATCAACTTGCTCGCAACCTTCGCCTACAATCCACCGCCGCCTCTCCTCTACTACAACAAGAACAAAGCATAGATGACCCTTCAGTAAATGCAGATGAAGCTCCCTCACCGTTGCGACCGCCACGGTTCTCTCTCCAAAAAATGCCCTCTCCACCTCCTTCCCGCGCATCCTCCTCTGCAAAGCTCTCTGCATTGCATGCTCGACTCTCCCTGTCCCCTCGTCTACCACTTGGAACGCTCGCACGCTGCCTCATCGACCCTACCGCTGATATCGACCCCCTATTCAACAACGCCTCCCTCGCCGTCCTTGGCGGAGACCTTTTCGGCTACTACACCGCTGAAGCGATACTATGTCGCTTTCCCCGACTACCTACCGAAGTAGTTTTCGCAGCCATGTGGGCATATTGTGGTCCAAAAACCCTGGCCGCTATAACACGAGAGTGGGGTGTAGAAGCTGCTGCCGAGCCTGGAGGCGAGGTTGACCCAGGCTACCTCCAATGCAAGCGCCAAGAACCTGGCAATGCCTCCGTCGATGGCACGGGCATTCAAGTTAAAGAACTAGAGGATACCGTTTCAGAAAGGAGCGCCTCAGACAGACCCAACGCAGAAAAGGGCTGGCGACGAGGCATGTCCAGCCGCACCGTTTACGATGATTACTTCGGCGAAGAAATCAACCGCACCGAAACCGACTACGCCGAGCGTCCCAAACTGCGCGAGCAAGACGCGCATGCGAAAGCGGAAAGAAGGATCACGCTCGAAAGAGCAAGCATGAATTTCGTCAGAGCGCTCATGGGCGCCGTATACCTCCACTGCGGCAAAAGAAGCGCGAAGCTTTTCTTCAGGGAACACATCCTCTCCCGGCACCTCAATGTCAGCAAGCTCTTCGAGTTCCGGCAACCCACGCGTGACCTCTCGAAACTCTGCGCTCGCGAGGGCTTTGACTCGCCCGTGGCGAGGATATTGCGGGAGACGGGAAGGATGAGCAGACATCCGGTGTTTGTTGTGGGGGTGTTTTCAGGAAAAGAAAAGCTTGGGGAAGGGGTTGGGGGAAGTCTGGATGAAGCGAGGATACGGGCAGCGGTGGCGGCGCTGAAGGGGTGGTATATGTACAGTCCACTAAAAGTGAGGGTCCCCAGCGACGCCGAGGATGGGAGGCCATGGGAGCCCGTGATGGTAGATGGTGGGGAAGTTGTCGCCTAAGTCCCTTGAGTCGGTCGTATGTATACCTTGGGGTTTTAAACATACTCAAAGGGGGTATTAGATTCGGGAGAGGATTTTGTATGCATAGGAAAAGGAGCTCCTTGTCATTGAGCGGCGTCGATGATACTTGTACTTTACATTGTATTTAGACCTGAACAAAATCCACTTCTCCGCTGGGTGAGTGAGTGGAGGGAGTGAGTCTTCCTTTTGCTTGTTTTGTGCTCGTTTGTTTTGAAAATTGTACTAATCTGAGAAATCAAGGAGGGGTATTTGGGCATTGGGATATCTCTTCGCTGAACGACCTTTTTCTAACCCGCCTTTCCTTCCTGGGCGGTTCAGAAGTCGATGATGGTTTTTGGTTTATATTGCGTTTGAAGATTATAAACCTAACCCTAGAACCTCAAGACCGAAACTTTTGTCTTTTTGATAACATTTTGGTTTTTGATTTACTTAAGTTGTTCTTGTCGTCTTATGTTTCACCTTGAGTCTTTTTCTATATTACATAGTTCGACAATCTTTCCTATGGAGATGGAATAGAAAAGTTAAATCGATCACCCCCAGATGGTTCATTCTTCGATCTTGCAATTGCTTTCCAAGATTAGAAAGGAGAATAATTCGAGAACATGTAGAATTTCTAAATAGGACACGAACTTCAGCAAAGCCTCATCCAAGAATCCTGTAGACCTCGAGCCTTTGGAATATACGACATCGACTCAAGTCAAGACCATAACATGTACTTCTACGGTATTCGGTTGAAAATTTATATACTCTATGCTCTACGGTCCCTCTTTCTTCCCCACACCCATATCCTCACCGATGCGATGCAGTCCCTGCTCTAAATGGGTATCATTCTCACGCTCATCAACAATCCGCTTAGGCTAAAAATATTTGGGCGTTGCTGTCTCTCTTGCGGCGCCCCCGTAGTAACGTGTTCTATGCCTCTTTTCACACCGTCTCCTAGCCCGGTCTACTGTCTATTTAGAGGTGTCATGTCTGAGTATCCCGTCTCGCTGGTGAATATCACGAACTGAAATGCTCATCCTCCCTCATGATCTGCCCAACCAAATGGTCCTTCGGCGCTTTCATCTCACCTTCCGGCACCCCTCCAGGCAGATCCTCGGTATGCACATGCTGGATCCCCCTCGTAATTCCATCTATCACCCCCTCTTCCACCTTATCAGCCGTACCGGATCTCTCAGAACGTCGTTGCTGAGAAGGCGGCTCATCCGGAAGCGGTATATGTTCCTCGCCACTTGGCCCATGTGGTTTGACCCCCACAAATTCGTCGTCATCCACCTCGGTTGACTTCGCACTTTTGATACTGCCGGCTTTGCTGTAGCCTCTATCGTGGGGACTTTCTGTCCTAAGACCTAGTGTTTTCTGGAGAGCCGCATTCCCATGACTCACCCCTTTCCAATCAGCGGGCCCCGTCTCCGGTATCGGCTGTCCCTCTTTAGGCTCCTCCACGATTTTCCTGGTTCCTAGCTGACCGCCTTCATCGACAGCCCTCCAAACGACACACAACCGGTCCAGTGCTTTCGTCCCTTTCCTGGCACTGCCCTTGATCCCATCCATGGCCTCCCAATCGATCTCAAAGACCCCATTGGGAGTAGCATCGCCGCCATTTTCGGGGCCAGAGCCTTCGAAATAACAATTAAACCAGACGTGCGCAACGGAGGTGACCATGGTGAAGCCGTAGGCGGCTTTATTGCGGCGTTCGAAGGAAAGGCTGAGGTCGGATGTGGGGAGGACGAGGCGGGTGTGCGGGCGGAAAATGGCAGCAGAAGCGGCCGGGGGCCTGGTTTGGGGGTTTGGAGGGGAGGTTCGGGAGTGGGAAAGGGGGCGGGGGGAGGATGTGGAGTCGGTTTGCGGAGTGGCGGTCGATGGTTTAAAGTCTTTCTCGTCTTGTGGGTTAGGAGTTCCTGTTGCTGGTGTCCCGTCCACTACTATTCTTTCCTCTTTCGAAAAGACGTGGAAGGTCTTGATCATTCTCCCTTCGTCCACATACCCGTCTAATGAGACCTTTACACCGTCTCTTAGCCCCCAGACGTGAACTTCTAGCACTTCGATCTGCCTCTCAACGTATAGTTTTTCGTGCTGGGTCCACCTCTTAACGTAGCCGATCCATCGAAGCTGACTCGGTATACTAACTCCTGCCCCAAATCCAGACCGCATACGCCGGGCTGTGAATCTATTCACAGCGTCTTCCACCGTCCAACTCTCCTCACTAATCAGATAGCTACACGCGACTGTTCCACTTCTCCCTTTTCCAGCTTTGCAGTGTACGACAGCCACCCTCCCAGGGTTCGAATCCAATCCTTTGAGCCAATCGCGCATGCTAGCCATGATGTTGGGTATCAATGCAAAGGGTGGAGGATGGTGGTCGGGCCATGGATAGTGTCGTATTCGTCCGTAGACCTCCGAGTCTGGGTACCCTGTGCCCTCGGCGCGGAACTCCCATATTGCCCAGTTGATGCCATGTTTATAATCCAGAAACTTGACGAGGGCGTCTGTGGGGTTGCGGTAGGCTCGTTGGGGGTAGGTTGAGGATGGGCCAGACGTAGCAACGACTAGAGATAGATAGAAATGTCAGCTGATATCTCGGGGAGAAGGGATTGTGAGCGTTTGGCGTGCTTTACTATTGTCTGTAACGTAGCATAAATCGAGACCTGCCTCGGGATGTCGTGAGCGAGGGCCGGCAACTATTGAACGAAGGATGGAAGCCTTCGAAAATCAGCAAAAGATTCGACCAATGCATTCTCTTTGAGAAGTTGGTTACCATTCCCGTCAAGAATCATACAATTCCCTGCCAATGTAAATCCAATTGCAATACTGTTGGCGATTGAAATAGACGTTATGTCGCGGATGAAACCTGCACCGATTTGGGTCTCGGAGTGCGTGCTTATGTTCTTATGCGACTACTCGAGATGTCCGACCAATTCTGCAAATATCATACCCAAAGCCAAAGTATAATCTATACATAACAAGCAAAGATTCACTCATCAATCCCCTTTCAAAGCTTTGAAACAAGCTTCGAGACAACGCTGCGGCAATGCGTCATTTCTCCAGATCTTGTGGCTTGTGAGATTAGCGAGATATGTAAGGGTCCAGCAAGCGCATTCAATGGGTACCTGCTGTAACGGTTAATTACACAACCATGCCCCCTTCCTCTGATCAGTCTCTAAAGCCTCTTCCTACACCCCTCGCCATGTCTACTGTGTCCTCTGAACCCACACCATCTCCTCTGCCCATTCGCGCCTCATCCCTTAAACCGCCCACTCCGCCCACCACTTCACGACCTCACCCCAGACACAGCTTCCCAGTTCCTAAGCTCCGCCTCGAGATCCAAGATCTCAATCATAATGGTGCCAATGTTTTCACGAGCCACAGCAACATCTCCACCGCCCTTGCAGCCGCCGTAGATGCTGTTCTCTCGACTCTTTACAAGCCCACTGCGACGAATAGTCTTATTCCTCCAACTCGATCAGTAACTCTAATCCTTCGATCTATGGATGGCGTGGCCTACACAACTGGCTCATCTCTTGACGATGATCATAAAGAGATCCATTTTTCGCTTGACTATATTGCAAACATCTCGTCGAAGCAACCACACAGACAGCGCGATGAAATACAAGGGGTACTCGTGCATGAGATGGTACATTGCTGGCAATGGAACGCTCTTGGAACAGCACCTGGTGGTTTGATTGAAGGGATTGCGGATTTCGTGAGATTGAAAGCAGGGTTAAGCCCACCACATTGGAAGAAGAGAAGCGGAGGAGATTGGGATTCGGGTTATGAGCGCACGGGGTATTTTTTGGAATGGTTAGAAGATACCTGGGGCCAAGGCAGCGTGATGAGTCTCAATAGCAGCTTGAAGGACAAGAAGTACGTTGAAGGGGTATTCTGGGAAAAACTCTTTGGAAAGAGAGTGGAAAAGCTATGGAACGATTACGAGTCGAGCTTGGGAAAAACAGAATCTGGCGAAGAGAAGAGCGCCAGGAGCATTGACCATGAGGACGAAGAAGGAGTTCTTGTCGAGAAAGATGCGGATCTGAAGGAAGCATGTCAACCAGATGATGCGAAGGTAGACAGTACCTACACCACGAGTCTAGAACAATTGTGGCGCGTCCAACGTGCCAAGTGATAATAGCAGAGCCTCACGCGTAATAATCAACTCTAAATGCACACTCTAAATTTGGGTGTTCGTTGCCAAGCGCTTGTGAAATCACACACACACACAGAGCTTCAAGTAAACCGGTACAGCAGCAACGGCTAGAATCTATCTCTAAGTCCTACCTGATGAATAGATATTGCTAGAACGAGAATCCATCTTGCAACGAGGTTCGTTCCTGTACTTGTTAGTCTCGTTGCTCCTGTAAGGCTGCGAACGGTAGGGCGGGAATACCCTTGTACCACTTTGCCTAATGAGGAATAGGCATCTACATATCAACAAGCAAACGCCCTCCCTTCCTCTTACAACTCTTCAACCTTTAACGTTTATCGCGAACCACCCCACCACCCCACCACCCCTGCCCATCTTCTCACAACCACCAAACTCGTCGAGCTTTAACTCCGTGAACTCGCTCACTCGCTACCACTGTTCAACAGAATCAACTGCTAAGTCAGCGAGTCTACAAAACGCGTTCGTTCCCCCAAGTTTATTCTTCCCCCTTCATGCTCTTGTTTACACTTGAGTTGCCGTGTTTCCATAAAGTTACCTCACGAACACACTTTTTCAAACCGTAAACTCCTAGAGTTCATTGAGACATAGCTAACTAGACAAACATGGAATCAGTCAAGATCAGAGTGAAGCCTTTCTGGGTCGCTCTTGCCCTTCTCCTGTTCGCTATCTGTAGCGACGGCTACAAAATCCTCTGTTGCTTGACCGCATTTGCGGTTTTTCTATATCACCATCCAGTAATTCGTGCCGAGTTGCAACTCGCGTGCTGGGACTTCCTAGCCATGGAGGCGAAGGCAACAAGTCTCCTCTTCGCTATGCGGAGTGTTCCTGCTGCACAAGATGATACCTTCACTGAGCTAGATGAGCTCAAGAGGAATATCAAACACCGACAAGTGCCTGGTACAGCAATTATACCTCTCTTCAACCTCATCGACTATGCCATTTCGTCGGCTCACTACGTCGATGCTGGTTTTTCCATTCTGGGTCACCTCACCAAGCGTCTAATCCTCCAAGAACAGAAGGAGCTACTCATATCCCAAGGCCTCAAGACGCTTCCTTCTATTGTTGACTCTCTGGGTGACCAAACAGATCGCATACGCCAAAGAGCTACCCAGGCGCTGTGTGACTTCTGGCATCTCTCTGCTATGAATGTAGAGCAAATCATCCGGGACACCGCATTGACCAGCGAGATCCCCAAGGTCAAGGAAGCCGGCATGAGATGGATCCTCAAGGTAAGTTCGAAGGCTCAAGACTCGAACACTGCTGATTAGTTACAGATAAGGAAGGAGCATGACATACAATTCAAAAGCTTTGTCCCCGGCGTTATCGACTGCCTAGAAGACCCAGATGAAAGCGTTAGAGAGACAGCCAAAGCCACTATCGTCGGGCTGTTCAGGTAAGATCCGATGCCGACTTTCATGTCTTATATGCCGGGCATTACTTACCGCTCTTAGGTCTATTGCCAATGACCGCGCAAAATACGATCTGCAGAAAGGTCTTCAGCAACATGGTATCAGCCAGAACACTGTCGTCCAAATTTTGACCCAGCTTGGTGTTGCCATTCCAGCAGAGATCGAGCCCGCCACCTCGACCAAACCTCAAGCCACATCCACTGCCAGACCGCCACCCGTCCCGTCCGTTACTTCACAGAACATATCGCGCACCAAACCGCAAATTCTCTCTGCTACTACCTCTCAATCGAGCACTGAGAGCAAACCGGCGGCGACATCTAACAAAACCCCGCAAGCCACCTCTACGCCCCATGCTCAAGAGGTTGGGCCATCTAAGAAGATAGAAACCTCCCACAAAAGGGTAACCAGCGATAGTTTGCCACCAGTGGTCATAACTTCCGTTGCCGAACGCGAAGCCGAGAAATTGGACCCGGCCTACGTTGAGACGGCCCGAGATCTCGAAGACATCTTCCGCGATATGCAGTCTCATTTTGAAGGCAAAGAGTCCGAGCAAAATTGGAGTGCTCGAGAGAAGAGCATCATCAAGCTCAGAAAGATTACCAAAGGTAACGCAACAGGAGACCTCACAACAGCTTACCTTGTTGGCATCAAAGGTCTACTTGATGGTATACTCAAGACCATCAACTCACTGCGAACGACCGTATCTACCAATGGTTGCCATCTAATTCAAGACATTGCCAGAGTCGCTGGCTCTGGACTCGACAATATGGTCGAAATCCTCTTGCCAAATCTGATCAAACTGTGCGCGAATACTAAGAAGATCAGTGCGTCGAACGGAAACATCACCGTCGATACAATACTCGCAAACGTCTCCTACAACATCCGTCTTATACAGCATATCTGGAACGCGTGTCAAGACAAGAATGTTCAGCCGAGGACCTTCGCCACTGGATGGCTCAAGAACATCATCACCAAATACGGGCAACGCAAAAACGTCCTCGAACACGGTGGAGGACTCGACCTTATTGAGAAATGCATAAAAGCTGGTCTTACAGACCGGGACAAGAAGATCCGGGAGAGTATGCGGCCAACTTATTGGGCATTCGCACGTATCTGCCCAGAGAAGTCAGAGCAGTAAGTGGCAGCACATACAGTCCATCAATCTGACAGGTACTAACTACGCTGCTAGTATCCTTGCTTCCCTGGAAAAGAAACAGCAAGACCTTCTGATTGAGGATTCGTCAAACCCAAACCCGCAAAAGGCGGTGGTCGCCGACACATCCATGGTCGCCACCAGAGCCCCAGCATTATCTCGGAGCACCACATCTGTTCCTGCCGCCAGACCCTCCATAAGAGAGACTATCGCCGCACAAAAGAAGCGAGCAAATTTGCCAGATAACCGTTTACCAGATCGCCCCGGATCTGCGGATTCTGCAATCTCATTACCAAAAACCAAGCCATCTTCCAGCACCGTCAGACCTGCAACAGCTGTTGGGTCATTATCGTCGGCACCAGTGCGCCCTTTTAGGATGACACGGAAACCCGACGCAAAAAAGCAGCCAGCGATTTCTCGTACTAACGCTCCTGTGGACTTATCGAGTAGCCATAGCCCACCTGCCGACAAAACAACACATCCCCACGATCCCGCAGAACTTCCCGGGGTCGAGGTTCCCTCAGAACTTGCTACGGTCGAGGCTCCCATGGAGCTTCCTGCAGTCGAGACTTCTACGGAACTTCCTGCGGCTGAGGTTCCCGCCGTGCAAGCTTCCATTGCCGTGGATTCAATTGAAGCAAACCCGGTCAACAAGCACACCTTTACGGAAACCAAGATCGACGCGATTCCGACTAGTAAAGTTGCAAGCGCCGAAGCTCGGCCAGAAGAGACTCTGAAGGTTTTTGAGGACCCATTGCCTAAATCAGAGATGATCACCTCACCAGAGCTTTTCCCATCGCCCAATGTTCTTGAAGAACTTCCGGTCAACAAAACAAAAACCAATTCCCTAGAGTCAGAGGGAAAACCGGTCAATTCACCAGGAAAGAACATCAACGTCGTTTCTGGTCGCCGGTTGCTCGATAGTGGAATTGTTCGAGTACGCGCGAGGACCCTCGATATCCATGGATTCCGGAAGCTTCAGGGTTTGATCCGAAACCAGGACGACATCTGGGGCGATGGCGCGAAATTTGACGAGTTATTACTCCCTCTACTAGAAACCCTCGAAGAACCGAATGACGAATCAAAGCCAGCTAAAGCATTGGATTTGAAGACGCAGGTCTTGGTCACGGTCCAGCTGATGCTCAAGCATCAACCAAAATTCTTTTCCACAACCTATCCACGCGCACTGTGTGCCATTCTCATCGCCCGAAAATACTTCCAAAGCACTTCGCATATAGTCTATGGTCTCGGAGAAATGTCCAAGCTCATCGCAAAAAGGTGTGAGCCTGAAGACTGCATTAACGCCGTCCTTGATCTACTGGAGACGGAAACCAGTGAGATCCACGAATCCAGCACTCTGTTCATGGGCATGTCTGTACTCGAAAGTTTGCTCTACCGATATGATGTACCCGGAAAAAGCAACGAATTGACCAGCGAGCAGGAAGTTAGGATGGGAAATTTGGCCACACGATGTTTGGCAGCCAACAGTCCAGATATTCGCCGAGCCGTCCTTCAATACATACTACAATTGAACGACTGCATGAGCGATGAGCGTCACATTTGGAAGCTTTTGGGACCAGCGTGCGAAGACTACCGAGACTTGATTACTTACTACGTTGCCAAAAGGGCAGACACAAAAGCACGCGGTTAGCGGCAAGGGATAGATCGATTGTTCGAGTCACCTCTGACTCGTTGACATTTGGGTTTGTTTGAAGAGGGCGCTTTAGCGATGGCGCTCGGGAGGCTCTACGATGGTGTTGGATGATGACGAAGTTTTTCTTCTTCCAGGCCTGACCTTTCAGAGCGCAAAAGCGAGTTTACTGAGCTTCAATGCATGTATTAGTAGTCTTCAATCAGAAATGGAATAGACTTGATGTTCCATTTTCCCTGTTCTATGTGATTTCAGAGGCCAGATGCTAAGCAGTCATTTCCTTGGTCAAATGCATAGGATTTCCATTCGGTAACTACGAAACGTTTGACATACGGCAACATTCCAAATCCCGAGTGATGAATCAGGTACCGCCATTCGAATTTGGAGATTGCAATTTTCTACCGGCATCCAAACTCTCTTCACTCATGAGAAACACCTTGTTTCTATGTTTCCAAAATACAAGAACCACATACGCCTCTCTTCGATTATCGGAGCTTATTACAAAATCATTGGGACTTGTGAAGAAAGCTGGAAGCAGAGAATCATTGGGCTGTCCAAAAAAATTTCTGCTGGGTACTTGATATGACTTCGTAGTGATCGCGGAACCGCTTGGGAAGTAAAGAGGGTATACCTTAACCTTTGGTTGGATTAGGGTTTTTGGGGGGGGATGGCTGGATATGTATGCTGATGTTTATGTGAATATGTGAATATGTGAATACCTGGTGTCATTTCGTATATTCACTACGTCGATACTGGAACAGGTTTGTTATAGAAGTTTTTTTTCGGGTCTTGTTTATACAGCTATTCGGCACTTGCTTGCTGGGATTTTTTTTGGAGCATGGAAGACAAAGCGACAAATCTGCTTCTGGCTAAAAGTATGAACAAATCTTCTCCTCGCTATGAGGAGCGCCCCTCCCGGTCAAACCGTTTTCGTCACTGAATCGGATGAGACGAGAAGAGGAATGAAGCATCATTAACTGCCCAGCTCAGCAACTGTTCCTCCATTTGGTCTTGGGGAACAGTGGATCCTCAACCATGACTACTACATGGGAAGCCATGTCCCAGCCGACGTCGCATGGATGCGGACAGGAAAGCTTCAATGGTTTCTCTGGTTTCTAATGATCCGAATGTCGGTTGCTCAGCAGCTGAGCCTCTTTACTTTGGGGTTCGAGGAATTGTACGGGGGCCTGATCAGATGGCACAGCATCTAAATAGGCTTTCCAACACTCGTACTACTGTATGTAGGTAATTTACAACGACCACAGCAATCATGAAACATCACGCTGCGAATGGTTTGGGTTGCGGTCTGTGGTTGTCGGAGCCTCAAGAACTGTGGACTGATTGTTGGCAGAATCGGTAGCTCTCGTATTATTGCCCTAGAATGATTCTAGGACACGTCTATGCTTCATGTACGTCCGAGATGAGGAATCGTTGGCGCTATCTGCATCTGGAGGCTCTTTGGAAGCTGTGGCAGCATGAGACAGGGGGCTTGTTGGCGGGCTATGGGATCTTGGAGTTGGCCGTATCCACTAGCATGTCATGTTGAAGGCAATCTTCGTAACGGAGTGGTGGTAGTTGTCACACTATCAAGAACGACCTCTGAGAAATTCGACGTTACCGTCATTGTTCGATTCTGGACAAGCAGGAGGAAGTTAGGAAGTTACTGAATAGGGACGGCGGTGACGATGTGAGTTGGGTGGATTCGCTAATTCGAATGCAATCCCACGGGCTCTCGGGCGCTATGGCTTTTGTGGCTTCGCGCCTTGTTCTCGGTGGAGATTGGAGAGGCACGAGAGGTCCTTTCAGGTGCTTTGTCGACGGAGTAAGGTACTTATGTTGTGCATAATGGGGTGCCAAGCTGACAAGCGAGGGTCTGGCCTATGACCCTCGAAACCGCAGCTTCTGGATGTTGGTGTCAGGGAATTGTTTCACGATACGTGGCCAGCACATACAAATAGGGGGGAGGGTAGGAAGGGGAATGAATATCCGAGTGCGTGACGGTAAGGTAGGTAAGGTATGTAGTTAGTACGAGTACGAAGTCATGGTTGTTATGGTTGTCATGGTTGTTATGGTGTTGTCCATCCATTTATTGATTACGAGGATATCATCACGCGACTTCATTGTCTCAAGGTTCTGACTGGGTGGTTGCATCAGTCAATTGATCGATTGATCCCTCAGGTAGGCTTGGGGCCCTCTCAATTCCGTGCGTGGCTTGAGATCAATATACTTTACCTAGAACTACCTACTTTATGTACGGATGTACTGCTCAAGTCCGTCCGTTTCCATCTGCACCCTGACATGCCACTCTGACAAATATCCCCGTGTCGATCATAAAGTCATGGTCTAATGGTCTCATGGTCTAGTGGAGAGAAGATGAGACGAAGAGAGGAAGAGAAGAAGATCAGCAATTGAATCATGGTAATGATCTTCAGGTAGCAAGGTACTCTCTACTTCCGTAGTGGTGGTAGTTTTCCTATGTAGTTCCAAGTGCCCTAAGAGGCCAAGCAAGTGGTCCGTTACGAACTCGCTGGACGTACTCGTGCAACGTCGTGGTCCTGTAGATTTCTGAAACAAGCCTGCTGAATCTCACTGCAAGGCCCGCCTAAACTCGCCGTGCACCCCCCCTAGCAAATACCTGAGGTCGATAGTATGTATGTAGTACAGTAAAGTAGTCAATCTAACCCTTCCTCTAGGTATTGTACTCTAACTGGACACTAACTAAGACTCCGCGCGAAACGACAAAAAGCACTGACGGATTTGAACCACTTTGATGCGAAAAACGCACTTCATTTTTTCTATCCCGACAATCTTTTGTATATCTCTGTATCACCGAAGATGCTGTGATCGCAGAAGTGTGCGTGGGCCCTGACAGACTAAAGTACAGTATACACAGCCAAAAACCCCCCCCATAGTCGACTCCGAACAAGAACCCTTTCCTTCATCGTTCCCCACGCTCTCCTGAACACCCAACACCCAACCCACCTTAGGCTATCCACTCAATCATCTCCGCTTGTGCTGTGCTTGTGTACCGATCAGGCAGAGCGGCTGTCATCGCGCATCCCTCTTGATCGGCTCTCGAATCATCTGGCCTGACGGAGACGGGTCTCTGGGTACACTCGTTTGCCGTGGGGTACCTGAACGCTGCTGACTCCTGGAACAAAAAGTGGTCGTGGTCGATCGCCCTAGTTCAAATGACTGCTTAGCGGAGGAGGCTCATTGTCCACCTCGACGCCCGGTCTTCAAACACAGTCTTTACCTTTGATGCAATCCTTTGAACGTCTACCTAACCCACCACATCATGGCGATGGCGATGGCGACGGATTCGTCGAATGGGTATCCCGAATCTCCCATGGAGCAGGATGACAATCCGTACCCGTGCAAAGGTTGCGGCGAGGTACAGCCCACGCCACTTATTCACTCTTCAGCGGCATCCCCCCAATTCTTGGTTCAGCCCCCATGACTAACGGCTCTTTGTGTGATGTAGATCTTGGAGGAAGGCAAGGCTTTCGAACTCGGTATGCTTCATCCCAAATGGTTTCATTGCGATGCCGATATACTAAATCTCTTCCAGCGGGCAATCGTTGGCATATCGACTGCTTCCGCTGCAACACCTGCGCTACCCTCCTTGACTCCGACGCCAACCTTCTCCTCCTCGGTGACGGGTCGCTCATCTGCAACAATTGTACATATAGCTGTAGTGCATGTGGCAACAAGATTGAAGATCTCGCTATTCTTACCGGAGAACAAGCCTTTTGTGCAACCTGTTTTCGATGCCGGAACTGTAAGAAGAAGATCGAGAACCTCAAATATGCGAGGACCTCACAGGGGATATTTTGCATGGAATGTCACGAGTCGTTGATGCAGAGGCGAAGGAAGAAGACGGCAACAAAGCACGGCGCAAGCCGCCACAAGCATCGCGACCCGGCCTCAAATAATACAATGTTGTTGGACAAGTCTCTGCCGAAGCTGCCGCCGAGTGCTATCGACCGTAACGTCTTTTCTCCTGATGTGGACAGTCTACCGTCCGATGGAACTTCGGACACGCCCACAGAGCTACCTCGTATTTCGCAGAAGAAGCCTGGGAACTCGAGATCAAGTTCATACTCAAGCCCTGCTACAGAGGGAGTGCCACGTTCCTCGCACAAAAGGCCCACCAATTCGAGATCGAGTTCTTCGAGGAGCGGCAAACGTGAGAGGTCACCCACTGCGCCTGAGGAGGAACAACACGGTATGACGGGCTAGATCCCATATGTTTGAAATGGCTTACTGAAAATTCGTAGAAAACCTTGTCCTACCCTCTACGTCTTACAAAAATAATAGACATTCTGCCATTTCACAACAATCGAATATATCTAGCAATGGCGAAGATTCATACATCCCAATGGCGCTTGATCTTGGTACAGCCCCTGGGCCCTCTCCAATGGCCCTGAATCAAAGTTTCGAAACCCAGGGAGAGAACGTTAAACAGCAAGTCACTGAGAGCAAGCCTGGTTCGCGCGACTATTTTGATACTAAAACCTCCAACACGCCCTCGCACAAGATCACGCAGAGCTTTGAGATTAGTCAAAGCTCGCCACGTTCGGGTTCCCCACGAGGCTCTCGACACTCCTCCCAGCCAAGCAGTCCACATATAGCATATCAAGAGATTGGTCGCGACCCCTCATTTGATATGGTTGAAAACGTACGCAAGAGAAGAGACCAGGGTGTCACGAATAACTCCATCGCTGCTATCGCAAACGAAAAGCTAAGGGATTTGCCTGGTGGTGGACCTAGTCCCCGTCTGAACGGTGAGATACGGAATGGCAAGTTCATACTGCAAGAGGTTCCTAAGAACAAAAAGAACGGAGGGTCTGCGAGGAGCTCCAAGTCTGACGGAATGTCGCCAATGATAGACACCTCGGTAGGTCCGCCCCAATCCAAGTCGGCGCCTGCCTCTGCAGCCACCCAGGTCAAAGAGCAGCAGGTCCCTCTCTTATCCAACGATTCTCCAACTTCTTCACGGCATGATGGGAACAACGGCTCGCCACATACTGCACAGGACTCCAGAAGTAACGGCAGCGGTGCAACCGACTCTCCAACATCCTATTCATCGCCTCTCAATACGCAATTACCTACTCTACCGCAACGGCATGACTCTTTAGCCAGACATGCAACAAGCAAGAACTCCAACGCAAGACGAGAAATGGGTGCTGGCTCTGCTGCGAAAATATTGACCAACATGAGGGATATCGAAGATGAAAACAAACCACTGTCGGCGCCGCCAGCTATAGGGACTCACTATTCGGCAACAACAGGTGAAGGTGTCAATGGAAATAGAGCGGCTTCAAAGCATATGGACTCTCCCTCATCAATCAGCACCGCCGAAATACCTTATCTGCCTCCGCGAGCTCGCGATCGAATTATGCTTGCAGATGGTTCGTCTACTGACTCTTTCGTAACACCTCGGCAGCCCCCACATCCACCAGTAGGAGCTCTTAAAGCAAGAAACGAGTCTGTCAGTACACTGAAATCCGATTCGACACGTAATGGTGATCAGCCTGCATCCCCAAGATTGCCGCGGTATCATGCTGGAGGCGACTTCTCCATGGAAGAGGACATGGCCCGTATATTGGGAAACGAAGAGCACCAGGATCATTCGTCTTTCCTACGTCGGGTTTCCAATTCAGTCCGCCACGCGAGAAGCTACAGTGATCGAGGGACTCGCCTATCTAGAGAGCATAAATGGCCGCCCAGATCCCCTCTCGTTGGGTCGTCTGACAGGGCGTTTGACCGTGAAATTAGTAGCCCAATATCATCATCGCCTGAGACCAGAGAGGAGCTTATCTGGTTTAAGAATGAACTTCGCCGAGAGAGGCAGAAAATGGTCGAAAGGGATCAAAGGGTTCAGGAGCTCGAAGCTGCTCTTGAAGCCAAGAATAGCATAAAGCAGATGAATACCGAATTACGAGAGAAGCGATCGACTATGGTCGTCCTAGACACTCAAAAAGAGATTGTCATTCGCGAGCTTGAGGTATTGACGGAGCATATAGCCGCAACAAAGAAGAGTGGAGAGCCTTTGGATCTCGGAAAGATGAGCAATTTGGTACTTCGGGAGTTCGCAGAGTCTTTGCAAAAGTTGAAAGATTCTTTCGCGCCTCAGATCGAGGATCTCACACAAAAGAGAAATGAACTCATCGAGGAAGTTTCGGACTTGACTCAGCTCAAAGATAAGAACTTTCAGGAATTCGAGCAGCTTTCGCTGAAAAATGCTCAGCTGGCAGACCTGAACAACCAACTTGTCCACCAAATCCAAGAACTCTACAAAGCCAATGCAGGCCCTTCGTTAGATGTAGTACGACCTCCTCCAAACGGTCTCGGCATTTACGCAAACCATCAGAAGGACAAGTCCAACGCATCAATGGACAGTCGCGATATGCGGCCTGAAAGCAACATGACTGGTTCAACCGTTGTTCATGAACAAGACTTTCATTCTGCCACCATGGTAGCCCCACCACAGGTAGTCAAAGTTACGGGTCCGAAGAAGTTCAACTGGAAAAAGGGCGGACACAATGTGGCAAAGGGTGTCACAAAGGGCATAAAGGGCGCATTCACCTCGAATGATCAGAACAAATATCAACGGGACGGACCATTTACTGAGGGCACGCCTTATGGATCAATGGCGCAGAACCAGGATTATCCTGTTGGGAGCTTGCCGAAATCGCAAAGCCATGACCCTTCACGTCAAGGCTTCGGTTTTTTTGGAGCTCAGAAACCAAAGCCTCAATACTGGAAGACCGTCTCCAACGGTAGTACGCCCACCGTCCATAACGAAGGCCACACAGGTACGCCTCTGAGCTCTTCTGCTCTCCCTACACAGGGACCCTCAACTAATACAAAACTAGCCTTATTTGGCTCCGAGCTTGAGCACCGCGCAGACTACGAAAGGGTAGGTATACCTGGTATCGTGATGCGCTGTATCCAAGAAGTCGAGCTTAGAGGTACATCTTCCAGTGTTCTTGATATCCGTTATTGTTACAAAGCTGAATTGCAACTGTAGGCATGGACGTCGAGGGCATCTACCGCAAATCCGGCGGCAACTCTCAAATCAAAATCATCCAGGAAGGCTTCGAACGGAGTAATGACTTTGACATTTCCGATCCTGACCTTGACATCAATGCCGTTACCAGCACTCTAAAGCAGTACTTCCGCAAACTTCCCACCCCGCTCATTACTTACGACGTCTACGACAAACTTCTCGACTCCGCTTCCTCGCAATCGCCGTCGAACCTGTCCCCCGCGGAGAAGGAATTAAGAGTCGAAACCATGCGTGTGGCGATTAACGAACTCCCTACTAGACACAGAGATTGTCTTGAGTTTCTGATTTTCCACCTCGTAAGGGTGGTGGAGAGAGAGAGGGAGAATTTGATGACGAGTTTGAACGTGGCGGTGGTGTTCGCGCCGACGGTGATGAGGCCAGAGAGCGTGACGAGGGAGATGAGCGACATGCAGGCGAAGAACATGGCGGTGCAGTTCCTGATTGAAAATTGTCAGGGTGTGTTCTTGGGCGGAAAGGGTGATGAGGGGAGTGAGCGATCAGGGAAAGGCAGTGGCCTATGAGAGTGTGAGGTAAGAATGCATGGGAATATCACAAGGGCATCACGGTCGATTTTACCTATACCCAGGATGCGTAATCTTTTTTTCGAATGTGACAAACACGCTGGACGGCATTACCATTCGCTATCTCCATCACGATGGAAGAGGGGAGTCATCTTCTGTTTCAGACGATACTATCAACGATTTTATTTCGAGTACGATACCCGCGGAGCGTGGAATCCAGACCATCGCCAACATCAACGACAAATGTACAAAGAAATGACAGAATGAAGTGTCAAAACTCGTTTTCTATGTTTCAGCTATGCGTTCTAATTTTCGACCACCCTCGACAGCGCTTTAGCGAGTTTTTACTGTTGTGCTATCTACGAGATACCTCCCATGTTTGGACAAGGCCTTTTGACAGGATACTATTTGCGTGTGCGAGATACCTTAGCTAGCGGTGCTTTGAACCATGTACGTGTCCAAGATACCTCCGCTAGGGGTTTAATTTGAATAGGTTGAATGGGCTGTGGGAGACTCGGTGCTGTCGGCTGTGGCTGTGGCTGGCAGGCGGCCGAAATCTAGATCCTAGAGCTTCTTCAGCATGTCTAGATTTTTACAGAAAGTCCTGGTCCCAATACCTGTGTATCATCTCCCTGAGATTTAAAGCTAATCTCTGGTCACCACTGTGCCCGACATGCATGGCTTCTGCTCGGTATGAGCTACAACAGGTGGCATCATTCCGGTCTTTGAATCTAAATTTTTAATTAATGACTTGAAACCGACACTGGAGCATTTGTAACAATAAGGTGAGAGAAGCAACCAAATCTCTTGACAGTTCGAACATCAGGATCATAGTTTGGTTTCCGAATCGGGGGAAGCGTGTTGATTAGATAAGGATCGCGTAACCCTAGGATATACCGTAATCGCGACTTTCAGAACCTTTGACAAGAACGTTATCCATCTGCGGGATGCAAATCCAAGCAAGCAGTTTCTTTTGCCAGGCTCACTTCCCAAAAAAAAATACTGCTAAATCGCATCCATGTCACGCGCAAGCACTTCTTCCCAGCGTAACCTAACACTAACCGAAGAGCTGGAGAAGCTGGAACAATCCATCACCTTGACCCTCCAAGGTATTCCCCCCCCCCCCCGCCCCCCCCCTCACTAAAACGAGGTACATACTAAGGATCCCTAAAGAAATCGACCACAATTTCAGCCGCGCCCATCGAATCGTAACGACGAGCATCCTTCCTGTTGTTGAGCAGTACGCGGAACATTCCAAGAACGTCTGGGAGAGCTCCAAAGTAACCCTACTACCCTTAACCCTCGTAGCATTGCTGACCGCTCCGTCGCCCAAAAGTTCTGGAAACAATTCTTCGAAGCCTCGGCCAACGTCTCCCTATCCGGATACGAAGAGCCCCCGGCCGAGGACGACACAGTCACAGATGACACCACCCAGACTACTCCCTCCTCTTCACACTATGCCTCTCCATCACAACCTCAAGACGATACCTTGACTCCTGACAACCACCATCACCCTTACCGCCCCACACCCGCCGCTGCCGCCGATGACTCCACCCTTTCGACCTCTCCAGCCCACAGCACCCCCCGCCCCGCGACCAAAAACCCCACCTTAGCCCCGTACTCCTCCCCTTACGAAACCCTTAAGCAGGAAATTCTCCCCCCATCTTCCGTCTCGACCTCGAATCCACCAAGCACACCCCGCCGGCAACCCCTCTCATCGGAATCAATACAATCCTCGCCTTTCCTCCCGCCTTCTACGGCAAGGCATAGGACCCCAGCGGATGATCCCCTGCTACATAGGATTCTGGACAAGAACTGGAGGATACAGGCTACACCGCATACTCAATCTAGAACCCTGCCTTACCGGAGCGGAAAGGAGACGGAGACACCTCTACCCAGCACGCGTAAAACCGCTTTCGCAGACCCATCGTCTGTGGAGTCTAGTCCTGCGGCTCCAGCGCCGAAATTGCATGCTGAGATTTTTGACTCTCCTGTCAGAAGACCAAGGGTACCCGGGGTCAGCGTCTTGACGCCTGCGAAAGGGGGCAGAGATGCTACTCTGCTAAAGGGGCTCGGAGGGGGGAAGGGACGGGCAGGGGCTGGCATTTGGGATAGCGATAGTGATGAGGATGGGCTGGAGGCGGGAATGAGTCCGCCGAAAACGATGCAATTCCATGTACCGCAAGGGCGGCTGTTGAAGACGCCTGGTGAGTCCATGGTATTCCCTGTGAATTTGTTTCAGGGTCGGCTAATCGTTGTCTGTTTGTGTAGCGAGAGAAGCGTCAAAGCAGATAGTTAATGATTTGCTGCTTACGGCTGGCGGAAATGTGACATCCGATTTTGAAAAGGAAGATGAGGATAGTCCGAGTGTGGTGAGGCGGGGAGGGGTGCTGGAAGATGATACGTTCTAACGAGACTAAGCACGCAGAAGGGGGGAGCTGAGTTCTGGAACAGTCCTATTCGGTCTACTTGAGACTTGAGATGGCAGCCGATAATTTGATAGTGAGCCTTAACGATGAATCTGGAGGCATTATCAAATCTGCAGCTGTAGGTATCAGGGTCCAGAGCTTGTTGTATCTAAGTGGCTTGGCAGATGCGGCAACTGGATGACGAGTCACTCAGCCGCCAATCTACTCACTACCTGTTGGTAGCCGCCCACTCCAGGTACAACTACGAGAGGAGTCTTTGGTAACCCTTACAGCTCGTGCTTCAGGGTTTTCTACTTTTGTAAAGCTCAACATAAGTGCCTTAAGCAAATCTCATTCAATATGCCAGCTGCACCGCTGGCCAAAGGTAGGTACCATATTGATCTACTATCGAAATCCACCTGTGGATTGGCCTTTGATGTAGCTACTCTCTCGTACCTCTACTAACATAACCCATCAAGGCCTAATCATCTCCCTCTCCGTTCTCTTCGCCGCCGGCCTCGCCGTCTACGAAAACCCTCAAGTCCGCCAGTGGGTCGATTCATCCCGCCGCAAAATCGCCATCGCCCTGCATAGCCTTGGCGACGAAATCACACCTCCATCCAACTTCCAGTCTTCTTCCCCAGACGCGTCTACCCGTGAAGATGACAGTCCGGAGGCTGTCGTGCGGAGATGGAAAGCCAGACAGGAAATACTAGAGAGGGGCAAAATGATGGAGGAAAGACGGAAATCGAAACAAGACTCTACTGCGGGGAACGCCAGGAGTTTCGACGACTTGGTGGACAAAGATGGCGCACTGAAGAGAGAGGAGGAAGCTGCGGCCAGGACAACGGCTGCAGAGACCCAAGCCGAAGCTGAAGCCTCAGGCCTGCACAAGCGGAACACTGAGGTGGCGGGTGGCGCACTTGGTTCTACTCTTGCCAACCCTTTCGCAGACGAGACACACACCGACGCCTATCCCGCCGCATCAGCAAACACCCCAAACCACTTATCTCGCTCCAGCACCGCCACCCTCCCAGCCGCCGACTCTCCCCCACCAGTTCCACCGAAACTCCCCCTTCACCCGCCCCAATCCCAACCCCACCACCTCATCGACACCGACGACACATCCACGCACCACTCTGAACAACTCATCGACCTCACCCCCACCACCTCCGCCTCCTCCGCTACCGCAGATCTAGAAACCCACCCGCCCTCAAACTACTGGTCCGTGCACGAATGGGCCGAGAACACCGCTCCGTCCTTTTACTCCCCACCACAATCCGAAGCCGGATCCCAACACGAGAACTCGTCGCAGGGTTCGGGGGAGCATGCGAGTCAGGCGGGGAGTGAGAGCGATTTAGATGTTGTGAGCGAGGTTAGTGAGGGAGTGAGGACACCAGGGAGTTGGACGGAGGTTGGGAGTGTGGTTAGTGAAGAGTATTGATTGGTTGGGGAGGGGTTATTGAGGAGCGGGTTATGGGAGGAGTTTTTTGTGCGGTGTTTACGAGGGATCATGTGTTGGTTGAAAGGTGGGAAATATTTCAGGCAACACTTGTGGGCGAAGCATGCATTTTGGAAAGGATCAACGTTGATAATGCACCAGTTCTGAGACTGATCCGGGTGGACTCGACTCATCCATTCAACCCCATCCAACCCTCTGCACAATCCTTCCCCCCCCGGCTGTCTTCTGAATCCCCCAAAACCCCCCAGCATCCACCCCACACCCCCCAACCTCCCCTTAGCCTCGCTCCGAGCAAATCCCCGCGAAAGAGATCGCTTGGCACTTCGAGCACAAGCACAAGTACGTCTAGACAGTCCACCATTACACAACCCCCCCCCCCCCAAACGAATCCAATCCAATCCAAGCGCTCCAGCCAACGAAACGCGCTCGTACAACTAGAGAAATAATCGTGAACGAGAGGGATGCAGCACACCCCCCTTCCCCATTCCCCCTTCCCCCTCGGCCCCCTTCTCTATCTATCCTTCCCCACCCCCCATTTCTCCCACCAACATCCTCTCCCCAACCAGCAACCCAGCCCTCCAAAAACTTTTCAACCGCAAGCTTACGCGGATGAGGAGTGATGGTGTAGGAGGGGTGGCCCGGATGATGAAAACGAGAATTGGCGATGCGCGGGGGGGGGGGGGGGGGGGGTGGAAAATTTTTTTTGTA
>JAABUT010000065.1_pt1 | contig 194442 bp, 206 predicted proteins | sample 5559281 | NCBI WGS metagenome assembly JAABUT01 (sample SAMN10711880, study PRJNA513359) | rock metagenome | isolation source: Antarctica rocks | place: Antarctica: Victoria Land, Ricker Hills nord | collected 2016-01-04
CCCTTACAGCAAGTTCGAGAAGTACATGCTCGACTTCTGTCCTGCCCTGGGCGAAGCTTCGACTCAATCATCAGTACGAAAGGCGCCGAAGAAGATCAAATGGGCAGTAAAAGAACTCTCGGACGTGTCTGGAGAAGTTGCGAAATTGAAAAAGGCTGTTGTTGATCCAATATTGTTCATCGGTCCTTTACTCCTACTTCAAGCCCTGTAAGCATATATGATTGGTCCTAGAAGCCGCAATTGCTTACGAATCCAGAGCATCGATGGAGGTTGTAGCTTCGCACATGTCGAATCTCCCCAGCAACACGCGACTAGACTCATTGATGGATGCGATTGAGGAAGCCGCGGTGCCCTCTCAACTAACGCAACAGGTGCACGTTCTGCACCAAACAGCTCAAGACCATGGCAGCATGTTGGATGCTCTCAGTCAGAATCTAACAAAATCACATGAGTCTCTTGCGCAGGAGGTCTCCAAGTCACATACGACCGCCATTGCGGACAATGAAATCCTGGAGTGTGGTCAAATCCGTAGGAGCACAGATATCCTTATACGTATCGAGAATCTGAGGGATGAAATGATCGAAAAGCTGGATTCAATGCTCAATACGTTTGAAGAGCCCGAAGGTCTCCAATCCGACCGTATCCAGACCTTTGAGAAAGAATTAGGCAAGCAACGTCATACTTTGAACCAAGTGCATCTCTTGGTCAAAACCTCTGTTGGGGAGATTGCTAAGCTGCTGGAATCTACAAGTATCGCGAGAGACGATGCGGACAAACCCAAGCGAGAGAGCAGTAACCGAGACTGGCTGGGCCAAGTTTCCGGGCAGCTGCTTACCAGCGGCATTACAAGTGGTATGACTGCCTTGGTAGTCGGTCTGGCAACGCAAGCTGGATCCTTGCCCTCTTCAACGAATCTGCAGAGGTTAGCACGTTCGCAGCATGTCCGCTAACTATAAGAGCATTAACTTATCGTCGATGTAGAGAAAACGATACCCCACTACAGGAAACATCTTTTGCGACGACGACGACACCCGCAACTACTAGTAAAGAAGAAGGTTCAAGCAAGACCAAAGAAGCACGCTCGAGCTCAGCTTCAACAACACCTGGGGGATCTCAACACTTCGAAAGAGTATGGAGTTCTGGCTGTAGGCAGCAGAGACCTAGGGCCAGACTCGCAGCTTTTCCCAGTAGGCCGGATATATATTACTGCTCCCCTATACGGGATCTACCCAAGTATGCATCCGCAACTTCTTCCTCATTCAGCGCAGTTGGCCGCTGGGATCTACCCAAGTATGCATCCGCAACTTCTTCCTCATTCAGCACAGTTAGTCGCCAGCATCTACCCAAGTATGCATCCGCAACTTCTTCCTCACTCGGCGCAGTTGGTCGCCCTTATGCTGAGTACGAGAGTGTCATTAAGAATTCCACCCGGTCTTACTATGAACCTAGGCTATATGAGGACGAGAGGCTTGATGACAGGACCATGGCACAAAATGCCCAGAGACGCTGTTCTACCTTGGATAAGCGATCTTGCACTAAGCCGCAAGTGATTTATCATGCATTATTGGAAGAAGATACACTCCAGTTCTGCTGAGGCTTCCATGTGGACGAGCGGCCTTTCTTTTCGCGATTTTCTTTCTGCCAGGAGGGTGAATAAGGCAATAACAAATATCTCAAAGATTAGAACGGTAGCTCTATTAAACTACGTGACCCCGTTCATACCATTCTACACCCAACTCCATTACAGATTCATCAAAAGAAGCCCCATCTCCATCATTAGTACCTTCAACCAGTTGCCACCGAACCACTAACAAAAATCATAACATATTCCAATCGATAGAAACAGCAAACAAAGCAGAACACAACGAGCAAACATGACTCAAACCCCTCAGCGACACACACACCCCCCGCATCAAACGCGCAGTAGTAGATAGACTTGACTATCTTCGCTTGGGGTGATGGATAGATAAGGTAGGGGAGTCTGTAAATGGATTCATGTCACTATGGTTGTGTGTGTGTGCTTGGCGGACACGGCGGGTGATGTTTCTCGACAGGCTTCTACATATGCCCAGGAAAACCCCGGCGGATGAGAGTCGCTGTGGGGTCAAACTCTCTCTAATAGGAGGAGGAGGAGGAGGAGGAGGAGGAGGAGGAGGAGGAGTGAAACTAGGGGTGGGGGGGGGTTGAATAAGAAGTATGTATGTATGCTATCTCCACTACTGCGGCAGACTTTGAATAGGCAGAGCTTCGACCATGCTGGCTGGGGACAACGCACCCAATGATGTCTTACATACGAACGTATGAATGGGGAATCTCGCTGTTGCTGCTACAACTCATAAATACCTAATATTGCAAAGCGTCCATAGGCGCCTGGTTCAGGGCGTTTGCAGTGCAGCACACTGACCGAATCAGCACAAATTCTAATATTTTCATCTATGAAGATTGTAAGAGTACAAGGCTTCAAAATTGTCAGCGTCATAAATGAAAGACTCTTTGCGAAACTCTAGGGGGTATCGTGGTATAATCCCTGCAACGCTGGTATCAAATCCAGGGGTATCTTCCATCCCATAACGCCCAAAATCACAACCATCGCCACCAACCAAACTCCCCACCTCAGAGAACATTCCCAATCTTCCTCCTTGATCGCTCCTCGCTCCTTCCATCTCCCATTAACAACGCAACAATCTCCCCAAACACCAACCCTCAAGCCCCCTGCCACTCCCTCCCTCCCATGCTAAGCACCAAGATCCAACTTCCCACTCCGAACCCTTCCCCAAAATCTCAGCTTCGCGCTCCACTTCCTAACCTTCCTGCTAATCCCGTAGTCAGCCGTGCCGTACAGATATTCGTTAAAGGCTGGTGCGGACTCCAGCTCCATGATATCGGAGTAGTTTGCGAATACCAGCGTCGGCACACTGGGTCGGGTTACGGCATGGCCAACGACCGGCGCAGCAGTGATCGTCGCTAGCTCCTCCTCCACGACGACAGGGGTTTGGACTGGCGTAGCTGGCTGTTCCTCGTCAACGACCGGAGCTTCGATTGGCGCAGCAGGAGCGAGGCGGGTTTCTGGCTGCCATACTACGTCCGCGTTTACAGACTGGAAGATTGTTTGGCCCCCGTTGATGGCGGCGTTGTCTTCGAGATCTTGGAGCTCGCTGGCCTCGGCAGCTGTCTCTAGCTCGGCGTCTGTGAGGGTTTGTGAAACTTTTAGGGCTTCAGCGGCTCGAGCAGCTTCGGCTGACTCTTGGACTGCACGATTCTCTGCAATCTTGGCTATCTCTGTTTCGAGGAGCATGTTCGGATGCTCAATCGAGAAATAACCAGGTATTGGTGCTTCTTCGGAGCCTTCGAAGTCGTTCGGGTTGATGAGAACGGGTTCTAGGGTCGGCGCACGGAGGCCCTTGAAAGCCATCGCGGTGGTCAAGCCCTGCAGGTATTCGTCAAGCTCCGGGTGTTGAGAAGCCTGCGCCAAGATACCTGTGATTACCATTGCGGCGGGTGGCGTCGTATCGCCAGCTGTAGGGAGCAATGGTCTATACTCTTCAGCCAGGTGTTCTTGTTCAAATTGGTCCAAGGTAGGGTATTGGGAGGCGAATTTCATGGTGTGCAATTCTCCGAGACGCTCCTGAAGAATTGAGATCTCGAGATCGATGTCGAGTATGTAGTCTGGCGTTGTCGATCTAGACGCGGCGCTACCTGGAGGCAAAGTGGTGCCTTCAGTCGAAGTAGTTTGATCGTCTATCGTGGATGATCTAGCTTGAGATATGGACTGCGAAGGGCTCATGTCTGTTGATTTGAGGAGATCATCACCCTTGGTATCGATGGCGGACTCTCCAATCGGTATATTAAAGTCAATAGCTGTTCCGGAAGAAGCTGGAAGCCTGCAATCCGCGACTTCTTTGTCATTTGAAGGATCTTCTAGAACCCCTTCGACAGTCTTTTCTTTGCCAGCATTTCCGGTTCCTTTGATACATTCTCCACGCCATACTGAAGACTGGATCGCCATCCCTGGGTCCTCTGAGAATCGGCATAGAAACTGATCATGGCTAATGTAACCATAGTAGCCCATTGTACCAGAAGCGTCAGTAACGTCATCGACCCACTTAGCCAGGTAGTCTTCCTTGGGGTTCTCGCGGTGTGGCTTAAAACCGTCCTTGGAGAAGGATGCCAAGTAGGCGGCTTTTGGATCCTTCATAGTCTTCGACCTATCCACTGGCCATACGTCTGTATGATTGGTTTCCTTGTCCAAGGCGGAATAATCTTCGAAGCTCGAAGCTGGCAGGGAACCCTCTGAAATGATGACAAGCTCATCGTCCTCAGACTCCAGCGGTAAGGTCCGTTCGAACTTCTCCGAGAAAGATGCTTCCAAGCTGAGAGGGACATTATCCCACTCCACATCATCATCCCTGGAATGATCGTCGCTTGGGGTAAGAACTCGATCTTGGTCATCACCATGACCATGAATAGCATTATTCTCGCTCTCAAGGAGCGATGTGTCATATTGGCTCACCAAAGACGTGATTGTTCGGTGGACATAATGTGTCGGCGACAGATTACCTTGCTCTGTTTCGAGTATGGTTGATGTCTCATCGTCATCAACAATCTCATGAGATTGTATCTCCTCATCAGCGCTGGCAAAGAATGGGATATGCTCTGGGGCGACTATCCAGGTGCCGTAGAAGTCATAGTTCTCCAGACTGATGGCTTCCTCACTAAGTCCGTCCAATTCACACTGTCTAGACTCTCTTGGTTGCTCTACTGGAGCAACTTCTTCGGGTATTGCTGGCGGGTGTACTTGAACAGGCTCGTTTGGTCCGTCGAGAGTCGTTTCGGCCATTGATGACAGGTGAGCAGCAGGAGGTACAGCTTCCTCATCCTCGTCCTCTTCAGCAATGGATGGCATGTGAGCCACAGAAGACATCTCTTGTGTTCCATCATCCCGTGAATTATTTGAGTTCCATAATTCGTATCGAAGAGGCGATCCACAGAAATATGCCTTTGCTTTTTGTCCAAAGGGAAACGATCGCCTTGGCGGCCCATGGATACCGCAATCACCATTGACAATCATATCACGGCTATCGCAAGGATCTACAAAGTAAGGAAGCTGCATCCCTTCGTAGCCGTCTTCGGCGTTGGTGAACCACTCGACGTCGCTAGGCAGCATCGGAGCAGCTTCGTCCTGGTATTCCCAGTACTGCCACGATCCACTTGGCAAATATACTCTGTTGACGTAGCCAACGATTGCATTTCGTAGCTGTGTGCCACTATACATGTTCAGGAAATCTTGTGGTCCAGTGTATTGATAAGGGTCCACGGTTTTTGTCGCCTGCGCGGCAAGCACACCTTTCCGCGAAAGGGGATCGAAGGTAACCTTCTTCCGACGAGCAAGATGAGTAACCCACAGTGATACCTCAGGTGGAGTAGAGGTCTTATCCTCGACGGGATGCATGAGGTAGTTTTCGTGGTGGTAAGAATTACTTAGCAGCACTGTGTCGTCCACGGGCTGACTAGGAACTTCCTCGGTATGATAGAGAAGTGGAGTATGAGGATGCTGAGCGTGCTCGGTACTTGATGCCCAAAACAAATCGCATGACCTCCCCAACGCCTCTAGCCGCGGATGTTGGTAGTATCCATTGTCGGAATGGTATTCATGGGCTGCACTCAAGTAAGAGTACTTGACGAAGCCAGTCGCATATGCCCAGCCTTCAGCGTTCCAGCGTTCTTTTGGTAATTCTCCAAATACTTCACTGGCTTGCGCGACTACATCTCCCAGGATATACGGCTGTAATCGAGACTTCTGTTCGGGCACCTGACCGCGTGCACCCACAAAGGTAGCTTGCCGAGCACGTTCCAGCTTGGCGATCAGAATATGAAACTCTGGTGAGTCTTTAATGATTTTGCTCACGTCAACATCCAGTTCAGCCTGGTGGTCTTTGTCCTCCAGGTCCGTTGCGCCCATCCCGAAGGCAGAATCTAGATCAATCTCTTCACGCTCTGATGTCAATAGAGGAGTAGGTATGTCTTGCTCGGCCAGGGGAGCAGATGCCTCAGATTTACCACTGTCGGCCTCTTTTTCAACGACATCTGGTTGGTTGGCTACTCCGGCCTGCCAATCCTCATATGGGGGAGCGTCATAAGGCCATTCATTCTCTTGGTGTTCTGAAATCGCCAAATTCAGCCAGTCGAGTACCTGTGAAGGCTTATCCACGAATTTCTCGCCTTTCACCTGCAATGCCTGAAGAATTGGCGAGAGTCTCTCGAATTCAGCATCTGTTTTCGAGAAATCACGCAGGTGTCGAGTTGAAGATGAAGTGAGAGTGGTGTCGACCACAGACCCGCTATCGAATTTAGAGGAATCATGGTGAACGGTCTCTAGAAGAATTTTTACGAAGGGTTCATTAGTTTCCGGTATCTCTGAGGCATAAGCTTGCTCCGCCTGAGGAAGTCCCGATATCTTTCCATCTACCTTCGATTTGCGCTCTGGAATAGCTTCCACGTGCTCTTTTTGTTTTGATTCGCTCTCCGGCAAGCAGGGTTCTTGCAGACTCGGCAATATAACATGTTCATGAGGGTATGTCTCCCGTTTGAAGACCCAATACAGGCCAGCGGACGCACCGAGTACAACTTTGTACGCGAGCCTCGATCTCCTAGGTGTTCTTGACGGTAGTAGGAATGTTGCCCAGCCGTATACTGCGTGTCCACGGTCGCGTAAAATGGCATCTGCCTGCCAGAATTTGGTAGTCAAACCCTCTCTGTCTTTAATGTCCACAGCCTATGCTAATCAGCCTATATCAATCGGAAAGCCGGGTTAGGTGGATACTTACTAGGGGTCCGGAGGTGATTGAGCACCGGGAACCTTGATGCAGATGCGTTCCTGCTTCACAGCACTGTAAAAATATTGATGTATTAGCCAAGGAGCAACTTGAAGTCGAGGATTTACAAACCTGTTCCCTCAGCAAACTGGACATCAACGAGATCCAAGATCCAGACATGGCGAAAGAGTTTTATATTAAAATCCGAGCAGATGGATCGACAAGGTTATGTGGATTCCGTATGGTCTCGTTGAGGTGTTACGCTGGAAATTTAATAACAATAAAGACTCGATGGTAGTGAGGAGGTTCGATGCTATGTATTGGATGTAGGGACGTTTCGAGTCGATGATAGTCGTGATCGAGTGATCTATTGATGGCAAGATGATTGCAGTCCGAAGGTTGAAGTTGTAACCTGAAGGATGAAGATGAAGAAAAGGAGAGAAAGGATCGAAGATAACCCCCTGAATGAACCTAGGTCGTGTTGTAGAGCAAAATAATAGGGCTCCGTGAATCAAGTGATGACTCTCCATCTCCAACACCTGGTTCAGGATATAAGAATGATAGAGTTCTGGTGAATTGAACCAGGTATGACTCTCAATTTCCAACACTTAATTCAGGGTCAACAAAATATGAGAGAGAATGGTGTTGAGAGTCGCCTGGTACCTGCAATATACTCCGTTTTCTTGAGTACATACCGTTTGGCAGGGTTGGGCTGGGAAGCCGCAAACATGGGAGTACCGATCAAAACCATCAAAATTATATAGAAATCGCACTCTTGTATATATATATATTGCAAATGTATATTTAAAAGTTGGAAGAAAGAGAAAGCAATCTCCATGTTTTGGTTAGCTAGAGTGCGGGAAGCTGTGAAGACGTGGCTAGTTATGTGAACAGAGCAATCCATCACAATGGAAGAGCATGGCAAATGAAGTGACATCAAACGTGCGTGTTATGATAGAAAATAATTAAAGATCAGGTGTATCTAAGCTCTATCTAGACAGCTGGGAGTACCTTACTCTGATCTAGCAAAGCAATCTTCACTATCAGTAAACGATTAGCGAGATATCAGACCGAGCATTAGGACCTCTGTCTTGCTGCAATAGGAAATAGCTGTACCGAAACCGTCTCAAATGTTCATTTAGGTCTCACTATGACAAAATAGTCGTACGCTGCTTGACTCCGTCTGACGTTCCAAGTAGTTCTTTGAGCGGACAGAGATTTGTCCATCCAAATCACCATGATGGACTGAAGGAAGCGTTCTTACGACATAGTGTCGGAATTATAGCCCTCGCCATTGTGCTTCGATACCGAACCAGTACACCTTCGCATACGGAGTATGGTGTCTGGAGAAGTAGATGGACGTTAGGTTTAGATTGCAAATTAGCAGATTCTTAGCGGCAGCTCTACGTCATCGGTGGGCGAGGCGAGTTCTCCCACAATCGATACTTATGGCGACAGGACGATCATTGACTTACTTCAAAACGGATCTAATTATATTGTTTGATTTCGTCCAGTTTGTACCTCAGAACTGAAGATCGTATGCTTCGAACACGCATCTACCACCAACTCACCTCCACCAGCAAACGTCCGCAACCCCTATCACCCTCTTCACCCGTACGCGTTCTTTCTGCAACTCCATCCTACCACTTTCCAAAACGAGCAATGGCTACGGCAATGGCAAAGCGCCTAGAGGGCAAAACAATAGTCGTGACTGGGGCTTCATCGGGGATTGGGAAGAGCACAGGTTCCTGGCACCATTGTCATTGTTCTGCTGTTGCGCACCGATCTAATAGCGTGAAGCCATGGAATTTGCACGAACGTCTCCCAAAAGCCTGAAATTAATTTTGACCGCCCGCCGAGTTGACAACTTGAAGAAATTAGCAGAACAAATCAAGAACGAGGTGGGTGAGGGCGTCCAGGTGCTGCCAATTAAACTAGACGTGAGCCAGCCGGATGAGGTACGGGGCTTTGTAGACTCGTTACCAAAGGAGTTTAAGGATATTGATGTCTTAGTAAACAACGCGTAAGTTAGGAGCTGCAATGCGGAAGGTACCTTAACATCAGGACTGCAGCTGACACTCCTTACGTAGTGGTCTAGTCAAAGGAGTAGCAAAAGCGCCGGACATTGATCCACAGGACATGGACATAATGTTTTCCACGAACGTGACTGGTTTGATCAACATGACTCAAGCAATACTACCCATATTCAAAACAAGAGCGGACGGAGGCCGAGGTGATATCATAAATATTGGTAGTATTGCAGGGAGGGAGGGGTACCCAGGGGGGTCAATATACTGCGCGACTAAAGCCGCCGTACGGACTTTCACCGATGCTCTACGGAGAGAGTTGATAGCTACAAGAATCCGGATCATCGAGGTAGACCCGGGTCAAGTGGAAACAGTAAGGCTGTCATCGATATGGAAAGATGGTATCTAATCAGGCCTTAGGAATTTTCAGTCGTGAGATTTGGGGGTGATAAAGCCAAAGCAGATGCAACTTACGCGTAAGACTGTTTATGCGTAAGCACTTACAATACTGATTGTCTCTTCAGCGGCTGTGAACCTTTGACACCAGATGATATTGCGGAAGTCGTGGTCTTTACCGCTGGACGTCGAGAAAACGTTGTAGTAGCAGATACCTTAATATTCCCCAACCACCAGGTAAGCGTTCACCATGTTCCTATACCTGTTCGACTTCGGAAACGGATCGAGCATTTCATCAAGCTGGCCGTGTGCATATTCATGAATATCATGATAGTTTTCACTGATAACCTATCCAGGCTGCTGCGACCGTCATGTACAAGAAATCATAACGCAAAGAATCCTAGCTAATCAGCAGGGTAGGCTGGAGCAGGAGGAGCCATGTATAAGAGGTCGTCGAAGATTTGATGGATTAGATCAAGTTTTGCAGCGACGACATTCTAGTCGGATGTCGTTTGGTGTATATAAAATCGCTGCAGAGAGTCCATCCATGAATTGCAGTTATTGCTGCCCTCCAAGTTTCTCCTCAATACTCTCCAAGTCCTCGGCCTCTGATATTTCAATCACTCGGCCAACCTCGGCAGTATTCCTCATCAACTCCTTCGCTCCTGCGTACAACATACGCAGCTCTGCGTTACATGTGACTGGCAAATGGTAGAGTAGCACGTATGGAACAGACATTCGGCCAGACGGCTAAGTCGCTGTCAATCACCCCACGAAGCCCGAATACGGAACAGAACGTACAAGAGTCAATGGATAGCTCAGCAGTACGTAACGGGGTGAATGGTCTGGCAGCTCATCCCCAAGTTCTTGCATATTTGTGTAGGTCTCATCGTCCGCTTGTGCGATCTCGAGCGTATGCTTGTCGATTTGATCTACCAGTAGGATAGGAAAGAGCATTAGTGGCAGGCCCGGGGGTAGAAGTTCGTCAAGGGGGCTGCGTACAGTGCGATGACTAACAAGACGTACATATCACTGCTTGGGGGTCTTTCGCCCTTGAGGTCCCAAGACGGAACTTTCGCAGCTTCTCCTTCGTTTCTGGAGAGAATGTGTATAGCCGCGATTCGGAAGCCTACAGACATCAGTTTCGAGGGCTATCAAGCTGTGAGATTCTATCCACGTACCATGTTTCGAAGGTTGAGAATATAGCTATAATAATGCAGCTATAGAGCGTGGGTGGGGACAGACGTGGGTGCGAGCATTGCCCCTCCAGGCCTCGTAAGGCGCCGTTTAGCCTTATTGTGCGGATTTATGCACCCCACAAAGTCCGGGTCTAATAGTCTACTCCTTGCAAGAATTTCGTCTTATCGAGCTGTACTTTCTAAACCACGGTCTGTTCAGTCAATTAAATATCAGATGTTTGCTCGATTGAGTCAGTTGAGCCGACATCTTTCCAGGCCTCTTCCTAACTACGCACACACGTCTGCTGCATCTTCACGCACAGCAATTGAGAGCGGCATCATGACATCATCTGCAGATGAGAGAAATAAACGCATGATACACAGCGCAGGATGTATTATTATTGGTGACGAAATCCTCGGCGGCAAGGTAGGCGCTGCCTATGTACCTCCATGACCGACACTAGCTAATTTCGCTGCATTACCGCTCTAGACCGTGGATACGAACTCTACTTTCTTTGCAAAATACTGCTTCTCCCTGGGAATAAACCTCAAGCGGGTGGAAGTCATCGGCGATGTGGAGAGTGAGATTACAGAGGCTGTGAGGCGGATGAGCCAGAACTATGACTTTGTGGTTACAAGGTGAGACAACCACAAAACCCGGCGTCCTAGAGCGAAGTGCTAACATCAAGTACAGTGGAGGAATAGGCCCAACGTCAGTATGCGAGAACACGATAGCAAGACACTAAATACAAGTTAATTCTACAATCAGACATGACGATATCACCTACGAGTCGATAGCGAAGGCTTTTGGGCTTAAGCTCAAGCTACATGACGATGCACTAGAAGGCATGAAGCGCCTATCGAAACCACATCCTTCTCAACGGAACTTTTCGTGGGACGTGCCTTCACCCGCCCTCGAAGCTAAGCTCCGGATGATCAGACTTCCGACGGACGACTCAAGAGATATAAGGGATCAAGTACTTTTCGTGGACGAGAGCCTTTGGGTGCCCATTAGCGTGGTCAATGGCAACATCCACATCCTGCCCGGAGTTCCTAAGCTGTTCACTCAGCTCTTGGAGGGCCTCAAACCGCGACTCGTCCCACGACTGACAGATCCAGAGGGCAAAGGCATCTATCGATTGCTGTTTTCAACCCCAATGGCGGAGAGTGAAGTCGCAGGATATTTGACCCAATTGGCAGCCAAAGCAGAACCACGAGGTATCAAGGTCGGGAGTTACCCGCGATGGGGTAGGAAACGCAACTCAGTGACGCTCGTCGGAAGGGACAGGGAGTACATGGACAGCTTGATTCCTGAGATCGAGAAGGGCGTCGACGGAGTCAGAGTGGATAAGGCAGAAGACGCCGACGAGAGCGCCGATGAGGATCATGGGAGTTGAAGATCGCATACCTTACTATCAAAGTTCCTCTTTGGATAGAAGTCCAGTAGAACCTCTATAGCGATATTCCACATGGCGATATCCTCTTTGTAACGATATACTTCTAAAACCAACAGACATTGATTCGTATGTATGCCCGCCTTTAATATAACGATATCCTCGTGGTAACGGAATGGTTAGGTGGAATATAGACATCGTTACAGCCAGGGTCTTACTGTAGTGACTTACCGTAAGTGCCAAGCAACGATGAAACGAACTAATCCATTGGGAGTCCGCGAACTTGTGTACATACAGGCGCCCTCGACCACAACCGCATGCTCAAACGGTAATAATGATGTCGGTGGCGACACAAGTCCTGGGGCTTTTGCTAGTAGTCAAGCCACGGGTATGAGGATACAACCGGAACTTTATTCAGGGTATGGCACATGGCGAACGCATGGCTGATTTCCCTAGGGGGGTTTCCCCAGATCAACAGAAGCTCTGTGGAGCCTGTGCCTGTATCACCTCTGAATAAATAAATAAAAAACCGCCAAATCACCAAGGAATTTCTAGAAGCCTAGAAGTCTCCCACAAACGACTTCTCCTGCCTTTTGTTGGCTCCAGGTTCCTCAGATATGGGCCGCTCCGAGGATGCTTCCTACCGTAGCTAGAGCTGAGTAGAGTAGAGTCAGGTCCCTTGGCCCCTTATCGACATTCCATCGCCCTCCGCAAAGGGCAGCAGTGGTTCGGTCATTGTACATATCTCGGCAGCGTACTGTAAAGGTTGCAACCCACTTCTGCAACCTGAAACATGAGGGTTGCCCCTCCTTAGGCTGTAGCTTGAGGTAAGGTGGGTGAGCCTTATACACCAGCTACTGCTAGAAGTACGAAGTAAAGCCGACGGCATGGCTCCTCGTTGTTTCGCTCCTTCCTAAAGTACGGATCACCACTTCACCAGTCAGCATCGGGCAAAGTGTGGTACGATTGCCGCTAGAACCCCAACCCCTGTCCGCCTCACCTGCAGGACCTTTTACCAAACGGGCCCCATCACTTCTCTTCCCACTCAGCCCAACCAACCAAGAACAACTCTTTATCCACTTATCGTCACCCTCAATCGTTACAATCTTCATCTACTTCTCTACAGCATCACCATTCTACACCCATTTTCTTCCATACTTCAGTCGTTCGCAAGCCGAACGAAATTCTTCAGAAACTACTTTCTCCTAGATTCTCCTAGAAACCATTTGTGCGGGTAGCATTTGCGGCAAGCGCCTCAACATCGTACAGCTGTCCCAATTACCAGTCGTGTGCTCAAACGTCCTATTCGCAACAGCTCCGACGTCTTGGGTACGGCAATCGAAATAGGATCCACCCGCTTGTCACCCTGCACATTAGAGCTTAAAGCTTTCCCCAGACGCCATGGCCTCAAAAGTGAGCCATCTTTCCCTTTTGGCGGAGTTTTCACAATGTTGTGGGAGCTATGGTTACTGACCGACCGTTACTCAAGTTCCTTAGAGAGTACAAGCTTGTGGTGGTCGGCGGAGGAGGTGTGGGCAAATCGTGTCTCACGATTCAGTTGATACAAAGCCATTTCGTGGATGAATACGATCCTACTATAGAAGGTTTGCATCGCCAATCCTTTCGCCGTCCAATTGCAGCCTGCTCATCACGTATAGATTCTTACCGGAAGCAATGCGTCATCGACGAAGAAGTGGCCTTGCTTGATGTGCTGGACACAGCAGGACAAGAGGAATATTCCGCCATGCGAGAACAGTACATGCGTACCGGGGAAGGATTTCTGCTCGTTTACTCGATTACGTCACGGCAAAGCTTTGAGGAGATGTTGACGTTCCAGCAACAAATACTGAGGGTCAAGGATAAGGACTACTTCCCGATCATCATAGTGGGCAACAAATGTGATCTAAACCAGGAGAGACAAGTTTCCACGCAAGGTATGTTGTCTTTTCTACAGTCGTTTAACCCTACTGCAACCGATGCAGCTGTGTAGATCCTGCAAGCTAACCTCCGTGTTCTCTACAGAAGGAGAAAATCTAGCTCGTCAATTTGGCTGCGCATTTATCGAAACCTCCGCGAAGTCCCGCATCAATGTCGACAGAGCGTTCTTTGACATTGTCCGTGAAATTCGAAGATATAACAAAGAAATGTCATACCCATCCGGTGGCCCTTCAATGGGCAATGGGCAATACAACAACAAGGGTCCAAGCGACCAGGCTGGCGGAAGCCCAGGATGTTGTGGAGGCAGATGTGTGGTTATGTGAGCTGCGGACCAGAGCGTGAATTTTCAAGGGAAAGATATCGTCAGGGGAAGATACCCACAGACTAGGATGGATGTCCGTGACACGAGACGTGGAACATTACAATCTAAGCTGTTTATCGCTTGCGAGTTAAAAGGAGCATGGAATCGTATTTCCGGGTGGCTTGGGGACCTGGGCTGGCATTTACTGGCTTGACCATAACGGTGTTTTTTTGGCTCGAGTTTTGCTGCCTCGATGTAGGGATCTATGTGGCCTACCGCGCAAAGTCTGGGTGGCATTTGGTAGCATAACTACTGTCGCCGTGTCAATGCATACTTTCGCTCTTATCATCTCATGATTCGGTTCGGGTCAGGCAGATATGCATGTGTTGTGTGACGTGAGGTGAGCGCATCACAATTTGGCAGCGTCTACACGGTCAGTACCTGCATTCAACTCTTTACAACCGGTGACTGATCACTGGTCGAACGCAAAATCCCAGGTATACCCTTTATCAGACCCAGTAACCCCCCAAACCAATCAACCATGCATTGCCATCCTTGAATTTCCATATTCGAGCGCACCGGGGTTTCCTAATCCAGTGGCTTTCCATGTATTTTGTACCCTTCGATGGTGTGTTCTCCTCTCATTCGAAATCCATTACTCTTAACTCCGGGTTGCAACTGAGCTTCTCGTACTGTACATTTGTCCTAGCTACGGTACTTGGCAACAATTGCCGTTAGCGAGTCAAAGCATTTCTCCTTCCTCCGTGTTGTCCAGGAGTGCCATCGCAATATGGAAGCTCAACAGTGTTCAGCAATAGGCACATGACCCCTCCTCCGTGCCGTTTTTCCACCTTTTTCGGAGAAATGCCTTTAATGAGCGTTGCGTTAAACCACGTGGAGAGCATGATGGGTCGACAAAACGTTCGAGCGTGTGCACTGCCATGTGAATTGTCGGCGATATGCTAGATATTTTTCGCCCCCAATTGAACGCGTTTCCCGCAGTTCGAGGTTGTCTTCCTCGGTTCGGTTGGGATTTAGTGCCTACACCGCAATGCATATTCCTTATGTGGCCATTGGGAATATTTCTCCTCTTGGCTTCAGATCAGTCAGTTCCAGGATGAACATCTAGGGGCTGAACGTGATTATAAAGATGAGGCTACGAGTCCTTGACCATCATTTCTCTCACGCGGCACTTCTAGCAGAAGAACAAAACATACCGCACGTCAATCAATTCAACAATACTATTAAGTGAAGAGAATGCTATAGCCGGCGCGGACAGCTACCCCACCCCAATCAACATGCAGCTGATCTCCTCAATCCTTGGGGCATGTCTCGCCTATACGAGCGATGTCTGTATCTAGAGTCCGACCCAGTCACCGTTTCATACAACCTCTAGAAGTAACATACTTGGTCCAACGTTATGACTTACCTCCCCATCCAGAATAAGCTAAACCATCTAATGGTCTTCCATTTGTAACTCTGGCTACCTCATACTCCAACTTTTCTCCCATAATAAGACTAACGATCGATGGCCAGCCGTTCCCCAAAACTCGAAAGCAGCAAGAGCTGGTATATGGTATGCTCGTGATCTGTCCAGTATCAGCATAGGGGAAGGTCGCAACAATCGCGGGCTTGGGCACTTTCTCCCGGGGTGTCGACTTTGCTAGAAAGGAAATTGTCAGTAATATCGTGATGGTACGCAAGATGAAAACGACCAGGAGGTTTGGAAGAAGCACAATGCCGGTCCGTCGGAAAGAGGGGTGGAGAGGATTGATGGGTAGAGAAAGGGAGGATGCATCGAGCTTTGAGCTGCGTAGAGATCAGAGGAAGGAGGATATTGGGGGTCGAATATAAATTTTGAGTGAATGGGAAAGGCCAATGTTTTATATTAATGGCTTGGCATATTGCAGAATTTGATGTATGATACTGCAAAGTAAGGCTGCATGCTAATGCCAAATCCTCATCTAAAACATGATGACGTTCATGTGAGTCGCTCTTTCTTTTTGACTAGAAGTACCTTATTCATCGCACCTAGTAGACTCTTGATGCTTTGCTCAGTAAGGGGGATTCAATGGTAGTATAGCACATCATACTAAACATAACCAATAAATCTCCCTCGATGACAAGTTTCGCAGCATTTCCGAGTCGAAGATCGTCAACAAGGCTGAGCGACCTAGGGCTGACTGCCACAATCGCGGGGTGCCCTGCTGCATCGAATCATTCGACAATGCCTTGCGCCCCAAGGTGCTGGTGCCTACATGCCAGGCTCCAAGGCAGCCTGGAGCCTGGAGGCGGGGACCTCAAGACTTCAGATGAAATACATAAGTAGCCTGTCAAGATGGAGCTTTCTCTACATCAAATTGAATCTACGTCGAGGAATCGCAGCAAAGAAAATCAAAGTCATTGAAGCAAAATTGAGGTGAGTAGCAAACCCTTTTCATATGTTCTAATACTGAGTTGACTTTTCTAGCCATCCTAATAAGAATGGAAGACTTCAAGTGGGATTGGACTACTCAAGCCAATAAATCCGGTAATAGTACTATCCCGAATACTACCAACGGCACTGGATCCAGGAAAGATAGAACCTTCATCATCGAGGATAGCGACAACGAAAAGGGCCAAAGCGAGCCTGTTCCACAGTTGCATTCCTGTTGTCCGTGTAATGCGTGCATGAGAGATGCCAAAGCTCAGGTCGAAAGGCAAGGCAGCGATGAAAAGCAAGCAATTGACCGTATTGCAAAACTTGAGGAATTGGTCAAACATCTTCAGCGGAGCACCACGAGTTATCCATCAAATTTCGATTTCCCGCCACCTCCTCCACCGCCCTTCGGAGGTCCATTGAGGCACATGAACTCGAGCTCTTCTCTTTCCTCCATTGGCTCTTCGGTTTCCGTCGACACCGTTTCCCGGAGCAAACTCGATACTCCAAAAACCACCGAAGGACCCAAGGTTGAGGTCAAGCGATGCAAGAAAATCCACCCAGCTTACGGTGACTCTATTTTCAAAAAGGATCGTGATGTTGGGGTCGTCGAGTCTGCTCCTAAGAACTTGGACAAGGAATACGTTCTCACAGTCTTTCGTGAGTTTGACAAGGACGGCAACTTCTGGCGCAGGTACCTCGAGATTCTCTCTCCGTCTTTCGTTGAAGTTCTCCGTAAAGTTGCTCCCTATGATATCGACATTCCTGTCGTCGATGATATGCTCCAGTTCACTGAACCTCTTATGATGCTTTTCCACCATCGTAAGTATATGGTGAAATATCTGGAAGATGGAAACGATGACAGCAATGATGCCGCCGCCACAATGGCAAGAAATCATACAAGGCTTGTCTTAGAATTTTTGCAGAAAGAGTGGGACAGTGTGAACCGGACACTTAACGACCTTGAGTCAGCCAAACCCTCAGGTCTTATCACATTTGCCGATCTTTGGCTCTTGTACGCACCCGGCACCATAGTATTCAGCAAGGAAAACGGTGAGTACGAAGCCTTTGTCGTCGACTCCATTCGTGGAATTTCGAAACGGCAGAGCAGGTCCGGTCGCCCCAGCTATAGCAAGCTGGACCTTACGTGTTGGTCTATCAACTATGACGGAGAAGTCTTTGGTCGGGTATGGTCGAGCCATTGGGTGGCTCCATTCCACGAAAGCAGAGAGATCAATTCTCTAGACCTTGTCCCCGAGAAGTTTCTTCCAAATGTGGCTACAGTCAAGGAATCGATGGTTTCTCGCGGACAGAGCTTTTGGGCACTGCAAGGGCAGAAGTACCGAGAATATACAGGCGAAGTCTGGTCACAGCACATGACTGAAGAGAGTGTTCGGGTAATGGTGGACCACATGACTTATCAGAGAAGGAACAATTGGCCTATCACCATTAACAGGAAGAGGGGACCTTCCACTGCTGTAAGTAAGAACTGGAGAGACAACAAGTTCATAAACAGATCAAATGGATATCTGGAATCACACGATAAATGGGGCCGGCCACGCCCTCCACCTCCACCGATTCCGCCATACTATGAGGATGACGAACGGGACTACAGCCCAAACAGAATAGATTTTAGGGAGGAAACATATTCCCAGTCGTACTGGACTCACAAGTGTGAGCAACCGCCGACAAGGCTTAATTCTAGATTTAGCAAGTATGATCTTCTGCGGCCAGACCAGGAGCCAGACTACCTTACGCTGCTGCTTTGCCCGCAGCGCGTTCACGGCTACTGCTTGCGAGACAAGGTTTGGAGTAAGCCGACTGACCCAGTTCCCTTGCGAAGATAAGAGTGGCTAATGTCCCTGCAGAGACTCTCAATGCGACACAACTTAAGCCTGTCACGTTCCGAAAGAATGCCTGGGAGCGCCTAGTGCTTGATCCCGAGTACAAAGATATCGTGCAAGCCATGGTCTCTTCTTATGTCGACAAGACAGCTACCATGGATGATCTGATCGCTGGCAAAGGCGCCGGCCTTGTGACCTTGCTCCACGGCCCCCCGGGGACCGGCAAGACTCTCACAGCAGGTAAACACTGCACCTTTCCATCTCAAACCTCAAACACTAACAGTCCCCCAAGAATGTGTCGCCGACTGCTTTGAAAAACCCCTCTACCAAATAACCTGTGGCGACATCGGCACCAACCCCTCTCAACTCGAATCCAAACTCGAAGAAACCTTCGACTACGCCACCACCTGGGGCGCCATCCTCCTCCTCGACGAAGCCGACGTCTTCCTCCAAGACCGCGACTATGACAACCTCGCCCGCAACGCCCTCGTCTCCATCTTCCTCCGCACCCTCGACTATTTCACCGGCATCCTCTTCCTCACCACCAACCGCGTCGGCGCCTTCGACCAAGCCTTCCAGTCCCGCATCCACATCACCCTCGGCCTCCCGCCCCTTGACCGGCCACGCCGCGCGCAAATCTGGCGCATCTTCCTCGCCGACCTGCTCGCGAAAAAAAATCTTACGACCCCGCAGCACACGAGCCTGCTCCAGCATGTCCGGGATAGCTGGAGCCGCGAGGAGCTCAACGGGCGCCAGATCAGGAATGCGGTCAGGACGGCATTGGTGGTGGCGGAGCGGAAGGGGTGTGTGGTTGGTGAGCTTGAGTTTGAGCAGGTGTTGAGGATTGGGAGGGATTTTGAGGGGTATATGGGGGTTTTGAGGGGGGAGGGCGGGGAGAAGAGAAGGGGTGGGAGGGGGGAGGGGTTGGAGGGGTTGGAGGGATTTATGGAGGTTGTGAGAGTGTGATTTAATTAGGGGGCACTGACTGGGTGGGAAATTGGAGAGGGGAGGACTGGCGGTTTGGCCGCCTCTGGGCATAATGCTGGGATGATGTTGAGACGGGTTTTTACGAATTTTAATGAGAGTCATGTAATATCTCACTACCTCTTCAACAGCAATACCACCAGTGCACCACACAACTAACCACAACCCCCCCTGCATCTTTCTCCTTCCCTATCCCACCATCTCACCATCTCAGGAAATTCCCCGAAAACCCCCCACCCCTTCGTCCACATTACCGAAGGGAAAATCAAGATGATAATCTCAGCAAAAAGGGAAGCAAGATACATATCAAGTGGTGAGTTTTTATAACAAGGTAGTTAGCTGATATTCGGTTTTCCATTCTCAGGTCGCGGGAGGGGGTTACGTGTTTGGATTCTACTGTAGGTGGTTTGTTCCGGACCTTATTTCGGGAATGTTAGAATATGGGGTGTAAAAGTGGTTTTTTTTTCTTTCTATATCCAGGGAGTCTAGCATGTGAAGCTGTTCCGTGCTTTTACATAAACCAAAATTTTACTATTAAAAAAAACCACCCACTGAATGAGAAGTTCGAAAAAAGCGATTTTTCGATTTTTCGATTTTTCTCGGTTTTCAGGGTCTGGCTGTGGGATCTTGAGTGGTGTTTTGATGGTTATATAGATGGTGGAGAAGGGAAGGTAGTTTGTTGGGGTTTAATTGGGTTGGCATTGATAGAAGGGGGGGGATTTTGGGTTCGAGTTGTTGGGGGGTGAGCGATGGGCGATGAGGTGGTAGGATTGGTTTTAAAGGTCGGTGGTTGTTGTTGTTGTTGTTGTTGGTATCGAGCTTTCGTCGGGTCTTGGAATCCTCGGGTTTGGTTTTTTGTTAGTTCTTATGATAAAGATTATAGTTAATACTTTCCTCGTCTAGCCTTTTATATAGACTTGCAATTCTCCTATCTAAAAGCATTGAGTGCTGCTTTTTCCCTTACATTTCAGGTTGTTTTAACGATTATTTAAGAACAGGGAACAGTATTCCGTACTGCTACCCCTGCGGTTAGAAATCTCCGCTCGGGCGCCGTGTAGGGTTGGGGCTAGGGGATTCGGAGTTTTCCATCTCCTTTAACCACTACCTTATGTATACACACTCCATCTGACCCCCCATATATAACTAGAAGTAGTGAGAACAATTGTAGCATTGTCAACGCAATCTGACATGGATACTTGCGGGGGTAATGCGGGGTGCCCCTAAAAGTACACCATCGACGAAGCAACCAGCCTGCTTCAGGCTTTGACAGATTACCGCATAGGAACACCTACTGGACAGCCCGCATTCCAGAATGATGGGTTTGTACCTGATCAGATTCTTAACATTTTTACAAAGGCGATCGAGCTTCTGAAGACTATTGTCAACATCTTTCCCCGTTTGCTCCTTTCAACTTCTACTGACAAATCAACAGGTCCCGAGAAACGGCAAAATGGCTCTCGGAATCTCTCCTACTGACGACCTTTCATCTGTAATCAGTCCATCCCAACTGCTCTGGAGCGTCATCGCTTCTGCCAGGGACGGAGGTACTCTAAACTTATTTTAGTGCTCGCCATTACCTGCCACTGGAGCTCTGCCTATCATGAGACGCGCATTCGCAATATCATTGATAGATCCGTTGCATTGGCCAAGTCTAGAAGCTTGACCATTCTTTCACATATCAAAACTACGTGGCATCCTTCAAGGATGTATTCGGTTGTAGGGCGCCAAGGTTAAGGTACGATTTCTAAAGGTGCAGAGGCATATGACTCTCAGATAATATTTGCTAACCCTCAGCCCGGATACTTCAAGTAAAAGTCTAGTGAACAGCCACTATGATTTCAATGAATGCTTATTGCAGATTCTGAGGATGGTGCTCGAGGACTATTCTTGACATGATTCATAAATAAGACGCTTTCGCCGCTTAAGCAAGTAAGGGCGGTTAAGATCAAACGAGTGTGGTCTAATTGTAATCAGTTGAAACAACTTTCACTAACAATGTCGCCCGTTTCCCGGCCATCCTAGAGTGGCGCTAGAGACCTCAAGATATCGAAATCCTTCAGTAACAGGACACCCGTTCCGACCAAAACCCCTTGTGTCCGTCACTTCTGGGCATACTCATTGGTATCGATACTGCTTTGCATCATTTCAATGCAGCGGCAACCATTATACCTGGACAAAGTTCCAGATGCATCTGGTCGAGCGATAATGGCGTACCGTTCCGAGGGGCCCTCTGCAAGATATCGATCCATCGGACCCAATCCGTGGCTGGAGCGAGAATTCATGAGACGCTCTTGGAACATGGGGCCGTGATACGGGCACGTATATGCTTCGTCCACACGTGCCGGGCGAGACTCGTATTGTGCATTGCCTGTTTGGAATTGCGAACCCACACCCAGAAGCTTATGCTCTTCTCTGTTGGATCGGTGGGTAGAGAGAATGTCTGCTGATGGTCGCTGAGGCTCTAGGCCGACAGTTTCTTCGGCACCATATTGCGTGTACGCAGTAGTGCCGGCGAAAAAGGTGGGGTTTCCATAACCTCTCTGCTGATATGGAGTCTCTCTTTCGAATGTCGGGCCAGAAGTGGATGAATGAAGTATCGGGTCCATCTGTCTTTGATTCTGAGTGTCCCGTGTGGGCTCGTTCCTGCAAGAAGCTGTCAGTCTCCTTTCGTCATTTAATCTTCAATAAGGGAATGGACGTGTTCGAACTCAGAGAGTTCGTCACCTTTTCGGCTTCGGAGCGCTTCTCTGTGAAGCCATTGATGTTGATTTGCCGAGAAGATGATTGGACTTCGCCGCTCAATTGTCAAGGAGAATGGGTAGGGGTAGGGCTTGATTTCTTCAGAGTTGTTGGTAATCCTCTTACCTGGGGACTGGCTCAAGGTTTGGAATATCTTCTACATTCTGGCAATTTGACTGACATTATATAGTATTCTACACTGCACAGACGAGGGGTTGCAAAGTCCGCCGCACAGGAAAGGCAAATATGCTCCACAGATACTGGTATGAAGGATGCGCCCTCTTAGATTGGGCCATTCCCGCTGTTTGGATCAAGGCATGGCCATTTATGGGCACATGGTCAATCAATGCTTGCAGTTGTTCAAGCTAGCGCAACAGTGATGACCAGGTGGTCCCAGTGTCAGCGAGACTTGCAAGGCAAAGGATGTTGCGGTCACGTCTTCAGTTACAGAAGGGGGTTTCCGTGTCTCTGCCGCCGGCATTATCTCCTTGCCATTGGCTGGTATCCTTTTGTTCACCTTGACAATCATCAGACACCAATGGCAGTAACGCACTGTTGGGTTGGCGTGCGTAAGCTACATTTTCTCCTTCTCGTACCATTGGGCGGTCTCCTTGTGTCCGCCCCGAAGGTCAGGGGGTATAGCAGCATTCAATTCCATTGTCCTGATACTTTCCTCCGGTCAATTGCCTGACACCGATCCAGAAATCATCGAGGCTCCCCTAGAGTCCGGTGATTGGCCAGTCTGCTTTTGTTTGCTCTTGCGTTCATGTATTAAGTTAGCCGACGGGTCATCGAGCATGCAGTGTGTGCAGCGTGCAGGCAGAGCAGCAAGCATCTTACCTGGATGAGGGTTAGCCTAATTGTGGACATTGGCTGTAGTTGCCTTCTTTGCTACCTAGTTATGCCTGTGATTGGACAGTATTCTTTTGTTCGACGTTAGCTTGTATCCACTACGTCGGGTGTCCCCAAGTATACTACCTTACGATCGTCTCCCTGCTCAGTCTTGCTTTCTCGCCTTGGCGTCTCATACAGCACATACGTAGTACTCTCAGAGTGTCGGGGTATTGCGCCCGCGTACCGCATATGTGGTGGTTGCCTAATAAGGCAGCCTCACCGATAGAAAACGGCGTTCTGCTTCCCAGCCTTCTGAGTATGTATACTCGGCCCTTTCTCTCGATCTCAAGTCTGCAAATAATCGGATATTCCTATTTTCTTTCTCTTCCTTAATAAGGGTCCCCATATTTCACAAGCTTAACCGTATCGACCTCGCTTTAACTAGTCGCTACTGACTATGGAGGCATCCTTTCCACAAGCTCTTTCCCCTTCGCTTCTCGATGTCCCGTTCGACCAGAAATGGGAGCCTCTCAAACCTACTATTGAGCGTCTATACATTTACGAGAACCGGAAGCTTTCCGAGGTTATAAAAACCATCAAAGACCTGTATGGGTTTGACGCTGCGTAAGTCTGACCTGCATACATCCTATCTACTGATCGCACCTTGTCCGAAGAGGGCTAATGCTGACCACTCTCTTCTCTGACTAGTGAGTCTCAGTACAAGTATCACATCAAGAAGTGGAAGTTGAGCAAGAACACTTCAACTCCGAAAAAAGCGGCGTTGTGCCAAATCATCGGCACAAGAGCACAGTTGGGCAAATCGTCGGTCGTCACACGCAAAGGGCAGATTGTTGATACCAAAAATCTGAGGAGATATCTCAAGACCGAAGCAAGGAGGGAGATCACATTACAACCGGGGGCAGGAGGGGCAGCCAAAGATGCAAACTCGTTGTCTGGGCATATCTCTCTGTTCGGAAACAGGATGTAAGGCCTCTCGAGCTCAGCAGCAGCTTCTTACTCACTCATGATTGGCCAGATTCATGAACTGGAATATGCCCTACGGGGCTATGAGATCTTCAGCATCCGGAGCAGCGAATTACGCCTCACCGCTCAGTGACACCGAGGTCACTACTCCATCATCCCCACATGCAGCGCCATCTCCTATGACTGTGGCCGTTAGAGCAATGACGCCTATTGACAGAGCTCGTCTCTTCGTTGAAGGGCGACATAATGAATTGCTCAAATCAATGGAAAACAGACAAAGGGTGTGAGTATCCCAGTCAATAGTAATGTCGGCGCTCCTGACAGCGTATGTAGCACGATGTCGACGTGGATGTATCAATTTTGGCTCTTCTCCTTTAAAACAGCAAAGCATTGGGGCCGCGGCCCGCAAGACTGGACTGCTGTCATTCTTGGCTTGGATGATTATCGGCAGCGGACGACAATCTCAATCTCTTCACCGAGCACTCCGGGGATGAGTGTGGATATTCCAGCGTCCCAAACCACTTCGAGAGAGGATGAAGTGGTTGATGCCACCACGTCAAGTGCTAAGAAGAAGCCATCGTCCCTATGTCAATGGAGCACTCACGTAGGTTACAAATACTATGAGAGCCTTCCTTCCCCACCACGTTCCCCACCAGGCTATCTCAACCTCGAAGACGAGGAAAGCTGGCCAACGTGGCCTGCCTCTCATGACTCCAAGGAATTCACGGAAAAGCTCAGTGACGGCCTAGAAAGCAACAGTTTTAGCAACGTTGGAATCAGTGATTTGCCGATAGCAGTCGATCAGATTGTCAAAGCTGCACGACGCTCACCTCATGAGCTTCTTGAAGAGGCTCTTGGCTTCAGCATCATGAGTCGAAATGTGGAACTAATGTCACAGCTGTACGAACAACTTCGAGACAACCTCGGCGGGCTGTACCCGTTTCATCTCGCGGTTACTTACCTAGACGGCTCAAAGACATGCTGTAACGTTTTGGACACTCTTGAGGAAATGTGGCCACACCGTCTCCGCAAGCTGTATATCAACAACCTTGGCCATACAATTCTCGATCATCTCATGATTGCCATTCTCAAATCTCACACGTCTTGTTTACCTAGTGTAGTAGATGTCATCTTCAAGAAGGAGAAACGTTTTGAAGGGGAAGACGTGGATATCTGTGGGCGATGGGACGCTGACTCTGACTGCATTCGCGCGCTCTTAGCGAACGGTACGTCGGGCATACCATTTGAATGGAAGCACATGTTCTGCCACACATCAGTTCAGACCATTTGCCATTGCATAGGGACCATCTTCTGGCCTGATTATGGACCAAATATCAACGCGCCGAGTGGATTGTTCGTGAGACGTTGCTCGAAATGTGGACTTAAGCTGCAGGTCTTACCGCTACATACCTTAGTTTTAGTTGGACTTCATCTTTCTCAGTCTGGGTGCAAAGACGAAACCTTGTTTGGCATACTCGCCTGTTTGCTCTGTCTCTTGAGCTATGGAGCAAATCCCTTACTTAAAGCAGACATCTCGTTGCAGACCCTCCTGGGCAGTGAAGAGGTTAACGAATGCAGTGGACCCCGCTGAGCTTGCAGAAAAGGTACCGGCTAGCTTAAAATCAACGTGGTCTAGGGAGCTTAGGACAGGTTGGCAAGTGGTGTGCAACGTGCTCAAGCACTCACAAGCAGAATGGAAAGTCAGACACTCCCAGCGACGGTCCACCTCAAAGGAACGGGAACATGAGGATGATTTCAACACTTTCATTGAATACAGCGAAGACGAAATGAGCATCGATGAAGAAGCAAGCTGTGACACGAATCTTCCGGCTCGATGTCCGGACAACGAAGACCATAAGAATTTTTTCGGGGGGAGCAAAGTTCTCCCCTCTCTTTGGGCCGCTGTACAGACAGAGCTACTGACATACAGGCGTCTCGAAGAGGGAGATGCATGGATTTCACAGAACTTCAACATGGATGCCCTAAACGGGAGTCTCCAAAGTGGGGGCAAGGTTGCTATTGCACTTGTGCAGAATGAGATGATGAAACCGTTCTGCCGCTGTGGCGAATTTCCAGCAGCTGTTCCAGCCTGCACGCTTGTCGACGAGGCGGCGGCGTATCATTTCTCGAATTCGGAGGATTGGAATCGAACCACTTATATTCACACTTCCACCATTCGTGAGGAACAGTGGGACTACGTTGACTAGAGGTCTGCTTGGTTTGCGACACGAAGCATTAAGACTATCCAACATACATTTGAGTTGCGGTACAATGCACACATGATATACACTTCTGACCTACCAGTCAGCCACTGAAAGATGCTCATTGCATCGCAGGACGCAGTACGTCTTGTACACTTTGCACGAAGGGAGAATAGTAGATTCTTTTAGGGCCTACTTTACTTTTTACATGTTTGGAAACGAGGTCATATGGGGCATTTAGTATATGGGGTTGAAGCTGCTAGGAGGCTATCTACGGAGTAGGAGATGGAAGGTGAAAACTCTACTAGCGGGCCCCAGCCCTACCAGCCCTATGAAGCGGAGGTTACCAACTCCCCTATTTCCAACATTACATACGCAACTCCCCCCACCGAGCAGGCGAGCTGGGGCTTCGTAATCTCATCGACTCACACTCTCTACACTATAACCCACCACCCCTTCCCTTCCCTTCCCTTCCCTTCCCTTCCCTCCCCCTCGTCCATCAATCGCCGTCACGCCTCGAGCCCCACCACCACTCGAAAGATTACCATCACGTATCGCCGAATCCCAGCCAGCAATAATTCCCCAGACGAGGGGCTGCGAGGGCAGTGGGCGCAGTGATTCACCACGCCTTTTTCATGGCAGATGGAAAAGCTCACACCAGATCTAAGCTAACTGCGAACGTTTTTCGTATGTGAAAAGGAAAGTGACGGGAGAGCAAAGTGTGGTGGAAGACATCGAAAAGTTTTTTTGGTTAGCTGTTTATATAGATACGTGTGGCTTTTTGGTGTTGCGAGCTGGGGGGATGATGATATGGTGGCTGGTGGTTTAATAAAACATTTTGTTATTACTTGATTTTCGATCTGAGAGTTTCTAGCATGTGCAAATTAAGCCCCCCCCACACCTTTTTTTAAAAAGTTTAGAAAAGGGGGCCGGGCGCCCATTAATTTGCACATTTCAGGAATCCTTGGCCCTTTTTTTATTTTTATTTTTATTTTTATTTTTAGTTTTTGGAGAAAGGGGAGGAAGGAGGGGAATTGGGGCTATATGAGATGTACTGTAGATATTTACTCGTACTAAGTAACTAACGGCTGCTAAAAAGGGGGGTTTCAAACACCGTGTTGCCTGTTTCTATTTTAATTAATTAAATCCGTCATATTTATGATTGAAAAATTTCTTTTTTTTTACAAGAAAACAGTTTAAGAGAATGTGTAGTCGAATGATTGGAGTATAAAAACACACACACACACTCGCGGCCGATTTGAAACGATGAAAGTCTTATTGAAGTCCTCCGGTCTGAGCAAAAGAGCGAACGAAACTTGCTTTACAATACATCTACATATGCCCCAGATAACCAAACCCCACGGAAACGATGCCGCTGGGGGGGGAGAGAGGACAAAGCGATATTTCACAGAGAGACCACGACCTTCTTGGCGGACACACCCTTCTTGTTCATGTCCATGGCTTCCTGGACGTACTCGAGGCCCTTGCCCACAACCAGCGGCTCGGGCGCAGCAATGTACTTGCCTTGGGCGAGGGCAGCCGGCAAGTAGTCTTCGTAGATGGCGCGGCTGACCTCGTTCGCCATGAGGTCGCTGCCGAAGATGAACTTTGTGTCCACACGGTTCACCCTGGATTTGACCGCCATGGACATGTTCGACCATCCCATGGAAAGCCCGGTTGAGAGCCATCCCATTGCGCTTGATGGCATCTCGGCGGGCACGTCGACGCTAGCCTGGGCGACGAATTTCCTTCCCTTGGACGCCGCAAGGATTTCGATGCAGGCCTTTAATGATCCATTGCCGATAGAAATTGCGCCAGCGGATTGTCTGTTCCGGAATGCCTCGATGATGTCTTTGATAACCGTCGTGCTGGTAGTCAAAGACCTCAACAGCACCGAGACTCCTGACGTAGTTGAAGTTCTTCGGCGAGGCCGTCGTGATGACATCGTGGCCGGCCGCGACGGCAAGCTGGATGGCATTGCTCCCGACGCTTGAGGAGCCGGCCCAGACGAGAACGGTCTTCCCGTTCGGCTTCGCCGACACGGTCGGATACGGCAACGCAAGGAAGTCTTTCTGGAACAGCGCACAGGCGGCGGTCGACAGGCCGAGGGGCAGGACACACGCGTTCTCATAGGGCATGGAGCTGGGGATAGGCGAAGCCATGTTAGTCCTGATCACGGTGTATTGCTGGAATGCGCCTTCGGCCGACTTGTTGCTCTTTGGGTCCATGCCGACTGCATGGCCGACGACACGGTCGCCAACCTTGAAGCGCGTGACGCCCTTTCCCACCTCGACGACCTCGCCGGCGAGATCGCTGCCCATGACGAAGGGATATTTGATCCAGGAGAACATTATATTGCCGGCGGCCTGTTTGAACCAGTCAAGCGGATTGATGGCGACCGCGCCGTTCTTGACGACAATCTCGTTCTCACCCGGTGGGGTGTAGGTGGCAGGCTTGACATCGAGGGGTGTGACCGATTTGGCGGACAAAAATGCCGCGTGGTTGGAAGGCATGATGCTTTGGCGGAGGCGGCAAGATACCCAAAAAGCAGCAAGACAGGGAGATTTGAGAGGAGGATCTAATCGTTGTTGCTGACGAAGAAGGACGACGGACACAGTAAAGGCTTTCTACTCTCTGCATTTCGGACAAAGAGTCGATGGCGGTGCAACTGATAGCCCGACTGCAAGCGAGCGAGCATTGTGCTCTTCATAGAGCCTTCTCTGCTACTCATCGAGTCTGTCGTTCTATCATCCTTCAACTGGGATAGCTGAAATCAAAGGGAATGGACTAAGATATCGGACGAATTGTTGAGCCGAAAGTTAAACCTGCAGGCGCCCACGCAGAATACATGGAACCTTTTAGCGAGACTTTAGGGGAACCTCTCTGAAGATTTCTATACATATTTCCAACTTCAGCAATTGATCATATATAATCCGTAAGTATATATAAGGTATATTTCCTAGTTTAAACCCACCCAAAGGATAATGGACCGGGGGGGAGGCTCGGTTATTGGTTGGTTCCAGATGATTTGCGACGGGCGCCTTCCCTTTTCGAGAATGCCAAGACCCGTCTTAAGCCTCTCGGTGAAATCCGTCAAGTCCCATCTCTGCGCAGCTCAAACATAAAGGTACCTAAGGTAGGTCGTCTTTGGAACTGTAGAAAGCTTCGTAACACGAGAACATTATTGTTGATCCTCGCTCACGCAAATCGTAGAAATTGTCGACATGAACTTCTGCATATGACGATCTAAGGTATTCAACCCAAAAAAAAAAGAAACATCTTTAATGCTCATGCATTCGTGCAACGGCATTCCAGGATCCCGCTCGCTCTATGACCCTCATGTCCAAGTGCCGAGAATGTTTTTCAATCAATAGCTTCCTAGACACGTCCCGACTCCCAAAACATTTGACTGACGCCAAGAACTCCGGGGGGCTGATGCTCGAATGATGAAAATGGTTCCGATCAACCTGATGGATTGGGTTCGTGAGGTACGGTATGAGTACGGAATAGTGTCATTATTGTAAAAAAGTCCTCGATGCCGCTCGTGTCAGCATTGCCTTCTCCGATAATAACACTCAACCAATAGTTGCCAACGCTTCAGAAAAAGGCAGGCAGCCAGTTAGACATACAGCCCTATTTCCCCCCAGCGATTGCTACCACCAAAAAACTCACAGCGTACTAAATCCTAACAAAAAAACCGAAAACTTCTAAACCCATCATTTCCCACCCCATTGGCTTCTGTCAGCCTTCCTCATACTCCGTACATATCTGACATACCCATACCACATCCTCCGTACCGTAACCAAGGCCCTCGACTAGGTACCTTACCTAAGCGGACTAACTACCCATCCTTACCTTACACCTTACCTACTCTTCCCAATCATTCCCCATCGTCACCAGTCACCAGTTCCCTAGTTATTGTCTTCATACCCCATATTCCGTACCTACACTCCTACCAAACTCCACCACACACCATCCACACCATCCACACCAACCCCTGCCCCCCCCCCGGCGGAACTCGCCGAAACCAACCCATCGAATCGGACCGATCCGTCGGTTGCCCCATCCCTGTCTCCTCGGCTCACCCGCCTAGGTATGGGAGCCCTTGCGGTACGTACCCGAGGAAAGACTTTTTTTTACTTTTCAAGCGTTCCGACTATGTAAGGGATTCCGTGGTACTGGTAATGGGGCGGGAGGGAGGGGAGATCTTGTTTGTTGGGTTGGGATTGGGGTTGGGATTGGGATTGGGTTGGGATTAGAATGAAACCTGGCTGAAAGGCGGGGAAAGCTTGGCTATGGGAATGGGAATGGGAATGGGAGTGTTTTTTTTTGTTTTTTGGTAAGATCGTATGGTTAGATTTTTATTGAACAGAAGTAAAGGAGAGTGTGGTAGACATGACACGTTAGCCTAGATTTCTTTTTCCAAAGCTCTTCTACTCATTATATTCAAAAGCCCGTTCCTCTCGCCGTCGCAAAAGCTATTCCGCTCAATCGTACCGTCGTTGAAAGGAAAGTCGTGAGACATAGGAAACGCCTGCGCAGCTACAGTAATGACTCTCTCTCGTAGTATCGGATCAGGTGGCCGAAGCCGGGGGAGAAAGGTCCATCTCTTTCATCCGCTTCTCAATGCGCTCGACGGCGGTGGGATCGAGGGCAGTCTCCTTCGGCGGGGGCTGGCGGGTACATTCGTTGCATCGTTCGTGACCGCATTTGCCGCATGTCTTCTCATGGTCTTTGAACATCGTAGAGCATTTGTCGCATGTCCAGCGCACGTGGACTCTAACATCCCGATGGTGGCGTATTGCCAGGGGGAATGTCTCCTCTTTGTCGCCTGGGTAGCCTCCGGCATACTTTTCGGACTTGGCCCTGGGTACTGTTAGCTGGTGAAAAAATGAATGGAACGGCTGAGCTTGCGGTTCCCGGGGACATGAAGGACAACGCTCGTGTCCGCAACCCTCGCATTGAATGGCTCGGCCGACGAAGAGAGTGTCGCACTTGTGGCAGGTTCGGCGTACCCTCTGCGACGGGTTCTTGCGCGCCAACTCTTTGCCAGTCACACGTGAAGGCATAGTCAGAATCTTGGATTTTCCCTTTGTGGCATCTTCGCCAGAAATCGCTCCAGCTCCGAGCCCTTTGCCCTTGGACTTGGTTTTTCTGATAGGGAATTTGGGGCATTTCTTGCAACGATTATGGTCACAGTTGGTGCACACCTTTTCAGGACCAAAAGTGACTTGGCAGCGGTGACAAGTACGATGGACACGCATGCGGATCTTCTTCTCAACCCGTTCGCCATCGCCTTTGGTTGGCGCCGTCCATTCACCAGGTTCCAAGGTTATGCCATACTTTGCAAAGAGAATGCGAGCCTTTTCTTCCTGGATTGTGTTGCTCTGAGCGGCAGTCGTAGCGAATCTTGCGTTCGTCGGCTTGGTGCTCGGTTTGGTGTCCCGAATGGACTGCGAGATTGCGGCAGGAACCGAGGGCGCTGGGGTGGCCTCTTCCTGGATTGGCTTGCCGGTGACATCGGAAGACTCAACTGCTGAAGGATCGAAACCAAGAGGAGCTATGATAGGAGCGCTGTGATTGATTAGTTGATGACACTGAGGCGTGTAGAATAGATGTCTGAGAACATACCTCCCTAATGGTGCTGGGCTTGATTCAGCCTGTCCGGTACGACGAGACGCTGATTGAGTCCCAGAGACGGTAGGTACAGAGTCTTTGCTGGAGCTTCCCCTCTTCAAGACTTTGCTAGCCCGTCTCATGAATTTGGAAAAGCTTTGGGACCTTTCGCCGGAGCCCGGTCCACCTGGTGCTGAAGAACTCATTGTGGTGTAAAGTGAGAGGCTGAGCAGAGTCAAGTGGAAGTCGTGAGTTTATAGACAAGTTTCCGATCGAGCTATTCACAACAATGGGTAATTGAATGTGTCGATGTTGGAGGCTGTGTAACGCACGTGAATTACGTGTGCGCTGTCGGTCCGACGCAGATAAGGACGATTGGAAGAGAAGAGGAGGATGCACTTGTACTACCCTGAGGCAATCAAGGTAAGTTGTACTAAAGCAGAGGAGTGATGGTCGATTGTTGTATTTTTCCTCTGGGGTGTACAGGTGACAGTGATTGTTGGTCCACAATCGAGCGCGAGAATAATCCGATCAATCACTTCAGAACGAAAGACGTCAGTAAGCCGGTGCGCCCATGGTATAAAAACTGAGACCTATCGTCGCGCCTTGTCAAGGTGACTGTGAGAGGTGAGAGGTGCGTGAGAAGGGCGGAGGTTGGAAGGAAGTACAAGAGGAGGAAGGAGGGAGGTGGGAGACGACCAGGGTCTTTTGTTAGGGACCTTAGGGTATTCAAGTCCCTCGGTATAGAATTGAAGGTTAATACCAAGGCAGTCGTAGTGGGAGTGTCTAGCAGGGTTTAATATTGCTCGGGACCGCTTAAAGACTTGCATTGGACGCTTGTGGACTCTGTTTCCGCTTTTTTCCCCCCTGCAAGCTGAAGCCTGCAGTGGAGATGGCGGAACAGCGCGGAATTCTCTCGGAGTTCTGTTCGTAGCGGGGTAGAAGTACTAGGTAGTACTAATACCACGGGTGGGTACCTACCTATGGTACGGAGGAATTAAATTACACTTTGCACCTACAGCATATATGATATATGATATGCTCAATTGAAGAGTGCGAATCAATATTCATGTGTTGGTGATGTGCGATTAATCCCTAGTCACCCACTCGCACTTCATGACTCGGCGTGGGATAGTCGCAGCACATGGGTGTCATGCATGATGCATCCAAAGCTCACCAGACTCTCGTCGTACTGCAAAGCCCTGGTCTTTGGGAAACCCGAGGAAGCAGATGCGACAGCCGTTATTGTGATGTACAGATAGATAGATAGATACATAGATGCCTGCGCTTGCATTGGCTCTTTCCACATCTTTATTCCTGTTGCCGATTGGATCATCTTCGCTCACCATTCTGCGACAACCAAGTCAGGACTGCAGCCTGCATGAACGTCGTACCAGATCCACATAGCTTGCTCCATCAACCTTCGTCCAAAAAAGACACCGCTTCTGATTCGTCGCGTGTCGATTTTGCGATATCTCCATGTTTGGGAGATGCGTCGATGCTACCGAGGTAGAATACTCAATGTCGTTGTTGTCTGAGATCTCAAGTCGCCAAGGCGCACATAGACGATGTCTCACCCGCCAGTTGTTTCGCCATGGACCTGGATACGCGAAACAGAAGATCTACTTCTTCAAAAACTAATCTATTTTTACATGCTCAGTCTCACTTTCCAATTCGTCTGAAAGAATAAATGCTGCCTATGGGATTGTTACTATGTACGAGTACCTCCTACGGTAGCCGTGATAGCAGCCCGTCGTAACTTTAGTAGTAGGTCAACAAATATGACTTCCTTTCGTGTTATTCGAGAGTCAGAAAGCGCCAGGGCTCTGCGCCGGGGAAGAGAAGAGGCTGAACACAACGCCCGTTATTCCAACTTGCGGGATACATTTCATCTTCCCTTCCCTGCATCGGCAACCGAATACGTGGAAAGGCATGGGTCCCGACAAAACAAGTCTTCCTTGTGCGACGAGAAGAATAATGACAGCCTATCGAAATTGCCCCGCGAGATATCAGATCTCATTCTTTCGAAGCTGTCGCCGGCTGCCCTTGTCGCTGCTCGGACTACCTGTCGAGCATGGTGGACAATGATCATGAGCAACACGTGGATCCTGGCTTCCGTCCTAGGCTTCGAGCATCCGCTAGCTGTGAGGGTTGACCTGAGAAGTGGAAACGATGAGGTTAATCTCCGGCGTTTGCAAAAGGCCTTAGATCGCCAAAGGACCATATACTCAGACGACGAGCACCCGGGTATTTGGCCCTTGCACTTTCGACGACGGGTCATGGACTTCTCGATTCCACAAGTCTGCAAGCATATGAACCAAAAGTACTCAATATCAGGATTCGAATTTGGCTCTGCGGTCTTCAGTGTTATTGGGAGATTCATGGTACTTCTCGTAAACAGCGCGGTTGAAACAGCGGCAACCCCTCAGCAAGCCCACAGCGTTGTCTTTTATCAAATTGCCTTGTCCGGCGAACCGCTCTATGTCGGTTCCTTGCCATGTCCTAAACGCAACGGCCCATTGAGCGTTGTCCGGGGCGTCGAAAACCGACAAAACAAGTCTTGGAGCATCACAATTGATATTGATGGCACCACAAGGTCATACTCAATCGCTACCCGTGGAGCCTATGCGAAGAGTGATGCGCCTTTTGTTCTCGCACAACTAGAAACAGAAAATGCTCCTTTCGCAGATGCTCAGGAATCCAACCTTGTCACGGAATCATCGAATGACTTTGCGACACCACAAAAGCCATGGCAGATCTTGACGATCTTGACGTATTTACCATATACAACGGTAAGGATAGTGAACATATCGTACCCTGTTCGGATCTTAGTTACAGGCACAAGACTGATTTGTTCGATCTTAGGGTGAGGGCACTGGGAGCGTTAGAAAGATCGCGTTAGCCAAGCACATGTTATCTGGAACTCTTTGGGTTGTCAGGTTGGGGCCTCCACTGGAAATGTCAGACTCGGCAGATAATGATCAGAAGATCAAGGATTCACAGCACCAGGAAGTGGGCCATTGTGATGGCGTTGGAATCGTCACAGCCGTTGCACTAATCGTCCCTCCAAAAGATAAATGGATCTACAGAAATGTATCAGTAGCTTCATTTGCAGGTCCTGCTCGAGTTGCCGTCATCTGGCAAGAGAATGTGGATAACCATCAACACACAGAAATGTATTTTCATGACATTCCAATCATGATTCTTTACAGGAAGAAAGAAGAAGGTACCGCTGAGCAGCGGTATGCCTATCTGCACCGCTTGACAGAGCCAGAGTCATCGCCATTACCAGAAAATCTGGGGCCATCGGGTATGTTTGTCAACGTCCATGGTAGACGCGTCCAGTCACTGGGCTGGCAAATGGGTGGGATCCACGCTTCCAGCCCTATCTGGAATCTTTCTACTGCGAAAAATTCCAGGCATTCTCTTGATGTTCAACAGGCGCTCGGAGGCTTGCAAGCAACCCGGGGCGCCAAAGTGCTACACGATGAATTCGTTGACAACCGAATGTGTTTCGTCTGGGGTCCCGCCGCGTCAGATAGGCATCATATCTCGCTCGCCGTCTTTAATTTTAGGTATGAGGGTTCCGCGAAACCGAACCCAATACGGAATGCGTATCCTGCGTGGCAGGCCAGCCTAGTAAACCCGCCCGACTTCTACTTTACACGCTGCGCTTGTGCTTTTCATGACGATGGCTACACCATCGTCTTACCCGACACCGCCTGCGCTGCCTTGATTGCAAGTACAGGATCGAGCCCAAAAGATCAACCACGCAATCCGACCTCTACGAATCCACCAATCGAGCATTTCGAAGCCTGTGCGCCCTACGGAAGCGAAGAATATAAGCTCAAAGAACAACTCCTCAGAAAGCGATTCACCACTCTCTTCCCAAAAACCCACCCCAGCTTCCTGCGCTCGTTCTGGCCAAACCCTACACCTCCAATTCCAACCCCCGTACCTGGATCCATCCAGCACTACGACCCGCCCGCCAGGAAAGAAGCGCTGGAGAGGCGCGACGAGGAATTGCGGTCGCACATTAGGGAATGGAAACGCGAAGGGCGGTCGGACTTTGATATTGCGCAGGCGTGGCTCCACTCCAGATGGTCGGGTTGGGGTGCAGTTCCGAAGCCGGAGGGGTGGCGGGACTTGTAGGTGGTGTGATTTTGATCTGTGCGAGGGTTTTACGTAGTGATACTTCTGGCGCCAGATGAATCTGTCTGAGACCATTCAAAGACTAGGTGTAACGAGCTTGCTCTATCTCAGAAACAAAGTTGTTGTTTGTCATCAAAGGTCACACGTACTTCGATGCTGCAAAGGCAGGTTGTTCATTTGCCATCCAATATGCCCTATTTTCAAATTTTTTGACATGGAGGAGGTTTCCCGGGTCGGGATGGAGGCTATGAAGTAAAATTCGGTACAAGTAGGCGGGCATGCGAATACTGGATCGCTGGTGTTGGGTGGTTTGGAATACAACCTGCAACGGGGTTGTTCATTACTTTGAATACAGAAACACATTGTACCCACTACCGTCCGTCCCTCAAAACCACCTTTTTCTGCTCACATCGGCAAAAGTTCGCGAGCCCGATCTCAAATGGCAATAGATATCGATATAGATTGATGTCCAGTTCTGTTTCTATTGCATGGGTAATTGCGGCCCGTGCTATCCTGGAAGAGAATGGTGAGTTCTAGTGCAAGGCGAGGTTTTCCCACTGGGGCCAGAGCCGCGGTGGCGGGTCGGTGTGGCCTGGGTGAGTTAGGGTTGGGCCTCCATTCAAGTGCACAAATATGGGACGGGGAGAAGAAAAATGATCATGGAAATCTGCGTTGACGCAAGACCTCTTTATCACCGTTGGGTCATTGTCAAGAAGCCTGCATGCGGATTCGAAGGTATTCGTTTGGACAACGAAACCTCGGGCCAAGAATATCTGAGCTCCTATTCAACTGAGAAGATCTGTCAATGTCTTTATGGGCCTGTTGATGAAACCTACAATTGAGTAATGTAAGTTACGAGGGGGTTTGAGGGCAAACCTACTGATCGCTAGGGCTAAGCGAGGATGACCAATGTATCCATTTGAGGATAAGCGTAGGGTCTTGTTTGTTTACTTTTCCATGATCACAATCGCAACCGCAAATCGCAATATCCTTGCAGATACGACATTGAACTATCCATGAGAAAAGGCTTTTCCAGCTTAGGTCTCTCTAAATATTACTTTGACTATGGATTTTAATGCGCGAATGAGCCAGCAATTTCGCTCTCAAAATGCCGGCAACGGAGGGCGAGGCAAGCAACAGCATAACGATAGCGATGCCTTCATGCGCCTGGTAAGTCGCCACCTAAACCCGGATCCAAGGCCATTCAAATCGGCTGACTCGTGCAAAACAGCCCGATCGTGAGATTGCAGGATGCATCAGCGACATTGGCGTACAGTTCTCACCCGAAGACCTCCAAAAGCCCAATCCACAGCAAATACAAAAGGTCTTTGAATGGTTTGCAGAGCTATTGATGAATGCGACGCGCGAGACGGTCGAGCCTGCAATGCGCGCTGCAGCTGAGGATGTCTGTGGGGAATATATGGACATTGTGCCAGCAGATACGAGGAATTTGATGGGCTTCTATGTCTCCTTACGAAAGCTGCTGATTGAAGTAACATAAGCCCCTCTTTAGTGATGAATTGAGCGTTACTGACATAGTGTATCTAGTGTGGTATCACCGACTTCTCGTTCAACGACTTACTAAAACCTACGCACGACCGCCTCGTCAAAATCTTTTCGTACATTATTAACTTCGTGCGATTCCGCGAGTCACAGACTGCTACTATAGATGAGCATTTCAACAAAGCTGAGACTACAAAAGCTCGTATTGAGACTCTATACATGGAGAATCAGGACATGGAAGCAAGACTCGACGAGATGAAGGCCCAACGCAAGTCCATGGACGTGCTAGTGAAAGAGAAGACAGAGCGCAACGATGAGCTTAAGGTGCGGCTAAAAGAGCTGAAAGCCAAGCAAGAGCCAGTCGTCGATTGGCTAGAGAAATGCAAAGGAGAGAAGGTGAGGTTGGCAGGCGCGCTGGAGGCCAAGACCGAGAAATGTATAGGGGTACGGCAAGAGTCGGAAAAGCTCCGACCATATGTATTGCAGTCACCCGTCGCGCTACAAGCGAACTTAACAGAGCTCTCAGACAATCTTACCAGAGACCGAGGACAAATCGACAGTCTCGAGAAAAGAACAAGAGCGCTGCAGACGAGCTCCGACACCTTCGGCGTAGTCACCAACGACGTCTCATCCTGCATCAAAGTCCTCGAAGAAGTCTCAAACGAACTACACAAAGAGGACGAAGAAAACCTCAAAGCCGCCAAGCGCCGCGACGCCCTGTCCGAACGGGGAAACAACGTGCGGGAAATCGAACGCACAGAAGCCCTGCTGCAGCGGCAGCTCAAGCGATGGCTGGACCGCACAGAGCAAGTACGGAGCGGCAGCAAAGACAAAGCGCAAGCCGCCAAGTCGAAGATGGAGGATCTGCGAGGCGTGCATCGGCAGTTGACGGAAGAGAGGGGGGAGAAGGGGCGCGAGATGGAGAGGAGGAGGGTTCGGATCGAGCAGACGGAGAAGAAGGTATGTCTCCCATCTAGCCTTCCCACGCATAATCTGGCGGGGGGGGGGAATTTCTTTGAAAAGCGTTGCTGAAACTGATTTGCGCATTAGATGGCCGACCTGAAAGAAAACATCGAAACCGAGATCCACTCCGCGCACGACGAGTACTTGAAAATGGACTCGCATATCAAGCTCTACATTACCGAGATGGAGCAATCGATCTACACATCGTAGCGCTTCGCGAATGGGTGCAGGGGGGTTTTCTATGGTGTTGGGCACGGCTGGAGGTTATGATTGGATGGGATGGCGTTTATGGTAGATACCGTTTGGATTTGGAGCCCGTTGGAAGGATTAGCGCGATGTGTATACTAGGTCCTCCGTTGTCTCGAGGGAAGTTCCTACCATAGTCATTGATTGCTGCAGGCAGTGGAAGGTGACAATGTCATGGAGGAGTTTTTCCCAACGGTGTCCATTACCCTCCCCCCTCGTCCTCCCCAATGCTAAGAAATACCCTTCTGCTCTAACATCCTACCCGTCTCCGTGATTCTTCTCACCCTCCCCTCCCCTCCTCTCCTCTCCCCAACCCTAATGCAACCTTCTCAACCCCTCCACCACCCCCCTCACCGCCTCCACATCCCCAACCCCCTTCCCCAACCCCTTCACAACCTCCTCCTGCACCGCAGGCGACAGATCCAAAAACGCGTCCACCAGCTCCCCGTCTACGAACCGGAACGGCTCCTCCGCCTGCCGCGCCTGGTTCCTGAATGCGCGGTAGCTGTTGAATGGGATGTTGCCGGGGGAGCGGACGAGGTAGGCGAGGGCGGATTGCAGGCGCATGAGGGTGTCGAGGTAGGCGGGGGCGATGAGGCCGATGAGGTAGATGGAGCCTTCGACCTGCGCGGCGGGGAGGGGTTAGTGGAGGTGGGGGAGATGGGGGGGAGGGAAAGGGGGCTTACGGTTCCGATGAAGGCCGTTGGGGTGACGATTGCGTTTGGATTGGCGGATACGTCGAAGCTGCGGATGCGGTTTACCATTTCACCTAATCTTATCTCGCTGATGACTTCCAGCCGGCGGCGGTCATCGGCCGTGATGCCATTGGTGTTTTGCTGTAAGACCATTATATTGCCCTCGGCGTCGCTTTCGAGGAATGCGGCGTCTTTCCCGACCTGCGCGACTGCTGTAGCCCACACTGTCTGGAAATGGCGTGCTACTTCCTCGAGTGTGTCGGGGAGACCGGCGGTGCCGCGCTTGTACTCGACAATGGAGACGCTTTTCATGAGGTCGGCTACAGCGATTATGTTGCCTGTTATGGCGATGTCGATGGGGGCAGTGGAAGTACGGAAGCTGGCTTGTTTTTGTAGTGTTCTATCGGATAGGGAGTAAACAACTACCTGGGCACTGTGTTACTTGATTTGCCAAAAAGGGGTTAAGAACATACTGTTTTGACTAGCGCTGCGACGATGTTTCCATCTACCACTCCGACAGCTCGACAAGCTCCCTTGACCGGCATCTTTGCCACAACTCTAAGTTTTCGGTGTTCGCCCACTGCAAAGACGAGGATCCTTCCTCGGATTGCTTCATCGTGATCGTCCATATATGTGGTGCCAACGATGAACCTTTCAACTATGGCACCCGACTCCTCACGAAGATCCGCCCTGCAAACACTCTCAACAAGCTCTTCCTCATTCAATTCGTATGTATCAAGTTCTTTGAATAGAACCTCATCGGCCAGCTTGAAATGGCTCTGCACAACTTCATTGCCAGCTCTCAATGTTCGCTGGATTGTGCCTAGTCCGAAGGCTTTTAGACTGGGTGAGTACTGTACTCTTCGGACCGTCTCATGCACCGGCAGCGTCTGCACATGTGTGATGCGCTCAGTGTCGACTAGAGCAATCTTGAGATCTTTCGCGGTAGAAATAGCTATCGCTCCTGGGTACGCTTCAGAATCGAAAGGACACACACATGATGCTTCTTCAGCAGTGATTGCGGAGTATATGATACGATTTTCAAAGCCGTATATCAGGCTTGGATGTTCGCAGGTTGCAAAGACACTGAAGATTCCATCGCCTTTAGGTAGGGCCTTGAAGTTGGCCTGCTCAGTTCCGAGAACTATAGCCTTTTTCGCTGACAGGCTAGGGCGAGCGGTATCGTAAGAGAACGTGACGACCTCGCCGTTGGTCATGGCGATGAACAGGGTGGGCGGCTGCTCCGAGAGGACTTGAGTAAGGAGGATCGAACGTGGTACAGAGATACCATCGTCGCTCATTGTAACGCTTCGGATGGTTTCCAATGTATCTATCTTAAAGATTGAAACTGCCGCGCTTTGCCAAAAACCAGCGAAACATACGTCGGTTGGACCCGTAGGTATGTGTATGCAGGAAATCTGGCCCTCGTGTGTGAAGTTTCTGCGCGCCTTGACTGAAAGGTCCCCATAGAGGTCGAGAATGAGAGCCTCGATACCTACTATTGATAACGCAAGTCTGGTGTCATTCGCCGATGCTGCCGTTATGCCTTGTCCATCAGGAGATGACCATTCTGATGTTAGCATTCCATTCTCGGCATCAATTATGCGGGCTGATGAACCTGTGACCTGAAGGAGACAGTTATTTGGAACATTGACTGCAAGAACCGTGCTTTCTGATAATGACAGACTCTTGTATTCGGCTGCCTCCTCGATCTCTCCGTCTGCTGCAAATTGAAATACCCTGGTTTCGTCTACAAACGAAGCAAGAAGTAGATCCATGTGTTGGCTCTCGCTAGTGGATTGTAATCCAAACAGATCGATAATGTGACCCATCTCCCCCAACAGCCCCTGCTCTTCCAGGCCAACTCCGCTTCGAATACTACGAAGGCTGCCGTCTCGAAAAGCTCCCGAGCCAGCGACTATTCTTGCTTGTCCAGAAGAAAATTCGCTAGTCTGTGATTCGCCTGCTCGGTTTCCCATATCCATGATCGTGAAGTCCAAAATGGGTGCAATGTTCGGAAGTGTTTGTACTATTTCAATCTTCTTTTCTAGCAATCTAATAACCTGTGAATCCCCTTGATGAGATCCTATAAACACATGGCCGTTATCCAAATATACTAGTACCGATGCTCGAGAAGTATGACCGATCAAATCTAGTTTCCAACCAGTAACCTGATCATTGCCCCCCAGTAGCAGCATCAGGAAGTAAAGTTTTCCGTAGTCATCGGCTAGAAGCCAGCGCTGTGCATCAACTTGTTCCCAAGCAACAAACAGAGATGCTTCTTTTAGCGGCTCAGTCAGACTCTCACCAGAAGCTTCGTTGATGTACGTAATCGAGGTCTCTGCAAGTATGAGAAGGCCGTCTATAGTCGTAAGCACATGGTCAGGCGTGGCTAGGCGATTTATACATACAGGCTGGTGCTGATACTGGTATTAGATGGCTAGCCCCAAGTTCCAGATCATCACGGGTTTCGATGACCTCCTCGAGGGTGACGTTCCCTTGCTCTCCACTGCCCCCAGGAGAATGGTCCAGGACTCTGATACTGAGGCAAGCCTTCCTATGGTTATCTTCATACAGGAAAGCAAGCTTGATCTGTTTACTGTCCTTGCCGCCGCGTGAGTGTACGAATGCCGAAGACCGGACGAAGAGATCGGATATTCTGGCAGCAACTGGCTCACCAAGAGTTCCAGCCTCCGGTATTCCTTTCCTCTTGCCCAATTGAGCTATTGGAATGACGGTAACGATCCCATTGTAGATCTGTAGAGCCATGAACTGCTTCGTAGGGTCAATCAAACACCGATCATGAGTCTGCGAATCCCTGGAAGTCTTATCTGCCACGTCAGTATACTGTGACTCCGTACGTAATTGATGTGAGTGACCATCCCAAGAAACTGTAAAATATTTGAACTGGTCGGTACCAACGAAGAGGTGTTCGGTGGATGAATTAGCGGGTTGCAGTTTCTCAAGCATTAGAATTTTGCCATAGATAGATCGGGTATGCGACAAGAGGAGGCCATCCGCAGTCTGAGCATATATCTCAAGCCTGTTGGCTTTCCTGTATGCTATGTTACACGTCCGAGCATACACAGCTAGAAAATAGGTGCTGACTCACGCTACAACCAAGCATTCCTCATCGGGACTGAGGAATCTCAGCTTGATTGCCTGTCGGATACTGCTAGGCCAATGTATAGGAGCTAAGTATGCCATCTCAGGCCTTCTATAATGTTTATGTGGCGGCTCTCGTAGTGGTTATGCGGACGCTGAAGCTATCAAGAACGCTTGCGGTGACGCGGTCAAAGTTTAGCAAGTCGTCAAATCAGATACAGCCATGCAGTAAAGTAGCAGTTCCAGAAGATGATTGCTTAAGTGGAGAAGTAACCTAACCAGGAGGACATCTCAAAAGCAGGTTACGATTTCCACAGTAAACACCTGGAAATGTAGTCCAATTGGACGAGCACTAGAATGAGACGGCGACGATTAATCCACTTAGACGGTCAGTCAAACTGTAACCCAACAAGGTCTTGAAGCCCAATAGGATTCTAGTTTAGTTAGCAGTCAAACGAAAACCGATTCAAAAGCTTGATAATTCATGTGAGGAATCTCTTGGTTCAATCGATACGAAAAGGTAGATAGATATCTAGATGTCATACAGCCCTATCAGCCTTATCCAGCGATTTGCTTCCGGCGCTAGCGGCGCCAAATTTAAAGTTTTGCGGGGAAAATGCAATATGACACAATATCGTTTTTTATTTCGCGAAATTCGGTTGATCTTACTTTCAGATCAACACCACCTACGCAACGCAACCCCATCTTCAAGTAGTTACTTCTTTGTAAGACCTCCTTCAAAATTATTCGTACAACTGCTATTTGTCTACTGATATAGGTAGCAGTTTCCACAATGCCGCGTACTAAAGGAGCCCCTAAGGCGGTCAATATCATTGTAGACCGAGAAGCTCGAGAAGAAGCTCGGGCTTCGCGGGAGGCGCCCGAACCACGCTCCCCAAAGTCCGCCGCCAAGGTGAAGAAGAGATCTCTGGATGAGAAGCGGACGTGGGTGCATGCCCAGCTCACCCCGCTTCCTTCGGACAATGTGGACGATTATCCTTTCGGATGGTCAGAGATGACCAATAACCCGCTTGCCTACCATGGCAGTGTAAAAGATGACGATGAGGAGATCATCGCCGAATACGATATGTACATCAATGTACCTACCAAGAAGATTCTGATCTTCCAATATCCCAATCGTGATCCCGGCCAGCAGTACTGTGACGCAAGCGGGCAGAAACCTCTCGAACTACGCATCAAGCCTAAATGTGGTCTTGTTGAGGTTGATATTCCTATGAATATTCATGATAACTTCAACAAGGAAAAAGGTGTTATCTATGGAGAGGCGATGCGTAAGAGTCGCGTTTTGCAAGAAGGTGGGTCTTACGGCATGGCAGGCGGTTTTGGCATTGGTTCGAAACCTCGACCTACTGCAAGTGGCAGCCAGACATCTACTGCAGGGGAACCATCCCACGAATCTCTTCTGACAAACTTTGACGACGCAAACAACAAAGGGCATGTCATGAACAAGATCACTTTGGGCGGACAGATTGTACCTTTCAAGCCTGGTAATGATCCGAACTACTACATTGGCGTTTTCAAAGGAAGTGAGTCGTTTTCTGAATCAATTTTAAGGGCATGTGATGCTTATTACTTATATAGAGAACCTATACCTCAACAAGGTCGATGCCATCGTGCAGCTACGTCCTCAATTCGCCCATCTTGACGCTCTCGTGGATCTGGAGAGACCAGCACGTGCTCAGCGCGCTGCCGAGAACGCCGAGGAAGAACCCGAAGCTAAACCTGTGAACATGTCTGTGAAATCAACCGAAGCCGAAGAAACAGAAATGGCTAGCGGAGTAAGTGAAATTAGTAAACTTCTACAAGCTATGCGCGAAGAGGAATGGCAGCGAATGACATGGATCGACCAAGATGTAAGAGACTGCTCGCAACGTATCTGAAGCAAGCACACTAATAGAGACCAGGATCAACGAGCATACGACGCGTATGATGAGCAACTCACTATCGCCCCCGGCAAAAACGTACCAGATCTTATTTCCACCATGACCGGCAAGGAGTGGTTGGATGCTATGAGTGCCCCTCGCATCGATCCTACAAATCCCGGTCTGAGGCACATGTCCATGCCCGGGGACATCGAGCCAACTGACTCTGAGGATACTGAGGACACCAATGATGAAGGCAATGACGAAGATGGAAGCGAGTGGGAGACGGACTGGGTGTCTATTGATGAAGAAGAGGGGGCGCATTCAGGAGATGAGTTGAGTACAAGAGACAAGCCATGAGCGAGTGTCGCGCAACGCAATCAAGACGGAACTCGAACGATTCATTAAGGAGTTTGGCAGATCTGAGGTCGGAGTTTCTACAGCAAGGCGAAAGGTGTAAAGGAATCCTTAGAGATACCCCACATAGCAGGTCGGAAATAGTCTAATTCTATCAGAAAGCACATTAAGTACTCTACGCACGAGTGTCGAGCATGTTACCATGGCTTCTATGAGCTTTTACAACTTGGCCTTTGGAAAAGACCAGTGTGTACTCTTGTAGCATGAACTTGCAAAGCAAAAATTTAGTTCGTAGAGGTTTCGACTGATCTGCCCCTCATTGGTTGTGGTACGCCCGGAGAGATGTTCTGAATAGCTTAGGTACAAAGTCATACCAGATTCCACTATGCGGCGGCTTATTAACCCTTTGAAATATTTACGGCGGTTTGTTAGTAGAAGACCCATAGCCAAAATCTGAAGTAGTGTCTCCTCACTGAAAACCAACCTGAGTAAGCTTGGTGTGTTGTGTGGATACTGAGTGTTGAAGGAGATGCTTATCGCGAGGATCTGATAAGTTACGAAGGCAGAACCAAAGCAGGTCATGAACATGAAAAAGTAAAATGAGTTCAGACAGAATTGAACCCCTGTTTAATCCAAAAAAAGAAAAAAAGGAAACTCAGTTGGGAATTGAACCCAACAGTTAGGGCTTGGACCCAACTGGTGGGAATTGGACCCACTCAGAGCAGATCGACGTCACAATAGGAATCGAACCTAACGGTGGGAATCGAACCCACACCCACTGATGGTTAGAACGCAGCTCCGAACTTGAAGGGGGGTCGCACCTCCGGAGAAGTGGGCCCATTGAGCCATGGTGAGCCATGACCCATCGCAACAGAGTTGCTTCACTGTACTCCAAGAACTTAACCACTGCACCACGGGACGAGATAGGGAATGACCATCTTATATGAAATATATAGAACAAAATCAGCAATACCACTAGTATCTTCATCAGAAGCAGATCAAGAACAACTGCCACCAAAATTCTTAGCAACCAGAGAACACTTTCAATCAAAGATGCATACCTTTACATGTAGTGCTCGACACAACACCAACAACATCACATCGTAATTAAATATTAACGCAAAGCAATACCTCAGTACGGACCGCATCAACTCAGTTACGCAAACCCAAGAAGACTTAATACAGCCTTTTTTACGTGTAATAAGCACCAGAGAAGAAGAGCAGCACATTGAACTTGAGACATGCTTACCCTCCACCCGGGAGATTCGTACGCATTTACATAAACGTCCTACGATTCACGCTCGATCAAGCAGTACACAAGAGAGAAGTCATTCTGGGAAGTCTAAATAAGCATTTTCGCTAATGCATCCTTCCCTGTCGTACACAGCTCGCTTCTCCAGCCATTATGACGCGCAGGACCGGGATTCTGTAGGGCTGATGGACGGGCGAGACTTTGCAAGGCTACCGACCGACGAGGCCATCACGATGTCACTACCAGGTCTTCAAATCTCAGCGCCAGCAGAGATTGAAGCTACCCCCACCATTCATGAGCTCAAGGAAGGGACCGAATGGCGATTTGAGGTGGCTTTTGGTTCAAAAGTAGAGGTCAAAGTACGTTAGATCTCCGTTTCCGTAGAATGGGAAGGTATGGAGCTGTCAATCTCTTCGAACAGCGCACCAAAATGGTGCCTGGCATATCTCCTGCGATATTGACATGCTAAGGCTTGAGCTGTCCACTGGCGTGCATGGAGACCTCCTGTAGCTCTATTTATTGATCGAATAAATCTACCTTACAATGAGGCAGATTAATCTCGATTTTGCTAACGATACCAATAGCTTCTTTCCGGCAATGCAGAGCTGTTTGGTACTGAGCTGGCCATAAAGCAACCATATACATTCATCGGCACCAAGGCAGCAATATTCACTTGGCATGGCTGTCGCCTCGAGGTCGTCGGAGACTGCCAGGTGGAATACCTTGCTGAAGAGACGCCCATGATTAGCTATGTGAACCTCCATTTCGCACTAGAGAGAATAAGAGACGATAATGCTATGAACGGTGGAGATGGTCCCCGAGTACTGGTGGTTGGACCGGAGAATGCAGGGAAGACGAGCCTTGTCAAGCTCCTTACAGCGTATACCACCAGGTCAGGTCGACAACCTGTTACTGTGAATTTGGATACAAAAGAGGGCATGCTATCCATTCCGGGAAGCTTGTCAGCAGCTGTATTTTCCTCCATCATTGACACGGAGGAAGGATGGGGAAGCAGCCCAACCAATGGGCCGAGCCAAGTTCCTGTGAAACTACCACTAGTCTACTATTACGGTCAAGTAAACCCAGAGGATAATACACAAGTCTTCAAACCGATTACCACGAGACTCGCGCTTTCTGTGATGAGCAGGCTACAAGAGGATGGAGAAGCAAAAGAGGCAGGATGTATTGTGGATACGCCTGGCGTTGTCAGTCAGGGAAAAAGGGGATATGAGATTATTCAGCATGTAGTCTCTGAATTTTCAAGTAAGTCCAGGACAGTATCCCATCACAGTCGCAATTACTGACTATAACTGTCAGTCAGTGTCTTGATAATTCTTGGCTCCGAGCGATTATATAGCGATATGGCGCGACGTTTCAGCGGCCAGAAGATAGGCACAGGCGAGAATATACTTGTTATCAAATTGGACAAGTCAGGCGGCTGCGTTGACCGAGATGAAGAATATCTACGACAATATCGCCAGGCTCAAGTTCGAGAGTACTTTTTTGGCGACAGCAAAAGTACCCTCAGCCCTCATACACAACAAGTGGACTTCAATCAATTAAGTATTTATAAGATCGCTGAATGCATGGCAACCTACCTTCATCTTCTCTAAAGTTCATCACTGACAGCTTATCTCATAGCGTCCGACCTCCTCAACTCGCTACTTCCTGGCGGCGAAGCGGAAGATGCGTCTTCTAAGATATTCGACCGAGTGCAACCCTCGCCACAAATGCAAAACTCAATTCTAGCCATTGTGCACGCAGATCCCAATGATACGCAGGAGAACATTCGCGATGCAAGCGTGATTGGATTTGTTTACGTCGCAGAAGTCGATGAGAAGAGGAAGAAGTTGAAGATCTTAGCGCCTTTGAGCGGAAGACTGCCGAACAGGGCAATGATATGGGGAACATGGCCAGAAGGAGTTGGGGATTTGGTGGGATGATTGGGATTTTGCGGTGTTTGCAGTCTGTTATAGTTAGCGGAGTACATGAATCAGGCTACCATTCAAAGCATTGAGTTCCATCTTCCTCCTGCTTCTCGCCGATTGCATAACGCTAGGTCGATCTCTAAGATGTTTATTGCCTCTGTGGTTTGCCAAGAGTAAAAACAGGTAGCCGCAGCCCAAATAGCAATGCAGTGCAATCAGTAATAACCGCAACAAAGACGTAGAGCATCATCAGAGGCCCCTGTAGCTGATTAACAGAGCAAGGCGTCAGATTACCTTGACAGCGGTTCATCCCGCATACTCGCTTGTTATCGCGTCCGTTCATCCCCACCACCACCACTGACATCCTCAGACCCTCTTGTACACCCTCGAGGAACTCCACCAATTACCAACCATGGCATCCCAAGGCGACGAGGATCTCGTCGCCTCCAAAACCGACGGCTTTAAAGTCGGCGAAAAGAAGACCGTAGAAGAATATGCAAAACTCGGTACTTCGGTTCCATCTTTCTCAATCTCCTCCTACAGCAGCCCTTCCAAATCCTCCCACCATATAATACTAATACCCTCTAACTTCTCGCCACCTATAGATCAAGAAGACGAATCTCTCAACCGCTGGAAGGCGTCCCTCGGCATTTCCTCCTCCCCTGCGCTCCCTGTTACCTCGGGCGACACCCGCCGCTGCATCATTAAGTCTCTCGCCCTCGAAGTCGAAGGGCGTTCTGATATTACCATTGATTTGAGTGCCCCGGGAGCGGTGGATAAGCTCAAGGAAAAGCCGTTTACGATCAAGGAGGGCGCAAAATTTAGGATGAAGGCCAGCTTTGTAGTGCAGCATGATGTGCTAAGTGGGTTGAAGTATCTACAGGTGGTAAAAAGGAAGGGTATTAGGGTCGGGAAGGATGAGGAGATGATTGTGAGTGTGCTTAATTACTTTGAGACAATGGGATCGAGTGAGAAAGTGAGGTTTGAGGCGCGGGCAGGAACATAGTGGGCTAATGTTTATGGGTGGGGTTTAGGGAAGTTTTCCGCCGAATACTGTTGAAAAGCCAGTATATGAGAAGAAATGTGAGTATTTGCTCCTCCATGAGAATACCCTTGGTTATTTGCAGGACTGGGGAGAATCTAATCTTCGTCTACAGTTGCATCGGACGAGGCACCTTCAGGAATGATGGCTCGAGGACACTACGAAGCTGTTTCAAAATTCGTCGATGATGACGATCATACACATCTGAAGTTCGAGTGGTCATTTGACATTACTAAGGATTGGAAATAGGTATTTAGAGGAATCGGACGATTGCGCCTTGCACTCAGTTGCTTAGACTGTACGTGACAGCATGTAAGATTGCGACGTGGCTCATGTGCGAGCATCTATGTGATATGAAGGAATGAAATAACATGGGTTCGCATTGCGGTATTTTTTATACTACCAAAATAACCACATTTTCTACCTTAACCTTACCTCTTAGTCAAATCGCCGTAGATGAGAGGCCACGAAGCTATCAAAGCGACATTCTCCGGAAGCACTACATAAGCATCGCTGGCACAATGAGTATCTTCATCGGCACGATCATCATGAACTTTCCGTTCCTACTTCCGCCTTCATGCGCGGCATTGCTAACTAATATGATCGACTGCATTATCAGCTAGCAAAGGGCTTAACCCAACCATTATCTAGGCACGCTTCTCTTCCCACCAGACCCTAGGATCGAGCCAGCTTCTATCCGGGGACGCTTCTCTTTGTTACGAGAATCTGTTTCTCCATCTCCGCAGCAGACACTGAAACCAACATAGTCTTCCTCCAAACGTGATTTCCTTCGAGGTGGCATCCACATCGTCATCTGGTACTGGGGTTAGCTGCGCTTTTACCCAGAATCGCTTCTCATCCAAGAGTCTCATTTTCACATCGGCGACAGCTTTGGGGGCCCATGGTTCTGGCGTCTCCCTCGAAGCTCTTGCTTCCCCTCGCTCTTGCTGGTTCATCTTGATGTCAAGTGCATCCGCGGACGTCCTGATACGCGGCACTGTTTCGATTGCCAATCGAAATAATATTCAAATGACAAATATAGGAGTGTTTTCTGAAGAATTAACAAAAAGACTTCGACTCTTTTCCTCGGCAGCAGACATTGCAGATTTGCACTTTGGCCCATCCTTAGGTTTTCCTGCCTCTTCTTGGGCTTGGCGATCTACCTTTGTATTTACAGCCTCTGAACCACTTGAAGCTTTCGAATCAACACCACTGTGCATTACGACTCTATATCTTAGTCGCAGATATTTTGCTAGTTTTGCCTCAAAGAAAGTCTCGGAACAATCGAAGAGACTGATAGCGACCATTGAGCCAAATGTCGGTGTGCAGAGTCTTCATTCTCTAGTCGTGCAGGTCCTCCGCTGGACATCCAAGTGCTGTCCTGGCTCATTCGTTTGTAGGGAAGCCTTCGTTTGACCCTTATCTAGCTGGAACGGGCAGCTTTAAAGAAGCTACAGAAGAAAGTTTTCCAGGTGAATTCCCCCAATTTTCGAAGACCTCCGCTCCGCATCCAGTTGCTCTTCTAATTGGTTCTTTGATTGAAGGCCCGTATCTCGTCCGAGTCTAATTGGAAAGGTTGCTTTTTAAATACTGCACATGAAGAAGATTTCTCCAAATAAAAACTTCAATCTTCCAAAGGTCTCCACTCGATACCTGGAAGATCTCCTGGCTCAACGTTTGGCTGGGTAGTACTCTTTTAGCCCATATCCAGATTGAAGAGCGACTGTAAAGAAGCTGCAAGAGAAGGTTTCCTAGAAAGAATCTCAATGTTACCAGGTTCTCCGTTCGAGATTTGAGTCCTCTTCCAACCCGTTGTTTTCGAAAAGGCCTCTATTCCGCCCAGATCCAGTCGGATAGGTGGATTCGAAAAAGCCGTAGGTAAATGAGATTTTCCGTAACGGTTTTCAGCGATGGATCCACCAATTGGTCCAAACCCATTTTGTCGGTTCCCAAGTTACTCGTCTTGGAATTCATTTTCTCCAGACAGTCTATCGGCGTCCAGATTCTGCGACTGATCCATAGCCATGGCTATATATATAACCCGCTCTTTGTATCCGTTAACTGTCCTTGAAAGCTCCGTTTTGACGCGTATGCGCTTGGAAAAAGTGCTTCTGAACAGCTACAATTGTGGAAGGCTTGCAGCAAGATTCTCCAGTGGGCGAAACTTCAACAGGAACACCATGCTGAAAGCTAGATTGGCCCTCTCTTCCATTTCTGATGGGTTTTCCGAGAGACTTGGTGTGAACCTCGCTAGTGGGTTCCCAGGGGTAGGTAGAAACTCCTCTAGCACTTCGGGCGGCCGCTGCTTTTTGTGCCTCATGATCTCTGTTCTTGACCACAGCCATTCGGATAGCTGACCTGGCACTAAGGTACGTTCCACCCCTATCGCTCATCATCCTCCTTGCTCTTTCCTTATATCGATATATCTCTCATCTTCACAGTAGCCGGAATTCAAGCCGGACGGCTAAGGTTGTGCCACGTTTTTAAATTGGCTCAGTAATGGGTGTAAAGTCATCGTCGAATAGGTCGCCCGTGTTAGATATACGAGATCTTGGCTTGGGAGATTTGCGGTGTCCATCGGGAGATCTTCTCACTGTCGCAGCTGTGCAAGTCCGCTCGTTGGCGCTCTTCACTCAAAGGAAGTATACCTCCAACGGACACTCAAGGCAGATTCGACGATAAGGTGAAGTCATCGTCGAACAAGTCGTCCGTGTCAGATATGCTAGATTTTGTCTGGGAATACATGAAGTTTTCAATAGAAGAGATGCTCTGACCACCGCGGCTCTGCCAGTCCGCTCTTTGGTGTTCCTCTTATCAAGGAAGTATATCATCTATGTTTGTTAAAGGCTATGCCACCTTCAGTCCAGGCTCAACTATGGGCGTAAACTCGTCGTCAAACAGGTCGTTTATGTCAGACATGTAAGAGCTTTTATCGGGAGAAATGCGCTCGGTAACGGGGAGATGTGCTTATCCGCTGTCGCTGGTCCTCCTTCAAAATGTAACGTAGTGGTTACAGGCGTTCAGAACTGGGTCATATTTCTGAGAACTCAGCAACGAGGCTGTAATCATTGTGAGACAGCTCGTCTATGACAGATATGCAAAGAGCTTGCTTCAGCAGAGAGGAGGTCCTTCAATGAGAAGACTTTCTTGTGTTTCAGGTTATGCGAATCCGATTCTTGGTGATCTTCAGACAAAGCAAGTATCTAATCTATGTGCGCCATGTCAGCCGCCTCTACAAGTTATCCATTGTCTCAAACTCACCAGCATCACGTATCTGTCCTTAAGCAATCATTACTTTCGCTGAGTTGTACGGGGATTAGCTCCGTGATCCTCAGTATCCGGAACTTTCTGTGGAGACCATCACTCATGACTCGCTGCTTGAACATCTCCTTTCAAAGACCACAACAGGAGACCAGTTGCTCTCGAAGGCTGTGTTTAGGACCTCAGCTCCAAGCTGGCTATGCGGCGTCTGAGAGGTTCGTCCTGTATGATTAAAGCTCTTGTTGAATTTTGCACTTGTGTATTTTCCTTGCGGCAAATTTCTAGGGCAAGACTCTGGCAGAAGCAGACACGTAACGAGTAAGAGCGAGCGTTGAGTGGGTCAAGCTTGGATAGGAGTGTCGAGAAACGTGAGCTATATCACGCAGTGGAGATGGAGTGTGCTTCAGGATGTTAACGTATGATGGCTTATGTAACGAGCAGGAAGGTAGAGGACTGAGGTGCTTGTTATGATTATGTATCTGAATCCGAAAGGTAATGCATTTGTGTGTTACACTAAAGCGATCACCGACGGGGGTCAAGAGTATGACGGGGTTCAAGAACGTTGATTTCCTATCTAAGCTAGGCCGCCTAATGCTCGGCGGTCTAAGAGATACAGTAGGGAGTAAGAATGATCGATGTACGTTGAGTTAGATGATAGGTTCACGACCGTATATAGTATAAGACTGTAGAAGACTTGTTGCAGATGTTGAGATGAGCACGGTGTGTGTGTAGAAGATGAGAGAGAAGGGGGAGATCCAGAGTTTATATGCACATGGTCCAGGTCCCTTGTGCTTGATTCTTGCGTGATCTGTTGTTAACTCTAGTGAGTTCTTTCCGATGAAGAAGACGGCGATGAATATCCGTTTGAATGTGAGGTCAATGACTATTGATATGAAAAAGACGCCGGTAAGCCTTTCTGACCTAGGAGTTGATCTGAGCTCAAGGTTGAGAATAGATAAGGCCAAAAGACGTTGAGTTATGAAAACAAGATTAGGGTTTTCTGCTGGATTGTCATTATTTCACCATTAGATTACCAAGTCGAGATATTGGATTATTTCGGTTCATAGGTGAGCCGCGATGGCTTTCAAGAAATGACTCGGGCGCATCGGTATTGGGTACAGTACAAGCGAAAGGAAGGTTATTGCCTGCGTATCGCCGATCGCGAAAATGGAATGACGAATTCTGATCAATGGAGAGATCAAGGAGGAAGAGTGGAGGAAGCCAAGTTGGAAGAGGTCCAGGTCCAGGAGAGCTTGTTGATAAGAGGTTATTACATCGGATATATAATACCGAGCAGGAAAAATTCTGATGAGGAGAAGATGAAGGAAGACAATGTCAGGCTGAGCAGAGTCAAGCGGGAAGATAGTTAGGTCAAGGAGCTTGTTCAGAAGTCTTAGAGTACTAAGTCAAACGTGTCATAGAGTTAGATGTATATTCTGTATATGCGGGTTGAAAGACTTTGGTGTTTGGACGGATGTGTCGAAAAGATGGAGGAATTGTGGGGGTTCTTGAGTTCTTATAAACGTCCATGAACACCGGACGCGGGTTGCTGATGAACTTGTCTCAATGAAGGGGCGTGAAGAGCAAAGCCGGTGACGGTGAAGTTTCAACCAAGTATTGACTTCAAAGTACAATGAATAACAATTCACTGATGAACTCAAAGGAATGAGCGATTTTTAAATTCAAAAAGTCTTCAAGATTGTGAACCATCGAAGATGTGAGTTTGAAGGGGGTTGACTTGTGAGTTAGCCGCTGGTCAAGAAACAGTAAGTTAGTTAGGAATATTGAGCGTTTATGAAAAACGTGGGAGAAAAGCGGAAAGAACGGTCAAACTATTTGGGGGGAGGGGTTGCCCCTAATGCTAAATGTAGCTTGTTAAGGACCAGCAACTCCAGACCGAATGCATTGGTATCTTAAAGGAAATATTCTACTACAACTCCTTGTCCATCCTGACCCTGATTTGATTGCTGTTGCTGCTCACCTCTATGGAGATCATTTTCTGGCGCCGCGTCAAAAACATTGAAATACCGTTCACCAGTATCGCTAACCTCGAGCACACTAGCCATATTGCCACAGCGGTAGCAGTAATTCGGGGCACTCCACACTGTGCTAAGTCGATCATCGTAGAGGACCTGGTATCCCTCTTGACATAGCTGATGCGCGCGTAAGATATGCGTCATGGAATTGACCTCAAGAAACTTTTTGACGACCTGAGCTCCAAATGTATAGCCTGCGCCTCTTGGAGAAAGAGAGAACTCGTCTCTGTCTGGATCTGGATCTGACCACACTAGGTCTGCCATCGGCCCCTCATGAGGTATCTCGCGGAACCGATCGATGATCTTAATCTGGTCAATGGAGTGGATAGAAGGAGAAAGACCTCCATGGACACAAAATATCTGGTCGTTGATGACGACACTTAAGGTAAGGAAATCAAACATATCGGTAAAATAGTGCCATACGTTGGCATTTCCATATTTCCGGGAACACTCAGTATAAAATCCATAGGACTGGGTGACACCACGGGATTCATGGTTTCCTCGAATAAGATGGACGCGTTGGGGGTATCTCAATTTTAGACAAACGAGTAAGGAGATTGTTTCGACGCTGAAAAGGCCACGATCCACGTAGTCGCCTACTCCAAATAGTTATTACTAGACACCATTTTTTGGCCTGTCGGTTGAGCACTCATACCAAGAAATAGGTAATTAGTATCTGGACAGAATCCTCCAATCTTGAAGATTTCAATCATGTCGAAGAACTGGCCATGTATGTCTCCAACCACCGTTACCGGTGCTGCAATATGTACCACATTACTTTCCTTCATAAGAAGTTCTTTTGTCTTCGCGCATATTGCTTCGATGACCGAATCTGCTAGTAACTCTTTCTTGTAGAGGCGCTCGATACATTCGTCCAGATCTACGCTCGCTGTACACTGACATTAGCTGGGTTCTGTTGCCGCTAAAGGTAGGATCCATGGATACCTGGGAGGCCGGGCATGTCTTGACCCTACCCAAAGCTAGGGGCTGTATGACGGAGGTACGAAAGGAGTAACTGGGTTGAGGGCATGCGAAGCTAAAGCCAGTTGCTCTTCGTCTCTCAAAATCATATTGTCTTAATGTACTTCATGACAGAACAGATAGTATGTATGCCCAAGCCGATCATTTTGATCGTCGACTGGTCTGGATGGACAGGCGTCGGTGTTTGTGTTTATCCGTTCCGATCTGACCAATGTAACTTTCCACAGTCTGATATCGACGCGCAACTTCTCCAGTATCTTCCTTCATGTGTCAAATTGGGCAGCACATTCGTACATAAACCAGATCGATCATACCGTTTCTCAAAATCCTCATACCGTAACGGTCAGGGATTCCGATCTGAATTGGTCGACAGGGCCCCCTGGTCTAAGCATCTCTCTTCAATAAGCTTCCAGTTTCTGCTCTTACTATCTTGTACTGTAAGGTCACGACCTAGAACATCGAAGTGTGCAAGAACAACACTTTCCTACTTCCTGCTATCCAGTCCATTCGTTCGATCAAACCTCCTTCTGGACTCTAAGCTTTCCTTTGCCCAGATCAACCAATCTGTGCATGATCTCATACAACGTTTTGTCGGAAGTATGACTACCCCTGCTGCTCAATGGCCGCAGCAGCAGCAAGTTCAGCCTAGCCAGCCATACAGTTATCCAGGTTACCAGCAACAATATGCACAACAGCAGTACTCTCCGCAACAGTACGCCGGGCAGCAGTATGCTCAGCAACAATACCCTCCACAGCAATATGCAACCTCCCCGCCAGCAGCTTACCAACAAGCTTACCAATCCGCACCCACTGCCAACCCATCACAAGGTCAGCAAGCAGCTCACCAGACACCTCATACATGCTACAATTGCGGCTCTCCGGAGCACTGGGCACAGAACTGTCCTGAGCCACGGCGCGAGGTTCCAGCGTAAGTGTTGAGATATGCCTGACGCTAAATCATAGCCTAACATCGAAAACAGGGGACTTATGAACCAACAGAATTATCTCCGACCCCCGAAGCGTCAGAAAACAAATGCCCCGATCATCACGAAGTATTCCCTACCGCCTCATGTCGCCCCACCTCAAGGACCGCCAAGGGCCTATGGGACAACGTCTTATGGCCAACCTGGCTACCATCAGCCTCAAGGTGTTCCTGGTCCACCCACCCCCTTATCGGCCCGGTCGTCAGCCCCACCTCAATGGCAGCAGTCATCGCAATATCAGCAATACCAGCAGCACTATCAACAAGGGTATCCCTACCAACAGGGGAGCTCTTACCAGCAACAGCCATATACAGCAGCAATTCCTTCAACCCCGAATACTTATTACGGGCCTCAGAATCCAGGTCAGCCGTCCGCTCAGTGGCCGCAATATAACGCGGCGTACAATCAGCAAAATGCACAGTATCAACAAACGTCAGGTGTCCCAGCGCAACCATACTCTGCTGCTTCACCCTCCTCGGTCATATCTCCAGCTAGGGGATACTCATGGAATCAATATCAAGGGATTACCGGGAGTGATCCTGTGGCTACCTTTCAAGGGTCGCCCGCTACGAATGCGCCAGTACAGTCTCAATCTTCAACACCGAAACCACCGTCGGCTGATGTGGCGGATCTTGAAGCCGAAGAAGATGACTTAGACAAATTAGATGTACCTGATATTCCGAGCGGTAAGTTGGAGCATGGAAGAAATCTCGAAAGGATGCACTAATCGTTTTTGAAGGTGGAGCGTTAATTGATCTGACTGGCCGACCTTTGTCTGCAAATTTTGTAGTCGCTGAAGCCATTCCACTTCTACCACCAGAACCCGACAATGATGGTTGCTGCCGCTCCAAATACATGGACCGTGGGAAACCGGATATCCTGGGTCAGAACATCAAGGATACTAGCTACTGGGAAGAGTTATCAAGAGATCCAATCTTCTCTTCCATTGGTGATGACGGCGTAGTCGTTCCTATAGACTATCTGAAGTCTTTATATGACCCTGGTCAAGCTAACCGAGGACGAAGTCAAGAGCCTGAACACAACGACAACAATCCCCTACAAGAGTCCAAATTCGAATTGGACGGCGAAGACGTTGGGGATGTCATGGATAGCCTCGAACATGCATTGAATGCAGGACGGCCGAAGCCACTTCAATTATCAAGTAGCAAAAGCGCCGTTGCAGTCGATCAGGCATCAGCCCCGAATTCAGGATCACGGATCCCGTCGGCTCGGGATACTGAAGCCATGCTCGCTGCTTTGGGTGTTACTGGAGCGCCAAAACCTGTTCGAGCCCCTGCCCGACCGTATCCTCCACCGTCTGCACAAGAGCCATCATTGCAGGCTTCGCCGAATAACACATCTAGATCGCGTAGTAGAAGCCCAATCATATATGATTCGTAAGTCCCCATTCAGCATTCCCTCCCTTATGCTACTGACCAATTTGCAGAAATGGCATGAGTCAGTGGAGGCATACGTCAAATTCTGGTGCAGAAAGTCAAAGTCGTGAGAAGATTTCAGACCCACTTCAGCGCGGATCATATAACAGCAGATATTCCACAATTAATAATGAACAGTTGCCTGCCGGCTTGGCTGAGCGGTCGAACTCGCAGAATTTTGAGCCTCCGCCGCCTCCACTACGGAAGCCATCATTCTACGATGGCAATATTGGAAGTCCGCTTTCTACAGGATCCAGCCATGGAGCTTCCAACGGATATGGCAACCCCAATTCCGAAAACGGGAACGTTCACCAGAACTACTTGATAGACGCACAATCGGCTTCGCCAGTCAAGCTTCGTGCTGGAGGCTCGAATGGCCGTAAGAGAGACTTTGACAACCGAGACGACTCGTCCGATGAGGGCGAAACTCAAGGCAGGCGCCAAGTTGATGACGTAACACCAAAGCTGAAGAGGCGTCAGCCGAAAGTTGCAGAGGCATACAGGTAAGCCTTCGATCTCTGTTGTATGGAATACGTCTGATGGCGCCCGTAGCCGCCGCTGGTAAGTGCTATTTTTGAGCTCACGGCGCTTTCAAGGAATTTTTCAATTCAAAAATACGAGGCTCTGCTTCTATAGCATGGTACTCGCGCTCAGATGCGATGGTTAGCCTCTATTCTTCTGCTGCTTATTGGAAAGGTGTACATTGCATGTTTTGTGGTGTTTCAACTTCTGTGTGGTAGCTGTCAATGAGTCTTCCATCTTGAAAGCGTTTCACTTGGTCGCGAGAACACTGCATCTCAAATATGGCTTTACTGCCACCTGTCAGCTACATTTAGCCTTCTCGGTTCAGATGCTCTTTTTGAAATTCGCATTTCTTTCTAATAGACGATGCAAGGGATGGCCATGGATCCATCCATGCAAAGTAATACCGTAAGCCGTAGACGATTGATCAGCAACTCGCTGCCCATTGTTGCTTCCTTTGCTCTCATCAGTTCTCGTTGTTGCGATATTGCCCTATGACTTTCCCTCATTTCGCTTCACCTGTGCTTCCCATCAAAGCCTCACATGCATGCATTTACATTGAGCATTCACAATCTGGTAGTTTTGAAGCTTCCATGATAAGTTTTCGTAATTCCGCGCCTATTAACTTGCGTTCCATGGTGGCTTTAAATTTATGGTAGGGTAAGCTCGAAACCATGGTTGTGCACCGAACTTTGTGGGGAAGGAGGTAAGCTTATAATATACATGAACTCGCACAACGTACATTTTGTTTATGTATTCATACAAATTGAAACACATTACATGCTTCAGCTTGTGGTTGGTATTTTAAAAGAACCTACCGTATCGATAAGCGCGGCGGAGGACGCTTGCTCTGCCTTGTTGTCAAACCCCAAGTACGTTGGATGTGACATCAGGAGCAACAAGGGCCAAGCAAGACCTCTTGGGAGGAGGTCAGAGCAAACTGTATCCACCAAGTTGTTCCACTATACGTGGGGGCTTGGAGGGCGCGAGACTCACTTGGCACGAGAACGTGTGGGATCCACGGCGTCGTGTGTGGGCACTTGCAAGTGGCTCATTGCTGCCTGGACACAACTTGTGTTGTAACTATGCGGGCATTTGGGGATTTGGTGACAGGATGATGGTTTGTTGAGAGATGTAGGTGGGTAGAAAATCGAGTGTGGGTTGGAAGGAGAGGAAGTGACAATCCCGGATACTCACGAGGGGAAGGATTGGCACCAGAAGAGGTTTACACTTTCGCATGGAATGTGAGTAGTTGCGCGAGATTGTCTAAAACAGCAGTTCAGAGGTCAGACGCCTTGAGGGGATTTACAAAGAAATCTCAAGTCGTGCAGAAGGGCTAAAGCATAACCACCACGAAGCATCACGGACTAAATGGGGAGGGAATAACTTGTGAAATGAAGCAGTTGAGTATATACAAATGGAAGTACATCATTCTGACGATAGCTACTTTGGACAACACTGAGAGATGAGAGGTGTACTACGTCGATAATTCTGACCAATCAGAGGACATGCATTCTCCGTCAAGATAATAATTCAACTTGTTCTCAATTCCATACAAGGAGGAAATAATAGAATCTAACCCAAGTTCTTTTTGCTGTAATAGATAGAACAACTCTAGCCAACAAGATGATAATGAATAAGACGAGGAGGTCGGTATCATAGTAGATGGTATTGATGATGTGACGTCGCGATCGTTTGCGGCCAGCATCGAGAATCCAGCCCCTTCGGTAGACCGTAGACGAACTCCAACCTCCCCCCGGCCACCTCATATTTTGATGGAACGAACAATCCATCCACCATCCCCAGATCACCCGAAAACCGATGTAGCCCTGTCTCATCCATATCATCTTCTCTTCTCTCCGCCTTATCACCGACTACAGATACTCATATTTCTGACCTTCAATTCGCGTGACGGCTATTGATTCTGCCCGACAAGGCGCGCGACCGAAGTGATTTGAAAGACGTCAGATTTCCGCGCGCTTCACCAACACCATTGTCGCAGCAATTGAGCTCGACAAACGATTCATAACATTAAGTTGCCATATATTCACCGCGACTACAATACAATGCCTGCCAGACCGACTGAGAAGCCCCGAGAAAGGATCTTGCCATCGAAGCACAACCCGCTTCTTGCGCTTGACAAAACACCCGATCGTACGCCATTTCATCTGGAGTGTCCTACATGGTGCGCACAGCTAATACAAATGATGCAGATGAGGAGCTTGTAAAGAAGCGACGACTCGGTCAGACAAATTTGGCTGTCAAGCCAGGTCAAGTCGGTACATCCAATGCGACAAAGCCAGAGAACCTCGGAATCTTTGACTACGCACATCTCAGAGCACCTCTTCCAAAGAACCTGAAAGGCTCCGAGATATTCGCACCTAATCAACACCAACCGCATCCCGAGGCCTATTTTCTCATGGTACGTTGGCGGTTGCGGTTACGAGATTGTGAATGATGTGCTGACGGTTGTGTCATGTCTAGAGAAGAAGTAGTGACGGCTATATTAGCGCCACTGGCATGTTCAAGGCCGCTTTCCCCTGGGCAGAACACAAAGAAGAGATGGCTGAGCGTGACTACTTGAAAACACTGACAACTACTAGCCAAGACGAAGTCGCTGGTAACGTGTGGATACCTGAGGAATTTGGTACGCCCCCAAGCGCCTTTGCTGTGTTGGGAGTTTCAGTATTAACGCCCTACAGCACTCAAGCTTGCAGATGAGTACGCTATGGTTCCTTGGATCAGAGCACTGGTCGACGATGCCCCAATCGCCACGAACACAGACGATCCTCAGAAATCAATATCTCCTCCCCCGAAATTCGTCTTCGCCGCGAACGATAAAACGCACCTCCCACCTCCCACTCCCCGAGGCTCTACACCCCGCGCTCGCGGGCGACCAAGAGCAAGTTCGCCCGGCAAGTCCTCCACGCCAGCGCCGAAATCCCCCAGGAAGGCCCGAACAACAAAAGCCACCAAAGAATCAAATGCCGTCCATGCCCGCGAAGCCAGTGCCTCTTTACAGTCAGCTCTCCATGACGCGGCATCAATTGCAGACTCCGAATCCGTAGATGGCGACAAAGTGCGCGTGGACGTCGAATCAGTGGTCCAAGTCAACGGCGACACCGAGAGCACCACCACTAAAGTCAAGATAGAAATGCCCGGCGGATCCGCGGATCTGCCTCTGCCAGAAAGCCCAGAAGCTATGATCCAGAAAGCCAAGGAAATGGTAGAGGAAGCGAAGAAACTGGATGGCGAGGGCAGTGACAGGGCGTCTAAGCGCAAGGCGGAGGAGCTGGATGATGAGGATGACGAGGAGTGGGATGGGGTGTTGCAACCGGCGAAGAAGACAAAGCTACTGGAGCAGGAGATCAAGAAGGAGAAGGTGAGGAAGAGGGCGCTGTTTGGCGTTGCCGCGACTTTGGCAATTGGGTGAGTGCATTACCTAGATTGCTACATCCTGCGCTACTAACACTAGACGCAGGGCCTTCATCCCCTACGTAATCTGAAACCCACCCATATGGGGCGTGGATACGCGGAAGCGACCGTCCATCACTGCAGTCAACCCGGGCCCGCATATCACAATCCAGCAGTCGCTACGGCGGAAAGATTTCAATTTCTTTACATACCCTCATGTTTGCGGCAGTTGTATTTCCAGGGGCGTCGGCAGGGTTGGTTGCGTTTGGCGGAAGGGAATGGAATTTTTCATAGCTGTTTGTAAGCGGTAAAAGTGGGGAAGAAGTGATAATTACAACCAGAGGCAGCCAGCTTCTACATTATCGTGATGTTGGATAGAACAGACCAACGATTACGGATAGCGGTGAGCCTTTGTCCCAAAGCTAAGGTACTTACTTCTCCATGAATTTGAGCATGTCATAACAGTCCAGGAGTCTTTTTTAGTCTTTGGTACTGTGGTATTATATTGAGTTTTTTACAGACGGTATATGCCTTCCCTCACGATACCTCCAATCCACCCAGCTACTCATTCACACCTCATTCCTTCCCCCTTCCCCCTTCCCCCTTCCCCCTTCCCCCTTCCCCCATCCCCCCTCACTCCCGCCCCGAGCCTCGCAGCCTTCCCCTCCTCCTCAAGAACCATGTCAAACCCACCCTCTCCCCCACCCTCCCAACACCTAAACATCTCACCCTCACCACCATACCAGAAACCACCAGCAATCTCCCACCCCTCCCCACTAAACCCCCCAGATCCACCCAAGGCCACAAACACCCAGGCATCCCAACTGTCAACGAAACACGGCTCACACCCCCTTGTCTACGACGCCGTCTCCGGTAGCCTGCAGACGTCCCGGTTAGGGGAGTTTTTTTAAGGGTTGAGGGATGTAGGGTTTAAGCACTTTGCCCTCCCCCCACCCATCCATCCCCCTTGCCACAAATATCAAACTACACCGCAGAAAGCACAAACCCCACATCCTTCAAAGTTTTAACATGAGTAGAACCGGAATACGGTAAATTGCTCGACATGCCTGAATTTTCGCGCGATATCAAGGTGATATTGAGGATTTCATGGGATCAGATGCCGATGACGAGGGTGGTTAGGTTGGGGGAGGGGTGTATTTGGGAGATATGGGGGGGTGGGGAGAGGAAGTTGTGGGTGAGGTTTTGGGTGTGAGGGTGGGGGGGGGGGGCCTGGATGATTTTTGGAAAGTTGGGCGATTTTTGCGGTGGAGCGGGTTGGGTGTTTGGGTAGGTTGGTTGGTATATGCGTGAGAGATAGATGGGAGTGATTAGGGGTATAGTAGACGTTCCATTAATAGAAAGATGGGATATAGATAGGTACATTTCACTAGGGGTAGATAGTGTCTTCGTTGTCTTCGTTCAGTCTGTTGCGTTTAAGGTAGCAGACTAGATATGTTCTTCTAAATGTACCTCCGTACCTGATAAATGGCAATACTTGCAGCAAGTGTGATCAGATATCGGGCTATGAAGTAAACGACGCAAGGTAAAGGACGGTAAGGTGGTGCCTACCCTAACACGTGATATGCCGGCGGCCGCCAGTTGAAAATGCCAGCTCTCACCCACATGTTCCTCCACCCATCCACCCAGACAAACTTCCTCCCAGCCGCCATCATCTACCGACGACTGATTGCTCGTTGCCTTTCCCATCCAGACTAAGCCGGAAGGGTGTCAGGATGTCGGGACAGATCGGGCTACTCGCAGATTTAGGGCCGAGGCATGTGGGATCGAACGATCCAACCAACGATCGCCCTGCCGCTTGAACCCCCTCTACCGGACAAGCGTGAATTCAACCTGTCAAAACACCTCAGACCAGTCCCTTTCGTTTCCTTTTTAATCCTTCGCTGCTTCCCTTTCTTTAGCATATCATACGGTTTTGGTGAGCAGACTTAGCGAGCATGCGGGCAATGGTTTCCATCAGGTTTTCCCCGGCGAAATTGTGCCTACTTGGGAATGGCGGCGCTTCCGGTGCGGGATCTAGAGTCTCAAGAAGATCGTTTGCTTCGTCTGGAAGTAACCTGGCGACATGGGGGTTTATCGGCCTTGGACACATGGGTGAGATTCTTCATGGCTTCGAAACCTGAAGCAATGCAATACGTTGGTGGAGAACAATGAGTGGGTCGTGTGGAGCACGTGCTGATAGAGTCGGGGTTGTTGTAGGATATCCAATGGCCAAGAACTTAAGAGCAGAGATGCCAAAAGAGGACACGCTGTTCATCAGAGACAGGAACACAGAAATCATGGCAAAATTTGTGGACGAGGTGGGAAATGGAGTTGAGGTTGCAAAATCAGCTCGAGAAGTTGCCGAGAAATCTGTTCGTCGACCTTCCCCTTACTCCACTATCACCAAGAAATCTATATGATGAGCATGTTCTATCGATGATCTAAGTTGGGGGCCTGCGTTTCTGCTCGCCCTGTCCATGATTCCAAAAATTTCTACATCAAAGCCAATCCTCTGATACCCACACCCTAACGACCCCTCCTCACCCCCTCTCCTATTATCGATATTCCGCGCCTACTAACCCAGTCTCTCCATTAGGAAACCATCATAACCGTCCTCCCAGAACCCTCCCATGTCAAAAACGTCTTCCAGACCATCCTCAGCCCTCCCCTTCCCCCTCCCCCCTCCAGTACCACCAACGGCGAACGCCTCTTCATCGACTGCTCAACCATCGACCCCGCCTCTTCCCGCGAAGTAGCTAACGCCGTCCACTGCACCCTCCAAGGTCGTTTTGTCGACGCTCCCATGTCTGGCGGTGTCGTCGGCGCCCAAAACTCTACACTCACATTCATGCTCGGGGCGTCCTCGAGGTCAGGTCAATTGGTGGAGAGGGTGAAACCCATACTGGCGCTTATGGGGAAAAAGACAGTCCACCTAGGGGAGCAAGGGATGGGGTTAAGTGGGAAACTCGCAAACAATTACCTATTAGCCGTCAGCAACATCGCCACAGCAGAAGCCATGAACATGGGCATCAAATTCGGCCTCGACCCCAAAGTCCTCGGCGAACTCATCAACGGCAGCAGCGGCAGGTGCTGGGCCTCTGAAATCAACAACCCCGTCCCGGGCGTGAGTCCCGGAGCTCCAGCCGAGCGGGACTATGATGGCGGCTTCGGAACCTCCCTCATGAAGAAGGACCTACGGCTCGCCATCGAAGCAGCCGCAAAAGCGGCTGTTAAGCTGGAACTGGCGCAGAAGACGAAAGAGGTGTATGACGAGGTGGAGAATATGGAGCCGGCGAAGGATTTTTCGGTGGTATACAAGTGGCTGCGCGAGAAATCATGAGACGATGGTAGGGCTTTTATCCCAGAGAGGTGAGACAATTGCGATATTCAGCCGAGAAACGTCGGGATAGATATAACATCTCGCTGTCAGACAGACGTTCTGGACTACAATGAGCTAGATGGATGTGGATACGTTGGATACGAGCCTTTTTCGGGTTTGAGCGACCTTGGTGCGCCGCATGGGATAAGATGGGAATGAATAGAGATACCATATTTGCAATTCAAGGAACCTAACGCCGCTACAAGCATTCGCTTTCGGGTGCCTCGTTGGAAATTTTGCATTTGTTCGGCCTCGAGTGAATCTCGACACGCTGCCTGGGCATTTATGCTCTTTTGGTTGTATCCATGTTTCTACTCTCTTTGACCTACAAGGTCGCATTGAAGCTATTCTGCTCGGGTTTCATGACGCAGCAGGTGTTGGTGAAATGACACCGTCAGCCTATCAACCGATCCTCCTCCTCGTCCCCCTCGCTCTCCTCCACCTCGCTTTCGTCCTCCTCGCTTTCTTCCTCGGTACTGCCCTCTTCGCTCTCACTCTCCTCCTCCTCTTCGCCCAACCACTCATCCAACGTCTTATCCCTCCCACTCTCCTTCTCCTTCCCCCTCCCTGTCCCTATCCCCACATCCGGCAACCTCTCCGCCGCCGCCCCACTAACCGCTTTCACCTCCCCACCCTCATCCCTCACCCCGTCATCCGGTTCCTCCCCCACCCTTACCCACTCCGGCAACCCCCCTTCAACCCCGCCACCAACATCCACTCCCACAACCAACGCCGCACTACCGAGCAAAAATCCCCTGCGCGTTTCCGACGGCGAGGCCGTGCGCGGGACGGGTTTTGGGGCGAGCAGCAGCAGGGAGGCGAGTTGGGTGTTGGCGGGGTCGGAGAGGAGGGCGCGGTAGGTGCGGCAACGGTCGCGGAGGTCGTAGGAGGTGTCGTAGCGGACAAGGAGGAGGAGGTGGGTCCAGAGTTGGGGGATCGGGTGGGGTTGCTCGGGTGGCGGGGAAGAGGGTTGGAACCCTCCTTCGTCGGTGGTGGAGGCGGTGGAGAGGTTTGGGGATGCTTGGACGGAGTGCTGGTGGGTGCGGTTGAGATGGTGTAGATAGACTTTTGCGGCGAGGAGGAGGATTTGCAGTTTTGCAGCTTCGGATTCGGAGGGGAAACCCTTGGTTAGGATGCGTAAGACGTCTGGGGCAATGTTCTCCGCGTCGTCGGCGCCAGAAAACTCGCCGACGAGCCAGATGATGCTTGCGCGGGCTTGCGGGCTTGTGGTTGTGTCGAGGGTTTTGGCGAGCCGGATGACAGTTTTGATGTGGGATTGCGGGGATTGCTGGATTAGATGCCGGATGACGGTTAGGGATTCGGCGACCAGGTTTTCGTCTTGGCTGGAGATCTGCTTGAGAAGGAGGCGGAGGCAGCGGGGGGATGCTTTGGTGTCGTTTTGAGCGCAGCGGCCTATGGCGCGGACGCTTTCTTGGACTAGAGATGTAGTTGAAGAGCGGGTGAAGTGTTCAAGTTCGCTGAGTATGAGGTCTTTGATGTGGGGTTCGCAGTGGGGAAATAGGAGGGTTAGGACTTCGAACTTTAGGCGTGAGATGTCAGGAGGGTCAGTGGAATAGACTAGGAAGTGGGTGGCGTATTTGACAAAGGATTCGGGCCGGACGAGACACACGGCGACGATGTTGTACATGGCGATTTGTTGAATGTCTTGGGGACTCCGGAGTAAGGCTACTAGAGGACCGACGACATAGTCGATGTACTCGGGTGTCCCAAGATAGAGGTAGCAGCGAGCGACAGAGACGACGACGGCCGAGTTGCGACTTTGGAGAAGGGATTTACAGGCTTTGAGAAAGAGCTCGAGGTCTGGATCCAGCACTTGGATCTCTTCACTAGCAATATAGTCTTCTTCATCGCTGCGTTCATCGTCGTAAAAGCCTTTGGTTTTGCTCTTTTTCATTTTCTTTGTTCGTCTGGGGAAGCATTTCCTGGCGTAGACTGTCATTAACCTCAAGGTAGCTAGCTGGCTCCATTCATCCATGTCGACCAGCTTCCTTGTAAGGGCTCGATAGTGCTTGTGTATCAAATCTATCTGATCAGGGCATACCTCGAGGAAAGCGGTGACAGCAGATCCAACAACATAGTATTGCTTGTCCCCAAGCAAGGTTGATAGATAGTCCAGAAGCTGGGGTAATGTATTCGGATCTAACCTGTAACACTTGGGAATTGCAAGAGCAGCTGCTTTGCGGACGTAGGGACTCATGTCCCCGCACCCTCTTTTAATAGCTAAAGAAACGATTTGACTGATCACTGGAACCCTGATACCTGACATGACCCTAAGAGCCATTGCCCGAACCTGAGGATTCTGATCCGTAAGGGACTTTTGTATGGTATTGATAGAAAGCAGTGCAAGATCCGGCTCAGACTCTGCATAGTGAAGCAGGTAAATGTAGACAAGCTTTTTAATTTCGATGTTAGGACTCGCGACATTCTTGACTATGGATGAGAAGAAAGGTAGACATGGTTTTGACCGGTACATCATCTACACATCCAATATCAGACAGAAGTCCAACTTGGCGGTCCAGCAAACCATGACCGTACGCTTATGACCTTCCGCAAGCCTTCCAGTATTTCTCTATCGTTGCGGCTGTCCAGTAGTTTCTTTATTTGAGTAAAAGGCAGATCTCGAGTCGAAGACCGACTGCTGAAGCTCCGGGAGGATCCAGCAGACTGTGCTGCTTCTAGAGTCAATTCCCTTGCTGTACACCAAATCAGCTGCGGCTCTCGCAAATATTTGTGCATGACTCTACCTGTCTCCAGCATGGAAGAAATCCTTGAGATAGACTCCATGATAGTCTCGTTCCGGGCCCTCAGTATGCCTTGGAGCAAGATTAATGGAGTGACGTTAACGTTCACTTGTTGAGGCCGTCGACCGCAGACGCCGCAACCTCCTACCCACTTTCTACACGTCAGCATCTCCCAACGACCGAGTGACGCTAAAATAGCAAAAACAGTGCGTTCAATATTCCCATGAGTAATGATCCTACGAATCTCATCGTATCTATAAAGTTTGATTAGACCTGCTAATCCATCATGTTGTGAAACCGCAGGTCCTTGACTAGAACAGCATTTGATCAATTGGATACATGTGATATTTACTAACCGCACGATTGTCATGGCCAACAGGCATCTGGTAGCCATTCATTCTGTCAACTGTACGGACCTGATCAACTACATCCTCCAGTCCCACTCAGTCCCAAACACGCTTGTTGTTTGTTCCAGCCGCGAAGCCTTTCTGGAACATCTGCAAACTACGATTCACCATACGCATCTCATTAACACTACAGATCTTCCGAATGAAGGTACCTCAAACTCACCTCACCCTTTTCTAATTCCGACAATTCACCTCCTCGCAACATCTAGGACTGTTCACCTGGCTTTCACCCCCTCACTACTCCATCTTAGGGCATACTTAGCTACCTTTCTTCCTTCTGTAGGGTCCACAGCTAGTGCACCGAGCTACGAAAAGCCAGGGACTCGTACACCAACCCTTGCAATCCTTGGCCTCGTCACTCTTCACCAGTCTACGAGTGAACACTCTGCTCAAGGCTTATCGCGGACACTGGCCACTGCTGTAGAGGCTGCAGAACGGGCGAATATGAGGTTGCTGCTTGCAGAGCCTCGAAGTCCGCAAGAAAATGAAGAAATGCTTGGGGTGGGCGACACTACCAGCGAAGTGCCAGAGATGGATCCGTGGAAGGAACAGGTGCCATTGTTGAGCAACAGTATCAGACTTGGAAGTGAGGAAAGAGCATGGGCAGGCAGGACCATTAAAGTTGCACAAGTAATAGAAGGATGGTGCCGTTTCGTAACTTTGGAGGAAATCGGACGTATATGAGTAGGCAGACTCTTCGAGAAGAAATATATTGACGAAATACTGTAACTTCGTGTCACGATCTCTACACATCTTCAACAATACACACTACATTCAGGGCATAATTCATACGAAAAAAAGACTCACTACGGAGAATCCGAATCCGGTTGTACGTACCATACATCTCAAGTGAGTATAAATTGACAAATCCGCTCAGCTTTGATCCATCAAAACAATTTGGTGGACATAAATTTGATTACAGTAGCCAGGAGGACGCTTATACAATGGCCTAAAGAGCAAACCCACAACGTACGAACTACTCTCCTCGCTATTCTTTCCTCCAGATTGGGCAAAAATCTCCTTGGCCGACATGGAATTTTCATGAATGCTTCAACGATTTCAAGATCTTCGCCAGTGTTCTTACCGCCCTGCATCCTCGCCTCTGCCTCCCAAATATCCGGAGGAGGATTGCTTCTACCGAAAGGGGAATCGATGTCCCAGCACAGCTCTCCTTCATGGAGATATCTACCTTGGTTGTGCGGCGTCTTGGTCGGACAATGTAAAGAAGCACACGGACTAGGTGAGTTGAGCCAGATCTTGAACCGTAGCCTCCACGCCGGGTCTTGCATCGTAGTAGAATGTACCTCCCAGAGCTGTGCTTCCCAAATAGGATGTTCGTCTATCGGTGATTTATAAGATGTGTCTTTGGCTGCTGGGGTTCCGGAGCTACCTTTCAAAGAGTCTTCGGACATTACGGATGGCGGTGGCTTGAATTGACTGAAATCCACGAACGGACGATGGAAAATGGAAGCTTTACGGGAGCGGCCGAGTGACTCAAACGACACCTCACTGGCTGTCCTCTGCACTGCCTTGTGTCATACTGTACGGAGTATTTCGTTGGCGGAAATTCAACGAAGTTTGACTTCTGACAGCCACTTAGATCGCTAACGAATGCCACATTCGGATAAAGCCTCGCTACATTTCGTCAACTGAAAGTGTCTCGACAAAACCATTGTCCACATTTTTCTCTTTCTTGAGATGCGAGCTTTGTCTACGTCAGGTATTCTTTGTGTTCCACTTCAAGACCCACCCAATAATGCCATTATTTTTCTTTGGCAGCATCTTTGTCTACTACTACCTACTAACTGTGGGACCTTTCGACCGCTCTCTGGAACAGATATAAGAGTTCTGTCTCGCACTGCGAGTAGTTATGAGCAAAAAAGAAATTCCCAAATGAATTCTGAGTCATCAAGTTACAGCCCCTTCTCTCTTTATTTGCATACTTGACCGCCTGTTACCTTCTAAAGTTACTTCAACCCCGGTATCTCTGATTCGATATGTGTCTTATTACAACTCTCTATTGGAATTGCGGCTGTGCCTGCGCCCAAAATTCAAGGTGGTGCAACCGCGCCCTCTGTGGTATCAGTTGTCGGGTCGACCAAAGCTCTGGAAGCGTCGAGAAAAATTGCCATTTGCATCAGCCCCGAAGACAATGGGGCCGCTCTGGCACGTATATCCGCTCGAGACGAATGGCATACTGAGCTGAGACGCTAGTCGTCTTCAGCCTTTATTTCTATATAAGTATTCCCGCTAAAACAAATTGTAAATAATAAGCTGAGGCGCTGGTCGTCTACCGCCGTTAATCCTTCAAAATTGTTCAAACATGATGCTGTGAAAAGTCTCAGCTGTTCAGCCTCTACAGAATTTACACTAGCATCTTATCGTCTCGTCATTCCATCCAAAGCCTATGGAATTCTACTAATGTATACTACAAGAAAGCCTTCTCTATACCTTGTGTACGTTAGATCCAAACCGTCTAGGCCACAACGGTACCAAAGGCCTGCATTTCTACGGTTGCAGTGGGTAGCTTCCTTATAGTCGTGGTCGGTCTATGGTCGGCTTCTGCTTTTCTGCACTTCCGGATATATAGGGCGCTGAGTCATTGGGTGCAAAGAGTAAGACGAGGAGGGAGCAGCTCCAGCTTGGATTAGGGTTGAGTACATCGGATAAGGTAAGCAAGTAGACGACCGTTTTCATCGCTTCTTTCATGGGCTGCTATTTCGATCGATGGTCTTCTGCTTGCTGATCTTCGAAATACTTTTCTTACGTACTAATCTCTCAGTTGCTGAAGTTTCTTTTCGTGATCTTCTCAAAACGGTTCTTTTCATGTTTGGGTTTCGCTTGTTTAAGATTTTGTTCAAGATTGTATTTGCTTCTACTGATCTGCTAGCGTGCAATGGAGGCTATGGCAACTTCGTCTGTTTTTCCGGATCAACTTGTCGAGTCATGCGGGAGTCATCCAGTCCTTTGTCCAACTTGCTATGCGATTGTATTCAATGTGATAAGATTCTTTGTTTGTCTCTGGAACAGCAAGGAATCGCGTGTGTGGGCCACTTGCGGAGGACATACCATAAGAGGAGAACAATCACGTTGTTAGAGGAGAACAACGACGTTGTCAGGTGGAATGAACGAGTCAAGAGGTAGATTAAGGTATTGCTAGTATAAAAACCCTTTCATCTCAACCTTTCGAAAGACCATCTAGACTCAGCACCTCCTACAATATTTTACTGTCAACGAAACATCCAACCAAGAACTACTAGAAAGCCACTCAGTACCTATCAACAATGGAGAACTCTAACGACAGAGCTTCCCCCGAACCTGAGGAGCTGACGAGACAAGAAATTGTACAAAACCTCCTGGAAATGCAGAAACGGATAGGAAGGGAGCAGGCGTACCAAAGTATAGAAAGGATTATTCGGTCAGAAAGAGACTCCAACCGATCAGTAGCAGAAGCCCCTGAGGCGCGACTCTCCACCGCACTAACGAGATCCGAAGTAGAAGTACCAGGTCAAATTCGGATCAACACGACAGCAGGGGAACGAGAAATGTCGGCTGGAAGTATTACTGTCGAGGTGAGAGCGGAAGTACCAGCTCAAAGTCCGATCAACACGACAGCTAGGGAACGAGAAGCATCGGCTAGACGAATTGCCGCCGAGATGAGAGCAAACCAAGGAGGTGAAGGGAGGGCTGATCAAGAGGGCGACGAGAGAATCGAAAGAAGACCCGGATCCTTTGGGGTCAGTGAAGATGATACACTGTCAGAAGACCTCGCAGCCGCGAATCAGAGAGCAAGAGATCAAGTCCTGTTCGACCAAGACGTCCAGCGACTTCGGCACTTCTTTAGTTGTCTTAGGATCAGCACCATCCACAAACCGTTTTTCCTGACCGAAGCCACTCACTGGGCTCCTCCTGGTGCTAATGGAACTCTTCCAGACACGTTCGAAGCCCAACGCAATGCGCGAGGCACCCCCGAGTGCACTATCACAGCACGCTTCACTACCAGAAGGCCAGTGCCTTCACACAACGCCAGAGGCATACGGCGCGCTCCAACTCTCGTCTTCTGTCTTCCCCCGGTCACCAGAGACGTTGATGCGTTCCTAGAGACCCTACCCCGCCCTTGTCTGGACGCGGTCGACGAAGACAATAAACGCTGTCACATCTGCCACGATGCCTACACCACTGATGGCCGAGCAGTAGGAGCAGGCCCTGGCACCGCATGGCTTCACGAAGACCGACCCGAGATTCCATTGCTGCTTCCATGTGGGCATGTCCTTGGATCCCATTGCCTTGCCCAGTGGTTTGGGCCTTCAGCCAATAGCAGCTGCGTGATATGTCGTCATACTATTTTCGAACTAAATGGAACGTTCCACAATACACAGCTCAGACCTGATGTCCTGGAAGCATTATTCAAGCTAGCACGGATAATGGGAGAGCAAGGGCAGATATCTGGAATGGAGTATACCTACGGATATACAGGTTCCATGCACCCTGAACATATCCAATTGCGAGTGCCTGCGGAAGCCCCAGACCCGCATGAAGCTGCCATCATCCAGGAGTTCAGCGCATAACGCTCTCCTTCTTTTGCGCCCATGAACCTTCTATATATAACATTTCTGATTTTCCACAAGATGGATGCCTTTGTACTTGAAACTAGACACATGACGAATAACACATGCATCGCTATGCTCTATTTCATATACTCTCATCTCGTAAAATCGCTTCTGCTTGTTCTGTATTATGCTACTCTGATTCTAATTCGTCTTAATCTCCCTACATCTCAGCAGATCGACAGGGTATTATTTGGTGGTCCATTGCCGTTGAATTCTTCAAACGGTATACCCACACATCGTAGCTCCTTAAGGTAGCTTGGCTTCTACCGTAGTGTCCTGTCTCCTCGAGTTGACCATAATTCAAAAGTCGGCAGGGTGTCCGCCCAGGTAACGCGTAGTCGTACACTTTTGGCTAGTCCAATCCGAGTTGACATATCAGATCAATCTCATTTTCTTGGTCTCCTTCATCAGCCTAGTCGAATCACCTCCAACTCATCAATCTTTGAGTAGGCGCCGACCTGAGGAAAGCAGTCAAATCAGTTGATCCGCGCTTCGCAGCATTATTTATTAAGAGCCAATGACTGGTAGAAGCACCAGCAGCTTACGTAAACACAATCACAAGCGACGAAGCCTGCGCCTCTCTCTCGAGGCAACAACATCAACCTCATCCTCCCAAGCTCCTCGTGACACCTCAAACCTCACATCAACGAATCCACAGTGCCATCAAACCACCTTAGCACCTTACCACAGCTTCTCACCCACAAATCTACCTACCAACAGCGAAAATGTGCAGCAGCGACATTTTCCTCGGCCTCATCGCCATCCTCTTCCCCCCAATAGCCGGTACCTCTCCCCGTCCTCCCTTCCTCACCTCTCTCCCTTCCCTTCCCTTCCCCTCAGCCCCAAACACGAGCTAACCACCCCCTCCCAGTCTGGATCAAAAGCGGCCTCTGCACCGCCGACTCCCTCATAAACATCTGCCTCTGCGTCCTCGGCTACTTCCCCGGTCTCCTTCACGCGTGGTACATCATCGCCAAATACCCCGAAGCCAGCGATGACGCCTATGAACGCATTAACGACGGCGGCGAGGGGGGAACGGTGTCGTACTATTATGTTGGGCCTGCGCAACAGCAGCAGCAGCAGGGGCAGGGGCATGGACAGCAAGGGGGACAGCAGCAAAGAGGTTATGGAGCGACGAATCACAACATGGTGCCGGAGCGACAGCAGCAGAGTGGGGGTGAGGGGGCGAGCGCGGGGGTGCCGCCGAGCTATGAGCAGGCGGTTAGGGGGGATCATAAGGTGCAGACGTAGTGCTGGTGAATGAAGGTGAGGGGTGGAGAGGTGGGAAGATGGGGGGGTGTGGGTGAGTGGGTGTTGGAGGTAGCGCATTTTGAGGAGTATGGAGGGGGTGGGTATGGCATTTACGAAGCAGACAGGCGGGCGTTGGCTAGATGGGTCGTTTGGTTACCTCGATAGGTGGGAGTCTTTATGGTGGTGTTCCAGTGAATGTTATTGTGGATTCGATCAATTCGGCGTAGGAAATCTGTCTCTATCTACACGTTTTCATGGTAGCAGCTGATGCTCATTGCTACCTTTATGAAACCTTTCTATGTGCAAATCTCTCCTTTTAAAAATTAATACACGGAAACAAATCTTCTATGAGCAAGACCCGCCTTCAAATTTGGACAACGAAAAGAGCATGTGCATACGCACTCAAGCAAGGGTCATTCCTCTTAAGCCTTCCCAGCATTCTTCTCCTTCTCCGCCGCTAATTCATCCAACAGTTCCTGTGGTGGACTCTGCCGGTACCCTTGGGGGTTATTCTTCGTCCACCGCCACAAATCCTCGCACGCGTCTTCCAACGTCCTCTCGGCCTTCCAGCCTAGCTCGTTATTCGCTCGTTTCGGATCCGCAGTCAGATCCAACACGTCACCCGACCTCCTCCCTACAACTTCATACGGCAGCTCCTTCCCCACCGCCGCGCCAAACGCCTTGATCATCTCAAACACCGTACTCCCCCTTCCGGTCCCTAAGTTCCAAGCGCGAGCGCCGGGGTGATATTGACGGAGGTAGTTAAGCGCGACGAGGTGGCCGCACGCGAGGTCGAGGATGTGGACGTAATCGCGGATCGCGGTGCCGTCTTGGGAGGCATAGTCTGCAGTGAGTTCTGTGAGCATGCGTTTGCCATAGGGCGCCCCTGCATGGGTGATTGCGGTCCTACCGTCGCCAAACACGAGCAACTTGTCTCGTTTGCCAATCGCAACCTGCGCGAGCAAAGGGAGCAGGTTGTAGGGCACGCCCTGCGGGTCTTCGCCCATGACGCCGCTGGGGTGCGAGCCGGCGGGGTTGAAGTAGCGCAACAGGGCGGCGTTCCAGTGGTCGCCGGATTTGCCTGCTTTCTTGGCGTTGTTGCGCTGAGCTTCGATGTGGTCGCAGATGAGATTTTCGACGGCGGCTTTGGTCCGGCCGTAGGGGTTGGTGGGGCCGATGGGGCAGGCTTCGGGAATGGGGATCATGTCTGGAAAGCGGGTGGCGTCGCCGTAGACGGTGGCGGAGGAGGAGAAGACGATGTTGGAGACGTTGTGTTTGGTCATGGAGGTGAGAAGGTTGATGGTGCCGTAGACATTGGTGCGGTAGTATTCCAGGGGGATTTCACCGGATTCTCCTACTGCCTGGGCGATGTCAGCGTAATGGTCAAGACATGTCGCCGCGCAAGCGAAGAATGAACCGTGGTATTGGGACTGTATGCTTTCGTTTCGTGTCTTCATGCGAACGACCTACTTTAAGCGCAGCAAAATGTATTACACTGTCAATATCAGGGTGCTTCTCAAAAACCGCATCAAATGATCCCTCTTTGGTGGCATCAACCTTGAAGAACTCAGGTCTCTTCCCGCAGATGAGCTCGATACGGTTGACTGCTTCTTCTGAGGAGTTGTATAAGTTGTCTGCAATTACAACTTTGTAGCCTCCCTCCAGAAGCGCAAGAGCCGTGAACGACCCGATATAGCCTGTTCCTCTGCGGACAAGTCAGTACTCGAGGCAACGGCCGCAGTGCAAAGCTTACCCAGTGACGAGCACAGAGCCTACCGTCATCGTCAGGGTAACACTTGGTGTTTCGAGTTGCAGCTGCGAAATGTTTGTTCAAAGATGTTTTCCGAGTGCTGCCTTGGTGGGGTCAAAGGTGGGATAACCTTCACCCTGCATCTGCACAGAATAATCAGCGTTGAAATCCGGGGTAAGTCATTCAGGCTAATGTAACATCTAAATATAGGCATGTTTCCTTCTCGTAGGGCTTCTATCACGTGAAAGGCATTGATCACTAATCATTATGTACGAGTCTTTTGAGGGTCTTTGTTATTTTGATGTATCGTATACAAAAGGAAGACCAGCAACCATAGACTCGGTAAGATTCTAAGATAGCAAATATAAACACAATGACCTACATATCCAATAGTCCAGTCGTCTAAATACGTCACGTATTAACGTTCGAAGGGTTTCCCCATAATCCTTTGCACAAGATGAGTACTCAGGCATTGGGGCTACTCTTTTGATTGGAACGCTCGCTCAACAACCCGGAACCTTCGTCTTGCATCCCATCTGTATTGGCCTGTTTGTGGCCATGGCGGGCCGCTGGTGGCTGTTGCCCAAGGCAGAAAAGCGGTCGGAATAGATGTCTTTTTAGTAGTCGGCCTCAGCATTGTATGGCGTGTAACCGTGAGGGATAAAAGAACGCTAGATAGCTAATGACACCAACGCTCTTCAATGCTGATATTGGAGAGAGTATGTTTCTCGAAGAGATGAATAATGACCACAAGATCGAGTGCATCAGTATCAATCATCTTTTGAGTTACGAAAGATCTTCTAGTACAGCCAAGAAGCCCCACTTTGTTCAATGCGAAGTGAAGACAAGCAGCAGTTGTAGGACCTACAACAAGAAGAAGAAGAAGAAGAAGAAGAAGAAGAAGAAAAGAAGAAGACTGGCGAAGAACAGTAGGTGTAACCCAGTGGCTTGCAACCTCGAATTAGATATAAAGCATTCACCTTCGAGGATACGTTGTGTTCTGAACTTGCCGTGCCTATGGCCTTAGTGACTCTGCTATGCATATCCATAGAACTTTTTCGGTCCCCGTCCTTCTCCTTTACCTTTCCGCTGAAGACATGGCTAAGGGCGTGTTTCACGACTTTTCATCTTTTGAAAAAGAGCGAAGCTTACGTAGCGGCTATGAGCTGACAGCGTTCGGTTTCTTCGAGATTGTAGCCCAACTACGTCTGGGGAATGGAAAGAGAAATCTCAAACACTAAATCAAAATCTCTGAGCTCGTAAAGTAGTCCCTTAGCGCGGCCCTTCCCGTTACGTCATAAGGTAGCCGTCCCCCCACTGCCGCTTACAGACTCCCCGCCAGAGCCACCCCACCCCTTATCGACTTTCACGATGGCACTTCATGTCTCTCTCACCACGATTTCTAACCGGTATCCGCCAAACAGCTCCTCTAACCCGTCTCTCAGCCCTCCGCTCCCAGCTCAACCCAGCCTTCCACCCACGCTTCCCCCACTCTCGACCCCTCACAATGGCGCCCCTCCCCAAAACAATGAAAGGCGTGCTCATCTCAAAAACCGGCGGAAGCGAAGTCCTCGAGCACCGCACCGACCTCCCCGTCCCCACTCTCAAAGAGGGTCAAGTTCTCGTCAAAAATGAATACATTGGGATCAATTACATCGACACCTATTTCCGCACTGGGCTGTATCCTTCTCCTATGCCGCTAGTTCTTGGGCGCGAAGCTTCGGGAACGATTGTGGAGATGGGGCCGGGGAAGCAGGCAGGTGGGTTAGCGGTGAATGATAGGGTGGTGTGGTTGGGCACGGAGAGTTATGCGGAGTTTAGCGCGGCGCCGAGTGAGAAGGTTTTGAAGATTCCGGAAGGGGTACGACTCTTTTATCGTAATGGTCTCAGTTCACAATGGGGTGCTGAAAGGAAGATAGGTCAAATCCGAAGACGCCTGCGCTGCCGTCCTCCAAGGCCTCACAGCCCTCACTCTCGTCACGGAGGCTCACGCCGTCCAGCGCGGCGATTGGGTCCTCGTCCTCGCAGCCAGCGGCGGCGTCGGTGGCTGGCTGACCCAAATCCTGGAAGCTAAGGGTGCGCACACCATCGGTACCGTAAGCAGGCAGGAAAAAGTAGCTATAGCGAAGGAGCAAGGGGCTGAGGTGGTACTTGTCGAAGGGGAAGATGATGTGGTCAAGATCGTGAAGGAGAAGACGGGAGGGGCAGGGGTGGTGGCGGTTTTTGATAGTGTGGGGAAAGTGACGTTTGATAGGAGTTTGCAGTGTGTGGCGAGGAAAGGGACGATGGTGAGCTATGGGAATGCGAGTGGGGCTGTGGAGCCGTTTTCTATTTCGTGAGTTTCCGCGTTTCTTTTTGGTTGCTTGTTTTAAAGGATTGGGAAGGAATGGGAAAGTGGAAGTGCTGACCCTTTCAAAAGGAAGTTATCTGCAAATAATGCCAAAGTCCTGAGACCTACGCTGTTCAACTACGTTTACACGCGAGAGGAAACAGAGCGCTATGCTGATGAGCTGTGGAGGATGATGATAGAAGATAAGTTCACTGTTCGGATTCATGAGATCTATCCGTTAAAGGACGTGGCGAGGGCGCATAATGTAAGTATTGCTCGAAAGATCTCTTTGATGTGATGTTGCTGATGTGACCCCAATTAGGACATCGAAAGTCGAAAGACCATGGGGAAACTGCTTATGACACCATAGATAATACTTGAAGCAGATACAACGTTTCCCTTCAACTTCGTGCTCCAAAGATTTGTTGCACATGGGTATGCCGATAGGCAGAGTCTCCACCAGCTTTATTCTACCTCTTCGGCGCCTTTTCCCGCATCGTCCACACCATCCTCATCACTAAACCCATCCTCACCATGTCCATCACCCTCTTCCTCCCCGACCCCCACCCCAACAGCCTTATTCCCATTACCGTTGACATTCTTCTCCCTCATCGGCAACGGCGGCCCCGGTTCCCTCCACCCGTACATCATCTCATTGGGCAGGACCCGATAGAACGAGCAATACACTCCAAAGAGCGCATCAAAGTACGAGACGCCGAAGCTGAGCTCCGTAACCGTGGTTTCGAACTTCATGCCCACGAAGCACTTCTCGAGGATATGGTCTTCCACCCAGAATTCGTATTCCTTGACCTCTCGCTGAATTGTGGCGGCGCTTGTTTCTTCTTCCTCGGTTAGATCCTCGTCTTCGGCACCGGGCTTGTACCAGGTTTTTGCTTTGAGAAGGCCCAGGGGTTTGAGGCCTTTGGCGAGGTCGTGACTGTAGATATTCAGAACTTGCGGAGTGGCTGGAACGAGCTCCGTGACTTCGAGTCCCATGTCGGTGATGCTAGTGACTCTGATAGTCTTCTCCTCGCTCTGAACCTTGTACTTCTTAAAGATGTCTTTCCCCGCTTGTGCCGCCAGGCCTACCTTGAACGCCCGCTTTGCCATCTCTGGACTCATGCCCCTCTTCACTTCAAGACCTTGCGCCCATTCTTCCTCTCCTGTTATATACAGACCCCTAAAGATCCCACCGAAGATCTCGGAACAGGCAGTGTTGAAGTCACCAGGGAGCAAGGCTTGTGCTTGGACGATTTGCCAAAGTTCTTTTTCGGCGAGGGAGCAGAGGGCGCGGGTGGCGTATATATGTGGGCGGTATTCGGGGCATACTTCGTGATGGAGAAGGTAGTTGAGAAAGTTGAAGATGATAGCGGTGTGGGATTTTATCTGAACGTAAGTGGTCAGGTCGTAGATGACTGGAAGACGAGAGGACAGGAAAGCTGCTGCGCACGCCTCAAAGTCGACCACAAAGTGCGAGTCGCCGTCGTTATTTTTGTCGGCGGCCACGGAATGATGGGCTTTCGCAAGAGCAATTTCTGCAGCGTCCATGTTCGACATGTCCGCTGCATCAAGGCCACCGGAAAACATCTTCGGGCCCGCTTCGATGCCGCCGTAGGCCAAGTACTTGTCGAAGAGATCTTTCCGCACCGAATCGAAATTGCGCTTGGCTGCGTAACGCTGGATGGCTATCTCAATGCGTTCTGTAAATGGACGCGATTCATCGTATAGTCCCTTCTCCTCTACGAATTCCGCTGGAGTGACCGGGGCGTCAACGTAGTACTCTTCGAACCCGGTAGGCATACCCAATCCTCTCTTGCTTTTGGGCTTCTTCTTCTTCTTCTTCCGTGGCGCTGAGCCGACGCCCACAGCCACCTCGTTGTTTCTATTCTTACTGCCGGCATGATTTTTAATTTCATTCCCAAGTGAATGTGGTTCCAAATCCTCCTCAGTCGCGACGGTCTTGCCTACAGGCTGTACAGCTGAGTGTCCGTTGGGTTTGACATTGCCATCCTGATTCTTCTGAACCACGTTTTCATCTTCGTCGTCTGAAATGCCGTCTATTACCAGGTCCTTATTTCCACCATGAGCTTCCTCGGAACCTGATTCGGGTGGATTGCCATTGGCCTTATGAACGGAATTGAGATCTATTTCTTGTAGTGACGAACTGACGTTGCTGTCAGCTGAAGAACGCTGCGGCTCTGGATCTGCCATGTTTGCCCAGCGCGAAATTAACCTATTTTTTGGGTTGTCACAAATCACGGAGCCACTTGAGGGGCCTTAAAGGCCTGGCAGCTTGACGTGTTGAGTGAAAAGAGGAACAATGTAATCAATGGAATAGTAGAAGTGTAGAAATCAGATTCCTATGATATGCTTATGGAAGTGGAACGGCTTCACTGATACCTTGATGAACACAACCATGGAAGTCAACAAGGTGATGAACTCATGTAGTGAATTGTCATGGAACGAAATGTGCCCCTACATCAACACTGCAGTTCATTGATTGTGCCCTAACAATATACAACAGATGAGACCAGAGTTAGTCACTTTCGCCTTGTGAACTGAGGCCTGGGTTTGCCAAACCGCTTCCTTCGTTTGTCCCAGCAAACGAAGATACCGTCACTTCGGCGCTGCTGGAGAATGCCCATCTTTCTGTTACAATTTCAAACGTCCCTCAACTCATCCGCCGTGACTTACTAGAATGAAAGATTAGTGTTGGTTTCTTTCAGCTCTGGTTCTCAATATTCTAGTTGATTCTGATGGAAGATGTCCGACAGGAAGGTTGGATCACGTGATCGGCGTAGTCGGATGCGGAATCAGCACCGTCATCTCGCTTGTGAGTCTCAGAGCTGATGACTTTTTAATTCGCTGCCAGCGAAGCTCCCTTAGCTCCAGGGTTTCTGATCCTGCTTGAAACCCCAGACAAAGGCTACGTTGGCGTTGCGCGAGGCTTAGAGCCTTCAATGGCTCGAGGCATCATTCTCCTCGCAAAGTTATCATGATCCAAGTATGTAATTGACAAGCACAGGCTGCCCAATCATGGCGCAAAGTTCTTTCCGGAAGTCACAGCTCATTGCTTTCAACGACGTCGCTGCAGGCCAGTGAGTCGATCCGATCCCAATTGCTTTAGCGCTGCTTTCAGCTCTGACAAATTGCAGTGATGGTGTTTTATCTGATCGATCAGGCCTCATCGTCGTCAAACCGTGCAAAAAGCAAGAAATCGCCTTCTACGAGTCAAGAATTTCGCATCCTGATTTCGCCGCTTACATACCCCATTTCATTGGTACTCTAGCCCTCTCGTCAGAACCCAATCAAGCGCTGGCCCCAGCTACGTTGATATCTCCAGATGCTTTAAGCCACCAATCTCTGGGCCAGCCGCAAATTGTGGATGCTGTGGCAGTTGAGAAAGCGTGGGCGCCTTCGAATGGTGGAAAAATTACAACGGACTCTGCAATTGTGCTGGAGAACGTTGCGGCTGGCTTTAAGAAGCCCAACATTCTCGACGTTAAGCTGGGTGCACGATTATGGGCCGATGATGCCCCAGTAGCGAAGCGAGAGAGGCTGGATAGGGCCGCAGCAGAGACAACAAGCAAATCTCTCGGGCTACGGATTGCTGGAATGAGGATCTCGCAAGGATTAGGTGCCATCGGTCAGCAAGGAGTTACACTAGATGGGTACAAGCTTTACAACAAAGATTATGGCAAGAATTTCAAATCAGATGACGTTGGCCAAGGCTTTGAAGAGTACTTTTGCTTGGAAAGGGTCAGGACCAGTAATAGAAGTGTACGAAAGGTCATTAGAAGATTTATTGAAGACCTCAAGGCTATGCAAGACGTCTTGGAAAGAGAAGAGAGTAGGATGTACTCCTCTAGCCTCCTCTTCGTGTACGAAGGCGATGACAAAGCTCTTGAAGAGGCCTTTACGGACGAGAAGGAAATCATGGCCTCAACTTACACTCCCTCGATCCTTGTGCAAGCTTCCACCAACGGGAACTTCGTAACGTCACACGAGAACGGCGTTTCCCATCTGGGCGGAGCATTACCAGGAAATGGAACACTCTCTAGTGATGAAGCGCCATATTCAAGCGGCTCGGTACATGAAGACGGCGTAGATACTGAAGACGACGATGACGAAGAAGAACCTGTGTTGCCGAAGATCCAAGTCCTAAAACTCATCGACTTCGCCCACGCCGAATGGACGCCCGGCACAGGCCCCGATGAGAATGTCCTCCACGGCATCAGGAACGTTATCAAACTCCTCGACGAAATCCAAAAAGACATACAACTATGACTTTCTTAGTTTCCGATGAGTAACGAGACTCAAAAGCTGGCATTACCATCTCGCATTCAAATTACGAATCATGATCTCATGTGTTTACGGAATTTACTGTAGAAAGAGGAAAGTTTTCCGAGAAATGGAGGCTATTTTGTATCACCATGTCGCTTCAATTCATAACTAGATAGAACTCAGATTGACAAATTGGAAACCTACCCATTCACTAAGCTTTCCATCCTCGCTTGTCATGCCTTCGTTTGACAGGCTTCTCACCAATATATCTCATATATTTGAGTTGAGTACAGATCCGCTTTTCTAAGTCCTACATGTACGCTCCGTATAATGGTCCTCACAACTCGCACCTCTCTATCGCCAAAAGACCCCCTACCCCATCAATAATCTCGACAACCACAAGCTTGAACCTCCATCCCTTCCCCTAGATCAACCTATCTGATGCCCACGCCCCATACGCCTCGATATCCACCAGCTTATCCACCTCACCAGCCACTCCCAGGCCGAACCAACTAACCGCCAACGGGCCCCCTGCGTCTCTGTTCGCATACACACATTCTCCCTTCCCCTGAATTCCCGAGCTTCTTCTTCAAACAAGACTAGTATCCCTGATATAATCTTCTACTTCCAAACCCGGTACCTAAATCAAATAAAATACCTCTCATAACGGTCATGCCATGCATATCAAAATACTACCGCGAGCTCCCTCACCGTTTTCATCAACGCGTCTCACATCTTAAAAAGATACCGTCTTTGAAAAACTTACACCAAGACAACTCTTTAAGTTTTCTGATATGTCTGCCGAATTTCATAGCTAGTGTCGCATACAATTGAATCTCGCCGCAGCCGGCCAAGCAATACTGCACAGTTACTCACGCTGTCGCTTCTAATTTTCTTTTCGATTTCTTGTAGACCACCACCCTGCCCCCACTCCTCCACTACACCTCCAGGCTATCGTAGACTACGTTCCCTTCCCTCGCCCAAGTTCCCCCGGATTGTCTGCATGCAATAGACACACTTGAACTCAGTTCTTCAAAGTAACTTCTACATCCTTTCAATTCACCCTCCAAGCCGTATTCCCTTCCTTTAACCCCCTTCCAAGCCCACCCCCCCCCCCCCCTGCCCCATCTCCGCCTCCAAGTTTTTCTCCTCAATCACCCCACCACCCCCATCCCTCGATCGCACCTAGCCGTACAGCTTCCTGGCAACCTCTGCCCTCCCAAGCAGTTTGACCCGATGTGCACCTGTCACGTCTGGGCTTCTGCAACTTGTCTCTTCGATCTTCTGGATCAACTATACAGTAAAATGGACAGATCTAGCTCATCATAGCCATGCCCCCTATCTTCCTAGGTTCCAATTGTCCTCCTCATCCACCTCCTCCTTTCCGCCCTCCATTCCAATCCCAACGCGGATCTGTTCATCTGATCCTCCAATTTCAAGCTACACACATATAAGCACATATATCCAAACGTACTCATGTCCAGCAGAACCAATACTCGAACAGTCCTCCCAACCATAATGCTCCCCCCCGCCCCCCGGCCTACAGGCTCCACCCTAGCCCTCCTATCAAACCTTCCAAGTCCCTCTACATTCTTTTCAGAGCATTGTAGAGGATGAGAGTCGTTAAAAACTTTCCATGTAGCGTGATTCGGCATAGAATAATCGATTTTGGGCGTAAGCAATGGCAAGAGTGACTGCCAGTTTATCGATATCACATATTTTTCATCTGGACTCTGGAACAACGGTTTACAAGCAAGAGCAAATCGATTCGGCTCATCGTCAGGATCTAGTTACATACATAAGACTCGTATTTCTAGTAACAGTCATGGCCAGCATGACTGTACTTCCACCCTCACCCCTCGCCTCCCATCACCCCCATCACCGCCCCACCTCTCCTCCACCCACCTACATCTCCTCCAAGTCCTCGTAGACGACGGCCCCCTTGGGGTCCCGCCCGTGCAACTTGACACGATACAGGCAGGTTGAGTCGGCGCTTCCCCAGTTGCTATTGGCGCGGAAAACCACGCGGCGGGTGTTGGCGCCTCTGTCGGCGTTGAGCCACTTTTCCAGGTCGACCGACGTCGCAAAGGTCTGCACGTGGTTGCCGGCGTTGATGTCGTAGGTCCATCTTCCCACTGGAACAAAAGTCTTGTCGAGAGCCCGAACCGTGTCCGAGCCCTTTCCGCGCTGCGAGGCGTCCTTGTAGATGTCTGGGAACATCTGGGTCATTTCTGAGATGATTTGCTCGCGGATTTCTTCGAAGTTGACCTGGATCCAGAGCTCGATTTCCTTAGGAGCATTGCCGATATCGTGAAGTTCGCCTTTTGGAACATGCTCTACGACGAGCTCTGTAGGGGTAATCCAGCGAGGGAGAGCGACAGCAAGTTGCAGTTTGCCACGGGTCGAAGGTGCACACCAGCAGTCGCCAACATCGTGCCAAGGAAGAAGCGCTTCTTCGAGGTCGCGAACCTCCTCGATATCGTATTTCTGGTTTCCTTTCTCGAGGTATTTTACTATTGTCGTTCCGACAACGCTGGCCTTGAGTATTGAAGAAGCTTTGTAACCCAGGGAAGAGAGCAATGACGTGAGCTTTCCATCAGGTACAGTCGACTTGTATCTAGATTGCTGATATGTGCGGATCAACTTCCTCGTCGGAGAGCTTATTTTGGGAGCAGCGAGCGCACCAAGGCCGGGCGAGAACCAGTTGATCTTACGAACATTGGGCTGACCGGTCTGGCTTGCGCGAGGGATATTGGAGAGTTTTTGGAATTGGTGTTCCAGAACATCAAAGCGACGAGCCAGGACCCCAAGCTCGGGAGAGGTGAAGGACTTAGAATCTTTCGAAACATCAAGGACATCGGAGCGCCAGCGCAGAATGTCGTACTTGTGGCCAAATAGAGGACCACGATAAATGTCCGCAAAGGCCAGCATGAGCAGAAACAGAACAGAGGCCCACTTTAGGATATTGAGCAGTGTCCAGGACTTTGTAGGGCCCACAGAAGAACTCTTACGCTGCTCATCTTCGCGGGTGTATGTACGGTCATGATCCATAATTGCTGCAGCGCGATTTGCCGCATTAAGATTGGCCTCGGTAAGATCCAGACCAGTGCCCTCTGGTAGTTCCATTCCTTCAGATCCTTCTTCCTCAATCACGGATAATTGTCCCACATCCGCAGTGACCCCGTCAACGGCCACAGTGTGCGCTTCTTCAACAACATGCTGGATTCGTGTTACATTCGTCTGAGAGACTTCCTGGACGTTATATGCCGGTCCCCCGTCCCCATAGGCGGTCTCTGCGATGCGAAAATTTTCTGGTAGTCCGGTAGCCCTAGAAGATCCAGCAACGGAACCTGCAACGGAACCTGCAACGGAACCTGCAACGGATCTAGCAACACCAGACCTAGCGACTGATCTAGCGCTTGATCCCGCTGTTGAACGGGCCCTAGATCCAGACCGCAAAGTACGGGTCGTGATGTCGGGACCAACAGCTGTGGAACCATCGGACGAGGATGCACGACTCGCGGAGCGAGTCACACGACGAGTACTACCGATAGATGACATGATTGACCGGATTGGAATGAATAGGTTTTAAGGACGAAAGCTTGCCGGAAGCTCTGATGTAGATAGAATGTAACGGTCAGCTTACCAGAAGCTGGGTAAGTAAAGTAAGATATTGGTGGGCAGAAATTGCCAAGGCTGGGTAGTTAAAGAAAGATATAGGTGGGCAAAGGTTGCCAAAAGCCGTATGTCTAGATGGGATTGAGAAGATAAGTTTTTGATGGTTGAATGGAAAAGAGAAGAGGTTTAGGAATTGGAAAGAAGGAAGTTATGTATCCTTACTCAGGAGACTAGTCGATGCAAAAATTTTCAAAGCTAGCGACTGTGTTGGCCAGCTGTGAAGCCTTGACAATAGAAGGTTTTCAATGCTAGCAACCGTGTTGGCTAGCTGTGAAGCCTTGACAATAGAAGATTTGAAAGCTAGCGTCTGTGTTGGCCAACTGTGAAGCCTTCACAATGAGAATTTTCGAAGCTAGCGTCTGCGTAAACCCAAGGTATTGTAAAGCCTTCCAGAATAAGATATCTCAATAGCTAGTGTCTGTATTGACCCGCTGCGGAGCCTTCAGAGTGGAGAGGTGGTCAAAGCCAGCGTCAATTGTATGTTGGCCTATTGCGGATCCTAAGTATCGTCTACTAACGGCTTCTTGTTGTCAACCTCTACGGATAGCGGGACCGCGTTGAATTGGACGGCAAGGTAGCCTTCGATATACGAATGTCACCGCGCCTGACAATATCTGATATTCGCCGTACAGCTCTTTTCTCGATGCTTCCGAGGATTCGCGTGCAATGTTGGGGCGATGTGCCTGCGTTTCGCGGCGGCGGCGACAACGGACCTTACGGTATAAGGCATTTAGGATCCTTTGTTCGTATTCAAAAGAAAAGTGTTAATACGAGCGGAGAGATCGAGTCGTCAAGGCTTGGAATGCTGAGGTTGTCTGCAAGCGGTACAATACATTATTGTTCAGGTCTGGGATCCTTTGTTGACAAATGACAAGTTACTCTCTACATTCGCATTGTACGCGACGTGCGGCAGCGTCTATCTACGTGCCGCGACATGGGTCCGTGCTACGCCTATTGATCTCCCGAGGTTCATCCGAATAAATATCGAATAGAACATCGAAATACCTTATGCATCCACTGAAACTCGAATTTCACAATGAGTGAGCTTTGTCCATCTAAAGTTACTAGAGAGTAGATGTTTTTCAATCAGAGCTAGCACATGCATCACATCCCGTCATATCTTCCCCTTCCCCTTCCCCAAGGTAATGCACTATATCAGCCGGAACATATTATCCTTCACACCTCTTTTCATCGCCACCGGCCTCCCATTTTCTAATTCGAGACCTGCCTCTCCTCCCCCACCAGATATCCCCTCGAGCTTTAACCGCAGCTCTTCGTCCAACTCTGCCATTGTCTTCTTCTTTTGCTTAGGATTCTCTGGAGTATTGTTGGGATGCTGATCTTGCTTTTGCTGTGGCGATCAGAGAAACGAAGAGGTAGAAGTGGAAAGAGAAGTTGTCGTACTATGGCTTCTGAGCCCGAAGGTTGTTGGGGCTTAGCCGATGTTGATTCATGTCTCAAGGATTTGATGCCTGGCTGTGAGCGTAATAATGTATGTTGGCTTTGCCGAAGCAGAGTGCCAGCCCCGAAGCATTTGTTATACATCGTCTTAGTTCCTGGCCGAAGTGAGTGGAAGACTTTGATGAGGTATGTTTCATCAGGTTACGTAGCAAGCTGTAACGTGGGGATCAAAGTAGGGCTGAAGTAGGGCTGTATTAGTCACCAGCAATCTGTACTAAGCCCTAAATGTTCTGCGAATCAAAGATCCCAGGCTATGCAGAACTAACACTGGGACAGCCAGCTTAACAAACCTCATATTCGAATCAGCAATATGCCTGTCGTGAAAGGAGGCGCATGGTAAGCCGAACCATATGTCTTAAAGATTACCATTCAAAATTGATCTAATATCTGCAGGACAAACATCGAAGACGAAATCCTCAAAGCTTCGGTGTCCAAGTACGGCTTGAATCAATGGGCTCGTGTCTCGTCGCTCCTTGCGCGCAAAACACCCAAGCAATGCAAAGCACGATGGTCAGAATGGCTGGACCCGGGCATTCGGAAGATAGAGTGGTCGAAAGAGGAGGACGAGAAGCTACTGCATCTAGCGAAGTTAATGCCCACGCAATGGAGAACAATAGCACCAATCGTTGGGAGGACCGCTACCCAGTGCCTGGAGAGATATCAGAAATTACTGGATGAAGCAGAGGCGAAAGAGAACGATGAGCTGGGCTTGGGTGGGCCTGATGGTGGGGAAACTGCCGCTCCGAGCGCTGATGATGTAAGGAGGTTAAGGTAACACTGCCCTTCTTAACAATAGCTGGTTTCCGCATTAATGTTATATTAGACCCGGAGAATTAGATCCAGATCCAGAGTCGAAGCCTGCCAGACCTGACACCATCGATTTAGACGAGGACGAAAAGGAGATGCTCAGTGAAGCGCGTGCTCGGCTTGCAAATACGCAGGGAAAGAAGGCGAAGAGGAAGGCGCGAGAGCGGCAGCTTGAAGAGTCACGTCGGCTTGCGTTGCTGCAGAAGCGTCGAGAGCTCAAGAATGCTGGCATTAATATCAAGATCGTGAATAAAAAGAAAGGCCAGATGGACTATAATGCCGACGTACCATTTGAAAAAAAAGCCGTTCCGGGTTTCTATGATACGCAAGAAGAAGCTGAGCGGAATGAGAAACAGCGTGAAGCTTTTGATCCGCGGAAGCAACAATTAGCCAACAAACGAAAGGGTGACCAGGAGGAAGATACGGATCGGAAGAGAAGAAAAGGTGATAAGAATGGCCCTCCAGCGGGCTTTGCAGCTGCAGCTAAGGCTGGCCAGATGCAGAGGATTCGAGAAGCTGAGCAAAGTAGCAAGAGAAGGTCTTTAGTGCTACCAGCGCCCCAGGTTGGTGAGACAGAGTTGGAAGAGATTGTCAAAATGGGAATGGTTGGTGAACAAGCACATCGACTAGCAAGTGAGGGCGAAAACGAAGCCACGAAGGGCTTCATTGGTAATTATACAGGCATAGTTGGGGGAACCCCAATAAGGACACCACGGGCACCACCGCAAGATGACCATATTGCGAATGAGATCAGAAACATACGCGCGCTGACCGAGACTCAATCATCGCTACTCGGTGGAGAGAATACGCCCTTGTACGAGGGAAGTGGCTCCACAGGCTTCGATGGAGTTGCTCCAAGGAAGCACGTCGTAGCCACACCAAACCCCATGGCGACACCAATGCGCCAAGGAGGCCCGAACGGCATTGGTGCAACTCCGTCGCGTACACCTATGGGCCCTGGCGCCACGCCAATGCGAACACCCCGAGACAGCTTCGCAATCAACCAAGACGACCCAGGAGCGATGCAGCTTGTTGGGGGCACGCCGAGGGAGGCTAAATCAAGAGATCTATCCCTGAGACAACAGCTCAAGTCGCAATTCGCGGCGCTGCCAAAGCCCAAAGCAATGGACTTTGAGCTCGAATTGCCGGAGGAACAACCGGAAACTGATGGGAACATCGACCTCTCTGAAGAGGACGCTGCGGAGCGTGATCGACGAAATCAAGCGATCCGTGCAGCTGCCGAAAGAGCGGATTTCAAGCGCCGGACCCAAGTCTTGCAACGGGCATTGCCTCGTCCATTGGTCTTGGATCTTGAGGCTCTCGACAATGCTGCCTCCAATGTCTCCGATCCTGTTGAGAGCGCTGTAGCCCAAGAGGCGGCGCTTCTGATTGCAAATGATGCCCTCAAATATCCAGCACCAGGAGGAAGGACGATTGGGTCGTTAAGACCGCCAGAGGTTTTTGATGACGAAACTCTCAATAAAGCAAGACTGGAGATTGCAGACGCGTTGCCATTGGAGGACAAGGAAAAAAGGTCGGAGGATTTCGAAAGGGCATGGGCTGACATTCATAATACTACATCCGCTCTGCCTGGTCTAGCCAGCTACGAAGACGACGAGATCGATGAGCACCAACTAACAACCGAAGCCTTCGACGTAAGCTCCCCTCCATCCCATCCCCAACTCCACCACTAACCCCCACCCAGACCCTCCAAACCTCGATCCTTAGCTCCGCCGAAAAAGGCAATAAGCTCGAAAAGAAACTCGCCCTCCACTACGGCGGCTACCAGCAACGTGCCAAAACCCTCCGCCAGAAGATCGCCGAGGCCGCAGAAGCGCTCGAGAAGGAGAAGGTTAGTTTGGATACGTTTCGCACGCTGCAGATTGCCGAGGAGGCGGCGTTGCCGAGGCGGTTGGAGCAATTGAGGGGGGAGGTGGCTTTCGTAAGGGCGAGGGAGAGGGAGGCACAGGAGGTGTTTAGGGCGAGGACGGAGGAGTTGGAGGGGTTGAGGGGTGGGGAGGCGGCGGTGGTGGTGGTGGTGAATGGGCATTGAGGGATTGGGTGCTTTTGTAGTTGTAGTGCTGTGATTGCTTTGGAATTTCGACATCGATAAACACATCTTGTCAATCACCATCTGAAGACTTAAGGTGCAGAAATGTGCTGTGATATTATTATTCAAGCTGACTCTGCCAACAGGAACTAGAAAGAAGCTTCGACTGAGCCACTACCCATTGCATATCATATCAGAAGATCTTACTCAAAACCCTCTTCACATCTTCCGACTGCTCCACCCCTCCTTTCCTCTTCCCACTAATCTCATTCTGCCGGAACCTCCTCTCCACCCCGCCTTTCCTCTTCCCCTTCGCCTGCGCTATCTCCGTCTCTCCACCTTCACCGCACCTCACAATCACATCACGGTCTACCCCATCCTTCCCCCCTTCCTTCCCCTCCCTCGCCTCCCCCTTTCTCCTCCTTGTCCCCTCCACCTTCCCCCTCTGCACCGCTTCCAAAAATTCCCTCCGCTCCTTCATCTCCCGCCTCACTCCCACCCTAACCCTCTCCTCCCTCTCCCTCTCCTCCCCCCTAACCCCCGCCATCAGATCCCCCCACCCAAACCCCTTGAGGTATTTGACATTCCATACATCATCCCTATACCAGCCTCCCTTTTTCCCGCCGACGACCTGGCCATTGATGGCCTCCGCGCAGATTTTGGCGTATTTCTTCTTAGAGAACTCGACCCAGCCGTCGATGAAGGAGCGCTTTTTGTTGCCGCCGGCGTGTTTGCGGCGGAGGTAGGTGGACGGCGGTTCGGGGGTTAGGAAAAGGCGGGTTATGGGGCCGAAGGGGGAGAGAAGGTGGGAGAGGGTAGAGGGGCGCATGAAGGGGGGTATGCGGGAGAGGTAGATTACGCCGGGGGTGTGTTTTATGGTGGTGGTGGTGGTCGGGGGCGATTTGGGTTTGGAGGATTTGGAGGACTTGGGGGCGGTGGTTTTTGGGAAATTTTCCAAGTTCTGCGGTGATGAGGCGCGTCGAGTAGAAGACTCATGAAGCTTGTCTTTGTTTTTATTTGGTTCGGATTCTGATATTATGCTCTCGGTATCGTCATTGGGATCTTTGGCGCTGAGTTTCTGGCGTTTTGGGTGGCGAGCAGTCAGTCCAGTAGTTCCGCCGCCTTTTGCTTCTTCCGCGGCCTCGGAGTCGTAGTCTTGGCCATCATCTTCGTCGCTAAGGCTTAGATCAAGGTATTCGTTGTGCTTGCGAGTAGTCATGTTGTGCTGTATTTACAGAAATATTGTCGATGGAGTAGCTTGGATGTACTCTCTAAATATCTAGCACTAGATAGATTAGGGCAAGCTAGCGACGAAAATAATTGGTACTTTTTGGTCAACATTGGCCATATTCCTCATATGCTATGAAGTTGAAGATTGATTTGACCTCCACACTATTTCGGAAGTCAAGGATACTGATGATCAGTTCAAGTTGAATTCGTATGACAAGGCTACCGTTGATTTTGGTGGCAGCCTGTGAGGCGTGTGTGGCCAGACCACATACTCATGCCTAAACTCAATCTCGAGTAAAACTATGCCCCAACTCAGGAGCGTATTTGGATTAGATATTTCCATCTTGACGCCGAAAGAGTTCGGAAGAGTGCCCACCCCATGAATACCATGATCTTCAGGCATCGCAAGAGCTAGCGAAAAATTACCTCTCCTTCCGAGCTGCCAAAAATGTGATGCACGATCGGATCCGGGCGGTCAAAAACACGGAAAGCTGGATCCCGTGGGAGAACGTCAATGGCAATTACGAGTATGAGGAGCAACTCAGCTGCCTGGACGAGTTGGCAAAACGGGAGAAGGCGCTTGAAAAGTGCAGGACGATGATGAGAGATGGGGAGTTTGGTATCATGTAGTGAGTTACTATTGTGCTTGTTATCTAACTGTCATGTTGGAGAGCTCACGCATTGCACCTTAGCTGGTCCGCAAAACTGGAGACGGGGAAGTTCTTGCCAGGGGAGATTTTGACAATGATTTTGGATCTGGTATGATGTGGTTTGGGAATGCGAGACTGTGTAGACTATAATGATAATGAACCGTGTCAAACGATAAGGATATCCTCCGGAAACACTCGCACAAGTTACTCGCAAGCACAGAGCACATATGTATCATGCCACCAAAGACCTGGAGGTGTTGAAGAGTCTGGGTAGATGTACGCTGGTGTTCAAGAGGCTTGTATCAGTAATGTTTCTCTCCAAGCTGGGATTGCTATGATGTAGTGAGATGGATGGGTAGCCGATTAGCGGAGGGGAAGTAGAGATTACTGCCATCTAAAGGTTTGAATATGACCACAAAGATTAAGTGAGGATTGCTAGGCTTGGTGGCTATATTGGCATACCTATGTGGAAGAGCAAAGTACTGGCACTATACCTGCTTCATTCCTCATCTTCTACACCTAACTCCTCAAACTCATCCAGCAGCTCCTGCATGTCTATCTTCGGCACCTCTTCCCCATCCGTCTCCTCCGTCTCCGCTACACTCGAAGTCTCCACGCCCTCCATCTTATCCTTCTCCTTCTTCGCTTGCTGAGCCTTATACAACGCAAGCGTACTCCTCAATTCAGTGTCTTCTTCAACGTCCCTCAAGAACATTTCAAAATCCTTGTCCATTCTCTCCTGATCTTGCTTCTTCGGCAATACCTCACCTTCCTCCTTGTTCATCCGCCTTAACTTCCAGTTCCTTGATTTGGTCTTCTTCTTCCGAGCATAGAATTTCTTCACGAGCATCACGTCGGGGATACTGGATGAATAGGTATTGCTTTGTTCCAAGGCTTCGAATTGAGGGTTGTTGAAGTTGGTGCCGGTTAAATGATAGCCCATTACTGAGTCACCTGGATGCAAAACGTTACCTAGATGCGTTCGCGTAAAGTAAGTAGTATCGTTGACACCAAGGTCTGAAGCTCTAGCAACTGTGGCTTCGGCAAGGAGGAAGCGTCCTTTTTGAAGCCCAGTTGGCTCAATATCCATGACAACGAATTCAACAAGCTCTTGAACATCCGCTAATGAAACAAAGGGCGTCCGCCAATATAAGGGAGTCGTCACATCAGTGGTCTGAAGTGTATTAGGGTCGATCAGATTAATAGATGTTCCAACGCGGTAGCAGATCGTTAAGGGAGAGATATTGCCTATTTGCTTGGCGAGCTTTATGGGGAGAGCCACTAGGTCGTCCTTACATATTGGGACCAGTTCGACAGAGAATGAGAATTTGTATGACTTGGTAGAGGTGTGTATATCCATGGAGATGAGCTCTTGAGATTTCTTGCTTCGGACGGGAGCAACTGAGGTGAGGAAGTCGACAAACTTCTCGGCATGATTCCTTTGCGAGTAGTAAAAATCGAGACCATCTTTCACCTCCTTAATATTTATAGTATCTTTGTGGGCTGAGTGTTTAAGGATGAGTTGTTCGAGGTAGAGGAAGGTTCGCTTATGTGGAACTTTTTGTCGTACTTGAACAACAGATCGCCATGTATTTGCGGTAAAGGATTTAGCACAGTCTGGACACTGGTGGTATGCTACCACGTATTCTACCTCGAACGTCTGCTGTAATATTGTCCCTTGAAAGGCTTCTTGCTGTATTGTGATTTTCACCTTGACACGTCGAGAGTGGGGCTCTGTCCATATGAAGCTTGCGTCGATGATTCTGACCTTGGTCAGTCCACGCAATTTCCGAAGACACAAAGCCAGCAGTTCTCTTGATTCAAGTGCGGCTGTGATCCAGTGGGCTGGTGGTTGAAGCCATCTTTCGCAATCCCTGCATATGTGAAGGACGGCTTCCCTTTGTATACCCTCTGAGATATCTACTGTGAGCTTGACGCAGTCGTAACAGAGCGCACCAGCGGCAGAGGTGCCATCGATCGGAGAACCACAGTTGCAGCACAGTATCCTTAGATCCGTAAGCTAGAATTGAATTTGTTCAAGGCGGTTAACTCACGTTGCGCCAGCTTGTGGGATGGCAGGTCTGTGGGCTATTGAAACAGGCGCATCGATATCCATAGACATTTTATCTTAGGATTATAAGCTTTCTTTTGCGGGTCACTATACCAGCGACACGGAATACACAGGCATGAGGACGAGTGCCTCCAAAGGTTTGCCCCCACAGGATAATGTTGTGCTTATCGATAAGAGATTGATTAGATAATCGACGCTTCTATAAAATTTAGGCACTAGTTTTTTAGAGCTAGAAGGCTTGGTACATAAGGTAAACATCGACATTGCACGTTAGGTCTTAGCACCCTTTCCCATAACCAGACCCAGATGGCAGCACTTAGGGCGTTCTCACCTGTGTCAGGTATTCGGTGTAGCAGTTGTCACTTTGCTTTACTGAATGCGTTCACATCTCTTGCTGGCGTTTCTGTTCGACCGGCTTTGAAGCCTAATGCAACCAAGCTTTCTCCAGGGCATATTGCCCAAAGGCGAACATTCAAAGCCAGTTCTTCCTGGCGCTCTGAGCACGCCCAGCAGAATGATCAACATTCAATACTCGAAGAGAGCCAAGAAACACTCGAGGACGAGCAATCCAGAGAAAAGGAAAGTAATCCTGAGCCTGAATCCGTAGTGCCGTGGTACCTTCAAGTCGATCCACCTCAACGCCCCTTCAAACCTCTATCGGAACGACAAAGGCTACCCGAGCTCCCCACAAACCCTCCGCCACTACTTCAGCCAATGTTGGAGTATATTTCCCTCGATCTTGGCCTTGATGATCTTTTAATCTTCGATCTACGCAAGATAGACCCACCGCCCGCACTTGGAACGAACCTGTTGATGGTTCTCGGAACGGCTAGAAGCGAGAAACATCTACATGTCTCGGCAGACAGGTTCTGTAGATGGCTAAGAACTACCCACAAACTATCACCCTTCGCGGATGGGCTTCTTGGACGGGGTGAATTGAAGCTCAAACTGAGACGAAAGGCTCGTCGCGCCAGATTATTGAGTAGTGTAGGGTCGGCTGAGACGAGCACTGCGGATGATGGTTTGAGATCAGGTTGGGTGTGCGTGAATGTAGGCATGATTGACGACGGAGGAGCTACTGTAGAGGAAATTACAGAACCCGAAGGCTTTGTTGGCTTTGGTGGTCAGGTTGCGGGAGCAAAAGTTGTGATTCAGATGCTTACTGAAGAGAAGCGAGAAGAGCTGGAACTGGAGGAATTGTGGCGAGGCATGCTTGCGCGCCAAGAAAGGAGAGAAGCAAGGAGACTTGCAAGTCAAGATGAAGGTCTCTTAGACGAGGACTCACAGCATGGGGAGGACAGTTTCCTGAACCATGAGGCCCAAAAGGACAAGCAAGGTGTCCTGAATGAAGAGGTTGGTCGAACTTCTGCCTTCCTGAAGAACCTCCAATCTGATGTGTCGTCTTTCACGACTACAAGCCCCACAAAATTATCGACTTCACACTCTCGTCAAACTAGGGGATTCCACAGCCATCCCATAAGCTTCAAGTCAGAACTAGATAGCCTGAAGAACATCGACTATGAAGGATTAGACTCGTCAGGTAATGCGCTACGCGTACAAACACCTCTAGAAACCGCTGGCCCTGGCTCTCTGAATGCGTCACCAGCACATTTTGACCAGCCCAAGGACCAAGTACAGGAACTCGACAACACTGCCAACTATATCTCACTTCAAGCCCTCTTAAAACACCTAGAGAATCTGCCTAGGGAGGACGCCGTTATGGCGCTTGGCTCTGGCATTGACGACTATACTTCCACTACGTTCCTCAAGTCGTTCTATCAAGCGTTCCCACTGTTCCCAGATGTTAGGCATTGGGAGAGCCTTTTGTCTCTGGTATGGTACGCCTTGAAATTAGGACATGAAAAATATGGAAAGTCTGACCTATTACGGCTATTTGATGATATGCAAGCCTCTGTGATTGATCTCCCTTCGGAGACTTATGTGATGGTTTTCAAGATGCTCCTAACAAGAAGAGGAGAGATGTCAAAATTTAAGCACAAATTCGGACTAAGCGTTGCGACGATTAAACATGCTCTTAAAGTGCTAGAAGATATGCATTTTCGTGGCTATAACATCATGACCGAGGAAATCTACACAGAGTTAATGGTCGCAGCTATCTTCAAAAGCTACCGACCTCTTCCTGCAGTAGCAACAAAGCGGCCCGTGAATTCAGATGCCTCACAGCGCTTGATGGAAGTACTGATCCAAAACACACCCGGGCCTGGTAGCATATTCGTGAATGTCGAGTCCCACATACGTATACTGCGTGCGTATGCTGATGACCGAAGGTTGGTAATAGTCTTTGATGGCCAAACCATGCGATCCCCACCCAAAACTGGCAACAAAGTTTACTACCAACGATCGGACAGTGACTGGGTCGAGTTTTGGAAGCATTGGCATGGAATCGCGGGATCTATGCAGCGGAGACCGAAAGAACTTTATCTTTTGATGTTTCATTGTGTCGCCAAAGCCGGACAGCAAGCAGCCTGCATGAAAGCCTTGAGGGAATGGGTTCCGCAGATGAGACGTGAAGAACCGGCTGTCGACCTCGATGCGGATATAGCTGAAGCCATAATGGAGTGCTTGCAAGTTGCTGAACCTGATGCCGCAATCGAAGCTAGGGAAGGCCAGAACGAATCAGCGGAGTGGGTAAAGCTCTGGAGACGATGCGAGCTGCAACTCAACCCACTTTGATTGGATTAACGTCCTCATTCTTCTTTATATAACGAGCCAGGATAAACATTATCAACGCAACTGTTCCAGCCGCCGTACAACACCAGTGGATGACTCGTACATCTAAAGTGTCAGGTAATTGCTCTTCGTGCGAAGCCCCCTTCAATGTCCCTTCGACCAATGGCCTTCCCAGTTGAATTTCAACACTTCATTGCCCCAAGACCACCATCGTGCTGTCAGGTTTCTCGCAAAGACTTCTAATGCACGGTAATCAAGTGGGTCTGGCATCATAGGCTCAACAAGCTCTTTGAGATTAGGTTTCCTAGAGTGGAGGTCCGGGCACGCGACGATAACCCTTTTCTGCGTATCAACTTTCGCGTCAGTAGTTTCCTCGCGCTCCGATGTATTGGCCCTGCGCTTTCTGCCAAGCAGTAGGATCTCGTACGGTTTCCTCCACAGCCCATCAATCTGAGACATTGGATTGCCGTGCATTGTCGTCTTCAGCCACGCCCATTCCTCAACAAGGTTCACATCCCAGTTCGCAAGCGCTTCTATTGCTGCATCTCGCACACTTGGTTTGTTTGTGATCCAACATCCTACCAAAGCTCCTGGCGCTACATGCTTACCGAGCACACCACGAAGTACATCCATCGGATTCGTTCCTTGGCGCAGGGTATTGTACTTCCGTGACCGGCGCACGGAACGATTTTCCCAAGGCGGATCAAGCAGAATGAAGTCAAATTGGCCTGGACCCGCGGAGGAACTTGGGGTTGGGTATACCTCGTGGGCTGCGTGACTGAAGTTATGGAAGGAGAGCTCGTCAATATTAGAGAGCAAGAAGGACGCACAAGGTGGTATTATGTAGGTTTGAGATATAGAGGTAATTAAAAGGGGTAGTTGAGTTGAATATGAATTTCGCACCAACTGGTGAGATATCGATTCTATATCTAGGGCTGTAGCAGTATCGTATGGAGGGCTTTTTGATAGCCTCAATTGAGTCTGGGGCTCGAATTCCTGCTTCCCATCAGTTCGGACCCTCACAACCTTGAGATCAGGCTCCTGGGCCTGGACCTCGGCGTCAAAGGTCGCTTCAGGACTAAGTTTGCGTTTCCTGCCCACACCCGTCGAGACTGAAGTTGACATCTGACGAGGGAGACACCAATCGCCTGAGTAATTATGAGCAATCTGCTTTAGTGCGTCGAGCAGTGCTTCTGTAGGAAACTCCTGGTCAGCAAAACCCATCATTGACTGCACCTTCGCTCTCGCGACTTTGGACTTGGGCTCTGTTGATGCATACGGAGACTGTAAAGGTGGCGAAGAGCACAATTCCTGGAAGTTGGGGCTTTCAAGAGCGCCTTGAGCGAGAGATATTGATTTTGGGATGTCAATGAGAGTGACCGTCTTGGTTGGGTTTTGGTAGAGGATAGCAGACTTGAGGTCAACTGGATTAGCCATTTTCCTTCTCTAAGGTAGAGAGCATGAAGATTGAAGAGAGGGTGCTGGCTGTTTCAATTGAACGAATCAAGCCCTAAGTGCAGGGGTGCCTTCCGCCTTGGCAGCGGGGCGGACGTCCACTCCCCACTTCACGCTCGGGCGATTAATCCACGTCACACTACGGAATACTCGTACAGTAACCTCAGCATGGCCTCGAAAATCGTCTACCCGATACGTATAATAATATGATCTCTACGATATCCTTGATAGCGGAGCGATCAGGGCACTCGCTTGGTCGGGCACCAAGGTAATGCAACCGAAAAATGGCTGGAGAAAGTTGTTCCTACAAGGTTCACAATCACCACCAGATGGGAGTCCAAGAACGACTTCTGCAGATGCAGACACGATAGCATTGAAAGGGGCTGAGAGCACAGAACGAAAGAACAAGCAGAGCCTTGACTATGTCCTGAGGACGGGGCTCGCTGGAGGTTTGGCGGGATGTGCGGTATAATCCTCTTTGCTCCTCTCTCAGTCTCGACATTGTGGCGCTTGATACTCATACTTCCCAAGGCCAAAACCGTCGTCGGCCCCCTCGACCGCGTCAAAATCCTCTTCCAAGCCTCCAACCCCCAATTTGCCAAATACACCGGCTCTTGGTTCGGTGTCGTGACCGCCATGCGCGACATCAACCGCCAAGACGGCATGCGCGGGCTCTTCCGTGGGCACTCCGCAACTCTCCTACGAATCTTCCCCTACGCCGCCATCAAGTTCCTCGCCTACGAGCAAATCCGCTCTGTCATCATCCCATCCGCTTCCAAGGAGACTCCGCTGCGGCGCCTAGTCTCCGGCTCGCTTGCCGGAGTAACAAGTGTATTCTTCACATATCCCCTCGAAGTCATCCGCGTCCGGCTGGCCTTCGAGACGAAACATGACTCCCGCTCCTCCCTCAGCAGCATCTGCAAGCAAATCTACCACGAACAGCCCCCCAAACCCCCTTCTCCGCTTCCGTCCTCAATCCCCGGAGCGGAAATCATCGCGTCCCCGCGCTCCGGCCTCGTGAACTTCTACCGCGGATTTTCCCCGACCTTGGCAGGCATGCTACCTTATGCCGGCATGTCCTTCTTAACCCACGACACCGCGACCGACTGGTTGCGCTCTCCCGCGCTCGCCCCTTATACGACCATCACATCCCCCTCCCCCTCCCTCCAGTCCCAAAAACCATCCAAGCCAACCCTCAAATACTGGGCGGAACTCTTCGCCGGCGGCGTCGCAGGTCTCGTCTCTCAAACCTCTTCCTACCCCCTAGAAGTCATCAGAAGGAGAATGCAAGTTGGCGGGGCAGTCGGAGATGGGCATCGCCTGGGCATAGCAGAGACGGCGGGACTGGTCTGGAGGGAGAGGGGCTGGAGGGGGTTTTGGGTAGGGCTGACGATTGGATATTTCAAGGTTGTGCCTATGGTGGCGGTGAGTTTCTTTGTGTATGAGAGGGGGAAGGTCGTTTTGGGTGTTTAGATGACGGGAGCAAGGCAGGTGATGTGAGCTGAAGATGGAGGCTGTTGTGCATTGGATAGGCGTTTTTGGTGGCATGGGTGGATGAGTGAGGCATTAGATGCGAGGATGGGGCTTTTTGGGATATAGTCTACCGTGAAGAATCAATGCTCTCTGGTGGAATATCAATATCAAAGCTATTCTTACATTGAAATTGACAGATCCTATGTGTATACAGGGTATACCCACTCCCAACGCCATAGATATGCCGCTAAATCGATCACTGCCCACTTTGACCCTCATACCATAACCCTCCTCAGCCCCTCCGTTCCGCCCAATACTCTCCTCCCCGTGACCGCACACCTTCCCCTTCCACTCTCCCACTTTCCCTCCCTCCCACTTCCTCCCTTCCCCTTCCCCTCTCCCTCCTCCCCCCATCCCCCATCCTCGCTCGTCGCCTCCATGAAAGTAACCTGCCGCTCATGACTCCCATCCACCCACTTGAAGATGCACGTGTAGCAAAAGACGTATCCCGTTTGGGCGGCCGTCGGCGTTTGGATCGGTTGCAGGCAGATGGGGCAGAGGGAGGTTGTGCTGGTGGATGGGGGGAGGACGGTGAGAATGGGGAGGAGGGAGGTGGATGAAATTGGGGGGGTAGGTTTGAGGTGAATTTTAGAGGGTAGGGGTGGCTGAGATAAGGGTGTGATGGCGGGGCGGACGGGGTTAGGGGCGGAGTCGGAGAGGGAAACTGTGTTGTTTGCCGTAGCCTGAGGAACGGTTTCTGCAGATTTATTGTCGGAGGTTGAGGGAGGGAGGGATCGTTTGGTCGGGAGCCCAGAGATAATAGGAGGGGAGAGATCAAGGCCTTCTGCCGCTTTGCGGGAGAGTTGGCGCGCGAAGTCCGAGGCATGCCACCATTCTAGGAATTTGAGCGCGAAGATGGAAGTTGGGAGGAGGATTTTGAGGCTGGAGAGGAGGCGGGGGTAAATGGTTAAGACGAATGTAGCGGGGTTGAATATGCTGGTTGACTGTCCAGGGCGGGCGCCCGGTCGGGACGGGGGTGCTGGAACTTCAGCGGCAAGAGCAATGGCGCGGTGGTCTGCTTCACCCAGACGACGGATTCGGGTGCCTATTAACCAGAGGAAAGGGGATGAGTATTTTGTATTGTCGAAAAGGTAGGCGAGATTAAAAGCGAGAAGAGAGAAGTAGTATGCTGCGTTCACGCTGGGGTAGATGTTTCGTAGAAACCATTTGTAGTAGTAGAAAATTCGTTGGCGGATGGTTGCATTGGGGGAAAGAACATCCCGATTATAGCTGGGGCCGAGAACCGTAGCTTGGGGGGCGTGAATATCGTAGCTCTCGTCAAGTTTTCGTTTGAGATACGGCAGGCCGACCGTAATGGCCAGGTTATTCCAGATATCGCGTTCTCGAAGTTGTAGAGTTTCACGCATAAGATTTGGGGCACCAATCCCAGTTCGAGGTGCTTCTCCGCCTTTGATGTGAAGGACTTTCTCGCGCTTGAGGCCGTAGAAGTTCTCAGTAAACCCCCCACCATACGTTTGGAGATAGTGACGCTCAATGGCGAGCATAAGCAGGGCGTAGACTTCATCGAAGGAATTTAGAAGACGAAGAAGGTATCGCGGCCGACGATGCGTAGCAACGGCGAGGAGGTACCGAAGCGAGGGCGGGATGAGGGAAGAGAGCTGTTGTTCGGAGAGTAATTCTCGAGATTGTCAGCGAAAACCCGTATCTAGGAACCTGACAGTGCAAGTAGTTACCGAAGAGTGAAGGCTTGTGGTCGTCTAGGCCGCTCTGAAGGCTCGACATGAACTCCATGGCGGTGGTGCGAATGGCCTGTAGATGCCCTTCTGCTGGTGGAGTGGTGGAGGGTATCAACCGATGCGATGCCCCAAGAGCCGAGGTACATTATCTACTGTACTCAGAGAGTACACAGTAAGGTAAGGTAGTGAAGATATTCTAGATCTAGTGCAGCCCTAAGCGGGATATTTCCGCAGCTTCTGATCATGGAAGCATGAACCATTACCATGAAGGCAAACCATCAAAACTCTACCCTGCTTTCGCTTCGAGTCACTATACAATCCAGTTTACCCGCTGAGGTTATTCCTCTACATGCTTCAACCAGGTGCCTGGATGCGATGATTACTGGAGGGCTAGTAACGGTGATGCGCCCTGATACGAGGTACCTATTGTTTGGGCCATTGATACATACACGCACAGATTGATCTGCTGTGTAACATATGGTTGTGTGCTATCATGAAAACAATGGGGGCAATGCACGATGCGAGATCAATTACCGACGGCTTGAGACATGCATCTACGGAGTGCTCCCCGGGCTAACGAAGGACGAGAGGATGAAGAAAGGAATAGGACGAAAAGCAAGTTTGCTCAAGGTGTTGCATATGGGCTGCTTGCGTCGAAGGCAGGAAATGAAATCCGGAGGTATAGCACCCATCTGCAGATTTCTAGAGAACGGCATGCAAGAGGGGAATGGTGGGCAAGGGGTTGAGAACGAGACTGGCGGATGCGGAGTACGACCGATGCCAGTGCATCGGTCGACCAATTCGAACGTCTTACAGAGATCCAGTTCATCAATGCACTGCTTGAGATCGTGAGCTGACCATACATTCCTAGCGCCAATGTTGACGTTGATCAAGTCATTTTCTGGTCTCTTGCATTCTGGCAGAAGCCTTTGCCGGAATGCTATGCATGCAAAATATTCTCGACCCAGCTTGATCGAGGCATCGACCAACCCCGAACATATAGAACTGCATATGTGAACATAAACCTCGTGCCGTCGAAGCTTGATTTTGGCTATCTTTGCAATTGCGCCACCTTTGCCCATTGCCACGCCAGTCATTGTTCCTCGTGCTCCTCCCAAACAGCTTGCTCAGCGATAAGAATATCCATATAAAGGGCAGGGCCGATTGCCTCGAGGCAGCTTGAGTGTGACAAAAATCTTGTCGACTTCTGTCTTTTGACCAAGTTCTTCCCAAAGCTGCCTTCTTATGATAGCGATCCTCTGCACCATGTCTCTTGTTCAGTATCCGATCAATTGAGCGGCAACTCTAGCCTTCACGGCAACGAGCTATGTCTTTGATGACGGTCGTTTGCTTTTCCGTCAAGGACTGTCATTGAGAACGTTCACGTATGGGATGGTGAGAACAGGATCCCCAATACCACGATCGTTATCGTTATCGAAGGGAGGACCATTTCTTTGACAGGTGACACATCCAGTGCCAAGAAGGTCGATGGGAAGGGCGGTTTCCTGATGCCCGGCCTGATAGACTCCCACGTCCACGCTTTCAACAAGCTGGGTTTGAATATCTTGACTCACTATGAAATAATTACTGTCTTCGATATGGGATCCTTTCCTTCCTCCCAGATGCCGCAATGGCATGATGTGGGTGATAGAGGGATTGCATCTCTAATATTCTCAGGTGCAGCGGCTTGCGTTGCCGGTGGTTTCCCATCTGTTCTCCCCGGTTTCCCGAAAGACTCTGAGATATACAGCGCTGAAAATGCAACGAATTTTGTGGAAACTCGGGTAAAGGAGGGAGTGGATTTCCTCAAAATCTTTATCAACGATGAGCAGCTACCAAAGCAGGAGTACCAGAAGATCATCAAGAAGGGGGGCGAACACTAAAACAAGTTGCTCGTCAGTCACGCACCAGACTACGATTCTCATAAAGTAGCCCGTGACGTCGACGGAAAGTTCATCACTCACCTTCTCAAGGCAAGGGCCCTCGACAAGGAATCTGCCCAGGAGATGCTGGACAATGGCCAAATTGCTATCCCGACATTGATCATGATGCGAAATCTCGTTAATCTTGGACGAAGGCTCGGAAAACCTTACGATTACACTTACTCCAACGAGAGCGTTGCCTTGCTGTACAAAATGGGTGTTCCCATCCTGGCTGGAACTGACGCCGACAAGCCGCTTCACGGTTTGGTTCTCTATGGTACCAGTCTTCACACTGAGATAGAACTTCTGAAAGACGCTGGAATGTCCACCGATGATGTCTTGCGCTCAGCTACATTTCTACCGGCTAAATACTTTGGCCTCTCAGATCGTGGTAGAATCCTTCCAGGTATGAGGGCAGACCTTCTTCTCTTGTCCGCCGATCCTTTTGATGATATTTCAAACTCCGGTAAGATTGTACAAATCTGGACCGCTGGCACAGCCGTCAAGGGACTCTTTGGTCGGTCACTTTTTAGGTACTAAGCCTCGTACTGAGCTTGAGAGGAAAAGCGAGTCAGGCTGAGTAGCACGGATGGCCGGGAAAAAAGGTGGCAGGTGCATCGACTGGCGGTCGAGTGGCCTTCTTTCTCGCGTGCTTTTACACTCGAAGTCGGAGTCAAAGCGGTATGCTAATTGGAGCGTTCCTCTTGATGCTACAGGTAACCTATGTATGTTCGTTATGCCGACAGTTCATATCTCCTCAACGCCACACTATATCGACAAATCAAAAGTACCTTCAACGGTAACCTTTTGACTATAGCTCTACGCTGAAATCTCGAATATTGCACATTCGACTTAACAGCTCATAGTGATAAGACTGGCCTGCCATCACAACGTCCAAGTGACTTAGATAAGTAATACATTTTGCTCCAGCGCTGCCCGTATTACATTTGCGTCTTGTGGAGGTATGTCTTGATAAAGCCCGCATATTGACGTTGTGCTTCTCATTTTCGTTGAATCATAATCAACACAGACCCGCCCAGGAGATTTGACGTCTCACACATCTCATAATCTAACATAGAGCCGCGAGGATCTCTTCACCGTCGGAAGGTTGGTGGCTTCGATATCTCCCAATGGGGCTTCAGGGAAGGGTTAAAGCAGCCTCTGCTCATTCCTAGGACTAGTGGTGAAGAAAATGTGTGGTCATGTCTTGTGTGATAGCTTGCCTGCCACCCTCTTGGCCTAATGTACCGCTTGTGATGTAAAGGTCAATTGAAGCATATACGGAGTAGGTATGAATGTATTGCTTGAACTGTGTGGGAAAAGTGCCTAATTACAAAAAAGCATGTTCAGCCCTGAATGTGGTCCGTGCATACATATGTTTTAGCCTACAGGCTACAGGCATGCATGGAGCCTTTCCAAGCTTCCCTTTGCTTCAACTGTACCTGCCGGAGCTCGTGAATTACTGATACAGCAACAATAATAAACAGCATCCGTATAATGGCAGAGCCTACGAATGCGCCTTCCACTGATGGCGGAGCTTCCTCGAATATCCCAAGCCCTGCAATCAGATTTATTCCACTCGGCAAGGCCCCACCATCCTCGTGTGTGCTTGAGTGTAGTTACTAATGCGAACCAGAGAACAACCCCGAAGTAATGTCATCACTGGTCCATAAACTTGGACTGTCTCCGAGTCTCTCGTTTCATGATGTTTACTCCCTTACCGACCCTTCCCTACTTGATTTCGTGCCTCGCCCCGCTCACGCCCTTTTACTCGTTTTCCCTGTATCCTCCGCCTATGATTCCTCTCGCCTAGCGGAAGATGCTTCCTTGCCCGAGTATACCGGATCTGGCCCGGATGAAGAGGTGCTGTGGTACAAGCAGACGATCGGTAATGCCTGTGGACTGATTGGGCTTCTACATGCGGCCTCTAATGGCTTAGTGCGGGATTTCATCGGTATGCTTTATTCCCTTATCAAGCATGGAAAGATTGCTCAAAATTCTTTACTACTAGCACATCCGACCCCTCTTGATACTCTAATCTCGACTGCACTTCCATTGCGTCCTGATGCCCGCGCTCGTGTCCTCGAAACGTCTTCCACTCTCGCCGCTGCGCACGCTTCCGCTGCATCTCAAGGTGATACGGCACCGCCTGAAGCATCTGCGGAGGTAGATCTACACTACGTCGCATTTGTCAAATCTAAAGAGAACAACTTATGGGAGCTCGATGGAGAACGCAAGGGACCACTCAACAGAGGGAAACTGGACGAAGGGGATGATATCCTAAGTGAAAAAGCAATAGAAATGGGTCCTATGAGGTACTTGAAGAGAGAAGAAGGAAAAGCAGGCGGTGAATTGCGATTTAGTATCGTGGCGCTGGGGCCAAGTCTTGATTGAACCTTCAGGGAGTCGGCGAAATTTTGCCTGTGAAAGTGTCGAGAACTTGGTTCAAGAGCTGACCGAAATATCGGGATTTCACAACAACGAAATCTGGCATATAGAACGGGGGCAGTAGATGTCCGTGGATAGGGAGAATAAGGGAACCACAACACCTCGACGAAAATGATCACAATATTTTTCTTGAAGCCTTGGTCATGATACTCTTAGATCCCAGCCACAGAGTGAGCTACTGATGCCTTTTAATGAGTTCTTCCAGCTCTTGGACCGGCGTTGGTAGCAGCTTCCTAGATAAAGTTCGCAACTGCCGCCATCAGTTTCCCCTTGAGATTATTGCCAAAGGGGCTTGTTGTTCTTCCTCGAATCTCTGATCTTGACACTGGTGTTCCTCACCTCTCGACAGTGCTTTCTTTCTGACCAGCGTTGTTTTACACCTGCATACTTCAGCTGCTTGTTGTTCCAACTGTCACTGGTCCTTATACCGTGGCCGAATGGCTCAGCAATACCAATCTTGTCAACAGTCCGCGGTGTACGCGGATGGAGCTCTGTTGTACTACACATGCACTCAATCTTACTATGCGGTTGAGGAAACTATCGTCCCGTCACAACCTACGATATCTCGCCAAGGTCTATCAAGTCCCTTGGACCCATCAGACAGAAACAATGGGTTTTCGCCTCATCAGGTACACATGCAGCAATCACTAGCCCTGACCGCAGCGTCAATCAGCGTACTCTCCGCGGCTATATCCTTGTACTGGTTCATCAGGATGAAGAGAAACTTCCGACACAAGTAGGCTTTAAACGACTGGGCACCTCATGCTCTTCAGCCTGACTAGGGCACTACTTACATTGTCTAGGCTGATATTACTTCTCATCATCAGCCAGATGCTTAAATCCTTGGTATACCTGCTCTATCCTGTTGTGAGCTTTGTACACGGTCCTGTCAAGGACTCATCATCATTTTGTCAGTTTACAGGCTTCATCAGCGTTGTTAGCATTGAAGCGTCAGGTACGTTATTCGATTTACCAAAAGCTGGCATTCTACCAATGATCAAGCATCCTCATGGAAACCTCATTGTTGCACAGACCTCTATAGCACAGGAAAGCTGAAAGTGTCCATGTCAGCTAATACACATTATTGTAGACTTCATGATCCTGCTGATCGCCACTCATGCGATCCTTTACATAATCAGACCAAAAGGATCAACTAGAGGGACTGGACTGTATCCTTTTCGATACATAGCTTATGTCTGCTGGGCACTTTTCTCTCTACTTATGGCATCCATAGCTTTCGCCAATCCAAAGCACGCATACGTTACGCAAGGAACCTTCTGCTATCTCCCTCCCAGGCCTTTCTGGTACCGCCTAGCCCTGGCCTGGATACCTCGCTATTTGATCTTAAGCACTATCCTGTGTGTTTATGTTGCTGTGTTCATATACGTCAGGAGTACAGTGAACCGCTTTGACCATAGCAGTGTAATGTCTTATGAGATTCCATCAGGTGGCTCACCGATTATATCGGCGCTCAGCGTGTCGTCCCGCAGAGGCTCAAGAATTGGTGATCTGCCGATGCGTCCGCTTCCTAGCTCGCAAATGGCACCAAGAGCGAACGGTATGGTTAATATCTCTACAACGCAAGGGCAGTCCAGGGTCATGGAACTTCAAGCGGCCCAAGCGGCCCAAGCGGCCCGAAAGCCCTCCCAGGCATCTGACGGGGCATCGGACTGTCCAGAGCCCACTTGGGAGAGATACTCCTTCGGTCATCTAACCCCCCTACCTAATGTTTCGCACGAAGAGGAGCTAGGACCGACCCGGCTTACAGACGGTCAATATCCCCGGAGGGTCCCTACGATCATTGAAGCACTCCAGGAACGGAGAATTTCTTGGACCACTCCATTTCAATCGAAGAAAGATACGCCCCCTCCAGACACTCAAGTGCAATTGATGGCTCCAGGCCGACCCACTCTCCCGGCTCTAGACTCCTTCGCTATGCCACGAGGGAACGTATCAAATTCCGAAGTTGTGCGAGGTTGTCAGAACGCCAACCTCCGGCGCCGACATAAAATAATCAAAAGACAAATACGGTTTCTTCTTGTTTACCCGCTGGTATATCTTTTGACCTGGATCGTCCCTTTCATTGGTCATTGCTTCCAGTACAACGATCGCTATGCTGAACACCCCTTTTTTCCACTCAGCTGCGCTAGCACCACAATTGTTGCGCTGCAGTGTGCAATAGATTGCTGGCTCTTTGGCTACCGAGAAAAGCCGTGGCAGCAAATGAATAGCGGCAGCGTTACTTTCTGGCAAAGCTTCCTGTTCTGGAGACATCTGAAACGTTCGAATGGGACCACGATGCCCACGGTCGAGCGTAAGTCTACAATACGAACCAAACCCAAGAATTGGTGGAGTGAGGAGGAAATGCTCCGCGAGACTAGTTTCAGAATGGGAAGCGAAGACCCTATGGTCGGAGTAGGTGCCAGGAGCATGGCGGCGGGGCTGAGGCGCGATGTTAGAACAAACACGAATGGTGGGTGGGCGTAAATGGCATCGGGTCGAGTAAATCTGAAGCTGGTGAACAAGCACTCTGGACCTCAATATAGCAGCTTATGTTCCAGGAAAATCCAGCAGAGAGCGAGTCCAAGGTTGAGTGGGAGAAGGCATGCCCATGGCTGCAGCGTCTCCTCCCATATTTCCAAAAAAATCGCAGGTACGTATATGTTATCGCCGCGCCTTTCCTATAGCGGTTATTATGAAGCTCGGGATTATACTTGTATGATATCTACCCGTATGGCTTTCATGTATTGGAATCTGGATGGTCAAGACTTTGAGTTGTATTCTCTGAATCAATCTTGGCTTAAGGCACTAAGAATGTCACTGACACTGATGCCAGTGAGATGTGAACGTAAGAATCCTTTTCCAGCCTGTATCAAGGCTTGAACTTGTGACCCTTTTCCTAAAAAAAATCAACATTAGAATACGATAAAGAGACATCATGGCAGATGGCAATTCCAGAGTGGAGTTCTACATAATAGAACGCATACCAGGATACCCACGCCCACCAATGCCGTCGTTGATGGGAACTCCCTCTTATTTCAGACATAACCCCCCTCTTTTTTAAACCACAGAATCGGGAAATTTTGGCCGCCCAGCACTGCCTATATTTATGATATACGGTGGTCAAAAGAGCCCCTGACATCGCGAGTGAGATACGGGCAATGTACGCTTTCCGGCTCCTTCGTTACGCCACACACTCTTTGTTCGCCAATTTGAGCTTGTGGTTTTGGGGGGGGGGGAATGTTGTGGTCAGCCGGTCGGTTCAAACGGGCCACGGCCGAGGGGGCGTCCTGTTTGTCTAGATACGGTGGTTTGTTTCGAGATACTTGCTGGGATTATAGAGAGTATGTACCATCGCAGTGACCTAAGTACCTTAGGTACATACCCGCCGGGGCTATCGTGAAATAAGGTACCTTTTTACTTTGAGATACGGGAAAGCGTATGTAGATTAGTTATCTTTTTTTGGGGCGTCATAAGAGGACTGTCCTTATTGATTGCTGCCTATGTGGGGCACGTTGTTGTAAATGAGATTTTGGCTTTGACAGGTGGGATATATTTTGCTGTGCGATTCTTTTAGAAGAAGTGGATAGAGAGAGCGATTGGTCGTCGATGGCTGCTGATGATGATATTTACTGGTGGACGACCACCCAAAGGGTAGATAGCACAGGTCGTAGAGTCGAGAAATTACATAAGATGAATCTACTATGTCTCACTGTGATAAGGTTCATACTGCCCTTTCCACTGTGGATATACAAGTCTCAAATCCACACTACATCGCCTGCTGATGAGATTGTCTCTCGGTGTCTTGGTTTGCCTATCAAAGCACCGAGTATATGCACAACTCGAGAGAGGAAAACCTTGGATCGTGGTTCTTCTCATGGCTAACATCAGCTTCGACCTCATTTTTCCGGAAAACATTTGAGCATTCTACGTCGCAGAGAGAGTGAAGGTAATCGCAGAAAGAGTTGTTGTTTTTTTCTTTCTTTTCCCCCCCTTCATTTTAACGTGCTTATGCAGTCAAAGGCTATGAAGCATCGCAATAGGTACTATCTATTTACGTACATGGACATGGAGTAGTATTTGACGATGTACGTAGTGTGAAAAAGCTCTCTGCGCTCTTGGAGCTTAAAAATCACACTGTCGTTTTTTCTAGTAGTCGCTTCAATCTGAATTCACTTCCCATAGTCAGTCAGATGAGCTCAAGAAAATTATGCTGCAAGCAGCCGGCTCAAGATCCTAGACAGTATATTCCGTAGATCAGTTGTACATTGTGCAATCAGATCGATAAAATGAGCGACGAAGAGTTATGCTCGAGCGTGCTGATCGTGCGAGTAACAGATCACGAGCTTCGCGTTATCGTAGAAGTTGATCACTACGACGTGAGCTTTCGAAGATCGTGTGTGAGCATTAATGCGTGACCAAGACGTAATGCTCGATCTGAATCGATTGGTCGGCTCAGAGGCGTAGAGCATGTTAAGTCGTTTGATACTCAGAGGCTTATAGCATGTTATCGAGGTCGTTACTCAGATATTCGTGCACATGTCAGAGTAGTCGATTCATTTGATGAGATCTCTTGACTCTTCTAACAAGTAGAAGGTCCGTAGCCAGCATCGCGTACAGGTGAATATTTTAGCTGACCAGATAATCGCAGAAAGAGTCGTTCTCTACTCTGTTTACCTTAGTCCCAGTGATTCAAAAACTTCAAGTAAACAAACACTATCGTAGGTACTTTAAATCATCTGTTCCTTGAACCAACTCAACGGTATTCACAAACCATATTCAAGCCTCGACACGTACAAGACTCGCAGATGAGCAGAATATCATTCAAAAAGACGGGTAGTAAGAAAATGCTTGACTTGAGTCAAGATAACTCTAAGAAGAGTAGCAAAGGTAAGAGGTTTGTGCTGTTGAGATCTGATGCTGTTTCTTATCATGTTTAGTTCATACGCCTAAGGAGAATCTTCTTAACGAGGACACAACAATGAATACAATTAAAACATCCGACTAAGCATCAGAAGTTCTCTGCTTCTAATTGAATGCAACAGCTGATAACCAATAGAATGAAGGGTTACGACAGCAAGGCCAAGGAGCATTGTACACCTCAAGCTCATAGCGAGGACCAATGCCTTGAGGACCATGGGCTACCAGCCCAAAATCTAAGCAACCTGAACCTGGCGACATCAATTCCGCTGCTTAAGCTTCCTACCGAGATTCATCTAAAATCGCGGAGGAACTCTTGCCCCTGGAAAAAGCGGCCTTAAAATTCTCGTGCAGTTACTTCAATAAGATCATCACTCCGCATCGCATTTCGCTGTACCTGTACAGTGGCGAGTTTCCCTTGAAGTTGAACGTCACTGAAGTCGAGAAATGGCCCATCTTCTCGTCTCGATACCTCTATGGATGTACCCATTGTGGGAGTTTGCGTCCAGCATATGATTTTGATAACGGAGAATCAAGCCGCGTACATAAGATTTTTGGGTACCGGAAGTGCCTTGATTAGTTGCGAAGATTGAAACCTACTCGCCAATGGAGATATTAGGGGTAGGCGCCGAATTCGTTGATAGCATTCTTAGGTGTAGCCCGGAGGGATATTGGGGTTAGCGGTTTGTGCGTTGACTCAGTTCTCAACCTTGACAAAGGAGGAGCGAAGGGTTAATGATCCAGTCACTGATAGGGACCGGTATTCAGGAGCAGCTGTTGTTTGATCCAAGCAGGGTAGTAATCTAGTCTTGATCAAACGAAGCCTCGAATTTTCGTACCACTTCACTGATTACCAGATTCTTTCTATGTGGATAGTGGCGACACTGTATCCTCTGACTCACGCAAATCGAAGCGGCATTCTGCCACAGTAGGCTCGCGAATATAGGTCCATACCCATGGCCCGGTCAATACTCCACCATCCTCAGACGAATTTGGTTCATCCTGAAATGTGAAGAACCCGCTCAGCTGTCTCCGCTCATTAGTATAGCGTTTGACAACTTACAACCACACTGCGACACCGATTTTTAACATAGAGTAATTGGACGTACAAATTTTCGAGATTTATCCAATGCAAACCCAAAATAGTAAGGCCCGTTACGACTGCCAGCATGCCCATATTATACAACAGACCCATTTGACTTTAGCCACGAGTCACCCAGCAGCACCGTCCCATTGGCATTGAAAACACTATTCTGTCCAGCATCTGCCACTTGGCAGATCGTAGGGACGATACCCCAACCCTGGCTTGGAGGACGCTGAACCTCAAAGCTTTTAGGGTTCCATGGGCAGCAATACGGTATTTCGCCAAAGTTGGTTGAGTATACACACATCATGTTGAGCCCAGATGGAGGGTGAGCGTGATGCTGGTTAGGTCTCACTGAAATGGCTGGAGCCTGGCCCATGTCTGTGCATGGGTCATTGTTCCCCAAGGTCACAGGCTGAAAGGCTGAAAGGCCAAAGAGAAGCCAAGTTATCTAGACGATTGTCAGCTGGAGATGTTCGAAGGAGATACACGAAAGTAGAACATGTCTGCAGCTAGCTGTGGGAAAGCTGTGGAAGTGCAAGCTACTGAAAGATGCTGCTCCTGTTGAGCTCTTTATCAAGTCCATGCTACCCAGGCCTCCGCCTCTCACTCGCTGGTCGTACGTAGCTGAAATAGGCCATGCGGACAACGCTGGAACAATCGGAGGAGCCTATTGGTTGATTGCCGAATCCCAAATCGATTCTCCGCCGAGATCCCGCCGAGCGTCCGCGACGGCAACCTACGGCAAGCTAAGAAGATCCATATTTCTGTCCTTGATCTGAACTCCTTCTGTTCTTGAATGCGATGCATCCTTACATCGCTGTTCCGGCGACAGTGGCATTGGTCTATCGAGCCTACTCCCACAAGTCGCTAACTCCTCCCGGCATTATTGTTGCAGCTGTAACAGCCGTGATACATGCCATACACCCATGGAGTGCTTTCTTTGCTTTACTTGTCGTTTTCTTTATCGGGGGGACGTCTGTGACTAAGGTGACCCTCTTCGTTTGCTTACTCGCGTTGAACAACCTGTCGCTTACAGTGTGGTAGATCAAGCACAATGTCAAAGCACGATTGACACACTCTTCGTCAGGACAGTCAGGTGGTGAAGGTGCCCGGACACACGTTCAAGTTTTGGCAAATTCCGTGGTGGCTTCCGTGCTGATCTTGCTTCATTACCGGAAACTACTTGCGGAAGACAAAAGCGGTGATGCAAGTCAAGGTTGCTGGCCCTACGGGCAAGATCTGCTCGTTGTGGGGATTGTGAGGTACAAGATTTTCAGTGTGGTTATGGTGGCGTCTTTGACTGACTGGTACCAATCAGCAACTATGCAGCGGCAGCAGCAGATACGTTCTCTTCAGAACTCGGCATTCTTTCCAAGAGCAGACCTCGGCTCCTAACCTCCAAGAATTTCCGACAAGTACCCCCAGGAACTAATGGCGGTGTCACGCTGATGGGTTCAATGGCTGGCTTGCTTGGTGCGTTCACGATTGCAGTGACATCTACAATTCTTTTACCATTCTGTGTTGTGGGGTTGACGTCAAGGACTGGGAAATTGTTCGGTGACAATCAACCAGGACTCGAAGGCGGGAGTGGCTGGGGGTGGAAAGAGAAGAGTATGTGGGTTCTAGCAATTACTGCCTGGGGAGGTCTCGGAAGTTTGTTGGACAGTGCTCTTGGTGGATGGTTCCAAGCCAGCGTGGTTGACACCCGCACAGGCAAGGTCATAGAAGGAAGTGGGGGCAAGAAGGTAAGCGGCTTGCCTTTGGATATCGATAAGCTAATACAACGGATTCTAGGTGCCTGTCGTTGGGTCTTATACAGGAGCCAACAAGAAAGACGATCACCCCAGTCGCAAAGTTGAGAGTGGCCATGGCGTTCTTGACAACAACGCTGTGAATCTCCTCATGGCATTCTCCATGAGCATTGGCGGAATGATTGTGGCGAGCTATGTCTGGAAAGTACCCATCCAGAGTACTATGTTTCTATAAGTCTAAATGTTTTCTCTGGAACTTGATTTCACTAGGTCCGGTGAAACTGTGACCGATCTGGAATTGAAAGAATCGCTTCTCATGCCGTACTTTATAAAGCCGCTCAAGACCAGATTATCAATCGCTGTCAGAAGGCTCACAATCGGTCCTTCAGATGATGCCAGTAGCAGCAGGCGTGGTAAAGTGGTTCTCTTGCGTCAGATTGTCCGCTTCTGCTTCCGGTTGTCCGGAAAACTTCCCATCATGCTAACTGAGAAATGTGGACTCTTCAACAAGGTATCCAGAATGCTACTACGGTAAAAAGTCAGACCATCAGCTACCCCACCAGATCTGCTCTACCTACTGTCTTTCTCAAAGCTTGAGGCTAATTTACCCCGCATTAACGAAGTGTCAAACATGGTTCTGGTCCAGAATCCTGTTCATGACCGCTGAAGGATACAAATAACGCAAGTGGCCCCTTCAACTAGAAATCTCAACGTCTGTAGCCATTGAAATAAGCTGACAACCATGGCTAAAGTTCTCTCCGACTCCACCTCGGCTAACATCCGCAAAACGATTGATGCGGCCACAGCAGATAAGAATAAGATTCCTGGTTGCGTTGCGGTCGTTGTCGGAAAAGATGGGAGGATCGTTTTCTCCCACGCAAGTGGGACGAAAGGCGTTGATACCAAAGAACCCATGACTCTAGACACGGTCTTTTGGATTGCGTCATGCACCAAGATGATCGGTGGCATAGCTGCTTTGCAACTATGTGAACGAGGGAAATTAAGCCTAGACGACGCTGACATGGTCGAGAAAGTCTGCCCTGAGCTTAAGAGCATCAGGATCCTGACCAATGTAGACGAGTACGGCAAGGCCGAGTATATGGACAAGAAAGACCGGATAACTCTCAGAATGTTATTGACACATACTGGTAAGACAACCTCTAACTTTTCCGAAAGAAAATAACGCCTACTTACGGTTCACAAGCTGGGTTCGGGTACTGCTCCCCGCTTTGAAAGGGATATCCTGCAAATTGGCATCGTTGTCTAATTCGAGTGTGTTAGGTACACCTTCTTCGATGATAAACTCCGTCGGTGGGGCCAGCCTGTTGGCTGCGACGAGTTCCAAGGTCATCCCACTGATATCCTGAAACAGCCACTACTTTACGAGCCTGGTACTAGATGGCAATATGGGGTATAGGATCGTGGTTACATTAAAATGTACTCAAGTGATGCTGATACGTTTGTTCTAGGTTGGGATTGACTGGGCTGGCACTATGATTGAACGAGTATCGGGAATGTCTCTGAACGACTACTTTCAAAAACACATATTCCAACCTCTCGGCCTCAAGAACATCAACATGTTTCCCACCGAGCAAATGAAACATGATCTCGCCCGTATGCACGCAAAGGCAACCGACGGCAACATCAAGGAAAGGGAGCACCTCCTCCGGCGCAGTTTGATAGTGGAAGGCGAAGAGGTAGCGAAAACGTACAATAGCGCAGGAGCCGGATGCTTTGCCCGACCCGTCGAATACTGCGGTAAGCGACTGTGAACCCTTCGTGGTTTTTATAGACCATCTACTAAGTGTCTGTCTTTCCACCACAGAAATCCTCGCCACACTCCTCAACGATGGCAAATCTCCTACGACCGGCTTCCAGCTTCTTCAGTGTGAAACTGTCACTCACATGTTCACGAACCAGATCCCGCAATTTCCTGATTTCGGCCGCCAAGGTATTCCTGCTGCAAGATCGGAATTGACCAACCCGATTCCGGACCTGTATCCGCAGCCCCCAGAGCAGCCACAGGGCTGGGGCCTGACTTTCATGCTGACGATCCATGAGGGTGCTACCGGGAGAGGTCAAAACACAGGGTGGTGGGCTGGACTGCCGAACTTGTTTTGGTGGTGTGATCGGGAACAGGGCGTTGCGGGGATCATCGCGAGCCAGATTGTTCCGTTTGGTGGTGAGTCAGAACTTATTAGTAGGATATGTATGATGGCTGATATGATAATCAATAGATCCGGAGGTAATGGGAACATGGGCAAAGATGGAGGGAATGGTGTACGAGGGTTTACGCAACCAGAGTCAGCTTTGAGAGGCTGGTCCTTGACTGTAGTATTATGGAGCAGAAGTCGTTTACCGAAGATTTCAGTCGACTCAGGTCAGCATGTTTTCTTGTGAGTTGTCACAAGCTTCTGCACTGAGCTCAAGAGTATTATCTTCTTTTCTGGCCCTGTACAATATCGGCTTCGATAGTATATTTTTCCCCCACTCGCAGTTTCACGAAGGAATGCATCGGACTCCGGAGAGTGGAACATTGGTAGGAGCTCGGGAATGCTGGTGAGAATGTAAGGGGTTCGCCCAACAACGACAGTGCACCGCCAGGGGTGACGTCACGACTGGTATTCCGCGAGATCACATCACGATAGAATGAGGGCCTTCGTACCTTGTATGCGAGGAAGGCTTTGCTCTTTGCAGTCTCATTTGTACCTCGTCGAGGCCGACATTCTTGAACCCAACAAAAGTGGAACCCACACCTAGGGGAATGACTCTCGCTCACATGGCAATCTTCATAGAAAACCCAGGTTCCATTGACAATTTCTTATGTAGCCTTTCATTTCCGTCGTTGCCCTTCCAATCTCAAATTCTTTATAGATCCGAACGCCCCCTAGTACTATCGGTTTTTTCCGCATAAGCTTCTTTCATGGCCTAACACTTCCGCTCATTGAAGTCTCTTACTATTGTCTTCATTGTCGTCTGCTTTTGAGCGTGCTTCATTCTTTGTATCGATCTTTTCCGCATTGCCTGCAAACTCGCCACAACCTTCCTTTCGCATCATCAAACGTTCCTTTTACCACAGATCAACATTGATCATCACACTCTTTTGTGCATGCAAACATTTCGGAATACACCATGGGATGTTGTGATCTCTTCGAGTCTCTCAAACGACTTCTCAGCCGTCCGCGTCCTGACTGGACTCGTTCAAGTCCTCCACCTCAGACTCGAGGATTGCAAATCGTACGATTTCCTGCCGATTGACGATAGTCAAAGAATATTGAAATTGACAGGCCGCAGGGTTACCCTGAGAACTTCCGGAAGCTGACCGACGACGCCTTCACCAGCTCGATAGTTATTAGCACTGAGCAGTAAGTCACTAGAGACATCCCTTGCTACCATTCGTGACGATGGAAATTATACAATCCGTCGGCTAGACTGGCTGATAATAAATAGAAATTCCATGAAAGAGAAGCCTGAAGCCCACGAAACCACCAGTTCCCATCCGCCGTCTAAACTCGAGCGGACCTCCTCCAAAGACTCTCAACAGGACGGCCAGAGTGGGAGCATAGATACTAGGGATAAAGACACGTTGCCCGAGCACTCTTCTACGGCTGAATTGGTGGGAGGAGCGAAGGATGGTCAGGATGTGACAGCCGCTCAAGTCCCTGAAGCGCGTACAGGAGATAAATTCTAATCATGGCGGTCAAGGGCGACCTCAGGCGACCTGTCGGCCAAGGACACAAGCACTTTCTTACAAAGCGTCTTCCTCCAAAAGTTTTTTGCTACACCAGTCTAATAGACATAATGTAATACTATTCTCCAAAGCTTTGAGAAAGAGATATCTCTAGTCCATCCCGATTTCTGGCATATCAAATTTAGTGACCTGGAGGTCTCTAGCGTTAGGGTTGCAATACAGTAGTGCATACAGTAGGATACCCGTTTCCTCCGCCGGCCCTCTTCTCCACTTGCATCAATAATTATTCAGCCTACAATCCTGGAGAAATAATTATTCAGCATGTACGTCATGAACGACCTCTCCGCTTTGAGTACACCTTTTGTGTGTGAGGATATAACTTCCTCTCTTGCCTCAATTCGACCCCACTTGATCGATCGACCTCCCTTCTCCCTTCCCCGTGCCACTCTAATATCCCACTTCGCACCTTCTTATATACTCAATGGCACCATCTACCACCAAGCAATGGGACATCCAGGGCAAGGGCAGCTTTGACTGCCTCAAGTTCAACGAGAAAGCTCAAATTCCCAAACTGGGAGACCATGGCGTCCTTGTTCACTTCCATGCTGCTTCCCTAAACTACCGAGATCTTATCATTCCCTTGGTAACTGGAAACCAACCAACCCTCAACGCCAGCTACTCACGTGTTCACCTAGGGCAAATACCCATTCCCAATCAAAGACGGCGTTGTCCCTGCCTCCGATGGAGCCGGCACAGTTGAAGCGGTCGGCGCAGGTGTTACTCGATTCAAGACCGGGGACAAGGTCCTCACCCTCTTCAACCAAGGGCATCTTGGCGGAGCCATCACCGTTGCCATTGTGGACACTGGGGTGGGAGGGAAAATAGATGGAACGCTGCGTCAGTACGGGGCTTTTGACGAGCAAGGACTGGTGCATATGCCACTATCTCTGGATTTTAAGCAAGCGAGCACATTGCCTTGTGCAGCATTGACGGCATGGAACGGGCTTTATGGGCTGGAATCCAAGGCATTGAAGCCAGGGGAAACCGTACTCACACAGGGAACCGGCGGGGTCAGCATTTTCGCCTTGCAGGTAAGGACTTTCGTAGCTAAAAACAAATTCAATGAGTCATCTGACCTTGGACACAGTTCGCCAAAGCCGCCGGCGCCCGCGTCATCGCCACAACCAGCTCCTCCAGCAAAGCCGACATCCTCAAATCCCTCGGTGCCGACCACGTCATCAACTACAAAGACGACCCCGCCTGGGGCGAAACCGCCAAATCCCTCTCGCCCCACAAACTAGGCGTCGACCACGTCCTCGAAGTCGGCGGCCCCAAAACCATGCAGCAAAGCCTCAAAGCCATCAAGCCCGAGGGCGTTATCAGTATCATCGGGTTCCTGGGGGGCATGCCGAAAGACCAGCCGAGTTTCCTGGAGTGCTTGAATAATATCTGTACGGTTAGGGGCGTGCTGGTAGGGAGCCGGCTGCAGTTTGAGGCAATGAATGAGTGTATTGATGCGAACGGGATTAAGCCGGTGGTGGATGAGAAGGTGTTTCAGCTTGAGGAGTTGAAGGAGGCTTATCAGTATATGGTACGTACTTTTCGATTCGAACAATCTATCGATGGAGTAGCATACTGACGTTGGGGACAGTGGGAGCAGAAGCATTTTGGCAAGCTGGTAATCAGCATCGACTCGCCTGGCTCATCCAAACTATGAAATTGAAATTCGTCAAAGCACGAAGTTCATGTATAAAGAGCAAATCCATCGAACCTCCGATAGCTTATATATAACCACCTTTTCCAATCGAGCCGGAACCGCATTCAAGCAATTTACCCAGCGTTGAAAAATCCTCTCAAACCTCCTATCCACCAAACTCTCCCATCAAACCCGCCACCTCCATAATCTCCCCTGCCATTCCTCCCATCCGCCCTTCCAAATACCTACCTACCTCTCATGCCCACCCACACCTCTACTAACCCCAAGCATACAACCCTTCCGTCCAAAAAATTCGAAGTGACCGGAATAGCTTTACTGAGAAAAACAAAACCTTCCCCTCTCTTCTCAAGCTCGGAGCCCCGAACCTTACCCCTTCTACTCTACTCCAATCCAATCCCATCTCTTTTCCCCCCCAACTGCTCGGAAAATGGAATCGGACGGGTGGTGTGTGAATGTGGTGCTGAAGTGTTGGAAACGAGTGGTTATGGTAAACCGCTTTTTTTGGAGGAATAGGGAGGGGGAAGAGAGTGGGGATTTTTTTTGTGAAGAGGGGGGGGGGGGGGGGGGGGGGGGAAGGGGGACGAGGAAGGGTGGGGGGGGGGGCGAAAGGCAAAAAGAAGAAGATGGAAAGGGGGTAACGAACGCAGCCTCTTTCGCTCTCGCATCTCCAATCTCAATCCCCTCTCCTCCCTCCCCTCCTTTCTCTTTCATTCTTACAAAAACAGCCAATCAAACTAAAACAAAGAATCGCAAAGGGCCCTACTGTACGTATAGGACCTTTGATACACCCCCCTTTTCTCAACATCTACCCACTCCCCCACCCCCTTTTTTTCTCTCTTTTTTATCCACCACCACAAAACAAGAGAAAGGTGCAAAACATAAAAAGAGCAAACAACGCCGTTCATTCGTTACCAAAAAATATACATCTTTCTTTCTTCCTCAGTGCAGACCTGATTTTGCGATGTTGCAAAATAATAGGATTCAAAGCGGGGGGGGGAAAAAAGGAGGCAAGTATAGTTATGTAGTTGGCGCAAAAAGGTAGTAAGTAATAACCGTCGCAAAGCGAAGTGGTGGTGTGTAGTAGGAATTACATATGTTGGGAGCTTGAAGTGGATGTTTAAGTGGGTGCTTCGGTGATTCCAAGGCGAGATGATACGGCTGGAGATTTTGGAGAGTTACACGCTCGTGTTACATATGCTCGGTTTCTGGGAGAAGGTGGGGAAAGGGCGAAAAGGGTGGTGGGGTGCAGGTAGGAAAAATGGGGGGGGGGGGTCAAGAATGTTTAGCCGCAAAGAAAGGAATCGGCGTGGTGTTGTGCTTTTAGTACCGGGTTGTGGGCTGGATGGTTGGCGGGATTCAAAGTGCAAAGATGTATGGGCGTCCAGTGGATTTTTGCCAAAGTGGATTTTTTTTTCTATTTCTGCCCTCTTCGCTCCTCACTCGAACCCTTCTCCTATCGGCTTGAACGTTCGTCGTTTCAACCTCTGCCCAGCTGAAAGTTTCGGCACAGCCCCTTCTGGAGCTGCTCTTGATACCGTCACGGCAAGCCAGCTTTGTAAATATATACATGAGATTCGGATTGCTCTTTGGAGCTCCCCCTTTTTCGTACTTCGCAAAATGGAGCCAGTGACGGTTTTCCGGGCTTTAGTGACCGCACTTGAGTGAAGAATATTAGCTAGCGGGATAGTCCTTGATATGGTAGCTTTTCAGCTTGATGAATTGGTCGAAGCCGAATTTACTCAGGCTGACGCCTTTGCCCGAGTTCTTCCAGCCAGTCCATGCGAGATCCTAGCGTTTTTCTTTAGCAAATGCCATATAAAAACCCCTTTTGGGAGCAAAAGGCGGAAAAAGAGAGAGGGCGAATTTTACTTACCGGACTGGGATAATCGCACCGATTGACAAAACATGTTCCCGCCTCCACCTCTGCGGCCAATGCCTCTCCCCTTCTCACATCCCTCGTCCAAATACTTCCCGTAAGCCCAAACTCGCTATCGTTCATTAGTCTGATCGCTTCATCGTCGTCCCCAACCCTCATCACCGGTATCACAGGCCCAAATGTCTCCTCGTTCATCACATCCATGTCGTGCGTTACGCCTGTCAAAAGCGTCGGCTTCACATAATTTCCCTCTGCAGGTGGGTTTTCGAAGCTGTGATTAGGCGGCGTGGCGTCAACGGCACCCTTCTGCAGGGCGTCTTCTATCTGGGCATTGATGATTTCAACGGCATGTTTGGAGACCACAGGCCCGACGGTGGTTTTTGGGTCGAAGGGATCTCCCAATATGTATTCCTTCAGCACCTCTTGCACCTCCCTAATAAACTGGTCATGTATCGACTCCGCGACGTACACCCTCTCCACCGCGCAACAACTCTGCCCGCTGTTGAACACACACCCGTCCACCATCTCGGCGGCCGCCCACTTCACATCCACGTCCGCACGCACATACGCCGCGTCTTTCCCGCCCAGCTCCAATACCACCGGCACCACTCTCTCACTCGCTAACTTCTGAACCGCTAAGCCCCCCGCGACGGAGCCGGTAAAGACAATTAATTTTATTTGGGGGGAGCGAATGAGGGGCTGAAGGTTAGAGATAGAACCGCAGTGGAAAACTTCTAGGACGTGAGGGGGAAGGGCGGCGGTGGTGAAGACGGAGATGATATGTTCGGCGCAGGTGGGGGTTTGAGGGGAGGGTTTGAGGATAAGGGTATTACCAGCAAGGAGAGCGGGTATAAGCGAGTTGATGAGGATGAGGTAGGGGTACTAGGTAGCACGTAAGAATCCCTCATATCAATATGAGGGCGGGTCAGGCGAGTGGTGAGAACCTACATTCCACGCAAAGAGCACCAGCACAGGCCCAATCGGCTCTTTACGTATATACCTCTTAAAACCTTTCTCTGCCTCGCCATCTGTATCCTTGAGCGCCTCCCCACTAATCCTCAACAGATACTCCCCCCTCTTCACCGCGGTCGTAATTTCTATCTTCGCATAAGCAATTGGTCGCCCCATCTGCTCCGTGAGCTCGTGGGCGAGCACATCTTGTTTTTCGAGTATTAGGGTAAGTGCGCGTTTGACAATGGCTTGGCGTTGGGACAGTGTGGAGAGGCGGTAGGAATTGAAGGCCTGAGTCGAAATTGCGGGGAGGAGGGACAGGTCCAGAGAGGGGCGCGTGAGGATGGGGAGATTGGTCGTGGGGGAGATGGTTGTGATGAGGTCGGACATTATGAGAGATTCCTTGGTTGGGCGAGGTTAGGGGCTGTACAGACCATACATTGTTTATCGGTTGCACGGTACGGCAAAGGGGGGTGGTACATTTGGACAAGATGGAAACAAAAACCCGTTCCGGGTCTTCACAATGATATAGATACTATATGGAATACTATATACAGATATAGCTACCTTTCTCACGTACTTATATACACTTTGATTATTGTTGAGCCTATGGTATGCTCGAACGCCGGTTCACTGCTATGCTGTTGGAAAATGCCAGGACTTTTACAAATCAAAGAAATTTGGTATATGCAATTGCAACCGAACAACAACTTATTTCGAAGGCCTGGTATGCCTGATAGATGACCTTGGCAAGAATACAGTCAGGAAAAGAAGTACTTGCTTTCTTTGAGCCTCGAGATATTAAATTCGCCCTGTGCAATCGTTAGCACCCAACTATATGTTGTTTGGAATGACAGGACAGAAATATACTTTTTTGGGCACAGGCGGAAACGTTAGAGGTAGCCAGACCCAAATCTTGTTCTTGCCCATTCTCCTCTTCAGCTCTTTCTCAAGCTTCATCTTCTCAGCAGCAACCTCCTCATCAGCAAACTCAGGAGGTCCTGTTGAACGCACCGCATCAACGGCCGTTATTTCCATGTCCAACGGCTCTGGAGTCTCAACGTTATCGAAGTCTCTAACCTCTAGCTGTTCGTTGGCCTGCAGCATGATGCTTCTTGGATCAGAAATGTGGCCAATACCCATTTCCTCAAGGTCCTCCGAGACAGCTAAGTCCTTTTCACTAGCGTGTTCAGCATAAATTCTTCCGGCTGTCATCATTGATTCTCCTTCTTCTCGTTCCTTTGGGTCTTCTGAGGCGAGTAATTTCAAGCGGCGCCTCTCTTTCATCACTTCCATTTCCTTCACGTCAAGTCTTCCAACGTTTTCATTGGTTTTTCCCATTGCGTTGCGGTAGGCGGCAATCTTCTTTCCCAAAGCGCTGAAGCGACTGACTGATGCTTGATACATCGATCCCTTGTATCTTACCGCAAACTCGGCGGCAAGTCGGCCCATAATGTCTTCGGAATGCATTCTGATAAATGCGTCTCGAAGGATCGTGTTCATCACCTCCAGATCCGCGGCGTGCGTCCAAAACGAGTCGTGCACTGCTGCAAATGTCAAGCCAACTTCGTTGCATTTCAGAGCTGAAAGGATCATGTGTGTTGCATCAAGGGAATGAATGAAGTTTGGTGGAAATGCCTGAAGCTGTTGCCTCTTGTTGACTGGGTCTGCCCCGTTGGGCGGGGTGATGGATAGTCCTTGGAGGTTGGTCGTCACAACATTCTCAGGAGACGAGCGGTAGGGTTGGACAACGGGCATTTTTAAAGGGGTAGTCCAGATGACGGCGGATCTGAAAGATGTCTCTCGACGGATCTTGACCTTCCTACCGACAGGCCTTTTGACATAGGGCAAGGGCTCATCAATGCCTTTGGCATGCTTCTCTATCCAGTCGATTTGTTCTGGTGTAAGTGAGTCGGAAATCCGGGTTGCGCAGTTGGCGAGCCAGAACTGTATATCGTGTGCGCCATTGAACATTGTTGAGAGCGATTTGAAAATCTTCTTGGTAATGTACCGGGCGGCGGCTCCCAGATTAATAGAGGCATTATCAGGAAAGTCCGTAAGAACATCAAGCTGTTTTCGGACTTGCCGAATGGCTCCTACGTACGTGACCCCGTACACATTCGTCATCACCGGCTGCTTGACCATCTTCCTAGTCAGTCTTCCATGCAGCAGCCGCGCTATCTCGCTTCCCTGGGCAGCTTCCTCAGCTATTTCTGCCTTGATCATATCGGCAACACCAGTGTAGATATCCGAGGGCCGATCGCCGGGCTCTAAATTAACCTGCTTTGCTCCAATGACATCGCCTCCAAGAGCTGCATAATGCTGCAGTCCGTTGCAAGTGCCATCTTGGTGGATCGGGAGATGTGAGACGTATTGCTGAGGATCTGGTGATTCTAATGCATTTCTAAGTTCAATGCACGCAGCAAGACATTGCCATGGATCTTCAGCTTTCAGCCACCACCTGTCTCCTTTCAAACCTCTGCTTGCGGCGTCGTATATCTCCGTAAGATGATCCTCGGCAAATTTCTGTCGTTCCTCAAAACTTGCCTTGTCGAAGCCAAAAAGACTTGCAAGATGGATCTTCAACCACTTTAGCCCATTCCGGCCGAGCTCCTTGCCCTTCGCAAATGCAAGTAGACCACGACAATTATCAGCTCCCATATGGTTGAAGAAAGGTGACATGGGATAAGCTCGACCTCGAAAATCAACATTATGAGGAAAGTAAAAAGTCTCCTTCAGGAACGCTCTAGCAACTTCGAGTTGGAAATTTTGAAAGCACCTTTGGCTTTTCAGACCAGACTTATAATCTTCGATCTCTTTAATTTGCCTGAACCACCGCCGACGAACTCCTTCATCATCTGACGAGGCTGGCTCCGGAGGGTATTCGACCTTCGGGTTCTCGGGGGGTATCTTGGCGATGCCTTCCCCACTATTCCAAGCTTCGAGCATAATATCAAAGACGGCTCGGTTGATCTTCCAAGGTGTCCTTGCCAATACGTCAAGCCCAGCAAACACTTGAGCCATGTCACCATTATGTGATGCAACCTCGGCGTATCTTCGCACCTGCTGGTCGCTTGGTTTAAAGCGAACCACAGCCAACGAATTTCGGAGGAATCCACCCTCTTTATAACCTGTCCATGGCTTCGGCTCGACCAACATGGGTAAATTTTTGGATAAAGCACTATGAAGGGGCTCTTTGCCCATTTTGCCGACCATGGCCTGGTTTAGATTGACGAGGCCAATGCGTTTTCCAGACCTATATCGGAACTGATGGAAGAACGCTGGCTGCAACTCCTTTATCTCTAGCCCGGTTTCGGGATCTTTGCAAGTAACTTCCACCATGGCGACCTCAAGCAGATGGGAAAGAAGTATTGCACCAATTCTGGCTTTCACACCGTGGCTCCATTCTAGAGCTTCAGGAGGATATAACAGTTCAAGTCCATCAACAAGCTTGGTCGAAGAGTCGTGTACTTGTCGCTTCTCGATCAGTTTAGACATTCTTCGCAGGCGTTGAGATCCACTTCGACGTTCCCAAGGATTGTGCTTGCCAGTATTGCTAATGGACTCCACAGTGCTCTCGTCTTGGATTACTTGGCCAAGAGCTGAAACAACCGTGCTAAGCTTGGAGCCGACTTCGTTCGATACGAATGTACCCAGTACAGTCATGATCTCTAATATCGAGAGGGCAGCAATTTTCTCAGGTGGCAGCAGCCGTAGGAACGGTCCATATAAGCAGCGCTGCCGTTCGACTTTGCTCCTGAGCTTCTTCTCTTCTGCCTCATTTACTTTGCGTACCTCCTCTTTGATCAACGGGACCAGCGCTTCGTGCCAGTTCCACATCAATGATCCAATGGAACCTTGCTTAAGAACACTACTGATGCCCATTTTCTTAAGATGATCATTCTCAGTACGCCAGCGCTCAATAGCGGATTCACAAACATCTTTCTCTAGGCGCTGCTGCCGTTCATAAGCGAATGCTTTCTCCCTTTCCTCTTCAGAGCCTTCAAGCTCGTTGGGAGGTGGAGTTAAACCAGGATTTGTGAGCATAGACAAGGCCTTCTTTAATGCGATTACACCCGACCCCTTCTGCTCGACAGCCCGCACTTCGGGTACGGTATCAGCAACATCGGGTATTGGGATTTCCGGGATTCCCGGGATTTCCAACATTGGATAGTCATCCTTGATGTCATCTTCCACGCTCTCTTCTGCTTCGTGGTCATACATAGGAGCAATCTAGACATATCTTAGATAGCGACAAATCTACCACGGCTGTATGACTTACACTTGTGACCCTCCCAAAGTCTTGCTCATCCATAAATTCCAGCATAACTTTCATCACCTCATCTCGTAACCCAGCCTCTTTCGCAAATTGTAAATATCTTCGGACTGTACGTTGAGCTTTCTTAGCGACTGGTTCCTTGAGACTAGCTTGAATCATTAAGAAGTATGTCGTTGGGTCTGGAATTACTCCGACGCCTCGCAAGTCGACCTCAAACCATCTGTGCACGTCCTTCAACAGTTGCCGATCTCTTGTTCGCATAATTTTCAGGCTTAGCTCTCTCAAGTAGTTGTTGTGATAAGACAGTAGCTCTGGTTCTTCAGGTTTGAAGATCTTATTCAGCCTACGCATCAGAGCAGCCGCTCGTTCAAACCGGCCGACCTGAAGGCACGCGTGGAGTGTTTGCTGTATCTCGGCAATTTCACCGCTGATGGCATTGACGGAACGAAATTTTCGCGGTGCACTTGATAGTGAATCATTGATAACGATAGTTGAGGAGGGGTCGAAACCTCGCAGAGTCGAGATGCTTTCGGGTTCGGAGAATGGGCTGCAAGTACTTGGTGATCCGAAGGTGGTCCGCGAGCCTTCAAAAGGAATGAAATCATCCTGAGCGACCTGAAACCCAATAGCTGCAGCGGACGCGAGTCCCCTCAGCGTCGAAGGTGTCTCCCCAGTGGACGCTGTGGTAAGCCTCAAATAGGATTGCCGTGGATCTCTTGTAGAGCAAGCAGGAGCGATAGTTGACGTCTTCCGTACATCTTGCTGCCTCTGTGAGACCTCTCGATAGACTGCGGGACAAAGCCATGGCAGGTGTAAGTCTTCAAAGCAGGGCTGCAAATTCCTGTAATGTCTGTGCTGAAATCTGCGTCTGGCAGCTCGTACCAACATGCTTCCCCAGGGGACCAGAGCTGGGTAACCGTGGTCGACGTAGCAGCAGTATCGGGTGAGAATGATACTACTCAGCTCTCCTGTTGAACGGGACCTAACGCCACCGTCGCGTGCACTCGTGCATGTTATCGCAGAAAATAGTGACGAAAAGGAGGATATAAAATTTATGCAGGGATTGTTTAGTGGCAAGAGAAACAGCAAATCACGTGACCCGCGCTTCCAGTAGGTACCTACTCCGTATCAATTCTTCCAGTAAGATAACTCGACGAGGTTTCTGAAAAGCAAGGCGGTACTCTTAAATATCTTCCCGCCTTTTTGATTCTCTTGATATAAATTAAAACTGAGTCTAGCTATCTAAGAAGGCGCTCACACCTCGAGCTACTGCCGCAGTCTCAAACCCTACGATATGTCATACTTACAACCGATTAGGCCTGGTAGCCTCTTAGGGAGAATAGGTGTTTCTTCGGTTCCTTAGGATTCAACCTCCCACTGTTTTGCTTAGGCTGTCTCGAGGACTCTCGGATGGTTCGAGGATTCCCGGTCAATACCTTACATTTAGGTCGATTCCGCTTTTCAGGTGCTAACAGTAGCAAGTGAGAAAGCCTTGTAAAACACCGTACACAAATTATCCCGCATCTCTTTTTGCATCCTTTACTGCTCAATCGACCTTTTCATTTATACCCTATCCCTTTCGGCGGGATTAGCCACTGCATCGTGTAAGCTAGATTTGTCTCGATCCAGTTCAAAAAGCTGTCTTTCATCTTCTCGCTACATGATGCCTTGTTCGGTAAGATCTTTGTTCAAAACAATGCCTTTGTTCTTGATTCTCTGTCCTAGTTTCACGGTCGCCATTCTATGTGGCCATATGTATATATGTAACAATGTGTAGTACCTACTGCTCTTCTCTACACTTGCCAGATCACTCTAAATTGTTTTACAGCGTTTGGACACTTGGTAAGTAATACACCTTTTCTAAAAAGAAAACCCTGAGACGGAAATGGATGCCTCGACCATCAATAACGAAATAACACCCCTTCAAACCCAGATCCAAAATATTAGCCAATCGAAGCACAATTCGAGAGATTTACAGACTAGACTGGATGGTTCTGAACCTCTTGAGGCGCAAGACGAAGTTCACTCTCAAACCCAAAACACTGGCGGATGTCTGCAGACCGACATCAAAACTGAAGAAGAACTTTCAATGCCCACATCGGAAGCGCAGAAGCCCCTCCCGCGGGCTGATAACGATCGAAGTAACATGGAGACTAATCCGGCTTACGACGATTTTAAGTATGCCGGATCAGAAACGCGAAACCAAATCTACATCCATGTGTTACAAATCGTTAATGATCGAGATCGCCTCCAAACCGAGCTGCATTACGCCGAGTCTACAATTTACGAATTGGATGCCCAAAATCGAGAACTTCATCGTTTGCTGAAATCCGTACAGGATGCCTTACAATCTTCTGATGACAGAGTACCAACGCAAATCCATCCTCGCAATCTTGATCTCTCGCATAAAGCGAACTGGATAGGAGGAACTTGGCTTTCATGTGCTAAAACAGCGCCGCTGCTCACTGCGGCTGAAGCAGCCTGGCAAGGGGGCAAGTCTCAGCAGGCACTCGCGTTAGTAGCTCCAATCCTCAATGAGGAAGATCTCAAGCCCAGCCATCGCATTAATGCTGGTCTACTATACTCCGCTATACTGCGAGGTAACGGCGACCTCGAAGGAGCGCTGCATTATGCGGACGAGTGTCTAAGCATTGCGAAGGAGACCGAACAACGCCAGCTCACAGGGAAAGCTCAATTTCATAGAGGACTTTGCTGCCTCTACCTCGACAGATATGCTGATGCTAGGTGGTGTTTTGTTCTGGCTTCGCACACGGAAGGACATGTCGCAATCGTCCAGGAGTATTTGACAATGACGCAACAAAACCTGACAAGGCTGGAAGTAGACGATCCGAGAGCGAAGGTTTCTCTGTGAAACTCACTGATTATATCATGCTATTTTGTGCGATTGTATGATTATTAATTTGGGTCCAAAGATGGCATTCTTTTGTTCCTAATCATCAGGTTCTCTTTGATAAAAATTTCGAATAACTGTTTCATAGTGCGTTGTAGAACCTTCCGTTTTCGGACATTTCCTACATTATGATTTCTTTATCTACAAACCATGAACAAAAATTCCTGAATTGCGGTTAAATTATGGTATCTACTATGCCTACATGTCGCCAGGCTCCCCTCGCTGCGTCTAGGCCGTTACTGACGACCCGTTCTGAATATCGTCCTATGACTCGTCGTCCCCTCTAAATCCCATAGCTCTCCAGAAGCAGCAATCATGCCTATAACAGATTGGATTCCCGGAATATTTAGTCCTACTAAAGCTCAGACTGGGGGACTGAGCTCCGAAGACTCTGCAGACCCCTGCGACTCCGAGAGCCCTAAGGCTCCATCAGATCCGAATAGTCCTTTAACATTGAGCCCTCAAGCAGAACCCACCGGACCCACCGCACAACGTTATACGCTTAAATCGGAGCCTCCGTCGTCTGCTGAATCGCTCCCTGAAGCATCCGCATCGTCAGAAAAGTCGAAGGAAGAGGTAGGTACTAACCCACTAGACCTCAGCGAATACTCCGAAGATGGGAAGGAACAATTCCCGGGGTCGCCTTTTGGCTCCGCGTTACCCATTGCCGTGGAAGATTCTGACAATGTGGGTTTGAATCCCCTCAACCATCTATAGTATAACCTGGTATCCCATTACTCCTTGCTATGCATACTTTTGACACGCTCGCGCTTAGCCTAGGCCTCCGTCCGCAAAATTGAACCACGAGTCCGCCGGCCAGATCCCATACGAAGAATACAATGCCCACGAAGCATGTGAAAAAGAGCTTCAAACACAAAGGGCTATCGTCCACCGATACCAAGAGAACGAAAGGAAAACCAAGAAAGATCTAGAAAAGGCAATGAATGAGAACCAAAGCTTAAAAAGCAAAGTAGAGCAATTGCAATCAATCTTGAACAAACGCTCGCAAGCGAGGCGAGGCGAGGTCGATAACCCCAGCTTTCATAGGGATGGCGAAGGCGATATTTCCCCAGTGCGAACGCGTGAGAAGTATGAATCAATGTACACGCAGCTCCCTCGAAGTATCAAATACGTAACGGTGGAGATGGCGCTAATGGCAGCGGACGCATCACTGATACTAAGAGACTGGAAGGATATGGAACAACACTGCACTTGGGCCCTGAACGAAGCCAGCGATTTGCATGACCAACCTTTGACGTCGCTTTGCCACTTTACCATGGGTATCGCTCTCTACCACCAGCGTAAATGGGGGCTAGCGTTTGAAGCATTTAGTAAAGCGGGCCCCTGTAAAGAAGTGCACAAGACTTCCGAGGAAGTCGAGGAATGGCAACGAAAGGCGCAGAGAGCCGGTGAAGCCTCGAGCGCTGCATCGGCTTTTCCAACCTCGTCAGGCCCAGTGTCTGCGATGCCAATGTCTTCAGTCCCTAGATCGGGAGCCTCAGTGACAACCCCTCAAAAATGGGAAAGTCTTGCTGGTTTTGATTCTGCGGGTCCAGTATCGGGGCAGACACCCGGCACCCCTTGGAAGCATCAAGAGAGGGAAAGGCATGCGCAGCTTGCTTCGGGAGGTCCAGCGGCAGAAGAGCTATCCTCTACGTATGAAAGACGAGACTTTGCCTTGTCGTCAGGAGTGATGCCATCACTAAGTAATACCTCGATATCCGAGAACAATGTTGTCCAGGCCCTAGATCCCAACAGCTCCTCGCCCAACGACAATATTAATACGTCTTCAGAGCTAAAAAGCCCACGGCCTTCTCCTTTTCATTCTTCGTCCTTGATACTCAACGCTCCAACTTTTCCTCGCAGCCGTTCCCCTCTTTACGTTCCCAGCTCAACGCCTTCACCACCACTCACAAGGCATCCATCGCCCTTGGTTCAAACTCAAAAGAACCCCGATCGCAGCACGAATTCGCTCTTTAGGTCTCAATCGCCCCTAACGCAGGCCCACAGTCACCTAGATCCCAGCACCCTGTCGCACGATGAAATACTTCATATTCGGTGGGGTGAACGCCTCAATGTACCGCAGATACAGTCTCCGAGATCCCGGCAGGGAATCGAAAGGCACCTTCATTCGAACAACGTACCGAAGAAAGGAATAATGAAGCGCAGATCAACAGCAACTGGGGAGCGGCCGGCAGCATTTGAGGAGGAGGACGAGGATAACAAGGAATCTGACGCTGCAGCACCGATGAGGGGAGGGCAAGTCCTGCACCCGGAGCCGCGAAGGGGCCACAAACGACAACAAAGTAGAAGTTTTAGTGGTGCGAGCAACGTGGCTTGGGATAATCATGCTACGCCAACAGTCCAAAGTCAAGTTGACCAGATTGTCGGGTCCAGGGCGGATGTCCTGCGGCAGTGGAGGACGCTCCATCCGAATGCAATGGACCGAAGTCACCTTGTCGCTGAAAGTGAACGTGCCACTGAAGGGGGAAACAGAACAGTGGCAGACCGTGATTGTAGCAGTCCCACAAATCGACGCCGGAGGAGGTACAAGGGTGGTGAGTCGGACATCAGTTCTGAGAGTAGCCCTCCCGACAAGAATGAACAGATAATCAACGAGAGGAAGAAGGGTCCAGTTGTAGTAAGAAATGCTACTGAAGAACCGAGTAGTGGGAGAAGCGAGGATAGGAGGACGACGTTCACAGCAAAAACAGAACAGCTGTTATCGACAAGACCTCGGCTTGGCGCCGAGCTTTGGAGTCCTAACGATGCCGATGATGAGAAGGGCGATATGAGCGGAGGCAGTGGTAACAGCCCTAGCAACGGCGGACGCCGCGAGAGTGGGGCCAACGGTGACAATGATGAAAGCGGCGCTAGTACGAAGACTGTTGTCGACGAAGACAGTTCAGGCAACAGCGAAAACGATGAGAGCGATGTCAACGATGGCGGTTGTGAGAGTGATGCCAGTACGAAGGCTGTAATTGATTCAGACAGCCCATACAACGATGAGAGCGATAAGAGCGCTGCTAGGACGAAAATTGTAGCTGATTCGGACAGCTCAGGCAATGGTGGCGGTTGTGAGAGTGATGCTAGTACGAAGACTGTAATTGACTCAGACAGCCCAGGTAACGGTGGGAGAAATGAGGATTGGAGCGATGAGATTGTGGCCGACGGTGAAAGTTATGAGAGCGATGCTAGTACGAAGACTGTAATCAATGCAGGAAGCTCTGAGTATGTGGACAGAACTCTCAACAGTGACGCTTGGTTTCTTGGAGATGAAGAAACTAACCAAGACGAAAAGCCGGGACTCTGACGAAGAAGTCAGAAGCTCTGAGAAACAGGAAAGAACATCAGAAGGGGAGAAAAGAAGCGAAAGCTCTGATAATACGTCAGGGTGGAGTCGAAATTGTTCACATCTAGAAGGAGACCGGAGTGAGACTGAGGAAATTGAAGAGGAGGAGGAAACCGGACTCAGGGAGGGCAACAACCATAGCGAGTTGAGCAGCGGAGGATCCACTTCGCCGAACAATAGAAATAACGAAATGGACGACAACGAGCTATTCCCACAAGAAGAGCCCTGTCGCGGAAGAAGCAGCAAATAATATTTTGAAAACTCTCCCTGAACTTACAGCACCTCTGGTCAATCATCTCTAGAAAAAATAACCTTCCAGTGAATGCTACCTCCACTCCCCCAACACCTCTTCCTCGATCTTCGACTTCGACACAAACGATGCACTCTCCTCGACACCAAAAACCCTGCTTATAGCACCGTTCCTCCTCCTTTCAAACCTTCGTATTCCACAGTCTTCATAGATTTTGAGCAACGTCAAATTATCGATAGTGACGACATGGTCAACATCGTGGACCAACTTCTCAGCACCATAAGGGCTCGCCACCCTCATGCAAGCCAAAGGCAGGTCGCCACCATGTTAAAGGGCTGCCTGCACCACTATAACCGTACCGTGCTGCGAAACGGCCAGGGCAATGGCAGGAGTGACAGCAGTCCGAGGATTTCGGTTGAGGAAAGCCCCAGTGGGGAATCCATTCCTGAAGGCCTCAGCCTCAAGAAACCGGCCCAGGAAAAAAAGCCTAGTACCGAGAGCAGCGAGGACGTAGATCTTGAGAGCACCAGTCCGCAGAACGCTCGTCTGAAGAGTGAGCAACCCGATAGCAGCAACGACGCCACAAGCCCCAACGAAACCACGCCCGAACAACCCAGCCCAGATGAAGACACAAGCAGCAACGTAGCCCTGTCCTTGTACTACTCACACAGCGGACTCACCACCGAGAGAAATACTCCCGAAACGGAAACACTCGAAGAAAGCGACCGAGAGAATAGCGAGGACGATGATGAACCTCCCAAAGACCCCCAAACTTCAAATGACACCCACTCCGACTCGGACAAAGAAAACGAACACGCAGGCCCTAACACGGATCTTGGAAACTCAGAGTCAGAGTCAGAGTCAGAGTCAGAGGATGGGGTTGGGGTTGGGGTTGGCACTGGTAGCCATAGCGCTTTGAGGGGGCGGGGCGGATGGGGTGGGGGGAATGAATTTATGACGCCGCCGGAGAGTCCTTGAGGTGCTTTGGGATTTTTGGGGGCAAGGTTGGGGGCGCGTTTCATGGTGGGTTCGGAGTGGATTGGTTGGGATAGATTCGGTAGGGCGATTCCTGTGCCGATTCATCAAACCTAGATTGGAAATAGTTCTACAAGTTTAGCATGCTAAAATCTCAGACAACATTCACATAGGTCAGCACAATAATGCGTTTACATATCAGCCACCATAAGTATCTCTGTGATTTCAAGCACCTAAAAGAGGCTTGACATGTTCGATGTCCCAAAGCCATTGCGGAAAAAGTTACGTCCGGGTAACGGTAAAGACTGAACATTCAAACCAATCCCATCCGGTTGAGCTGATGATCTTGAAACACCCAATATCGATCTCCCCCGTAGCATCTCGAGTAACTCCCCTCCCCATTCTTTGGCCCGGGCCGCCACCAAAGCGACAAGAAGCTCCACCCTCCAAGCGCCATACAGGCACTCCAACCCTAAGACCTCACTCGCGAATAACCGCGATATCCCATAACTGGGAAACTTTGCCATAATGGTAAAGAAGCGCCAGAATGGCACCAGACCCTGAGGTCTAAATTCTCGAAGAGTCGAGAATGGTGTCATTGTCGACACGTGCTAGGATTCCTAGCATTCTCTGATATCAGAGAAAATCCCAAATCCCAAATCTGGAATCTCCCCCCTTCCGCGCTCATTCGCTCACTTCTTCCCGGCCTCTTTGAGAGGTAGGAAGATGGAAGTCCACAACTCGTTGGCTTCGCCTACGTAGTAAGTAAGACTGACGTCTGCCATGCTGGCTTGGGGACCTCCAGAGAGGGTCTCGAGCTGGGATATCAGATTTTCGAGACCGAAGGCTTTTCCGGTGGCCTGGGTGTTTCCGGATTCTAGCATCACATGGACCACGTGAATGTGGAAATGATAGTAGGTTGGTTGATCTGGGGTGAGTAAGTGTCAGTTGATAGGCTTATTTAGTAGCATGATGGAAATAGGCCGAACATACAATGAACATAAAGCTTCAGCATATCCCTCTCTACCTCTGGATATAACCCTACCGTCGCATCCAGGATCTTTTCCCTCATATGCTTCAACCATCCCACGTTTTCTTTTTTCAAATCCCGCAGACTCCAGATATCTCTTCTCTCAACCAGTCCAAGGAGATGCAAGCTCGTCAACGTTTTCCGATCCCAGTTCAGATCCGGCAGTAGGAGAAATCGTTCTTGTACATCTTCTCCGTGGTCTCGCAGCATGACGTCCTCTTGCTCCGTACGGCCTTCTATGATATTGAATACCCAATTCAACCGGCCTTCGTCCCGCTGCTTTTGCATATAGGGACGTACATGGTCTTTGTAGATTTTTGGGGTTTCGGTAACCATGCGTACGTTTTGCGGTGCGTATTTTTTTACATGCTTCTCGGTACATGGATAGATCACATTGAGCTTTAAATCTGGTAGACCTGCGTCTGAGGGGCCCGAAGAGGCAAGATACCAGTGGTAGATGTCATTGGCACCTAGATTCTTGATACAAGCAATGGCAGCGAGGAAGGCACTGAGGAATGTAGGATCAGTGGGGAAAGCTGCTCGCTCAGCTGTGAGGAGGGCTGGGGAGTCGTCAATGGTGCCAAGAAGGGTGATGCGTCGACCGGCTTGGTCTGCCTACACATTTAGTGGAAGTCTTGGTATCGGTAAACTGATCCAGAGAGTAAAGTAGTGACCTTGATTTAGAAGCTTCTGCACTTTGAAGCGTGGGATCAATGCTTCCGCCACTGCAGAATCCCCCATCTTCACTATCCTCCTCTAATTCTCTTCTCCTCTAGGGTAGCGTCTTTTCAAGAGTAAGCGAACAAAGAAGGAAGATTGGTACTCAATAAGAAAACCCTGGATGAGGCCTATTACACAATGCCAGAGGTGTCAAGCTAGGGCAACAAAGATTAGGGTTTCTTTGGCGCTAACTGATTAGATCGATTAGATAAGGCTTAAATCCCCTATCCACCATGCCTGCTTTGCTCCGCATCTTTGTCCAGCAACCATGGCAAGGACCCTCCCCTGGCTGAGTAACGGAGCAGCTCCCACAGCCAAAACCCGCACCACCAAGCCCGCCCAATCATCTACCAAGCGACAAAGAATCCTCGACCGAGACTCAGACGACGAAAGCCCCCTAACCCCCGCGCCGACACCAAGACGAACAGCCATATCCAATCCCCAGCGTACACCCTCCACCTCCCCCCCACCCGCCCCCCCAACCGAAGAAGCCATGCGCCCCGGTCTCTCTGCCGACGACATCTATATCATGGTCGAAGACGAATTCCTCTCCGCCGCGCACACCTTCACGCAACACCTCCACCACGCCGAATACACGCGCCTGAAATCCCTCGCCCACACCCACCACACCTCCACCATCAGCACCATCTCCCGCCCCACCGACTCCATCACCGCCATGCGCGCCGAAACTAAGAAGCGCAAAGAAGCGCAGGCGAGGGAGGCGAAAACGAAAGCAGCGGTAGACAAACTCAAGAGCAAGGGCCGACCGAGGTCTGAGAGCGACAGCGAGCACGAGGAGTGGGCCGAGGAGGACAAGCTCGATGCGCCATGGTGCGGCACCGTGCTGCAATCGTTCATGACCACCAGCCCGAGCCAAACTGGTGCGCCGTCCTTAACCGGCCTCCAGGGCGTCAAGAGCAGCACTCGCGCCGCAGCGGGATACTCCAAGCCCGTAGCTCCTCAGACCGCAAAACTCTTCGATCTTAGCCCCAAACCCAAAACGCAGAAACGACCCCCACGGCGAGCTTCTTCTAGCACAGCCGACTCGGACGACGATGACCTGGATGCCCTTCCAGCGCCCAAGAAACGTCATTCCCCGCCGCCGGCCAGGAAAGTACCCGAGACACCCACGCGCAAAGCAGCAGAAGCCCTCTTCCACTGCGCCACCGCCGACCCCGCTCCACCACCACCACTACCACAAATTCTCAAGAAATCATCCACCTCCACCATGCCTTCCTCCTCCCACCTTCCCCCACCACCGCCTCCTGCAGAAAACCCCATCCCCAAGATCGCCAAACGCGCAAGCTTCGACCTAGATGCTACGGGCCCACCGTGCAGAAACCAGGGAATGAGTGAAGCAGCACGGCGCCGGTTGAAAGCCAGGAGGGAGAGGGAGAGGCAAGGGGATGGCGGTGGGGGAGGGGTGGATGAAATACCGATTTTCCTCGTCTAGTTTTTTTGGTCTTTTGGGATGTTCATAAGTGGCGGGCTTTTAGGTTGAGGAGGCGGGTTGGGGTTGAGGTAGTTGCGTTAGATACCCGGTGGCGTTTTCTTGGATATACTCGTGTGATCTCCCATGGCGTGAGGACTGGGGAGAAGAAGCAAGGAGGTCAGGGGTCGGGATATGGGAGAGCCGGGGGGGAGGGGGGGTTGATTAGACAGACACAAACCACCGCACCACACCAAACCAAAACCACCCTCGATTTTCTTTCTTAAAAAACAAAAAAAAGTCATCTCCCTCCCTCCCTAGCAACAAGTTCCACAAACAACAAACAACACACAACAAACACAAAAAGATCTCACCAGTGTTCCAATATAAAAAAACCCCGCGGCGGGTTATTATTTATTGTTCGCGCATATGTACAGTACGTAGAAGATCCCCCCCTCCCCCAAAAAAAGAAGGGAACGGGGGGGGGAAAGACCCAATGGGCGGTTTCTTTTGGGAATTATTGAGACGGAGGTGACGGCGTACATGAAGGATGGCTTTTTGAAGGTGAGGTGAGGGGAGGAGATGCAATAATTTGGAAAAGTTTCAGATGATGTAAATCCTCATTGCCTGCCTTATTATCTTCTTTTTCTTCTTTCTCATTTTCATTCTCTTACTGTAGGCTGCCCCCCCCCCCCCCGCAAAATCCTTACAAAACCAAAAACACAGCCACCTACGAGTACGTACGTACGTACCTACCTCCCCCTCCTCCCCACCTCCTTCCACCCGTCCCCCTTCCCAACCTTCGCCGCCTCCCTCCCCGGCGCCCTCACAACTAAACCGCCCACCGGTCTCACAATCAGACTCCCCACCGGTCTCACACCCCTCGCCCCCGCCGCCGCCAGAGGCGAGAAGCGATTATTCGGATCCTGCACCAGGGGGGTTTTCGGGAGGGGTGGGAAACCGGCTCTCGGGGTCATGATGGTGGTGGGGTTGGAGGGAGGGAAGGCTGGGTGCGTGGGCGTGGGCGTGGTGGTGCGGAAGCGAGTGTCGGCGATGGCGGCGAAGGTTGCGCGGGTGGGGGTGGCGTCGGGGTCGGGGGCGTGGGCGTGGGTTGTGAGGTCTGGGATGTGGGGGAGGGGAGCGCGGCGGGTGTCTTTGAGGCCGGAGAAGAGGATGCGGGCTGTGGCGGTGATTGGAGTGGGTTTTGTTTCGGTCCCCTCGAGGGCGGCGTCGAGCAGAGCGTCGCGATCGACGAGCTGGAGGGCGGCCGTTTCGGGGTCGAGGTCGAAGGCGTCGGCGTAGTCTTCGAGGAGCGGGGGGGTGGCGACGGCGGTTTCGAGGTCGGAGAGGTTGCCGCCGTCGTCGGTGTTGTCGTCGCCGAAGTCGCTTTCGTCTTCGATTTCTTCGAGTTTGGCGCCGGTTTCCCAGTCCCAGAGTTGGTTGTTGCGCACCATGGCGTTGTAGGTTCTCCGGTTGGCGTACCTCCAGTACCCGGCCATGCGCATCATGGTTTCTCTTTCTTCGTTGTCGACGCATTCGAGGTCGGCGGCGATGAGGTGGCGGAGGCGGGTGACGAGGGGTTTGCGTTCTTTGTGGGGGTGAAGGGGCGGAGAGGAGATGCCGAGGCGGAGGAGGATGGTCGTGATGAAGGGGGAGTTCTGGGAAGCCGGGGTCGGACTTTTCGTGTCAGGGGTGCTGTTGGGAGTGCCGTTGGCCTTGAGAATCTTCTTGTTATGGACTTGTAACCTGAGGCTCGAGTACCGAAACGTGCGGGTACTGAACGCGATATTGGCGTTGATTGTTGCGTTGTTTGGCAGACCAAGATTGTTCCGAGGCTCGTCGGTTCCATCATCAAGAAGATTCCTGTCCAGGAGCGGATGTAAAGCCTCGTTCACCCTCTTCACATCGTCTATGGTCATGACCTTGAAGCGGCACTGGTTCCTTGCAATCCTCCTTTCTGCCTTCTGTGTCTTTTTGGATCCGCAGTTTTCCTTTTTGTCGACCGAGGTTGACCTGTTTAGCTCGAGGTCATCATCGTATAGAGTGCTGCTGTCGGCCCACAAGTCTTCCTCTGTGTGGCAGTCATTGCTAAAGTCCGCAGGGGTCTTGAACATGTCGAGAGCGTCACTCTGCCTGGTTTTCCTCTTCTTCTTAGACAAAGGACTCGAGATGACGGCGGCATCGTCTCCATCCAGTATCCTTTGCAGCAGTTCTGCAATTTCACGATGCCTTTTGTCATGAATCTCACTGCTCTTCCGACAACTACCAAGGACCAGTATATCAGTACGAACAAGCTTGAAACAAAGAAGAAAGCGACATAACATACGCGTCACATTTGTGAGACATTCCTGCACACCGAGTTAGTTTATGAACGTCACGAACACGTTTGTATTACGCGTCTCTTACCTAGGTAGAAGAGGGTTTTGTGGTACTTTGAGCACACTTCTTCATGTACACCAAAGCATGTATTCTTTGCACGTGGGCTCGACAATACAGTCCTGCACGTTCCACACTTGTGCTCTGTGTTTAGTCAGTATCTTTGTGGAAAACTTCGATGGTCGCTGTCTTCGGAAATGATTGATTGTACCTAAGCCGTGATTATTCTCCTGATAGCAGATCATGTCAGCGAACAACTTAGATCTCATTAGACGCGACTATGTATACTTGACATACCTCCCATTTGTAGAGTATCTGGTTGCCCATGTTGCTGGTCGAGTTAATAGCTAAGATTGTATCGGAGTGACTTTGATGAAGAGGAAGCCAAGATATTTCGGGTTATGGAGCAAGATGCAATGTTCAAGGTAAGAGAATCTTATGTTTAACGACTGCGAAGCAAAACAGCCCTTGAAGTAAGAAGATGGAAGCAGAGCAAGGGTGATTTGTTCAGTAATGGACGCGTAGATGAATGCGCAGGATATTGTGTTGTAAATAAGGGGTAAGGTAAACACCGGAATAAAAACAATCGACCCGGTGCCGGACAATGTGTCGAGCCCTGTAACGAAGAAGTTTTGCTAATGTACAAAGTGTAATCACAACATTCTTATGACCAAGTCCAACAAATCGGTGCTTGATAGTAGTCTTGCTGTGGAAGTCACTAATCAGTGGCGGTGTTGTTGTTGTATTGGAGTCGATATGCGACCCAAAGGCGCCGCCTTTGTGTATTTCCAGCGGAGTAAATGGTTGATTCGAACCCATACGGCAGATAGCTGGCTGGAAGTGGTCGAACTGGTTCGCTTTAGATGTAGATGATCCATGATCCATGATCAGCATGAAAGTTCCTTCGTCCTCGATATTTGATCAAGGATTTCCTTATTCGGCAACGGGGTCAAGCACCTCGATAGGGGTGGTAGTGGTAATCTCGGAGGTGTCTGAAGTGGTGTTTCGAGGACTGAGTCTCTTCGTTGCCATGCTATCGTATTCTCTTGTTGGTCGCAGTTTCATGTGGTAAATATTTGAAGCAGTAAGATGGTGTATGAAATTAGGCGGGAATCAGGCGAGGAAAGAAAAAGAAGGAAAAGAGCAAGCTTATATAACTTGCAAAGATTACTCCACAACTTTGAAATCATCTTCAGATAACGGTGTCAGAAGAGACAAGTTTCTTCCATCAAAAAACTTGATTTCTGAAAAAATACTAGATGCCTAGACATTCAGATTAGAAATGACAGATCCAGTGTGGGATCACATATTGGAAGATTCCGACAAGGAGCCTTTTTACTCCTATTGAAAGTCTCAGGGATTAAGCTGACGCAGGTTGTTTGATAAGGGAATGCTAATAAACTCGTTCGGATTTCAAGCAGAGAAATCCTCAGCCATGTTGCGGAGTGGTCACACCTCCGACTTTGGTGGACTGTGCACGTCGGAAGATGCTTGTTGAAAGCTTGGACCACTTGCTGGTTGGACAGCTACCGCAGCTGTCCAGTGGTTTACATGTCACGAACGAGTCGCGCACCAGCCCACACAAATGGGTAATTGCGCTGGTACCAGTTGACACTACAGCAATCAGCTAGAGCGATGTCTTACGAGAAACTGACTCACAAAGTCTTGCGTCCAGCAATTCGAGGGTGGGTTGCCCAGGATCCGCCAAGCAGAATGTTGTGTTTCCCATCGAAGAAATCGGCTTTAACGGTCAGTCAGTCAAGCAACTTAGGCCTTCAAAGTTTCTCTACCACTAAGGCTCACCTGTGTATACTGGGTATAGACCCATAGGTTCGAATCCGTCGTGCCTCTCCAGCACCGAGCTAGTCCATTCCCACACGCCACCCATTTCACCCTGCCCAGATAGCTTGTTGCCATTCTGGGAAACAGGAGTAGGGTGGAAGTGCTTGAAGCCCACGTTGCAACCTTTGAGGTCAACAAAGACTTCGTGCGGATTTAGACGTCGCTCGGCGCTGGAAGCGCCATTACGACAATGCTGAGATGGCGGCGACTCCTCTACGCCTTCATTGGACATTTCCCTGTAGCACCGTAAGATTGGAACTTTGAAAATGGGTCGCAGAAAAGTACCCATTGACTGCAGAGATCTTTCTAGAAAGTACGCTTTGCCCTTCCTTGGCCTTGGCCACATCAACGTAATTGTAGATGCGTCGTACTTCGTCTGCGGTAGGAATGCGTCCGTTCATCCACTTTGCGCACCCTGAAAGCTCGTCGTAAGATGCCATGACTGGCCAGTGTAAAGCATGTCTTAATGGTACAGGCCCATAAACAGTTTTGACGGATTTGTCGTTCAGATAAGCATTAGTTAGACGTTGGCTATGCCCATTCAGGTAAACCCCGTCCCTGTTTACATGCATGTCTGTGCTACCGTTTGCCGATGTGGAACCAGACTTCTGAGGTAACGATGTCCACGATGCTGGTAGTTGTGCTCGACCGGTCTCATCTAGATACCGCGCGTAATCTTCGTTGGTAATCGGTCTTGCTTTAGCCTCAAATGCCGGCACTTCAACCTCACGTTTTGGCTTCTCGTTGTCCCATCCAAAATAGCGATCAGGCCCAAGATCATTCTCTGGATCGTCTAACCCGACGGAAAACCTACTCGAAGGGACCTTGACCCACTCGTTGGGCACGGCGGTTTTTCCCGCTTGGTTCGCTAGTTCTTCAAAATCCGGGATTACCAGAGGGGGTGGCAGGGTCTTGTCGCTTTGTAAGAGCATGTACAATAGTGTCTCCAGGTGCATGGCTAATCGCGATTAGATCGTGGGTTACCTCACCGATACGTAGCAGAAGAGTTCACCTTCATGCTCGAGGCCTAGCCACGTCGATCGACCAACCTTCCGGTCTTCGTCCACCCGGTTGCTTCTATACAACGATCTCATCCGACTGCGAACTCTGGTTTGAAAATCCAAGATTTCCTTGACTGGAGGCCAGGTGTCCGGGATTTCACTGTGTGTGTGGCAGTCGTCGGGGTCATCGACATCTGGATCGATGCCTCGCTCGAACATTTGGTGATAGACACCAGGATATGTTGCTATACCATCGGTAGCCTTGCTTAGATGTATATCTAAAAATGCGGGAATGTGTCCAAGATAAAACAGGCAACAATTTCTCAATTCGATAGGTTTTGATAGGAGCTCTTCTTCCGGGATCATGAGACGTGTGACAGTATCCCACACTGCCCATAGCTGCTCAAATTCGTGCAAGGTTGGAACCGTTGTAGCTGCATAGTCTTCCGCTTGTAGGGGGAAAGAGAACCTCGGTATGGAGAGCATATGTAAATCTGCAGACATGTTGGTGTATTAGATATCCAGATATAGATCCAGGTTTACACCGAACATTCGGTTGCTCTTGTTATGTCAGGATTGATGTAACAGAAAGCTATAACGATGCTCAGAAAGACTAAAATAGCGAGTGAATGGAGTTTTGCGGAGAAAGCCAATAAACGAGAAAACCCAACTGCGTTCAACATACAGTATACACCCCACATAAATTCTTGAGAGGAAAGACCTGCTGGAAAAAAACGAACAGATCCTTGCTTTGGTAGAGCGTCACTTACGATAGTCATCATGCTTGTTGCCAAAAGCCGCCTGTGGTATCAGGCCGGCAGCTTGCCAAAGCTGACTGCTTTGAAGCGATGAATATTTGTAGCTTTCCTCGACTCGGATCCTTTCTCCAGCAGTGATGTGAATGTCCTCAACGTCAAGGTCCTTCAGAGCACAGTAGAAGGCCTGGTGACGCCCGGCTGCTTCGTCGTATTCGCCGACGATATCCCAATCATCTTGTTTGAAGACATGCTTTCCGAGTAGCAAATTAGCTTGGTCCAGTCCGTTACGGACGAACTTATGTGTAATGCCTTCTTTGTCGTTGTAGGCATGGTGGACTTTGTCTTTATCTTGACAGGCGTCTACGCCTATTAGCATGGTGTCCTGTTCTCCCAAGACTTTCGCGAAACTCTTCAAGAAAGCGGCTGCTTCTGGGCGGGTGAAGTTCCCAATGGAGGACCCTAGCCACATAATGCATTTCTGCTTCTGTTGGTTCTCTGGCGTCTGTAGCCAAGCGAGCCCATCTTCGTAGGTGCCGAGTAGGCCATGACATTGGACGTGCCTGAACGTGCCCTTGGGGACCGCGGAAAGAGTCCGCCGTAGCTCTGGGAGCGAGAGGTCCAAGGCGTAGTAGTCGACAATCTTTCCGGCTTTTTCAAGCGCTTGCAATAGAATGTTGACTTTACGGAGGTTGCTGGTACATCGTTAGCAACGCATGATTCAAATAGTGCAAGGCTTTGCCGGTTTGCCAAGACTCTTCAAGTTCGAGTCTGTTCAACCAGGAAGGCGAGCTCATACCCGCTTCCTAGCTCAACTATCATAGAGCCTTCACGTAGGGACTGTGCAATCTCGGTGGCGTGCGTGGTCAGGACCTCGATTTCAGCATTTGTCAGATAGTACTCGTCGAGGTACGTGATGTCTTCGAAGATCTTCAGTCCTCGTTCATCATAAAGCAATAGAGTCGGCAGTCTCTTCTCTTCCCCTTTCCCCGGTCGAAGTTTCTCACGAATTTCATCGACAAGGGAAACGCCAAGTCCCTTCTGGCAGATATCGATAACAGACACGCCATCGTAGCCGTTTATAGGCGCCATGGCGACTAATGCTATGGGTTTTGGAAAAGCTGCTGGTACCGAGCGTTGTCGACATCTTCTGCAATGCACGGCTCTACAACAATATATACTGATACGGCCCGCGCTTGGCAGGAACACAACCATGTCATCAACCGGGATGAATGAGATTTCTCAGCAGGCAAGGTATCCGCAAAGCCCATGTCTCCGGGGCAGCCGCGTTTGCCCATAACTCAGTCTCTTGCTCCGCAACGAAGCGTCCCTAGGTCGCGCTAAATACATTAGTTAACAGCTGCAAGAGAATGAGGTGATAAGTCGATGGATGGGCTATGGAAAGCCCCATAGGCCTGTAAGAAAACGCTCGAATGACGCCATACAGTACTAGTGGGACGCAGCGAATGCCAAAGAACAAATTTCAGCCCCTAATCGTTCCTCCAGTCCACATACTCGGGTTCGGTCAGGGAAATCCGTTGATTCCTAATCGCATCGCACTAAAGTGCCCTAAAGAGCTAACGGTCAAAGTACCTCGACAGACCGATGATTTATATCAAGTCATCGCATAAATCGTCAATCATGTAAATGCTCATAAAAGGGTTTGTTGCAGAGTCCGCAATTTGTGGCTTGGCTCGAGTTCCTGGATCTCTCAAACGCTCGACGCATGCAGACCCGTTTCAGGGCTTGCGCATTGGGGGGATATGAGACATTTACTTGTACAGCCTCGGGATTGACGAGTACCATATTTTGTTACCTTGATGTGAGACGCATTGAATGAACGAGTCCATGTGGAATATTAGCCAAGCGCGGAGAAAATTGCATTCTACGGGTGACAAATGCAAGGCCTTTTGTTTTTTGACTGGAATGCGAGCAACAACATCAACAAATCATCGCGCCGAAAGCCTGTGTTTTCATTTTGATAGTCATCTAGTTACGGTACACATCCAATCCGCCTCCTGTTCCATGAAGTATCCAAGCTTTCCAAAACCCCATACCAATCCAATCGTAGGGTCTAAGAACGGTAACAATCATACAACGCCTTTTGGGCGATTGACAAGATCGCGCAGAGGTCGTACCTAAGAATGCCAAAATGCAACGCGGATGACGTTATTATTATGTGCACGAAGATCTCCAAAATGTTGTGATGCGAGCAAATTCGGAAAACGTATCCTCCCACATGGCCCACCCATTACCCCACCGTAGAATCATATGCAAACTATGCAGTATCCAGAAGTCTAAGCGTCGCGACCAATCTAGCACTGTTTGAGCATGAGAGTGTTGATGTAAACGGGCGAACACTGAGTAGCCCATGATCGGTCGTAAAGGTTGTAGAAGCTGCCGCTCAAGCACTGGTAGAAAATGCTGGATCCACCGAGGGCAAGAGTGCCGTTGCCACAAGTAGTGAAACCGGAAGTGTAAATAGCACCAGCTTGGGGTGGTCCATCGAATTGGAGCTGGTAGTTGGAAGCAATGTACCCAGTGCGTCCCTTGGCATCCTTCAAGACACCGTTGTTGAGCGTGATCGCAAGCTCTCCAGGTGCAGAGCACGCAACCATGACCGGGGCGGAAGAGGTGGAGCTAGCAGCAGGAGCCGCGGATGAGGACGCAGCTGTCGATACTGCAGATGAGGACGCAGAGGAAGAGGCAGAGGACACTGGTGCCGGAGCAGCCGCGCTAGTGGCAACGGAAGCAGGGCTGCTGGCCTTCGTGGTTGCGGGGGAGGAGGCAGGCGTCGCTGGTGCCACGGTTGGAGCTTGGGGCTGACCGTCGGAGAACACTGTTACGGGAGCAACGGTCTTGGCAGCTTGAATCTGTCCATCACCGATTTGTGCCACGGGTGCCATCACCATGGTGTGGAAGCTTCCCTGAACTTGGCCTGTTCACCCAGTCAGAAACAATATCCACCAAGCACGGTCCGGAACCAATCTTACCGTCCGTGATCATGGAGACTTTTGCGTAGGTCTTGACTTGGATTTGGCCACTGGAGAATGGATTAGCTTGGTGAAAAACTTGGAATTTGAATTATCCGGGGCCACTTACTCAGGTAAGGTAGTAGCTTGTCTCTTCGCGGCTGCTGCTGTCGTGCTGACGTTGTGCACGGCAATGCCGAAGCTACCAGAGACAGCAGACGAGCAACCTGGAGGAGCAGGAGCCACTGGGGAGATGGCGGCAGTCACTGCTTGCGGGAGAGCGACGGGATTGGCCTGAACGGCGGCCACGAGGGCGAGAATTGCGAAGGAGTACTGCATTCTCGTAGTGTTGAGTGTTAAGGAATAATTACAGTATTACTACGGATACGTCGAGAGGTATATTAAGCAAGGCAAATGACTTGGAGAGCGAGAGACAGGCTGTCAACGAAGGTATGTAAAGTATGTGAAAAACAAATAAAGTTCGTGAGCGCTTGATGGGGGGGGAGAGAAGGAGAAGAAATGAGAGGGAAATTGGATTTATTCTAGCAAAATGCCAAAATGGCAAAATGCATGGTGGCTGTAGATCGCATGGGCCGTAAGAGGTTGTAAAGGGGGGGGGCAGGAACAAGGGGGGTTGGAGTTGGCAACCAAATTGCAGGGGGGGGGTTTCCAACTTCGGCGTGATCGGTTAATTGGACCATTCGGTCCTAGTTCCCCTCCTCCCCAAGGGCCTTAAGAGACATGTGGACCGAGCTACACAGTACGGTCTGCCATGATTGGGTAGTCTCAATGGTGTCGTCTCCATATTGAGGCCGGGATGCGGAGTAAAGGCCTCGTAATCCGCTCAATAAAAATAGGCAATCATAATAATCATCATCATCATAATAATAATCATGGAGCCGCAGAGTATGTGTCGTGTGCTCGTTATGGCGGCCTCGACCTGCCCTTGAAACAAGAAGAAGTGATCAATACCAACTGACTTGCAACTCTTCAAACAACAGCTCTACGAGTACATAGAGAGCCTGAGAGTTGTCGGCTGACGCCGGGCGGATCGCGAATCTCCACTGTCTCTTAATAAGGCGACCCGGACTCTATTCTAGTGTATTTTTAGATCTGCAGAGCCAATAAACTAAAACGCCAAGTCGCCAACTCCTCGACCTCTTGATTCTTGAACCAATCGTACAGCGTCTGTATGTCCACGATGCTGCGACGTTGGCTGGTGCTCAACTTTCCTGCCTCTTCTTTTGCTTCGTTTCAATTGAGCTTCCGTCGTTCAGTGCATGCATGATGCAATGTCCAGCCTTGAGATATCAGGGTGCGAACAGAGGTAGACGCCAACCACCAGCAAGGTGTGTGTTTCCGACTTGCGCTTTCTGGTCCAGGCTCACACGAGCGAGCAAATTCACGACTGGACTCAACCGCGGCTCTAGTGGTTTCTATGATGTTTTGTTATTGAGACAATCCTCTTTGTCAACGGCATACACGTTCATGGCGGTTATTCTTCCAAGAACTCCTTTTCCTTCCTGTTTACTAGTAAAGATCAGGTGGCTTCCAGTACCGGTCAGGGTCTTGATCTCCTTGACCATTGGTATAAGACTACGAGATTACTACTCGTCTTCCCCAAATGAGTACGACATCGATGAATTGTTCCCAAATAAACATCAACTACCGTGCGAAATCATCTTCCGAGCCTCTTTGCAGCAACCACAGTTATGATGGTGGCTTTCACCAGTCCCTATAACCCCCCATTTCCCCGCAATTGCTACCTACTTCGTTCCTACTTTAATTGAAGCAACTGAGCATTCACCACCCGCGGGATACTGCCAACAAATATTCGGAAGTCTTAGTACCGTTCTTACGATGGGTGTACAGCTTCTACTCGTGAGGCCCCTTGCGAAGTGTGTGTTAGGAGATCTGATTTCAGTCTCACCAGCTCACTTGCGACACCGCCAGACTGCCTCGAAGAACTTCATCATGCTCATATTCACTTGAACATGAGTACTGTCATCAGACTCTTCATTACTTTTGGGATGTTGGGCCAACAGTAAACAAACATCGTCGAGCACTTGGATTTTGATATATCAGTCCGTCACTTTGCCATGTGATCAAATGGATAATTTGTCGCTTGGCACTGGCCCCGATGCTCAAAAAGCCCATAATATGGAAGTAACCGAATTGAGTCTCGATCGAATGTTTATGCCTGCTTGATATCTACCAGACTGACACCCATTTGAGTATCGTGATTCTTCATCAGTTCAATAAAGCTTATCATCGAAAGCCCCCCAGCCAGGGAATATCACAGCTTTTACTATTTCCCTTGATTTACACCTTTTGGTTTTCCTTCACTCAATTCAGAGAGTGAGCATATATCGACACTAACACCGCTCAAACTGTCTCTTGAAGCTTTGAGTTGACCACTACATAATCCGGCTGGTGGAAAGACGAGCACCGAACGGCTTTTGATAGGCGCGGTCAAAAGTCATGTTAAAAGGACTTCCGCTGTTACCTTTGTGCGCACAGAAATAACTGTGTGTTCACTCCGATGCAAAGTTACTAATTCCCGGGGATTCTCGTCTTCTGTCTTTTTCCCTTTTAGCCAGATCCCGTCGGCGGAAACGGGCCCTTCGTCCTCGCAACATGCAATACCTACGGTGCACAATATATATACTCCGCCCAGCTCATCGTTCGTTACCTGCAACGATTGAGACGCAAGGCTGTGCCTCTGGGATATGTCAAGAATCGCTCCTTATTTCAAGCGAGACGACTTTGATGGAAGTTCTCCGCTAAATGTAATTCCTGTGGCATCCAAATAGCTGAGGTGGACTATGGTCATGTCGAATACAAGGGAATATCTCGAGACGGTCAGTTGCAAAGGTCCATGGATAGAGAACTGTCGCAATAACTACCAAGTCTAAGGGTCTCGAAGGGATGCACCCCTCGACAGGAGCTATTTGGTGACACTTCCAGCTACCCATAGCTTTGACTGCATTTCTCGTCTTCGAACGCCATCTCGTTTAGCATCCAGATCCCAAGATCCTCTTAAACCAGCTCGATCACAAATTTCCCAATACCACCATGGGCTTTGTAAATTTCGTTACAACCCTCCTTCACCGCATCCAAATCATCCAGCTTCGCCACCCTTCCTACCAAAGGCTTGACCTTCCCTTCAGCAACGAATTTCGACATCCTATCGAGATCTTCCGTCTTGACTTTCACAGTAAAGTATTCGTACCCGACGTTCCGTCTCCCAGTTCGAAATCTATAATACCAGTCCATAAAGTCCATCACATACAGGAAGTAGAATGGCGTATCCGGGAAAGCTTCCTTGACGGCAGAGCCATCAGGCAGCGTGGCAACAGTTATGATGCGGCCTGCCTTAGGCTTGATCAGAGACACATAGGAAATGGCTCCACCCACGGTATCGAACATGAAGTCCACCGACCCGCGCCGGATTTCCTTTAACGGGTCTTGGGTCTTGTAGTCGACGATTTGATCCACCACGCCAGTACCCAGGAGAGTGGGAACTTTATCGATTTTTGCGGTGGAGACGGTTGTGATGACTTTGCTGGCGCCAAAGACATTCTTCGCCAACTGCAAGCCTATTGAGCCTGTGCCGCTAAGGCCGGCGGGGACGAAGACGGTTTTGCCTTTCAGCCCTCCTGGGACCATCCTGTTGGCCCTGTCAAAAACTTGGAGGGCGGTAATACCGGCGATACAGAGGGAGGCGGCTTCAGTGTGTGAGAGTTTGGAGTGCTTTGAAGCTATGACGGATTGAGAAGCGATGGCGTAGTCGGAGGCAGAGCCTATGCAAGTCAGGGAGCTTGACACGGATGGGGCATTAGGATGACGAACCTCTATCACTCCCCTCGAGGGTACCGTAGACCTCGTCACCGGTTTTAAACGCAGTCACCTTGTCCCCAACTGCCGAGATGGTGCCTGACACATCGAGGCCAATCTTATATGGAAATCTGCCTATATCAGTGTCTGACCGGCTGAACAAGATCATTCGAGACAAACTTGGCGGTCTCGAACATCTTGGCCAGGCCTGATGCGAGCTTTACATCTACGGGGTTAATGCTGGCCGCATGTACTTTGATTTGTACATGATCTGGGGAGGTGATTGCGGGGGCGGGGAGATCGATGATCTCGTAGTGATCTGGGGTAGAGTATTTGGGGATCGCTAATGACCGCATCTTGTGCTAGAGCTTTCAGTCTCTCAATTGAGTCTGCGGATTGCGGCTCATGTTGTATGTTTGTATGAGCTTTATACCCTCACCTCTAACGGAATTGAACAGCTCCGTGAGGATCTGATAACGGATCTGCTAAGCTCCGTCTGCCGACCTTGGCACTACCTTACGTACGACGGTAAGGGGTAGTACATAAATTACAGTACTAACGCCGATCTCCGAACCCCACTAGTCTATGCCCACGTTTTGGCGATGACGGATTGGATTCGCTCAGAAACAACCTCGAGAAACACTCTTCAGTCTTCACCTTCTTCGTTCTGCACCGGTCCTCCGCTTTGCGCCTGCAGCGTGAGAGTGGACGAGGATTTGGTTCGCTGAGTTTCTGCCCTACGGTACCGAGTCGTCCATTTGAACATCCATTATAGATGGTGTCGGATGCGCCTTACGCTTCGTATATAATGAAGCTCTCTCTTCCAGCTTTCGATTGCGCTCGCCTGACAGATTCAACATGGCTCTCAAATCTCTCTTGTTCCTTGTGACCGTGCTTGCCTTGCTCGCGATGGGGGAGGCCAATGACAGGCCATCATACATTAACTACACCACCATCACGGGCTTCTTTCTTCAAGATGACCCAAAAACCGTCTCCTCTACATTCGACTATGTATGTCTAAAGTAGCTCTGTCAGAAAGATCGAATTCCTGACTCAACCTGCAGACAGCCACAAACTTTGGTCTTATTAATCAAACGTACGACACAGACAGCGAGTACGACCCCGAACACAAGAAAACCCAATGGCAACGCTTCGAGCACAAAGTCTTCCGCCTGAACCGTCAGAGCGGTAGAAACGTCCAATACAAGGTCCTTTATATGGGTCGCCATGGCGAAGGCTACCATAACACCGCCGAGTCTTTCTACGGCACCCCAGCATGGAACGTTCGTAAAGCCAAGTTCCCGGAAATTGAGCTTAAAGCTGACAAGAACCGAATGCACAGTGCTACTGGTCAGAAAAAGATGGCAATGGCACCGTCACCTGGGCCGACGCCCACCTGACCGAAAACGGCATCCAACAAGCCCAAATTGCAAACACCTTCTGGGAAAAAGAAATCGCAACCCAAAAAATTCCTGTGCCGCAAACCTACTACACCAGTCCTCTCAGCCGCTGCTTAGCTACCGCCAACATTACCTTCTCGGGCCTCAAGCTTCCGAGCCGACAGCCTTTTATTCCGGAAGTAAAAGAGGTACATATTAGCCCCCGCCACTCCCAAGGCCTCCCACCCTCCTTGCGCCTGCCCAGCATCACTGACACTACGTCTGTAGCTCCTCCGCGAAGCCATCGGCATCCACACCTGCGACCGCCGCTCCTCAAGGTCCTACATCCACGCCACCTACCCCTCCTACACCTTCGAGCCCGGCTTCCCAGAGAACGACCCCCTTTGGAAACCCGACCTGCGCGAAACCGACTCCGCTCAAGAAGCCCGCCTCAAGCTCCTCCTCGACGACGTCTTCAGCCACGACGACAGCACCTACATCTCCTTTACGAGCCACTCCGGCTCCCTTGGCGCGGTCCTGCGCGCTATTGGGCATCAGAAGTTTGGCTTGGTGACGGGGGCCGTAATTCCGGTGCTGGTGAGGGCGGAGACGATTTATACGACGGCGCCGTATACGAGCATTGCGCCGAGTACGGGGGCGCCGACGTGTACGGCCAATCCAACACCGGGACCGACTGCGCGGGGGTAATAACATACTCTCGACCCATAACATATAAGTAGCAAAACCAATCGAAATGCTCACGCGCCACAAGTCTAATACTGCACCCATGTCGTTACCGATCGAGTCCCTAATTCAATGTGCACATCTTCCTACCCCGCCTATTCCCATCATCCCCTCTCTCTCCCTCTCTCTCCCTCTCTCTCCCTCCCTCCCCCCCCTCTCTCACACTCCCTCTCCCCCTCCCCCTCCCCCTCTCCCTCTCCCCACCTTGAACCCCCCCACCTTAAAAACCCCACCTTAACCCCCCCTTAACCCCCCCCCCCCGGCGCCACGCATCCCCCCACCACGCACCCACCCACCAACCCACGCACCCACGCACCCACCCATCCCCCTCCCCCTCCCCCTCACCCACCACATCCCCCTCCCCATCCACATCCACCCGTTTTCGAATTTTTCGCAAACAATCAGGTCTGAGACACGGATCGCCATGGCGCTTTTTAGTTTTGATTAAATTTTTTTGATTTTTTTGATTTTTTTGATTTTTTGGGTTTTTTGGGTTTTTTGGGTTTTTCTATTGAGGGGGTTGGAAGGGTGGTGGTGGGTGGAGGGGGAAGTGTGTGAGAGGGAGGGAGGGTTTAAGGTGGGGAGGGGGGGGGGGAGAGGGAGAGGGAGGGAGGGAGATGGGAGATGGGGGGGGAAGTGTGAGAGAGGGGGGGGAGGGAGGGAGAGGGAGATGAGATGCAGTGGGAAGAAAAAAATTCGTTGAACGCGGCCACCCCTATGTACATACATCCAAAGATTTTTCTGAACCGGAAAAAACACCCAACCAATGCAATGCAAACATGCTCTTCCCACCAACGCCTCAACCCCACCACATCCCCAAACCTAATCCTCCTCCTCCCCCTCCCCCTCAGCAACATCCTCATGAAAAGTCTTCCCCTCCCTCGTCGCCTTCACCATCCCAATCCGAATCACGAAATCGCCAAACCTCTCGCCCTCCTCCCTCTCCAGCGCATACCGCTTCAACAACGGCTTCATAATGCCCAAAATCTCTTCTTCCTGTATCGAGCTCCGGTATAGCTTGTTTAGTCGCTGGCCGTGGTACCCGCCGCCTAGGTACATGTTGTAGGCGCCGTAGGCTTTTCCCACGAACGCGACCTCGGCGAGCCAGGGGCGGGCGCAGCCGTTGGGGCAGCCGGTCATGCGCATCACGATGCTATCCTGGCCAAGGCCGTTTTCTTCGAGGCAGTTTTCAAGTTTGGTGATTAGTTCGGGGAGGTAGCGCTCGGACTCTGCCATGGCAAGGCCGCAGGTGGGGAACGCCACGCAAGCGCTCGAACTCAATCTTAGGCCGGAGAACTGCACGTTGTCGAGTTTGTACCTTTTCATTAATCCTGTTATCGTGTCCATTTCCTTTTCTGATACCCCAGAGAGACACAAGTGCTGGTTCCCTGTTAATCTGAATTCGCCCTTGTGGATCTTGGCGATTTCACGTAAGCCGGTTTTCATGGGAAAGTCGGCCGTATCTTCAACTCGACCGTTTTCAATGAAGAAAGTGAAGTGGTTCACTCCGAACTCGTCTTTTTGCCACCCAAAGGTGTCGATGTTGGACTTAAACTTAAAGGGACGGGGTTCCTCGAACTTGTAGCCGAGAAGGCCTTCGACTTTTCCTTTGAAAACCTCAACTCCCATATCGTCAATGGTATACTTTAGTCTAGCGTGCTTGCGATTCTTGCGGTCTCCGTGATCCCGCTGCACGAGCATGATTTTCTCACACGCAAAGTGGACTTTGTCCGCTGCAATGTAGCCAAACATACTACCTGTGCGGGGATAGGTTTTCTTGTTGTTGTGTGTGACACCCATGCCTCCGCCGGCTAGGACGTTGAAGCCTTCAAGACGGCCGTTGGCGCCTTTGATGGCGATGAGGCCGACGTCGTGAGCGTAGACGTCGGTATCGTTGTGTGGGGGTATGGCGATGGTGATTTTGAATTTTCGGGGTAGATAAGTAGGGCCATAGAGGGGTTCGTGGTCGACGACTGCGTCCCCAGCGACTTTGGTTTGCTTGTCGTTGTCATCCTTGAGCCAGATTTCGTGATATGCGGTTGTTACTGGGAGTAAATGGTCACTTATCTTCGCTGAAACCTGGTGGACATCGCGGTGGTAGGCTGATTTCGTCGGTAGAGTGCTGCACATGACATTGCGATTGACATCTCCACAGGCGGCGATGGTAGTCATCAACGCCTTGTTAATGCCCCTCATGGCCGGCTTTAACTTGCTTTTAATGACACCGTGGAATTGAAAGGTCTGGCGTGTGGTAAGTTTCATCGTCTCGTTACCGTAAGCACCGCTGATATGGTCCATTTGCAACCATTGCTCTGGAGTAGCAACACCACCGTTCAGCCTACATCGGATCATGAATGCGTAGGCAGGCTCAAGACCTTGCGCTTTACGTTCGTCACGCAGATCTCGATCGTCTTGCATATAGGTTCCGTGAAATTTGGTGAGCTGTTGGTCGGCAGCGGCAATAGCTCCAGTGCTTGTATCTTCAAGACCTTCGGCGATAGTTCCACGGAGAAAATTTGATTCGATCTTAATGTCTTCGTTGGTGATTGGTGGAGGCTCTTCTGGCAGGCCTTCAACCTTGTCCACGCCTAGTGCCTGCCACAGCTTAGGCTCCCAGTCTGCGTAACCCGTCTGGTAGCCATCTGGATCCTGATCATCTCCAAGTCCAATGTCCGCTAGACGTTTGCCACCGAGGAATGCAATCCGCGAATCCAGATCCTTGCCTGGCTTGTTGTAGTAAATCTTGTCATCTTTCCTCGGCCAGTAGTGACTGTCACCGAGAGCGAAAACGGAAAACTTGATTTGGGAAAGATCTAGCTCAGCGTTGTTTCTGATCGCATCCCAGAATGCACGTCCATTCTGTGGAAACTCTCCTTGACCAGCGGTGCTGGTGAGTAGGACCACATTCTCTTCTCCAGGGAGGTCCTCCAAGGGAAAATCGTCCATAGCCATTACCATAGTCTTCAACCCTCTCGCTTTTCCTCGATTGCCGAGCCGCTTAGCCAGACTCTCAGAGTTACCATTGTCCGACGCAAAAAGAACAGTCATCGGTGCTCCATAAAGACCCTCAAGCATCTTTTCGTACGCGTCCTTCGCTCTTCGCTTCTGAAGACTTCGTACCTCGGTGCCATACGATTCCGACAGATTAGCAGAGAAATCTGGATGTCTGTTCATCAATTGGGTCAAGTGGTTGTCCCTTTGCAAGAATTCTTCGAGCTCGTGTTTGATGCGCTCGGAATCTAGTTGGAAGTTCGGCTCGCCCTTCTCCTCATTGTGAGGATTCCACCGATACAAAGGCCAATACCCAAGATCAACTGCCTTCTTCGTTTCTTGCAGAACTATCAAGGGCGAATCATCCTCCTTATTATACGGAAGGTATGCCACAACTACTGAAGGCCCGTCGAATTGATCTGCTTCAATCATCGCCTCGAGTACCTGAGTGTATGAACTGTAGACAGCGACAGATGCAACGTATGCATTCCCGAAATTCATGGCATAAAGACCAATGTCCTTCTTTCTTCGCACCGCATCAGCCGCAGCTCGCTCCGACCATGGCTGTGAATCGATAATCAGCATATTTACATTTGCCCCGGACGCAATGACATGATGAACTCCTGAGTTGCCAAGGTCATAAGCCCAGGCATCAGATCCAATAAGCCACTGAGATTCCTTGGCAAACAAAGATTTCGAAGACAAAAGCTGCGACGCCAGTCTTGACCCGTCAGTACTGAGCCGTGCAATGACCTCCGGTGCCAGGGTATTGGCTTTCTTTGAATCTTCTGCGGAGAGCGCCCACCGTGAAAGCCAGTTTCGGGGTGTATCCGTAGTAAACTCTCGAGTCGATGCCGCTTCTTGGACCTCGCCAATAAAGCGCTTTCGATGATCCATACGTGCAAGAAGTGAACCAAATCCATATTCAGGATTTGCTGCAATGGTGGCGGATATGCCTGCATGCGCCGCCTCAAGACGATTGGCGACATGTAGTCTCTGGCCAAATACCTGATCAAGGATCTTCATATACGCACTTTCGACCTTTGGTTGTACGAGGCTAAAATCATCACGAGAAGCCTGCGGTCGGTCGTTATTGCCGACCTCGAGGTTCTGGATGGGAGACGCCGAATTGAGGTTCTGGAAAACCCCACGCAGTGCTTGACGAACGGTTGCAGGCTCAATGTAGCCAAGTTGATATCCCACAACTATAGGTGTGTTTGTGCTGGAAGACCCTGTCCTAAGACTGGTCAATACATCTAGTAGAACAGGTCCCCACTTGGTGGTCTTCTTCCGAATCTGCTCTAGTACTGCGATCCTTCTCACAGATGGGGGTATCGATTCACTGAGCAGAGCACCAAGCCAGGGCCGATAGAGGCGGGCAGTGATGATTCCGCATTTGGCGAACTCGTCTGATGGTTTAGCTGCCATGATCTCATCGACGAACAAGCCTGTGGACCCGAAAACAAACAACGCCGACTCGGCATCGTCTGGACCCGAATACTCAAAGGCTTGATAATTCCGACCAGTAACCGAAGTAACCTGTGACCAGATCTCTAACAGGAAATTATGGATATCTTCCGATGTGACGGGCCGACTGGTGACCGATCCCATTGAGGTCGCAGACGAAACTGTGGGCCTACTGTCCGCACTGCTCTCCCGCAGTGACGAGCCAACAGACGAACCATCCCCATTCGTGCCCTTCGCTTGCGGCTGAACAGAAGCCCCTTTTGCTACTGTATCCTCGCGGTTGCTAATGGTCGGAACACTAGATTCTGTGGTATTCACCTGCCTCCCCTCATCAACGTACAAAGAAGAACCACCAATTGCGGTAGATTGATGAGCTCTTGCAGTGTCTAGGTCTAATACACTCCTAACTAGATCACCTTCTTCGGCATGAATGGGATGGTCGTCTTTGGAATTTGCAGCATCAAAAAAGTGTATGACCCCTTTCCCTGATCTAATAGCCAAGGCATGTGCTGAAAGAGCAATATCTTGTCCTTCCTGAATAGTCTCAGACTGTAGGAAAGTGAAGCCGGACTGCCGTATCGCCGTGACCTCCGAGTAGTCTGCATAGTTTGACGGATGCAGTGATACATGTATTACTATCGGATATTGTGCCAATTTGTATAGGTGAGGAATAGAGGATAGGAGAATCGAAGAGGATGTTGTGACCGACACCAACTTGCCGGCACGCAGCGGTTGAAAGGCGGATATAAGCGGATCGACATTGTGTCTTAGGTCTTGTATCTTCGTTGAGTTTCAGTATGTATAATCAACTCATCTCCCAGGGTGACGTACCTCAGGCAGTTTCTTTGCAACCAGGCCAGGCCTCTTAGCTGCTGCAAGTCCATGCAGATGTCTCGAGAATTCCGAGTCAGCGCTAAGAGCGGGCTGGGCAGAGAGTACAACATCGCTGGAAAGGTATGCTATCCTCGCGACTATAGTGAAATGGGTCAGTATAAAATCCTGTGCGGGACACCCCACTTCGAAGGTGGGGCAAGTCGGGAAAGAGGCATACCTGCTTCGCCGACGGACACAATGGAGGCCATAACTGGGAGGAAGGTTTCCTGAAGGAGGGGAAAGGTATACGCAGAGAACAGGAAATGCAAACTGGGAGTTTTTCATGATGAGAAGCCCGAAGGCAAACTCCATGGGAGACTTTTTGTCATTGACGACTAGACTGATTGGCTAAACAGCGGAATTTCCAAGCACGTAATCCGCTAGGCTCCATTTAGCACAACAACGCCTGCGAACGACTTCTGGACTCCCATCATCCCAATGTGGTTCCCCTTTAAGATCTCTCACCCCAATAAGATACCATCAGTGTCATTACTGTTTACCTTACTATCCAACAACGAGGCCAAGGTGTAGACCTTGACTCTCTATCCCGCCTTCGGGAGAAGTTGCACTACATCTGTTGAGTAAGTTAAATGATCTTTTGATTACACAGTGCAGACACATCGAAGGATACAAAGTCTAGACCTCGACGGGCAGCAGTACGATGATTACGGGACACTGTGCAGTAATGATAATATAAATATTGCACCTAAGGTATTCTAATCGCATCTCTTGTATATCACTTGGACTGTCCGAGGTTACCAGTACAGCACCATATGAGACGCTCCTTCGCTTCTTCAGCCACAACATTTCCTAAATTAGTCTTATTGTCTTTGAGTGGCTACTCCAACCAAGGATTCATATTGTTCAGCTCTGTGGCGGTTCGTCTAGCTAAAAAGAGCCAATTGCAGAAGAATCTTTTGAAAGTAATTGACATGGCGATCAGGCATATAATGCTGTCAGCTGATGCTTAATCACCGCTGATTCTATCTCAGAAATTGGTTGGTAATTATATCTTGCTTAAGTCTGGCGGTCCATTTCGTACAAAGGAAGGCCAAGGCTTCTGTAATGATGTCGGTTAGAGCGATAGGTAAACGGTGAGTGGCGCTTTGGACAATAGAGCAATACCTAACACTTCCTATGAGACCTTTTTCCACTTTTCTTTCCAGCTTTGCTCGCATTTCCACAACTGCCAAGCGTTTTTCTTCTCCAGACACCATAGGGGAGTGAACAGCAGCCAAAATCGAACGAAAGCCAGATCAACTACCAGACCTTGTAGCAATTAGGGCCAAGTCAAGATAAAGCTATTTCATATGTGTCTCTTCCCTATTCTCCTTTTCGCACATACTTTCCAATCAGTGCCGAGTTTACCATTGTACTCTTTGAAGAAACCCAGGAGACTAATTTTCCATTCGGAAATATTCAAGTGAGATACGTGATTACTCGCAACGCAACGGCAAGACTACCTCTTGTTCCGTTAATCGGCCTAATCATCGGTCACTGTTTATTGACGTTCATCTCCCATGTTTGAAAGGCGTCAAACTTTACTAGGTCGTTTTAGACCTGCTTCTATTACAACAGAAGAAGACCATCCCAGAGTCAGAATTGGAGCCGGACTTCTACTGATAATGAATATCTAGTATTCAAATGATCTCAGGGGACTCAAACTCACTGGACAGCAACTCATCACTAAAAGACTTTTAAAGCTGCGAAAGACGCTGCAATCACTCTCACATACTGGTTGGCGGTTTATGCAGATATTCAGAAGCATCTCGGGGTCACCTCTGATACCACTTCCAGATGGGTAGCACCCTGGGCTGCAGAGTAACAGGAGAGAGCATGGGCCATGTTGCTATCGTGCTGAATGGGCCGTCTTGACCAAGAGCGCGACCACCATGTCAACCTACTTCTACCTGTAGCTACTCGATGCCTCCACTCTACCTTAACCTTCCCTAGTTCGATGTCACGCCTTAGGGCTCCGAACGCTCGATTTAGAGTTCTCTCCAAACCTTCGCCCCCTGTCTACCTACAGTATCTCTAAAATCACACTCTCTCCTAGCGGAACTTCCGAAAGGCGATGCGCTCAGCGCTTGTGCGAGGGCGGGGGCGCATCACAGAGGATTTTGGCGAGCAGCAATTACGAAGGCGAGAGGTCCTCGCGCTTTACCGATGGACTGGTGATGGGACGGGATTGGCTCTTTGAGGCTCGCTATTTGTATGTGCGTCCAACACTTAGTATATAAGTTGAACATCCGCGAAATATGAGCAAGGAGTGGCAGCACAATTTTATGGTTAGAATTTTGTAGATGCAAAGCAATGTCTTCGGAAAGGCATATTTCTACGTTGGTGTTGAAGAGAAAACACTGTTGGTGGTCCCCGTTAACATGTATCTACTCGGAGCGTTCTATATGTTGCTATGTAACATCATCATCTTGTCCGGAAGGTTTTTGGCACTCAGAGATAGGTAGGTACTCCACAGAGCTAGGGTTTCCCGTATCACGTGATCGAACAGCTAGCGCATGAAAGACGAACTCGGCGGCCGCATTCATAGGTGAGGTATCGTCGACGCCTTGTGGTTTTCGAACATCACGACAGCATGATGGATCAAAAGGATCTTGAAAATCACCAAGAACTGCATTCCTTGCACCACCGCGACATGCCCAATCCCCGCGTTCCCCACCCCCGCCGACTATTTGTACTTATTATTTCCCTGCTCATACCTACATATCTTTTCTTCCACTTCCTGGGTTTCCCTAATTGGGCGATCTTTACGACGGAGTCTCCCCTCAGTAACGACCGCTCATTGATATCTCAGAATAATGCATCTGCGCTTGTGCCTCTGGAAGCTCATGTCATGTCGAAATGCCCGGATGCGCGGGATTGTCTGCGAGACTTGGTCGTCCCTGCCATGGAGAAGATAGCGGATAAGGTGGATTTTCGGCTCTCTTTTATTGGAACGTAAGTACCCACACTACTTGGGTTCTTGTAGTAGAACTTCGTGGCAACTCTACACTATCACTTCTCCACGAGAATTGCGTAGGCTATACCTGATATCTCTATCCTGTCTGGAGCATGACTGACAGTGCTGCTAACTTCTAGCGTCGATGACGACGATGGCATCCACTGCAAACACGGTGAAACCGAATGCCTCGGCAATATGCTGTCACTTTGCGCTCACCACATTTCCCCCAATAACACGCGCGTCTCGCTCGGCTTCAGCACCTGCCTTATAATGTCGTATCGCCGCATCCCCGATCGTGAGCTCGTCGAATCTTGCGCCCTAGAACACGGTATAGAATTTGAGAAGATTAATGCATGTGTTAGCGAGGAAGGAAAGGGGTTGGGGTTGCTAAAGGATAGTGTGGAAAGGAGTATGCAGGCGGGGGTTAAGAAGAGTTGTACAGTGAGGGTTGGTGGAAAGATGTGGTGTATAAGGGACGGGGGAGAGTGGAAGGATTGTGATGGGGGGCATGAGGTTGGGGATTTGGTTAAAGAGGTGGAGAGACGGTATGGAGCTGAATGAGAACTTCATGGAGGGCGTCTGAGGGTTTGTCTTGTTGGTTTCTTGTTAGGAAATACCGACATTGAATGAGAAATATTCCAAAACCCATATTGAAAGACAATTCCGACACATTCCACGTTGCATCGCAAATGTTCTTGCCATGGTCTTGAGGCTGCGGAATAGAGACAAAGACAGCGAATGGCTGATTACCCGTGGTAAGTGCAAAAACTTCTCTTATCCGATTTATAGCAGTTAATAGTACGGTTGTTATGTTTTTCACTCTTCTTTGAATTGTACTCGTGGCAATCGTCAAACTCGGGAGAACGTTGGCAAAACTCGCATTCTGACTCAAGAATCTATTCTTATCTGCATAGCACATTGGAGAAGGTTAAGGAAAAGGGTTTTGCGAAGATGTTGACATAAGCACATCCAGTCATTATATTTGAATAATTTGCACTCAGTGGGCCGCCCAGGTAGTCGGGTCACAGAGCGGATCTCTCATCCCTGCTTGTTGCTCGATTCGAGTGTTTTCTTAGTGTTTCCTTCCTCGCCACTGAGTCCACAGACATACCATCTCCTGTGGTCATTGGGCGACAAATAGAACTAGGAGAACTCGACTACGTCTGAAACATATGCAGGATCTGTCTTCATCTTGCTGCCAGAGCGAAAAAATCGGATTTTGCGGGTTGTCATTACCAGTTGGAAACCGGAATCTACTTTTCTTCCATCCTCAATTCTATGGTCTTTGCGCAACTCATCCATCGCTTAACCTTCAAGAACGGACTCTTACCTTACCAAAACTTTCTATGAACTGCAGCCCAACCTGGAAAGGCGAAAGGATATTTGCTCAAATACCTCGCCCAATATGAGCGGCTTAGGGGAACCACAGCATCGGAACAGTATGATGGCGCTACGCCTTCCTCGAACCAGCAGAAGTGAGCAAGTTTTTACTTTTTGAGGCTCTCAGTCATGCTCATGGACTCTGTTTCGGCGTGATTGCTAGGATGTTCCTATACTGAAATCGGAATGGCGGAAGTTCGTGATCCACTAGAGTTTGCTCGTGCGCAGAATTTTTTCCTTTGCGTACGATTTTAATGTTCTTCTTGGATTTTCGACTGAATACGGGTCCTATAAGATGAATTGCATTTCCTTCCTAAGCTTCATCCCTCGTCCACTTTCTCAACTCCCACACTCGTTCCTACTCTCGTTCAGTACTTGCTTCTTCTGCTCCCAGCAACCATGAAGTCCACTCTCGCTGTCATGGCTCTGACTGCCATTCCCTCCTCCTTTGCTGCCCTCAACAGCGCCATCGTCGACCCCCTCTTCAACTCCCCAGCAATCACCAACTATGTCACCAACACCATCAACAACGTCAACAGCACAAACAACACCAACATCATCAACCCCGTCTACATCAACGCCAACATCAATATCAATGTCCTCGCTGCCTTTAACCTTAACATCATAAACTACTACGCCCCCACCAACATCTACTACCTCGCCAAGCTCTGTGACACGTGCACTGTGGTATGCGTCCTCAAACAAAACAACACCATCATACCCGCTCCTCCCGGATCGAACAGCACCGCGCCAGCGCCAGCCCACCCCGTCACTATCATTCCAAGCGTGGCCATGAACGTCACCATGCCGGCTCCGCGCCTCCCAAGCGCCCCGCAGTTCCCCGCTCAAGCCGCTCGTGTCATCTACGCCCCAGTCGTCTGCCCGACCTGTCCCCAGAGCAGCACGCCTATGGTCCCAGGAGCAACGATGACCTCTGCTCGCTTTACGATGCGAAATGGAACGACCCCCGCGCCCGCCACCAGCTCCGGCGCTGCTGCGTCCACTCGTCCCGCCAGCTCCGGCACTGCTGCGTCCACTCGTCCCACCAGCTCCGGCAATGCTACATCCACTCGTAGCGTACCTACAATAGCGGCGTCTGGCTCCGCACCTGTCCCCCAATCCTCCGGCTCGCCCATGGTCCCTGGTAGAAGCTCTAGCTTCGCCAACACCACCACGGCAGCCACCACTGCAGCCAGCTCCCGCCTCAGCAACCTCGCGACCAACATCGCAACCACCACTGTAACCACCACCGCAACCACCACCGCAACCACCACCGCAACCACCACCGCAACCACCACCACCCCTGCAGCCGGCGTGACAACCACAGCAACAACAACCGTCTTCATGTCCTGCCCCGTCTGCCCCACCCCCAGCAGTCCTGCCTGCCCCACCCTCCGCAGCGCCAGCACCGCGCTCGCAACAAACACCCAGACCGTCACAACCAGCCAAGTCTCAAGCGCGCCTTCAGCTCCCCCCACCCCCGCTGCCGGTGTGCCGCCGAGTTCGCCTGCCGCTGGCGCTTCGGCTCCCAATGCGGTCTCTTCGCCCAGCCCAGCTGCCGCCTCTCCCAACACCCCCTCAGCCCCAGCTACCGCCTCAACCCCAGCGGGTTCCTCGCCCAACCCCCCATCATCAACCCCGCAAGCCCCACCAACGTCAACGTCAACACCCGCTCCTGCGGCTTCCACGACTAAAGCCGCGCCTTTCACTGGCGGGGCGGAGAAGCTGGATCGGGCTTCGGTGGTTGTGGCGGCGGTGATGGGGGTTGTGGCCGTGGTGGTTGGGTTGTAGATGTGTAGATGTGTGGATTTGTGGGTGGATGTATGGGTGTGTGATGTGTGATGTGTGGATGTAGAGACGGGCGGAAAGATAGGGGAAGGGGGGGAGTGGGGTTGACGGATGAAGGATGCATGGACTTGTAAAGATAGAGATAGACGTGTAGATTCATGGAGATGGGATAGATTAGACTATCACATATAATAATGTTAATAATAATCAACCACCACTGGATAAAAAAAAACCCCTCCACTACAAATCCTATGTGATGACGTGGCATAGCTCAGTCACTTCCCTTTCGCTTCATCGCGGATGATTAGCGGGTTAAGTGTTGGTTGGTGATGGTGGTTAAGACTCCGGGGGGGGCAGGGGGGGACGGACGGGAGAGCAAGGATGCAGGATTAATGTTTGCTTGGGGGACGTGACTCGATGCGAGACTGTTGTAGAGTATTGCAAAACTTTGATTCCTCACTCGAGATATCCCACCTACGCATTTATCCACGCGGCTACCCGCTAGTGGTACAGCCTCGAATTTGATTTTAAGGAAGGCGGATTCGGGATAGGCAAAGGCTGGGTGGAGGGGAGGGGAGCGGATGAGTGAGGGTGATGGGAGGAGGAGGGAGTGGGAGTGGGAGTGGGAGCGGTATTGTTTGGTAGGGTTGAGGTGGGATGGAGGGGGGGTGGAGGAAAAAGAAAAATAGGAGCAGGAACAGGAGCGTGGCAGCGAAGCTGGAGAATTTTGAAAACGAGGCGATTTTGGTGGAAAGAGAAAAAGACGATCAGATTTGCATTAGTTTCGGAACTGATCGAAAAAGCTCTTTCTAACCCTTCGCATCTCACTCCCATCCGCCCCTTCTTTCCAACTTTGACTCTGTGTGATATCCGCCTTCTGACTTTCCTTCCCCGGCGGGGGTTTCGGTTGTTGAACCGAAGTTGCTTTTACGGTTTTGGTTCCTTTATCCCATGGACGGGGGAAGTGGAGAAAGTGGGATTAGAAGGGTGAGGAAAGGGTGTGATTGGGACGGGGTGGGTTTGAGACGTTGTTGATTGCTGGAACAGTTAGGAGGGAGGGGTGGGGAAGGAACTTGGGGAAGATGGTATGAAGTTCGGCCTTGAAGTCTGAAAGTTATGGGAGATGGTAGTGAAGGCTGTGGGGAGGGTGGGAAAGATTTGAGATTGAGGAGATATTGAGAGGAAGCTTGAACTGCGCTCTCGATTTGGTTGAAGTGGTTTACATTTGACGCTGAAATGGTTGATGCTGCTGTCTTTGTAATAGAAAGAGTTTGGGGGCGCTGATATGATATATGTGTTTGATTCTCAAAGGAGGTCGCTTAAGAGACGAGAAACTACTTGCCAAGCTGCCGATAGATTCATGACCATTATCCCGGAGACGAGTTTAATAGAGTGACTTGAAGATCCACAAAATCACAGGACAAGAGGTTCAATAAGGATCTAAAAAAAAGTTATACTGGGACCCGATTTAGCACAGCCATCTGGATGAAGAGTAAGCTTCCGAGGGGCGTCAAATCACTCTTTATTTAAACGCTCTGTTTCCTGCTACCAAAGTCAGAAGTTGCTCAAGGATCTATACCTTCCCCTAAACATGACAAAATTTAGACACTTGCCATGATCTGTTCTCGAACCAGAAGCACCTCTCACATAATGGCTACGGATTTGTGAAGACTCGAACGTCTAGTAGTGTGGCGGCAGAGGATCGACAGCACCGGTTAGTCTCTGCGGTCTCGTGCATAGCTGGCGGGACTGTTTGAATCGGGATCTGGAAGACTTGGGTGAAAATTGTTGGTTACATAACGACTTCTCACGAAATCATGGACGGAGAGAGTGAATTGGACTCTCAAGCGTACCTTGACTCTCTTTGGATGCGAGCCATGTTCATGGGTATGGTGACAACATTCCTTTTCTTGGTATGGACTCCTCGTTACCGTTAGGAGAGTCTTACAAGGAGAGCCCCAAGCGACAAGCAGAGAATGACGCCAACGGTGACAGCTGAGCCGCCGGAGTATCAGCGAATTGTGAGTAACGAAGCAGGCCTTAAAGGGGAAGAAGACGCTATTGAGGGGTACTGGGATACCATAGTCTTCTCCTTGACGATATTAGAATGACAACGAGAAGGATGTTTGCTGGATACGGAAAGGAGGCACAGGAGGGGAGAACGAAGCCCAGTTATGATAGGAGATTATTGAGGACAAGTGCTAAAAGATCAGCGGCAACTGCAAGGAAATCGACGTATGAGGTTCTAGACATGTGGATGGACATCGAGAGGGAGATTAGCGACTTTGAGAGATGAGTGCGTGGTAGTATGGGTCTGCATCCGACTTTTTCTTGCCACCAAAAGAATACTGGGGCATTTTGCTGGGTGCCGGGGCTATGGATATTCTAGCAAATCGAGAAACTCCCATGTTCAGCATCTTTGTAGTCTTGACTAAAAGTACGTTGTTGGACTCGCGAATCTTCGTCGATGTGACATTTGTCCTCGATGAAGAAAATGGAGAAACATTTGCTTGCTGCATCGAGATTTTATGCAGATATATATTATTTGTGCAGCCGAAACCTCCGGAGATTGATCAGCCTCGCGTGCTTCTAATATCTTCTTCCTTCCCCACGTCATGCGCACAACTAGACATTCCCATACTCTGTACAACAAATCTGTTCAACTGATACAGTAGAGTGCGTAAATAACGCCCTCACAATGGGCTTCTCAACCCGCTTCCTCCGCATCCCGCGGCCCCAGGTACCTCCCCCATGGCCTCCCTCCGACCCAAACCTATACTGATCACCCCCTTCTAGACATTTCTCTACCTAATGTCCCTCCGCACTGGCACAGAGCTAATAACCCTCTCCCTCCTGCTCAATAAAATTTCCGGCCTCTATGGCCTTCTCGCCCTTCTGACCGGCCTCCATCTCTCCCCTCTGCAACTCTCAATGTATATCTACAGTCTCCTCGCTCTTCTCCTAACCGCTCTGCTCTCTCCGTATATCCGGACACAGTCACCGTTCCATTGTTTGGCGCTCGCAGGGTTCTATGTACTGGATAGCATGATTAATGCAGCGTACACGGCGGCGTTTGCTATAACGTGGTTCTTGGTTATTAGCCAGCATCATAGTGATGCGGCTGGGAAGAAAGCACCCGGCGCAGGCGGCGAGACTATTGATGATACTGCAGGATTTACGTCTCCCGAGTACAATGTTAGTCATGTGGATGTTGCAGTGGCACCCGATCAAGGCGTCAGCGCTGGACAAGAAGCTGTAACCATCGGACAGCCTGGGTTCACGACCTCGGCCTCTGGACCAAGTTTGGGACATGGATTCCTGCAGTCTGAGAGCATGAGCAGTGTGGTGGTTATCTGTGCGTTGTGGGCTATAAGGGTTTATTTCATCCTAGTAGTGCTGAGCTATGCGCGCCTCGTCCTACGCCAACATATCGCCGTTATATCCAGAGCGAACACGGCGCTGCACACCGGTAGCAAGTCGTCAGCGTATCTGGAGAACCCGTTCGCGCAGCATCTACCAGAGGGGAAAGGATGGCAAGGACGATTGGGTAGAATTTTGGTGCGTGTCGGGAAGGGGTATTGGTTAGGTAGCGAGGAGGGGGACGATGCGTGGATGAATGGGGAAGTGGCAGCAAGATTCAGGAGGAAGGAGGCGCAGGCGGATGCGGGACCGCCGGGCGTCATCGAGAGGGAGAGGAGAAGGAGAAGTGGAACGGGTCCGCCACCGCCAATGCCGCAGTTGACGGGAGGGCAGGGGCAGTATTTGAGGGTGGAGCAGGCGGGAGATGGGAGGTAGTGAGTTTGGTGGTGGAGGTAGATTGGGGGGGTGGTGAGGGTGTGGTTCGCCGTTGAGACAAGCTTGGACTTGATTGGAACCAATATTGGAGCTGAGCTTGAGGAGTTGTATCTGCCACAGGTGGTTGATACTGCATTGGTTCGGCGTTGGCGGCAGCCTTCTGGGGTTCTGCGTACATTTACAAATAAACATTGGATTAACTGTATCACCCTGCTGTACTGTAGTCCGCAAGCTGCCCGATCGATCTACCCGCCTATGCAAACCAGAGAAGACCCTGCTACCGTCCCCCATCGATTCAGAGACGCCGTGCCGACATGCAGTTTTCCCAGTAAAAGTGTACAATCGCTCGCAAATACAAATAAACTCGACATGCCCCAACGACGCTGATATCACGCTCACTGTACAGTAGCCACGAGGCAAAAACTCCCTGGCGAAGTCTCACAGAGCCTTAGCAAGCACATGATTCGTTGGTTTCCGGTTTCGTGGGGTTGATATTCACATCGATCACTGTCCATTCGGTCAGCCATGCTCTCCTCCCGATTTCCTTCCTGAAGAAATTTTGAGTTCCACTCACTCGTACTCTCGCCCCTGTCTCCCTCCCCCTCCATCCCCGGCAGCGCCTGCGCAATCCTTCTAAACAGCGCTTTCACATTCGCGCCCACCTTTGCGCTCGTCTCCACAAACAGCGCCCCACACCTCTTCGCCTCCTCCTCGCCCATCTGCTGCGTCACCTCCCTCTTATCCCCCAGATCCGTCTTGTTTCCCACCAAGACGATTATCACGTCGTTGCCGCGCTCGCCCCTGACGTCGTCGACCCATTTGCGAGTGTTTTGGAAGGATTTGAGAGAGGAAATGTCGTAAACGACGACGGCGACGGAGGAGTCGCGGATATAGGAGGGGATGAGGGAGCGGAAGCGTTCTTGGCCGGCGGTGTCCCAGAGCTGGAGGCGCACGGTGCGGTCTTCGAGGTACATGGTCTAGAGGGAGAACGCGGGGTTAGGGCAGGAGCCTGGATATAAAAAAAAGGAGGGGTGGGTACCTTGGAGAGGAAGTCGATGCCGATGGTGGCTTGATACATGTTGTCAAAGGAGTCGTACATGAAGCGGGTTATGAGGGAGGTTTTGCCGACTGAGGGGGTTTGAGATCAGCTTTCTGGACAGGTACACTTGAAGCGCTTATGATTGGGGCGTACCGCTCTGTTCACCCAAAAACACCAGTCTGAACGATGAGATGGTCAGTGTTTGTGAAAGCTGCTAGGTGTTGATTGCCTCACTTGAACTTTTTCAGAGGGTTCGAATACGACCCTACTGTTGATTGTGTCGTCATTGTCGAGGGGGAAAGATTAGAGAAGCCTTAGGCAATAGACATTAGCAAGACGGGACTCGACAGGTTGAAGTAGTAAGTCCTTCTATAACTGTCAATGTTGCGTTCAGGAGACGGGCAGCCCCCCTGCCCCAGATGTTTAAGGTTCTTTGAAGGAAGTCGGTGAACGGGACGCCATGCTCCGACCGGATAGACGAATTGCGTTAGAATAGTCGATTGCGGCAGCTTAGTCAGGGGCTTATCGATTGCCAGGTGGTTCACCCACAATTTTTATGTCCCAGTATAATACATAAAACATCACCTCTAGTTTGCAAAGCATGGAGCTGTCCGTAGCTGCACCCCATCAGCACAATCAGCCGTCTCGTAAGGGGAAGAAAGCCTGGAGGAAGAATGTGGACGTCTCAGACATTCAGGCGGGCCTTGACAATGTGCGAGATGAGGTGATCAAAGGGTTAGTGTAGTCTCAACAAATGGTCCAGGTTTCGTCGTTGGGATCTCTGACGAACGGCCTTCTCTATAGTGGCATCATTGCCGAGAAGCCCTCGGAAGCACTCTTCACGCTCGACACGACTGGATCAAGCGAGATACGTAAATCCTACAAATTCAACAAAACCCTCAAAGCGGATGCGATATTAGGGCTACGTTCAGCAGTACTAGCTGTTGATAGTCACAAGCGTTCTGGTGTCACAGATGGTGTGATTGACCCGAGCAGTAAGAGGCGGAAGAAGAATGGGGTTAGTCCCAAAGAACTCGAGCGTTTAAAAAGTGTTGCGTATGGGGGTGCTGCTGTATCTAAAGACGTTGTTAATGTGGATGACGCTGACTACGATCCCTGGGTTGTCAAAGATGAGGAACAAGATCCGAGGTTTTCATACCTCGAGAAGGCAAAATCTATCAAAGCGCCTCAAACATTAAGGGAGCCTCCGATCTCTCTCGTGTTGGGGGCCGATGCTCTTCCCGCAGTGACGAAGCCAAAGGGCGGCCTAAGTTACAATCCAGAATTTCAGGAATGGGAGCAAGTTCTAACGGAGGAGGGCGCTAAGGAGGTCGAAGCTGAAAAGAAAAGGCTGAAGGAAGCAGCATTGGAGCAAGAGAGGTTAGACAGAATCGCAGCCGCTCGGGACGAAAGAGATGACTACCAAACGGAGGATGAGAGTGCATGGGAGGGGTTTGAAAGCGAGTATGAAGGCGGTGAGTGGTTGAAAAAGCGCCGGCCCGAGCGGAAGACCCCTGCCGAGCGGAACAAGGTCAAGAGACGAAAGGAGGCGGAGAGGCAGAGTAAACGAGAGGCTCCAGCGAAAGCGAGAGCACTGCAGGCCCAGAAGATTAAGGACATCGCGGAAAAGATTGAAGCCGAATCTAAGGCGAAGGTTGTTGCAATTGTCGAAACTAAAGAAGCAGATGATCGAATACTAAGGCGGAGAAAGCTGGGCAGAGATACGTGAGTGATCCGTTGAGTTATCCTATGTATTCTGCTAATATTAATACAGTCTCCCAGAGCCTCCTTTGGAACTTGTACTGCCTGATGAGCTTCAGGAATCACTACGTCTTCTCAAGCCAGAGGGTAATCTACTGAAGGATCGATTCCGGAGCATTCTTGTCAGAGGCAAGGTTGAGACCCGAACACCTATCAGTCAGCCGAAGAAAGCGAGAAGGACTTATACGGAAAAGTGGACGTACAAAGATTTTAAAGTTCCTACGTAGAGGAATATTAGATCCGAACAATAGCTGAACTAAAATCGAACTTTGCGTATGACATGTTACGCCCGAATCATATTCAATAATTGTTTGCGACTCAACACATCGTACTACAATCTTGTTATCACTCTGCGCGCTCTACAACTTCTATGCAAAGTGAGCAACAATTCTGGCTACCCGGTAATCTCCCACTAAGTTGAGCTGCCAAGCCACTAACCTGATCAGGCGCATCGTGAACTTCACTTTAAGACGACATCGTTCGAATCGTTCAGCTTCGAGTCATTCAAAACAACCCCCGAACTAGCCTCGCAAAGACCGCAGCTAACCCGGTACTTTAGCAACTGAGATATTAGACGATCCTTAAACCTTCAAATCCACTATACGTATGTCAACTATCGAAGATGGTCACGAGCGCGAATCAGCCGAAGCACCGGCCGAGCATACTGGCGTAGACGGCAGCGTTGGATCAGATACCGAAACAGGCAAAACTACTGCTCCAGATGCTTCAGTAAAGGACGTATCAGAGATCAAGCATCATGCCCGTTCCAATTCGGTCAAAAAACCTACCACGTTCAAGGCAGTTTCCGTCACGAAAAATTTCCTTGCCAAGGCCAATCCAGCCCCAGCAGCCAAAGGCAATGGCGATAAAGGTGGTACAGCCAAACCTACTTGCACGAAACTGTTGGCTGACATATGCAGCTGCCTCACAAACGGTAGCCTCTGGAACCAGCGCACCGCTGGTCCCTCGACCACGGCTTGTCGCAAAAACTGCTAGTGGCCAGCAAGCATCAGCCCCCAAGTCTACGAATGTAACGTCCAAGAATGGCGGTGGAAGTGGACCAGATCCGCTGCAGGTGTGGAACAGGAACAGACGTACGGGTGCACCTTCGCAATCTGGGACAAAATACTAATGTCATGTGCAGCGGCTGCTGCTGCAGCACCCAAGCATATTGTAACAGACGAAGAGCTCAAACAACAATATGGCATACACCTCGCTACGAGGCTTGAGGCAGATGGCGATGGTAAGGAGGCCAAGTGGGCCGATATTGACGATGACGAGGATGATTGGGCGCCGGAGACGATCGAGTGGAATGATGGAACAAAGATTACGCTTCCACCAACCGACACTGCTTCTATCCATGCGCAAGAACAAGCTGCAGCTTTGGTATCGCAACAGAAACAGGACGAGGAGGCAATTTCAAAAATGTCTTCACCGAAATCTACCACCATCGTCGGACCAAATGCTACAGTTCTGAAACTCGGTTCTACCGCGCAGCTAAAGGCCGGTGGATTAGTACTCAAGGCTCCTTCGGACAAGCCGACATTAGTTGCAAAGCCATCTGCTCCAACGCCTGTAAGGTCGCCGTGGGCCTCTTTACCGCCAGTCGACAAGGTTCCCCCTATACCAATAAATCCTCCTTCACAACAATCTACCTCTCGGTTCGAACAGAGTGACCGCCGTGGTTCTGAAACCGTGCCTCTGTCCGCTGCTGTGCAAATTGCAGCTGATTCCTTCACTCGGACAAGACGCGACACCCCAAACGGCAATCCAGGACAGTTGTACAATTCTCAGTCTGGCCAATATGAACCTGTCAATGGTGGTAGACGTGGCTCAATGCGCAAAGAGCAGAACTTTAGACCTCCAGCATTGCTCCAGCGGCCAGCGAACATAGACCAGCATGGTCCAGCGGAGCCATCAGCTGCTTTTCAGACTCACCGAAGCCAACAAGATAATGGCATGTGGGACCGAAGAGCTTCTTCAACATTTAGTGGCGATAGTGGGCCTCGTGATCGACGAACCTCCATGAGTAAAGGTTCTGATCAGTCTCGAATTCCGAACGATATCCTTCAGCAGCGACGAGAGTCAGAATCTTTGCAATCGCCTTTGACTCCCGGATCTGTCCAGGCCAAACTTTCTCATCGTGACGGCTCACAGCCGCCACTAGTGCCTCATTCACAACAGTTGAATGAAGGTAGCCTAACGTCGGGATCACCGCAGCAATCTAAGAGCTCACTTGCAGGTAACACAGCAGCGCCTCCTGGCCAAGACGAGTTTAACGCTCAGAAGCAACTCATGCGAGAGAAGCGTGAAGCGGCAATCAAGCGAAAGAAAGAGCAGGAAGAAAGGGAAGAAGCCGATAAAAGGGAGAGAATTAGGATAAAGATGGAATCATTGGGAATGTCGCCGCTTACAGAGAGGAAGGAATCTAAGAAAGAGATCCTGAGAGAGACGGAACACCTAGACATCGAAAATAAGCAAATCGAGAAGAGAGAAGTCGAGGTAGACAGGTCCGAGGATAAAGGGTTTGAGGCTGAGGAACCCGAAGTCAATGAAGTCGAGGAAAAGAAGGACACTCTTACTGAGACCGTTCCAGCCCAAATTAGGTCACAAGGCCCTCCCACGAGTGCTTCTCGTTCACCCCCGAAGCCTCCTGTTCCTGATGCTTCTGGGGCGCCTAAACAATATGGTATGATGAAAGTTCACGGCCCTCCGTTGACTAATGGGATACCACCAGGTGAACGGCCTTTCACCGAGAAGGTCAAACTTTCTGGGCAACATGTCTCGCCGCCTCAGCATGAAACTTTACCCAAACCAGCCGAGGTGATAACACCAATGGTCAATGGAGATCGAGACGTAAGCAAGCAGCATCCAGAGCCTCTAATTCCGAAGTCACCTATCGCCAGGAACCAAGATCTCCGAGCCCCAAGGCAGCAAACATGGAAGAGCGTACAAAGCGAAGCCGACAAATTTTCGGGCTGGAATGGTGCAGGCATGACGACTCACTCCTCCCCAGTAGGTAATCTCTGGGGTCCACCTGCTAATCAGAATGCGCTTGGTAATGGAACCTTTGACCGAAATGTACAGAGGCCACAATCGAGACAGCCACCATATCAAGAGCATTACATCTCGCCAGTCCCTCAACCAATAGGACCTCCGCGACACCTGCAACGGCCGCGTGAATCTCAGGAATCAAACCGAGTGCAAGAGATGGCTTCGGAGCCTGTGGTAGAAGATTTCCAAACAGTCCCATCATTCCCATCATCAGAAGCTCCACCAGCAGTCCCAAGAAATCGTCCAGATCCCGCAGATCAATTGGCGAGCAGAGAGCAACCGCTGAAGCCTTCGCATTCTAGTCCTACGTTACAGCCGAAGTTGCAACCCATTGGTGATCAACTACCACGAGGACCGGATCAGCAGAGATCAACCTTAGCTGCGTGGGGCAACTTTCATGCTACGTCAATAAGGGATGATGCCGAAAAGAGGAATCAGGCTGCCCAGGCAAATGCAGCACGACTTGCAGAGGAAGCTCGGACAGGTGTGCGACATGAAATTCAACTTCCTGTTATGAACGAGACGTGGCGCCAGATCAAAGTCGATGATCAAGCTAATCAGCGCAAGGTCGTCAGTGTTGCAAAAGAATTGAGTGTCCCAGGCTCTGCGGTTGGGCCCTACATGAACGGAGATGCCCGAAGTATGCCATTTGGGGGTTCTTCGTTTATCAGTGCCACTAATGGCGCAGGTCGCAGCTCCCGTTTCTTCCCTGGCGTAGGACAAGGCATGCATGGACAGACTCCGCGTGCTGCAAGCTACACTCTGGGCTTCAATCGATCTCCATCACCGCCGCCTCCTGAGATTGGTACTCATCCAGCCTATGCCCGCGATCAGGACCGTCCGGTAGTAAATCTGCCTTTCGCGAAACCTAAGCCTAAGGTTAGACTTCCTCCGTCATTCATTACGCCAGTACAGCCCCCAATGGCAGAGGTGCACGTCATGCCACTGAGAGCCGTCTCGCAACCGTTAGTGAACAATCCTACATGGCAGGACAGATTCAATGGACTGCTGGGTGTCAAGAAGCCTTCGCCTGAAAGAAAATTTGCTCATGTTGCTGAGTTTTCATCGACCAAGGTCGCTCTTGAAGTTCCCTCGGCTCAAATTTCCGCCGCTGTTTCTCTTCCTCCCCAGGACGAGACCGTCATTATAATCGAAGAACCCGTGACTTCAAAGGACATGGAGGATGAGGAGGCTTTATTCGAAACTCGCGAATTTGGAGATCTTCCTGTTATCAAAATCCCTACACAGGTCCCTGAGACAGGATGGCAGCCCGCGCGACCACCAAAGAGCCGAGGCCAGTCTAACAAGCCCACTAAGCCGGTTGAAGCCTTGAGCAGAGACTCATTCGAAGAGAAAGCCGATAAAGTCTCTAATGGTATCTTAATATTTGTGTACATGCCTGGTGCGGCCCCGCAGACTCGGAAGCCTAAGACCATGCAGATGTCACACGGCCATGCGCCGAATAACCGCACACAACGTCCTCGACACGTTTCAGGTCCTCCAAAGACTGGAAAGCCTTACAAGCCGAGGGACAGCTCTGCAACTTATAGCTCTGCAAAACCGGCTCCCAACGGAGTCCAGAGGAGCCCAATGCAGAATGTCCCCTCTTCGTCTCCGAGAACTCCATTTGGCAAGAATATGAACACCTGGAGTGCTCGTGTTGCAGGGATGGCACAGTGACACTGTTTCCAAGCAGTTCTACGCTAGTAGTACGCCCAGATTTACTTCCGCTGCAGAGACCTCCGTAGCGGTCTATCCAGCAACATTGCATAACAAGATCCGATGCCATGTGTGCCACCCTTCGAACACAACGTCATCTCATCAGTTAGCCTTCCACTTTTCCAGTCTACCCAATTCATCATCCACCGTTTCCTTATCCCCTCACTTTACGCAGTCTCTTGTTCTCCTCAAGATGCACATAAACATACCCGACAAAGAATCCTCGGGAATTATCAGCGAGCGTTTTCGGATTGTTCGCTGTGGGCTACCTGGGGTTGGCTCGGGCGCTTTGATGGCTTTAGATCCACACAACAATACTTTTCGCTTCCAATCCATCAGTTTGTACTCCTGTAGCTAGGTGTGTTACCTTCAGAGATTACAAGCTGGGAAGTTTATCTTAGGTTCAATCGAATATTGCATTTTAATCAGAATACGCTCGTGTCGTGAGGTCGTTGTGGGGATTAATTTCTTTTAGTCGTGCATCCGTCTCCTAAATCACGAACGTTTCTTTGGTTCAAAGTATACGAAATCTGGGACGGCCAAATCTCTTATATACCCTCACACATCCGCTTCTTGTAACCCACTTCAACCCACCCCCCCCCTTCCCCCCCGCCAACAACTCACCAATCCCCACACCCCCTGATTCTTCCCAAAACCCCACCCCCCAAAAAGCCAAACATATTCCCCCTACCCCCGATCTCTCACCCAAACCCCTCCCTATCAACTCACCCAACGATACCAACCCTCTCTAATTCTAACAACGATATCCGTGACAACCCCCTGGGCACCGTACGTTTCGTATACCTACAATTATCATAACATACTATCAGGATGATTGTGTGTATATTAGGTGGTCTAGCTGGTGGAAGGGGGATAGGGTGGATAGTTGAACGTGGGGGTTGGAGAGGTAAAGGTGTGGGGTGGGGTGTTGAAGGTTTCGAAGGATGAGGCGGTAGAGGTGGTGGTGGTGGTGGTCACATCCTCGAAAGGCAGGTGGGTATTGTAAAGAAAAAGAATCTAGGGGAGTATTTGACGTTTTGGGGACTGGGGAATTCGGGAGCCTTTGGGTGTGATTGATAGAGGGGGGTGGGGGGGATGGAAGAGATTAGTCCGGGGTACGGAAGGGATTTCTGGTTTGATAGAGAATGGGAAAATATTACAGGATAGGGGAAGGGGGTTGAATGGTTGACTGGCTTTCTTTGCTAAGAATGGCGAGGACGATAGAGGGTACGTTAATTGGTGAAGATAGTCCATAAGGGGGAAATACAGCCCGGCTCAAGAGGGTGGGTGTCGTAAGTCTGACTCCAGTCCCCAAAGAACTTCGCTCCTAATCACATCGATATTCAGGACGCCAGCGTTGAGTGAATAATTTTAGGGGTATCAATATTCTTCTGATTTCCTAGCGTACAGAGCTTTCAAATCTATAGCAATAGCATATCACCAATTCCACGTCCTCGACGAAGCAGTAAAGACCGGCGGTTTCCACTGCAAGCGCTCCGGCTCGATCCTACGCTTCCCCTTGATTTTCTCTTTCAGCTTTTGTTTTTCTTTTTGTTGGAGGACGGCGTTTGTGAGGACGATAACGTGTTGACCTTTCTGATAGGGGTGTTAGAGGTAGTCCCGGAACGAAGTGTATATGCGGTAGATTCTAGGGCTGTGAAGGGTATGGAATAACGGAGTGGGGTGGGAAGACAGCTCACCGAGTATCGCAGCATATTCAAATTCTGCAACGTATGCAACACATCCGCTGTCGTCATCGCGCTCAGCGCTCCTATCTCCTCGACGCTGATCTCCGGCCCCCGGCCCTCCTCCGTCAACACATCCACGACCGTTTCAGCCCAGTATGCGCGATACCCGAGCAAGCCCAAATCACTCAAAGGCTTCTCCGGGCTTCCTAGCTTCCCTTCCCGCTTGCTGAGCTCGTAGCTAAAAGCTATCAAGAGTCTCCCGAAACCCTTACGTTGATATTGTGGGAGTGTAAGGATGCACGCCACATTGTAGCCCTCTGCGGACTCTTTTTCTTTGCTGAAGTAGCCGACTAGATGGCAGCCGTGGGAGTCACGGGTTGTCATGCAGTAGAAGAGGAAGGGGTCTACGTCGTAGTATAGGGTCTTGTGGTCAAGGAAGAGTTTGCTTAGAAGACATAGATTGCGGCACCAGCGCCGTTGTCTTCGGCCGTCGATTTCGAAGAATGAGACGTTGTCGTCGCGGTAGATTTCGTTGCCGGGTGGATGCAGCAAGGTGCATTTGGCGCGGTGTCTCTCGAAAGAAGTGACATTTTCGGAGTAGCTGAGACAGAATTCACAGATGTGGACCATGTCGGCAGCGGTGTAAGATGAGGGGTAGGGCGAAAAGTACCAGGGTTCCATTTCGTGCTGGCCCATTTGGATACGGCCAAGGTTTCGGACACGGGAGATTTCTGTTTGATTCTGGGTCAGGCTGCCGCCGGTGCGGAGTTTCTCGATTTCTTCTTCACGGGAGTATGGGGAATGAGGCGGAGCTGAGGCTTTGGCGGCTGCCGCAGCGTCTTGGATGTCGACGAGGTCAAGATCGGAGTCCTCGGGTTTTGGGGTTCCAGTAGTGAGTTCGGGAGCAATAACAGCTATCGAGGAGTCGCTGCCGGGGCGATTTTCTTTGCCGCCGATCAGAGATGGCCGGACAGCCTTCCCTTGCGCATTGCCGGTGGTCGAGGCTAACTCGGGAGTAGCTGAGCTTTTACGACTGGTAGTCGATGGTCTGGGTCGTTTCTGACCAGCAACGGCCTTTGGAACGGTCGCAGCTTTGGGGGCAGCAGACGTGGACTTTTGGCTTTTCTTACTTGGGGCTTCGGGGAGGGGCCATTCAACTTCTTGCGTGAGGTCAAGGCGAGAAGCAGGTACCCATTCTTGAGCGTATTAGATAGGACTAGGAACCTTGAAGACTTTGAAGGTCAGACTAACCATCAAGACGCTTGTTGAATTCTTCATAGTGAACACTACCCCGTAGTTAGAATAGCCTTGAACGGAAACCGAGGGCAGAATACTAGTAGACAGGCTGTCCCTTCTTGCTTTCTATGGATAAAATTTCCGCTTTGCGTTTCTCGCCATCCTAAGGTTTATGTCATTTTAGCAACATGTTGTATCAGGCGGCTGTTGCACAGCGCGCTGGAGCTCTAGTTTTCCGGATTCTTCACAGATAAGGGGCTGATATGGAAGATAGAACACGCAGTATAAAATGGATAGAAGCCAAAAGTGCAGAAAGGAAAGACTACTCTCGAAGACGGCGAACAATAAGCGAGCAGTACAAAATATAAGTCGAGCTCACCTTCTCCACAAATGCCTTGACACCGATCCTATCAACTAGGTGAGCGATTTATTTAACTCTTTGGAGCTATGCGACAACAATAAATCCCAATTTAGTACATACCTCAAAGTGCTGAGTGTCGCAATTCCCTTCTCGACCGGGTCAGGCGTGCTGGTGCGATCTTGCGATGTATCTCTAGGTGCCATATTTTTCGCACAAATCCGTGGAATAAAAAATCGAACTACTGTGATGAGATGTTCGCGATGTAGATTGTTGTTGATGGGTTCATGCCGGCAAGGTCCGCGGGTGATGTTGCTCGCGTTGGGGGTGGCGTTTGAAGATTATCTACATCTTTCATAACTTTGGCTTTAAATCTCACCACAAAGTAAAATCAAGGTCTCCAGGTGAAAGATTCCCATCTGAACGGCGGAAAAGCATGAAATTACAATCGTCGGCAAGACTGCGAGATGTCCAAGGTTCGTTTGCTTTGAACCCAAATTGCTTCCACCTTTGAACAACGCACTCCTCCAACCCTCTGAACCTCCGATCCTATGCCCGGGACGAGGGCAATTTTGGAACAAGTGCTACTGACTGCTCTACATTCCATCTACTCTTACTGGAGATAGTGATCTAATCTCTGGATACAGGCGTCCTACAAACCGTACCGCGCACTTGTTGACTTCCATTGGCGATCAGTCCATTTACCTGGGATGATGTCGGCAGCAAACAATAAGGACCTCCGCATGTCCTACAAGATTGGTTATACCAAGGTGGGCGTTATAAACTTTGAACCTTACAAATCCAACCTTCTCCCACTATGGAGGTTTCACAACGCCGAGGTCGCTACAAAGTCTTGCCAGAACCTGTGGGAGATATTCCTCGATTACGATGAGCGAGGTGATTTCGTGGGGATGGACATGACGCGCAATATCATGCAGATGGGTATCATACGGGCGAGGAGGTATGTTAACTACAAAGGTGGGAGAGAATACGATGACGAGGGCAACATCCTTCCAAAAAGCGAATGCCATGAGGGGAAGAAAGAGATGGAGATGGCTGTTCGATTATTCCAGAGGCACTTAGCTCTTGCGGAGACACATCCGGGCTATAATGCGAAGAAGAAAGTATTTGTGAGAGAGAAAAGGGCATGGAATAACGAACAGCGAATAGATGCTAAAGCAGTAAGAAGGTGGAAATACGCAGAATCAGGGATTGACAAGGAGGGACAGAAAGAACAATACAGCCGAGGGAGGTAACTCGGGATATGTGGGAAAGGGTTGATGGCACTGCAGCCAGTGCATGCCGAACGAAATGCTCCGCCACCCTCCATGCCGCTCAACACCTGTTATTATGGCAAACGCTAAAGCGCATGCGAGCTCTCGTCATTGTGGAACGGAAAGAACATCAAATCACCAACGATCTAAAAACATCTCTTTACCAGGTCAACATGCCCTAACCTCACACGTCTTTTATGTTCTTAGTAGCTATTTGAAGAGCTCTCGGAATATTTGTCCATATCTTGAGAGCCGATCTGCGTTGCCTCCTCTATTTCCGCAATCCTTCGTCCGAGGACTGAAATAAACTATTCAAGGCGACCCTTCGTGCCCTGGATATTCGTCCTTCTAGCACCTGCGTCCGCTGGTCTCACACTGTAGGTGTGTGCCACTTCCCAAATATCGGAGCATTGCAACAAATTGTCGCACAATTCTTTGTCGCAGCAACCTTATCGCGTCGTTCTTCCATCTCTCACCATCGGCAGAGCGCTTGATACGGTACAGTTGAATAAAAGCAGTTACAGCTTTCGTGTAGCTGGCGCCGTTCGACTTCGAGGCCAAAGCACTGCAAGTCGTGAATCTGATGTGGATCAGGAATTATGTCACGAATTGTAAGGACTCCAGGATTCGCTTGGCAGAATGTCTGGCAACATTTAGATTCTTAAGAATCTGAACACAGCCGCCGAGGGTCGGCAAAAAAAGTCGTTGGACAAATTAAGCGATCCTCACCAAAACGCATATCAACCTGTGGAGAAGAGTTCTAATTTTCAAATGCTTTACACTTATGACTGCAGTCCGAAATCATGCTGATCTACATGTTAGATGCTTATGAGTTTTTCGCGAGTTTTGGATAAGTTCTTAGAGACAAATACTTATGGATTGAGGTAAATTTTGGTGAGGATCAACTTTGGTGTCCAACGACTTTTTTTTTGTCGACCCTGGCGCAGTCGTACTGTTCCCAGTGGATAAAACACACTGGCGCTGAAGCGGAAATTAGAGTTCGTCGTCTTTAGCGGTTTCAAGGGAAGAGTTGATTCTCGACTCAGATACTATTTCAATAGGGAGATTGCGTGGCCTGGGTCGGAGTAGGACCCCGCGATAACAGAAGGTTCGATTCAAGCACTCTTAGTGAATGTAGCGATGGGAACAAAAGCAAGTGAGCAATGAGATATGTTGTTCGGTATACTATGATGACTGCTGAGGATAGACGATAGAACGAGGTGGTCCTATACCATACAAAACTGAAGAATCGCTATAAGGTCTCCTCGTCGGGCGGAGAAGGGAACAGATTCATAATTAGAACACGTTTCGCCACAGATGAGGAAGCAGCCATATAAAACAGCCTCTTTCTTCTCTTTAACACCCACACAACTGTCGCTGCAGGATTCATACAACCTAGCCTCAATAATGGTCTTCTTGACTCAACAATTACAAAGCATGAACCATTCCATTCCGTCGGGACTGCTCCCCGGCTCACACGATTCACCAAGCTTTAGGCCTGCAAATAAGACCACTTCGTTCCCATATCCTACCAATCTCAAACCCTATACCTATCCTTTCCCATTGACTTTCTCTCCCACTATCTCAGGTCCGCCATATCCATGCATCTACAACAAATCAGCCACAGGTTCTGCCAACGCCACGAAAACAGCTGACTCACCGCCTCTGCAAATTTGACCCATTCCTCCACCCCCTTGACAAAAGGATCATCTCCTTCCGGCATAGCCTCATGGCCCCAAATAACCAGCTCTTCAAACGACGCAACATCTTCCAGCACCCTCGCTTCCTCTTCTTCCTCGTCGTCATCTTCTTCTCCACCTCCTCCTCCTCCTCCTCTTGCCCCAGAGTCTTTCCGCCTCTGCTCCTCCTCACCACCCACAGGCCCGTTCGGCGCCTCCCTAACCACCTTGCCCTCATACCCCTGCGGCACTCTAACCTCCCGCCCTTGTAGCCTCCGCCCGCGGAAGTAGGATCCTAGTTTGCCATCTGCCAACCACCCCATATATTATCAGCCGTTCCACTCCTGCGCTCTCAAAGCCAGATTTTGTAAATCCATCATAAGCGGTGACTGCGAAAACACGAACCTCCGCCCCTCCTAGGATCCCAATACCTTTTCGACGCGTCTACGGGCCCGTCATGGTGGATGTGGCAGGGGAGGAGGTTGGGCGTGCAGGTTTTGTCGGCGATGGTGGGAGAGGATTTGAGGGCAAGCATGTTTGGTGGTTGGTGTGATGTGGATCAAAAGGATAATTGGAGGGAAGGCAGGCCGTCGCAGGTTGATAGTGGGAGACGTGGATATTTCGTGTGCACGTGAATAGGTATCTAATTTGAGATGGTCTGGGCGCCTTTTTAAGGAGACCATTCAATTCCTGCTAAACGACCAAACTAAGGCGTAATCTAAAAAGAAAAAAATATGTGAACTTTCTCCCCAACAGGCTATTGGATTGTTAGAATTTAATATCTTTTGAAAGGCAGTTGCATGAGGTACTCACGAATCGAACCCTGGTCTCCTGCGCTTTGTCATTTGACAAGCAGAACTGTAGATTTAGTTAGCGCAGGCGTTAGAATATGTCGAACACGTGGAACACTAACACCATGACCACTAGTTCTAGACCATTGAGGAATTATTACACCAGTATAACAATAATCTAAATACAACGCATTCCATAAAAGGAAGACATCGGTCTTGAACAACGTTTCAAAAGACTTCTAGAACTGGACCACGGTACGGAGTATTCTGACCGATTTTCGGTGCCAAGAAGGACTTTTGTATGAGAAACTTGGTCGTAAAAATTACGAAGAAGATTCCGACGGTTCTAATTACCACAACGCTCAATTTACCTCAATAGCGACTTCAGAATGCAGCAGACTTAGAACTGTTTTCGCGAGAGGCCGAGAAAACCCGGTCAGTATTCTACCGCGGTCCTCATAACGCAGGTGCAAAATGGGATAGTCGCCATCCGCCAAAACACCCCTCCACGACACATTAATAGCTTTTGGATGTAGCGTCCTACCCTAGACGAGGTAATCTGAACATGAACTACATCGCCAACGAGCGCGCGAAGCTAAAGTTACACCTTAAAGGGTGGAAACATTGCTCCCAATAACATCTTCCCCCGAATACAAGTTTGCAGTACGCCTTAGTCGTCTTCCAACAGAAAGGCTCTGCTGTATTAAACAGTTCCTCACCACCAAACGCTACCAACCACGCCGCATCTTTCATCTGGCTCAGCTACAAATCCCGTTTCCTAACTAGACGGAGTATATTACTGTGCTACTCGTACGTGTCGTTAGGCAGCCATGATAATATTGATGACGTGTGCGTCTCTTCTAGGTTTAAAAACGGTTCAAGTCTTTGGGCATTCGATACAATGGCCATCCTGTTCGCGTCACTTGTCTTGAGCTACGTGGTGTGGGCCAGTTTTGCCCAGGCCAATACATTCTTAGCCAACTCATCTACAGCACCTCTACCACCCAGCGAGGACCCATACTACACTACACCTCCCCGTTACGAAGATGCGGCTTTGGGTGCCGTGCTCAGGGTCCGTAGCGCTCCAGGATTAGCAAACGTCGTCGCCAGTTGTAGCGCGGCCTTCAATATTCTATACAGGACGACGGATAGTAACTACAAGCCGGCCTGGGCTGTCATCACGCTAGATTTCCCACAGCCAACTTCCTCAAATTCTTGTATAGTATAAACCAAGACTTCTCTTTTTCCCGTCTACCTTATTCTCCTTGCCATCCTTTTATATTTTGTCAGCGCGAGTCTGAGCATGTCGGGGAAAAGAAACGCCTCGCTAGAAGTCTCGTTTGAGAACGACAGCAGCATGCCTTCACAGGGATCTTACCTTGGAATTGTTCCGCTGTATTATACATGCTGTATAGAATCGAAGCAAACAGCAATACACCTCCGTCATTCACATTTCCACCCAAGACTAGCACGGGGACTGCAAAGAGGCGAGCTCAACTGATCGTAACTTGAAGTTGGCGGATCTATCTCCAGTGTTCACCACCGAGTTCTCACTCGGTGGAGGTGCCAAGACACGCGCTTGGATGCTTTAGGAGATAAACGGTCTTCTTAGACTTGATGCATTCGCCTCCTCCTTTCAAAATATATTTCTGCCTAAAAGTTCAATCACCAAAGCTGAACCTCGCCAGTGTACAACACAACCTTGCCGCCATACTTCTCCTTGGTGGCCGTGGTGAGCACTTGAAACATGCCAGTTACAGAATCGTCAATCTCTTCTAACAATAGTAGTACATAGCAGCCCACTCAAACCTTTTGCAGGCAAATACAGTTTGTGCGAGTTCATTGTTCCCATATGTCTTTTTTTTTGACCGTTTTGCGTCAGAGCACTCGAGGAGACTGGTTTTCATGTTCTGATTGCTTTCATGTTCAAAAAGCTCTTCCTTCGCCTTTATGATTTTTTTTTTTTTTTTATGATTTTGAGTATGTTCTTCCGGTCGGTCCCTCGTTTTCCTCCTCTTTGGGATCGGGGTTAGGGTCGTTGTGGAGAGGTTTGTTTGTAGTAGCTGGAGCATTTGATGTTCTTGTGCTTTGAATATGTTAAATGTTTGGGATATGTTGTTTTGATAATAGGGGTATGTTCCTGCGATCGCAGAATTTTCAACTGCCCCCTGAACTTTGGTCTTAGTAGGTGTGATATTATGTTGATTCCCCTGAAATTCAGTAGAATATCTGGTGTGGTGGGCTGGGGGGAATTTCTGCGGTAAGGCTTTATTTACAGTAGATGGCCTTAGGCTTCTGAATCCGTGTATGAATGAATCAATCAATCAATCAATCTTTCCCAACGACAGAAACGGCTTTATTTTGATCTCCACCACCGTGCTGATGACGAAGGGCTTTCATAACTGGGTAGAAAATGTATTTGATTGAAAGAAGTTGAACACCATGGTTTTAGTGTTCAATTACCTACGGTATTTTGAGTATCTATACCTTTTGATCTATTCCCGAATGGTTTTGTAAAGATTGTAAGCACTGTTTTGTTACGAGAAGAGAGTTTCCACGCAGTCATCTTCATTCAGGCTTTCTGCCTTGTTACACAGCCTTTTCTTTACGAAACAACCTACACACCCAGCAGGGATGGGCGAGCAGTCAAGTTCAGCAGTTGCATGTGGCAAAATTTGAGAGGCTGTTCTGGGCCAATGTCAGAGATATCATATGATTCATAGGTGACAGGGATCATTATCCCTGTGGGCGGTTTCATATTCCTGTGCGTAGGCTCCCCGGCATAGTCGAACTATCCGCGACAATGTGTACGGAAACTGTGCTGTGCCAGTTGAGTGTATGTGCCTCATTCTGTGGGAGGGTTGTTTTGTAAACTGGCAGGCAACTGTTTCCTTTATAACAAAGCACAAGATTGGCCGACTAATTTCTTCTAATATCTGTCGTATTCACAAACGAGCAATACCCTTACAATCATGCTTTCAGAAGCATTTCAGGAGTTCCAGTTTAGTGATAAGATTGCTCTGAATGGAATTCATAATTCGCTACCATCTGCTACTATTCCTGCTTTATGTTTGGGTGTACTTTATTTCGGTTGGGGGTTCTGGACCTTCCTTTTCAAGCCCAAATTGTACCCACAAGAGCCAAAGGAAATTCCGTACTGGATACCGAGTAAGTACACCACGAATCTTAGTTCTATATAGAGAGAGAAACTTAGACTCTTGTTGACACTATCGCTTAGTCTTAGGTATATCATCAACCAACTCTTTTGTGAATCAGCTAAATGAAAGCCACAAGGTCACGCCGCGAGCTTTTTTAACAACTATGAGGATACGCTTGCTTACGGAAGGTAGAATTCTCTCTCCTCCCTATTAGGGACCTTGGCCCGGAACGATGCTCGTGTAAATTTTAGTATGTAAAAACACTGAAACGTTCATCACAGGAAGTACTTTGGAGACACCAGGGAAACATACAAGATAACCCTTGGTGGTCAAAAGCTATACCTTATGACCTCACCTTATGATATCTCGAGAACACATAAGGGCACTGCAACGCTCACCTTCGACGGATTCATCCGAGATATGCTCACGAAACTCGGTGCTTCGTCCCATGCTGTCAATATCTGGGTCCCAGATCTGAAAAAAGACAGCGTTTTTCCCACCGAGAACTCAAATTCCCTACCCAACGTTACCCACCAGCTTGGAGAACATCTCTGCAGGCGACAATTACTACCTGGAAAGGACCTCGACTGTCTGCAGGCTGTATTCATGAAGAATATTCATAAATCTCTTACCTGGGAACACCTTGATGGGGAGCCTGTTTTGATTTCCATGCCGGGTGAAAAAACAGTTTCTCTGCTTGGATGGTGTCGTGAGGTTCTTCTGAATGCCGCTACTAAATCGTTCTTTGGCGAACGTCTCCAGCTGATCGAGCCAAATTTGTTCCGGAGTTTCTTCATCTTCGACGATAATAGTTGGAAACTCAACTATGGATATCCGTACATCTTGTCACGAGAGATGTACTCAGCCAAGGACAAAATAATCGACGCACTGACGATCTACTTTAAGCTCCCTAAATCGGAAAGATCAGGAGAGGCTTCCCTCATCCGGAATTTTGAGATTGAGATGAGAGGACTTGGTATAGTAGACAAAGACATTGCAGCATTGGTGATGCCAGTATATTGGGTGTAAGCTTTACCCTTCTCTTTATATTGCAATCGCCCACAACTGTTTTGCATCATATCATTCCCCCTCGTCATAGCTCACCAACAGGGATTCTCTTTTCGGGTTGTCTTATGGTTCTCAGCATATACTGATGAAGACCATTGCCCAGGATCAATGCCAATGCATATAAGGTATGCTTTTGGATGATGGCATATATCCTATACGACCCAAATCTTCTTACAACGCTCCGTGCTGAGATTTCTCCTGCTGTTTCTGAGGCAACTGCTGGTCTAGAGCTTCGCCTGGAGCGATTGCCGCAATTGGAAGCAGTCTACCATGAAGTTTTACGACTCCACAGCTCTGCAAGCACGGTCCGAACCGTTTTATCCGATACCGAATTGAGGGACAAAATCCTTCCGAAAGGAACAAACATCCTTATCCCCTATCGTCAGCTTCATCTTGACGATAAAGTTTTTGGAGAAAATGCCAAAGAATTCGATGCCGAACGGTTCTTGAAAATTAAGAACCTCAGCCAGAGCCCGAGCTTCAAGCCTTTTGGAGCCGGTAGCACCTATTGTCCAGGCCGCTTCCTCGCACGAAGAGAGATCCTCACCTTTGTAGCGCTGGCAATATCTCGCTTCGACATCAGTGTTTCTGACCCAAAGGCAGGAGGTTCATGCCCAATGTTTCCAAGAGTTGATAAGAAGAAGTTCGGTCTGGGAGTCATGAATGCTGTAAAGGGAGATGACATCACGGTCAACCTCAAAGCTAGAGCAACCTGAACAGAGTCTCAAGAGTTTTCTTACTTTTGTAAACCGCGATGTTCTCCGAGACTTGCCTTTTAAAACGGGGACAGTAGATTTAGATAGGACAAAATTAAGAATATCTACCAAGTGTATTGTCCAATATGTTGTAAGGTTGTCCAATGGAGAAGCTGGTATCATGTGTAGCTAGGAAGTAGTTATTAAGATATACTCTTACCCCTGTACGAAACGTTAATAGAAATTCTCAATAGATAAAAATAGATTACATTCAAGAGCAATAACTTTCGTCTTCTTTGTCCAAGTACCGAAGAAATACACTTTTATGACACTTTCTTTACATCTTGATACAGTTCCAAATTCATGAAAGATCCACCACGTTTTTTCACGCCTGGGCAACTGTATCAAATGACAACCAGGCATCGATGGGGTCAGGCATATTGTATTCTGCGCCGCGGGGATTACGCACATCGAATCAGTGTAGACAGTCCGGCAGATCCATGTTATATGATTGGCTTCGCCTGCAAAACGGCAGTTTTCACATGCATCTGGTTTGAGAATAGTTGATTGAACCATGGCCGGACGTGTCACCTGCTGGGAGCTGCGCCACCATAAAGTTCAAAGTGTAGCACAAAAGACGGCACAATCAGGCAGCATTTCTCTGTTGTCTTTTGATGCTTGATGCATGGTGATCCTCAATGTCTCAACTTGGCCCATTATTGCATTGTGTATTGGGTGAGGCTATCCGAGAACCATAGTCGCGGGCCTATCACCGTCGTAAGCTATACACCCGCTTAGAGTTTGACGCAGTCTCATGCTCAGCATCTCCAACTCCACTGATATGTGTCCATGAGGCTCAGTATGGCACTTTCGTCATTTTGCCCAGCTGAGGCTCGCTGAAGGTTTACATCGATCACTCACATGAAGCCCCAGCTCTTACCGTAGTATGGTATTCTCGATTTCCCACTAACCTTTAACACATTTATATTCTACAACTGAGAGATAAGTTCTTCAAATTTTACAGTCGCTTCTCCGGACTTCATGGAGAGATTAATGCCTGCTTTCACTTTTGTTGGCTTGTTTTGCAATAACAACAACATACTCTACACTGTTTTCTCTCTCGTAATTGTCGTTCCAATACTGCTAAAACTTCGAACTTACGGACGAGTTATCCTGAAAGTGGCAGGCTCCCAGCCTCAGTATGTTAATGGTAAGAGCCTCTGCGCTTCTCATACCCTTCAAGTGCCTCATTTTAGCACCAAAATTTGATGTATAACACACTAAGAGCTTGCTAGATATGCTCTATCACTGAACCGCTTGTTCATTCGAGGAAATTTCAGTCACGTTAGAATCTAGCCCAGACACGCTATCAAGTGGGTTTCCAAATGTCTCTTTACTCTTCCAAACTGTTATCTCGACGCTTACTGTCCAAAGTCTTTAAGGCGACATTTTCGGAAAACCCGTATCAGAAGAGGCAAAAACGTAACACGATCATGGAAAGAATTCGCGAGCGAATTCTAGGACCTCAGGCTGGTCAATTCCAATTTTAGTAAGGTATTTAGCTATAGGAAAGAAGAAGACTACGGTCGATATATTGGTTCGAGATTGATGATTACCTTCAGCAACAGCGTCCGCTTATTCCAGATCATCTTTCTCCTTCTTTTTAATAATTTTGGCAAGAATATTTGCAGAGTTTACACAGAGGGGGCTTGGAAGGCGCAGACTAATCAGTGCATCTGAGGCAAACCATTATCGTGTCTTGTTCTGTATGATTTTTGAACACGAATGGCAATAGCATGCTTTAGAGGTGTCGATTTATCCTGCTACCGAGTTTCGCAGCCAAGAATTGAGGCTCTTCAAGACTTCCCCCCCAAAATCTAGCTCGTCTGGAAACATAGGTACTGTCGATCTCTCCGGTGTAGGATTTGGCTATCAGTACATAAGCAGCTACTGCAAGACATATGTACGTTCCTTCGCAGGAATTCGAAATCTCTGTCTTGATGTGCTTTCGCGGCGGGAGATCAGGCAGCAACCTGCAGGAATTGAGCGATTGGTAAAACAACTGGAATCTCGCTAACTGGCACCTTGGCTCAACATAGTGACTTGAATCGTTCCGTTTCAGACCGTCTCATTTCAAGGCAGCTCAATATGCTACACCGTCAAATGTTCTGTAGCCTTATTGCATGCAGCAGTGACCGGAATGTATGATAGGCACCTGTCTGTGTGGGGCGAAGTTTCCCAGGCTCTTTGGCGCTCCTATTGTTCTCTTCCAAGCAGATCCTTATGGTGGTTCAGCTCTGGGAACAAAGTCAAGCTAGGAGGATCTGGCTTGTATTTATGGTCTTAACCTCGTTCTATTCAGTAAACCATTCTTTAATCGTGTACCATCCTCTTACATTGATTATCGATGAAATCTACGTAAACCTGAATTTCATTCAATCGAAAACATTGGCGATGGATAACGCAGTATTGGCCAATACTCCTGCCTTAGCCCCTCCACTTGGGATCACTTCAAATTTTACTGATCCTCCCACGTTGTCGACAATCGTTATCACCATCGATGTTTTATTCTTGACTTTGATGTTACCCATCGCTATTCTTCGACTTTACTCCAAAATCTGGCTTGCTCACTCCTTTTGGTACGACGATGGTAAGTCTCCAAGTCCCAACGCTTGTCAACCTGTTAACGAAGGACAGTCGCCTGTTTCTTTGCAACAGTCAGTGCATGTCCATTGCACTTCATGTCTTGATACTTATGCCTATGATAGGTGGGCACCGTGGCCTATAGCTCAACAATGTTGTCTTGTGGGTACCCGTCGACTCTCAACGACACCGGCGAAAGCTAACAAGAGAAAAGCACTAAAAGTGACCGGCCGCCACATGTGGGATGTTCCTGTGGTTGCGTTTACTCCGGATATTCTGGCGGTATGATAGCACTTCTGGATCTCGGCTCGAGATCGAATTCACTGATACCTCGAGATCTCTAGAAACAAATTCTCGTTTACGAAATGTGTTTCGGATTCGTCATATGCTTGACCAAACTGGCTCTGTTTCTGCTCTACCTGCGCATCTTCTCTCCAGATCGGTGGACCCGATACCTCATACACTTTGGTATATGGATCAATGTTGCTTTCTATGTTTCATGTTCCATTGCCCAGGCTATAATGTGCGCCCCCAAGCATGGACAGACTTGGCAGGAGTCGACTTTCACCCCACTGTGTAGAGACACCCAGATATTCAGCTGGCTTCAGGGTCCTTGGGGAGTCGTCAGCGATTTGTACTTACTTATCTTACCGATGCCGGCCATTTGGCGCCTGCAAATGCCGTTGAGAAAAAAAATCGGAGTCTGCGCGATATTTGCCACGGGGTTTCTGTAAGTTCTACCACCTATGCATGATGCAATAGAACCTGTATTGACGCAAAAGTAGAGCTTGTATAGCCAGCTTCGTGGGCTTGTATTTCCGTGTTCGCACAGCTCGAAGCCAGGATGTTACTTGGTGGTTGGCGCTGGTGTGCATTACGAGGTCGGTCACCTCCGCAACCCCTAAGTAATGGCCCACCTCTAACATCATCAGTGTGATTGAGATGAATGTTGGTATTATTTGTGGCTGTGTGCCCCATCTAGCCACATTCTTCCGGCGTCATCCCGTGAAGGTACCCTACTCGTCTTCGCTCCAGAAACTTCGCAATAAGGCCTCGAAGAGATCTATCGCGAAAAGCTTTGGCCGTATCGTTTCTCGGCCCTCGAGCGAGATTCACCTCGAGACCGGTATTCTAGGGTCATCTGCACAAGGAGAAGGTAAATTCCTACAGACGAGTGACAAGTTAGCTTTTGCATGCCAATCGCAGGCTGGAGGAGAAAGAACGCACCGAGACGCATGGGAAGACTAATCTATAGACCAACCTTCATGGCTTGATCATAGGAGTGCGACCGAACAAGATTTCTGCATCGGGAGGAAGTGAGATTAGTGTAGTGGGCTTTGGTACTTTGTCTTTTAAAAAGCTTTGATTTATCTTTATCAATTACTAGGATGATACGGACGATGTTCTTTCCGGTCTTTGAGATGTAGAACGATCCTGTAGGATTGATTAGCTGAAAAGAACTCTATAAGTTATCAAGAATAAAATCAGATTATGTAGGGAGGAAAAATCTGTCTATTTCGTTGGTGCGCTTGCTGCTCTTTTCACCAACCTTTAACGCCACCAACAGGGCTTGAAATTCTAAAGGTGTGCTTATAAGCCGAGCATTGGCCTCTGAGAGGCGGAAATCAAATTCAACACCGAAAATGCGACTTGGAGATTGGGAAACTTTATATAGTACCACGCGCCATCAGGTTTTCGCTATCTTTGCAATGGCCGAGAGTAACCTAAATCATGAGAGTACTGCGAAGGCTAACAGTTTGAAGAGAATTGGTCAATGTTTAGATAACGGATGTATTATAACAAATTAATACCCTCCAGATAACATCGTGTTTTATTAGATGAAAAGGTGCCCGAGCATTTCCATAAAGGTTCGGAGAAGGTGGAGCCGTGTTAACATAGATTCACAGGCCACATGCTTCTCTTACCGCGTTCTCTCGACATTGTCACCTTAGACTAACAAACAAAATCCAGAGAAATTCTTGACCCATTGCAATAGACCCCCACCCCCCAGTTCTCAATGTATCCGAGGCTTGAGAGACACAAGAACATCGTCACCCACCATCGGGTCCATCACTCCTAGAGTCGCTTTCTTCTCGTCCAGCCGAGGAAACGCCTGTTTTGGATTTTCCAGCGCGGGATCGAATTGATGCAACGCGAGCGCTGCAAAGGTTAGAACTTGACGTCTCGCAAGGAAGCGTCCGGAGCAAAGTGTAATGCCGCCTCCCCAAGGCTTGAAACTCGAGCTACGACTCAAGGTTTTGTTTTTGGAGAATCTTTCTGCATCAAACTGTAGAACATCGGAGCCATACGTGTCTTCGTCAAGATGTAGTTGGCGGTAGGGTAAAAGCAACTTAGCTCCAGCTCGAAGAGTCTTATAGCCTACGATGGTAGGAGAATCGACATTGCGAGCAGATGAAGCGGCACTGGTAAGACGAAGGACCTCGTCGAAGGCCGAATTGAGGACAGAACACTGATCAAGAAGATGATTCAAGTTTTCTATCTTACCTTTCCGAATACTGGGCGAGATCTCTTTTCGGATAATATCCATGAGGTTGGGGCTGAAGAGAATGTACGCAAGGAGCCAAAAGGCAACCTTTGTGGGGTTGGCGTTTGCACTAAGGACATTCATCAGCTCATTCGGGTAGTTAAGATGGAAGTGCCTACCCCCAGAAAAACATTTGAGCGGTAGTGGCGATATCCCAATCGGTCATGCCGGCTTTTCTTTGCTTCGCTTCCACGGTCCTGATGTAATAACCTGCATCTTTTCTTTCTTCTGGTCGTAGCTTGAAGTATTTCATGAATGCTTCTCGCTGAACGTCTTTAGCAGCATGCATCTCTTTTCCAAGGAAACGAGGATACTTGTATGTCAGCATCCAACTGTCGGTATCGAATACAGCGAAATACTCTAGAAGCCTTGGTTCGATGTCCATGATATTCTCGCCAAACCAGGCCACGAGGGCTGCAGTCCCGAGGACTTCCGCACACCAGTGCCGGAGCGATACCACAGGCCTTTCGTTTGTAGACATAGAGAGCTCAATCTGCTTTATATATGCTGCGGTCATTACTTCCAGATGTTCTCCATGGTGTAGCTGTTCCCTGTGAATACCCTCGCCCAAGTGGAGTTGCCGGTTATCAGATACACCTGAGCCTCTTTTGACAGTCTCCCACATTTTCCGGATTCCTATAGGTGATACGTCCATTGCGGCATATAAGTCCCGGATAAAGCCATGAAACGATAGGGTTGAGGTGTTCTTGTAAACCTCTGACATATCTCCAGGTGAAGTCACGATATACAGCGTTTGACCGGCAACAGTGATAGCAAATGGCTCCCGTGTGTTCTGGAAATATTTGCTGTTGAAACGGATCAGTACTTGACTAATGGTTCCCGAAAATGTGCTATCGAGAGTGCTTTACCGTCCGTTTGCAAACGTTGCTTCTGAATCGGTAAAGAAAGCTACTGCGTGCCCTGAATCCGAAAGTCATTATTTAGATTGATATTGGGGAGTTGCTTCCTCTGAATTGAGGGAATATACCTAGAACTGCAAGTGGAGGTTAGAACAAATGGGCGGAGATAAGATGTAATGTCACTTCGACTTACAGGGCACCCAGTAAGGTAGTTCTTTTGGCTCATCTGGTCTCAATGCTGGGCGAATAGTAAAGGTCCACAAGCGCCAAAGAAGTAGAAGTCCGCCTGCAAAGATGAAGACCTTGAGTACTACATGAAGGCGTTGGTCGAGCCAATCGAGCAGTGGAAGTAAGAACATATTCGCAGCCCCACTACGAGCTGTTGGACCAAATCTCACAATGAAGGTGATGTGTTCAAATAGCCGGAGACACTTCTTATGAGTACACAAGACCAAGACAGACTGCGATGATCCTATCGCGCGCAGTGTTCCCCTGTGGGATACGGAAGGCTGAAACGAACAACTGTTGTTGAGGCATATTTATAATGTGGATACATGCAGTATATGCTGTGCGACACAAGAATAAAGCCAGCCTATCCAGGTGCTGCCACATAAAACATTGCGCAGACTAAATCCTTCTCGTCTAAATTGTTGCCTGAATTTGCATGATTATATACTTATTCTACCTACAAGTGGGGGAAAATTACAATACACTTGGCCGAAAAACTAGATCAAAAATGCCTGATGTTTATCTCTGGGGGTACAGCTGGTCGGGGGGTTGGAAAAGTTGAGCCGGGGTCGGAAAAAATTCTTGGCGTCGGGTTGAACTTTAAAATTGGCATATGCCTCGCACATTCAAGACTTGACGTCGGGTTGGAAAAGTTTCGGGCCCTATGCGAAGCATATGTCAAGAGCATTAAGCGAGATCACAAAAAAATTCACAGTTGGTTATCAAAGCCTTGACTGAGCATATGCGCAGCATCAACTGAGCATAAAGAAACATCGAATGAGATAACGAGTTGACTAAATGATTTGAGTGTCGCACTTCGCATATGTCGCGCATATACTAAGAAGAAACTCAGCTCGCTCAAGATTCTCTCAACGCAAATGTTGAAGACGATGAGAAAAGTGATAGTGCAAATCACAAGCAGAATGATGAGAATGAAGAAGAAAATGCATGAGAAAGATCTGACGAGAATAATGTAAGCGATAGCTTGTTAATGAGAAGTTGAGTTCATGATTTTGCATGTTTTGTGCATATGCTAAGCATATGCAGAAGAATCTTCGCTCGTCTTGCTGCAAAGTAGATTCATGATATATGTGATGTTTCGCTCAAGCTGTGCATATGCACGACTTCAATACTTCGCTCAAGCTGTTTGTCTTATAGCTACTTTAGCTAAATAATATTAATTCTTGAGCTCATGATTAGCATATGCAGAAAGCTGAGTCGAGATTGGAATAATTTTGAACTCATGGTTAGCATGTGCAGAAAGTTGAGTCGAGGTCAACATCAAAAAAAAAATGTTCCGGCCCTGACTTAACTTTTCCAACCCCCCACCAACTGTAAGCTCTTATCTCTGCTTAAAAGCTCTTATTCAGAACTGATGACTCATGAATAGATGAATGAGAACAAGGCGAAGCTAAACAAAGACTTTCAAAAAGATTGAGAATGTACACAGCTGAAAAAAATTAACAAAATGTATGTTTATTATTTTATGCTGTACTCTTGAGTTAGTATTTAGTTTTTGTCACGATGCTAACTCACGTTACTACGTGACCAGGTGTCGAACTAGGTGTTGAAGTTGATGTTATGCTAGGTGTTGAGGCTCCCTAAGGGGACGACTCAATGGTCGCCAGGCTCGTGAAATTGCTTATATACTCGTATA